>Ga0310038_10000003_pt1 | contig 595284 bp, 564 predicted proteins | sample Sb_taG_6_FD_200461 | JGI IMG/M metagenome (GOLD analysis project Ga0310038, IMG submission 200461) | Peat soil microbial communities from Weissenstadt, Germany - Sb_50d_4_PS metaG (v2) (version 2) | ecosystem: Environmental > Terrestrial > Soil > Wetlands > Peat | place: Germany: Weissenstadt... | reverse complement strand
GTCGTCTGTGGCCGATCATATCCCCGCATGCTCCTCTTCCTCCTCAACCCAGTTGGCCTCGTTCCACTATACTGATGCAAAACCTTCCGTCGATCCGATCGGAGCGGGATTTTTCAACAGCCTGCTAAGCCGCAAGTCCCCGTCGCGGGTGTGGCTGAGAAACATCGACCGGTTGATCTTGGTCTGGCTGTACCGACTGTTTCCCTCGATTCTAGATGCGATCACTGTTGTTAAGCCGGAGACCGTGACCCGTTGGCACCGGCGCGGCTTTCGGGCCTATTGGCGCTGGAAATCCCGCCGGCGCGGTGGCCGTCCCAGAATCGACCGCGAGATCCGCGATCTCATCCGACGGATTAACAAGGAGATCCCATTGTGGGGAGCGCCGCGGATATACAGCGAACTGCTCATGCTCGCGATCGAAGTCGCCCAATCAACCCGTGGCGAGGTACATGACCAGAAGGCAGGGGCCACCCTCTCAGGGCTGGAAGACTTTCCTGCGCAATCACGCTGCGGAGATCGCGTCTATCGATCTGTTCGTCGGTCGCACTATCTCCTTCAAGCTGCTCTACGGCTTGGTAATCCTTCGCCATGCCCGAAGGCGACTGGTGCGCATCAGCGTGACGAACAATCCGACCGCCGAATGGATCGCGGGACAGGTGACCGCCGCCCTTCCCTGGAACGAGGCACCGCGTCACCTGATTCGCGACCGCGCCGGCGCATTCGGTCCGGTGTTCACCCGCCGCATTCGCGCAATGGGGATCCGAGATCGCCCTACGGCGCCACGCTCGCCGTGGCAGAACGGGCACGTTGAGCGGCTGATCGGATCGATACGCCGCGAATCACTCTACCACCTAGTCGTGTTCGGTGAAGCGCACTTGCGCGACGTCCTGAAGACCTACCCTTCCTATTACAACAAAGTCCGACCCCATCTCTGGTTGGATACAGATGCTCCGGATTTTCGGCCGACGCAGATGATCGGCCGCATCGCGTCGATACCAATCCTTGGCGGGCTTCATCATCAATACGTCCGGGTTTAGATTTTGACTATGGACAACTATCAATCTCGCGTACCACGATCCATCCACGCTTCCTCTGGCATCCGGGCGATTCGAACCACTCACCTAACGGTGCGGGAGTCCCTATGCCGACGAAAGCAAACGTGAGGATACACGTGAGCGCGAGTGCTGCGCCGGAGGCTCCCATAAGCATCCTGGCGACCTGCCGAGCGCCGATTGGCGGGGGTTGAATAATGCCTGTTAAGGAGAGGATCCGGTCCGGAAGAAACATCAGCAAGAGGCCGATGAAGAAAGCCGAATACGTGGCCGCGCGAGCGAGAACAAACATCATTGGCACCACGACGACCGAGGAATCTGACAACTATCCCAACCCTGGATCCTGTCTGCGGAACCAGCAATCGGCCGAGCTCGATGATCCGGTCAGCGTCAGCGTCCGCCCGCCGACGCTTGATCTGTTACGCCGTGGGACGCACTGGCCGCGACACGCAGAGGTTCAAGCTCGATATCGGCGTAGCGCCAGGCGTCCTTGAACTGCGCCTTGTACTTTGCGGCCTCGTCCTTCTTGCCTTCGGCTTCGAGACATTGCGAGAGCCCATAGAGCGATCGCGGATTGCCGGGGGTGACCTTCAGATCGGCGCGATAGATCGCCTCCGCCGACTGCGGTTGCCCTTGCGCAAACAACTCGGCTCCCAGCCGCTCGCGCACCGGGAAGTACCACAGCGGCGGCTCTTCATAGATCAGCAAATCCTGCATCGCGACCGCCTCGGCGAAGTCCTGCTCGGCAAGCTTGTGGTCATTCTTCGCAGACGCGATCTCGCCGGCCAGCACTTTGACTGAGAGAGCTGCCGTCTTCTTCGCGGTGTTGCCGTTACCGAGCGGGCGGTCGGGAGGAATCGCCGCGACGATCGCGTCGAGGGCACGCTGCTCCTTCGCCGCAGCGTCCAACTTACCTTGCCCGGCATACGCCAGTCCCCGCGCGTAGTGCCAGATGGCGCTCGTGTAAGGCAGGTCTTCCGGCGGCTGCGGCTCCCGCAGAATCGCGTCCCACTTCGAGAACCGAGCCTCGACCATGTAGGGCATCGGAACCAGGAACTCGGCCATCGGCATCGAGCGGACGGCGTGGGGCGGCACTCGCGTCTCCAGCAGGCGCGCGGTCTTCAGCGCATCGACGCTGCACCCCTCCATCATCTGCGAGTAGCAGAGGAACTGGATGTTGTGGGTGCGGTACATCAATCGGTAAACGCCGCCCTCCCCGGTCTTTCCGAGGAAGGCGTCATCAACCTTGATAGCGTTTTCGTTGGTCGTGGCTGAGTCATGGAAACGTCCGGTGCGGACGTAGATGTGCGCGGGCATGTGGACCAGATGGCCGGCGCCGGGCGCGAGTCCGGCCAGCCGGTCGGCGCTTGCCATCGCGCGTGACGGATCCGGCGACGCCTCGACGGCGTGAATGTAGTAGTGATTCGCCCCCAGGTGGTTGGGATCTCTTTTCAGCACTTCCTCTAGCGTCGCGACAATCTCCAGCGTGTTGGGACCCGGCTTGCCGTCGAGACTCCAGAGTTGCCACGGGTGCAGGTCCATCAACGATTCCGCAAACAGCGTCTGGACGTCGAGATCGTCGGGATACCGATGCGCGACCGTGCGCATCGCGTTCGCGTATGCTTCATCGAGCGCCGGTGAGCCATTTCCGTCGCTGCCGTAGCGATTCATCAGCGCCTCGATCAGGTCGCGCTCCTCCGGCGTCGCGCTGGCTTCCAGGGAACGGGCGCGGCGCACCGCATCGTAAGCTTTCCGACCGCGCTGCGCGTCTTCGGGCAGGTTGTAGTTTGGCCCGAGCACCAGCGCGATTCCCCACGGCGCCATAGCCATCTTCGGGTCGAGCTTCCCGGCCTGCTCGAACGAGAGCTCGGCCTCGTCGTGGTTAAAGCCGTAGGTGAACGCCAGCCCCTGATCGAAATACTTCTGCGCGAGCGGCGAGCTGGTCGTGACTGGATGATGCACTGCGCCGAGACCGGAATAGAGCGGTACCTCCCCAGCCGCAGCCGACTGGCAGATCGCCGCGCCGATGAGCACTGCTGTCGCGAGCAGAGAGTTTCGATGCAGCATGAGGCACCCCGAGAAACGAGGACTTTCCACCGCGGCTCTCTCAAGAGTCGATCGAGTTCAACTCATATGCGAGAGCATCGCGAAATGCCAGACGCTCTCGAGTTAGAGCAACTTGGAATCCGAGCGGCGGTTCGAGGCGGAAGGTGCATTGGCCACCGGACTTGAAGCCCGGCGGATTCTAAAAGCAGAATTGTCGAAGCCGCATTTTGAGCGACGCACTCTGTGGCGAACAACTCTCGAATGCAGCTTCTAATGGCGAACATCTTTTGAACGGCCTTGGCCATCGTTAGAGGCGAATGCCAAGTATCGCGATTGGACTCGCTAATGTCAGTTTCTTTACGGCGGCGATGATCTGAGCGGCGAGTAGGACCATCGCAAATGGAGTCGCCATCAGATCCGCGAGTGCCTGTTCACGCTGGCCGCGGAAGCCTGCTTCAGGCTGTAACGCTGCGGCTAGCCGCGCAGTTGCCAGCCATGTGAGAGGCAACCAATCTCAATGCCTCCCCCCTCGCGTCACGACCAGGATCCTGAACGTCCCGGGAACCGGCATCGGTCGCGGACGAGGATTTTCCGCGGTCGCCGCAGGCGGTGGGGTCAGGTCCGACGTCGGCAGATAAATTGTCCCGCTATTGCCATCGACGGCCATCGTCCGCGCACCCAGCTCGGTCTTTACCGTCTGAGCCAGCTCGAATTTGTCCGGCGACACTTCCCGAACCACCGTCAAAGTTCCGTCGAAGCAGCTCGCAAACAAGAGTCCATTGTCGAATGCAGTCGCGTCCACGAACGCGCCAATCGGAAAATCCGCCACGATCTTTCCGTCGTCGGCATTCATGATCACCAGTTTGCCGTTCCGGCAGCCGACAAATAGCCTTCGCGATACCCGGTCCATCGATATTCCCGTAGGATGCTTTCCCGGGCCGAGCGGCCAGCGCGCGATCACTTTCATCGCATGCGTATCGATCACGGCCACTTCGTCTTTGTCTTCGATATTCACGTACACCCGGCCCTTGCCGTCGGCGACCGCGAACTCCGGTGAGCCTCCGAGATCGATCGTCGCCGATGCCATCCCGCCTTTGGTGTCAACGTCCGGCGCGATCGCAACCATCTGATGTGCGTCGCCGCAAAAGACCAGCACTTTTTTACTCGCCGGATCATAGATGATACCGTCCGCATCTTCAGCCGCAGGGACTTTGCCCAGAGTCGCCCCTGTGTTCAGGTCAAACACGATCACCGAAGCGCCCTTGCCATCGCTGATAAACCCGCGGCCAGCATCCGGCACCACAGCCACGCCATGAGCCCGCGAAGTTCCGGGAATGTCGTGGACCGTTTTGCCCGTCGATACGTCGATCACCATCGTATGAGTCGTTCTGGTGACGTATAGAAGCTGGCCCGCTGCGTTGAGCGTGACGTCGTCCCATCCCCCATCACCGCCCACTTTCAGGGTCGTGGCCAGCGCGTAGCTTTGGTCAGTCGCGGGCGCAGCAGCCGCGGCTCGAATCTCGCCGAGACCGACAGATAGGAAAATTACAAAGATTAAAATTCGTGCGGCGACGTCTTGCATCCGGGATTTCCATTTTGGATCTTTTGGCACAGTGTACCTGCTCTGCCCGCTTGAATGCACTCCGTTTCGCTGAACCTTTGAGCGACGGGCGAAGCCATTGAAGTTCCCTCGTGCAGACACGATACTGTATCAACCGCTCAGTCAAGGAGAGCCTATATTGGACCTAAGCACAATCATCGCAGAGTTGAAGAGCGAAAGAGAGAAGATAGGCCGGGCAATTGCTGCCCTAATCAGAAGCGCGGGTGTGATTGGCAAAGGCGCCACTCGAAAAGCTGCGCGTAAGAGACAAGGCGGCATTACCCCGGCAGGGCGACGCCGATTGTCACTGGCGATGAAAAGACGTTGGGCGGAGCGGCGGGCAAAACATTTGTCCCCTAAGGCTACCGCACCAAAGAGACGTGGGCGGCTCACACCCGCAGGCAGGAAGAGGCTGTCCGAAGCGATGAAAAAGCGCTGGGCGGAAAGGAAGGCAAAAGCTTCCTGACCAGGCGCTCGTCAAGGTCCCTTCGAGTGACGTCAGGGGTTCGTTGTTTGCGAGAGTTGTGACCCCGTCAAAACGACCCCACGGAACCGTTGAAATAGGCGATCGCTTGGCCAGAAAACGGGCCTGTCCCTAGTCAAAACCTAAAGCCGGACGTATTGATGATGCAGCCCGCCGAGGACTGGCAGCGCCGCGATGCTGCCGACTGGCTGCGCGCGCCGGAAGTCCGGCGCATTCTTGTCCAATGAGAGATGGGTCCGGACCTGATTATAGTACGAAGCGTAAGCCTTCAGAACACCGCGCAAGTGCACTTTGCCGAACACGATAAAGTGGTCGCGCGATTCGCGACGTATCGATCCGATGAGCCGCTCAACGTGCCCGTTCTGCCACGGCGACCGTGGTGCAGTCGGGTGATCGCGGATCCGCATTGCACGAATGCGGCGGGTGTACGCTGGACCGAATGCGCCGTCGCGGTCGCGAATCAGGTGACGCGGCGCTTCGTCCCAGGGGAAGGCGTCAGTCACCTGACCTGCGACCCACTCGGCGGTCGGGTTCGAAGTGACGCTGATCGTGACCAGTCGCCTTCGCGCGTGATGAAGAATGACCAAGCCATAGAGCAGCTTGAACGAGATCGTTCGCACCACGAAAAGATCGATCGAAGCAATGCCGGCAGCGTGATTGTGCAGGAAAGTCTTCCAGCCTTGGGAGGGTGGACCGTGCCTCCTTGCCATGTACCTCGCGACGGTCGATTCGGCGACCTCGATCCCGAGCATCAGCAGTTCGCCGTGTATCCGAGGCGCGTTCCACAGGGGGTTCTCCTTGCTCATCCGTCGGATGAGGTCGCGGATCTCGCGGTCGATTCTGGGGTGGCCACCAAGCCGGCGGGATTTCCAGCGCCAATAGGCCCGAAGGCCGCGCCGATGCCACCGGATCACAGTCTCGGGCTTGACCACAGTGATAGCATTCAGAACCGAGGGGAAGAATCGGTACAGCCAGACGAAGAGCACCCGATCGATGTTCCGGAGCCGAACCCGCGACGGAAACTTGCGGCTCAGGACGATCACCTGCTGACGCAGGACAATGTTTTCGGCCTCGAGGCTCGCCCGTGACTTCAGTCGGGATCGCGCGACCAGCAGGAGCTTGGTCAGAAACTCGATCATCGGCGTTTCAGTATCAAAGCCCGACCGGCCCGTCATTCGGACGAGGTTTTCGGTAGCGACAGGCCATCAAGAGGCACGCATAGTCGTTCTCCAATGCGCATGAACCTGCTATGGCCCAGACAGAAGGCAGAGTACGAGGTAGATAGTGTCCTGAATTCGGACTACGGTTGAGTCGTGCATGATGAGGAGCTATCAACGTGGTTTATAGACCACATAATGACAACTCTCGTAATCGGGACCGCATGCGCCGTCATTGAATATTCGGATCATTTGGGCCCCTGCTCCGGCTACCACCTCGAACACCTCAGCTGGCGGTATGCAATACATTTCCATCAGTGGTCGGATGACCTTCGAGCTGAGGCCGCGCAGCAAGCGTGCGAAGGGACGCGGAGTCCGCCCAAGATACGCGGAAGGGATTTGAAACGCCACGACGCCACCTGGCTTTAGCACTCTAACGAATTCAGCGATGTAGCGTTTGCCAAAGCGAGGCTCCAAATGCTGCAGTACGATCAGCGAATAAACGAAATCAAAGGTATCATCCGCAAACAGACCGAGATTATCCGACTTGTTGACGTGGTACTTGCAGCGCTCACCATAGCGGTTGTAGCGACGGGCCAGACTAACCATCGAATCGGCAATGTCCACGCCGTCGCATCTCTCAAAATGCTTGCATAGGGTCTGGGTCAGTCGGCCGACGCCGCATCCGAAGTCGAGGCACCGCCCTTACGAGAGTGTTACGCCAGAAGCCTCTATTTCCTCCTTCAGGTGGGCGATCCATTGCTCACCGGTGCGGAAAAAATCGTCGATGTTCCATCGATTGTCTTTTCGATCCGCTTGCGTCAGGATCGCCCACAAAGGATCAGTCTGGCCGAACGTTTCCCAGGTTCGCTCAACGTCGTCGAGTTCCATTGGCGATCCTATAGCCTTCCTTCCGCCATCCGGCTGCTTTCCCGCTTTCGAATCTCAGCTCGGCTCCTTTGCGATTAAGATGAGCCAAAAACCCTCTCTTCCTCAATCGCTACATACTGTCCAACTTGTGCTGACGGGCAAACAGAGTGATCATTGTTGTCTGCGATAGATGGACACGTCGGCCGTAGTTCGGCCTTCACAAGGATTTGATCCGACCTTCGTAGCTATCGAGGACGGTGCTCAAAGGTCCCCACATTTTGACTTCGCCATGTTCGAGCCAAAGCCCCTGATCACATAGCTCGCGCAGGATCGCCGTGCTGTGTGAAACGCAGACCAGGGTCTTGGCCATACTCTTCAAACGCCTGATCTCGCCCATACATTTGCGCTGGAATTCCTGGTCCCCGACCGAAAGTACTTCGTCGAGTATTAGGATGTCGGGGTTGACCCGCACCGCTACGGAGAAGGCCAACCGCAAAATCATCCCACTTGAATAGGTACGCAGCGGCTCATCGATGAAGTCCTTGATCCCCGAGAACTCAACTATCGAATCGAATTGCTGGTAGGTCTTCCTGCGCGAGAACCCTAGCAACGCCGCATTCAGAACCAAATTTTCCGCACCCGTCAGATCGGGGTGAAAGCCGGCACCGAGTTCCAACACGGCCGCCATCGTTCCACGCACCTCTACCCGCCCGGAATCGGGAGCCGAGACGCCGGTAACAAGCCGCAGCAGAGTGCTCTTTCCGGCCCCGTTTGCACCCACCACCGCGAGGCTTTCCCCGGAGCGCAACTCGAACGATACGTCCTTGAGCGCCGAGAAACGGTCCGCCGGAGCGCGCGTGATCCACGCGGTCAGTCGATGCCGCAGCAGTGAGCGGGTCGCATTGCGCAAGTAGCTCTTGTTGACGCTCTCGAAGATGATCACACAATCGGCAGGTTTCAACCTGCCGATTCCATCCTGACGCTCGTAAGTGTCCGCTTGGATTGCAGCTTCATCAAGGTTACTTTGGGTGGCCATCTTTTATAGGTAATCCGCGAAGTCGCGCTCCAGCCACCTGAATACCACTAGCCCCATCGCGAGGAGGACTATCGACACCGCACTCAGTTGCAGGAGCAAATTCGTAGATGGCGAGACTCCATCGATTAGCACCCGGCGTCCCGCCACCGCGACAGCCGCAATCGGATTGAGCATGAAGAATTGCTGGTAGCGGCGAGGAACCATCTCGAGAGAATAAAACACCGGCACTAGCCAGAACATCACCAGCCCCGAAGCCTCCACCAGATAACGAATGTCCCGGTAGTAGATATCGAGCGCCGCCGTCATCAGCGACAATCCACATAGGGATACAACTTCCATCCCCCAAATCGCGGGCAACCAGAGCCAGTAGCGATTGACCTTGTGGCCGAATATCAGGAGGAGCAATATCAGCAAGGCGATTTGAATAAGGAAGTGAAGCGAGCTCGAGAGCACCGACGCGATTGGAAAGACGGCGCGTGGGCATCGGACTCGCTTGATCAAGGTGGCGTTTTCCAGCAACGAGGTCGAGCCGGCATTCGAGGCTAAGCTGTAGAAGTTAAATGGGACCAGGGCGCAGAGCGCGAATAAGGCGAAATGGTGGATGGGATTATTGAAAATACGCGTGAACACAAAGGTCAAAATGCCCATCATGAGCAGCGGATTGACCACCGACCAGGCAATTCCCAGCGACATATTTCGGTAACGAATCCGAAAGTCCTTGAGCACCAGATTCTGAATCAGGAAGATGAGATTGCTATTCAGCATGCCACTTGCGTCTGCCGCATCGCGATGGAGAATCTTACTTGCAACCGTGTCGTGTATCTACCCGCGAAGGAGGCTGTTCATTTCTAACCGGCCGGCGGGGTCCAGACCCGTCGATCGAATGTAAATGGATATTTCCCGGCTATCGACACCCCTCGCTGTTGCCCTCGCCAGGGTGACCTCGAATGACCACTGAATCCTCCGCGCGCCCGCTGAGAATCGGCATTGTCACGGATTCGATACACGAGCGGATCGTCAACGGCGAAGTCCGAATCGCCAATGGGGGCGTCGGCGTCTATACCTATCAGCTCATCCGGCACTTGCTGACAGTGGATTGCGTCAACGAGTACTTCCTGATTCGATTCGGTCGTGGCTTGCTCGACATTTATCAGAATCCCCGCGCACACAACGTCATCATGCCTGCCCGGAAGGTCGATCGAGCGCTGGCCCTGCTGGGTGGTCCTTATTCGCGGCCGGTCCGCGAATTCAATCTGGATCTGATTCATTTCCCGAACCTGTTCGGCGGCTCCTCGCTGCCCATATCGATAAAACAGGTCGCGACGCTGCACGATCTGACGCCGCTGCTGTTCCCCTCAATGCACCCCTGGCAGCGCGTCTGGGCCAGTCGCATTTTGACGCGCCGGACGCTAAAGCGCACAAATCGCATAATCGTGCCATCGCGCGCTACCGGGCGCGATCTGGTGGCGGCCGGCCTCGCCTCCGACGATAGAATCGTGTGCATCCCGCATGGCGTCAATCCCATATTCCGACAGATGGAACCGACTTCGGAGTTCGCCGGGCGCCATCAAATCACTAACCCGTTCATTCTGACGGTGGGGGTTTTGGAGCCTCGGAAGAACCATCGGATTCTGCTCGAGGTGATTCGCGCGCTGCATCGGCGGGGACGTCGTCTGGAGCTGGTCATCATCGGACGTCCGGGTTGGAGATGGAAGAACCCGCTCACGATGGCGGAGTTTCGGGATCTGCGACCTTGGGTGAAGGTTCTAACCGATGTGCCAGACTCCGATCTAGTGGAGTTTTACAACCACGCCGAGCTCTTCATTTATCCCTCTTTATACGAGGGATTCGGCCTCCCGATCCTGGAGGCAATGGCGTGCGGGACGCCGGTGATCGTGTCGAGAGTCTCCTCGATGCCGGAAGTCGGTGGCCCGGCGGCATTGCTTGCGGACCCCGCCGATCCTGGAGAGTTTGTATCGCAGGCGTTGCGGTTGCTCGAAGACAAAGATATGCGCCGACAGGTTGTTGAGGCAGGCCTAAGGCATGCCCGCCAATTCACTTGGGCGGCCTCAGCGCGTGCGACCTTGGCGGTGTATCGAAGTGTTTGTGACTCCGCGTCGGAAAACGCTCTACCCAGACAACCGCAATCACGAGCAACGAATGACCCTGGCTGGCGTTAGACAGCGCCAGTGATCGTTCGATAGGCCTCCTCGATTTGAGCTATCGAAGCCTCGATACCGATTCCCTCGGCTTGTTGGCGAAACCAGCCATAGGTGCGTGAAACGAGTTCTGGACCTGCACGATGGACTTTGAGGATTTGGTCTGCAAGCATGGATGGCTCGAAGCTCGACGAAACGAACCCATTCACGTTTTCAACGATCAAGCTGGTCGCTGCATTGTCGGGGCCCTGGACCACTATCGCGGGAGTGCCCCGAGCGATCGCCTCGATTACTACCGAACCGTAGCCCTCCCGCTGCGACGGAAGTATCAGGCACATGGCGCGGCCGATCGCGTCGTCGACTTCATGCCACGGAACGATTCCCTGACAGCGAACGACGTCTTCGAGTCTTAACCGGTTAACCTCTGCTATCACCCTCGCGCGTTCCGGACCGTCGCCAAAAATCACCGCCCGAAGGTCGGGAATCTGTTGCCGCGCCAGATCGATGGCCGCCGGAATCGCGGTCACATGTTTTTCAGGAATGTGCCGCCCGGCGAAGACCACCAGCGGCTCTCTTTGAAGCCGGAGCTGGGTCGTCGGCGCCGGCGCGGTAGTCGATAGTCCCTTGAGAATCACCAGCCTGTTTCGGTAGCCTCTCCGGCGCAGCGATTTCGCGCTCAGTTCGGAGAGAGTAAACGCGCTGGTCGTTAGCCGAATGCAGAGGCTTTGCACGGCCGCCCCGATTCGTCCGCCGATTCTTCCGAGATAGCTCTGCCAGTATTCGTCCGACCACACTTCGATCCAGTCGGTCACGACTGGGGGTCCGCCGAGCACGCGAACCATCGCGCAGGAGACCATCGGGAAGTAGGGGAAACTGCAAGTCTGCACGATGTCGTAGCGATGACGGTTGCGAAGCAGATGAGCCAATACGCCCATCCCGAAACGAAGCGGTGGCAAGATGCGCCGCCGTCCAGAGGCGGTGTACAAATCCCGCCCGCAATTCAGCGCGACCAACTCCACGCCTTCGGGTGTATCCGGCGACTGATCGGCGGCCCATTGTGTGCGCGTTAGATAGGTAACTTCGTGGTTGCGCGCCAAGCGCCCGGCTACGTCGCGATAGAACCGCTCGAAACCGCCAATTGTGTGTGGATAGAGGCAATCGTATACGAAAAGGACGCGCAACGGAGTCATTCGGAACGGCGAGCGGGGCCTATTTCATCGAGGGCTTGGGCCACGATCGGCGGAGCGTCATCGGCATCGGATGGGAACATGCCGAGCACGCTCAGGAAGAACGATGCAAAATTGATCTGCGCGCCGATGATCATCAGCGTCGAGGCCCGGGTTGCTGGACGGATCGCATTGAGCTCGCCCATCCCGCTGCGCAGCCATCCGATCAGGATTCTCGCGTCGATCACGAATCCCGCCAGCAACAATGCAGTTCCCAGAATGAGGCCGCGCTCAAGGCTGAAGTGGCGGCGGAAGGCTTCGAGAACGCGATCGGGTGAGTACAGCCGCGCAGCATGACAGTAAGCCTTGGCGAACAGGCCGGTCATCACCGCCTGGAAGCCGAGAATCGTTAGCAGACTGCCGAGGATCAAATAGTGATAGTCGAATCGCACATCGGCGACTGCTGCGGGAGCAGGGCCGAGCAATACCAGAGGAATCAGGCCGAGCAGCATGCAAGCCGCTCCGGGAATCACGAATAGATAGTTGGGAGACAGCAGCAGCATGTAGCGCAGATGGCGCCATCCGTCGCGAAATGCTCTTAGGTGCGGTCCATGACTAATTCTGCCGTCGGGACGCAGTATGATGGGGATCTCGGAAATGCGCAGCCCGGCCAGCAGGCCCTTGATCACCATCTCGGAAGCGAGCTCCATCCCACTCGAGGTCAGCCGCATTTGCTGAAAGGCGCCCTTGGTGAAGGCGCGCATCCCACAATGAGGGTCGGAGACGCGGCCGCGAAAAAACAGCTTCAGGATCCCCGAGAGCACCCGATTGCCGATGCGATGCAGCCTCGGCATCGCGCCGGGCTCGATGCGGCCGTGCCGCCGCGAACCCATCACGAGGTCGTCGCCCGCGCGCAACCCATCAACGAAACGCTCCAGGTCGGACAAGTCATACGACTCGTCGGCGTCGGCCATTATGATGAAACGCCCGCGCGCCTCCTCGACCCCACGTCGCAGTGCGTTTCCATAGCCTCGCCGGGGTTCACTAACGACTCGCGCACCGGCGCGGCGCGCAACCTCCGCCGAGCCATCATCGGAACGATTGTCGACTACCACGACTTCGCCGGCGATCCGCAGACTTTTCATAGTCTCCAGCGCCCTGATGACGCAGGCACCGACGGTGTCCGCTTCATTCAGGCAGGGCAGGACAATCGACAATTCACACTCCGAGGCGTCGGCCGGAGCAATACGTGAGACCGAATTAGCGACGGTGGAACTCATAGATACTTCAGCTACGCTTCACCGGCCAAAGCCTTGCGAAAATATAACCAAACCAGACCCCACGTGTCACACTTCAGCTCGATGGCCGAAGGAAGCTAGTAAAGCCCTCGCCAAGCGTTCAGTGCCGGCTTGTGAAACAGCTGCGGATACCGCAACGCGCCCGGAATTGCCATCGCAACCCCGAACAACACAAGAACCGCACATAGTGCGCGCTGGTAACGGCCCGCTCGTCGTATCGCCTCGACAGTCCCGAGCGCCAGCCATGGCAAGAATGCCACCCAGTATCGGGGGCCGTAGCACCATCCCGCTCCAAACCCGATCAAGCTCAGCAAGATTAGATACAGAAACAGCGGAAGGGCCATCGTGCGCGCCAACCGCGACTCCGCAGACAGCGACAGAAATGAGCAAGCGCATGCGAGGAATCCGAAAATAGTCCACGGCGCGTATAGTAGCAGGCCTTCGACGGGATCCACGAACGTATCTACGAACTGACGGAACTGAAATGACGGCTCTACACTGAACACTAGAAATCTTCGATGCAGCCAGAAGTTGCTCGCAAAAAATTCCAAGGCGGCGAGCCCTAGCACCAAGGCGATCTTGATTGCGTCCTTCCAGCGTTTCTCGCGGACCTCCTCCACGAGGAAGCCAGGCCCGACGAGAGCGAACCCAGGTTTCATGACGGCAGCAGCGCCGGCTGCCAGCGCGGCCAGGATCGGCAAATCCGAGACCAACGCCCACAAGCCCAGGATGAGAGCCAGACCGATGGTCGATTCCGCGAAGTACGACCGAGAATATGCCAGCCATGGGCTCGCCGCAAACAGTATCGAAGCCGCGAGCATCGACCACCGGCGACCCATTCCGACCTGGCGCCCGACAAGGTAGGTTGCCACGATGCCGAACCATGCGATCAGCATCAGGATGAATCCGACGTCGGGCTCGACCTCGCGGGCGCGAGGCTGCATCGGCGCCACAGCCAATGCCAGCAAGATCGGAAACCCCGCCGGATGCGCGGGGATTTCGTAAACGTCAGGCGACGGCGCGAATTCCGGTTCCGGATTTCTATACCAAACGTTGTCCTTCGCAGTAGCCATCGCGCGATGGCCGGTGATCCGGTTGACGACAATGGTATGGCGATCGAGTTTGAATCCCTGCCACGTCACTCCGGCCTCCGGCCCGCCTTGCTCGGCATCGTCGTAGAGCGTTTGTAACTGGAGGTCGTGATTGAACAGCAGGCTGTTGATCATTACCAGGTAATGCGGCTCGTCGCCGTTCACTGCGCGCGGTTCGACCACGTAGAAGCCATACCCGGGAAGATACTCGACGCGCGTCACCAGCCACGTCCCCAGCAGGGTAAGACACATGAACACCGCGACGACCCCGCTCTTCCTCACTTCGCGGTCTCGAAAGAATTTCCTCAGGGTATCCTGGCCGGATGGGTCGATACTGTATCGCCAATCCAGATAGGTGAGTGCCACCAAGAGGACGAGTACTTCCACAACGACATGAAAGTTCAGGACATCGCTCAATAACGATTCTTCGGGCCGCGACAACGCGCGCAACGCGCCGCGCAAGGCTTTCGCCTCCATCTCGGCGCTCGACCTGTCGGTGAAATGTGATATTTCGAGCTGACGCGAACCGGGCGGTGGAGCACCAGAAATCCTGCTCAGCGTGAGGTTGCGGAAGAACGCGTGGCCGGCCGACATCGCGCGCAGGCCGCATCCGATTTGCACCGTCTCGTTGGCGTCACCGACCTTGAAAAAAGCTTCCATCGGCGCCCAATTTCGGTTGTTCTGCATTGCGACCGTCATCCAATGCGCACCGGAAATTCTGATAGCCGCTTTGGTACTACCCAAAATCATAGCCGCCGCGGTACTCGAATCTTCGGTTTTCACCTCGGCGCGCAGGTGGTACCAGCCGGGCTGCGCGAGGGTTACCGTATGATGAAAGTAGACGTCGCGGAAATAGGCTTGGACCGTCGAGATTTCCAACGTCGGCGCGCCTTGACTATGCGACCATCCAAAGGACCCTTGCGGCGCGCCTGCCGTCATCGTCCAATGCGCCGGTGTGAGCAGCAGGTTCTGCTCCGCCGCGAAGCTCGGGACCGCGACGAAAACGCTGAGACTCAGAAAAAGAAGCGCAACATGAATCGCCTTGATCACGCTGATGCCAGCCATTTGGCGCAAAGGAAGCGCGCGCGCAGCGAATAACGCTCCCTCCCGAGCTGCAGACGGAAGGCACACCATAAGCTTTTTCAGATCACAATCGCAAAGGTGCGGATTCGCAGACCGAACGCCCGCAGGACTAACTAACGCCGCGCGAATCGAGGCGCTTTTTATTTCTTCGCTCCCGGGGCCTGCTCTGGACGCCATCATCGACCTGATCTGATCGCGGGCCACCTCGGGCGTGTTCCCCGGCGCTTTCTCCTGTGCCTAACAAAAACTCCGAACCCGCCGAAAAGTCTAGAGTTTTGAGATTCACCGCCATGATGTAGCCGGCATGGGTAGTTCCACAGGACCTGCTAGCCAGCCAGCCAAATGCGACGTTTCTTCGCGAGCGCGGTCTCAACCAGGTGTGATGGAGCGTTTCCCGGCCTATTTGTTCCAGTGCTAATTTCGACCTGTGGCTGCTTCACTATCCGAGCCGGCGAGGTGGATGCGCGATCTTCTCGCTTTGCTTGGGCGCGCCGACATCTCAAATCAACACGAGCTTCACATCGCCGGACGCGATCCGGTAATCGCAACTCCATTTCGCGCCGGTGAGGCAGCAGCCGCGGTTCTCGCCGCGAATGCGACCGCTGCCGCCGATCTGTGGTGCGCACGCGGCGGCCGCCCGCAGCGCATCGACGTGGACGTGCGCGCCGCGGCCGCGTCGCTCGTGTCGTTCGCATTCCTGCGGTATCAAGTCGCGTCGTTTGAGCGGCGCGGGCAGGCGACGACCGCGCTCTATCGAGCGCGCGACGGGCGATGGGTTCATCTGCACGGCGGATTCAGTTCGCGCGAAGGCACGCTTGCGCTTTTGCGATGCGATGATGACGCCGGTGCGATCGCGAATGCCGTCGCATCCTGGGATGCCCAGACGCTTGAAGATACGCTCGCCGAGCGCGGCGTATGCGGTGCTAAGCTCCGAAGCGCCGACGAGTGGCGCGCTCATCCGCAGGGGATCGCGCTCGCGCGGGTGCCTGTAGTCGAGATGCTTCGCCTCGGCGACGCAGCCCCCGAGCCGCTGCCCGGACCTCGGGCTGGCGAGCATAGCGCTCGGCCGCTTTCGGGCGTGCGCGTTCTCGATCTGACGCGCGTGCTGGCGGGGCCGACCTGCGCGCGGACCCTGGCGGAGCATGGCGCCGAGGTGCTGCACGTGCGGAGTCGCAAGCTACCGTCGATCGAGCCTTTTGTGATCGATACAAATCCCGGCAAGCGTTCGTGCTATCTCGATCTCGATCGCCAGGAAGACATGGAGCAATTGCGCGCGCTGGTCCGCGATGCGCACGTGTTCTCGCAAGGATACCGTCCTGGCTCGTTCGTGCGGCGCGGCTTCGCGCCGGAAGCCTTAGCGCAGATGCGCCCCGGCATCATAGTGGTTTCGATCGACTGCTACGGGTATGAAGGTCCGTTTGCGGGCCGCCCGGGATGGGAACAACTCGCGCAGACCGTTACCGGCATGGCGCACGAGCACGCCGGCGACGAGCATCCCGCGCTGGTCCCCGCCGCGATCACCGACTACACGACAGGATATCTTGGCGCGCTGGGCGTGATGTGTGCGCTCGCGCGACGAACTACTGAAGGCGGCAGCTGGCACGTTCGCGTGTCGCTGGCGCGCACCGCGATGTGGATCATGTCGTTGCCGCGTGCCGCACCAGATTCCAAACCCGGGGGATTCGATGCGGCCTCGATCGCTCCCTGGATCATTGAGATGAACGGTGCTTGGGGATCTCTAACTCGGCTCGGGCCGATCGCGCGCATGTCGGAAACGCCGCCGCGATGGGATCTTCCGCCCGCGCCGCTAGGCAGCGATCCCCCGGCCTGGTGCTAGTCGGGTTCGCGGGAAAATTGGAGGAACGCCCATGCTCACGCTCTACTTCGCCCCGGGATCGAGTTCTATGGCGCCGCACATCGCGCTGCACGAGATCGGCGTGCCGTTCGAGAGCCGGCCGATCTCGCTTGCGAAGAAAGAGAACCGCACGCCCGCCTATCTCGCGATCAATCCGGAAGGCCATGTGCCAACGCTGCTGATCGACGGACGCCCTCTGACCGAGGTCGCCGCGATCCTGTTCTACCTGGCCACGCGCTTTGCGGAGGCAGGTCTGTTGCCTGAGGGCGACATCGAAGCGCAAGCGCAGGCTGTCTCGTGGATGTCGTTCATCGCCGCGACGGTGCACCCCGCCCGACGGCAGGGGCTCTACTATGCCCGCACCGTCTACGCCATTGCCGATCAACGATTGGGGAATCGCCAGTGGGCGCTGCGACGCTACTCGATCGCCGACATTCACCTGTTCCGGCTGTTTTGGCGCTTCAGCAATTCGCTCAAGCTGGCGCGGACCTAGTTCCCCAATCTATTCGCTCACTACGACCGCATGATGATGCGCCCCGCCGTACAACGAACGCTGGAAATCGAAGCATCGATCGGTTACGAACTCCCAGCGTAACGTGTACCTGGCGCGTCGAGTTTAAGGAACAACGCTCCGCCATCTTAGTCGAGTCGACTTCAATAGCGTTTGGGTCCTCGTCCAAGATTTTTCATTCCTGCTCGAAACATCCCCGGTCTGTCCGGCATGATTGCGCATCTACCGGCTGCCCGTCAGGTCCCACCGGACGCTGCGTCTTGAGGCAGGTGTAGCACGCCGTCGAGTCGTCGGGTTTGAAAATCCGCTCGCCGTCGGGCATGCGGTAGTACGCAGTCTTGGTGCGCAGCAAAGCGCAGAATCTGGCGGACGGCGCGGGCATTTCAGGCGGCCTCCATGCTGGCGGCGCGCATGATAGCGCGGCGCACGATCACCTTCGCAATCACCACCTTGTACGCGTTGTCGGACATCGGCTGCGCGTCTTTCAGCGCGGCTTCGGCCGCGGCGCGAGCGCGCGACTCGTCGAGCGGTCCGCTTTTGAGCACGGCTTCCGCCCCGTGCGATCGCCACGGCACCGGAGCCACCGCCCCCATGACTACGCGCGCATCGCGGACAGTCTTCGCGCCGGGCGCGCGATCGAGGGCGATCGCGACGCTGACCAGCGGCCAATCGAAACTCTGCTTTTCCCGCGCCTCCAGGTAATGGCTGCTCACGCTCGCAGACGGCGCGGGCACTATCACTTCGGTGATTATTTCGCCCGACTTGAGAGAATTTTCGCGCTTCGGATCGACAGTAGGAAGCGTGAAAAATTTTTCGAGCTCTATTGTGCGCTCGCCAGCCGGGCCAACGATCGTCGCGCTCGCGCGCATCGCGATCAACGCGGGCGCAAGATTCGACGGATGCACGATGAACGCCGGACCGCCGCCCAAAATCGCGTGGTACCGATTGAGGCCGCTGATCGCATAGCACGTGTCGCCGCCCTTCTTCAGGCAATTCACATCGGGATTGCGAAAATACCAGCATCGCGGGCGCTGCAGGAGATTCCCCCCGACCGTGCCAAGATTGCGAATCTGCGGCGTGGCCGTCTCGCCGGCGGCTTCGGCAATCGCGGTGAATTTGGCGCGGATCGCAGGATGCTCCGTGACTTCGCTCAGCTTCGCGGTCGCGCCGAGGCGAAGTTCCCCGGACGGGCGCAGCTCGATTCCGCCGAGTTCCTTCAATCCCTTCAAATTCACGAGTCCGGTTGGAGATACGATGCCTTGCTTCGACAGATCGACGACATCGACGCCGCCCGCGAGTGCGACGTGGCCGTCTTGAGCAAGCAGTCGCGAGGCGCTTGCGAGATCGGCCGGCGTGATCACCTCGAATCGGTTCATCGCAACTCCAAATGCTTCACACGTGTCCCAGAGCCGCCAGCACCCGATCGGGCGTTATCGGAAGTGAACGCACCGGCACGCCGATCGCGTCGTACACCGCGCAGGCAACCGCGGCCGTGCTCGCGACATGCGCCACCTCGCCAAGTCCCATCACGCCGGTATTGGTGACGGCGTTGGCGACCTCGAAAAACGTCACGTCGATCTGCGGGACGTCGAGCGCGCCAGGAAGTTTGTAGTCGTCCATCGTGGGATTCACCATGATGCCAAGCTGCGGATCCATTCGGCGATCTTCGAACAACGCAAACCCGATTCCCATCAGGATGCCGCCGTTGACCTGGCTGCGTGCCATCAGCGGATCGATAATCCGTCCCGCGTCATGGACCGCGACGACGTGCGTCACGCGGACGATTCCGGTTTCGGTATCGACTTCGACTTCGGCGAATTGGCATCCCGCCTGATCAGTCCGAAATCCTTCGTAGTTGGGCACGCGCTCGCCCTGCGCGGAAATCGAATCGCCGGGGATTCGCCTGCATACGTCGGCAAACGCGAGCGAGCGCGAGGGGTTGGTGCGCACCCGAATGAATCCGTCGGATGCCTCGAGGTCGTCGGGTTCGGCGCCGAGTATCGGCGCCGCGATCCGATACAGCTTGTTCTTGAGATGCGCTGCGGCCTGGCGCACCGCGGGCGTGTTCGAGGGCGCGCTCAGGCTGCCGCCGCTAGGTACTGAAAAGAGAAATCGCGTGTCGCCGATTTCGGACTTCACGCGATCCACGGGCAGGCCGAGTTCCTCGGCCGCGACGATCGCGAGAATCGTGCGCGTGCCGGTGCCGATGTCCTGGGTACCGACCCGGACCTCGACACTGCCGTCGCGATGCGCGATCACCTGCGCCTCCGGGCCCGACACTCCGACCGCGTGCCACTCGGCGGACGCGATACCGACTCCGCGCTTGACCGCGCCGCTGGATTTCGGCGACGAATTTTTTTCGGCCCACCCGAACGCGCGCGCGCCGATCTCGTATTCGGCCGCGCGGACCGGGTTGTCGCTGTTGCGGCGGCGGAACTCGAGCCTGTCGATTCCCGCCTTGCGCGCCATCTCGTCCATCGCAAGTTCCAGCGCGAAGCATCCCTGCGGCCAACCGGGCGCGCGCATCGGAGACGCGGGACCGGCGTTCGTATAGATGTTGCGTTCCTCGGTGCGGATATTGGCGCATCGATAGACCGACTTGAACGGACCCGCGCTGCCAGCGCCGCCGCCGATCCCGCCGCTTCCACGTTGCACAAGATCGATCGCGGTCAGCTTTCCGTCGCGATCGACGCCCAGCTTGACCTTCTGCTCCGAGTTCGGACGGTTACCCGTCGAACGATGCTCGTCGCCGCGCGGGAGCATCACCTTGACCGGCACACCGGCCGCCTTGGCCAGCCGCGCGGCAATCATTATTTCGGGGGTTGCGCCGAATTTCGAGCCGAAGCCGCCGCCAAGGAACTCGCAAACTACACGCACATTGTCGGGTGGCACGCTGAAATACACGGCCAGATCGTCGCGCACGGAAAAAACGCCCTGCGTCGAGCACCAAACCGTGAGCTGGTCTCCCGCCGGGTTGAAGCTCGCAACCGCGCCGTGCGTCTCGAGACAGACGTGGGTCTGCACGGGCGTCGTGTAGGTAGCCTCGATCGTGTTTGCCGCGACCTCGAGTCCGCCTGCGACGTCGCCGACGCTCGAAGTCGAGGTCCTGCCCACGTTGGATCCGCTGCCGAAAACGCGCGGGGCGGAATCCCCCATTGCGCGGTCCATATTAACCACGAACCGCATGGTATCGTAATCGACTTTGATCAACTTGAGCGCGTCGTCGGCGAGGTCGGAACTGATAGCGGCAACGGCTGCGACTTCCTGGCCGGCGAAACGGATTTCGCGATCTTCAAGAGCAAGAACCGCGCGCACGCCATCGAGATGCTCAGCCGCGGACAGATCGATGTTGCGAATCCGCGCGTGCGGCCACGGACTGCGCAGGATCGCGCCGTAAAGCATCCCGGGCAATTCGATATCGTAAGTGTAACGCGCAGCGCCCGTCGCTTTCAGTGGTCCGTCAACGCGCGGCGTGGGCTTGCCGACTACGGACAGGCGCTCGCCCCATTGCCACGGCGTCGGCTCGTCGTCGGGAATGACGACCGTGACGTCGCGCGTGTTGCCCTGAAAGCCGAGGTTCAGCGTGACGCGCCGCGACATCAGGTGTCCTTCGCCGCGCGGACAGAACGCGCGAATCTGGCAGGTCCGAGCTGAACGGCTCTGAGCGCGGCCGCGAAGACGTGCGGATAAGTCCCGCATCGGCAGATATTTCCGGCGGTTGCGTGTTTGATTTCGTCAGTCGTAGCTGCCGGATTGCGCTCGAGCGCGGCCGCGACCGACATCACCATCCCCGGCGTGCAGAACCCGCATTGCAGCGCGTCGGTTTCGACGAATGCGGCCTGCACGGGATGCATATTCGACGGCGTGCCGAGACCTTCGATGGTGGTGATTTGGTGTCCACGCGCGTCGATCGCCAGCACCATGCACGAGGTCACGGGTTTGCCGTCGAGATGCACGGTGCATGCCCCGCACGCGCCGCGATCGCAGACGAGCTTCGTGCCTGTCAGTCCGAGATGCTCCCGGAGCGCGCTTAGCAGGGTTACGCGCGGCTCGATCTCAAGCGTCGCGGGCTTGCCGTTGATGTTCAGTTCGATCGTCGCAGCTTCAGGCCCGAGCTTTTCTACGACACCGGCGGGCAGCGTCTTTTCATCGGCGGCTGCCGGCCGCACGCGCACCAGGCCCGCCGCCGCAGCGACCGCGCCGGCGCCCTTGATGAACGATCGGCGGCTGATGCCGGGCGGTTTGCGGGGCTTGCGGTCGTCTCGATTCATTCGGAAATCGCGGCAGCGGTGTCGCCGACAGGATTTGTAGTCATGAAGATCGCAATCGCCGCAGCGAAGAGAACCATCCCGACCGGAAGCGCAAATGCGGCGATTTTGATCGAGTAAACGCCCGCTGCCAGAAGCTTGTCAAGGAACATTCCCGTGTCGAAGCTGAAGCGGTCGATGAGCCATGCATTGGCGGATGCGCCGCTGGTGAATCTAAGGCGGGCAATTTCGGCGCCGACACGCCCGACGATCGGCAGCACGAGCGCGCAAACAATTACCGCGGCTATCATCGAGCGGCTCCTGAGCGCGCCGCCATTTACCAGTCGCGCGCCAATGCGAATTCCGATCAACATTCCGACCGCCGCCGCGGCGCACTCAACGATTGCAAACTCGTTGGAATTCCACCACGCGCCGAACGGCGGATTGAGGTATCGCACTGCAATATGCGCGCCCGTGCCGTAGCTGAGCGTCGCGATAACGCCGAGCGCGATTGCGAGCGCGGTAAGCCGCCGCATCCAGGCGGGCGTTCGGCGCGGCGATTTTTTTCGTGGCATCTGCGGACCCTCAGCGAATGTACGTGACGATCGCGCCTGAGCCGCGCGTGAGTCCGATCGAGAGATAGACAATCAGCAGCACGATCGAGCCGACAGTCAGACCGACGCGGCGAAAGCGCGCCTGGAGGCTTGCGACTTCCGGACTCGGACCCGCGGCCGAGATCCTCCAGATTTGCACGCCGATGCTTCCATATTGATAAAGCGCGAGGGCGATAACGACAACGACGAGGATCAATTTGATCGCAAGCAGAATCGAAACGCCGCCGATGAACAGCACGTTGAAGATTCCCGTCACAACCAGCACGGCCAGCGAGGTAAGCACGATCGCGCCCAGGCGGCGAACGATTCGGCGGGCGACGCGCAGCCGCGCGGTCGGATCGAGTTCCGCGGCCAAAACGGGAGCGAGTGCGAAAGTGCTGAACAGCGAGCCGCCCAGCGCGACGATCACGGCGACGATATGGATGAACAGCACGGCGAAGCGGAGACTAAGCATCAAGCACCTGTGCCTACCAAAAACTCCGAAAGCCGGGGAAAGTCTAGAGTCTTGAGATTCACCGCCATGGTGTCGCCAGCATCGGCAGTTCCGAAGGACGCCAATGCCCTGCTTGACGAATTAGCCGCATAGCTCCCGCGAAGTGCTAGAATCATTTGCGCGGGCGCAACCATCATTACACGACAACGACGCCATCGAGAGCCATCACGGAGGAAATCGCGTGGACAAGCATCCGATTCGCTTTGGAGTGCAGACCGGACAGCAGAACATCGAATGGGAGCAATTGCGCACTTTTTGGGGCAAGGCCGATAGCTGGGGTTACGACTCGCTATGGGCGTTCGATCACTTCTATCCCATCTTCGTGCCCAACCCGACGGGCCCGTGCATGGAAAGCTGGACTCTACTGAGCGCGCTCAGCCAGAACACCAAACGTGCGCGTATCGGCGCGCTGGTCAACGGCAACACTTACCGCAACCCGTGTCTCACGGCGAAGATGGCCGCGACGCTCGATCAAGTGAGCGGTGGGAGGGTCAACCTGGGGCTCGGCGCCGGATGGTTCGAGCTGGAACATCGGAGCTTCGGCATCGATTTCAAAACCGTTGGCGGCCGGCTCCAGGCGCTCGACGAATCATGCCGGATCATCAAGGGGATGTTCACCCAGGAGAAGACCACGCTCAAGGGCAAGCATTACAATGTGGTCGACGCGGTCTGTAATCCAAAGCCGGTGCAGAAGCATCTGCCCCTGATGATCGGCGGTCACGGCGAAAAGGTACTGCTCAAGATTGTCGCGCAACATGCCGATATGTGGAACATGGGCAACGCCGACGCGGACGAGATGAAACGGCTCATCGGCGTGATCGAGCGCCACGGCGATACGGTCGGGCGCAATACCGATGAAATCGAAAAGACCCTGATGCTCGCGTTGTGCTACAAGGCCCCGAAGCAGCGCGAGGAGACGCTCGCCGGGATCGTCGCGATGATGGCGCAGACCACTCCGGACAAGGCGCGCGATCGGATCATCATCGGCGGCAAGCAGGAGTGCGTGGATAAAATCGAACGATTCATCAAAGCCGGCGTCACGCACTTCATATTCATGCACATGCCACCGATGACCGCTGAAGAGGATATCCAGGCTTTCGCTGAAGACATCATCCCGCAGTTCCGTTCGCGTTGAGCCGCGCAATGACGCGGCCCTTGTAGAAAACAGTTTGACGAACGCTTCATAGATCGACAGCGGCCTTCCGCCTCTGGGAGCGCCGTGTTAATGCGTACACGGTAGCGATCGGTTGAATCCCAATTCAGCGAGGACGGTAACAATGAAGATCGGAATTTCGGTGCCTCTGACCGCCGCCTCGGGCGATCCAGGCGCGATCGCACATGAGGCGGAGAACCTCGGCTTCGAATCCATCTGGAGCGTCGAACATTCGTGCGTGCCTTCGCGGTACACCACTCATTATCCCCGCTCGGCTGACGGTAAGGTGCCGGCGATTTACGCCCAGCTGGCCGAGACGTGGGTGATGCTCGCGATCGCGTCCGTGGCGACGAAGCAAATCAAGCTTGGCACCGGCATCCTGCTGCTGGCTCAGCACAACGTGATCGAGACGGCGCGTGCGGCCGCAACTCTCGATCTCTATTCAGGCGGGCGGCTGATCCTGGGCGTCGGAGCCGGTTGGTTCCGTGAGGAAGCCGAGGTTATGGGCGTACGGTTCGAACAGCGCTGGAAGCATCTGCGCGAGTCGGTGGAGGCGCTGCGCATACTCTGGACGCAGGAAGAAGCGAGCTACGAGGGGGACATAATCAAGTTTCCTGCGATCCGCGTCGGTCCCGAGCCGGTGCAGAAGCCATGTCCGCCGATTATGCTCGGCGCGCACGATCCGAAGTATGCGCTGAGAAGGGTTGCGCGCTATGCCGACGGCTGGATGCCGGGCGGACTCTCACCGGACAAAGCAATGGAATCCATTGCGCAGATCAAGCGGATGGCGCGCGAGTACGGTCGTGATCCCGAGCAATTGCAGTTCTCGGTGCAGCTCGCGACGCGCGGGGACGAGCCGACTGCTGACACTATCAAGCGTTACCAATCGGCTGGCGTGAGCCGCATAATCGTGATGGCCACCGCGGCGGCGTCCGGTGACGGTGTCGAGGCGGTCCGTGCGATCGCACCATTGGTCGAGCGCGCAGCAAAGGTTTGACATTCTGCGACGCCGCCATTCACCTCAAGAATGGTACGCCGTGCTCGCATCAAAGATCATGAGCCGCCCGTTAGCGATTGCCACTTCGGTAACAGCCCTCAGGCTCGAGGAACTGAGCACTTGAGCGACAAGGGCGAGGAGCAACCAATGCAGCACATCAAAATCGTCAAGAACCAGGGAATCGCTTTGGTGACGATCGGCACGCCGGAGTTGATTTATCTCACGGCGCAGACCGGAGACGAACTCGACGCGGTCACGCGCGAGATCGAAGCTGACCAGAGCGTCCGCGCCGTCGTCTTCACCGGCGGGTCGCCCGGGGTTTTCATCCAGCACTACTCGGTCCAGGAACTGGTATCGATCGCCGAGCAACTGCGAGCCAGCGGGGCCAAGTTCGACGAACGCGGTGAGCCACAGAGCTTTTCACTCGATAAAGCCTGCGGCCGTGTCGAGACGATGCCCAAGCCGGCCATCGCCGCGATCAATGGCAACTGCATGGGCGGCGGGCTCGAATTCGCGCTCTGCTGCGATATCCGCATCGTCGAAGACGGCCCATACCAGCTGGGGCTCCCGGAAGTGACCGTTGGTATTTTGCCGGGTGGGGGAGGCACGCAACGACTGCCGCGCGTAGTCGGCACCGCCCGCGCGCTGGAGTTCATGCTGCTCGGGCGACGACTCACCCCACGCGAAGCGGCCGCCTTTGGTCTCGTGAATGAGCTGGCGCAGGGCAAGGCCCTGGAACGAGCGATGGAAGTGGCGGGTCAGCTCGCGAGCCAGTCTCCGCGCGCGATGGCTCACATCAAGCGTCTGGCGCGATCGGCGATGCAGACGCCGCTGGCCGAGGGCCTTCGGCTCGAGCGTAACCTCTTCATGGATCTGATGACGACCGACTGGGCGATCGACGCGATGAAGGCGTACGTCCGGAGCCTCGAAGAGCAAAAGTGAGAGGAGACACCACGATGGGCAGACTCGAGGGCAAGGTTGCAGCGGTCACTGCCGCGGCCGGCGCGATCGGCCGTGGCATGGCTCTCCGTGCGTCCAGGAACCTCAGTCTTCTGCGTGGTCGCCCTTCATCCGATGGTACGCGCTGTTGAAAACACCGTAGGCGCCGCAGCGCGTGCAGTCGACATCGTTGCCGTAGCAGCAGAAGGTCCGCTCGAAATTCCCCCCATCACCCATGTAAAGCGGCAGCATCGAGCGCAGCGCGCAATGCTCACCATGCTCACCCGTGTAATTGAGCGCGCGGTCCGACTTCATCATTTCCAGCGTTTCGATGTTGCTCTTGAGCAGCGTCGGATTCTTGCGCTTGAGCGCGATGACCCGGTCGATAGCCGCGTCGCGCTCGCGCAGGTCATCCCAGGCAAGTGGGCCGTGCTCGCCCTTGGAGGGGACATAAAACGTAAATGCGACGCCGTCGGTTGGCCAGTCCTTCACTTCTTCGACGAATTCTTCGATTCCCGGCGCGTTCTCCCTGGTGATCGTCATCTGGACGATGACGGTCGTGCCGTCGCGGGGATCGCGCGCGAAGATCGCCTCCTTGACCTTGCGGAACACGCCCTCGCCGCGGATCGGATCGTTCATCCGCTCCGGTCCGTCGAGCGACACAGTGACCAGATGGCCGGGGATGGACGGAATCCCGTAGGTCCCGTTGGTCACGATCGAGGACCGCTCGAACAGTTTCATCGCCTCGAATACCAACTGCTTGCGAATCATTGGCTCGCCGCCCATGAACAGCATCGACTTGATGCAGTGCTTGTCGCGCAGCATGCGCAACTGATGGAGCATCGTCGCGTCGTCCATCTTGTCGCGCGCGAGGTTGGGATTGCCGGCGCGGTAAACGAAACAGTGGCGGCATTCGAGGTTGCAGACGTTGGTCACATTGACCAGCGCCGCACGAAAATTGCGACTGCCGAAGTCCGTCGGCTCGCGGAGTGGGCCGTGAGGTTTGGCTGCCATAATTTTGAGCTTACCACGGTCCTTGCGGAGTGCGCGAGTTCTCCGCTGTCGCAATCTCGTAAGCTCTGGGTCTCGCTTGCGAATTGGGAAAGATCGATAATCACGACCATGATAGCCACAGCTGTACAGCACTTCCCGCAATCGAATGGCGCAGCCGATCTCGGCGCGATCCTTGCTCGCCAGCGCGAGGCATTTCTTCGCAACGGAGCGCCCTCGCTGGAAGCGCGGCGTGCGGACCTCGCCAAGCTCAAACAAGCGATTAAGGAAAATACGGGACGGATCGCCGAGGTAATCTCGTCGGATTTCGGCAATCGCTCGGCTCATGAGAGCCGGTTTGCCGAGATCTGGACTACGCTGGCAGGGATCCGCCATGCCAGCAGTCATCTCGGCAAGTGGATGAAGCCAAAGCGGGTTTCGGTCAGCCTGGAACTGATGCCGGGACAGGCGCGCATCATTTATCAGCCGGTCGGCGTCGTCGGCATCATCAGTCCGTGGAATTACCCGTTTCAGCTTTCGATTTTGCCGCTGATGGCTGCCATTGCCGCCGGCAATTGCGTGATGCTGAAGCCGTCGGAATTGACGCCGCGCACCTCGGCATTCCTGGCCGAGCTTCTTTCCGGTCTCTTTCCCGCCGATAAGGTCGCGGTGGTGCAAGGAGGGCCGGAGGTCGGCGAGGCGTTTTCCCGGCTGCCGTTCGATCATCTTTTCTATACCGGCTCGACCGCCGTGGGCCGCAATGTGATGCGCGCGGCCGCGGAGAACCTGACGCCGGTCACGCTGGAGCTTGGCGGCAAATCGCCGTGTATCGTCGGCGACGACGCATCGATGCCCGCCGCGGTTGAAAGCATCGTCTTCGGCAAATTGATCAACGCCGGTCAGACCTGCGTCGCACCGGATTATGTTCTCGTGCCCAGGGCGCGGCGGGAAGAATTCGTCCGGCAGGCCGAGGCCGCGGTCCGTAAGTTCTATCCAAGCCTCAAGTCAAATCCCGACTACACCAGTATCGTCAACGAACGCCATTACCGCCGCCTCTCAAACTATATCGACGAGGCCAGGGCGAAAGGCGCCACGGTCGTCGAAATTAATCCGGCTGGCGAGGCGCTGGAGCCGGGCGCGCGCAAGTTCATCCCATCCCTTGTGCTCGATCCGGAAGATGGGCTCGGCGTGATGCGCGACGAGATTTTCGGCCCGATCCTGCCTATCAAAAGCTACGACCGGCTTGACGAAGCGATCGAGTACGTCAACCGCCGGCCGCGTCCGCTGGCGCTGTACTATTTCGGCCTCGACTCCAAGCAGCGCGATGAAGTTCTGCAGAGGACGATTTCAGGCGGCGTGGGGGTCAACGAGACGCTGATGCATCTCGCGGTCGATGATTTGCCGTTCGGCGGCATCGGCCTCTCCGGCATTGGCGCCTATCACGGCGAGTTCGGCTTCCAGACCTTCTCGCACCGCAAGGGCGTGTTTTTGCAGAGCCGCGTCAACAGCGCGTGGATGCTGCGTCCGCCGTTCGGCAAACTCGCGGATTTCATGCTGAAGCTTATGATGCTGCGGTAGCGCGGGGGCGGCTAAACCGGCAAATTCGCGTCGGCATCGATCGTCAGATCGTCGCCTTCGCCGCGCAGCAGGCGCCATCCGCCCTAACTCCGTGATCCTGAAACGCCCAAAGTATGCTCGATTGGGGACCAGTTGGCGCGCAGCTCCGGGAGATCGCGCCCCAGAAGCCGCTCGAGTCCTGCGACGTCGTCTTCGTAGATGGAACAGAGCCAGTCCCGAGCCTTTTCGTCCATCGGCGGCTTCACTCCGGGACGCAGGAAAAAACGGTTGAGGATCTGTGTCTTCACGAACCATGTTGAACCCGCTTTCGGCGGTATCAGGAGCTGCGCCATTCTACGGACCCACCGAGTGCCCCCCCATTTCCGAGACCACTTCCATCGCGCCACTGCGAACTCATTTTCGACGTGGCTCGTGTCGATTCGATCGAGATAAGCGGGATCCAGCTCGAGAAAGTCAGCCACTCGCGTCAACAGCTTGCGCCGTCCTTCAACACGCCGCAGCTCCTTGGAGAGCAGGACCATGACCCTTTTTGGCCCGAAGATGTCTAGGTACCGTTCGACCTGGTCGTGGTAAAGTCCTATGTCTACGTACAAATGAGAGACAGACCAAACCTTCGGACGCTTCGAGTCTTCCACTAACGCCTCGAAGAACGGAAGCTCTTGCCATCCCTCGCGAACATCGTTCAGGTAATGGGAGAACGCGCGGTCGACTGGATCGCGAAGCAGAATCAGGATTCTCGCCTCGGGGTTGGCTGCATAGATGCGCGTCGGCGCCTCGCGGTCCCATAGATAGGAGACGCTTGCTTCACCGATCGCCTTATAGCCCTCCGCCTTGGAGAAGAGGCTCAAGTATGTGGCCTCATTGCTCACATGTGCCGTGGGGAAAGCCATCTCGGAATACGGATGCAGCTGCGAGAAGTAGTGCGGCTCCTTCATCAGGGGCATGAAGACCTGCGGATGCTGCTTGAGGTAGGTGTAAAGCGAGCTGGTGCCGCTGTTGCGGGCTCCAACGATCAGAAAATTCGGCCAAATCTGCTTCAATTTCCTACCTTTCGTGCTGGCGACGTTGGGGGGCGAAAAGCCTCAGCACCTACGACTCAGCTAGCGACGAGAACTCTAATAAGGATACCACCAAAATCGATTTAAGTGCAGATTCACATGATTGCCGACATGCTTGACCGGACACCGAGGCGAGTCTATTGGATGCGAATGACTCGCCTGCGCATCGGCGACCGCATCGCGCTTCTATTCGCTTGGCCGGTGGTCATGCTGTGCTTGGTGCCGCTGCTTGCGCATCTTCCTGAGCTGCTGGGCTGGGTGGACACCAATCCGCTGCTGGTCTATTCCCAACTCGTCCTGCACCCTCATTCCGGCATTCTGCCGGGACAGCCATTCATAGACGGCTCCGCTCTCGAGACAACGCAGACTCTGGGTCATCTGGCGGCGGAAGACTGGCTGCACGGCACGCTGCCATGGTGGAACCCCTATGCAGGGGTCGGGCTTCCTCTGGCGTCCAAGATGCCGTGCGCCGCATTTTTCCTGCCATTCATCCTGCTGCTGCATTTCAACTCTGGCGTGCTGCTGATCAAGCTGGCGATGCAGGTGCTGGCGGGGCTCGCCTGCTTCGGCTTCTTGCGCAAGGTCGGTCTGGCAAGAGGGCCAGCCGTGCTCGGATCGGTACTGTTCCAATGCAATGGCACCTTTGCCTGGTATGCCGACGCGCCGATACTGCCGATCGCCTTCATCCCGCTGCTGCTGCTGGCACTGGAAGGAGCACGGACGCAAGCATCCGCCGATCGTCGCGGCGGTGAAGCGATGATCGCGCTGGCGATCACTTTCTCGCTCCTGGCAGGCTTCCCCGAAACAATATTGCTGGACGGTCTTCTGGGCTTGGCCTGGGCCATGCTCCGCATCCGCGACCTCAGCCGCAGATGTGCCATTGCCTTCATTTGGAAAACGGCCGCAGGCGGGCTCGCGGGCCTGGCCCTGGCAGCGCCCGTGCTGATCCCCTTCCTGCAGGACTTCCAAGTTTCGACGTTGGGGTATCGTGACAAATTCCCCTTATTGGCACTGCAGCCGAGACACCTTGCCGCCCTTCTCTTTCCGAACATCTACGGGCCGCCATTCGCCAATTTGGATTTCTGGTTCTGGAGCACAGCCGGCGGTTACATCGGCGCGGCAACGGTCTTCCTCGCCGTGCTCTCCCTGTTCCGGCGCCGTGCTTCACCGGATCCCCTCGGCGGCGCCAGATGGCTGCTGGCGCTCTGGATTTCCGTCTGGCTGGCGGCGTCCTTCGGGGTGCCGGGGGTGACTCAGGCGCTGCGCCTCGTCCCAGGCTTGAGCCAGGTGTGGATCTCCCGCTACTGCATGCCCTCCGTCGAGTTCGCGTTCTGTGTCCTCGCAGCCTTCGCACTCGACGACGACGCCCGTTCCCCCGGCCTGCTGCGGGTGAGGGGCCCGCTCGCCTTGCTTGGCGCTGCCGGCGGACTGGCGCTGCTCCTCGGCTACCATCAGATTTCAGCCGATTGGCGGGCGGCAGGGTGGGCTGGCTGGTTCGCCGCAATCTCCGTGCTTTGGGGCGCCGGGGCCGTTGTGAGCTTGGCACTTGTGCTTCACCTGTCTGACTTTCCCATCCGCCGATATCTCATCGCAGGAATAGTATGCGCGGATGCCATAGGTCTGTTCGTTCCGACCACCCTGACGGGCGCCACAAATCCAGAGATGTTCGACGCGCCGATCGCCTATCTGCGAGCGAACCAGCATCTGCAGCGTGCGGTCTCCGTGGATGCCTCCCTGCCGCCGAACGTCGGGGCATTGCTCGGCCTCGGCTCGCTGCAATACAGATCCGTGCCCGTGCCGACAATCTGGGCGACTTTCGCGCAGCAAAACCTCGATCCATCCGCTTGGGTAGTTTTTCCCGGAATATTCGAGACGACACAGTCGCTCGCCACCGACCTCTCCGAGCACCGCGCGACGCTGGAGGCACTCGCTGTGCGCTACGTGGTCGCCCCAAGCTCGATCGATCTGTTCAGCACCCAGACCGACAGTGAGCACCCGGTGCGCGTGTTCCGCGAAGGTGGCGTCGACATCTTCGAACTGCCGGCGGCAGCACCCTATGCCGAGACCTCCGGCGGCCCGTGCCATCTAACCGTTATCGACCGCGAGCACATGCACGCATCCTGCGTTGGCCCCGCGCGGCTGATCCGCCGCGAGCTGATGTTTCCCGGCTGGACCGCGCTCGTGAACGGACATGGCGCGGTCATCGGCAACAGACTGGAGGCAGTCACTGTGCGCGACGGCGAGATCTTTCAAGCTGTCAGTCTGCCTGCCGGCGTCTCCGATATCGTCTGGCGCTACGTGCCGCTTCATGCAAACGCCATCGCCGCGATCTTCATAGCCGGGATGCTTGCGCTCATCGCGTTCGTCGTGCGGAGCACAGGCGGACGCAACTCGCGCTCAGCCGCGCCACCGTGAGCGGACTGCTCATGCGGGCGGCGAAGGTCAATAGAACGCGCTCCCGCCGGGAAAGTCAGACTGCGAGGGGCGCGATTCTGACTGATCGAACAGAGCCGGAAAGAGCAAATTACACCACCTGTAGTGGTTTTGGGATGGTTCGACTCTATGGGTAGCTTCGTTCCGTCAAAAATTATTTCTGCCGCGAGCGGGCGTCGGCCGATTTCGGGCGAGCCCGGCGAGTATGTGGCATCCTGACGGTTGTCCATATCGTACGCATAGCACGCCAAATCGGCCGGCATCAGGCTGAACAGTTCATCCCCAAAGCCGGCCTGAAAGCCGGATTCAGAAGTCACCGGAATTTGCGGCTGCGACGGGGCATGCGGTCCAGCGTGCACCAGGCGCATTCGTGCAATGCGGATCCACGATCACCCTACCGCGATACGTCCGGCTTCAGGGTTCGAACAGGGATAGGGACGCATTGCAGAATTAGTAATGTTTAGGAAGTGTGAATATTAGCCGATTTGATCGCCTTTTTTCTGGATCACTTCAGTTCGATTAGCTATTTAGCGTATCTATTTAGCTCTCAGTAGCGTAGGTTCGACTGTAGATGACCTGAATTGGAGTGTCAGGATTTTCCAATGTCGTCGATTGAATATGGCAAAAGGAAGCCTTAAGGACACAAACCAGTCATAGCCGCGTCGCGCGGTGCTACACTTGTTAACCGGCAGTGTGTACGGCGATGCGCTGGGAGCATGTACTGTCGATGCAGACGGGGATGAGCGCGCACGGATTCGAGTGAATATCTTATGATGAGATTGGGGACCTTATACTTTGTCTGGGCGCCGCTGGGATCAAAGGGGGCGGCCTTGGGGAAGACCACTTATGAAGCTGAAGAATACGCCGATTGTTGCCGATGAGACTGAACAGTTTATTGAACGACTAGGCGAGTTGGGGATTCCTGAGGGAGTTGCCAACGCCATTTCGGAGTACCATAGCAAGGTCTCCGCGCCAGCCGGCACTTTTATCTTCAGGCAGGGCTCTCCGGCGGACATCTTCTACTTCGTGCTCAAAGGCGCGGTGAAGGTTACCTGTCCGACCGCCGGAGGACGCCGTGTCCTGGTGAACTTCGCCACCGCGGGCGACATCTTCGGGCTGGCCAACGATTTCAACGACCGCAAGCAATGGGTGCAGCGCTTCGACGCCGAAGCAGTCAACAATTGCACGCTCGGGATAGTTACGCGCCAGCATCTGCGCGCCGCGCTGCGGGCTATGGAACCCGAGGCGAGCACGGAATTCCTCGATCGGATAAGCGCAATGTGGTCCGGGTTGCTGCATCATTTCGTGGGGATGCTCGGGCTCGGCTATCGCGAGCGGCTGGAGCAGGCGCTGGCCGAATTGGGCAAGAAATTCGGCGTGGCCGACGTGGACGGAACCCTGCTCAATATCGAAACTCCGCACACCGAATTGGCCGAGATGATCGGATGCTCGCGGCCGCTGGTGAGCCGCATAATGGTTGAGCTTCTGGAAGAAGGGGCGATCGCGCGGCGCGGGCGGCGCTACGTGCTGATCAAGGGCGGTTCGATCGCGCGGATGGCGCGCGAAAAGAGCGGCCCGCTGGAGATTTCGCCCGTCATCTGGCCGGCCAAGCCGGTGACCAATGGCATCAGCAAAGGGAACGGACGCCATCGCACCTCCAGCGCGGCCACCATCGCTTAATTTGGATCCAATTAGACCTACGAAGGACGCGTGTATCCGGCTGGTGGACGAGTGCGCTTGAGCGTTGGGGTGCGCCTTTTTTCGCGGGCGAAACCCGCATGGATAGCTATTGCGCTGGCGGTAACGGCGATCGCGGCGGGCGCGGATTCCAGCCCGATCGTCGGAACTATCGGCGACAAAAAGATCACCGAAGCCGAGCTCGACCAGCGTATCGCGGGGCAACTGGAGACGCTGCGCTTTCAGCAGGAGAACCTGGAATACGAGTCGCGGCGCGGCGCGATCGAGAAGCTGGCGGAAAACTACCTGCTGACGGAAGCCGCGAAGAAGGAAAATCTGAGCGTCGACGAATATCTGAAGCGGCAGGCGGCGGGCGCGGGGTTAAGTGAGCGCGACGCGCGATCACGCTACGACCACGACCCGAGTCTGCGAAAGCAGTATCCGGACTTTTCGCGGATCAAAGGGGTGCTAATCGCGGAGATGCAGGACCAGCGCGCTCGCGAGGTACGGGAGCGGACAATTCGCCGACTGATGAAGGAGAGTCCGCTCAGAATGGAGGAGCCGCGCCAGAAGATCGACTATGCGGGGCATCCGGCATCAGGTCCCGACACCGCGCAGGTAACGGTGGCGGAATTCGTCGATTACGAGTCGCCGATGTGCGCGCAGGCGGAGCCGATCGTCCGGGAATTGCGCAAGAGATACGGCGGTCGCGTCAAGTTCGTCAACTTCGATTTCCCGATGAGCTTTCGTAAGGACGCGTTATCGGCTGCGATTGGGGGCCGATGCGCCGGTGAGCAGGGAAAATTCTGGCAATTCAGGGATCTGCTGCTTGCCAATCCGGCGAAGCTGTCTCCGGCCGACCTCGAAAATTACGCGCAGCGCCTCAAGCTGGACAAAAACCGGTTCGCCCGCTGTCTCTCGGACCGGAACGCGCGTGACGCGCTGGAGCCCGACATCAGCCTCGCGCGCCGCCTCGGAGTGGACGCGACGCCTACGTTTTTCGTCAACGGGCGCTTCTTGCCTGGCGGTCAGTCGCTCGAGACATTCGAACAGGTGATTGGCGAGGAGCTTTCGGGCGCAACGAGCGCGCGCGCCGGCGCGCAATGAGCGCCGCCGCTCACTCGAGCGTTACGGTAATCAAATCCGTGTAGTTCCCCTGCGAGATCCCCTCGGGCCCGCCGATCTCCGCCGTCCGCCCGGAATCATACCGTAAACGTTGTAGATATAAGGGGTCTGTCCGTTAGCCGAGAGCATGCGGACGGGAAGGTTCGACACCGCGACGTTCGGCAGGATCGCGGTCGTGGCCGCCGAGTCCTGGTACATCGTGTAGGCCAGCGACGATGTCCCGTTGCTCATCGCGCGCGCGGCCTGATTGCCGGCCGTATCAACCACGCCGAGCGCCTGCGCAGCAGCCTGATTTCGTCCCCCGCTAAAGATCATCCCAGTCGCGGCCGCGTATCCGCCGCCGCACTGGATATTCACGGCGCCTTGCGCGCGGTACGTCACGCCCGCGCCGAGCATGACCGCGTCCACATTGCCGAAACTGATCGGTGTCGTGGTTATGACACATCCGATGACGACCGTGGCACTGACCGCGAGGGTGGTGGAGGCGTTAAGCGGCGTACCGGTCGGGCCCGCTTGCACGCGCGCGGGAAGGGAAGCGACGAGGATCAATCCCTCGCACAAAGCCGCCGCCGGCGCCGATATCCTTCCGATATGAAGCGCGCGGAATCCGGAAATTTCTTCCGGGTCGGCACAAAACCGTTTGTGAACATACGATATTAATGCCCAAATGGAGTATTTAGCTAATGGTCTAGTAGCTAATGGTGTAATAGCTGATGGTGTAATAGCTAATGATGTAAAGTAATAGTATCGATGCGACATGATAGTTGCCCCCGTTTGAGTCGATGTGCAATTCGCCATCGCTCATAGAGCAACTTCTCTGCCGCCGGAGGTCTGTCATCCGTCGATACTCACTGGATACTCACTGATGTTCCGGGATCGAACACTCTGTCGCGTAACAATGCACGATCTTCACGCCGATGACGCATTTCATCTGGCGAACTAGCTAATCGATGTTCTCGGCTGTTTCGAGAGCGGTTGATTTTCGAGCATCGAGGGAGCGGGATGAGACTTCGTGTCGCAAAGTTAAGGTAAGATGCGGCATGGAATTGGCGGTACTGTCCAAAACCGGACGTGGCCGAATGGCCCCTACGGGAGTGCGGGTCGGGCCTGATTAAGGCAGTAGTGGAAGATGGGGCTTTAAGGGAGGCCAGCGAGGAGCTGTTTGAGCTTGACGAGATCGCGCGGCAATAGCGCCGGAAGTGCTAACTATTAAGTCACTGAGGGCGGGAAATTAGGACACTATCGGGCGAGGTTTACGATCCCAGTGCGTCCATCATAAACAAGCGGTGCGTGTTGCAGGCGGGAGAGACGTTGGGCCAAAGCCGAATTGGAATCTTGCAGACGGCGGCCGCCCCATCTATGTTGCTGAAATCGGAGATCCAATACACAAATTGCGGTTCGGGGTGATTCACGGAGGATCCTGAATGTCGCGAAGTACGCGCGCCAAGGCACGTTCACGAAGTGGAACGATTCCGGTAAAACCGCGACATTCTTCGGACTCCGTTTCATCAGAACCCGCTCGGCCCGGTGACGATTCGGGCGAGGCGTCGGTCTTTCGCTTCAAAGGGATCGACGCGGCGATACTCGCGCTGGTGCTTGGTTTCGCGCTGCTCCTAATCGCGGGTACGGGATTTCTCGACGGACAGGAAATGTGGCCGATGCCCGACGCGGTTGAATACGCGGCGACCGCGGTAAACCTGGATCGCGGCCTGGGCCCGGTGCTCCATTTCGGGGGAATTACTTATCCGTGCCGCTACACCATGGGTTATCCACTGATCCTGGCCGCGGCGTATCCGCTTCTGGGCCACAGGCCCGAGCGGTTTTGCCTGGTTACGGCGCTGACGGCATTGGTCGCGATAGCCGGGCTTTACATTCTGACGCTGTGGACGTTCGACCGGCCAAGCGCGATTTTGGCCGGGTTATTACTGGCTACATCGCCGCACTTTCTCGGGCTTTCCACCTTCGTGCTGAGTGACGTTCCCGCGCTTGCCGCCGTAATCCTCGCAGTACTGGCATTTTTGTATGCCGAGGAAAAAGAAAGCCTGATTGCATCGGCGCTGTGTGGGCTGCTGGTCGGCCTGGCCGTCACAATCCGCGCCACCAACGGCACGATTTTGGCCGGGATGCTCGCGGCGGCCCTGCTCGTCCAACCACGCAGACTGCAGTTTGCGCGAGTGATGGCGTTCGCGATCGGATTCACCGCATTTCCAGGGTTGCAGGCCTGGGAAAATCTGCACTACCTCGGTTCGATCTTCTCAAACGGTTACGCATTCTGGCTACCGGAGTCCTACAGTTCAATTTTCAAGCCCTTCAAGCTGAGCTACCTGTTTGTACCCTCGACCATTAACTATAAGCACGGAAATCTTGCCGCTTATGCCATCGCGATGCTTGGTCTCGACGACATCCTGGGCCAGCTCGCTGTGGGTACCGAAACCGTAACGCTAGCTCACGCGCGCTACGCTTTGTACCCGTTTCCGGTGGTGGTTTTCGCAGGGCTGGGCGTGTTCTTCGCGCTCCGCCAGAAGCGCAACGCAAGCGCGACGCGCGCGGTGTATTTGGGCATGTGCTTTCTTGCCTCGCTGTTGCTTATTTATCTCCCTTATTTCGTCGTCGATCCCCGCTTCATACTACCGGCATTGTTTATCGTTTTTGCCGCGGCGGGCTACGGGCTGGTCAGCGCCAATCGACGGCTTAAGTGGGGATGGGCGGGACTTGCGGTGATTGCCCTGGATGTGGTTATCGCCGGCGCGATCGTGGTCGAGACGGTTTCCAGGCTTGCGTCAATCCCGGCGCCGCAGTCGAAGGTGGTCCCAGAGGTGCTTGCGATCCGGCCCCGGCTGAGGAACGCCGTGGTGGTCAGCGATATTTCCCTGCAATGGCTCGAGCTTTATGCGGGAGGGAAAGGAACCGGATTTGTCGGCCTCAACAGTCTTTATCCCCTTGACCTGATCGAACAAACTCAAACCGAGTACCATCTGTACTGGCTTTACCAGAAACGGTCCAAAGGATGGTCCGGGCCGATACCGCCGACACTTCTTCCCAATGGCAAGCTTGACTCGGCCGTAGCGCGCAAGCTGGCGGAAGAGGATAAGAAGGGACGCCCGGTGTACCTGCTCTTGTTGGGGCCGGCGACCACCCAATGGTTCGATGAGCTTAGGCGGGAGTTCGCCGAGATCGATCGATACTTCACCCGGGAAATGATCGTGGACTATCCCGAACTGTGGCTCTACCGTTTGAAGCCGTTCTAACCCACCCACTAGCCGCGATTCGGGGTTCGTTCGACGTCGTGTTTTGACCCGCCAGCGATAACTGGACTTCGTGTTCAGGAGAACCTAGACTGCCCCAGATGCCCGGAGCATGGCTGCCCCATCTATGTTGCTGAAAGCGGTCGAACCGTCCGTCTTTCGCTTCCAACGAATCGACGCGGCGATACTCGCGCTGGTGCTGGGTTTCGCGCTGCTGCTAATCGCGAGTACGGGATTTGCGAACGGACAGGAATTGTTTTCGATGCCCGACGGGATCGAATACGCGGCGATTGCGGTAAACCTGGATCGCGGCCTGGGCCCGGTGCTCCATTTCGGGGGGAATTCTTATCCGTGCCGCTACACGATCGGTTATCCGCTCATCCTCGCCGCGGCGTATCCACTTCTGGGGCGCAGGCCCGAGCGGCTATGCCTGGTTACGGCGCTGACGGCATTGGTCGCGATAGCCGGGCTTTACATTCTGACCCTGTGGGCATTTGACAGGCCAAGCGCGATTTTGGCCGGGTTACTGCTGGCTACATCGCCGCATTTTCTCGGGCTTTCCACCTGCGTGCTGAGTGACGTTCCTGCGCTCGCCGTCGTAGTCCTCGCGGTACTGGCATTTTTGTATGCTGAGGAAACAGAAAGCCTGGTTGCCTCCGCGCTGTGCGGGCTCCTGGCCGGCCTGGCCGTCACAATCCGCATCACTGACGGCGCCATTTTGGTTGGAATGCTCGCGGCGGTTCTGCTCGTCCGGCCGCGCAGATTGCAGTTCGCGCGAGTGATCGCGTTCGCGATCGGATTCAGCGCATTTCCCGGCTTGCAGGCCTGGGTAAATATGCACTACCTCGGTTCGATCCTCTCAAACGGTTACCGGTTCTGGCTGCCGGATATCTACAACTCGGCTTTCACGCCCTTTGAGCTGAGCTACCTCTTTGTACCTTGGCATACGATAGGTGCGACCTATCGGCACGGAAATCTCGTCACTTATGCCCTCGCAATGCTTGGGCTCGACGGCATCTTCGGCCAGCTTGACGTGAGTTCGGAGGCCCTAACGTTATTTCATGCGCGTTACGCTTTGTACCCGTTCCCAGTGGTGATTTTCGCAGGGCTGGGCGTGTTCATCGCGCTCCGCCACAAGGGCAATGCCAGCACGACGCGCGCGGTGTATTTGGGCTTGGGCTTTCTTGCCTCGCTGTTGCTCATTTACCTCCCGTATTTCTATGTTGACCCCCGCTTCATACTGCCGGCGTTGTTTATCGTTCTTGCCGCGGCGGGCTACGGGCTGATCAACGCGAATCGAAGGCTTAAGTGGGGATGGGCGGGATTTGCGGTGATTGCCTTGGACATGCTTCTGGCCGGCGCGATTGTGGTCGAGACGGTTTCCCGGCTTGCGGCGCTGCCGCCGCGGCAGTCGAAGCTGGTCGCCGACGTGCTCGCGATCCGGCCCCGGCTGAGGAACGCGGTGGTGGTCAGCGATATTTCCCTGCAATGGCTCGAGCTTTATGCGGGCGGGGAACGAACCGAATTTGTCGGCCTCAACAGTCTTTTTCCCTTTCAAGTGAAAGAAGAAATTCTAACCGAATACCATTTGTACTTTCTTTACCACAAAAAGATGGAAGGATGGTCCGCGCCGATACCGCCAATACTTCTTCCCAATGGCAAACTCGACCTGGCCGAAGCGCGCAAGCTGGCGGAGGAGGATAAGCAGGGACGCCCGGTGTACCTGCTCTTATTGGGGCCGGGGACCAGCGAATGGTTCGATGTGCTTAAGCGGGAGGTCGCTGAGATCGATCGCTACTTCTCACTTGAAGGGGTCGCGCACTATCCCGAAGTGGGGCTTTTCCGTTTGAAGCCACGCTAACCCGCCCGCTAGCCGCGATGAATTCGAAACCGCGACTCCCTAAAGCCGATAAGCAACCTGTGGTTCAACCTCGTCAATCGATTAATATCCAAATGGAGTGTTTAGCTAATGATTTAATTGCTAATGATACGAAATCGAAGCCGACCTAAGTGGAACTGAGTCTCGATTCGTCACCCTTGGCGACGCGCGAGCTCTTCGTCCACCAGTCTATCAAGCACCTCCACCGGCTGAGGTCCGAAGAGCGGACGGCCGTTGACGTAGAACATCGGGATTTCTTCGATCGCGAGCATCCCGGCCTGCGCGCTCGCCTGGGAGACTTGCTGCTCGAACTGATTATTTCGAAAACAGGAGTCGAACCTGTCCTTATCCAACCCGAGCCTCGCCGCGGTCAAGCGCAGGTCATCCACGGCCAGTTTAGACTGATCGGCGAACAGCGCGTCGTAGTAGTCCCAGAACTTGCCTTGCCGCCCCGCGCAGTACGCGGCCGTGCCTGCGTCGTCGGCGTGCGTATGGACGGTGGATTGCGGCAGGTCCATGAAGACCAGCCGCACCTTGTCTCCATACTTCGCGCGAACCTGTTTCAGCGCCGGTTGAGCGGCCGCGGCCGCGGGATCTTCGAAATCGCCAAACTCGACGATCGTTACCGGGGCTTTTTCCGGGCCGAGCCCGGGGTTGTCTCCGGTATCAATCCGGAATCGCTCGTCCAGCCGCAGCGCGGGACGCTCCCAGACACCCAAATTGTTCATCAGAAGCGCGTGCAGGTGCTGCTTCTCTCTGTTCTTTATGTTGGCCGCGAGCAGCGGCTTGTCCTTCTCGTACGAGTCGTGAAGCCGTCCGTGAAACGAATCGTACAGCGCGTGCATCTGCTCTTCGCTCGGCTCGGAAACCTGATCGTCGATATCGCGCTTGATAAAATCGTTTACGCTGAGCCCCGCCTTCGATGCGGCCTGCTCGACCATCAACTCGGGCATGATCTTCTGCAGCTCGTCGCGCTTGAGCACGTAGATCTGCGCCTTCAGGTATTCCAGCCGATACCCCGCCTCGCCGCGCCATAGCTCGCAGTCAATTTGCGATTGGGTGATTCGATGGTTTCCGACGGTCGCGGCGACGGGTGAACGATCGACGGAAGAAACGCACGAATCAGGCTCCGCGCGAGCGGCGCCTATCGCGAAGACCAAAATAAGCGTGGCTGAACCGAGATTGCGAAAAAACGCCATGTGACACCCGGGGCCTTATTTAGAACACGGACTCAATCGGCGCAAGCGAAGCCGCGTACGCTCCCGGGATTCACAGAATCGGCGCATCGAGCCGCGGGCCGGCGCGAATTCACGCATAGATAGCTGGGGTGGAGGCAGGAATCTCGGGACACGGCGTCAATTCCACGGCTTTTGCCCTGCGGGAACCCCGAATCGGTGAAATGTAGCCGTGCCGACTGCACGTGCGGCTAAATGAGCATGGTCTTTGAGGGACCGAAATGAGACAAAAACGGGCGTGGGACAGAGAGGGGTACCGGACGTGGAAAACGGACATGAGGGCGAGAAAGCATGGTTCCGTTGGATACACTACGTTTTGAGCGGTCTGGTTCCGAAGGGAACAAGTTTCTCATTTGAGGTTATCAGTCTGAGAAAAAGACCTTAACTTATGCCGGTTTTAACCAAAGCCGAAATCAGGTCCATATTTTGCATCCAAGTAACCCTTTGCGTTTCATTGCGTTTCAAAACGAATGCTAGGAGGGATATAGAGACAGATATGGGGACGAGTAGCTTGCTAAGAGTCAAAACGGATATGGGGACGAATAACTCAATAACAGGAGGGAAGACGATATGAAACGGATACTAACAGCAACGGCGGCCGTCGCATTGCTCATGATGGCTTTTGCCCCCAATGCGAAAGCGCAATACGGCGGTGAAGCAAGCGCCGCGACGAATCTGCATGTCACCGCGACCGTGGTCACGACGTGCATTATGTCATCGACTCCAATCGACTTTGGCGCCACCGATTCAGTTACGCTGGCGTCCAACACTTACCATGCCACCGGCCAGCTCCTCCTTCAGTGCGCCAACGGTGTTACACCGGCGAACAACGTCTTTACTTTTGACGGCGGTCGCAACGGGGCAGGCGTCGGAAGTGTAACAACAAGCGGGAGCATTGCCTACGCTATGAGCAACGGCACGGCGTATTTGGGGTACGAAATTTGCCCCGACCCGGCCTGCCTAAGCTCGATCACTCCCGGCAGTACGCTCGCAGGGCCTTCCCCTTCCAGTTTCACGAGCGCGGAAACTCCTGTCGTGTTCGACGTGTACGGAGTAATGCCGCCACAGACCCAAACGATTGGGCCGGGCATTTACAACGACTCTATCTACGTCACGTTCGATTAGCCGGTTCGGACGGAGAGCTGAACTTCAGCAAATGGACCCGGAGCGCGCGTGAACAGCGCGCTTCGGGTCTTTCTGTCTCGTCTCATGCTTTTGCTTGTCATTTTTCGTGCTTCTCCGCTATATTGCTTGGGCGTTCGAGGAGATTGCTCTTGCAGGTGCATTGTCTGAGATTCTGGTGCGCGGTCGTAGCTGTTCTTGCTCACCTTTTGTTTTCTTGCGCGCCCGCTTTTGCCAGCAAGTTTCTCATTCGTCCAATGACCCTGGTGCTCGCTGCCGGGCAGAAGAGTGATCTGCTTACTCTGCAGAACCGTGGCGACACTCCTATGAGCATGGAACTCAGCGCATTTTCCTGGGATCAGAATGCCGGCGGCGAGCAAAAACTCGCTCCTAGCGACGACCTGATCTTCTTTCCCTCGGTATTCAGTCTTGAACCGGGAGAGGTGCAACTGGTCAGAGTTGGCGCGACGGTTCCTCCCGGTTTGACCGAGGAGGCCTACCGCCTTTTTCTTCGCGAGCTTCCGGCGGTAACCTCGGCTCCTTCAGCGAAAACCGGGATAAAAAGCAGTCTTACGATGATGACCGCTACGTACGTGTCGGTTTTTATTATGCCGTCAACGCTGGTAGGGGGCCAAAGTATCGACGGACTAGCTATAAAGAACGGCCAAATCAGCTTTCAGGTCAAAAATGACGGCAATGTCCATATCGCAGCGCCTAGTGTTACCGTCAAAGGCTTGGGGGCTTCGGGCAAGGAATTGTTCAGCCACGGTTTTATGGGAGGATACGTGCTGGCGCAGGAAACTCGCCAGTACGTATTCCAGGTTCCCGACGCGGAATGCCACGACCTCGAGTCGATCGTCGTGGAATATGCTTTTGAACGCCCCGCAGGCATCATCGACCTCAAATACGACACCCTGAAGGCGCAGGCTCCGGTAGGGCCGGGCGCCTGTAAATCCTCCACAACCTCCGCCAGGACCGGGACTGCCAATCCGCACAAAGACGAGGGACGGTGACAGCCCTTGGACTCGCGGGCGAGGTCACGGATGGCCCGTGTGCTCTTCGCGATAGCCACGATTCCCTGGCTGGTGGCAATCACGATTGCAGGGGTCGCGTGGGCGCAGGAGCATCGCGCGATATTTACGCTGGTGGTCAACCTTCAAAAACAACAGGAAGTTACGGTTCTGCTCCGGCCCAAGGACGTGTTTATCCGCGGGTCGGATCTCGAAGCGGCAGGAGTGACCGGCTTTCGCGGAACCGGCGAAGTGGTATTCGGTGAGAAGTACGTATCGCTGGCGTCGCTGGCGCCTGATATCTCATACTCGATCAATATTAAGACTCTCAGCCTCAATCTGACGACGCGCCCGTCCTATCTCGGCGCCACCGCCGTCGATCTGGCCTCCGTGCATCCGCCGCCGGGCCTGATTCACAGCAACAATCTGAGTGCGTTCTTCAACTACTCGGTCGATGTGGCGAATCAGAGCACCGTCTCGATGAACAACGAGATCGGGATCAGCATGTTCGGCAACTCGCTGGTCGACAGCACGATGTTCTACAGCGGCAGTCGATACATTCGCGGCCTGACCGCTCTCACGATCGACGATCCCAAGCGTCTGAACCGCTTGATACTGGGAGACTCGCTGGCAGTTTCGCCGAACGATCCGCTGGGCGGCACCAGCTTCTTCGGCGGTCTCAGCTTCGCGCGCGACTTCGGACTCAATCCGTATTTCATCCGCACACCGCAGGGAAATCTGTCGGGCGTAGCGATGTTTCCGTCGATGGCCGACATCTACGAAAACGGGCGGCTGGTGAAGACCGTGACGATTCCGCCCGGCCCGTTCTCGCTACAGAACATCCCGATGGTCAACGGCGTGGGGTTGGCGCAGGTGGTCGTTCGCAACGCCTTCGGATATTCGCAGTCGGTGACCGCGCCCTTTTACCTCAACACTCAGACGCTCAAAGCCGGCCTTAGCGACTACACGCTCGACCTGGGCGCAACCCGCAAGAATTTCGGCGATGCGAGCTGGCAATACAGTCACAGCCTCGCGGATGTCCAGGGGCGCTACGGGTTGAACGATTGGTTCACATCCGGATTTCGTTTCGAGGCGGAGAACGATCGACTCAGCACCGGTCCGCTCGAAGATTTCGCTACGCCGCTCGGAGGATTCCAGGCCAGCGCCGCGGCCAGTTACGATCGGGGCGTAGTCGGATGGGCCGGATTTCTCGGCTACGAATATTTCAAGCCCGAGGCCAGGTCCCAGATCGCGGGACAACTGCAGGTCCTGAGTCCGAACTACTCGAACCTCACCTACAGCTCGAGCGTGGACCGGCCGCTGGTGATGGGCAATATCTCCCTCTCACAGCAGCTTGTGCGAAACATCGGGATGACACCCGCGTTTCAATGGATCCAGCAGCGCGACAGCGGCCACACCTATAGCGCCTCGCTCACCACCGAAATCAATCTCGCGCGCGGACTCTTCCTGGATATCGTCGCGTCGCGCACCGGCAGTACCGCGAGCGGCACCTCCAGCGCGATCACCGCCTCGCTAAGTATGGACGTCGGCGACTCGCGTATAGCCACCGTCACCGCCAGCGAGCAGCAGGGCGGGCGCGTGCCGCATGGCGACGCCGAAAGCGTGCAGCTCCAGAAGTCGCTACCGTACGGCACCGGCTATGGATACCTGCTGCAAGCGGGGCAGGGCCAGGGCAGCAACTTGCTTCAGGCGAATGTCCTGGATCGCGGCGATCACGGCTACTACGAATACGACTACAGCCACCAATCCGGCACCGAGTCCACCAACGGGATCGCTGCCGGCTCCATCGTCGCCGCGGGCGGCCGCGTCCTTGCGGGACCGCCGGTCCAGGATGCGTTCGCGCTGATTCGCACCGATTCCGTTGACGGAGTCGAGGGCTACGATTACGGCAATGTTATCGGCCGCACTGACGCCAAGGGCGACCTGCTCGCGCCCAACCTGCTCTCCTACTACGCCAACCGGTTGTCGATCGAGCAGCATGACGTTCCCATCAATTACCAGATCGACCGCACCGAATTTACCATCGCGCCGCCCTATCGCGGCGGCGCGCTGGTCGACTTCCCGATTCGTCTTATCCGCGGGTTTACCGGCAAGATGCTCGTGGTGCGCCACGGCAAGGAGATCGTCCCCGAGTTCGGGCTGCTAACCCTGACCGCCGGCAACAAGGATTTTACCTCGCCCATCGGCAAGACGGGCGACTTTTATCTCGATAGCCCCCCTCCCGGCTCGCATACCGCCAAAGTTGACTTTGCGGACGGTGAATGCGAAATGAAAATCGTCATTCCACCCGGCAAGGAGAGTTTCGTAAAACTGGGTACATTGCGATGCACGATGTAATGAGCCACAGCCTTGTCAGATCGGCCGCGATAGCTCTCGCCGCCGCGTTCTTTGCGCTTGGCCTATCCACTCCCGCGCGCGCCAACGGATGCTCCGTCGCAACCACACCTATGGCGTTTGGCGCTTACAACCCGATGACTCGTAATACGGTTTCGAGCGTAGCCAGCCTGACCTATACCTGCACTTCCAAAGTTCCGCGCGGGATCAGAATCCTGATCGAAGATGGGCAGATAATGCGCTCGATGAAGGATCGTGGCGCCGTCGCGAGCTCCCAAGCCCACGGCCTGCACTTCCTTCTAACTCTCGATCCTACGGGCACCATCCCATGGGGCGACGGCACCGGCGGCACGCAGGTTTACTTCGACCCGCATCCTCCGATCAACCAGCCGGTCACGGTTCAGATCTACGGCTTTCTGCCCGAGAACCAGGATCCCGCGCCCGGACGCTACGAGGACGCGCTCAGGATCATCACGCACTTCTGAAGAGCTACAAGGGCAGCAGCGAAAAGACGAACCCTATTCCGCGGTCGAGCCACTTGAACGGCGTGAACACCACCGCTTCCGTGCGGTCAATTTCCTCGGAAAGTTTTTTCTCGGCCGCGCTGGTGGCGGACGGCGAGGGGACGTTTGCAAGGGACGTCGACGCGGCCATTGGCGCGGCCGTTGGCGCAGGCGGCGCCGCGGACTCCCACGATCTTCCGTTGCTCCCGCCCGTAAACGCCACCTCCGGTCCCGGCGGCAGAGCCGCCTTCGATGACGGCAGGGCGGGCGCGATTCCCCCGGTCTGTGCGGTCGGAATGGGCGTCGCCAGCGCGAGCGGCGTCAATTGCACTGCCGCCGGGCGCGGGGCCTGGTCGGGCACCGGTTGCACATGTTGTTTCTGGGACGCGCACGCGAACGCGAAAGATACCGCACATGCGCCGGCTATAAGCGCACGCGCCAGCCTTTGCGCCTTGATACCGCGCGAACCATTCCCGCCAAGCATCGGCGCAATGCTAATCAGACCGGGCGCGATAGGCAATGCTGGCCACGTCTGGCCGCGTTTCCCGCTCCCAGCCGCCTTGGGAGAGTCAGGCCAGGCACAGTTTTGTCATCTCGGGGGCGACGCGTACTGTTACCTCAATCCCGCCCCAGCGGCAGCGGCTGAACTTCGCCATTGTCCAGCACCACTGCAGCGCTGCGCATCGCGGACTTCGACGGGTCCGTCGTAGGCCTCCCAATTGGGCGATTTGTATCGAAAGTACCCATCTGTCTCTTTTCGCTCCATGCGGTCTGGACTCGCCGATTGCATTGGCCGATAAAGCATCTAAGGCGTTCGCGTGAAGTCTGGTGAGCGCACGCGTGGCACGTTCGATGCTCTGATATCGAAAGTCAAGCCCCGATTAACTATGCGATGGCGACTCTATCGAGCCGCAGAGCGAGGAGAAAACAGGCCGATGGATACTTACCGCGAACTTTGTATCGGGGTCCCGAAAGAGTACGAGTCGATCCGCGCGAACGCTCATCGCTTCGCGAAAGAGGTGATGCGTCCGGCCGCGATCGAACTGGATCGCATGGCCGATCCGGAAGATGTCATCGCGCCGGGTTCCCCGATGCGACAGGTTCTGAAGAAGGCCTACGGCCTTGGCTATCATGTGGCGGGACTCCCGGTCGCGATCGGTGGGCTGGGACTCGATCCGCTCGGCAGTCACATCCTGCATGAGGAACTGGCGTGGGGATCGGTTGACCTGTCGATAGCTATCGGAGTCGCGGGTTTCCCCGCCATGCTGGCCGCCACCAGCGGCAATCCCGATCTGTACGAAACCTTCGTCAAGCCCTACGTCGAGGACCGCGAAGCCAAGTTCATAGGATGCTGGGCTATCACCGAGCCCAGCCATGGATCCGATCAGTTGATGGTAGGCACGCCCGAGTTTCACGATCCGAAGGTTAAGGGCGAAGTCGTCGCGCGCGCCGACGGCGACTCGTACGTCATCAAGGGCCAGAAGGCGGCATGGGTTTCGAATGGCACCATCGCGACTCACGCGGCGCTCTATTTGAGGGTCGAATCGGGATCGCCTAATGCGGCAACCGGAATGTCTGGCGGCGGCGTCGCAGTGGTTCCGCTGAACCTGCCGGGAGTGTCGAAAGGCAAGCCGCTCAACAAAATGGGGCAGCGCGCGCTCAATCAGGGTGAGATCTTTTTCGAGAACGTGCGCATCCCGCGTCATTACATGGTCGTGAACTCCGATGCCTATGAGCAGCACACGATGGCGACGCTGACCATGGCCAACGGCGGCATGTCCACCGCATTTACCGGGCTCGCCCGCGCCGCCTATGAGGCCGCACTTGACTATTCGAAGGAACGCATCCAGGGCGGGCGCCCCATCTGTGAGCATCAGCTGGTGCAGAAGCGCCTGTTCGAAATGTTCACCAAGGTCGAGGCATGCCGCGCGCTGTCGCGTGCGGTTACCGTTTACAACAGCTCGTCGGGAGCGCCTTCGCTCCAACATGCCATCGCCGCGAAGACCTTCTGTACGCAGGCAGCATTCGAGGTGGCCAGCGACGCCTTGCAGGTTTTCGGCGGCAACGGGCTGAGCAAGGAATATCCGATCGAGAAGTTGTTCCGCGATGCGCGCGCCTCGCTCATCGAGGACGGCACCAACGAGGTCCTGAGCCTGGCTGGCGCGCGACATATCCTCGCCGAGGCCGACGGCCGCACGCACCCATAGCAGTTGCGGTCGCATTTGGCCAATCGCGATGGAGGTAGCAGATGGCGCGTGCACAGGGAGCGATTGAGCAGCTGATCAGACTGCGCGTGAAGCAGCATCCACGCGAAACCTGGCTCAAGTTCAAAGACCAGGAATTTTCGTGGGAGCAAGTGTTAAGTAACATTCATCGCGCCGCCAACGGTTTGCTAGCTCTCGGCGTCGCGCCTGGCGACCGCGTCGCGATCATGATGGGGAATCGCCCCGAATTTTTGTGGATACATTTCGCGATCGGTTTCATCGGCGCGGTAAGCGTTCCCGTCAACACCTCGCAGCGCGGCGTGACATTGCATCACGTGCTCGCGGACTCCGACTCTGCGGTGGTGATCTTCGAAGAGCTGCTGCGCGATTCCGTGATGGCGGTAAAGGAGTCGCTCCCAAGCCTGAAAGCTACTGTGGTAGCCGACGGCAAGCCGGGCAAGGGCGTCGACACGACTCTGGACGCCCTGATGGCGCATCCCGATCGGGAACCCAACGTCGATGTCGGCTCAGGCGCCGGCGGCGCAAACATGATGTACACCTCGGGCACCACCGGGCCTCCGAAAGGCGTCATCGCCAGCGGCGGGGATAGCACTGCGCTCGCTGCGGTGCTGGGCGCCATCAAGCTGCGCCCCGGCGAGACCATCTACACCGCGCTCCCGCTGTTTCACGGAAACGCGCTGATGATCTCGGGATTCGGCTCGATGCTTCTCGATGCCAAATTCGCGATCGCCGAGCGCTTCAGCGCCTCGCGATTCTGGGACGAGTGCCGCAAGTACCACGCCGTCGAGTTCAACACCCTGGGCGGCATGATTCCGATTCTGCTCAAGCAGCCGCCGCGTCCCGACGACCGCAAGCACGAAGTCCGTGTGGTGCTCTCGGCGGCATGTCCGCCATCGGTGTGGAAGGAATTCGAGGATCGCTTCGGCGTCAAAATCATCGAAGTTTATGGAATGGTCGATTCGCCCGGTTTCCTTATGAACGACGTTGACCGCGTCGGGTCGATGGGTAAGCCGGTCGGCGAGGTAGAGTTCCGCGTGGTCGACGACAACGACAATCCGCTCCCGGCGGGCAAGATCGGCGAACTCGTCTTCCGTCATCCCAAGGGCCAGCTCAGTCATTATCACAAGCTTCCCGATGCGACTGCGGAGGCATACCGCAACGGATGGTTTCACTCGGGCGATCTCGCCAGGACCGACGAGGACGGTTTCTATTATTTCTGCGGACGCAAAAAGGCGTCGATCCGGCGCCGCGGCGAGAACATTTCCGCCTGGGAGATCGAGACCGTCGTTAATCAGCATCCCGCAGTGTTGGAGTCGGCGGCCTATGCGGTGCCGTCGGAACTCGGGGAGGATGAAGTCAAGATCGCGGTGGTGCTGGCGCCCGACGCGAAACTTCGCCCCGAAGATCTCATCGAGTTTTGCCGCGACCGAATGGCCTACTACGCGGTGCCGCGCTTCATCGAATTTATCGACGAGCTGCCAAAGACCGGCACTCAGCGCATCCAGTATGCAGCCCTGAAGGCGCAAGGCGTCGCAGGCGCGTGGGATCGCGAGCAGGCGGGCATCAAGGTCGAACGAACACGCACGCCGGCATGAACCAGCCGCCATCGGGGCGGCGCAATGGCGGCACAACTTCCGCGACCCGAGGAGGAACAATGGAATTTCAGGAATTAATCGGCACCCGGCGTTCGATTCGCTTCTTCGATCCCAAGCGACCCGTCGAACAGGACAAGATTCAGAAAATTCTCGAGGCCTGCCTGATCGCTTCATGCGCCGTCAATGCGCATTGGCTCCGCGCTATCGTCGTCAAGCGCGACGACATACCGAAGGCCGAACTCGAGAAGCTGAAGAACCCGGTGCAGGCCATCGTTATCGAGCTCGCCCCGGTGCATATCTACTTCTATGCCGACCTCGGCGTCGTGAATCGGGTCAAGGGCACCCGCCTCAAGCAGTTGGTCGAGGCAAACGTCGTCGCTTCGACCCACGGCTGGAGCGTCAAGTTCGTCGATGAGGTCGTGTATCCGATGATCCTGAAGCCGATGACGGAATCGCCGTACTATCCGGCCATGGCCGCTTTCGATTGCGGCGTCGCGGCATGCCAGGGTCTGCTGATGGCGTTCGAACAAGGGCTCGGCGCGTGCCTTACCTCGTTCACCGCACCGCTCATCGGCGCGATCACCAAGCCGCCCGCGGATTGGTTCCCGCTCTACCAGCTCAACATCGGCTACTCGCTGGAGTCTCGCGAAGCCGGCGGGCAGCGGCCGCGGCCTCCGTTCGAGGAGCAGTACTTCCTCGGCAAATACGGAAATCCGTTTCCGCGCGATCCTAAAGTCGTCGAGGAACTGAAGAAATCCAAGATGCTGCAAGCGCCGGCGCCGCTTCCGGGCCGCAAGGAGGAACTCCGCCGCCTCGCAAAGCAGTTGAATCTGCCGGAGTGATCGCGACTATCGCGCGCGCCGGCAGGTTATCTAGACCGCGAACGAGTAGCCTCCGTTCACGGGAATCGTCTGCCCCGTCATCCAGCTCGACGCGTCGGAGGCGAGGAACAGGACCATGTTAGCCGCGTCTTCCGGCTCGCCCAGGCGCCGTATCGGGTAATGGCGCAGCACCTTTTTCGTGTACTCTTCCACCTCCAGCATGCGCGCGGTCGCGGGGGTGCGCGTGGTGCCGAGAGCCACGCAGTTCGCGGTCACGGAATAGCGGCCCACGTCCTTGGCGATAGCGCGGATGAATCCTGCCGCCCCGGCCTTGGCGCCGGAATATATTTCAAGGTTCGGCTCGCCGACCCGGCCCGCGTCGGAAATCACGGTGACGATCCGTCCATAACCGCGTTCGATCATTCCCGGCAGCGCCGCGCGGGTGCAGTTGAGCACGCCGAAGAAATTGGTCTGGAGCGCTGCCTGCCATTCGTTGGGCGACTGCTCCCAGAACGGCTTGCGCGAAATGTTGAGCGGACTGGGTCCGTAATTCCCGGCGTTATTGACCAGGATATCGACCCGTCCAAACGCGCGCACCGCCTGCTCGAACGCGCCCATCACGCCCGCGAAATCGGTCACGTCGCAACTGGCGGCCAGCCCCTTGCACCCGAGCTTTTCCACTTCCGCTGCGACCGCCTTCGCGCGTTCCTCGTAGTAGTCATTCACCACCACGCCGCCCGCGCCGTTGGATGCCAGGTGCAGTGCGATTTGCCTTCCGACGCCCTGTCCCGCGCCGGTCACGAGACCGATGCGCCCCTTGAGATCGAGTATTCCGCCCGCCATGGTATGCTCCTTCATCGAATCGCCGATCTCCCGGTCAACGCGCGGCCGATGATCAGCTTTTGAATCTGAGTTGTTCCGTCCGGCATCGTCAGCATCCGTGCGTCGCGCAGGCATCGCTCGACCCGGTTTTCGGTCGCGAGTCCGTTCGCACCCATGCACTGGATCGCGGTCGACGCGACTTTGACCGCCGCTTCCGTCGCATACCATTTTGCCATCGAGGCTTCCACGTCCGCGCGTCCGCGCCCCAGCGCCAGATAGGCGCGATGGCATAGCAGGCGCGCCGCGTCGATCTCGGTCGCCATCTCCGCAACCATCGCGGCGACCAGCTGATGGCGGATAATTTCCTTGCCGAACTGTTTTCGGATCTGCACGTACCCAAGCGCGATCTCGTAGGCGCGCCGCGCGATCCCGACCGCCATCATCCCGGTGCCCGCGCGCGCCCGCGAAAACATCGCAAGCGTGCGCTGGAACGCGCGTTCCGGCGACACGGTTTCGCTCTTCCATCCGCCGAGCACGTTGGTTTCCGGCACCTCGACATCGGTGAAGAACAGTTCCGAGGTGGGAAAGGAGCGCAGCCCGATCGTCTGGATCTCGCGGCTGTCGAACGGAGACTCCCGCCGGTCGATCACGAAGTGGCGAAATCCCGCCGGCCCTTGGGCCGCGTCGGTCTGCGCCAGCACCACCGCGACGTCGGCGACGCTCCCGTTGCTGATCCAGGTCTTCGCGCCGTTGATTAGCCAATGGTCGCCCTTGCGCTCGGCGCGGCTGCGGATCCCCGACGGATCGGAACCCGCTTCCGGCTCGGTGGTCGCGATACATCCGATTAGGTCGCCTTGCGAGAGCGGCCCAACCAGCTGCCGCGCCAGCTCGGGATGCGCCATGGCGGCGATCAGCGAAGTCGCGCCCGCGGAAATCCCCGACATCCCGGCCAGCCCCGGAAAAGTGGCCGACAGTTCCTCGCTCTGGACGCATCTGATGATCGGTTCGGAGCCGCCGGCCATGATTCCTTCGCTGTCTACATATCCCCACGGGATGAGCATTTTGAGCAGCGGCTTGGCGCGCTCCGCGGTCATCTCCAGGTCGCCCCACCGATCGTCGAGCGGGCGGACCTCCGCGTCGAGGAATTTCCGCAAGCTGTCGCGGAACATCCGCTGCTCTTCGTTCAATTCGAAGTCCATAATTGCCTCGCCCGATCGGGGCTTTATTTTCCTCTCCATGTCAGGGAGAGGGATGAAGGGGAGAGTGAAAAGTCCCTATACAGCGCGCGATTTTTTCCGCGCGCGATTCAGGGTTCTGGCTCCGCCTCCGACGACGTCCTCGATCCACGACATACCCGCCATCATCCGCGGAAAGCCGACCGTGGTCAGGCCGAGCAGCGCGACCTGCCGGATCTCTGCGGGCTTGGCTCCCGCCTCCAGCGCGCGCCGGGCATGGGAATGGACCGCGCCCTCCTGTCCGGAGGCGACCGCCATCCCGAGCTTGATAAGTTGGCTCTGCTTTTCGTCGAGCGGGCCGGTCTCGGCGATCATGCGTCCGAGCTCGTCGTAGGCTGCGCTGATTGCCGGAAATTGCCGCCTGAAATCCCGATATCGCCCCGGTAACTCTTTCATCTCGAAATTACCTCCCACGTGCCGTGTGGCACCGCCGATGCCAGTCCTCAACGCGCATATCAGCAGGAAATAAACTAGTTCTCAAGGACAGGCTCGCGCGGGGGGGGGGTTCGCCCTCGCACCGAGGCGTGCCACTTCGCCACCGCCCCAACCCGTGCGCGCCGCAAGAGCTAGGTGCCGTGTGGCGAGTGGGCGGGATGGCGGGGACGACGGATAGAAGTAGCCATCATGCCGCTTGAGTCGTCGATCATCGCAACCGCCTATCCGCCAATGGCCAGCGAGATTGATTCGCACTGGACTATGGCTTACGCGGTCGAGCTACCCTTTTGATTGGCAGGCGACGAATCCGCACGCGCGATTCCTCGAATACAACCGCGCTCCCCTCGCCCAGCGCTTTCTCCACATCGCCAAGATTCGCCAGTAACAGACGCACCTGCTTTTCCGCACGACGTTGCGACGCGCGGCGGAAAAGGATCACGGATGGCTCTCGCGTTTCGCGTAGGGCGAGAAGAGTGCCGAAGTCGGTATCAGCCGCGACTATGATCCGGCCTTCGCGCTTGGCGCGATCGAAAATCCTCGCGTCGTCAGCCGTCTGCATCCCGTACTCGCGTACGTGAGCGGCGTCATGGCCGGCCTTTCGCAGGCCGTCGGCGACAAGCGGCGAAAGAGAATTATCGACGAGAAATCTCAAGAGGCGGAGCGCAGCGGCAATTCGCGTTCGCGGACAGCCTCTGCGGCGTAGCGGAGAGCCTCTTCGACGTCCTTGGCCTTTAAATCGGGATAGGCTTTGAGAATCTCCCCACGAGTCATGCCGTCCGCGACCATCCCCACCACGGTCGCGACAGGAATCCGCAGGCTCCTGATGCAGGGAACTCCATCCATTTGGCGCGGATCGACTGTGATGCGGTTGAACTTCATCGGTACGCCGCTTTTTATCACATCAGTCGCCGAGCAACCAGCACAGGCCGCGCCGCTGCCATCCGCCTCATTGCGCCGAGGCGGGCTATCCCCCGAGCGATCGAACTTTCATTTGAAGACCGCCCAGTGCTAATGCCACTCTAAATCCGGATTCGAAATGGAAATCCCGGCTGACGTGTACGTTTGCCCTTCCTGCAAAGGTCCGCTCACGCGCGCCGCCCACGCATTCGATTGCGTCGTCTGTCAGACCACCTATCCCATCGTCGCTCGTATCCCGGATTTCACCGCGCAAGACCTGAATTCCAGAACCAACCCGGCCTTGCGCGCGATGGATGTGCCCCTGATTTCGCGATTGTACGAGACCAAGCTCTGGTATCCGGTGATCCTGAAAATCTTCGGCGGGAGCAAAGCCCCGTCCTTCGCGCAGCTGATGGATATGGTCGGGGCTATCGTGGCTGCAGATAGCGGGATGGTCCTGGACGTTGCCTGCGGGCCGGGGACGCTGGGACGCCGGATCGCGTCCCCAACCAGGACCGTGTACGGGGTCGACATTTCGTGGAGCATGTTGCGCCAAGCCGCGGCCTACGTAACTCAAGAGGGCATCGGCAACATCCAATTCGCGCGCGCAAGTGCGGACGCATTGCCGTTCCCCGCCGCGTTCTTCAACGTCGCTCTGTGCGGCGGCGCACTCCATCTGTTCCCAGACACGGTCGCCGCCCTGCGCGAGATTGCCCGCGTGATGAAACCGGGTGCGGTCCTGGCGGTGACGACCTTTACGCCTGCGCATGTGGGTATCCTGCGCTTCCAGCGCATCCGCGACCGTGTCGAGGAGTATGGCGGGCGGCTCTTCGAACTGCCGCAGCTCGAAGGATACCTGGATCAGGCAGGTTTCGAGGGCTTCAGACCGCAGGTCGACGGCTCCGTCGTGACCTTCAGCGCGCGCAAGCGGGCATAGGGTTTTGCGATTGCGCCGCGGCGGGCTATAAACCCCGATGAGAGGATCAAGAATCGCCCGCACAAGGAGCAAGTCACATGGCCAACGGACACGTTTTGAAGGAAGTCGAAGACGGCGTCGCGACTATCACGCTCAATCGCCCCGAGAAACTGAACGCATTCTCGGGCACGATGGCCGCGGAGCTTTACGGGGCCTTTGCCGAATACGACCAGAATGACGAGGTCCGCGTGATCGTCGTCACCGGCGCGGGCCGTGCGTTCAGCGCGGGCGCGGACCTGTCGGGTGGCGGCAACACCTTCGACGCCGACGCCCGTGCGGAGCGCCGCGAGCGGCCGGCGCCGGCGATTCGGCCGTGGAACGTGCGCAAACCGATCATCGCGGCTATTAACGGGCCGGCGGTCGGAATGGGAATCACGCTGCCGATGCAATGGGACATCCGCGTCGCGGCCGAGAGCGCGCGAATCGGATTCGTGTTCGTCCGGCGCGGGATAATTCCGGAGGCGCTCAGCCTGTGGACCGTCCCGCGAATGATCGGACTGGCCAAGGCCAACGAACTGCTGATGACCGGGCGGATTATCAGCGCGCGCGAGGCGCTCGAATTCGGAATCGTGAGCCACGTATGGCCCGACGCGGAGTTCATGGCCAACGTGCGTGAGATGGCGCTCGATATCGCGCATAACACGGCGCCGGTCTCGGTCGCGATCACCAAGCGGCTGATCTACGCGCTGCTCGCCGAGCCCGAGGCGGAGAAGGCGCAGGCTGTCGATACGCGGGCGTTCGTATGGTCCGGCAAGCAGCCCGACGCGTACGAAGGCGTCAGCGCGTTTGTCGAGAAGCGCAAGCCCAAGTGGAAGATGAAGCCGTCGAAGGACGTCCCCGAATTTATCCCGACGATCAAGTGATCGAGCCGGCCGCAGATGGCTCCGGCGGCGCGCGGTCGCCTCGCGCGGCGCGGCGGCGCGAGTCGGCGCTGCTGATCGCGCTTGCTATTGCCGGCGCGGTGGCCGAGTATCCGCTCGCGCTGGCGATTAAGTCGCTCGACCGATCGCAAATCGGGCGCGCGCTCCCGTTCCTCGGCTTCACTTTTGTGCTCGCATCGCTGGTGCCGCTGGCGCTTCGAATCAACGGCGAGCTCGGGATGCCCGGCGCGCCGCTGATCGCGGCAAAGATCGCGGGCGACAAAATCCATTTCTCGATTCGCAGCCTGGCGAGCATCTCGATCGGCTACGCGATACTGGCCGTGGCGGCAGGCGCGGGCGTGCTGATGATTGTGATCGTGCCGCTGCTTCTCATCGCGCATGGCGGCGCCGGCATCAGCATCCCGACGCCGCCGATTTTGACGGCGGCGCCGGGCCGTATCGCGATCGTCGGCGCGTCCGTCGCAATCGCGGCTGCGGTCAGCGAGGAGATCCAGTTTCGACTGGTGCTGTATGCGATCTTCGGATGGATTGCGCGGCTGATATCGCGCGACTCAAGCGGCTATCCCGGACGCCGCGCGCTTTGGACAGTGACGATAGCCCAGGGCTACCTGTTCGGAATAATTCACCTGTTGCCGGTGGGCGGAGCGCTGTTCCATAGCACGTCGAGACTACTGATCGGCGGATTGGTGATGCCGCAGACGTGGGAGGGTGTTGTGTTCGGGCGCCTATACCTGCGTCGCGGACTGGAAGCCTCGATGATCGCGCACGCGTCGATGGACGTCGCGCTGTTCGGGTTGGCGGCGATCGGTGTGTTGCGATCTCATCCCGGCGCAGGATGAACTCGCGCGCTCACGAAGGAAGCTGCTCGCCGCACAGCCGAACCACGTCGCCACGCTCGCGCCTATGGGCGCCCCGTCCCGAGAATGATCCGGTCACGATGGGCGCAACAGTCGCCGGAAAATGAAGATCAGATCTCAAAGTCGTCCTTCGACGGACGTTTGGGTTTGGGCTTTGCTTCTCGCGCAGCGTCACGCTCGAGCTCCTCGAGTTCCTCGCGCACCTGATCGAGCCGATGGCGAAATTCGTTCGCCTCGACCTTGACCCCGGTCTTGCAGTTCACGCATACGAAGTGAGTCTCGGCGCTTTCTTCGAACCCGCGCACCAGCATCGAGTTCCGGTGACCGCACTTCGGGCATTCTATGTCGACGGTTTCGTCTTCAAACATCGTGGACTATCTCCGCGGAGCGGCCCGGACCGCTCGTCGTTGAACTTCTGTCGCCAGTGCCCCATAGTCGGGGTTGTCGTTGTTCCCGGATCGAATAATAACAGATTCGCGCCGGTCTTGGATCGGTGCACAGATCTGCTAAATACCAATTCACTGTTCGCGAATCTCCGACACGCCGCCGCGCTCGCGCGGCGATAGATATTCGGAATAGAGCAGCAAGAGAACTAAAGGCCGGCGCGTCGCGCACAGGCGATGCGCATGAGGCAAAGGAGAGTCTGATGCCGAATAAGACGTACAAGATAATCGAGGTTGTTGGGGTGTCCGAGGACAGCATCCAGCAAGCGGTGCGCAACGCAATAGCCAAGGCCCGCCAGACGATACGGAACATCGACTGGTTCGAGGTCAAAAGTATTCGTGGCTCGGTGAACAAAACGGGCGATCCTACTTTCCAGGTGGAAGTGCGGATCGGATTTCGGCTCGAAGGCGATCCCGCGGTTTGAAAAGGCTTCCTCAGGAACAGGTTTGATTACCTGCTCCGGCGGCTTGATGGTTTCGGTATCGGCGTCAACTTTAGCGTGGGCGGCCAATCGAAAGAGCGCGCGCGTCCCGATACGAGAAATCGGAGGAAACGACGATGAAGGACGCAACCGAAGCGACGCGCGCTGCAAACCGGGCCGCGCTCGCACAGGTGCCGCTAGCGGATCAGCAATCGTTCGAAGACGCGCGGCGCGGCTTTATCGAAGCGCTGGGCGACAAGCTGATCACGCGCGCCGACGGACGCGTGGTGTGGACGCTCAAAGGCTACGAATTTCTCGGCAGTGACAAAGCCCCCGACACCGTCCATCCGGGCTTGTGGCGTCATGCCCGGGTGAACACGGCCAACGGCCTGTACAAGGTCACGGATCGCGTCTACCAGCTCCGCGGCTTCGATGTATCGAACATGACGATCATCGAGGGCGACCGCGGTCTCATCGTGATCGATCCGCTGATCTCGACCGAGGTCGCCAAAGCGGCGATGGACCTTTACCTGAAGCATCGGCCGAAAAGGCCGGTGGTCGCAGCCATCTATTCTCACAGCCACATCGATCACTTCGGCGGTGTTCGCGGAGTCGTCAGCGCCGACGACGTGGCGTCCGGGAAGGTGACGATCTGGGCGCCGGCGGGATTCATGGCGGCGGCAGTTAGCGAAAACGTGATCGCCGGCAACGCGATGCTGCGCCGCGCCTTGTTCCAGTTCGGCGGGATGCTCCCGCGCGGCGAACGCGGCCAGGTCGATACCGGCCTCGGCAAAAGCGTCTCGCTCGGCACCGTCACGCTGATTCCCCCGACCAACCTGATCGAAAAGCCGGTCGAGACGCACCGGATTGATGGAGTCGAGATAGTCTTCGAACTGACGCCCGATGCCGAAGCGCCGGCCGAACTGATCATGTACTACCCGCAGTTCCGCGTCCTCAACATGGCCGAAATCGCCACCCAGAATTTCCACAACCTTTTGCCGATGCGTGGAGCGCTGGTGCGCGACTCGCTGGCATGGTCGAAGTACATCGGCGGCGCGCTGCACCGTTACGGCGCATCGAGCGACATCCTGATCGCGCAACACAACTGGCCCGTATTAAGCGGCGACCGCGTGCGCGCCTTTTTGCGCAAGCAGCGCGACGCCTACAAGTTCGTGCACGATCAGACCGTGCGCCTGATGAACTATGGCTACGTCGGCGCCGAGATCGCCGAAATGGTCAAGCTGCCGGCAAGCCTCAACCAGGAATGGTCGACGCATTCCTTTTACGGCAGCCTCAAACACAACATCAAGGCGATCTACCAGCGCTACCTGGGCTACTATGACGGCAACCCTGCGAACCTCGACGCTCTGCCGCCGGTTGAGGCCGCGAAAAAGAGCGTCGAGTACATGGGCGGCGCCGAGACGGTGCTTGGGAAGGCGCGCCAGGACTACGCGCGCGCCGAGTACCGCTGGGTCGCGCAAGTGGCCTCGCAACTCGTGTTCGCCGATCCGGCCAATCGCGACGCGCGCGAGCTTGGCGCCGACGCGCTCGAGCAGTTGGCCTACCAGGCCGAATCGGCGACCGCGCGAAATGCCTGCCTGCAGGGCGCGTTTGAGCTGCGCAACGGCGTGCCCAATCTTCCGGGCGGGACCGGCGCGGCGCCGGACATAATCCGGTCGCTTCCGCTCGACATGTACTTCGACTTTATGGCGGTGCGACTAAACGGCGACAAGGCGGCGGGCAAGACTATCGTGCTCAACTGGCGGTTCACCGACATCAAGCAGGACTACGTGCTCAACCTTGAGAACAGCGCGCTGACCTGCGTGCCTGACACGCAAGCGGATAATGCCGACGCGACGCTGACATTGACCCGCGCGACATTGGACGAGATCTCGCTGGGGAAGACCACCTTTCCATCGGCATTGCAGTCCGGGCAGATCACCTTCATCGGTAAGAGTGAGAAACTCGTCGAGTTGCTGGAGATGCTCGACACGTTTCCACTGGGGTTCCCGGTCGTCGAGCCGCGCCCGACGCGCTGACCTTCGCGCGGAAGCAATCTCCGTTCGCTCGGGGCTGGGTCCATCTAACGCACAGGGCGTGGCTTCGACGCTTCACCGGAATTCGTGTGGACCCGGTGTTAAAAAGGAGGCTTCGTAAGTTTGCGAAAATAGGAATTCAGCCCGCAAAGATGCGTCCGGGCGCGGTTCATCGCGCACTCTCGCTGTAGGGAAGACGCTGCTTAAGTCATGCGTTGCGGACCATCAAGCCTCCATCGACCGGAATGATCGCGCCGGTAATGTACGAAGCGGCCGGAAGGCAGAGGCTGAACGTGATGTGCGCGACTTCTTCCGGATAGCCGTAGCGCCTCAACGCGGTGCGGCGTTTGGCAAAAATCGTCTTGTGCTCTTCGGGAATCGCGTCGGTCAGGGCGGTGCGGATCGGTCCGGGACAGATGCAATTGACGGTGATTCCTTCGGGGCCGAGGTCAACCGCCAGCGCGCGCGTCAGCCCGATGATACCGGTCTTGGCGACCGCGTATGGACTGTCGCCCGGGGTCGCGCCGAGGCCCTCCGTCGATGCGATATTGACGATTCGCGCGGCGTCGGATTTACGCAGATGTACGAGCGCTGCGCGGACCATCCGCTGTTGCCCGGTCAACAAACCGGCGATGGTGCGGTCCCAGATGCGGTCGTAATCGTCGCTGTCGAGGGGAGAAACGCCGCCGAAACCGGCGTTGTTGATGAGGATGTCGAGCCGGCCGAAATGTGCGGCGACGTCGGCAACGACGCGCTTGATCTCGGCCGCATCGGATACGTCGAGGCGCCATCCGTGCGCGGTTCCGCCCGCGGCGGCGATCTCCTCGACGACGCGCGCGACGCCGGCTTCGTTGATGTCGGTAATCGCGACCAGCGCGCCTTCGTTCGCGAATAGATGAGCGGTGGCGCGGCCCATCCCGCTGGCGGCGCCGGTAACCAGCACGGCGCGCCCCTTGACCGAGCGATCGAGTCTTTTCAGTGGATCCATTTCAATTCTCCCTGTCGAGCGAACGACGTGACGATTGCGGAGCTATCACACCCGGTGTTAGTTGGGATAGCTGAAGGCCAGTCTTACTCAAGACGAACGGGGAGAAAATTATCCGATGGCGAATGACGAACTGGAACGCGACGCGTGGCTCGCGCAAGTCAGTGAGGCTGCGCTCGAGCCGGAACTGCCGATAGTCGATCCGCATCATCACCTGTGGGACCATCCTGGCAGCCGCTACATGCTCGATGAGATAGTCCGTGACACGGCGTCAGGACATCGCGTGCTCGCGACGGTGTTCGTCGAATGCCTTTCGATGTATCGCGCGGACGGCCCGGAGCCGATGCGGCCGGTTGGCGAGACCGAGTTCGTCAACGGCATCGCGGCCCAAAGCGCGAGCGGGCAATATGGCGAAACGCGCGTCGCGGCGGGAATTGTGGGCTTTGCGGATTTGACCTTGGGAGCCGCTGTCGAACCGGTATTGCAGGCGCATATCGCCGCGGCACCGGCGCGTTTTCGCGGTATCCGGCACGCGGGGGGCTTCGACGCGAGTCCAGAGGTGAGAAATTCGCATACGAACCCGCCCGCGGACTTGTACGAATCGGCGCGTTTTCGCGAAGGCTTCGCCAAATTGCGGGGCTTAGGTCTCAGCTTCGAGGCGTGGCAGTACCATCCGCAGATGCCGGCGTTGATCGAGCTGGCGAGAGCTTTCCCGGATACGACGATCGTGCTCGATCACTTCGGCGGCCCGCTGGGAATCGGTCCTTACGAAGGCCGGCGCGCGGAGATATTCGGCGAATGGAAGAAGAACATCGCGGAACTCGCGCGATGTCCAAATGTCGTGGCCAAGCTCGGTGGAATCAACATGCCGGTGAATGGATTCGGGTGGCATCGCAGGCCTTCGCCGCCGAATTCGGACGAACTCGTGGCGGCGACGCGGGACTACTATCTACACACGATCGATCAGTTCGGGCCGCGACGATGCATGTTCGAGAGCAACTTCCCGGTGGACAGGATTTCATGCTCGTACGTCGTGCTGTGGAACGCGTTCAAGAAGATCGCGGCGGGTTTCACGAGAGACGAAAAAACCCAGCTATTCCAGCGCACCGCGTCGGAGGTCTATCGCTTGACGCTCACGCCAAAGGCAGCGAGCCAGGCGCCGGCGCGGTAATTCCCATCCTTGGCGGGCTGCATCATCAATACGTCAGGGTTGAGGTTTTGCGTAGGCACAACTACTCAAGCGAGATAGACACGATGACTGCGAATTGCAAGCGCTTTGAGATTGAGGCTCGCTTGGAGAAAGGCCTGATTGCTTAAGCTTTATGGCACTTCCATGTCGCGCGCGGCGCGATGCCTATGGGCTTTGGAGGAACTCGGGCTCGGCTACGAGCACATCCCGACCCCGGCAGCACAAGCCAAATCGCCCGAGCATCTCAAGCTCAATCCCAACGGTCACATCCCGGCCTTGACCGACGATGGGTTCGTCATCTGGGAGTCGATGGCGATAAACCTTTACCTTGCGGAAAAGTACGGGAAGAATTTGCTCTGGCCCACAACGGCCGAGGATCGCGGGCGTACCTACCAGTGGAGCTTCTGGGCGATCGCGGAACTTGAGGCGCGTCTCCTTACCCTGCCCCGCCAACAACTCCTGAATCCGCCCGAGCAGCGGGATGAGCGGCTGAGCGAGCAAGCGGCGGAGACGCTCAAGGGTCCGCTCCAGGTGCTCGACGAGAGCCTCAATTCCTGCACGCATCTCCTGGGCGAACCTTTTACGATCGCGGATCTTAACGTGGCGTCGGTGCTGAGCTTTGGCACGCTCGTCAGGCTTGGCGTGCTTGGCAGGCTAGACTTTTTCTCTGAGACGCCCCGCGCTCGGGAATGGCTTGTTCGCTGCGTCGGACGCCAAGCGAATCAGAAAGTGCGCCGAATGAAGTAGCGCGAAACCGCAGTCAAGTACTCATTCGCCGGCAATCCGGAATTGGATAAAAACATCCGGGAGTATGTACTTGACGCAAATGATCCTGTTTTAGGGCACTGGCGTGGCAGGCGGCGTCCGCGTCGGTGTTTGGGGGTGCTGAACCTCATCTATTACGCGTTTCATTTCTTGAAATGCCGCAGCAACATCCTCAGGAGAATTGTACGAAAGCTGTTCGAGCACAAGCAGTCGTGCATTCATCTGGTCAAGGATTGGCTTCGGAATTGTACCCAGGTAATTGCGCGTACTGACTTCATAATAGAACATCTCAATAAGAGCGCGCATCGCCTGTTTCGTAGCCGCTTGGATTTGAAGCAGATTTTGTTCGGTCTGAGTAATGCTCCCCTGGCTTTGTTGAACGCTCTGAGCGAGCGTCGTTATTTGTCCCTTCAAATCTTTGATTTCATTCACATCGGATTGGACCGCGTTTCGCATCTCGGTTACGCTGCTCTCGCTCTTTTGCACGTGCCCTTCCAACGCATGCAGTTCCTTGTCGATACGCTCCACTTCAGTCGCTTTTGTTTGAACTGCGCTGATAGCTTCACCCAAGTCGAATTCCAAATTTTTGCCTTGGCCAGCGGATACGACTATTCGCTGCACGCTCGGCAATACAGTCACCAGCACGCCAGCGAAAAGACCAACGAAGCCGAGTCCGACAATCGCACCAAAACCGCGCTCGCGGAAATAGAGCAGCAGTCCGCAGCCCAAAACCGTCAGCACGATTATCACAATTCCAAGATTGAACAGCGTGAACATTTTTCCCCTCCCTCGTTATCGTGGCCGGAAGCGTTCGCAATCGTAGCCTTATATTTTGGTCTGATGTTTTTCGTCTGGAAACTCTTGACTATGAATAAATAACATTGGGACAGCTGTGCATTAGTAGCGCGCGGCGGACTTGCGCTCTCTCTTCGCCGGGCGTATATCCAGAATTGCCCTGAAGGTGAGCAGGGCAGTTAGGCGCTTGAGGATTGTATAGCTCGCGCCTAGCTCCGACATACGGTGGTGCAGGAAGTGGTGCGGGCTGCGGGGCCAACCGTGTATTGGAGCTAGGCGCGTTTTCTTTTTGGGAGGTTTGACGTGAACCGGACGTAAAAGATCGAAGGTTCAGAAAAGCGAAAAGCCGGGCGGGTGGCTCCGCCTCGGCTCGCATTCGGACTGAACCTCAAACAATTAGATGGCTGGTCTAATTACCACCGCTAGGTGGCGTCGCGCTTTCATCTCCCTTTTAGCGCGTCCGCCACCACCGAGTCAATACGGCTTCCGACCAAGTGCGTCGGAAGTGGGGGAAGGGGCTCGCGCCCCTCCCCCGGTGCCATATAACCACGCCCCCGTAGCTCAATGGATAGAGCGCGGTCTTACCACGGCCAAGGTTACGGGTTCAAATCCCGTCGGGGGCATCATCTTTCGTTATTCGACGAAGATGGTCAAGAGCAGCTTCAGACGCGGCGTGCTGGAAAGGCAGACAGGCCGATTCTGGGGATCGGTGAGGCTCGTCCTCGTGTGGGTTCAAATCCCATCGCCGCGACATCTTGGGACTTGACGCAGATACGAAGATAGAGTATATTTGAATCATGGCAAAGGGACAAAAAACAGTTGGGTCAGCGAAGTCGGACATCGTGGCCGCGTTGCCAAAGGCGTGCGCGGACGATCTTGCGGCAGTTGAGTTTTTCGAGGCACAGCGCTGGAGCAAGACCGGGCCGTGTTGCCCGCGTTGCGGCGACACCGATGTTTACAAAATGACGGATCGCAAGACGGGCCAGCGCAACAAGCGATTCCTTTGGATGTGCAACGGCTGCAAGAAGCAGTACACCGTCCGCGTCGGTACGGTTCTCGAAGAAAGCCTGATTCCGTTGCGCCATTGGGCGTATGCGTTTTGGGCTGGGGCTGCATCCAAGAAAGGTGTGTCCTCATTGCAGATTCAACGAATGACCGGGCTGAGCTACAAATCGGCGCTGTTCATGATGCATCGCGTTCGCTTCGCGATGGCGGAAGATTGGAAGGGTCAGCCGAAACTTAGCGGCACAGTCGAAACCGATGAAACTTATGTCGGCGGCAAACCGCGCTACAAGAATTTTCGACCGGGGCCGCGTACCGGACAGGGCAAAAAAACTCCGGTCGTATCTCTAGTCGAACGCGGTGGCAATATCCGCTCATTCGTGACCGTGGACGTGACGGCGGCTAATGTCGGGCGGATTCTCGCGGAGAACATCAGCCGCGATTCTCACCTGATGACGGACAGTGCGACGATTTACAGGCGTGGCCTCATCGCAAAGCCATTTGCGCGACACGGAATTACCGATCACACCAAGGGTCAATACGCGAAGCCGGACGGCACGCACAGCAACACGGTAGAATCAGCGTTCTCGCTGCTCAAGCGCGGCATCTACGGAACTTTCCACAACGTCAGCCGCAAGCACTTGCATCGCTATGTCGCTGAGTTTGATTTCCGCTGGAATGCGCGCAAAGTAGATGACGGCGAACGACTGGCGCGTGCGATCCGAAGCGCGGAAGGCAAGCGGCTGCGCTACCGCGAACCAGTCGCGACGCTTCCGCCGACTCCGATACAGGGGACGCCATTTTGATGGCTGTGAAGAAATCAAAAACGAAGGCTAAGAAGCCCCGAAAGCCGCCAGGCCCCGCGCCGGATGTCCTGAAAATCGAGGGCAATTGGAAAGATGCTGTCAGTAAGGCGCTTCAAGTCAAGAAGCCGCCGAGCGGCTGGCCAAAGATGAAACCCCGAAGGGATGTGACAAGTCGCCCGATGTGATATGACAGAAAGTCAGCTTTACGAATTAACTTTCTGGAGGGCATTCAAATGCCAAAAGTTGCACCATGGAACTCGACCCAGGAAAACCACTATCACGACAACACAAAGTGCGGGCCAGGCAGCGAGATTCCGAAGCACAATCGTGTCGAGGGGACCGGTGGCAAGGAGAAGTGCAAGGACTGCGCGAAGCTGGATAGCGAAGGAAAATAGCCCCGACAGCTAAGGCCAGAACGTCATTTCCCAACAAGGGCCGTGCAACTCGCCGTCTTCGACGGTGTAGTAGCGGCGGAGTGCTGCCACTTTCAGGCCGTGCGCTAGCGCGACTGCGATAGCTCGGAATCCTTCATGTTTCTGGCCATGGAATCGAACGGTCGGCTCAGGGAATGAATGGCCACGCCCGCCTTGGCACGACTCGAACGTCTCAATTCCATTCTCCCAAAGAATCTTCACCGCACGGCGGATTCCGGGATCGATTAAGCGAACCCCTTTTCCGGTAAACGGAGGGTGCGTAACATGATTATTATGCATCGCCATCAACGTGCGCTAATTGCGTCAAGTACATACTCCCGAAAACATTTGTTTCGTTTAATCGCGAATATGCGAGGTAAGCGGAAATCCCGATTTATTTGCTTAGGGTACCCATCGTACCGAATCTGGAGCACTAATGATGCATCCATCGGTTGCGCTGCGCTTTCGCGCGGCGGGGTCATCATGCTTTAGCCGGAATTTCCATTTTGACTTTGCAAACACCCGATTCGTATTCCCGTACCCAACCCAGCGTCAAGTCGCGATCCGACTGAAAATCACGACCGGCTCCGGCCTCCGCAGGTGAGCCGGGTTCGAGCCCCTGGACAGCCTCGCGGGCCCACGTCGGTTCTCTCGGAAACGGATTTTTCACGCACTGGTCCCTCGCTTGCTGCTTCCTCAGGCAATTGTCTCTGCAACCCAACAATCCGCTATCCCGCCGGCACCGGCAAGGCCGTGATCTTCCGCAGTAGGCCGGCGAACGGCCGCCGCGTGAGGTGGCTCTCCGCCAGCAGGAGCCAGTAGTAGCGGGCGTGTTTGATGAGCCGCCCGCCGGTTTTCACCAGCCGCTGCTGCAAGCTGGTCAGCGACCAGGCGCCGATCGGCGCCGGCAACGCTAGCCGCCGACACAGATTGCCCAGGTTATAGGCGATCAAGCTCAACCACAGCCGCACCTCGTTAGCCCGGAAGCGGTGGCAGCTCAGCCGCGTCATCTTTACCGCGCTCGCGAGCTCAAGTCCCTGCGCAAAGGCGCCAAGCTCCTCGGCTTCGACTTGGTCGATCGCTCTTCCGGCGAGGTACTACTGAATCCTGTTTCTTAGGAGTGGGCACAACTACTCAATCCTGTTTCTTAGGAGAGGGGACAGGCTGTGGCCGATGAGTCTAGCGAAACTCGGAGCCAACGCATCGCACCGCGCTGTTGGGAATCACGCGCTCTTCAGCGCATCAGGGTGGCGAAATCGCGAATCGGATCGCGGCCGTCCCAAACCCGCGCAAGGTCGCGAATCTTCATCATCGTTGGATAAATGGATGGTTCTTTCGCTTCCGAAATCTCGTAAAGGGGGCCGCCCGGCACGGAATCAGTCGCGAAGTAGATGAACCGGATACCACTGCCGGGGATCGCGCCCTCGTGCGCCACTGACAGGCCGGAGCGGACGAGTTCCGGCACGGCGCGATCACTTCCGCCTAGCACGGTCAGTGAGCGGACCTCTTACACACGATTCATCATACGATGATCGACTTGCGCAACGACCTCGCCTTTCTGATTGGTAAGCGTCGAACGTACCACGACAAATATCATCGTTCCGGTACGGCCTGTCTTTTCGTAAGCATCCTTCACCTTGGACGACACATGGATCGAATCGCCTGCGCGAATCGGGGCGTCGAGTTCGATATCGATGCCAGCCATGAGGCCGCCGTGGCTGAACGCTGGGATCTGTTCGAAGACATTGTCAGCATACCGAAAAGAGGCCACGAAGGCGGGCGGCGCGATGATGCCGCCGTACGGACCCGCTTTTGCGGCGGCCGCATCGAGGTAAAAAGGATTGTCGTCGCCGACCGAAGCGCAGAAGCTCGCGATCCGCTCGGCAGTTACCAAGAAAAACCCGTCAGCCTCGAAGGTCCGACTCACGAAGCTCGATTTTTTGTCACTTTCGGAGTTTTTGGTAGCCATAGGGGTAAGGCGAAAAGGCTTCACTTCCCGCTTTTCCTAAGGCGCATCTTTCCCGGCGGGAATCGTTACTTCTCGAACGATGGGCCCGCGAAGTTTCCCGGTATGACTGGTGCGCCTTGTCGAAGACGCCGCAGGCGCCACAGCGCGCGCAGTCCAGGTCGTTGCGGCGCCTGACCGGGAGTCTGTCCGAACATCGAGCCGCCTGCGGTAAAGCCCCCGTCCACGACCATCGCGGCGCCCGTCACCCACTCCGAATCGTCGCTGGCCAGGAACAGCGCCATCGCCGCTATGTCATCCGGGCGCCCCGCGCGCGGAATCGGCTGGACGAGCGCGAGCAACTGCTCCGTCACCGGCTCACCGCCGGGCAGGCGCGCACTTATCAGCGGAGTATTGATGCCGCCCGGACAGATACAGTTGACGCGAATCCGATCTTTGCCGACTTCAAGGGCGACCGAGCGGGTCAGATTAATGACCGCCGCCTTCGCCGCGCTGTAGGCGTGCGGCCCCGCGCCGCCGCGAAGACCCGCGACCGACGCGGTCGAGATTATCGATCCGCCGCCGAGCTTGCGCATCTCGGGAATCGCGAACTTCATTCCGAGGAAGACCGAGCGCAGCAAAACCGCGATGCTCTTGTCCCAATTTTCGACCGTGGTCTCGTCGATCGGCCCGACCGCGCCGCCAAGGCCGGCATTATTGTACATGATGTCGAGGCGGCCGAATTCCCTGACCGCGCGAGCGACGGCAGCCTTGACGTCCGCCTCTGCTGAAACGTCGGTCTTCTGAAAGAGCGCGCGGCCGCCGTTCTCTTTGCAATCGCGAACCGCGGCTTCACCGCCTTCGACATTCAAGTCGGCGATCACTGCCGCGGCGCCTTCGCCCGCGAAGCGAATCGCAGTGGCGCGGCCGATTCCACTGGCCGCGCCGGTGATCACTGCAACTTTGCCATCGAGTCTGCCCATCGTGGTGTCTCCTCTCACTTTTGCTCTTCGAGGTTCCTGACGCACGCCTTCATTGAGTCGTCGGCCGAGCAGCCTGAACTCAAGCGCCCGTGCGGTGCCGACTACGCGCGGCAGTCGTTGCGTGCCTCCCCCACCCGGCAAAATATCAACGGTCACTTCTGCGCTGTTGGGAATCACGCGCTCTTCAGCGCATCAGGGTGGCGAAATCGCGAATCGGATCGTGGCCGTCCCAAACCCGCGCAAGGTCGCGAATCTTCATCATCATTGGGTAAATGGATGGTTCTTTCGCTTCCGAAATCTCGTAAAGGGGGCCGCCCGGCACGGAATCAGTCGCGAAGTAGATGAACCGGATACCACTGCCGGGGATCGCGCCCTCGTGCGCCACTGACAGGCCGGAGCGGACGAGTTCCGGCACGGCGCGATCGTATTCCGCGCGCGTCATCCATGAGGAGACGTGCTGGAAGCCTTCGTGACCGGCGGCAAGGTAATCGCGATAGGCGCTTGGCTGGTCGTCGTGCTGTTGGATGATCTCCACCTGGAACTCGCCCGAAAAACCTAACGCGAGGGAGATTCGTGGCGGCGGACTAGGTCTGCCGCGATAGCGATAGTTGTCCGGCACAACATCGCGCATCATGAAGAAGGGGCCGACGCCCATCGTGCGCGTCCAATAGTCGAGCGCCTTTTCGAGATCGCGCACGACAAACGCGATCTGCCGCATTTCTCCGAAAACCCGGCTCATGAACGGACCTCCTTTGGGCCTGCGAAAAAGACAGTGCGCCTTCATCGGTCTTGAATCAATGCAGACGATGTTCGGCACGCCGAAGCGTCTGATCGGCTCGTCGACCATCGCGGCGATGCCGGCGGAGTTCGAAACATCGGCGCGCAATAGCGAACGCGTTGCCGCCCTCGGATTTGATCCGTCGGCTATAGCTCGATTACGTAGCCGTCGGGATCGGTGACGTATGCGTACGGGAATCGCCCGCCGTGCTTGCCGCGCGAGACCAGCTTGCCGCCCGCCTTTTCGACCTGCTTGACCACCCGATCGTTATCGTTGACGTCCAGCTTGAATCCAAAGTGCTGGAATCCGCCCGCCATCCCGACCGGTTCATCGGGTCCAACCTGGTGCAATGCAAGTGAGTGCCCGCTTGCTTCCGGCACCATGAAGATCAGGTCTTTGCCCGCGCTGAAACCGACTTTCAGCCCGAACGCCTCCCCATAGAAGCGTATCGAGCGCGCCAGGTCGCGCACATTGATGTGCAGATGGTTGAAGCCCTCGGCTCTTATCGGGGCCTCAGCGCCTTCCATCGGCAGGCTCGCCTGCTTTTCTTCCGGTCGGATTCTGGTAGCCATAGATCACCTCATTGCTGATGCTATCGCCCGGCTCAACGGCCGCTCCGGCTTTCCCAACCTTATACCATGGCATGATCGCGCGAGCCGAGTACTATGAGTGCCCGAATCCACCCCCGTCGTGATGAGATGATGATGAGGAGCCCCGCACAAGCCAGCCGAGGCCGAGTGGTCTAATTTCCCTTGAGATCGTCGGTCGCGACGCAACGTTGCTGCATCGACGGCGGACCCGGGAATATGGGGTTATCTTCCTGTAAAAGATTTTTGCCGCGCTGAGCTTCACAATGCCCATAGGTATCGAAAGCGCCAATCCGGGACCACTGTGAAAACGGCGAGTCGAAGTCAGCGATCTTGCTCCACTTGGTGCAATTGTCCATACGCTTATTGGATCCAATCCATGCATCAGCGATCCGGCCCTTCAGGCCTCCAGCGCAGCTCCAGGAGGTTTTCGCAAGATTCGGCGGCATCATCAGATACCAGCCCATAAGCGTGAGCGCGGCGGTGTGGCGGAGATTCATGCCGATGAGTTAGCAGACTCCCGCGCGACCGACAAATGGCGGACAGCAAGCAATCGGGTGCGGTAGTCAGCCCACCACAGAGCATTTTTCGCGCCGATGTGCCCACCCTTGGTGGTCAGTTTCGCGCGCGGAGAGGTGATGATGAAACCGCGTCGCGCCGACTAGTAGGCGGAGCTTTTGCCGAAGCCTTTGATCAGGCGATCAATCTCCTCTTCGGTGAAGCCGGCCAGCAGGCGCGCCTCGCGCGCGATGGTGATACTCGAGTCGATTTCGATTTCCTTTTCGTTGACGCGCTGCTTGATGTGACCGGCCTGTTCGACGGTCGTGCGGCCGCCGCCGAAGTTGAATAGATCGTCGATGCTGTCCTGGAACGCCTGTGCCCTTTTCAAGCGCTCGGGGTCGCCTTCGGTCAGCTGGCGCATCCACTTCGAGCCCATGCGGACGTGAGTGATCTCGTCGGCGAGCACGTAATCGACCGATCGTTCGATAGTCGAATCGCCCATCTTCTGCGCGATGCGAATGAGTTGCTCGAAGACGTCGCACGCCAGCCCCTCGAGCCCGCGGTTGATTCCCGCCACGCGTGCTGCGGGATCCTCCGCCTGCGTGCATGACCACAGCACCTCGCCTTCGGGGAATTCGCCGTAGTAGGAGCCAACGTACTCGAGCAGCTTCATATAGATCTCTGCGTGGCGCGATTCGTCCCAGACCTGGCGCGCCATGTCGAGCTGGAACTCCCACGGCGCGTCGGGAAAGTCGTAGAGGGTGCGGCCGGCCGCTTCCATCGCCTGGAATTCGCCGGCGCAAATACCATGCATGCGCGACTTCAGGAAGTCATCCTCGTAGGGCATCGCATTGCCGGGCGTCAATCCTTGCTCGCCGCGCGCCTTTCGCAACCGCTGTGCGGGAAGCAGAATATGATCTTCGGGACGCGCCAGCTTGTCGACGGGAATCATTCTTTGCATCGAGGTTGCTCCTTCACTTGGTCCACCCCGACCGTCGTCCGGTCAGGTTCAACGCTTCTCGAACAGTCCACTTACCGTCGTCCTCGCCGAGCCGAAACTGAATCGTGAATCGCGGGGCGTCGGTTCCCGTGAGTCGCGCTTTCAGAAAATAATGACGAGAGATGCGTCCGCGTCCGATTAACTCAAACTTATCATATCTGCCCGGCTTGATCTCGCTGGCGATGCGGTCCATATCCTCGCGCGCCTGCTCGGCGGTCATAGCCTCGACGCCCGCCCGGTCGCCGCGCATGAGCGCATTTAGAAGACTCCTGGCCGCGGCGAGCATCGCGGCGGGTGGCTCGACTATCTGCGCGATAGGCTGCGGGCCCGTCACATTGCCGCGCTCTCCAAGGTCAGGCATTTTCATTCCGCTCCCTCGCGCTCAGCTGCGGCCGACTTTCCTGTTCGCCCGTTCGGCCTCCGATTCAATTCCCGTCACTCCGCCCGAAGCACCGAGCAATCCTTCCAGATCCGATTGCCATTGCGCGGCGCGCAGATGCTTTTCCTTCGAGTCGAGCAGCTCGTCGAGCAGCACGATCCCGCGTTCGACGTGAGCCTTCTCCTCCTCGACCAGCCGTTGCAGAATTCTGAGCGTCGGGGCCTCGTAAACAGGATTCATAGCGGAGACGTGCGAGCTGTAATGAGAGATCAGGTGCGGTTTCAGCACACGGTAGATTCCGACCAGCCGCTCGATGGTGTCCTCCCATTCCTCTTTGTCCTCGATCGTGTTCATGAACGTGACGAAGGCTTCGTTGGGCGGCTTGGAAATCTGCGGCTGCGCGCGAAGTTCGGGCAGCCGCTTGCCCAGAGCGTCGGTATGCAGCGCGTCTTCGTACACCTGCTTGGCCATCTCGAGCTTTACCGCGAGCTCCGGCGTGAGCGCGATCCATCCGGCCATCATGCGCATCATGCGTTCTTCCGCGTAGCGATAATTCTGGATATAGATGACGCTCTGGTGGACGCTGTAAACGCCCTCGAGAGTTCGCCTGTCGTTAAGTGCCATCGCGCAACTCCTCGGTGATGACCGCGCCGCATTCATTTGTAAGGTTACAGCCGATCGCCGTGAACGACAACGCATCTGCGGCGGTTTCGAAGTGCCGCGTCCTTATAAATGGTCGCTATATATGGCCGTCGCGGAAGCCTCCACATCGTGCCCGAGACGTTTCACAAGGAGCGGCTAGCGCGTGTTGGCGACGCGGGGGAGCACCCTGGTCCAGAACAGCTCGATCGTCTTCATCAGCCGATCGTGCGGCATCAGACCGTTGTACATCCACGCGAACACCCATCGAATCGGCAAGCGCGCCAGCAGGTGCTCGACTTGACGGGTGACAGTGTCGATGGTGCCGACGAACGCGAGTCCATTGGTCCATAGATCGGCGGGCTCGCCGGTTTTGGGATCGTCGAGGCCTTTGGAAAATCCGAACGGCTCGAACCATTCGTGGCCGCAGAAGTAACCGCTCTCGCGCCAAATTGCGCGCGCTTCGTCGTCGCTGTCGGCGATCACTATATCGCGCAGCACGCCCATCCCTTCGCCCAGCGGCTTGCCCGAAACTTCCGCATAGACTTCGCAGAGCTGATGCTCGAGCGAGGGATGCAACGGCGGCAGGATGGCAGTCACGCCCTCCTGCGCGCACCATCTGATACTGCGCTCGGACGACGCGAACGGCTGAAAGATGGGCGGGTGCGGTTTCTGGACGGGCTTGGGCACGACGGCGACCGCGCGCACGATTCCGTTGTCGATGCCGCCGCCCCATTTCGCGGTGGCGTCGAGCGTCCACGGCGTTTCGCCGGGCGGGATGCGCCAGTACTTGCCTTCGTAAGAAATGAAATCCTGGGTCCATGCCTGCTTGATGATGCGAAAATTTTCCTCGAAGGCCGCCCGATTTGCATTGTCAATTTCGTCGTGCTGGTGGGGCTGCGCGCCGTGAATACCGTGCGTCTGCTGCGCCATGATATCGACCCAACGCCGTTGATAGCCGCGCGCGAAACCGGCGTTGGCGCGTCCGCCCGTCATGCGATCGAGCATCGCGATGTCCTCGGCGACGCGGATCGGATTCTGCGACGGCAACACGATGCCGAGTTGCCCGACGCGCAGCCGCTTGGTTTGCATCGCGATGTACAGATCGAGCAGGACGGGATTGTTCGACAGCTCGAAGCCCTCGACGTGAAAATGGTGTTCGGTGAAGCTGATCGAGTCGTAGCCGAGGTCGTCGGCGAGCCGGGCCTGGGCAGTGACGTCGTGCAACATCTGATCGTACAGGTGACCCTGCAATCCGGCGTGCCCTTTTTCGATGTCGGCTTTACTGCCGACCGACGGCAGATAGAAGAGCGATATTTTCATGTCAATCTCGCCACCGGTGCGCGCGCTGCGGATGCGTCCCGACTCTAGCAGTGGCCAGCGCCTGCACCTTATAGCGACCCAGTGGCCTGGTAAGCTGCGCTCTTCGGTCCTTCAAATGAAAGCACCTCCCTTTAGCTCGATACATGGAGCGATCATCTCGATGCACAAGTATATTTCATCTAGAGCTCCAAATGAGGGAACAGCAGCGTCAGACCGAACCTTACGGTGTACATCGGCGTGATCTTTGAGTATTGCCGGTAAGCAGTCCACTCGCCCGACACCCACGGATTGAGCTGCAACCCCTCGAACTTCCAAACGCGCCCAAAGCCAAGGCTGATCGGGATCGTGGTCGAACTGCGGTGACGCCAATTGACCGTCCACGTCGAGTCGGACGATTTTACGTACCAGCCATGGCCGAATGTGTACGAAATTATCGGCTGGAACTCCATCTGGCTTTGCGGGGTCGCTGAGGAATTGGTGTACCCAAACGATATGGGATTCTGGAAGAGGAAACCGACGATCAAGTGCGGAACGCCCAGGCATTTGGCCGCGACCGCGGGTCCCACCTCCCACGCGTGACTTCCCGCAGCGGGAACTCTTCCCGTCGGAAACACGAAAGTCGGTCCAATGCCCCAGCCGAATCCGGTCTCTTTGGGATCGGGCCAGTTGGATATGAATAGGTCGAATAGCTCCATATCGGTGAACTCGGTTATCGTCGAACTGCTGGATGATGTCGCGATCTGCTGGAGCTTGAACGTCGGGCGAATGACTTGCTGAAACGGAAACCCTGAAAATGCCTGTATCGGCAGGATTGGACGCAACTGAATTGTGTTCGTCTGCGCGGACGTCTGAAAATTCCTCGGTGTGTACAGGTCCTGGAATTGCAGCTGGGTGAGAATCGCGGTTGGATCATCTACCTCCTGCGCCAGGCGATCTTCTTCCGTATCGGCGGCGGCGGAATTGGATGTCATTTTATGACCCCGAACGCTACTCGTGATTCCAACAATGAGAACGAGGGCGCATAGCGAGATCTTCAGGATCGTCACGACGTCGTCGCTAGTCGCCACACCGGACCATTTCATCTCGACATCAGTACCTTGCCGGTAGTGCTATCGATGTTGAAGAGCCAGAAAGCCGTCACGTCCTCCTCCAGGATCATCGCGACCATGCCGACGCCGGGCGCAAAAAAGTTGTAGCCAGTGTTCCGCGTGTGCGCCGGACCGACTTTACCCTCGCATTTGACGCGGAATAGGACCGCGGGGAACGTTCCGGCCGGTACCGTCACCTGGTAGGTGCCGACGTAGGTGTAGGTGCCAGTGAGCGAACCTGAGTATCTCTGGTCGCCCGGGTCGTCCAGATAGTTTACCGAGACTTGCTGCGTGTAGCTCCGCGCCTCTCCCGGTTGCATACCCTTGGGCAGGAACGGATTGGCAGGCGTGGTGACGACTACCACACCCTCGCCCGTGTCGGTGATGGCGGCCATTATGATGTCGCCCTCTGGCGTCTGGCGCATGAAGCCGTTGAGCGTCGGCGAAAGACCAAACCGCCAAGCCATCCTCCCGCCCGGCCGCCGAGTCCTCACAAGCCCAAGCGTCTGTATGTTCCCGGCGTGAGGGCCGGCGACAACCTGGTACTGCTGTGACTTGGCCTTAAGCGGGAAGTAGACGGACGGATCGCCGATAGGTTGGCTCGGTAACGCAGTGCCTACTACGTTTGGACCAAGCTGGGCGGTTATATTTTGCTGATCCTCCGGCGGCAGTGGCAGCACGACGCCTTGGGCGCACACCGATCCTGAAGCAAGCAGCAGGAGGCCGAGCGTTATTGTTATAAACCTTCCCACCAGATTGTCTCCTACGTCTCTTTAGCGCCGCGTTGGCGCACTGGATCTTACCAGTACTGCGAACGAGGTTTTGCGCCGTTCGACGGCCATCGGTTCGAGCCACAGCCATCGCGCCTCTGTTAGTATCCGCTCTGGACGAAGACGCTGCCCTTAGGTCCGATTCGGACACATTCGACTTGGCCATTGTAGTCGGGATTACAAATGGCTTTGTCTGAAGCGGGACACTTGTACAAACCCGGTGAGATCGGTTCGCACTTATTGAGATCGAAATGTAACTCGGTCTTTGCCATTGCCGCTTGCTCGGCCGGCGGCGGTTCAGATGACGAGCATCCACCGAGTGCCAACAGCCCTAGCGCCGCTATCGCTAAAACCATCCGCTTTGCCGTTTGTTTTGCCTTAGCTCCTGAGTTTCGATTTACCATTGAACTACCTCCCATCATTGTTGATAGTTTTTCTGACATTGAGGTCCGACGACGGGCGGCCCTCGGGGGCCGCCCGTCGTGAAGGTCATGCGAGTTACTCGCCAGTGCCTTTGCTCGCCGCCTCCGCCTGCGCCATCTTTTTCGCCATCTCAGCTTTCACCGCATCAAGGTTGAAACTCGCGCCCCGCTGCATCGGCGGGTAATCTAGGAAGGTCTTGAGTTCCTTGCCCATCAACTGTTGGACGAACACAAAGCGCCAGAACTGGAACTTGAACCAATCGAAGTATTGCTGCGCACCGTCTTTCGTTCCATTGGCGGGCCAGCCCGTGCGCTCGAAGGGATCCAGGCGCAGGTTGGTGATATAAGGCACGTCCGGATGGGTCTTATCACCCAGCCAGCCCTGGGGCTGGTCGATGAAACGATACTTATAATCGTCAATGCGCACCGCACCGACTGTGCTTTCGCCGAGATAGAAGATTTCGTGACGCGCGGACGGCCCTTTGCCGGTGATGGCGGCCATCTGGTTGTAACCATCCAGATGGTTCTTGTAAGTCCGGTCGCCTATCGTCTTGCCCTTCAGTAATTCTTCGGTGATGTTCGGATTGCCGGCCGCGGCCACGAAGGTCGGAAGCCAGTCCAGGCCGGAGAAGATGCCGTTCTGCACGGAGTCCGCCGGCACATGGCCAGGCCAGCGAAGGATCGCGGGCACGCGGAAACCGCCCTCGAGGACTGTTCCCTTGGACTGCGCGAACGGCGTCTGACCGCCATCGGGCCAGGTGAAGACTTCGGTGCCGTTGTCGGTGGTGAAGACCACGATGGTGTTGTCGTCGACGCCCATGTCCTTGAGTTTCTTCGTCACCAGGCCGACGTCATCATCGAGCTGGGCCATACCGGCTTCCTCTTCCGACCAGCCATTCTCCGAGTTGCGCATCGCTTCATACTTCGGGGAGAGATGCGTGACGATGTGCATGCGCGTCGGGTTGAGCCAGACGAAGAACGGCTTGCCGTCCTTTTGGGCCTTGTCCATGAAATTGATGGCGAGGTCGCGGATCTCGCCATCCACCGTTTCCATCCGCTTGGGATAGAGCGTGCCGGCATCTTCAATCTTTTGTTTGCCAACCTTGCCCCAGCGCGGCATTACTGTCGGGTCGTCCGTATCGGTCGCCCAGGAATGGACCATGTTGCGCGGGCCGACGACATTCAACAGGTTCTGCGGATAGTTGGGGTGGGCCGGGTCTTCCATCGCATCGAGGTGATAGAGGTAGCCGAAGAATTCGTCGAAGCCGTGGGCGGTGGGCAAGAACTCATTGAGATCGCCAAGGTGGTTCTTGCCGAACTGGCCCGTGGCGTAGCCCATGGACTTAAGCACCGTGGCGATTGTCACCGCTTCCGCCGGTATGCCGATCTTGGCACCGGCTTGGCCGACGGTGGTCATGCCGGTGCGGATCGGCAGCTCTCCGGTGATGAAGTTCGCGCGACCTGCCGTACAGCTTGCCTCGGCGTAGTAGTCGGTGAACAACATGCCCTCGTTCGCGAGCTTGTCGAGGTTCGGCGTCCGGCCGGCCATCATGCCGCGATGGTACGCGCCGATGTTCCACATGCCGATGTCGTCGCCCATGATGACGAGAATGTTGGGCTTCTTGTCCTGAGCCCACGCCGTGTGTGCGACCGATAAGCCCATGATTGCGCCCATCAAGAGCGCGATTGCGAAATATCTAGGTCTCCAACTAAGCATTAGAATGCTCCTCCTAGCTCTGCGCGGGTTTTCCTTGCAGCTGCAAAATACGATTGGGAATCTTCTGCGCCCAGTAGTCCATTGCTTCAGCCTGCGAAGAGAGGTCCCTTGATCAACTTGGGGATGACCGGCGTGATCGCGAACTGGAGGTTCCATTTCTGGCCAAAGACGTCGGGGTGGACCGGCATGTATTGTCCTTGCACTGCAAACTTCACCGGGAGAGGACCGATCCTGACCACTTTGCTGATGTTCAAACCTATCGGAAACGTTACCTTGTTGGCGTTGCTGGCGTACCAGTTCACCAGCATGTTGGGACTGGTGCCGATGCCCCATCCATCGCCCGGCAGATAGACGAAAAAGTATTGAAGGTTCATCTGGCTCACAGTCTGCGAGCCATTGCCGCCGGTCGAGAACCACTGTTGGGGAAATAGTCCCGCCAGCCATTTGTCGCCCAGGTAGCCGAATACGCCGCCGGGTCCCAGCTCCCACTTGTTCTGCCCGAGCCTCGAGTTGGTCGCGGTAGGGAATATGAAACTGGGACCCGCGCCCAGCAGCCACGGACCCGCCAGCTTAGGGCTGGGCGAGAGCAGGGTCGCGAGGATTGTGTCGCCGAAACCCGAAACCCGATGCAGGTGCAGGCTCTCATTCACGTAGGGCGTCGAGTTGAAGACCTGGAGCACCGGTCTCGTGATCAAATTCCAATCGTCAGTGAGTGCAAGAGGCAGAACCGGCTGAAACTGGAGGTTTACAACGTTGCGATCGGGCTTGTTCAGCCAGTAGGTGTTTTCCTGAAGCTGGAGAGCCCAAATGCTCGAAATCGGGTTTGACAGTTCTTTGTTAACTTCGTCGAGCGATTGGCTGTCCGCGGTCTGCGCGTAGGCGCAGGGGACAACCGTCCATGCGAGGATCGCGACAAAGGCAAGAACGCGCACCCAGGTAATCATTGTAACCGTTCCCTGCTGACCAAGCTTTTCGCTTCCAACGCGACCATTGGATTCTTACTAGCTCTGCGCGGGTTTTCCCTGCAGTTGCAAAAGGCGATTGGGTATTTTTTGTGCCCAGTAGTCCATCGCGTTCTGCGCGTCGCCCCATCGGAATGACGCTGCACCCTTGATCCCCATCCCGCCGGAACGCTGATCGACTGCTTCCGCCAGCAACGCACCCGTGACTGAGTCAGTTGCCTTCATTTCGGCTTCGGCGGATCCCACGAACGCGTAGCTGCCAGTCGCAAGCGACTGAGCCAGGTTGAGCACGCGGGCTTGCGGGACAATTACCGAGATGGAGCGGAGTCCAGGCGTGGCGGTCGTCGAGTCCATCAGAGCCACTCGCAAGGTTATAACGCCGGGTCCCGGCTGATCGACAAGGGTGAAACTCTTCGAGAGGTTGGTCTGGAGTTGGTTGTAGAAGTATTCGGTCAGCGTTGCCTGATCCGCGGTCGATACTTTCGAATCGGCAGCAGCCCAGAACTCAACCGGCATCAACTGGATCTTGGTGTAAGTGCTCCATTGAGCGGCGGGATTTATCCAGGCCAGCGCGGCGCCACCCTCCGGCCCGGGAGCCAGCTTGGACGCATCGGGGCCGAGAAAACCCGTAACGGCACTCGGCAGCGGGCCGCCAGCCTCCACCGCTTTCGCTGCCTCTGGTGTGCTCTGGACCGTGGTCGGGCACCCCGAAGCCAGGAGAGCCACTGCGAGAGCCGCTGCTGCGGCGATACCGGTCATCATTTTCTTTTTCTGTGGCAAACTGTTATTCATCACGATCTCCTTCATAATGTTGGCTCCTGCCAGTTTGATCAGTTTCGTCAATCTTCCGGATCTGAGGTTCATTTTCTCCCCGGACTACTTCTTCTCATCGATGCGTTGTTAATCGGCGCACTGCAATGCCGGACAACCGGCTCTTGCCTGGAGCGCGTTCGTACAACTCGATGACGGGTGAAGTTTGGTCCCTTTTTCGGGGGCGCGATATTGTACTTTGGTACAATGGCCGAACGGGCGGCGCGCGGTGCACAGTATGCTTGCGAGCAATGACGCGGACGATCCGCACCATTGTACCGCTGTACCGCGCAACTGGTATCGTTAGTTGCTTAAAGAATCTACGGCCACAGTAATTGTGGTAGATGATGACGCGTCTGTCCGCCGCGCGCTCAGAACGCAATTGCAGATTTTGGGATTCAACGTATTGGACTTTCCAAGTGCGGAAGAGTTCCTGATCAGCGAGTTCCCAACCGGCGACGCGTGCCTGTTGATCGACGTCTACATGCCGGGAATGAACGGTGTTGAACTATGCCGGAGTCTGGCGGCGTCGGGCCGGCACTTGCCGACGATCCTGATAAGCGGCCGCGACGATCGGCAGACCAGGCAGGTAATGCGCGAAGCGAACCCGATCGCGAGCTTGCTCAAGCCCTTCGATGAAGCAAAACTGCTGCGGGCGATTCGGAAGGCGTTGCCGATAGGGTCGAATTTACCTCATTAAGCGCTACCAATAGCGCTATACCAGCAAGTAGTTCTTCTCATTAGCGCGCGACGCTCGCTTCAATGCGACTCCCTATTGTATGGTGCGCAGCGAGGGGATCGTATGCCGGCGCATCTGCCCCCCTACGTAGCGCCGCCTCAATCCCGGAAATCCAACCTCCATGCGTAGTTTTCACTGATGCAACGACGAGCGACCATCGGCACTACCGAGCCAAAGCGTGATAGGGCCGCGCGCGTCGGCCGCGAACGGAGCGAAGTTGAGCGTTTCGAGTCGCTAGTGGGGGTACTATCGGCGGCGATGGCGCGGGTGCCAGCTGACGGCGTCGACCGGGAAATCGAATCGTGGTTGGCCAAGATCTGCCAAGCTCTGGATCTCGACCGAAGCGCCGTATACGAGCGCGACGCGCCAGACGAGCCGGTACGTACGACGCATATCTGGCGTCGAGCCAATTTCCCGCCTTTTCCTCGGAACTATGACCCGGGCAAGATCGTCCAGAAAACCACCAACTGGGTCATGGCGGGCAATCAGCTTACGTTCTCGCGTCCAAGCAATATTCCGGCTGAACTGGAGGATGCAAGGCGCTTCGTAGCGCGATATGGACCCAAGGCTTCTGCGGTGATCCCAATGTGGGCCGGTGGAAAAGTTATCGGAGCAGCAAGTTTCGGCAAGTTCCGCTCGAGTCGGGAATGGCCGCCTGAAATTCTCGATCGCTTGGCCCTTGCGGTGCGGCTCTTCGGAAGCGCGATCGAGCGCAAGCAGTCAGTAACAGCAATACGGGCAGCTCGCGCTCAACTCAGGGCCGCTTCGCGCCGTAACTTGATGAGCGAACTCGTCGCCTCGCTTTCGCACGAAATCAACCAGCCCCTTAGCGCAATTTTGAGCAACCTCGGAGGTCTCGCGCGCCTGCTGGCTCAAGGCAATCCGGAGCCCGCCATGGCCTTGGAGGCGGTTAACAATGCGATTGAAGACACCAAGCGGACGGCTGAAATCGTTCGGCGAATCCGGTTCATGTTCAAGAAACACGTGGAGCACAAAACCGCAATCGACGTTGGCGCTTTGGTCAACGAAGTGGTGAAGTTGACTTCCGGCGAGGCCGCAATTCGGAAGATCTCAGTGCAGATCCAGGTTTCGCCTTCCGTGCAGCGAGTCATCGGCGATAGCATCGAGCTGCAGCAGTGCGTACTGAATCTGCTGATGAACGCGTTCGACGCGATCGCAGAGGCCAGGTCTGATCGACGCGGCGTAACAATCAAGGTGGCCCCGGAGAAAATGGGATGGGTCGGCGTAAGCGTATGCGATAGCGGCGCAGGTATTGACCCCGCCGTCGCGAACCGGCTATTCGAGCCATTTGTTACGACCAAGAGCGAAGGAATGGGATTGGGCCTGCTCGTCACCCGATCGATAGTAGAGAGTCACGGCGGCAGAATCTGGTCGACACCGAATCCCGACCGCGGCGCCACCTTCACCTTCACGCTTCCGGTTGCTGAAAGGAAACGCGCCAGCGCGTCGAGAAGCGCGCAGCCCTGATCGCCCGCAGTGCGTAATACTCACCCGCACATCAAGAGCGGCAAGGTGCGAGCTGGTCTCTCTCGTTTCATCCGAGAGTTTTCGAAGAGGAGCGAATCTGGAGGATTCCAGCCATGCGCACCAGGGCGGCGAGTGAGCCGGCGCCCATTTTGCTCATTACACTTGCGCGATGCGCCTTCACGGTCCGTTCGGTTGTTCCCAATTCGGTGCCGACTTGTTTGTTCAGCAAACCGGTGGTTATCAGGGCAAACACTTCGCGTTCGCGGGAGGTCAGAGAGCGCTGGAGCTTTTCATATCCGACCCGCTCGAATTGTTCAGCGCGCCGGCTGCGCGAGAGGTCGGCGCCGCGTGCAATCGAGCTCAACAGAGCTTGATCGTCAACCGGCTTTTCGAGGAAATCCACGGCGCCTCTGCGCATCGCGTGCATTCCGAGCGACAGATCGCCGTGACCGGTGATGAAAACGATCGATGCGTAGGGAACCGTGCGGTTGAGTTCCTCCTGAAGCTGAAGCCCGCTCATTCTCGGCAGGTAAATGTCCGCCACGACACAATCAAATTCCTTCGCATCAACGGCCTCGAGAAGTTCCTCAGCGGAGGAGTAAGGGGCGACCTCAAAGCCGGCGGTGCTGAGTTGGAAGAAGAGGGCCTGCCGCACCCGCTCGTTATCTTCGATTATTGCGACCCTGATGGGTCCGGTCGTCGCAACAGTTTTGATGTCTTCGCCGTCTTCCGCGCTGCCGCTTTGAAGTCCAACCCGAGTCTTTGCGGTTGCCATCCTTCCTCCCATGCGTTCGCTGCAAGATGTGTCGAAATACTACAAATCGTTGACGGCATAGCGCAATTGGACTTTGGTTACCTACGGCACAACCGACGTTCGGACAAAAGATGATCACGCATCGTAGCCTGACGATTCGCGTGCCAGGGTCGGTTCTCTATACTTCTTCGTCGATGTGACGCTGACCAGCGGGATTCGAGAATCACTTTCAAGAGTTGACTGTTGAGTAAGAAGAAAAAGGCCCGGAACAAGCAGGCGAACACCGTTGGAACCGGACAGACCTCGCGGCAGTTCCGGGAATTGCCAAAGTCGAGTCGTGGGCTCCGGACCCTCGTTTGGCTCCCCCCGATAGCGATCGCAACCATCGTCGCTGTCGTCTTCCTGACGCGATGGATGGGTAAATCCGCGCGTCCGGCACTTGCGCTGACAAGACCCGCGATGCTCGGCGTGAAATTCGTTGGAGCCCCTAAATGCGTGAGCTGTCACGAGCACGAGAATGCTCGGTGGGGCGGCTCGCATCATCAACTGGCTATGCAACCGGCGGCAAATCCCACGGTGCTGGGCGATTTCAACCACGCCAGCTTCAACAACAACGGCATCACTTCAACTTTCTTTCGGAGTGGCTCGAAGTTCATGGCACGCACCGATGGTCCGGATGGGGCACTCCATGATTACGAAATCAAATACACGTTCGGCGTATATCCACTGCAGCAATTTCTGATCGCCATGCCCGGCGGACGCTTGCAAGCATTTGGGATCGCGTGGGACAGCCGCCCATCCGAGCGCGGGGGACAACGGTGGTTCGCTCTGCATCCCGGCCAGAAGATCACATATAGGGACTCTCGGCATTGGACCGGTATCGATCAGAACTGGAACTACATGTGTGCCGATTGTCATTCGACCAACCTGCACAAGAACTACGACGCTCGCACTCGCACCTTTTCCACTTCCTACTCGGAGATCGATGTGTCGTGCGAGGCCTGCCACGGTCCCGGTTCCAATCATGTGTTGTGGGCGAAGAAGGAGGGCGATTGGAAGAAATTCGACACCACCGAGGGCCTGACGATCGCGCTTGACGAACGCAAAGGCGTTGCATGGCCGATCGATCCCGCGACTGGTAACGCGCGTCGAAGCTCGCCGCGTCCATCGGAGCGGGAGATTCAGGTGTGTGCGCGATGCCATTCGCGGCGCGGCGAGATTCACGAAGACTACGTGCACGGCCAGCCGGCGGGAGATGACTATCGCGTGGCGCTTCTCGAGCAGGACCTCTACTACCCCGATGGGCAGATAAAGGAGGAGGATTACGAATACGGCTCATTCATCCAGAGCCGGATGTTCCATGCCGGCGTGACCTGCAGCGATTGCCACGAACCGCACAGTGGCAAAATTCGCGCCACTGGCAACAACATTTGTATGCAGTGCCATTCCGGACAAAAGTACGATTCGCCGAAGCATCATTTTCACAAAATCGGATCGGAAGGCGCGCAGTGCGTCGAATGTCACATGCCAACGCGCACCTACATGGTCGTCGATCCGCGTCGAGATCACAGCATCCGCATTCCGCGCCCCGACCTGTCGGTGAAGCTCGGCACTCCCAACGCATGCACCAATTGCCACACGGACAAGTCGGCGCAGTGGGCGTTGGATTTCGTGGACAAGTGGTACGGGCATCAGGCCCAAGGGTTTCAGCGCTTTGCTGAGACACTGGATGGCGGGTGGGCAGGCGCACCGGGCGCACAGCAATCGCTCGAACGACTGATCGCGGATCGTGAGCAGCCGGCTATCGCTCGCGCCACTGCGCTTTCCATGCTCGCCAACTACGCTCCGCCCCCGACCGACGCGGCGATTGGTACCGGAGTCACCGACGATTCGGCGCTGGTGAGACGCGCTGCCGCCCGCGCGCTGTCAAACTCCGATCCAATCGGCAGCGCAAATGCACTGGCACCGCTGCTGCGCGATCCAGTTCGCGCCGTGCGAATCGAAGCGGCGGAAGTGCTTGCTGGCTTGCCCGCGGACAACTTACCTTCAGACGTTGCCGCTGCTTTCACTCGCGCCACTGAGGAGTACATCAGCGCACAGCAACTTAACGCGGACCGTCCCGAGGCGCATCTGAATCTGGGATTGATGTATGCCAGGGAGAATCACTCCGACAAGGCGGAGGTGGAACTCAAAACCGCATTATCGCTCGACCCAAGTTTTACGCCTGCAGCGGTCAATCTCGCCGACCTCTATCGCGGACAAAACCGGGATCAAGAGGGTGAACGTGTCCTCCAGGAGGCCATCAGTCGTTCGCCAAACGACGCGTCGCTTGAACACGCGCTCGGTCTGTTGATGGTGCGTCAGAAACGCGGTGCGCAAGGGCTCGCCCTGCTGGCGGCGGCCGCACGCATCGATCCGGGCAATGCGCGGTATGTTTACGTTTATGCGGTCGCGTTAAACGACGCCGGCCAGACTCGCGCCGCAATCGAGACGCTGGAGCGCTCGATCAAAGCGCATCCTTACGACCGCGATTCACTCGCCGCGCTGGCAAACTTCCTGGAACAGTCCGGCGATCCCGCCAAAGCCCTTATCTATGCGCAGCGCCTCGATGAGCTCGAGCCGGGAGATCCAGAAGTTCGCCGTATGCTAAAAGAGCTAAACGAGCATTTTCATGGCTGATACAATGGACGATCGCGCGCAGCGAACCCCTATCGAGTTGTGGATTGGCGGCACGGCTGTCGTCGTACTGGGGCTTTTGTGCCTCCTCGTCCTGCGTCCATTTATATCTGCTGCGCTATGGGCCGTGATTCTCTGTTTCACAACCTGGCCGCTGTTTCTGACGCTTGAAAACCTGCTCGGCGGACGACGGACGCTGTCAGCGTTGATCGCCACGTTGTTGCTGGCTGCGGTCATAGTAGTGCCGGTTGCGATCCTGGGAGCTACGCTTGCCGATAATGTGTCGGCTCTGATCTCGGCAAGCCAGAAACTCATCCACGAGGGTCCGCCCAGTCCGCCCGACTGGGTCGCGAGCGTTCCGCTGATTGGCAGCCGTATCGCCGACTACTGGAACTACCTGAACAAGAGCAGTTCTGTGAGGCTCCAGGAATTGGCCAGGCTGTTACCCGCCGCGAAGACAATCGTCGTGTGGGGCGGGCGTGCACTTGCCGAGGGAATCTTTCAGATCATTTTGAGTCTGCTTATCGCGTTCTTCTTTTTTCGCGACGGACATGCCGCTGCTGACCAACTCCGTACCGCGCTTAATCGGATCGCCGGGGAGAGAGGCGATCGTCTACTCGATCTCGCAGGAGCGACGATTCGCGCGGTCGTTTACGGTATTCTCGGAACTTCGCTCCTTCAGGGCGTGGTCGCATCGATTGGCTTCGCTATCGCCGGAGTCCCGGGCGCTGTGTCGCTGGGATTCGTCACATTTCTGCTATCCCTGGTACCTGGAGGACCACCTATCGTCGCGGCGCCGGCTGCGTTCTGGCTGTATCGACAACGCTCGACCGCGTGGGCGGTCTTCATCATGGCGTGGGGAGTGATGGTCGGGGCTCTGGATAATGTCGTGAAGCCGCTTCTCATCAGCCGTGGTGGGTCGACGCCGATGATTCTTGTGATGCTTGGAGTGTTAGGTGGAGCGCTGGCCTTCGGCGTTATCGGCATGTTCCTTGGACCGACCTTGGTAGCATTGGGCTACAACCTTTTCGAGCAATGGACCGTGTCTGCGGTCGGGAAGCAGAAGAACGGAACGGCGGTCTGATGGCGCCACAACCGACAACCAAAGTTGCGGCGGCGGCCCGAGAGGCACCTACAATTGATTTCTTCATTCGAATGAGTTCCCCATCTACAGGGTTTTCGCATCGAGTCAGATCGAGGTGACGACGTCGGCTCGTCCAGACGCGAGCTGAAGCTTGAACTCCGCCTTCGCGCGTTTCAGCCAAAAGTGCACGTAGATTCGCGCATTTATCCGCGGAGAGATATTGTACTTTGGTACAATAGTCGCAACCGTCCACGCGATGCAGAATGTGGCGTCAAGGGAAATGTCTCGGGCGATTTTTCAGAATTGGTCTAAGCGGAATGAACATTTTCTAGTGAGGAGAAAATCGATGAACTCAACGAGCTTTAGGACAATGCTCTTTTCGTTCGCGATCATCGCGGCGGGCTGTGCTGGCGCCAAAGTGACCGAACAATCCTATCAGGCGCCAATTAGCAAAACGCGACCCTCAGCGATCGTCATCTACCCGTTTGCTGTCAGTCCTTCTGAAGTCACTCTGAACCAGGGCATTTTCCAAAAGGCATACGTAGCGATGTCCGGTGCCAATCAGACCGACCAACAAGTTCAGCTCGCCGACCAGACAGCGCAGAACATATGTGTGCAGGTTGCGGCAAACCTCACAAACAAGGGCATCACCACAACATGTCTGAACCGCGGTACTCCACCCACCGGAAGTAACTTACTAGTCATCGACGGCAATTTCACCGACATCAATGAGGGCAATCGACTTCGACGGATGGTTATCGGCCTGGGTGCTGGTCAATCTACGCTTGATACCGTAGTTCAAGGCTACCAGAAGACAGACCAAGCCTCGCAGCAAGTGATGGATTTCAGCACTCATGCAGATAGCGGCTACATGCCAGGGGCGGGGATCACCGGACCTGCGGGTGCAGCGGCAGGGGGAGCCGCAGCGGCGGCAAGCTTGGCCGCGAACGTGGCGGCCAGCGGCGTGAAGAATGTGACATCATCTACGGGGTTTTTAGCTGATCAGACGGCCAAGCAGATTGTCGATCAAGTGAGCGGGTATTATGCGGCGCAAGGATGGGGTGCTTAGGGAGCACGGCCGACTGTGCGGGCAGCGGACGGTCTCGTCGGCAGGGACCTTGACGCAAAGCGCAGAGTGGCCTTGGACGCGCACTCGAACGAATTTGTCGCACAGGAGTGATCCAATTTCGAACCGAATGACGAGGGAGGGTATCGCCTCATGAACGCTCGACGCCAGAAAACTGTTCATACCTTGACGGTGCTTGCTCTGCTGATCACCGCCGGCCTCTTCGGCTCAACCCCGGTTTCGGCCCAGCAAATTACCGGCGTTCCGGGTTCGGCTAACGCCACCGTGGCGCTTGACGGGAAACAACTCCCGCCGCCACCGATGCCGTTTGGCGGGGTGATCAAGGAAAGCGCCAAGGACTCCACGCCCTGGTGGCCGCCGCGAGTGGTGCCGCCCAAGGGCGCGCCCAACATCCTGCTCATCATGACCGACGACCAGGGTTACGGGATATCGAGCACCTTCGGCGGCGTCATCCCGACGCCCGCGATGGATCGAATCGCCAAGGCGGGATTACGCTACACGCAGTTCCACTCGACCGCCCTTTGTTCGCCGACGCGCGCGGCGCTGATCACGGGTCGCAACCATCATTCGGTCGGCTTCGGCGTGATCGGGGAATTGTCCACCGGTTATCCGGGCTATGACTCGATCATCGGGCCGGATAACGCCACCATCGGTACGATCCTGCGGGACAACGGTTACGCCACCTCGTGGTTCGGCAAAGAGCATAACACCCCCAGCTTTCAATACAGCGTGGCCGGGCCTTTCGACCAATGGCCGGTGGGGATGGGCTTTCAGTATTTCTACGGGTTCATGGGCGGCGAGACCGATCAGTGGACGCCCTACCTCTTTCGCAATACGACGCCGGTGTTTCCCTGGATCGGTAAGCCCGGTTACAACCTCACGACCGATATGGCGGACGACGCCATCAGATATATGCGAGATCTGAACGCAGCCGCACCCGACAAGCCGTTCTTCCTCTACTACGTACCCGGTGGTACCCACTCACCGCATCAGCCGACCAAGGAGTGGATCGATAAGTTCAAAGGCAAGTTCGACATGGGCTACGAAAAGTTGCGCGAGCAGATCTTCGCCAACCAGAAGCGGCTCGGCGTGATCCCGGCGGGTACCCAGCTTACCCCGTGGCCGGACGGGCAGGCCGCGTATGGCGGCGCAAAGCTCCCCAGGTGGGACTCGCTCTCGCTGATCCAAAAGAAGCTTTACGCGCGCGAGGCGGAAGTGTTCGCGGCCTATGCGGCTTATACCGACTATGAGGTTGGCCGGGTAATTCAGGAAGTCCAGGATGAAGGCAAACTCGACAACACGCTCATCATCTACATCTGCGGAGACAATGGCACCAGCGCCGAAGGCACGCCAGAGGGCACGTTTAACACATTGACCGCCTACAACGGCATACTTGACGTTCCCATGCCTTTGCAGTTACTGCACTATAGGAACTGGGGCTCGGACAAAACCTATCCGCACATGTCGGTGGGATGGGCGTGGGCCTTTGACACTCCGTTCAAGTGGATGAAGCAGGTGGCGTCGCATTTCGGCGGCACCCGGCAGGGTCTGGCCATTTCATGGCCCGGTCACATCACGGATGTTGGCGGCATTCGCCCGCAGTTCCACCATGTCATTGACATTGTGCCGACGATCCTCGAAGCGACGGGCATCAAGGCGCCCGAGATGGTCAATGGCATCAAGCAGAAGCCGATGGAAGGTGTGAGCATGGCCTACACGTTCGACAAGGCAAACGCCAATGCTCCGTCGAAGCACGATACGCAGTATTTCGAGATGGTTGGCAACCGCGGGATTTACCACGACGGTTGGATTGCCTCCACGACCCCGCCGGTTCCACCATGGATGTTGGGCTTACCCATGCCCGATCTGAGCAAGTATAACTGGGAGCTTTACAACATCACCGACGACTACTCGCAATACAACGACCTCGCCACGAAAATGCCGGACAAGCTGAAGGAAATGCAGGCATTGTTCCTGACCGAAGCCGCAAAATACCAGGTCCTGCCCCTGGATAACTCGGGTTTCGCGCGCCTCATGACGCCACGGCCGAGCACAGTCGCCGGGCGAACTGTTTTCACCTACTCAGGTGAGATTTCCGGCATTCCCTTCGGAAATGCTCCAAGCATTTTGGACAGGGACTACACAATTACCGCTGACGTGACGATCCCGAAAGGCGGGGCGGAAGGAATGATCGTGACCTTGGGCGGCCGCTTCGGCGGCTATGGCCTCTACCTGCTCAAGGGCAAGCCAGTCTTCGACTACAACCTACTCGACCTGACTCACTACCGGTGGGAGGGGGGACCGTTAGGCCGCGGCTTGTTGGCCGATGCGATCAAGCCGGGCAAACACACGATAGTGTTCGACTTCAAATACGACGGACCGGGACCCGGCAAAGGCGGCGAAGGAGTACTAAAAGTCGATGGCAACGAAATAGCCCGCAAGAAGATCCCGCACACGATTCCTTTGCTCATGACCATAGACGAAACTTTCGATGTTGGTAGTGATACCTACACTGCGGTGAACGACGACTATAAGCTGCCGTTCCGCTTCACCGGCACGATCGACAAGCTGACCTTCAACCTCGGGCCAGAGCAGTTGACGGACGCAGATAAAAAGTCGATCGCGGAGAAAATGGCTAGGGCCAGGGACTAGGCGGGTAGGCAATAGCAGTTATGAACCCCGCGGGCGTCCTATACAAAAGTTCCCGGTCAGTGGACGCTCTGCAGACCGCGACCGCGTTGATTGAACTGGGAGCTGGCCTCGCGCTGCTGAGTTTCCCCTCGGCAGCGGTGGCGCTCCTGCTTGGCGCGCCGGTGGAGACACCCGCCGCCTTGACCGTGGCGCGGGTCGCCGGGGCCGCGTTGCTTACGCTGGGAGCAGCATTCTGGCTTGCGCGCGGCGACACTCAAAGCCGTGCGGCGAGAGGATTGGTGGCAGCGATGGTGCTGTATAATCTCGGTGCAGCTATTATCCTTGGGGCTGCCGGCATCCGGTCGCAGCCGGTCGGCATCGTTTTGTGGCCGGCGGTTGTGCTGCACGCGGCCATGACCATCTGGTGCATTATGAGCCTTCGATATCTGAGCATCGCCGAAGGGCTCGGGGAATCTCCGTCAGAAGCAATCCCGCAATGAGTTATAACCATCCGGTCGCCGATACCTCGCTCATCGCATGCCTGCATTGCGACCTGTTGCAGCGCATCCCGGACCTTGCGCCGGGCGCGTCGGCGCGATGCCCACGATGCAACAAGGAGCTATGGCGGCATCGTGAGGACTCGCTCAACCGGACGCTCGCACTGACGCTCGCGGCAGCGGTGCTGTACATTGTCGCGAATTCTGTTCCCATGCTCGGCCTGACGATCGTGGGGCGCGACGCCTCGACCACGGTAATCGGAGGCGCGCAGCACCTGTGGGATAACGGGCAGAAGATCGTCGGGGTGCTGGTGCTGTTCACGGCAGTCATCGCGCCGGCGCTGCAAATAGGCCTGATGCTGGCGATTGTGCTCGGAGCCATGCGCGAGCGGCCGCCGAGATGGGTGGGAACGCTCTTGCGCTATCACCCGACGACCCGCATCTGGAGCATGATCGAGGTGATGATGGTCGGCGTGCTGGTCGCCTTGGTCAAGATTGCGGATTACGCGACGGTGATTCCGGGAATGGCGCTGTTCGTGCTCTGGGTGCTCGTCTTCATCCTGGCCGGGATGTCGGCGAGTTTCGACTCCCGAGAAGTGTGGGAGAGGGTCCGGTGGGCGGACGAAGCGCGGAGCGACGCCGACGGGAACATTGTGGCGGAGGAAACGTCGTGAGCCCGACGGCCATGACCGCGATGCAACAAGGCTTGCAAAGCTGCGAAGGCTGCGGCCTGCTCTCGCGTCCCGCGCCCGGCGAGGTCGAAGGACGCTGCCCGCGCTGCGACGAGGAGCTTGCCTTCCGCAAGCCCGCCAGCTTCCAGCGCACGTGGGCATTCCTCATAGCCGCGACGATCTGTTACATCCCGGCGAACGTGCTTCCCGTGTTGACGACGACCACGGCGGCAGGCGCCGAGTCCGACACCATCATGCAAGGGGTAGTGCTGCTCTGGTCGCCGACGGGATGGCCGCTGTCGATCATCGTGCTCGTCGCAAGCATCATGATCCCGAGCGCGAAAATCCTAGCGCTCGCATATCTGCTAATCACCGCGCAGCGGGGCTCGGTCGCGAACAATGAGCAGCGGGTCCGGATGTACAGGATGGTCGAATTCATCGGACGGTGGTCGATGGTGGACGTGTTTGTCGATACCTTCACCGCGGCCCTCATTCAGCTCCAGCCGCTTATGTCGGTGGAGCCGGGCCCCGGCTTGATCTTCTTCGCGGCGGTGGTGGTGTTTACGATGCTCGCGGTCGAGTCGTTCGATCCGCGGCTGATCTGGGATTCCGCAAGTTCGAAAGAGGCAGGTTCGAAAGAGGTTACTTATGCCTGATCGCGATCCACCGCTCCCTTCTGTCCCTCAGTCGAGGAGTGTACCCAAGACACGCACGCGGCTCTCTCTGGTTTGGTTCATCCCGATTGTGGCGGCGATTGTCGGCGCATGGGTGGCAGTGACGAGGGTCCTAGGCGAGGGGCCTAAGATCACGATCGTTTTCCGATCTGCGGAAGGGCTGGAAGCCGGAAAAACCAAGATCCACTACAACGGCGTCGACATCGGCACCGTCACAGATATCCGGCTGTCGGAAGACCACCAGCGTGTGATCACCACCGTGCAGATGGCTCCCAAGACGCAAGGCTTTCTGGTCGAAGACACGAAGTTCTGGGTCGTGCGGCCGCGGATATCGGGCGCCAACGTGACGGGGCTGGGCACTCTCATCTCAGGGGCTTACATCGGCGTGGAGATTGGCTCTTCGAAGGAGACCAAAAGCGACTTCGTGGCACTGGAAACGCCGCCGGTAATAACCGGCGAAATCCCGGGCCGCTTTTTCATCCTGAAGACCCCCGATCTGGGATCGCTCGATACCGGCACGCCGATATACTTCCGGCGGCTGCAGGTAGGCCAGGTTGCGTCGTACGAACTCGACAAGGACGGTAAGAATCTGACTGTCAAGGTGTTCGTGCAAACGCCGTACGACCAGTACGTCAACCCGGACACACGTTTTTGGCACGCGAGCGGAATCGACGTGTCGCTTTCGGCGAGCGGTCTCGCCGTGCAGACGCAGTCGGTGTTGTCGATCCTGATAGGCGGTATCGCGTTCGAGACGTCCGCGACCGATCCGGTCCTGCCGCCGGCCGAGGAGAACACCGTCTTCAGGCTGTTCGCAAACCGGGAACAGGCCTTCAACCCGCCTCCCCGAAATCCGCAGACCTACCAACTCATCTTCAAGGACTCGGTCCGGGGGCTAGCACCCGGCGCGCCGGTCGAGTTTCGCGGCATTCCGGTAGGCGAGGTCGCGGATGTTCGCGCGCAAGTCGACTTGAAGACCTTCGAATTCTCGGTGCCGGTGATTATCCAGGTGGACGCGCAGAGACTTGGAGTCAAGATCATGGACCTGCAGCCCGGCGAAAATTTCGAGACCATGCGCAAGAAGATGATCGACAGCCTGGTGGCCCACGGAGTCCGTGCGCAACTGAAAACGGGGAACCTTTTGACGGGTGCCGTGTACGTATCGCTCGACTTTTTCCCTGGCGCGCCGCCGGCGACGGTTGACTGGTCGCAGAAACCGGCGCAGCTACCGACCACTCCGGGGCAGCTCGAAGCGACCGAGGCCACCGTTGAGAACATCATCAAGAAGCTCGACAAGATGCCCTTGCAGGAGATCGGCGACAACCTGCGCAAGGCAATCGCGGATCTCGATCTGACGATCGTAAGCGCGCGCGGTACGCTTGTGAGTGCGCAAGGTACGCTCGACAACACCAGCAATCTTACTGGGCCGAATTCCGTACAAATCCAACAGCTGGAAGATACGCTCCGGGAGGTCAGCCGTGCGGCCCGGTCATTGCGCGTGCTCGCAGACTATCTCGAGCGTCATCCCGAAGCGCTCATTCGCGGGAAGACCGGGGAGGCGAAGTGATGAGAGGCCGTATAGCATATCTGGTCTCGATCGCGTTGGTCGCAATGGTAGCAGCCGGATGCAGCACGGCACCCTCGCGGTTTTACGCGCTCGACTCCACGGCGATCGCCGACGGCGCGCCGGCCGCGCACGCCGCCGTCATGGTCGGCCCGGTTACCGTCCCCGCTGCAGTCGACCGGCCGGAGTTCGTGGTCCAGGTCGCGCCCAACCGCGATGAGGTAGATGAGTTCAATCGGTGGGTCGCGCCGCTGAATGACGCCATAGCGCGCGCCGTCGCCGGCGACCTCGTGGTGCTGCTCGGTACACCGGAGGTGGCCACGGAGACGCTCGCGAACTTCACCCCCGACTACAGGATCACGATCGACGTTCAGCGCTTCGAGTCGATTCAAGGCGACGCGGCGTTCGTCGAGGCAGTGTGGACCGTGCGCAAGACTGCGGGCGGGGAAACGCGCTCGGGCCGCACCGTCGCCCGCGAGCCGGTGCAGGGTCAAGGCTTCGACGCGCTCGCAGCCGCGCACAGCCGCGCAATCGCGAAGATGAGCGCCGACATCGCCGCGGCGATCCGCGCGGAGGCCGAAAAGAAGCCGTAGCGGCGGGCGCGTTCTGGCCCAGTCGTTGCTGGATAGGAAGTGAATGGCCGTGGATGAATTCCTGTATCAAAGGAGCGAGCTTCTCGTCGTTGCCGTGCTTTTCGGGCTGCTGCTGGTCGCGACAGAAGTGGGTTTTCGTCGCGGGCGCGTGATTCGGGCCAGCCTTGAGGACCCTGCAAAGTCTGAACTCACGACGTTGCAGGGCGCGATGATTGGTCTGCTTGCTCTATTGCTCGCCTTTTCCTTCGCAATGGCAGAATCGCGTTTCGACACTCGAAGACAATTGGTTCTCGAAGAAGCCACTGCGATAGGCACTACCTACCTTCGCTCGAAGGCGCTCGCGGAGCCCTATCAGGTCAAGGTCGTCAAACTGCTGCAAGAGTATGTTGCCAATCGCCTGGAATACTACGCTGCCGGAGTGGACCAGCAGAAGCTGGATGAAGTTAACAATCAGACCGACCAGTTGCAGGCACAGCTTTGGTCGCAAGCGATGGACGCGGTGAATAAGGATCCTCATTCCATCCCGGCGGGGTTGTTCATCAGTTCGCTCAACGAAGTCATCGATCTCCACACCAAGCGTGACATCGCAAGACAGAATCACGTGCCCGAGTCAGTTCTGCTTCTCCTTTTTTTTGTGGCGACTCTGGCCATGGGGATTGTGGGATTCGGCTGTGGGATAGGAGATTGGCGCAATCTCTCGGTGACGGTGACGATGTCCCTGATCATTACTTTGGTAATTCTCGTAACCATGGATCTGGATCGCCCTCGTAGAGGATTCATCAGGGTCAGCCAACAGAGCATGGTCAATCTCCAGAACACTATCAAATGAGACTCTGCATTAGAGAACACGAAGCCGTAGGTAGGCCCGACCCTGCTCCACTTCCTCTCAGTGTGCCGGGTCTCCGAGTGCCACTGAATTTCCAACCTCGAGAGTTCGGCCGGCTTAGGGCGGAAGCCGAGCAGAGGCCGTAGCGACGGCGCGCCGGGTTCATATGTCAGTTGAAGCCAGCCTTCTGGGACAATTGCGAGAAGAAATCCGCCTTCGTCTCGCGCCACGCCGGCATACTGTGCTGCTCCTCGCAATCGTCGCCGCGTTTCTGGTGCGACCATTGATCGGCGATTCCGGAGCTGGCCCTATCATGTTCAGCACCGCGATGTTGGTGCTCCTTCTGCTGGCCCTTTACAACATCGACGTCGATGAGCTGGTGGGCGAACGACAAACTCTTCTAGCCCAGAGAAGGAGGCGAAGCATTATTGCCTGGACGCTGGGAATTCCCGCGATTGGAGAACGATTCGTGGTTATTTTCGCACCAAGCGCTTTGATCTATCTGGCCGGCTCGATTCTGTGGCTGCTGCTCTTTGGCTTCATTACGTGGAACGAATTGCGCGCCGTATTGCGGCAGAAGGAGGTCACGCGGGAAGTTATCAGCATGTCGATTTCGACCTACCTGCTGTTCGGATTGACATTTGGGCTCTTCTATATAGTACTTCACGACCTGCAGCCGAATGCGTTCAGCTTCGGCGCCGCGGGTCCGGCTTCCGAGCAACAGACTATCCCGGTTCTCATCTATTTCAGCCTCACTACACTCTCCACCATAGGATTCGGCGACATTACTCCGTTGACTCTGCAGGCCCGCTACGCGGCGGTCGCAGAAGGCATCACGGGACAGTTCTACTTGGCGATCCTGGTCGCCCGGCTGGTGGGAATGCAGATGAGCCAATCTACGAGCCGACAAGCGGAACCTCAACATTCAAGGAGGGCGCCTGAACACGGGGGGGATCAATCGTGAGCCCGATGAGCATCGGCTGGATCGTGTTGGCTTGTATCTTTGGAGGGGCGCTTCTCCGGATGGCTCTTCGCCTGATTCTGCCTGAGCATCACCTGAGCGTGGAGTCCAAAGATGTAATCAAGCTGGGGATGGCCCTGACGGCGACGATGTCGGCCTTGGTTCTCGCTCTACTGATCAACTCGGCAAAGGGTTCTTTCGACGCGCAGAGAAGCGAAGTCACGCAAATCTCCGCCAACATCATCCTGCTTGACCGCGTGCTGGCTCATTACGGGCCCGAGACGAAGGAAGCTCGCGATCTGCTAAGGGTCTCTGCCGCTGGCATGACCGATCGGATTTGGCTCGCGACCGGTACCGGACCTGCGGAGTTGAAGCCGACGGCGGTTGGGGCCGAAGCCTTCTATGACAAGATCCACGAACTCTCGCCGCAGAACGAAGTACAGCGCTCGTTGCAGGCCCAAGCCTTGAAGCTGAGCGTCGATATTGGACAGACGCGCTGGTTGCTGTTCGAGCAGCGCGGCCGCTCGATCCCTATGCCGTTTCTCGTATTGCTGATCTTCTGGGTGACCATCATCTTTCTCAGCTTCGGCCTTTTCGCGCCCCCGAATGCTACCGTGATCGCTACCCTGTTCCTGTGCGCGCTTTCGGTTTCCGGTGCGATCTTCATGATCCTGGAGCTGGACCGGCCATTCGGTGGACTGATTCAGATTTCCAGTGCTCCGCTACGCAACTCCATCGCTAATCTCGGCGAGTAGCATGAGCGCTTTGCCACAAATGCTCGCGGCAACCGGCAAATGGCTGCATCGTGAGTTCGTAGCGGGTTGGCCCGTATTTCTCTTCTTTCTTGCCGCATTCCTGCTCCAGCTTTTAATCATCAAGCTCGCAGTTGCGCAATTCTCCATCCCGCTAGCTGCGTTTTCCAAGGCTGTAGTCGGCGCCCTGTTGGCTGCCAAGGCGGTCCTTATACTTGACGAGACGCCACTCGCACGTAAACTCCAGCGCTGTCGTCGGATTGTCGCGGTAGCTGTCAAGACACTTCTCTACGGCGTCAGTGCGCTGTTGCTCGGTTACATCGAACGAGTTCTAGAGGCTCTACATCGGGTCGGCACCTTTGACGGGGCTTTCCGAGACGTGATTGACCAAGCAAATTTGCATCGGTTCTTCGCTTGGATACTGGGAATAAGTCTCATATTTGCGATTTATTTCGTGTGGTCCGAGATCAACGAGCACATGCGCAAAGGGGCTCTCTGGTCTCTGTTTTTTCAGCGGCCATAATTTGCCAAAGTATTCCAACGAGAGTCCGCCGCTTGGCCTGTACCGACCAACCCGAGGCCAAGGGCCGGTCGTGCCAGGGGTCAAAGCACCGAATGAGAGCCCGCCGAGTTCGCCGTCAGACTGAGATCTCCCTCGCGCCAGTTTTAGCCAACTGTTCCGCGTCGCACGGCTCCGCGAAGCGCCTGGTGTCGTTCGCAAAATCAATCCGTAGCTGCGCGGTTGGTCTTGCGATCGTCGTCCTCTTTGCAAGCGGCTGTGCCACTCCCGTCGGCGTTTCGCGCCTCAACGAGCAGGCGGTCCAACGCCAGCTGAACGCTAGCGTCTTGTCAACGGGCGAACCGAGCGCCTACTCGACGCAAATTCTCGAGCGCACCGCGCTCAGCCAGCGCTTCCAGACTGAACCGGAAGTCGTGATCGCCGAATTGAATTCAGGGCTCGGCAGGCCTGACGAACGAGAGCGCCTGTTCGCGCTGTCCGAACTGTGCTTCGCGTCCGCCGGGAAATCGGGGAGCCGATCGTATTACATGGCCTCCGCGGCTTATGCGTACGCCTTTCTGTTTCCGCCAAACCCACCGAACGCCCCCGGCGAGTACGATCCACGCCTGCAGATGGCAGTTGATCTCTACAATCGGGGCATCGCCCTGGGACTTGCGACCAAGGATGGAAAAACGGTTGACCTCCGTGCGCGCCAATTCAGTTTGCCCTTTGGTTCGCTCGCTCTATCGGCTAGTCCAAACGGATACAACTACGTCGGATATCATCTGACAAATTTCGTATCGCTCGCGGACATGAAGGTGCGCGGGCTGCGCAACACTTATCGCGTAGCTGGTATCGGCGCCGCGCTCTCGGCAAAAGTGGAACCCTCGCCAGGCAACCCGGCGAGCCGCTGGATACCGCCGAATGCGAAAGTACCGATGACCGCGTTCGTGCGCTTCGACGATCCCCGTCGCGCGATGAGCGACGGGCGTCTGCACGGCACAGTCGAACTCTACGATGAGGACTGGACCGAGAAGATACAAGTCGGCGCTTACTCCGTGCCGCTCGAGTCGGATCCCAGCGCCGCGCTCGCCTATCGTCTGGAAGGCGCGCCGATTTGGGATTTCGAGATCGCGGGCTTTCGCCGGGGAGACTTTTCGTTTCTGGGCGGAGGCAACAACGGCGACAGCAGCGGGCTTTATATGTTGCATCCGTACCATCCCAGCATGATCCCGGTGGTGTTTGTTCACGGGACGGCATCGAGCCCGGCTCGCTGGGCCGAGATGGCCAACGAGCTGCTCGGCGATCCCGATATAGCATCGCGCTACCAGCTCTGGTTTTTCATCTATAACAGTGGCAATCCCATCGCGTTGTCAGCGATGCGCTTGCGGGAATCGCTCGTAGCGGTGCGCAAAGATGTCGATCCCAAAGGAAAAGACCCTGCGCTCAATCAGATGGTCGTGATCGGCCACAGCCAGGGAGGTCTCCTGACGAAGATGATGGTCGTCGATAGCGGCAATCGCTTCTGGAACAATGTCACGTTGGTCCCCTTTGACCAGGCGGAACTGGACCCCGAGACGCGCGACCTGGCCTCTCGCACGATGTTCTTCAAACCGCTGCCGTTCGTGACGCGGGTGATCTTCATTGCAACACCACATCGTGGCAGTTATATGGCGAGCAATCCCATAGTTAAGTTCGGAAACAAATTTTTGAACCTGCCTGGCGGGCTTGCCAAGACCGTGGTTGCACTCGGAAAGCTTCGCGAGACCAGCATGATGGGAACTCCGTTTGCGATCCCGACCGCGCTGGACAACATGGATCCCGCCAATCGTTTCATCAAGGTGCTATCCGCGACGCCGATCGCTCCTGGGGTGAAGGTCAACTCGATCATACCGGTAAGAGGCGACGGGCCGGTCGAGGACGGCAACGACGGGGTCGTCGAGTACAAGAGCGCGCATATCGAGGGCGTCGAATCCGAGCTGGTGGTGCGTTCGGGGCACTCGACTCAGGCCACGCCCGAGACGATCGAGGAGGTCCGCCGCATCCTCTATGAGCACGCCGGAATTCATTGATGGTCCGACGAAGTCTGCGCTTGATCGTGACGGTGCTGCTATCGGTGATTGTGATTGCAGGTGTCGCTTGGGGCGCGCTCGCCGTGTGGTTCGATGGACCGCCTTCGCGCGTCCTTGCGGGGGCGATGGCTGGAGGACTGGTCCTTGCGAGCTGCGCTCTAGCTGTCCTCGTTCGACCCTTCTTGAGGGGGCTCGTGGTTGCGCTGGTGCCGGTGATTGTGGTCGCGCTCTGGTGGACGGCAATTCCGCCGAGCAAAACGCGCGATTGGACTCCCGATGTCGCTCGCACGGCGCGAGCATCCTTTGACGGCAGCCGCGTGACGATCGAGAACGTACGAAATTTCAACTACCGATCTGAAACGGATTACGACCAGCGCTGGGAAACACATACTTACGATCTCGACCGGGTTAAGGGCGTCGACTTGTTCCTGTCGTTTTGGGGACCGACCCAAATCGCGCATACGATCGTAAGCTGGGAGTTGGACGACGCCCAACACCTTGCCATCTCGATCGAGACACGCAAGGAGAAAGGCGAATCATACTCGGCGATCCGCGGCTTCTACCGCCAGTACGAGCTCTATTACGTAGTCGCCGACGAACGCGACCTGGTCGGCTTGCGAACGAACTACCGCGGCGAGCAGGTCTACCTGTATCGCATCCGTGTTCCCGCCTTGCAGGCGCGCGCTCTGCTGGTTGACTATCTCGATGAAGTCAATCGGCTCGCCGACGATCCGCAATGGTACAACGCAGTGACGCAGAACTGCACGACTACGATTCGCGGCCATGCGCAAAATGTCGGCGCCGGCGGCCGGCTGGATTGGAGACTGCTCGCAAACGGCCACCTCGACCAACTGCTCTACGAGCGCGGTCAGATCGACACGGACCTGCCGTTCGAAGACCTCCGCGCACGCAGTAACATCACGGAAATGGCGAAAGCCGCCGATAACTCTCCAGATTTTTCCGCGCGCATCCGCAAGAACCTGCCACATACCCGGGGCTCGCAATCTTTGCACTGACTCCTGGTCGCATTCTGACTTTCGCGCATCTCGGTACAGGAATTGGACTAAAGTCCAATTTCATTCGACCGGATTACTCGTGGCGTGCCCCCTGTCGCTGCTAAAAATCCCATCTGAACCGGAATTCGAGCGGCTGCGAGAATTGCTAATCGAATTGATCCGCCTTATGCATGCCGGCGATATTGCGTCGGTGAATTCAAAAACTCCAGACTTTCCGGCGCGTTTAGAGTTTTTGGTAGCCACAACCCATTCCGCCGACATCATGGCGGTGAATCTCAAAACTCTAGACTTTCCCCCGCTTTCGGAGTTTTTGTTAGGCACAGGTTTGACACCATATCGACTACACGCGAGAAGTTGCGTAGTTGTCCCAAGGCACAAGTCGGCTCAAAAGTCACGTCCAAGGGGTCAGAAGGGATCATGGAGGAACGTTCGTTGAAGAAAGGTCTTCGCATTCTAGCGGTCGCGATCATCGCTGCCCTGGCGGCTCCTGCCTATTCGCAAACGGTTAATCCCCCGGCTGCATCTGCGCAAGGCGAAACCCCGGAGCTTCGTGTGGCCGCGTTCATTACTCCACCGAGCGTTATGGAACAGAACGGCACCCTGACCGGATTCAGCGTCGATCTTTGGAACGCGATTGCCACTCGGCTGAAGGTAAAGACGAGCTATCAGATCGTGCCCGACGTGAGCCACTTGGAAGAAGCGCTGCGATCCAAAAACGCCGACCTCACCCTCGGCCTCTTTATAACGTCGGCGCGTGACGAGGTTTTCGATTTTTCGATCCCAACACTGCAAACAGGCTTGCAAATTATGGTGCGCGATACAGGCGAGAAGGCGCAGACCGCAAACCCCTTGTCGGACCTGCTCCGTCTGCTGTTTTCGCGAACGACCCTATTGTGGCTCGGCATGGCCATCCTGATCGTCCTGATCCCGGCTCATGTGATCTGGCTTCTGGATCGGCGGCAAGAGGACAGCATGCTTTCGAACCGCAACTACTTCCCGGGGATCTTCGAGGTAATTTATTGGGGACTATCGTCGCTGACGTCACAGGCGCAGACGATGCCGCGTCATTGGGTGGCTCGCGCGTTATCAATCTTCTGGATGTTCACCAGTGTCGTTTTCGTTGCGCTCTATACCGCCCAGCTGACGACCACCTTGACCGTCGAGCAGATTCGCGGCGCTATCGAGGGGCCGGGCGATTTGCCGGGTAAGCAGGTCGCCACGCTAGCGAACAGCACTGCCGTCGATTATCTTCGGGCGCAGAACGCACAGGTCCAGGAGTTCGCGACGACTGATCAAATGTTTAAAGCTCTCCAGGACAAGAAAGTAGATGCCGTGGTCTCGGCCGCTCCAGTACTCCTTTACTATGCGGCGCATGAGGGAAAGGGACGGGTGAAGACGGTCGGTCCCGAATTTAACACTGCGCCGGCCGCCATCATGGTGCAGCTGGACAGCCCGCTGCGCAGAAAGATCAATGTTGCGTTGATCGCGCTTCGTGAGAACGGCACCTATCAGCAGATCTACGACAAGTGGTTCGGCAACCCTTAGAAAGAGCCAACATGAAGCGCCTGCGCTTGCAACTAGTGCCCTCCGCCACGGTGTTGGGTTTGCTGCTGAGCGCCGTGCTGGCGGTGTCGGTACAAGCGCAACAAGCATCGACGCCTGCACAATCGCCGACGAGCGCCATGACCGATCAGGAGCTGGCAACTAGCGTCCATAACCCGTTTCAGGATTTCGTCAAAGTTCCGATTCAGTCCGCGACCGGATTTCACCTAGGTCCGGATCATAAGGTAGGCAACAGCTTGAACATCGAGCCGTTAGTGCCGTTCTCGCTGAATGCGGATTGGGACCTGTTCGCAGGGCCGAGCCTGACCGTCACTTACGCGCCCACTCCGCATGAACAATCCGGGCTGGAAGACCTGGAGACTTCTTTTTTTCTCGCGCCGGCCAAAGAGACCACCTGGATCTGGGGCTTGGGTCCGATCTTTGACTTCCCCACTGCCAGCAGCTCCCAACTGGGAAGCGGCCGCTGGTCAGCGGGACCAACCGCGGTGCTCGCTTACTCAGAGGGTCCGTGGTCCAACTACATACTCGCCTACCAACTGATGTCGTTTGCCGGAAATCGTGAGCGCGTAAGCGTGAATCAGACCTACATCGAGCCAGAAGTCAGCTACAACTTCGAGAGCGGTTGGTACGTCGACTGCGATCCCGCCATCACGTACGACTGGACGGCCGATACCGCCAACGCCTGGACTATTCCGATGGGCGCGGATATCGGCAAGGCCTTCACTATCGGCTCACACAGTTTGAGTCTGCAGGCTGGCGCGTACGACCTTCTGAAACGCCCGGATGGCGCCCCGCAATGGATAATGCGAGTGAGCGTAACCTTCCTCTTCCCTACGGGCATTAATTGACGAGCGAGAGCGTGGTGGAGCACGCCAGCCGCTGGGGAAATCGGCCAGCGTGAACTAGGCGAACCGGCAGTGCCTTTTGTGCAGCGGGTCGCCGTTGAGCCCGGTCAGTTTCGTGACCACCAGTCTCTTAGTTCTGGAAACGCTACGGTCAGACCGAAGTTGATCGTTGTCTGCGGCGCGATCGGGGCGTATTGCCGATACGCCATCCACTGTCCCGTCACAAAGAGACTCATCGGCGGCAGCCCCGGACGCACAAACGTTCGCCCGAGGCCGACGCTCAGCGGCAACATCGTAGGGGAATGGTGACGCCAACCTATCGTCCAGTTTGCGTCCGCCGAGCGGAGAAACCATTTATCCCACAGATGAAGCGCGAAGACTGGTTGGAACTCAAAGGTGTTTTGAGGTGGACGCTTGGGTGACGTGTACGCGAAGCTAATGGGATTCTGGGCAATGAACCCCATCAGCAGCCCGGGAATGCCCGTGTAGATACCGCCGAAGGCAGGGCCGGCCTGCCACGCACCCTGACCGGCGCTTGTGGACGTGGCGGTCGGAAATACAAATGTAGGTCCCAGTCCGATCAGGAGTCCGGTTTTCTGCCTGTCTGGCCACGGCAGAACCGCTACATCGAACATCGGCAGGTCACCGAACTCGGTCCGCGTTCCACCTCGCGAGCTCGGCACTGTTACCAATGCAAATGTTGGGCGAATCAACTGCGTAAACGGAAGCAGGGAGTTACCCGGTATGCGCGGGATCAATGGCCGAATGATTACTTGGTTGGTCTCATCATTTCTGACGCACGATTGTGGCGTGCAAGGTCCATAATTAGCCGGCGTGTAGCTATCCCGGACGAGCAGCTGTGGCAGGGTCGACAGCGGATCATTGAAGTCCTGCTCCAGCTTTTCTTCGGCAGACAGTGTCGTTTGAGCCTGGGCGAATCCAGGAGTTGGGCCGGCTGTCCATAAGAGCATCAATAGCGCGCAGAGCGCCACACGAGTTTTCGTCATCGCAAGCCTAAACGATGAGGGCACGCATAAACTGAATCTCTGAAAGCTTTGGCCGAGGTTTCCATTTTGCGTCCTGAATCACACGCACCCGTCATCAGGCCGTTTCCGAACTCGGAGTTCGAGTCGGGTTTTCGGTCCCGAGGACTTTCGGCGGCGCCGCAACGGACCAGCTCTGCCTCCCATTGACATAAATATCCGAAACTGCCGCTTACTTTCCCAGACGCGCCACGGCATCTCGAAATGGGGCGTTGGAGATCTGAATCAATCCCTGGAAGGGCCGGTCCAACTCGACGATCAGAAACATCGCGCCTGAGACGGATAGCGCACAGACCAGTAGCGTGGCGACCACAGTTACGTTACGTGGCGCAAACAAGCCGAAGCTCATGAAGATAATAGTCAGCCAGAAAATCAGCACGACCAGGAACGGTGTGGAGATCGAACTGCCCGATTGCTCGAACAGTAGCCAACGCATCTTGAGGACTTCGATCGCGAGTTGGAGCGCTTGGGTCTGAAGACCACGCTGGGCATCGTTCTTCGGCGAAAGCGCCTCAATCATATTGTAGAGAACCTCGCCTCCGGCGGCGGGTTCCAGCCGTGGAGCTTGACCGTTCTGCGGCCAAATCATTTCAAGGGAGCGCGCACCCGCGCGGCGCAGCAGTTCGCGAGTGAAACTGGCCTCCGGACCGTAGTTGGCTAACACGCGGTCAAGCAACAGGGTATCGGCAGACATCTCGATAAGTTCGTTGTGCTTGGTGTCATAAGACGCCTTTGCAGTCGAGACCAACAGGCCGAGAACCAGCGCCGTCATCGTAGCGATCAGTCCAATTCCAACTTTGACCGCATCCTTTGATTCGGCGCTCAGGTGATGCTCTGGCAGCGCGGAGCGAAGAAAAATGCCGACGAGCGCGCCTCCAAAGACGCAGGCGAAGACGATCGAGCCGATTGCCAATGAACTCATGCTTCGTTCCCCACTATCGTGGCGGGCCGACCTACGAGGCAACGTTGTCGTGCACAGACTGCCGTGCCCGTTTTTAAAACTTCCATATGACATTGAGCGCAACGAAGTTGAGATAGTTCGATGAATAGTGTCCTCGCAGCGTTCCCGCGAGCGGTCCGCGGTGATTACTGTACGGACCGGGGCCCGCGTCCATCAACTCCCACGCGGTGCCAGCCGTTATGTCATGATTGATCTCATACAGGATGCCCGTGCCATATCGCAGCTGGCGATCAATAGGCAGGACGGCGTTACGGTTCGCTGTCGAAACTGGCGAACTGTCATAGGCAAATCCCGCGGACCACAGCCATTTTTCACCGATCCGAAATTGTTGCCCGATCGCGATATGGCAGGTGTCCGAGAAATGCAGGTTGGCGGTAACAGTCCTCTGATTGGCAGCGGAGATTCCGACTGGGAACTCCCCGAACGCCGACCAATTCTGCCAACCGACGTCACCCATCAGACTGAAGTTGGGCAGGACCTCGTAGACCGCGCTCGCCATCACTTGCTGCGGCTCTGTCAATGGGACATTGACTTTTACTCCGCCGATTTTCTTGCGAATAAAGTTGAGACCCGGGCCGAGACCCGTTACGTGCGGCCGAAAGCCGAACTTGTAATCTTCCGGTGACTTATAGGTGAGTCCGATGCGAAGTTTGGGAATCGGCCTGAGAAGTATTCCGACGTTCCCACCGAACGCTTCGTCCCACGACTCCATCGCGAGGCCGCCATCCGGGACGCGCGGCAGAGCGTTGTTGATCTTCGATTGAAAGATGAAACGCCCGACCCCAAAGCTGAAACCTGCTCCCACTGACAGCCAGTTGTTTACCTCGTAGGCGATTGACGGGTTGACCTTGCCAGTGATGAGTGACTCCTCTGTTGCGTAGTAGCGGCCGACCCACGTTTTGCCGTAGTCCCCGCCAAGACCGTAATCTGAAAAGACCGCCACGCCGAGCCGCACTCGCTCGTTGAGTTTGTTGACATAGAAGAACGACCCAATCGGGAAAAACACCCCTGCATTGCCGCCGCCACCGCCTGACGTCGTCGTTTGCGGGGCAACGTCGAAGTTGGTCGACGGCAGGAGCGCGCCGGGTGAAGTCATCAATTGTGAGCGGTCGAGTAGAGTCATCCCGGCGGGATTGGCAGCTGCGGTCGACCCGTCCTCCGCCATAGCCGCTTGTCCCGCGCTTGCCGTGCCGAAATCGGTTGGATACAGCTCCAGCGCGGCGCCTCGCGCGGAGGAGACAAATGCGAGTAAGACGACTACCGCAAGACAAGTAGTTCTGCGAACCTTAGTTGATAGGTGCACTGTTACCTCCAATCGATTGCTCAATGGAGCAATCCTAAGCTCTCTGTATACTGACCTGCGGATCGACTCATCATTCAGTGAGAGATGCGGCCGGACTTTAATGACCAGGCCATAGAGCAGTTTGAAGGAGATAGTGCGAACCACGAACAGATCGATAGACGCGATCCCCGCAACGTGATTGCGCATGAATGTCTTCCAACCCTGGGAGTCCGGTCCCTGCCGCATGGCCATGTGCCTCGCCACAGTTGATTCGGCGACTTCGATCCCGAGCATCAGCAGTTCGCTGTGTATCCGCGGCGCGCCCCACAGCGGGTTCTCCTTGTTCATCCGTCGGATGAGATCGGGGATCTCGCGGTCGATTCTGGGGCGGCCACCACGCCACCGGAATTTCCAGCGCCAATAGGCGGGAAAGCCGCGCCGATGCCAGTGGATCACGGTCTCCGGCTTAACGACAGTGATCGCATTCAGAATCGAGGGGAACAGTCGGTATATCCAGACGAAGATCAGCCGGTCGATGTTTCTCAGCCACACCCGCGACGGGGACTTGCGGCTCAGGACGATCACCTGCTGACGCAGGACGATGTTTTCGGCCTCGAGTCTCGCCCGCGACTTCAGGCGGGATCGCGGGACGAGCAGGAGTTTGGTCAGAAACTCGACCATTGGCGTTCCAGTATCACAGCCCGATCGGCGTGTCACCCTTGATGAGGTTTTCGGTACCGACAGCTCTCTCGAGGATCTAAAGTTCCTTGGTGCACCGCGCGCGCTTCGAGCGCTGGTGTAACGAGCTCGGGGTTCAAAGGCTCAAGAAGGCGCCCAGACAGTGGCTATGATCCCGAGAGTGGCAACTGTTGCGAGCCGCCGCTCAAAGCGTCTCCGACGGGAAGAGGATGCGATCGATCGCGAGCCGCTCCTGGCGCGATGGATCGTTCTCGACCCGGCACACTTACTGTTGAAGATCATAGTCGCGCGCTCTGAGGTAGAGTACGCGGGCCAGTGCGGTGCGTTGCCGGTGTTGGGATCGCCGGTGCGAGCGAACGCGATCCAGCGGCCGCTCATCTCGGCGGCCAACGCGTGCACCTCGGGGCTGTCGGGCGCAAGGCGAGGCGCGAGAGGCTCACCCGCGTGGTCGAACACAAAGGTGATCTCCAGCGCGTGCGGTGACTTCATCCGGCCGCCCGCAATCGGCGTCTCCCACTCGAACCGGTAGAGGTAGCCTGGCGCGCGGCCTTGCTCGCTCTTACGCTGCGCGATCTTGCGCGAGAACGCACGGATCGGATATTCGGCACCGATTAGGAAGAACAGGTCGGATGGGGACGCGCCGGGATTGGCGCCGCGGAACTCTTCGATCACCCGCTCGGACTGGTCGCGGATCAGGAGCTTGGCGCGGCGCTGAAGACCCTCGTCGTCGAGCGCGAAGGCCTCGCGATCGCCGGCCAGGAATAAAGTTGGTTCGGTGCGGTTGTAGCCGATCATTACCGGCACGTCGGCGCACAGCGGTGAGGCCTTGGGGTCAAACGGGTGCTGCTCGAGAGTCCGTTTGTCGACTACCGGAGCAAAGCCCTGCCGGAATCCCGATAGCTGCCGTCCGAGTTTGCGCTCGATCGCGGCCTGTGCAGCGACAATGCGCTCCACCGCGACGGTCTGGATTTCGCCAATGCGCGCGCGATCGAGCCCCAACTCCGCCAGCAGCAAGTCGGCGACCTCCACCGCACTGGCGGGCTCGATCATCCGGAATCCCGGACCGCTCTGGATCACCGCGCGATGAAAGAGTCCCTTGGCAGGCGGCATCGCGAGCAGGGTCGAGACCTTCGCGCCGCCTCCCGATTCGCCAAAGATCGTAACGTTACGCGGGTCGCCGCCGAATCGCGCGATGTTGTCCCGGACCCATTCGAGCGCCGCGACCAGGTCGAGCATCCCGACGTTGACTGACGATGCAAACTGCTCGCCGCCGACCTCGGCGATATAGGTATATCCGAGGGCGCCGAGCCGATGGTTGACTGTCACCACCACCACGTCGCCGCGCTGCGCGAGTCGCTCGCCGCCGTACATCATAGGTGAGCCCGAGCTCGACGCAAAGCCGCCGCCGTGGCACCAGAACATCACGGGACGCTTGCCGCCGTCGCTGAGTCCTCGAGTCCAGACATTGAGTACCAGGCAGTCTTCGCTTTCCTCTATGGTGTCAGCGTCACCGTATGCGGCGAACCCGCTCCGCGGATCGACTGCGCCACGCATCGAGGACGGATTCTGCGGCGCGCTCGGTCCGTAGTCGAATGCATCACGCACGCCGGCCCACGGCTGCGCGGCGATCGGCGGCATGAAACGATTCTTACCCGCGGTTGAAGCGCCATAGGGAATTCCCCTGAAGATGCTGACACCACCGGCGGTGATTCCGCGAACTTTGCCACGCGTGGTTTCGACGACCGGTTGCGGCGCTCCCTGGCGCAAAGAAGTCGATGCCATCGATGTGAGCCTCCCGCTATTTTGCTCAGTTAGTCTTAGCCGAACCTCGGTCGTGCTGTCTAACATAGGATAACGATCGCTATGAGCCTTCCAAGTGAAACGGACCGGCAACGAGATCCAATCGTGCCCATCAGTCCATGCCGATCTGCGCCGCGTTATCTGTCGTACTCGCTATTGCAGAGATCCTGATACTCGCGCCGGTTTTGCGCGAGCAGTTTCGCACGGGCCTCGTCTGTCAGACTGCTGAGCATAGCTACTTCCTCGTAGCCGGCAGGAACGTAGCTGAGATGGGAAATCAGTCCGTAACTATCGTCCCACACATGAAGCTGTACCGCCCGCGGCTCCATCGTGAACTCGAAGCCGTTTTGCCCCGTCAGATTCAGCGAGACCTGATGACACGTGCTGGGTGATGTGGATGCGATCGTGCCGGCCCATGCGACGTGGATTGGCCGGTGAATATGACCACACGCGACTCGCACGACCTGCCGATGCCGCCGCACAATTTCCTCCATCATCCGGCCGCCGTGCAACCCCGACGCATCCATCCATTGCACGCCGGTGCGGAACGGCGGGTGATGCATAAAAATCAGCGTCGGACAATCGGGCCGCGCGCTAAGCGTAGCGTCGAGCCATCGCAGCCGTTCTTCACACATCATCCCATGATGGTGTTCCAGCACGGAGGTATCGAGTCCAATCAGCCGCAGCGGATACCTGTCGATCGCATAGTTCACGAACGGCGCATCAGGCGGCGGCATGTAGTCCTCGCTGGCAAATGCCTTCAACAAGACATCGCGCCGGTCGTGATTTCCCGGAATCACGAACACGGGAGGAATCAAGTCTGACAAGATCTCACGCAGCAAATCGTATTCTTCCGGGCGCCCGTGGTCCGTCAGATCGCCGGATGCGATCACCACGTCCGGCCTGGGGTCGAGACTATTGATGTGGGCGATGGACTGCGCGAGCTGCGCGTTGGTTGGCACCCTGCGATAACACAGGCGATTTTTCGCCACCACGTGAAGGTCGGTGATTTGCGCGATGATCATAGTCACCTCTTCGAGCGTCCAAGAATTGCTTCGCGGGGCAGATCAAAAGTCGACGGACTCTACCTCAAATTGGCCACGCTATCGGGGTGCAGGCCATCGCCTTCCGCGAGACGAGATCAGATCGCTCATTGCGAACCATTCGGTAGTTTCGACGAGGACTTACAAACCCTTCTTTCTGCGCTCCGCCCAGCGCTTCTTCATCGCCAGCGACAGTCGCCTTCTTCCCTCCGGGGTGATCCCTCCGCGGCGCTTCCTTTTCGGCAGCTGGCCGGCGGCGACGCGCCTTTTCTTCGAAGTCCATGGTGAAATCGTTCCTTCGAGAGCCTTAATCGCCCGCGCGATCCTCTCTCCTTCCTGTCTCAAATCTGCGAGGATTTTCCTTAAGTCCAAGCTCTTCTCCTTCCTTTGATCAATCGTGTTATGCGATCTCGCCCAATACTCAGGCCGCGGTGTTCTCGGCCAGGTCGGGAATCCATCGCATGAACTCTCGGCTGCGATGGCGTTGCCCGACGTTAGCGCCGGACATCTGACGGGACAAGTGCGCCACAACGCTATCGGGACGGCTCGAGCATCATGTCGGCGAGCTGCGATGCGGCTCGATTAGATCGCTTCAATGTGTAGGCACGGCGGACTGCGAAGCCCACTTCAGGAGCGCTTGTTTCTGATCTTCGGTTAGGCGTGCCGAGCGATCGAACAGTGTGTAATCTGCGGGGGGCATCGCTCCAGCGCTAACGGAGTGTTCGATACTCTTCAGCTCTGCAGATCTCTTCTGCGCATCGTAAGTCTGCCAATCGGAAAAATTCAGCACGCTGCTCGCGGAGTTGGCGGCGAGATGGGTCGGCGAAACAACCGCATACCACGGAGCGCTTCCCCCGGTCGAATGGCATTTATAACAGGAGCTCTCAAGGATCGCGTTCACTTGCGGGTCGGTGCTAACCGCGTTCGCAGAACTCGAAACCGTCGCCCCCGGAGCGGTTGTCTCCTGTGAGCTTGAACAGCCCACGATCAGCACAGCGAGACCAAAAAGCCACGCTATCGGGAGTGAAACCTTCATCATCATCGTTCATGCAATGTAACACGATACGAAATAAATCTTCCAAGTGAAGAGGTGATCAGCCTTACCTCAGTCAGCATCGTCCCCGGGAGTAGCTCTAAAGACGAAAAAGGGCCGAGCCCTTTCGAGCCCGGTCCCTTGTATCTCAGTCGTGGTCAAACTTCTTCTTGGTCTTCGCCTTACTCGCCCTTGCCGCCGACCCATAGCGTTTACTGAAAAATTTGCGGCGTCGGCGATCCCGCCGCTTTATGAAACTCGGAGCCAGGTCGTCGCTCCCGCAATAGCGGCGAACCAGTTTGTTTGATTTCGACTTACTACCCATCTCCTTCCTGAGCGGCCGCGCAGGCTTGGCCTTTCTCGGGGCAGACTTCTTCCGGACCACTTTCTTGCCGGCCGACCGCGCCGCGTCCATCTGATCCGGCTCGGCCGGGGATTCGGAACGTCCGATCGGTTCGGTAATTCATGCCCGGTTCCGTTCGCCAATTTCGCGTGTTCCATTAGCTCTAAATCTCCTTAAGCCGTAAGGGCTCACCGGGATGTTCGCTCTATTGCGTGCATGAAGGAGTGATTTCCCGCACTTTCCAACGTCATTCGCGCAGAAAGGGAGAAGCCGGCTATTAGCGCGGATCGACGGTCTGCACGGTCATGGCGATTGGAAGGCGAACCGGACCCGCCTCCGAGGCGATTTTCGGCTAAGCGCCTCAAATTAGGCGAATCTGCATAGCCCCGGGCGTTCGAAATCTCCCGCCACGCACGACTGGCTGCGTGCCGCGAAACGAGCAATGTGTGTGTCATCGGAGCAGTCGGATTTCCGCCCCAAAGGAGGACCACACATGGGCGACGAGACCGATTTGATCGCCGAGAACCACGCCGAGGCGCAATCATGAAGCGGCGGGCACCGGCTATCGGCCGTGAGGCCCTCGCGTCGGAAATTGCGAGCCTGTCGAAGTTCGCCATCGACGAACTCCGCGAGCGCTGGAAAGCTAGGTTTGGAAAGGCGCCGTCGAGGGAAATCGGCCGGTCCTTCCTGATCCGGGCAATAGGCTACCGGCTCCAGGAAAAGGCTTTCGGCGGTCTCAAACCCTCGACCCACCGACGCGAGCGTCGTGGCGCGAATCATAGGTCGAACGTTCACATTATTCACTTGTTGCTCACTCGAAGTCCTATCCCGCTTTGCGACCAGGACGGGGGGCTCGAGACCTCGCCCGTTCGGGCGCGGCGCATCCTTCCAGAAAGACAGTCACGGCATTCATGAAACGCTCTTCAAGAGGATCGGACCTGTTTCCCCACCATCCGCCAGCCCAGTTGCCGGCAATAAGTGTGAGCATCCCTTCCAGCATTTCCGCGAGATGCAACGGCTTATGATCTGCGCGAATCTCGCCGCGCTTTTGGCCTTCGGCGAAGAGTCGTTCGTATTGCTTGTAAAGTTGAAGAGCTTTCTCGCGCAGAACGCCCTGCGGTGCGGTCATCATCCTCGATTGCGTTGCAACGAGCGCATAAAACTCAGGGTCTGAGTCCCACGACTTCGCCCATTGGCGCATCAGGCTGCGAATACGGTCGGGCACGCTGCAATCGTGGCGTTCGATTTCGCGTTTCGCAGACGCGATTGAGAAATCGTGCTGCTCCACCGCGAACGCCATTATCAGAGCATCCTTGGTGGGAAAGTAGTTGAAGAAAGTGACTTCGCTGATGCGCAGCCGCTCGACTACGTCGCGGACGCGGGTCTCTTCGTAACCTCGTTTTCGAAACAGCGCGGCCGCCGTATTCAGAATCGCGCGGCGCTGCTCGGCTTTCTTCTCCTCGCGCAAGCCCATCGCCCGATCAATTACACATCGAGAGTCGCGAAGGGAACCTCGGACTGAGACGCGGCTCTTCCCGACAGCCCCATGTCGCAGCGATCTCGCTGCGTTGACTTTGGTTCACCATATTTATTTAGTGTACTTCACTATTATGCAAAAGTCGATGGAACGGCCAGGTAGAGTTTCAGCTGATCAAGTCGGACAGACGCTTCGGGCCGACGCAGGGCGATCGAATCCCGCGTCGATGCGCGATAGCGTTGCGGCATCGCTCGACTCGCTGCTTAGGCATCGTCACTTTCCGCAGGCGGTAGCGGTGCTGTCAGCTCTGGTGTTGATATCCGCGCTCGCGGGAGGTTGGCAGCTCGACGATTATTTTCAGCGCGCCACCATCCTCGGTTACGGCGATTCCAAACCGATTCAGACCTTCGTGCAATACATCGATCGCCTGCATAACCTGAGGCAGATGGATGTCGGCACGCTGCCGTGGTGGGGTTCGCCGGACCTGCATCAGGCGTTTCTGCGCTACGCGAGCACGCTTACCATGCTGCTCGATTATCGCCTCTGGCCGAAGCATCCCGCCCTGATGCACCTGCACAGTCTGCTCTGGCTGTCAGCGGCGGTCCTGGCGGCCGCGTTTCTTTATCGTGAGGTGCTGGGGGCCACCTGGATAGCCGGGCTGGCGGCTCTGATGTACGCGCTGGACGGCGCGCATGCTGTGCCGGCGGCATATCTGGCCAACCGCAACGCCTTGATTGCCTGCTGCTTTGGATTCCTGAGCCTGCTGGCGTTCGTTCGCTGGCGAAAGCTCGGGCACCGGCGGACTCGGTGGCTGAGCGTGTTGATGCTGGCGCTGTCGCTATCCGCCGGCGAGATGGGCTTGGCTACCGCGGCGTACCTGCTTTCCTACGCGTTGACCGTCGACCGGGACGGGATTCGAGCGAGGCTCATTCGGCTCCTGCCTCATGGCGGAGTGCTAGGGGCGTGGGCATTGATCTACAGGCTTGGCAATTTCGGTTCGCAGGGCTCGGGCTTTTACCTGGACCCGCTTCATAATCCGCTTGGCTTCGCTGTTTCATTTTGCCAGCGGGCTGCATTCCTGCTTATGGGACAGTGGACGCCGATCCCTGCGGAGATGAGTATGGCCTACGCGCCCGGCACATCGGTGACCTTGCATATGAGCGTCTTCAGCTTCGCGATCGCCGCGATCGTGGCGGTTCTCTTTATCCCGTTGATCCTGCGCGATCGGGTGGCGCGGTTCTGGGGCCTTGGTGCGCTGCTTTCGTTGATACCGATTGCCGCCGTTGGTCCGGAAAATCGCCTGTTGGGTTTCGTCGGCTTGGGCTCGATGGCACTTCTCGCTCAACTGACGCAGGTCGTTTTCGCACGCTCTTCCGTTGCGTCGGTACCCCGTGTCTGGAAGGGATTTGCGTGGGCTGCAACTCTAATCCTCCTTCTAATTCATTTGATCGCCGCTCCGTTACTTGGGATCGCTCGGATCGCTTACCAGGCAAACGTCAGCTCCAGGATGATGCGTGCGATGGCAAGTGTTCCAAGTGATCCGCGAATCGAATCCCAGGATCTGGTGCAGATTAACCCACCCGACCACATCTACCTCGTCACCGCGATTTGGGCCGTGAAACGGCTGGAGAACCTGCCGATGCCGCGGCACCTGCGCGCGCTCTCTTCGGGAGGTACGCTGGAGGTCACGCGCGTCGGGCCTCGGTCGCTGCGAGTACGTTTTCTCGGTGGATTCTTTCCGACGGCATTCAGTCGTTTTGTGCGCAGTCAAAATGATCGCTTTTCGCCGGGGCAGCACTTCGAACTGCCAGGTCTCTCGATCGTGGTCGAGGTTCTTGACGCGCAAGGTGACCCCGAGCAGGTGCTGTACGAGTTCCCAGTACCGCTCGAAGATCCTTCGTTGCGCTGGATGATTTGGAAAGATGGCGCGTACGTTCCCTGGACTCCACCGGCCGTCGGCCACACCCAGAGGATCTCCGCCGGGCGCGGGATCTTCTGAGTGAAATGGCAGCGCAACTCCCAGCCACTGTCACGCGAGCGAGTTCTCCCGTCGTCGCTCCGGCGGCGGACGGATGCGCCACGAAACGCGGTACAGGCCGCGCACTGATCGTGCTCGCGCGCCCATGGCAGTGGGTCAAAAACGGATTGGTTCTCGCAGCCGTTCAAATTCCGGTTCGGATGGAATTTTCAGCAGGGACAAGGGATCATTTGCGGGGGAAGGATTTGAACCTTCGACCTCCGGGTTATGAGCCCGGCGAGCTACCAGACTGCTCCACCCCGCCTCGGCAGTGTATCTGCCGGTCGGTCAGCCGGTCAACATCGAACGCATTAAAATGCGCGCGGGCGTGCGGAAGCGACGATCCTGGCATCCAGCGGGCGATCGCGTCGCTGGACTCGAATCCGATCTGAAGCTAGCCGCCGAGAATCCGGATGTTGCAGTCGCGATGTTTAATCCCGAACTCGATGATCTCTTTTTCGATCGGGGTCGCGCCCGGTTTTGCGTCGGTCAGCATCAACTGCCTCGCGACGGCGTTGTCGATTCCGTCGGCCTCGACGTCAAGGTTATGGTCGTCACAGATGATAAATGCCATTTCGTTAAAAGCACCTCGAACAAACAAAGCTATAAGATTTTTTCGTGGATTTGAACCGCGCGGCGGCGGGCCCCCAAGACGCAATTTGTGGTAAGCGTGATCGAGATGCGCGCACGCACGAGGCGGGAAAAGCAAATGCGGGAGGTCGATGCAAATTGAGCCTGAAGGGAAAAGCCGCGGCGATTGGAATTGGCGAACTCAAACCGGTCAAGGAACCCGGCGACCTGACCGCGCTCGGCCTGATGGCGCGGGTGGCGGCCGAGGCGATCGCGGACGCCGGCTTGGAGAAGAAAGACATCGACGGCTTCCTGGTCGGCGTGCCGTTTTCGGACCCGGGAATGATTTACCCGGCGAGCGCGGCCGAGGTGCTGGGGCTGAACGTGCGGATGCTGAATCAGGTCGATATCGGAGGCGCGAGTCCGGCCGGGATGATCTGGCGCGCGGCGGCGGCGATCGACGCGGGAATGTGCAGCGCAGTGCTGTGCATCGTCGCGGATTTGAACAAGGTCGGCGACCAGCGGCCGCCGGTGATATCGGTGCAGCGCGAGTTCGAAGCACCCTACGGAAATATCGGCGCTAATTGCGGCTACGCGATGATCGCGCATCGCCATATGCATGAATACGGCACCACGGCGCGGCAGATGGCGAAGGTCGCGGTCGATCAGCGAACCAGCGCGCTCAAGAATCCGCTGGCGACGTTCAATGACAAGGCGCTTACCATCGACGACGTGCTGAACTCGCGGATGATCGTCGATCCGCTTCATCTATATGAAATCGTAAGCCCGGTGAGCGGCGGCGCAGCGATAATTGTCGCGTCGTCCGAGGTGGCCAAGCGCGCAAAGAATCCGCCGATATGGCTGCTGGGGGCGGGCGAGTACGCCAATCATTCGACGATTACCTATGCGCCGTCGATCACCGAATCGCCGATCAAGCCGGCCGCCGCAGCCGCGTTCAAGATGGCTGGTCTGCAACCCAAGGACATGGACTTGGCGTGTCCGTACGACTGCTACACGATCACCGTGATCGTCACGCTCGAGGACGCGGGCTTTTGCAAGAAGGGGGATGGCGGACCGTTCGTGATGGAACACGACCTGACGTACGCGGGCGACTTTCCGTGCAACACGCACGGCGGGCAATTGTCGTTCGGTCAGCCGGGGCTGGCGGGCGGCATGAGTCACGTGACGGAAGCGATAAGACAGTTGATGGGGCGCGGCGGCGAGCGCCAGGTCAAGGGCGCGGCGCTCGGCTACGTCAACGGCAACGGCGGAATCATGAGCGAGCAGTCAAGTCTCGTGCTGGAGCGCAGATCATGAGCGAGTACTACAAACCGCTTCCGAAGCCATCGCCAACCAGCCGGCCGTTCTGGGACGCGGCCCGGCGCCACGAGCTGACGCTTCAGCGCTGCGGCGCGTGCCGCGTGTTCATCTACTATCCGCGCGATCGATGTCCCAAATGCTTCTCGGACAATCTCGGCTGGGAACGCCTGAGCGGGCGTGGCAAGGTGTACAGCTTTACGGTCGTGCGGCGAGCGTCGAGCCGGGCGTTTTCCGACGCGCCGTACGTGTTGGCGATCGTCGAACTGGCCGAGGGACCGCGCATGACGACCAATATCGTCGCGCCGCCGGACGATGTGCGCGTCGAGATGCCGGTCGAGGTCTGCTTCGACGACGTGACGCCGGATCACACGCTGGTGAAGTTCAAACCGGCGTAACTTTCCGCGCTCACGCCAGCAGAACGGCGACGATTCCGGTCAGGAAGATCCCGTCGAAGGTTCCGGCGCCGCCGATCGATGCGACCGGCGCACCCAAATCGCGCAGGTTGCGCAGGTTGAGCAGGTCCGCGCCGACGAGCGTGCCTATCACGCCGCTGATGAATGCGACGGCGTCGCGATGATGCTGCGAAGAGCCGAGGAAGTAGCCGCAGGCGGCGGCGACGATCGGCGGAATCAGCATCGGGGTCGCGATTCCCAGCCCGGGAACCGGCATCGCGAAACGATGGACGATGGCGGTGACGATCGTGACTCCGATCAACGCCGGCACGATTATCCCGGGCATCTGCATCAGCAAATACACCGAGATCAGTACGGGGACGATCGCACCACCGACATTTATGGCGACGATCGTCGAGTCGGTGGCGTAGCGAACCGGCACTCTGTAGCGGACGGCGAAACTGCGGATCACCGCGGCGGGATGCGTCCGGCCGGTGGCAACGCGCGTGATGGGAATATTGATATAGCTGCCGACGAGACTCACGAGCAAAGCAGCGAACGCCAGCTCGGGTGGCAGGCCGATCGTCACGAATGCGTAGTTGATGACGTGGATTTCGAGCAGGATAAAAAAGAAGGCGAGGACGAGGAAGAAGACGATCGCGTAGAAAGCGAGGAACGGTGCGAAAAACACGGCGCGATGATAGCAGGCATCGCGCGCGCAGCGAATATCAGGAAATCACGGCTCGGGCCGCGATAGTGCAGGCCTATCCTGGCCGTGCCGCAAGCCGGGGAAAAAACGGCGGCGCGAGCCTAGCGCGTCGGCGTATCGCCCGCCCATCGCGCGTTCCTCGGCCGGAATTCGCACGGCGAGAATCAGGGCGTTGCCGATCGAGAACGCGATCGCGGTGAAGATCGCACCGCCGATCATCGGCACGGCTGCGATCTCGATGACGACCGCAAGATAGTTGGGATGGCGCATGAAGCGATAGGGTCCGTCGGTTGCAGGGGCGCGGTCGGGACTCACGATGATTCGCGTGTTCCATCGATCGCCGAGCGTCGAGACCGCCCAGTAGCGAAGCGCTTGCGCGGCGATTTCAGCGGACAGCGCGAGCCACGCGATCGCGGGCGCAAACGCACGCGGGAAAAACGCCGCCTCGGCGGCGCATGACACGATGAACAGCGCGTGAAATGCGACCATCACGCGATAGTGCGCCTGGCCGACTTCGACCGCCCCGTGTTGGAACGCACGGCGCGCATTACGGCGCGCGCGATCGAGCTCCAAGACCCGCTCGACGACCAGCAGTGCGAGGATGAGCAGATAGGTGCGAAGCGAGATCACCACTTCAGCAAGATCACCACTTCAGCAAGATCACCATTTCAGGAGGACCAGCTCGACCGAGAACCCCGGACCCATCCCGATGATCAGGCCGTAGTCGCCGGGAGCGGCGACGTTGTCCTCGAGCAACTCGTCGAGGATGAACATCACGGAGGCGGACGAGAGATTTCCGACCGATTGCAGCGAGCGCCACGAACGCGCCAGCGCGGCCTCGGGGAGAGCCAGGGCGCCCTCGAGGGTCTCCAGCACCTTGGGGCCGCCGGCGTGCGCGATCCAATGGCTGATGTGTGGGCGGTCGATTTGCTGCGTGGCGAGGAATGAATCGACTTCGTCGAGGATATTGGCGCGGACGAGCTCGGTGAGCTTCGAGGACAGAACGATTTTGAAGCCGCTGTCCACGATCTCCCAGCCGAGAATTTCTTCGGTGTTTGGAAAGACGAGCGAACGCGTCGCGATTACCTGCGGGCCGGTCGCCGCCGGGGCATTGCCGCCTATCAGCATCGCGGCGGCGCCGTCGCCGAACAGCCCGGACGCTATAATGTTGGCGATCGAAAGATCCTCGCGCTGCAGCGTGAGCGAGCACAACTCGACCGACAGCAGCATCGCGACTTCCGACGGAAATGCGCGGATGTAGTCTGCCGCGCGCGCCGTACCGGCCGCTCCCGCCACGCATCCAAGCCCGAAGATTGGAGTGCGCTTGATTTCCTTGCGCATCCCGAGTGCGCTGATGACGCGAGTGTCGATGCTCGGAACGGCGATGCCGGTGACGGTGACGAAGAATAAATGATCGACCTCGCGAGGCTTCAGGCCGGCGCGTTCGAGCGCGAGTTCAGCCGCCACGGTTCCGATTTTGGGCGCAACGCGCAGCCACGCGTCGTTGGTCTTGGCGAAGGTGTCGAGCGGGACGTATTCCTCGATGGGCAGGGCAAGATGGCGCCCGGTGATTCCAAGCGCGCCCTGGATTTTGTCGAAGCGGCGCAGATCCGAGTAGCGCTTTTCCCACAGCTCGCGCAGGCGCGAGGTCAGTCGTTCCTGATCGACGTAATTGTCGGGTAATGCAGTGCCGGTTCCGATTACACGGGGTGCGGTTTCGCTAGTCACTTATGATCGCGCGCCGCTCGAATTGTGGAATTCGTTGCGGTATCGCTGCCTCTCCTTTGCTGCCTTGCTCGACAGTTCACCCGATTCTGAACCATAACGCTACAGTGGTGGTCCGTCACCGGGCGCCTTGAAGCTATCGGCAGAGAAAAATATATTATACCGCTCTTGTGCCCCCCGCTGCATCCGTTAAGATCACCCTTCAATTATGCGATCCGAAGAACGCCGCGAACTGCTGGCGATGCTCGCCCGGGAGTCGTATTTCGAGCGCCAACTTACGCTCTCATCGGGGCGCGCATCGAGCTACTACGTCGATTGCAAACGCACGCTGTACATTCCGCGTGGTGCGTACCTGGCCGGTGAACTGGTGCTGGAACTCGCGACCGCGGCGGGCGTCGAACAAATCGGCGGTATGGCTGCCGGCGCGCTGCCCGTGACTGACGCGGTGATGGCAGCGGCGCATCGCGGCGGCGTCAGCATTCGCGGTTTTTTCGTGCGCAAGGAAACCAAGCAGCACGGGCTGCAACAAATCATCGAGGGCGCGTTCAAGCCCGGCCTGAAGACCGCGGTGATCGACGATACGATCACTACCGGAGGGTCGAGCCTGCAAGCGGTGGCTGCGATGCGCGAGGCGGGCGCAAACGTAATCGCGGCAATCGCGCTGGTGGAACGCGGCGAGGGCGCGGTCGAGGCGTTTGCGCGCGCGGGCTTGAAGTATAGCTGGGTGTTCACCGCGGAAGAGGTGCACGCCGAGCGCGCCGCTCATCCCGTTTGACTTCGCGGTTCACTGTTTACTGACGATCCGATCGAGCGGATCTTTCCGGGCAGCCCATGAAATCTTCAGCAATGAATGCCGACACTGCGGTCGCGGCGATTTTTGGCGATCCCGTCGGACATTCCAAATCGCCCGCAATGCACAACGCCGCCTACGCGGCGCTTGGCATGAACCGAACGTACGCGGCGTTTCGCGTCACTTCCGAGAATCTTGCCGCGGCCCTTCGCGCGATTCATCCGCTCGGAATCATCGGCGTAAATCTGACCGTGCCGCACAAGGAAGTTGCAGCCCGGCTCATCAAGGACCTGAGTGGAGAGGCGCGCATGCTCGGCGCGGTCAATTGCGTTGTGAATCGGCGCGGCGCGCTCCGCGGCGACAATACCGATGCGCGCGGGCTGGAGCGCGACTTGCGCGAGCTCGGATGCGAGTTGCGCGGGCGGCTTGCGATCGTGATCGGCGCCGGCGGCGGCGCAGCGTCATCGGTCCTCGCGTGCTTCCGGCTGGGCGCGCATCGGGTCGTGATCGCCAATCGCACGCCTGCTCGCGCCGCGGCGCTCGCCCGCCGCTTTTCGGCGAAGGGCGTGGTGCGCGCGGCGGGTGAGCCTCGCGGCCTGGACGCGCTCATGGACTCGAAGCTGCTCGCCGACGCGCGATTGATCGTCAATGCGACGTCGATGGGTCTGACGACGGGGCGATTCGCGCGTCTGGACTACAGCTCAACCCCCGACGATTGTCTGTTCTACGATCTGATCTATTCGCGCGAGCCGACCGCATTCCTGAAGCCTGCACTCGCGGCCGGCCGGCGCGCGGTAGATGGCGCCGGGATGCTGGTGAACCAGGGCGAACTCGCGTTCAGGTTGTTCAATCGCGTCGCGCCGCCGGCCGGCGTGATGCGCGCGGCCTTGTTCAACGAGCTGGGCCGGCCATTGAATTAATTACGCGGAGGTGTCGTTATGCGCGCTGGAATCGACCATATAATCGTCAACGTGAACGACTACGCGGCGGCAAAAAAGTTTTACGCATGGCTGATGCCGCAAATCGGCTATCCGAAGGCGATGTCCTACGATCAGCCTCAGACCGAGGTCACCACCGGATATTTCGGCGACCACGGCTCGCTCTGGATCCGGCCGGCCGATCCGGAATTTCGCGCCGACAAGTTCCATCGCCATCGAGTCGGACTGTGCGAGATCGCGTTTGCGGCTGAGAGCCGCAAACAGATCGATGATCTCGCCAAATGGATTGCGGCCAACGGCGGCAAGGTCACCGATCCGCCAAAAGAGTACGACTATCTGCCGGGATACTACTCGGTGTTCTTCACCGATCCCGACGGGCTGAAGCTGGAACTGGTGCACGTCGCGCGTTGAGCGGCGCGTCGCGCGAGTGAGTTGCTGGCGAGAGCCGGCAGGCTAGCCGAACATCTCTTTGAGCTTGTCCACGAAGCCCTTGGAGAGCGGATGGTTGACGGCCTTGCCGTCGAGCTTGGCGAATTCCTCGAGTAGCTCACGCTGGCGCGGGGTCAGGCTGCGCGGCGTTTCGACAATTATCTTGATCAGCTGATCGCCGCGGCCGTAGCCGTGAAGGTCGACGATGCCCTTGCCCTTGAGGCGCAGGATTTTTCCCGATTGCGTGGCGGGCGGAATCTTGAGCTTGACTTTGCCTTCGAGCGTCGGCACTTCGATCTCGGTGCCGACCGCCGCCTGCGGGAAGCTGATCGGCGCCTCGATTATCACGTCGTTGTCCTGGCGCACGAACATCGGGTGCTCCTTGACGTGAATGACGACGTAGAGATCGCCTTGCGGTCCGCCGCCGTAGCCGGCCTCGCCCTCGCCGCGCAGCTTGAGCCGTGAGCCGTTGTCCACGCCCGGCGGAATTTTCACCGCGAGCGATTCGTGCTTACGGATTCGCCCCTGTCCCTGGCACTTGGGGCACGGGTCGGAGATGATCATGCCCTCGCCGCGGCATTGCCCGCAGGTAGTCGAGATGGAAAAGAATCCCTGCTGCGTGCGGACCTGGCCGCTGCCGCGGCAATTGGGGCATTGGCGTGCGCCGCTGGAGCCGCCGCGGGCGCGCGTGCCGTTGCACGCTTCGCATTGAGTCAGGCGCTGGAACTTTACGACTTTCTCGATCCCGCGCGCCGCTTCTTCGAACTCGACTTCGAGATCGTAGCGCAGGTCGTCACCGCGCCGGGTGCGCGAACGCGAGCGTCCACGGCCGGTGCCGAAGAAATCGCCGAAGATGTCGGAGAAAACTTCCTCGAAGCCCTGGCTGAAGTCGAATCCGCCGAATCCGCCCGGACCCTGCGGCCCCTGGAAGGCGGCGTGACCGAAGCGGTCGTACTGCGCGCGCCGCTCGGGTTCGGAAAGGACCTGGTAAGCCTCGTTGAGTTCCTTGAATCGCTCCTCGGCTTCTTTGTTGCCGGGATTGCGATCGGGATGAAACTGAATGGCGAGACGACGGTAGGCTTTTTTCAGTTCGTCTTCGCCGGCGCCGCGATTGACACCGAGGATTTCGTAATAGTCCCGTTTATGTGCTGACGGCATCGCGCAAAGATTCTATGCGAACATCCGAGGCGACGCCATTGTCGGTTCCATACGAGTGGGGCCGCTTGCGCGGCCCCGCCTGTCGCTACTGATCCTTGACTTCTTTGTAGTCCGCATCGACTACGTCTTCTTTCGCGCCGGTTTCGCCATTTCCGCTCTGAGAGCCACTTTGCCCGCTGGCGCCATCCTGGGGGCCGGCGCCGGCTTGTGGTCCAGCCCCTGCCTGGCGAGTCTTGCTGTACATCGCCTCCGCCAGTTTGTGCGACGCGTTGGCGAGCGCCTCGGCCGCGCGGTTGATCTCGTCGGCGTCCTTGGACTCGAGCTTGGTCCTGGCTTCCGCGAGCGCGTCCTCGACCTGCTTGCGTCCCGCCTCGTCAACATTGTCGCCATGCTCTTTGAGCGTCTTCTCAGTCGTATAGATCAGATTGTCGAGCTTGTTGCGCGCCTCGGCCTGCTGGCGGCGAGCATGGTCCTCGGCGGCATGCGCCTCGGCCTCGCGCACCATCTTCTTGATCTCTTCCTCGTTGAGTCCCGACGACGCGGTTATCTTGATCGACTGCTCCTTGTTGGTGCCGAGGTCCTTGGCATGCACGTTCACGATACCGTTCGCATCGATGTCGAACGTGACCTCGACCTGCGGCAGCCCGCGCGGGGCAGGTGGGATTCCGATCAAGTCGAACTGGCCGAGCAGCTTGTTGTCCGACGCCATCTCGCGCTCGCCCTGGAAGACGCGAATCGTGACGGCGGTCTGATTGTCCTGCGCGGTCGAGAACACCTGGCTCTTGCGCGTGGGGATGGTCGTATTCTTCTCGATAAGCTTGGTGAACACGCCGCCGAGTGTTTCGATTCCGAGCGACAGGGGAGTCACGTCGAGCAGCAGGACGTCTTTGACTTCGCCCTTGAGCACCCCCGCCTGAATTGCGGCGCCGACCGCGACCACCTCGTCGGGGTTGACGCCCTTATGCCCTTCTTTGCCGAACAGGCGCTTCACGCGCTCCTGCACCGCGGGCATCCGGGTCATGCCGCCGACGAGCACGATCTCGTTGACCTCGCTCGCCTTGAGGCCGGCGTCGCGAAGCGCGGTCACGCATGGCGCGTCGAGCCTGTCGAGCAGGTCGGCGCACAGCGCCTCGAGCTTCGCGCGAGACAGCTTGATATTGAGATGCTTGGGTCCTGACTGATCCGCGGTGATGAAGGGGAGGTTGATGTCGGTCTCCGTCACGGTCGACAGCTCGGTCTTGGCCTTCTCGGCGGCTTCCTTGAGCCGTTGCAGCGCCATCCGATCTTTGCGCAGATCGAATCCCTGGTCCTTGCGGAACTCGTCGGCCAGGTAGTCGATGACCCGCTGATCGAAATCTTCGCCGCCCAGGAAAGTGTCGCCGTTGGTCGCTTTGACCTCGAAGACTCCTTCGCCCAGTTCGAGAATTGAAATATCGAACGTGCCGCCGCCGAGATCGAACACCGCGATCTTTTCGTCCTTCTTCTTGTCGAGACCGTAGGCCAGCGACGCCGCCGTCGGCTCGTTGATGATCCGCAGCACGTTAAGGCCCGCGATGCGGCCCGCATCCTTGGTCGCCTGGCGCTGGCTGTCGTTGAAATACGCGGGCACGGTTATAACGGCCTCGGTGACTTTCTCGCCGAGATAGTCCTCGGCCGTCTGCTTCATCTTCTGCAGGACGAACGCCGAAATTTCCGACGGGCTATATTTCTTGCCGCGGAGTTCGACCCACGCCGCGCCATCGTCGTTCTTCACGACCTTGTACGGCAGCACCTTTATCGCCTTCTGAACTTCGGAGTCCTCGAAACGCCGGCCCATCAGGCGTTTGATTGCAAACACCGTATTGGTCGGGTTGGTGATCGACTGGCGCTTGGCGATCTGACCAACCAGCCGCTCGCCTGCTTCTGTAAATGCGACGACCGACGGCGTCGTGCGACTCCCTTCGGAGTTGGCGATAACTACCGGATCGCCCCCCTCCATGATCGCGACGCAGCTATTCGTCGTGCCCAAGTCGATACCGATTACTTTTGCCATTTTCCTAAAGATCCTCTGATATTGAGATAATCACGCTTCAGTCGTTTTCAATGCCGGAGGCATCGCTTTCGCCTCCGTTTCGCTTTCCTGGATCGGTCCCGGTCTCCTTCGCAACCGACACGCGGGCCGGACGCAGGGTCCGGTCACCGATCACATAGCCGCGATGGAATTCATCGACGACCGTGTTCGGCGGGTGGACCTGCGAGGCCACGTGATCGACCGCCTCATGCCGATTGGGATCGAATGCCTGGCCGACCGACTGCAGCGGTGTCACACCTTGCGCACGCAGGAAATCGATCAACGCCCGCACCGTCATCTCGACGCCATCTACGATCGTCCTGGTGTCATTGCCATTGCGGGCGGCCGCGAGCGCGCGTTCGAGGTTGTCGATGATCGGCAGCAGGTCGCGGAGGATGGCCTCGCGCTGGATGCGGATCGACTCCTCGCTCTGCTGGCGGATTCGCTTGCGCGCATTTTCAGAATCGGCGAGCGTGCGAAGATACTTGTCCTTCAACTCGACGATTTCCTTGTCTTTTTCAGCGATCTGCGCGCGTAACGAATCCAGCTCGCTTTCGCAGCCCGACGAGGCGTGGCTGCCTTCGCCGTGCACTGATTCGGCGCCGGCGGCTGCCTGATCGAGCGCACCCTCCATGGCGGGATCCCCGTCCTGGGGTTGCTTGTGTCGCTTGCTCATTTGATGAAACCGCACCGAACCTAAACCTAAGCATGATTTACGCTCGTGCCAGTGCCGGCAAGGGCGGAATCGTTGGATTTTCGTCGATTTTTGGGTCGGCGCGGACTGTACAGATCCAGAGGAACGAGGCGAGCGGGCGAAGCGGGGGAGACTCAGTACTCCATCAAGCGCGACAATGCGCGCGCAGTGTACTCGACCAGCGGTATCACCCGATCGTAGTCCATCCGCACCGGACCTACGATCGCCAGGCTGCCCAGCGCGCTCGAACCACTGGCGTACGATGCCGCAACCACGCTCAACGACGACAGGCGCGGGTCGTAGTTCTCCGAGCCTATCGACACGGTCAGCCCGGCGTGGGTCAGGCTGCGCTCGAGCAATTCGAGCAGCGCGGTTTTATCGTCGAGCGCGCGCAACAGCTCGCGCATCTTGTCGCGATCCGAGAACTCCGGCTGCTCCAGCGCCTGCAGGCTGCCCTCGACGTAAAGCTCCGGACGCCCGACGTAGTCCGCGATCGCCTCGCCGAGTGCCAGAGCGTCGTGCATGAAGCGATCGTAGTTGGCCCGCTCCTGGTGCAGTTGCGCCTCGATCCACCTGCGCGCCTCGTCGAGCGTGCGTCCTTCGAGCGACTCGTTGAGGTACCGCGCCATGCGATCGAGTTCGTCCTGCGAATGGTCGCGCTCGGTATCGACAATCCGGTTGTGCATCGCGCCTTTGGCGGCGACGAAGACGGCCAGCACCTGGTTGTCGCGCAGGCGCACGAAGTTGACGCGCTCGAGGATCGAGGCCTCCAGCCGCGGCGCCATCACCAGCGCCGCCTGTCCCGTCAGGATCGAGAGCAGCCGCGGCGTGTCGCGCAGGACTTCGCCCAAGTTGCGCACCGCGGTCGAATAATGGAGCTCAATCTGCGCGCGATCCTCGAAGCCGATCCTGGTCGCCGCGGCGAGATGATCGACGTAATAGCGAAACGCCTTCTCGGTCGGCACCCTGCCCGCCGACGTGTGCGGCTGACGCAGGTAACCGCCGTCTTCCAGCTCGGCCATCATGTTGCGCACCATCGCGGCGCGCACGCCCAGCTGATGGCGCGCGACGATCTGAGCCGAACCGACCGGCTCGGCGGTCGAGATGAACTCCTGCACCGCCGCGAAGATCAACGCGTGCTGGCGGTTCGAGAGTGTGCTGTTTGAAGATTCCTGCGTCATCTCATCGGCGCTGGCGCGCGAAGTTCACTTGCCAAGTACCCGCGTCGCAGCGCTTGTTTCAATTGTGTTACGCATCCAGCGATACATTCAAGCACCATCGTGACGCAATCGGATCGATTTCAGCCGTGGCGAGCCGGTTTTCAGTGACGTAGGATCGATCCCGATGGCGCGCAAAGCCAAAATCATCCAGCCGCGACGCCGATATGTCCCGGTTGTGCCCACCAATGCGTCGTGGTTCGAGAGCGACAGCTACGACCGCCGCACGTGGAATGAAATCGTCGCCGACGCGCCCTCGATCGCCGATCTCGCTGAATCCGGCGAGCGGCTGGTCCCTCATTTCGGCGCACTGGTGCAGGACCTCTTTTTCGCGTTGTTCAAGATGAATCCGGTCTTCCGCAAATCCGCCGACGTGCGCCGCGCGGCCGCGCTCAACCGCACCATCCTCGAGCAAATCGTCCCGTCGGCACCGTTCCAAGCGCTGCGATCCCGCACCGCACTCGAAGAAGACAAGGCCGCGATCGCCGCCATAGTGATGAGCGAGCATGCGCTCGAGATGATGAAATCCGAGAAGCTCATCAATCGCGGCGAGATGCTCGATCTGTGGGATCTCGCGCGACAGGAGCAGGATCTCGAAGCTCGTGCCGAGGCGGTGAAGGCCGTCAACGAAATCCAGGAATCGAAAGACAACGAAAACGAAAACGAATCCGCTTCCGGCGAAGAAAATAAAGATCGGGCAGCGAAAACCAAGAAGGAGCTCGCGGAGATGGCCGACGCGGCCGAACGCGCGGCCAAGGTCTCCGAGGCGCGGCTCAATCAGAAGTCGCGACAGTTCGAGACTCAACTCAAGGGCGCGGACCAGAGCTCGCTCAAGCGCATGCAGCTCAAGACCGCCGAGCTGGCCCGGGAAATCGATCAAGCCGCCGAGGACAGTCACGATTTCAGCCGCGAATTCGGCCAGGGCGGACGCGTCGCGGCCGGTGCTCGCCTCGAGCTCGGGCGGCGTCTCGCGCGAAACAAGAAACTCGGCGAGCTGGCGCGGATGGTCGGGCGATTCAAGCAGGACGCGCGCGCGCTGAAGCGCAAAACCCTCGAGCGTGGCGTCGCCGAAGCCTACGACATCGAGCTCGGCTCCGAGATCGGACGCCTGATTCCCGCCGAACTGCTCGCGATGCATCACCCCGTGCTCAAGCGCGATTTCCATCGCCGCGTCCTCGAAGGCGCCGTCCTTCAGTACCGGCTGCGCGACGACGAGCCGAAGGGCAAAGGGCCGATGGTCGTGTGCATCGACGTGAGCTCCTCGATGCAGGGCGACAAGGAGATGTGGGCCAAGGCCGTCGCGCTGACGCTGATGGATATCGCGCGGCGCCGGCGCCGCCTGTTCCGCGCCGTCATGTTTTCCTCGGGCGACGTGAGCCTCAAGGTCCTCGACCTGAATCGCGAGCGGCGCTACCAGCCCGACTTGAACAAAGTCGTCGAGATGGCCGAGTACTTCCCCGGCGGCGGCACCGACTTCGAGGCTCCCATCGACGCGGCGGTCGAACTGCTCGGCGAAAAGAAACTCAAGCGCGGCGACATCGTGATCATCACCGACGGTGAATCGCAGGTCAGTCCGGATTGGCTGGCGCGGCTGCGCGAACGCAAACACGAATTGGATTTTTCGATCTTTGCGGTGCTGGTTGACGTGGGATCGGCCGAGATGTCGTCGCTGGCGCAGTTTGCCGATCGAATTACCTCCGTCAAGCGCATCAGCGACGAGCACGCCCGCGACATCTTCGTGCAAATGCAATCATGAAGCCGGCCGATCTCGAAGTCGTTCTCGAACCGGTCGATCGGCGCAATTACCGCAAGCTCTCCACGACGCAGCTTCGACCCGAGCAGACCCGTTTCGTCACGCCGCCGATTGGGACGCTCGCGCGATGCTACGTGCGCCTGTTCGGCGACGCATTCGAGCATCTGCCGCATCTCATTGTGGCCGCAGGCGAGGTGGTCGGATACGCGACCACCGCATGCGACCCTGCCAGTGCCGACGATTATTGGATCGACGACATAATGATCGACGCGGAGCATCAGGGTAAAGGCTACGGACGCGCCGCAGTGGCGGAGACGATCAGGATGATCGCCGCGCGCTATCCGCGATGCCGCGCCGTGCAGCTAACCTGCTTTCGCGCCAATACCGACGCCGCGGCGCTGTACAAGAGCCTCGGCTTCGAGCCGACCGGCGGCGTTGACGAGGAATTCGGCGAACCCAACTACAAGCTCTCCGGCGCCGCGCTCGCGAAGTTCCGGAAGTAGCGCATCAGCATCTCAGCAGATTCAAAAGAAAGGGCCGGTCGAGGATGACCGGCCCCTCATCATTCACTCTCTATGCAGTTGCGACTATGCGGCCGACGCCATCTGCATCACGCCGAGCTGCTGATACCACGACTCGGTGCGATCGTTAATCAAATCGATTTGCCGCAGGCATGGGATGATCGTATCGACGAACAGGAACGAGTTGAACTGCTTTTCCATGTCGCTCTCCGCCGCCGCCCACGCCGGATTGCGGTGCAGCTCGTCCTCGATGTCCTTTATCGAGATGCCGACTTCCTCGAATACTGCCTCGCCCGACAGGAAGCCGTCCTTGGGTTTGCCGTCAACGATCTTGGTCACCATCATGTCGCAGGCGGTAAAGGCGAAGTCCTCGAGGTCCTTCTTGTCCTTGCCCTTGAGCTTGGTGACGGCGTCGCGCAGCGCGAGCATCCCGAATCCGATGTGGCGCGCCTCGTCCTTCATGATGTACTCGAGCAGTTCCTTGAGCAACTCGTCCTTGGTATCGCGCTGCATGAAACGGAACGCCGCGATCGCCAGCCCCTCGGCGACGATTTGCATCCCGACGTACTTCGGCTCCCAACGATCGTGCTCCAGGATTGCGCGCAGCAGCCGCTCCAGCGTGGGATCGATCGGGTAGATGCGATCGAGCTTGGTGATGTACTTGCGGAAGCCTTCCACGTGGCGCGCTTCGTCGAAGACCTGCGCCGCCGCATTCATTTTCGCGTCGAGGTCCGGCACCGCGTCAACCAACTGTCCGCAGACCATCAGCGCGCCCTGCTCGCCGTGCAGGAATTGCGAGAGCCGCCACGCGGCGAACTTGCGGCCGAGCTGGTGCTTGTTCTCCTCGCTTAGCGATCGATAGAGCTCGGTCTGGAACATCGGCATCATGGTCATGTCCAGAACTTCCTTCTCGATCGGGCGGTCCCAGTTGATCGTCGTCGAGACGTTCCACTGATCGCGCTTGGCGTTCTCGTACAGCTTGTCCATCTGCGGGAACTTCACGCTGTAGTCCCAGTGGAAAATGCTTTCGAGTGGTGTGTTAACAACTGTGCGCTCATGAGCCATTGTGAGAATCCTCCAGATTCAAGGGGCGCCGAGCCGTGCCGCGCGCTCGAGTCCGCCCAGGGCAAAATTTACGGTGACGTTTTTCAGTTCCGCGTGGGAAAGATCGCCGCTCGCGAGCAGCCATGAAATCGCCTGCGACAACATCCCGACCGTGAGATGCGCAATCGCATCGGCGCGCTCGCCGACCGCGGGAGCGAGGTCGTCGCGCAGGTCGTCGATGAATACCTCGTGGACGCGGACCATCAGATCCAGAAACGCAGGGCTATGGCCGAACACTATCCGAAACAGTTCCGGCGCCTGGGCCGCCGCGTCGAGAATCGTATCGATCGTGATTTTGAGCTTCTCGGCCGGAGTATGGACGCCCGCCTTCGCCTCGGCGAGTTCGCGCCGCAATTCAGCCGCGCCATGCTCGATCAGCTCGATAAAGATCTCGTTCTTGGTCTTGAAGTGCAGGTAGAAGGTGCCCAGGCCGACGTCGGCTTCGGTCGCGATGTCGGCGATTCGCGTCTGATGGTACCCCTTGGTCGAGATGACGCGTTCGGCCGCCTGGATCAGATCGACCCGCGTCTTCTCACGGCGCCGATCGAATCGATTCGGAGCATCGCTGAGTTCTCGATTAAGTTGACCCACAAAGGCAACTTCTAGTCGAAAATGAATCATGAGTCAATTACGACTACTGATTCATTACTGAATCAAGATTCATATCTGAAAAGGCCCTCGAAACAGGAAACGGCGGCAATTCATTGCAGAATTTCTCAGTGAGTGGCGAGTCTAACCGGGCGGCCAGAGGCTGGGAGAGAGCGCTACGGCGTTCCGCTCGCAGGATCGCCGGATTGGTCGGGAGATTCGCCGGACGGAGCGTTCTCGGTTCCGGTGTCCTGAGTCGTCTCGGGCAGGATCACCGGCTCGGGGAAATCCGACGTCACGTTGCAGCACAGCAGGTAACTGCTGCCCGCCCGGGGTTGAGCGTTGTAGGCCTGAAGCGACCCATCGGCGAGCACCTTGACCGCCTGGTAACTCGCCGAGCCCGACTGACGCTCGATCTGAAAGACGTAGTAAGCGCCGCGATCGAGCGGCTCTGGCGGTCCTTCTTCAGGAATTATCTGCGTGAAGTGCGCGGGCAATTTCGCGTACTCGATACTCTTGAGCGTGTACTTGGCCGCGCCGACGCCGGTGATCGAACCAAATGTGCTTTCATCCGCTTTGAACTCCCAGATCGGAACGCCGCCATCGAATCGCACCACCGACTCGGTATGCGACGCGTCACGCTGATGGTTCGCGATCACTTCGGCGCCGAAGTACTTGATTACCGTAGCGCGTGTGAGCGCGTCGCCCGGACGCCGGTAGCTGATCGCGACGTTGGCGACGGGAGGCGGCAGCGGTTCACCTTCGTTGGCGTTGGCCACATCGTCGAGATCGGTGTCGTCGCCGGAACTCAATAGCGGCTTGACGTACGAACATCCCTGCATTGCCAGCGCGAGCGTCAAAAGCAGTGCGACCGGCCACCGCAGCAGTCGGCGCTCACGCCGCGGTGCGCGATCGAGAATTCTCATCGCCACCTCGATAGTTGAGTCGGTCCGGAAATCGCAATCGCTTTGTAAGTGAGCATCTCTATCGGGTAGTCTCTGCGACCTGTGGCAAACCGGGATTTGAGCGAGAAGATTGGCCTTCGTCCCCTGTTAATCTACGCGCAGGCGCAGACCGGCCTCAACCTGTGCGCGACCCTGCTCGGGCTTCACCTTCTCTATTTCTATACCGATCGCAAGGGGCTCTCTCCATCGCTGGCCGGGCTTGCATTCTTCCTTGCGCTCGTGATCGACGCCCTGACCGACCCGTTGGTCGGCAATATTTCCGATCGCGCGCGCTTCAAGTCGGGACGCCGACGGCCGTTTTTTATCGCGTCGATTCCAATGGCGGTCTGCTACTACCTGCTGCTGTCGCCGCCGCCGCTGCTCGGTGCGGGGCTGTTTGCGTGGTTTATCGGTTTCTACTTCCTGATGCTCACGTCGAGGAAGTTTTTCGAAACCGCGTACGGCGCGCTGATGCCGGAACTCACGCTCGACTATGACGAGCGCACCAAGCTCTCCACCTTTCGCCAGCTGCTCGGCACGGTCGGCGACATCAGCGGAGCGCTGTTGCCATTCGCGGCTTCGTACCTGTTCGCGCGCGGCACTGATTTCAAAGTCACCGGCGCGATCTGCGGTCTGGTGGTCGCCGGCGGCGCGATGCTCGCGTACGCGGGTCTTCGCGAGCGCGCCGAATTTTCCACCCGCGAGCGTTCCAAGCTGTTCGCGTCGCTCAAATCGGTTGCCGACAATCGGCCGTTCGTCATTCTGCTGATCGCCACCACGCTGGCCGTGATGGCCATCAACATTCCGACCGTCCTGATGCGCTTCCTGGCCACCTACTGGTATCACGACGAGAACGCGGCAGCACGATGGTTGATCGCGTACTTCGTCGGATCGGCTGTCTCGTATCCGTTCTGGTTCAGGATCACGGTCAGGATCGAAAAGAAGCCGGCCTTTGTGGTCGCGATGATCTGCAACGCGATGGGTTCGCTGCTGCTCATGCTGATGACCCGGCAAAGCACTTGGGCGCTATATTTTTTGATGGCGTTCAGCGGGTTCTCGGCGATCGGGATTTGGGTCACGCAAATTTCGGCGTCGGCGGACGTGATCGAATGGGACCAGGAACGTACCGGCCAGCGCCAGGAGGGCGCATACGCCGGAATCACCTCGATGTCGATAAAGATGGCGATCGCGGTTTCGCTGCTGCTGGTCGGCCCGGTCCTGAGCTGGGTCGGTTACAAGCCCGGCGTTGGCGGGATCACGGAGCAAGCGGGGGAGAATCTGCGCGCGCTCTTTGCGCTCGGTCCCGGATCGCTCTACTTGGTGAGTGCGCTGGTTTTCTCGCGCTATCCAATCACGCGCGAGAGCCATCGCGCGATGCGCGATCGGCTCGCCGCGCGCAACGCCGCCGCCGAAGAAGAAGAAAAAGCAAAATCCATCGCCTAGGCTCTCCGCCGGGCTCGGACTTCGCGCTTGACAGCTTGGTATCGGAGACACAAAAAACAATTGAGGTTCGGATTCGAGGTTTCCCATGAATTCACGATTCAAATCTCTCCTCGCCGCCATCGCGTTGATCGTGACCGCGTCGGTCTCGTATGCCCTCGCCCACGAGATGGACAACATGGATTCGGGCACCGACAGCGGCGCCACCGGCGCGATGGGTCAGATGGGCGCGCACATGAAGATGAGCGACCATATGACGATGACGGAGTCGCGGCCGATGACTCCCGCCGACACGCAGCGCGGCGAACAGATCATCGCGACGATGCGTGCGAAGCTCTCGAAGTATGAGGATTACAAGGTCGCGATCGCCGACGGCTACCTGCCCTACATGGAGTCCGTGCCGCAGGATGTTTACCACTTCGCCAATCGCACGGCGACGCAGGCCGAGTACATGGGCGATTTTGACCTGGCGCATCCCGGCTCTCTCCTCTACGAGAAGAAGACGTTCGGCGGATACCGGTTGGTCGGTGGGATGTACGACGCGCCCGCCGGCGACACTCCCGAGCAACTCGACGCGTTGATCCCGCTGAGCCTCTCCCACTGGCACGCGCACACCAACATCTGTCTCCCCAATGGCGTGACCGAGGCCGACGTGATGAACGGCAACGTCGCCGCCAGGATGCGGCCGGATATTTCGTCGTCGGTCGACCCTGACCGCGGGAGGGCTCGCGGCGCGGGCGATTCCGTGCGGATGCGCGTAGGGTACCTGGCCGATCCGCGTTTCGGCTTCACCGGCACGATTTCAAATCAGGCTGACTGTGAGGCCGCGGGCGGCTCGTTTCACAAGCAGATTTTCGGCTGGATGATCCACGTCTATCCGTTCGCGAGCGAAGATCTCAAGGTTGCGTTCAGCCTCGAAGCGCCGTGAGCCACCCCGAACCTCAGTCCGACGTCGTGAAAGAAAAAGGACCGCGGGTGATGTAACCCACGGCCCTCTTTCAATCAATCTTAGCTGTCGCGATCAGCCCAGCAGTGACTTCGCCACGGTCTCGCGATGCACCGGGGCGTTGCCGAAATTCGCTTCGCCGGCCAGCGCGCGTCGATGAAACAGGTGCATGTCGTGCTCCCAGGTGAATCCGATGCCGCCATGCACCTGGATCGCCTCCGACGTCACGTTCTTCGCCATGTCGGATGCGTACGCTTTCGCCATCGGCACCGCAGTCGCCGCCTCTGCGCCCTTGGTATCGACGGTCCAGCACGCATAGTAGGTCAGCGAGCGCGCGTTCTCGACCGCGACCATCATGTCCACGCACTTATGCTTGACGGCCTGAAACGATCCGATCGGCTTGCCGAATTGCACCCGCGTCTTGGCGTATTCGACCGACATGTCCAGCGCCCGCTGCGCCGTCCCGACCATCTCGGCCGCCAGCCCGGCGATTGCGATGTCGAGCGTGCGCCGCAGGATCGGCCATCCCTCGCCTTCCTTGCCTATAAGTTCGGAGGTTTTCACATTGTCGAACTTCACGTGACACAGTCGGCGCGTCATATCGACCGTCTTGAGCTGAGTGATCGTGAGGCCTTTCGCGGTGGTGGGAACGGCCAGAATCGTGATTCCCTTTTCGCCACTACCGCCGGTGCGGACCGCAACCGCCATCCCGTTGGCCACGTGCGCATCGGGCACAAAAAACTTCTCGCCGGTGATCGTGTATTCCTTGCCGCTCTTGGTCGCCTTGAGCTGCACTCCCTCGGCGTCGAAGCGGCCCGAGGCTTCCGCGATCGCTACGGTACCGATGAACTCGCCCTTCGCCATCCGCGGCAGGAGGTCTTTCTTCTGCTCGTCCGAGCCGCCTTCTATTAGCAGCGGCGCCGCGAGCAGCGCGGAGGTGAAGAAGGGTCCCGGCACCAGAACCTTGCCGGCTTCTTCGACAATCACCGTCATGTCGAGGAAACTGCCACCCTGGCCGCCGTAACTCTCCGGGATGAGCAGCCCCGGCCATCCAAGTTCGACCAGCTTTTTCCAGAAGGCGGCGTCGTGCGCGGTGGGATCCGCCATCATCTGGCGGACAAACTTGGTCGGGCAGTTGTCGGCCAGAAAGCGCTTGGCCGCATCCCGAAGCATCTCTTGTTCTTCTGAAAATCCGAAATCCACCTTGCGTTCCTCCGTTTTATCAATGGGGAATCCTGCGGTTTGAAACCGCTCAGATCCATCTTTCAGGTACCACTAAGGCTTTCGCGCGTGCAAGCGCCGGGGATCCCTCGCCGCCGCGGGTTGCGCGCTTGATTCGCGCGCGGGAACCGCGAAAATAGGCGCATCGGAATCGACCGATTGGAATCATCAGAGGGCTCGGCCATCGGAGCCGCGGATCGCTCATATGGAACACAAAGATCTCGTCCGCGAGGAATTCACGCGGCAGGCGGCCGACTACGCGACCGCGCCTGCGATAGTTGACATCGAGCATCTGCGCAAGCTGGTCGAGATTGTCGCGCCGCCGGCAGATGCGCGCGTGCTGGAAGTCGCGACCGGACCGGGGCACGTCGCGATGGCATTTGCGCCGCGGTGCCGCGAAGTCGTCGGCATCGACCTGACCGACGCGCCGCTCAAGCTTGCCGAGCAGATGCGCTCGGAGCGGGGACTCGCCAACGTCCGCTTCCAGCATGGCGACGTCGAGTCACGCCTGCAGTTCAAGGACGGCGAATTCGATGTCGTCGTGTGCCGGTTTGCGATTCATCATTTCGCCGCGCCGGAGAAAGTGATCGCCGAGATTGCGCGAGTGTGCCGGATCGACGGACTGGTGGCGATCGAGGATTTGATTGCCAGCGAACAGCCCGAGCGCGCCGCGTACTACAACCAATTCGAAAGGCTGCGCGACACGTCGCATACCAGTGCGCTCGCGATGAGCGAACTAATCCGGATGATGGGCGCGGCCGGCCTCGAGATAGTCAGGTTTACGTCGCACGGCTACCGCATCCCGGTCTCGCAATGGATCAAGGCGGCGCATACGTCGCCGGAGCGCGCAGCGAAAGCAATCGCGATGGTCGAGCGGGATGCGGTCGAAGATCTGAGCGGCGCGCGTCCGATCCGAATCGACGGCGAACTGCATTTCACGTATCGGATCGCGATGCTGGTGACGCGCAAGCTGCCGGCGCGCGCTGCTTAAGATTTTCTTCCCGACACCAGCGCGAGCACGCCCGAGTATTGAAGGATCGAGGGCTGCTCTGCGAGCGAGCCGATTTCGAAACCGGTGAAGAACCCCGCGATCGGAACGGGTCCAAGATAGCGCCTGATGTAGGCGGAATCGTGGCCCGGGACGTTGTAGAGTCCGGCGCCGCGCGAGACGCAATCGAAGTACAAGCCGAACGCGGGAGGCGATTCGAGTCGGTCGCCCAATTCTTCCAACTCGGCTTTCAAGTCCTGGCGCGATCGCTCGGCATCGCGCAACACGAAACCGATCGTGTCGCCCACCCTGGGCTGGAATGCGACCGCGATGACGCCGTGTTCCTCGCTGGCGCCGACGATATTGCGCACGACGAATTCTCCGCGCTCGATCGTCTGTGCGTTCTCGTACACCGGAACTGCAACGAAAACGTAAGTCAGCGCGCGGCGCAGATCGCCGGCCAGAGGGCCGGCAGCCTCGGCGAAGACCTGGTAAGCAGGCCGGCCGTCGAGTTCGATCAGTATGTTGTCGCGCGCGGAGGTCACGCGATGCGCGGTTCCGATCGGGCCGCATGCGATCGAGCTCGCCACGGTCAGCTCGAAGTCTCCCGCGACCAGCATCCCGGAGACTGCGTTCGAGCTGACCGTATCGCCGCAGAAGACAAACGTCTCGCCGATCGAGCCGTCCTCGCTCGCACCGCCGCCCGCCATCATCACGCCGGGCAGTTCAGTCTCGAGAGCTTCGAGCGTCGCCTCGGCTTCGAAGTTGTAAGTATCGGCAAAAAGAATCAGCAGGTTCGATTTGCCAAGCTGCGAGCGCACCGCGGACGCCACTTCTGCCGCCACGCCCGCGGCCCGGCCGCGAAGGGTGGGCACGAAGAAGCGGGTTGCGTGAATCTCTTCGCCGCCGAACACCAGCACCGCCAGCGCGCTTCCCGATTCGATTTCGGTCTCGCCGGCGATGACGCCCACGCTCGAGCATCCTGCGACTTCGCGCGTATGCGCTTGGGAAGCCACCGTGCGCAGGATCATCGGATACGCGGCGCCGTAGGCGGGAGTCGCGAAGCACAGTGCGCCGTTGGCGCGGCTCAGCCCCGCCTGCGCGAGCGCGGCGGCGGTGGCCTCGGCGGCGGCGGTCCGCGGATTGAGCGCGGTCGAGAAACCGACGCCGGCTCGAATCATCCCATCACCTATTGCGCGCTCCCGAAAATCCGGAGCAACTCGACCATCCGCTGAATCCCGTCGGCGAGTTCCTTCACGCCGATTCGCTCGTTGATTCCGTGAACGCCTTTTGCTTCGGCGGGATTTACTTCAACCGGAATGAAACCGTAGGAGACGATCTTCTTATGGCGGAAGTAATGGCTGTCGGTGAATCCGATGATCATGGAGGGCACGACGGTGGCCTGGTCGTGGTCTTTGGCCAGCGCCGCAATCGCGGTCATCAGCGGCGAGCGCGACGGCGACGAGATTGGCGGGAAGTTAAGGATCGTGTCGATCTTGATGGTATCGTCGCCGATGACTTTTTTGATGTCGCTCATGACCGTCTTGGGATCGCTGCCCGGCAACAGCCGGCAATCGACTTCGGCGTACGCCGTCTCGGAGATCACGTTGGTCTTATCGCTCGCAGACAGCACCGTCGGCGTGATGGTGTCGCGCACCCGCGCGTTCTGGCCGGGATCGGAAAGAAAGGTCTTGAGATAGTCGGGATCCTTCAGCGCGGCGGCGAGATCGAGAAGCTGCCTGGGGCCGTGATCGAGCTCGGCCATCGTGTGGTAGTAATCATTCACCGGCGCGATGACGTGGATCGGCGTCTTGTACTCGGTCAATTTATTCAGCGCGCGCACCAGCCGCGTGACCGCGGTTTCCGCCGGCGGATCGGACGCGTGCCCGGCCGGGCCTGTGGCCGTGAGCTTGAGCCATAGCGGCGTTTTTTCGGTGATGGAGACCACGTAAACCTTGCGCTTGTTGTCGGATAGCGTGCGAATCCCGCCGCCTTCGTTGATCAAATAGCCGGAGTCGGAGAAGACGTTGCCTTCGTGATCGACGAACCATCCCGCCCCGTTCTTACCGCCTTCTTCCTCGTCGCCGGTGGCGACAAACAGCACGTCGCGATCGAGCAGGATGCCCGCGCGTTTGATCGCAAGCATGGCCATCAGCTCGATCACGCCGGGGCCCTTGTCGTCGATCGAGCCGCGTCCCCAGATTTTTCCGTCCTTGACGGCGCCCGAGAACGGCGCCACGTCCCATTCCTTGGGATTGGCCGGCACCACGTCCATGTGGCTCAGCAGGATTATGGACTTGGTATGCTTGCCGATTCCGCGCAGCCGCGCCGCGACGATTCCGCGCCCATGCTGCGGCTCCCAGGTCGTGGCAGGAATTCCGTCGGTCAGAAATTTTTCCTTGAGCATCCGCGCCGCCTCGATCTCATTGCCGGGCGGATTGGTCGTGTTGATCTGGATGTACCTGGAGAGGAGGTCGGTCGCTTCCTGGGTGACCTTGTCCCAATTGATCGGCTGGGGAGGCGGCGCCTTCGACACCCCCATCGACTCGGATGGCAAGATGTTGGGCGTGGGCGACGGGGCGGCCAAGGCGGAGCCGCAAAGAGCAACGCAGGCCAGCATCCACGCCGCGGCAACCGCGCCCGCCGCCCGCCGTGGTTGAATTGAGCCGCAGTTGCAGATTTCGATCACGGAATGAAGGGAACACCGTCGCGGGCTCGCCGTCAACTGCCTGATTGAATGCAGAACCCACCGTGGGTTCCGCGCCTCCCTGGGCAGGGGTGACCCCTGCACCCGGTATTAAGGCCGCCCGCCGTTGGCGGGCGCGGCCCCTGCTACGGGCGCGCCATGTTTCCTCTTCTGAATACTGGCCTCCCGTGCCAACGGGCAGGGCTGAGCCCTGCACCCAGTGAAAAGTGAAAAGTGAAAAGAGAAAAGGGAATCGGCGCCGCCGCGGGATGCGGGCTTTAGACTTGCCTTGGTTGCGTGGACACCCCAGAGAAGCCCGAAAGTGATGCGCGGTGAATATCCCCGGCGAGGCGGAAAACTAATCCCACGCACCCGCAACCGTCAGATGAGCGGTCGGGCGATCCGGTGGCTGAGAGTCGATGCACGCGTCATTGCGAACGCGGGGGTCTCAGTCTCAGACAATCGGCGTAGCGTTATCGCAATTCTACAGAATGAAGTTAACAGTCCTCGAAGTCACCAAAATTCATGGACATATCCTCGACAAACAATTTAACCCCGCGCTCGACGGTTTGCAATGGTCTTATTTTTCGGCCAATTCGATCTTCGTTCTGAACTGTACCTCGCCTTGGACGCTCATCCTGCCTAACTCTGCTTCGTAGACGTTATATGAATGATTTGCCCCTTTTTCAAAAGTGGTTCCAGTGAAAGCAAGCGTTGAGGCGAATTCTGGCGTGAGTTTAAGTTGTGGCAAAGACACTTCCGCGAGAACTTTGAACTTGAGAGCGAACTGATGATGTTTGGCTAGTTGACGGACGACGTAGCCAACACTATCTGGGACTCCCATCTTGACCGTTCGCGCGAATTCTTGAGGTACGGTGAAACCAGTGTGAAACTTGCGCTCTGACTGTCCTTCGGCGATCGGGGGTACGTAAAACATCACGAAGCCCTTGCGATCCTCGTCGTTAAACGCCGGTATATGTATCAATGGAACGGCGAGTCCAACGGAAGTAATTTCTTCACAGATGTGCTCGACATCTGACAGACTCGTGTTCGCGAAGCCCGCTTCTCTCAGAACGCTGACGACAAATCGGGACATAAACATCGATGCTTTTCCTCGCACAGTGACGGTGCCAGAGCGGTCGTAGCGAACTGACCAGTCAGGTTCTATGTGAACCAGGAACTCACTTTCTTGTGTATATTCGTCTACCCACAAATCTCGGTTCGTATAATTCTCCCAGAGCTTGGTGGCCTGAAATAGGCTAAACTCAAGAGTCTCGTGTGGCTTCGGATCGTAGAAGGAAACTCGAGGCGTGGGAGATGAATTATCCTTCCACGGTATGGTGAGTCCCACGGCCCTGCCCAAGTTGTACAGTTCATCGACGTCCCGAGTATCAAGCGCGAACTTTGTCGAGGGTATGTGCGGCGGAGCCGCGATCACGTAGGACCGGAAGTACGGCGGCGTTGGACGCTCTTTATCGTGAGCCTCCGTCATCGTGAGAAGTAGCGCCTTAAGATAGTCCCAGGTCGAGCTTATCTTCTCCGGCGGTTCCAAGTCTTTCAATCGCAGGCCAAGAGTTGGGTATTTCCCTTGAGCAAAAAGAAAATTCGGAAAGTTACTCAGAAGTCCACCGTCAACGAGGTGCATGTTGTCGCTTACTAGAGGCTTGAAGAATAGCGGAATAGCAAGCGAGGCATTGACTGCTGCGGAGATTTTCTTATCGAGATTTCCTTTCTTGTCATAGATTACGTAACAGCGTTCGGTCACGTTTGCAGCGACGATCTTCAGGTCATCTGTTACAATATCTCGAAACGACTTACCTCGCAGTTTTTCCTCCAACCAGTCTCTTATCAGTACGGTATCGTGAATACCCTTGTCGTCCCAAATGGCGGCAAAGTCGTTTTCCCAGACCACTTTGTGTTTCTTGGAATACTTCCACAGTTTATAGAGAGAGAGCTTTCTATGCTCTCAGAGGAGCGGCTGGAGATCATCCCAAGCCTCCCTAATTCGAGCGATCCGTGCGAGCTCCGTTTGCTCAAGCAGGCGAAAGAGCTCGGGTTCTTTCAGATACTTTGTGATTTCGTCAATTGGTGTTCCAACTGCCAGTAGGGCTGCCATTATGGCGCCAGCAGACGTTCCGCCGACAGCGTTTATTCGACAAGGATCTGCCGAACTGGTCGGCATTGCAGAGAGAGCGCCAGCGTATGCGATGCCCCTTACTCCCCCGCCTTGAAAGACTAGATTCAGATAACGATCAGGCATATCCCCTCCTTGGGGTTTTCAGTCGCCCTCGCAGGGCACCGTCCAATTCGTTGCGTCTCGGTCGAGAATAGGACGTGTCTGGCTGTGAACGCTAGTCCAACATCATGTTGAATGGAAAAGGTTGCGGCCTGCTTCCTGAAAACCCAGCCTCTTTGAGGTCAGGTCCTTCGACTATCGAACCGCCCCGCAAAATCGTGAGCATTCGCATCGCCGCCCAGACCTGCGCCCTGGGGGAAAGCAGGTTGCACGATGGTTGTGGCTTAATGCGCTCCGCAGAGGGAGTTTACCCTGAGCACTCGAAGGGGTCGCGATGACCGATTAAGCCGGGATTCGCGAACTACAGATCTGGACCGCGATCGCGGCGCCGGCGCTCGCGCTACCCGTCAGTTTCCGAAATCCCAGCTCTCCCCAGCGTGATACCGTCCCAGCACGTTCTTCGCGATCAGGATCCGGTGGACCTCGTCCGGGCCGTCCGCGAGCCGCAGCGTCCTGGCCCCTTGGTACATCGCGGCCAGCGGCAGGTCGCCCGAGACGCCCGCCGCGCCCCACACCTGGATGGCGCGATCCACCACCCGCTCGTAGGCCGACGGGACGAAGATCTTGATCGCCGAGATGTCCGTGCGCGGGTCGGAGCCGCCGTCCATACGCTCGGCGCAGTGGATGGTCATCAAGCGCGCCGCCTGGATGTCGATGTAGGAGTCGGCGATGAAGCCCTGAATGAACTGCTTGGTCTCGAGCTTGCCGCCGTGCACCTCGCGCATCGTGGCGCGCTCGACCATCAAGTCGAACGCACGCCACATCTGCCCGATCGAGTTCATGCAGTGATAGACGCGCCCCGCGCCGAGACGATCCTGTGCGGCCTGATGGCCCGATCCCGCCCGGCCGAGCTGGTTAGCAAGCGGCACGCGCACGTCGTCGTAAGTTATCTCGCAGTGATCGCTCGGCCGGCCCCAGATCTCGATGCCGCGCACGATGCGAACGCCCGGCGTGTTCTTGGGCACGATGATCTGCGTCATGCGGCCGTTGTCGTCGCCTTTGCCTCCGGTGCGGCACATGACGATCAGGAAGTCGGCGCGAAACCCGTTCGAGGTGAACCATTTGTGTCCGTTGATCACCCACTGGTCGCCCTCGCGGCGTGCCGTGGTCTTGATCGAGCGCGGATCCGAGCCGGCCGAGTCGGGCTCGGTCATGGAGAAGCCGGACTCCATCTTGCCCTCGGTGAGCGGCACCAGCCAGTCGCGCTTCTGCTCCTCGGTGCCGTACTTGAGCAGGATCTGCTGATTGCCCGAGTTGGGCGCGACCACCCCGAAGAGCGCCGCCGCACCCATACTGTAGGCCAGCACTTCGTTCATGTACGCATGCTCGAGGAAGCCCAGCCCGGCGCCACCATACTGGGGCGGAAGATGCGGCGCCCAGAGGCCCGCCTGCTTCACCTTCTGCTTGATCGAATCCCGCACCTCGCGAGCGCTGCGCCGCTCCTCGTCCGTCGCGCCGTCGCGCCATCCCGCCCACAAATTGCGTTCGTTGGGCAGGATATCGCGGTTGACGATCTGCGCCGTGAGCGCGCGGATCTCGTTGATGCGGGCATCGAGCGTCGCGATGGGTTTCACGTTCATATTCATGGTCGTTTCCTCTTTGGGCTCAAGCCTAGCATGGCCCCGCCGCGGTCAAAACTTGTCCCGCTCGCCTTGGGATCAAAGGCCACGCTCCGCAAGCCCGGTTAAGGTTTTCATAGCGCAAGCGCATCCGGCGTTGCTACCCGAATGCACTGGGGAAAATAATTGATCAAGAACGTGATCACAGAAAGACATGAACGCTGGTCATCATGCGCCGGAGTTGAAGAGTTCGATCACGCTTTGAAGGAACTGCGCGGCGGGCGCGCCGTCCAGGACTCGATGGTCGAAGGTGAGGCTTAGCCAGAGCATCGCGCGCTTGGCGATCTCGCCGCGATAGACGGCAGGCTTCTCGACAATTCGCCCGACGCCCAGGATCCCGGTCTCGCCGGGATTCAGAATCGGCGTGAACGCGTCGATCCCGAACATCCCGAGGTTGGTAATCGTAAACGTGCCTCCGGTTACGTCTTCGAGTTTGAGATTACCGGCGCGCGCCTTTCCGCCGAGCGCGCGGCTTTCGACCGCGATCTCCCGAATTGACTTGCTTTCGGCGCGATTCACGACCGGAACGATCAGCCCCTCATCGAGTGCGACGGCGATGCCGACGTTCGCACTTGCGTAAAGAGCAATCTCCGCGCCGTTTTCGTTGAGCCGCGCATTCATTCGCGGATGGCGCATCAGGGCGCGCGCAACCGAATGAATCATCATGTCGGTGTATGAAAAATCGAATTCGCGCGACATGCGGGCGCGAAACTCGGTCGCCGGCGTCACGTCGGCTTCGGCGGCGATAGTGATCTGCGCGCTGGATTGAAGACTCTGATGCATCCGCTCGGCGATCACCTTGCGCACGCCGCGAAACGCGACGCGATCGACGGCCGGCGCCGCCGCGGATTTCGCGGCGCGCTCGACGTCTTCGCGAGTGATCCGTCCGCCGGGACCGGTGCCTTGGATCTTGTCGAGATCGACCCCGAGTTCAGACGCGAGTTTGCGGGCGACCGGGCTTGCGGTGTGTCGGCCGCCCGCGCTGGCTGCGGCGCTGCGATTGGCGGCGGGCGGCGATGTCACCGGTGAATCGCGATGGGCCGGCTGCGATGCGGATTTGATCCGGCTGTAGCGCGCCGCGACCGTCGCGACATCCTCGCCCGCCTCGGCGATCACGGCCACCGCCGTGCCGCATTCAACCGTTGCGCCCTCGTCGAACAGCGCGATCGCAAGCCGGCCCGACGCGGGCGCTTCGACCTCGTAGAGAACTTTCTCGGTCTCAACCTCGTAGAGCGGCTCGCCCGCGTTGACCCGCTCGCCGGGGGCCTTGAAGAAACGCTGAATCGTTCCTTCACGCATCGTCAGCCCGAACTTGGGCATCGTAACTTCAACTGCCACAGTCAGTTCCGCAATTGCCGGGCGCAGCTATCGTCCGACCACGTCGCGAATCGCGGCTTCGATGCGAGCCTCGTCCGCGATGGCCGCCTTTTCGAGCGGCGGACTGAACGGGATCGGCACGTCGAGCGACGTGACGCGGCGGATCGGTGCGTCGAGGAAGTCGAAGCCCTTGTCGGCGACGATCGCAGCGAGATCGGCGGCCGCGCCGCCGCGCAGATGGCCTTCGTCGGCGATCACGATTCGATTCGTTTTCTCGACCGAAGCAAGGATCGCATTTTCGTCGAGCGGGATCAGCGTGCGCGGATCGATTACTTCAACCGAGATTTTTTCCTGCTCGAGCTTTTCCGCGACGCTCATCGCCTTCGGTACCATCGCGCCGATCGCGACCACGGTCACGCTGTCGCCGGGCCGCTTCACGGCGGCCTTGCCGAGCGGGACCAGGTGCTCGCCGGCGGGGACATCCTCGCGCGACCAGCCGAGCGCGCCGTGCTCGAAGACAATCACGGGATTGTTGTCGCGGATGGCGCTCTTGAGCAGGCCCTTCATGTCCGACGGCCCCGAAGGGACGACCAGCTTGAGGCCGGGCACGCTCAGAAATTGCGCGTACACCGTTTCGGAATGCTGCGCGGCCGCGCCGCCCATCGCGCCGAACACGGCGCGGAACGTGATCGGCATGGTGGCCTGTCCGCCCGACATGTAGCGGAGCTTGGCGGCCTGATTGCAGATCTGGTCGAAGGCGCAATAGAAGAAGCTGGCGAATTCCACTTCGCAAATCGGCCGCGTCCCCGCCATCGCGGCGCCGACCGCCGCGCCGACGAAGCCGGCCTCCGAAATCGGGGTGTTGCGCACGCGCTTGGCGCCGAACTTGTCGATCAGGCCCTTGGTCGCGCCGAACGCGCCGAGCACGACGTCCTCGCCCATCAGGAAGGTCAGCGGGTCGCGTTCCATTTCTTCGGCGATGGCCTGGTTGATCGCCTGGATAAAACTGATTTGTGGCATGACGATTTCTCCGATCGCGGGTGCTCAGGTGTTGTTGTAAACGTCGTCGGTGACTTCCGACGGCGCGGGCAGTTCGCTCGAGCGTGCGAATTCGACCGCGTCGGCGAGTTCCTTTTCGGTGTCGGCGATGATCTTCTTAAGTTCGGCCGAGCTTATCTTGCCGCTCTCCGTGCACCACTTCTCGAAGCGAATCAGCGGGCATTTGCGCTTCCATTCTTCGAGTTCGGATTTCTCGCGATAAGAGCCGTCGCCCAGAAAGGCTTGTTCGCCGACGACGTGCCCCTCCCATCGATAGGTCTTGCATTCGAGCAGGGTCGGACCTTCGCCTCCGCGCGCGCGTGCGACGGCCTCGCTGGTGTAGCGAAAGACTTCGAGCACGTCGTTGCCATCGACGATATAGCCGGGGATGTCGTAGGCCTTCGCGCGCACTGCTATGTCCTTGACCGAGGTCACGGTCGCCATCGGGGTGAATTCGCCGAAGCCGTTGTTCTCGCAGACGAACACGACCGGTAATTTCCACACTGCCGCGAGGTTCAGCGACTCGTGGAACGTGCCCTCGTTGGAGGCGCCGTCGCCGAAGAACGCCACGGTCACATCGTCCTTGCCGGCGATCACGGCGCCCAGCGCGGAGCCGGTGGCGATCGGCAGTCCAGCGCCGACGATCCCGTTGGCGCCGAGGATGCCGAGCGAGTAATCGACGATATGCATCGAGCCGCCCTTGCCTTTGCAGTAGCCGGTGCGCTTGCCGAAAATCTCCGCCATCATGCGATCGAGGCGTCCGCCCTTGGCGATTAGATGTCCGTGGCCGCGATGGTTTGACGTGATGCGATCGGTCTTGCGCAGCGCGGCGCAGACGCCGGTGGCGGAAGCTTCTTCGCCGATCGAGACGTGGACGAAGCCGGGAATCTCGGCGGCCATCGCCAGGTCTCGCGCCTTGGACTCGAAAAGCCGGATCTTCTGCATCGTGTGGTACATCTCGAGCAGCTTGTCCTTGCTGATATCCATGAAGGGGTTTGCCTCCGTGAGAATTGCCGGGGATGCGCGATGAATGTCCCCGGCGAGCGGAAACTATCCCCAACCGCAGCAATCGTCAATTGAGCGGGCGGCCGGCATTTAGCAGCGTCCGCACGCGCGTGATAGATCGGCTCGACAGTTCGACAAATGGCATCGGTTAAGAAAATTGAAACCCCGCGAGCTTCGCGTCGCGCGTCGATCGATGCCCGCGTGGTCAGTCGCGCGCTCACGGTGCTCAGGCGCGAGGCGCCTATGTGGCACGCGCCGATCGTCAGTTTCATCGCCGTACACCATCGCGACCCGTTCCGCACTCTGATCGCATGTATCCTGAGTCTGCGCACCCAGGACGCGACGACGGCGGCCGCGTCGAGTCGATTGTTCGCCCGCGCGCATACGCCCGAGGCGATACTCGCGCTGTCGCCGAAAACTCTCGAGCGCCTCATCTATCCGGTGGGCTTCTATCGCACCAAGGCGCGCGTCATTCGCGGAATATGCCGCGACTTGATCAAAAAATTCGACGGCCGCGTGCCCGACGAAATCGACGAGCTGCTGACGCTCAAAGGCGTGGGGCGCAAGACCGCCAACCTGGTCGTGACCGAGGCGTATGCGAAGCCGGGCATCTGCGTCGATACTCATGTGCATCGCATTTCGAATCGATGGGGGCTTGTGCGCACGAAGACGCCGGACAAGACCGAGGTTGCGCTGCGCGCGGTGCTGCCCCCGCGGCATTGGATTGAGTACAACGGGATCCTGGTCGCGTTCGGCCAGACGATTTGCCATCCCACGTCGCCGTGGTGCTCGCGATGCAAAATCGCGGCGCTATGCCCGCGGATCGGAGTCGAGCACTCCCGCTAAAAGCAGCGCGGTCGAATTCATTGCGACATTCGAACGGAGTGGTAGGCTCAGCCGATGACACAGAAAATCGGGTTCGTCGGACTGGGCGCGATGGGTCTGCCGATGGCGGCGAATTTGCTCGCCGCGGGATACCATCTGACCGTTTACAATCGCACCGCGTCGAAGGCTGAGCCGCTCATTGCCAAGGGCGCGCATCGCGCGGACCGCGCCGGCGACGTCGCCCATCCGGGCGGTATCGTCGTCTCGATGCTCGCGGATGACGCCTCGGTCAAGGCGCTCGTGACGGGCGAGGATGCGCTCGCCGAGCGGATTGCGCCGGATGGAATTCATATTTCGATGAGTACGGTGTCGCCGGCGACCACGCGGGAACTTGCCGCATATCACGCGACGCGCGGGAGCATGATGGTTGCGGCGCCGGTGTTCGGACGGCCGATCCAGGCACAGGCGAAGCAGTTGCGCATCTGCGTTTCGGGGCCGGCTGGCGCCAAGGCCAAGGTGAGACCGATCATCGAGGCGATGGGGCAGGAGGTATTCGACTTTGGTGACAATCCCGGCGCGGCGAACGTGGTGAAGCTCGCGGGAAACTTCATGATCGCTGCCGCGCTCGAGGCGATGGGTGAGGCAGTCGCGATGATGCGCAAGAGCGGTGTCGATCCGGGGGCGGCGCTCGAGATGCTGACCAAAACGATCTTTGCGGCGCCGGTATACCAGGGTTACGGCCCCGTCATAGCTCATGGGGTGTTCACACCGGCGGGTTTTCGGCTGCCGCTCGGACTCAAGGATATCGACCTGGTGCTGGAGACCGCACGCGCGGCGAACGCGCCGATGCCGGCGGCGAGCCTGCTGCGCGACCGATTCATCTCGGCTATAGCCAAGGGGCGCGCCGACCTGGACTGGTCCGCGATCGCTCTGGGAGCGGCCGACGACGCCGGCCTCAAGGAATCGCGCTAGCAATTTTCTTGCGGGACGCGCGTGACGAAGTACCTCGCCCATATTTGCGCGCTCTCGCTATGCATGGCCGCGGTGCTCGCCGGCGCGCCTCCATCGCACGCGATCGACTTCTATGAAATCGAGATCTACGACACGGATACCGCGCCGGCCGGTCATCTGGAGCTCGAATTGCATTCGAACACGACCTCGACCGCGACCGGGGATTTGGCGAAAAGCCAGATGGACGTGTACCAGGTACACGAGACGCTCGAGGGCTCGTACGGAGTCTGGCGTTGGCTCGAGATCGGGCAGTATTTCGCCACCGCCAAGCTCTCCAACGGCGACTACGAATACTCGGGCTCGCGCACGAAGGTCCATTTCGCCGTCCCGCAGACCTTCGAGTGGCCGGTGCAGTTCGGCGCCAATATCGAGCTTGATTACATGCGGCGCGCAGCCGAGGAAAATCCGCTGTCGCTCGAGCTGCGGCCGATCGCCGCCACGGGCTACAAGGGCTTTCGGCTGGTGGGGAACCTGGCGTTCGAAAAGCCGTTCAGCGGTCCCCAGACCCGTCGCGGGGTTCAATTCGATCCGTCGGGCGAGCTGATCTACGAGCTCAACCGCTGGGTTTCGCCGGCGCTCGAATACTACGGCGACATGGGACCGATTCAGCCGCTGGCAAAGGTGGATGAGCAGCAGCATTTCGTCGTGCCGGCGCTCAACTTTGATTTCATACCGCAGCTCGAGCTCAACCTCGGCGTGGGAATCGGAGTGACTCGCGCCAGTCACGGCGTATTTCTGAAATCGATTATCGGCTGGACGTTTTAGGCGCTGCCGGGACAGGAACCAATGGGGCCGGAGATTCATCGTTGCGTGACTAGCGGGGCTAAACTATCCTCGATCCACGCGCTTGGCGCCTTCTGATGTCGTTTTCCTCACAAGACAGGCGAGCTGACGAGAAACTCGGGCGGATCCTGGGCCGGGTGGCTTCCGTCCGCACGCGACTCAACTCGCTGGCGTTGCAGCACGCGATTTTCTACACGCTCGCGATCGCGATCGCGGGCGGCGCCGTAGTTTTTGCCGGTGCATACCTGCTGTCGCCGCTCGCTTTTCTGGTCGGCACTTCGGTGCTGGCGATTATTGGCTGCGCCGGTATCGCGAGCGCGGTCGGCGCCGGGTGGCGGATGCGCGTAAGCCGGGTCCGAGCCGCGGCGATAGCCGACGATCGGGCCGAGCTGAAAGGCCGTCTCTCGACGATCGTCGCGCTCGCCAATCACCAGGTCCGCGGCTCGCTGTGGCCGTACCTGGTTGAAGATACCCTCGGCTATCAGGATCAATTCGCGGCCGCGCGGATCGAGCGGCGCCGCGTCTCGCGCGCGATCTATCCGCTGGCTGCAGCCTTTGTGCTGGCGGCGCTCGCGATCCCGATTTCAAAAATCAAGCACCCGCCACAGATCGCCCCGGGCGGCGGGCAGACGGACATGACGGTCGATCTGGACGACCTGGATCTGCGACCGGCCGATCCGGGCGATGAATCGGGAATGCAGGTGACGGCGGACGCCGCGACCATGCGCCGGCTCGGGGACAAATTGGCCCGTCTGGGCGCGGCGGGCGGCGAGGCAGGCGGCAATTCGCTGAACCAGCTGGTGAATCGCGCGCGCGACATGGCCGGGCATTTACAGAGCAAGCTGACCGGACGGCAGACGGCCTCGAAGCAGCGCCTCAACCTGCGCCTGGCCGACGCGGGCGGCGATCAGGATCAAAATGAAATTCATCGCGCTCCTGAGACGCAGAAAAATCGCCGCGGCGATGTCGCAGGACAGTTCGAACAGGACCAGCCAAAATCCAACCACGAGCTCGATCTGCCGAGGGAGGACGATTTGCGCCAGCCGAGTTCCGGGCCTTCGCCCGGCGTCGATGAGTCGGGCGCGGAAGCCGACTCCGGCAAGGACAACCCCGGCAATCGGGATAACGGCGCGACCGATCGCAAGATCCAGCAAAGCGGCGAGAATGGCGGCGGCGGCGGCGCGGCGCACGGAATCGGCGCCGATCCCGACACCCTGTTCGGCGCACCTGCGGCGTCGAAGCTCGGCACCGAGGGTTTCGAGATCGCAATCGAGGCGCGGCCCGTCGATCACGGTGCCAAGGGCGCCGGTCGCGCCTACGTCGCGCCCAGAGTGCGCGCGCCGCTCAGCCTGAACCAGGCGCCCGACGAGCCGGTGGCGCGCGCCGCGGTGCCGGCCGATGATCGAACTACTATCCGGCGGGTATTCGAAAGATGAGCGACGTGCAGGCGGAAACGCCAACCGTGGCGGATTTCGCCCGGACGTTCCGGCGTATCCAGGCCGAGATCCACAAGCTGATCATTGGACACGAGCAGGCCGTCGAGGAGTTGCTGTCGGCGCTGTTCGTCGGCGGCCACGTGCTGATCGAAGGCGTTCCCGGCACCGGCAAAACGACGCTGGTCAAAACGCTGGGACTGGCGCTCAATCTGAGCTTCAACCGAATTCAATTCACCGTCGATCTGATGCCGGCCGATATTACCGGCACCCGCGTGATTTTGTCCGGCGAGGACGGACGCCGCGAGTTCAGCTTCCAGCCGGGGCCCGTGTTTTGCCATATCCTGCTCGGCGACGAGATCAATCGCGCGACGCCCAAGACCCAGTCCGCGCTGCTCGAGGCGATGGCCGAGTTGCAGGTCACGGTATCGGGCACGACCTACCGCCTCAAACCGCCGTACTTCGTGATGGCGACGCTGAATCCGATCGAGATGGAGGGCACCTATCCGCTGCCCGAGGCGCAACTCGATCGCTTCCTGTTCAAAGTCCGTTTGAACTATCCTGACGAAGGCGAACTAACTCGAATCATCTCGTCGACGACCGGGCCCGAAGAGGCGGGTGTCGAGGCGGTGTTCCACGCCAGCGAAGCGGCCGAGCGAATCGAGGCGCTCAAGCGGCTGGTGCGCGAAGTGATGGCTGCTCCCGCGATGGAGATCTACGCGGCGCGGCTGGTGCGAGCCACCCAGCCGCAGAACTCGCGCTTCGTGACCGGCGAGGCCAGGGCCGTGCACGACGAGATGGTCGATCGCTACGTGATGTTCGGCTCGAGCCCGCGCGGCGCGCAGGCGCTCATTCTCGGCGCCAAGGTGCATGCCCTGCTCGACGGCCGCGCCAATATCGCGCGTGAAGATATCGAGCACGTGGCGGTCGCCGCACTCGCCCATCGCATCATGCTTAACTACGCCGCGCTATCCGACGGCATCGACGCCGCGCAGATTGTCGAACGCGTCATCAAGTCGGTTCGCGGCGGGAAGCTATAGGCAGCCGGCCATGCTCGAGGCGCGCGCTTTCGAGCCGGAATTCTTGCGCAAGCTCGACCGCCTGGTGCTGGGCATCAAGCGTGCCCGCACCGTGCGCGCGGGCCAGCGCGCGTTGGGCAGAATCCAGGGGCTTGGAATCGAGCCGGAAAATTTCAAGCAGTACGCGCCCGGCGACGATTTGCGCTTCCTCGATTGGAACGCGTTCGCGCGGTTTGACGAATTGATGCTGCGAACTTACCGCGCCGATCGCCAGGTCGAGGTTACCGCGCTGGTGGATGCGAGTGCGTCGATGGGATTGCCCGAGCGCGACGACAAGCTGGGGCTTGCGTTGGCGATCGGTGCGTCGCTCGCGTACATCGGGATGGCGGACAACGACGCCGTCCGCATCGGCGCGTTCGCGATGCATCGTGGGGCGATGAAGCTCGACGCGACGCCGTTTCATCGCCGCCGCGAGTCGTACCTCAATTTCAGGCCGTTCGTGATGTCGGTGAAAGCGGGCGGCGAGACCCGCCTGGGCGCGGCCGTCGATCAATTGCTGCTCCAGCGCCGGCCCGCGGGGACCGTCGTCGTCATCTCGGATTTTCTCGTCAATGAAGGCGACGCCGCGGACGCGCTCAAGCGGCTGGTGGCCGCGCGCCACGATGTAAAAGTTGTCCACGTGATGGGCGAGCAGGAGAGCACCGCTGCGTATCCATCGGGGCTCTTCCGCGTGCGCGACGTGGAGACCGGCGAAGTCCGCGAGACTGTGCTCGGTCCGTCTACCGCCGCCGCGATCCGGCGCAAGGTCGAAAAGATAGCCGCGCGCATGCGTGAGATCTGCACGACGCACGCGATTACTTATGCGCAGGCCTTCGGCGCCGGCAATCTGGAAAGTATCATGGAGCGCGAACTCCCGCGCCTCGGACTTGTGAGATAAACGTGGGTCTCCTGAATCCGCAGAATTTCATCTATGCACTCAGCCTCGCGCTGTTGATTCTGATCTATTTGCGCTCGCGCTCGCGTCCGACCGTCGAAGTGTCGAGCCTGATGCTTTTCGACGAAGCGCCCGCGCCGGTTGCGAGCGTCCGTCACGTGCGGATCGATCCGCTGTTCTGGCTCGAGATGGCGACGTTGACTGCGCTGACGCTGGCGATCGCGGGATTGTATGTGATGAGGCCCCGCACGCCCGGTCACGGCCGCATCCACGCGCTCGTGTTCGATCTCGGCGCCGGGATGAGCGCGCGCGATCGCTCCGGCACCAGGCTGGACCAGGCCCGCCGCGATGCGATCGAAATAATCAATCAAGCGCCGCCTGGCGACGAGTTCAGCGTCATCGCATACGCACTGGAGGCGGATGCGCGCCATCCGCAGACCGCGAACCGGGCTGACCTGCGCAACGCGCTTGGCGATCTGGTTCCCATGGCGGTGCCCGCACGCACGGCCGCTCTGCAAGCGGCGCTGATTCGCGCGCGTGGCGCCTCGGAAATCGATCTGTTCGCCGATCGGCCGCCCGCGGCTGCGATTCTTGCTGACGCCGCCAGGGTGGCGCGCTTAAATTTCCACCAGGTCGGTTCCGGCGACTCCAATCTGGCGATCGTGTCGCTCGATCCCGGCATCCCGCGCTCGACTCAAGGCCGCGCCGTCATTCGCAATTTCTCCGCGCGCTCTCATCTCTGCGAACTGGCGATCGATCTCGGCAACAGCGAGCAGTTTCATCAGACCCTGATGCTCGCGCCGCGTGAACAGGTCGTGGTCCCGTTCGGACCGCTCAAGACCGGAGGCGTGCTGCACGCGCGAATCCTGACCCCCGATGCGATCGACGCGGACAACGACCGCTACGCGTACGCGCCATCGGAGCAGGCGGCTCATGTCCTGGTCCTCTCGCCCGACGCCGCCGTGCGCGACGATATCGCGCGCGTGCTGCTCGCGGTCAACGCGAATTTCCAGATCGAGACCGCCGATCCCGCCGGCTACCTCGCTCGAGCCGGCGCATCCGGCGCAAGCGCGAAGCCGCTCGAACTGGCTGTCATGCACGATTGCTATGTGCCCGCGGCCGGTGCCGCGTCCACGCTGCTCATATATCCGCCAGAGCCTGCGAAGAACTCGCCGTACGCGTCCCCAATCGGAATCTTTGTCAATGGAACGCTGGTGAGCGCGGACATTCGGAGCGACGCGATCGGCCAAGCGCCCGCGATCGAATCCCTGACGCTCGGCGCGACCCGAATTGTCGCGCTCCCCGAATGGATGGATCTGATCGCGACCGCCAGCGGCCCCGCTCATTCGTCGATCCCGCTTGCCGCCATCGGGCGTGCCGCGGGCGGTCCCGTCGGCGTGCTCGCATTCGACGTCCGCGATCATCTTCTGCTCGCCCCCGATCATCTCGACGCGCTGGTGCTGACGGTCGATCTGATCAAACAACTGACCGCGCCGCGCGATATTTTGATCGTGCCGACCGGCGCTGACGTGAGCGTGCCCGCAACCGCAACTGCACGCGTCACCCAGCCCGACGCCAGCGTGCGGACCGTCACGGCCGACAAATGGGGCCGCGTGCGAATCCGTCCGCTCCAGGCCGGGCGCTACACCGTCGCGTCGGGCGGCCAGACGATCCAGGTGTTCGCCAACTACTACGACGCGGCCGAGTCCGATCTCGGCGCCAAACCGCAGGCCGAGGCGAAGGCGCCGGCGGAAAAGGCCGCCGCATCGAATGCGCAATCCGCTGGGGAAGTGCAGCCGCTGGTTTTCATTTTGATCGCGCTGGCGCTGCTCGCGATGACGATTGAATCCGCGCTGCTGATTGGCCACGCCGGCCGCTGGGGGATGCGCCATGTTTGATCGGCCGCATCTGCTCTGGCTGCTTATCCTCGTGCCCATCGCCGTGGCGCCGGGAATTCTCGCGATGCGCGGTGGGATGCGGCTGGCGGGCGCTGCGGCTGCGGCCCTTCGCGCGCTGTGCGTTGTAGCTCTGGTCGCTATCCTCGCGGGGCTGCGCATTCCGGGGCGTATCGCCGCGCAAAGCGTCGCGGTGGTCGTGGCGCTGGATGAGTCGCGCTCGGTGTCGCCCGATCAGCAGGAGTGGATGCGCGGCCAGGTCGAACAGTTGAAATCCGCGATGGCTCCGGCCGACCAGCTCGGGATTGTCGGTTTTGGCCGCGACGCGCGGCTGCTTGCGCCTCTGATGGATCCCCGGCTGCTCGGGCATTTCGGCGACGGCGCCGATGGAGGAGCCACCAATATAGCCGGCGCGCTGACCGCGGCTGAAAGCCTGTTCGCGCCGGATTTGGACAAACGAATCGTGCTGCTGAGCGACGGCAACGAGACCGAGGATTCCGCGATGACCGAGGTTCCCGCGATGCTCGAGGACGGTGTGCGAATTTTCGCCGCCGCGCCGCCGCCGTCGGCTACCGGAAGAATTGCGGTCACCAATTTCTATTCCCCGGACACGGTCCGCGCCAATCAGCGCTTTGCATTCAGAATCGACGTTGACAGCGAATCGGATTCTCCGGTCGCAGCCACGCTCAAGCTCTACCGCGACGGCGTCGCAGTCGGCGGCGACGCGACTGCGCTTAAGCCGGGGCTGAACCGCTTCGAGCTGCCCTATCGGCTCGACCGCCCGGGCGCATACTTGATGAGCGCGGAAGTCTCGATTGCTCCGCCGCGGGTGGCGTTGAATCCGCGGGTCGAGGCCGCGATTTCCGTGACCGACGCGCCGCGGATTCTGATCGCCTCGGCCACCCCGCCCGAAAGCCTCGTGACCGCGCTCAAGCTGCGCAACTATGCGATCGATTTCGTGTCGCCACGCAGCCTGAGCGATCACCCGGTGGATTACCTGCCCTATCAGCTCGTCATCCTCGACGATGTGCCCGACGGATCGCTGACCGGGGCGGCGCAGCACGCGCTCAATCGCTACGTCGCCGACTACGGCGGCGGACTGGTCGCGACCGGCGACACATTGCGCGAGGAGCACCTCGCCGGCGGCGAGCTGGAAAAGGCGTTGCCGGTAAAGTTTGCACCGCAACCGCCGCCGCCGTCGCGCGAGCCGATCGCCGTTTACCTCTGCATCGATCGCTCGAACTCGATGAGTTACGACTCGCGCTATCCGGCGGTGCGCGACGGCGAGCGAATTCGCTACGCCAAGCAGGCCGCGATCGCGCTACTGCGCCAGCTCGACGATACTGATTTCGCCGGCGTGATCGCGTTCGATTCGCAGCCCTACGTGCTCGCCCATTTACAGCCGCTCGGCGAGGATCGCGCCGATCTCGAAAACCGCATCGACCGCCTGCAACCCGGCGGCGGCACCGACTTCAAGGAGGCGCTCGAAATCGCCGGACGCGAGATCCTCCAGACCGGCATCCCGGTGCGCCAGGTCATTCTGCTCACCGACGGCGACACCAACCGCCAGTATCAGGACCACGACGATCTGATTGCCGCATTCGCCCGCCAGCATATTCCGGTCTCGACCATCCGCATCGGCCCCGACCTCGCCAATCTGCGCTTGTTGCAGGACTTCGCGCAGGCGACCGGCGGCGTCTTCTATCGCGTGCAGGATATCGAGAAGCTGCCGCTGCTGCTGGTCGGGTTGACGCGCGAGGCGATGAACCGGCGCAAGCCCGATCGCACCACCGTCGAAGCCGGGGCGGCAACCGCGATGCTCTCCGGCATCGGCATCAAGGAGATTCCACCGATAGATTTTTTCGCCGCGACCGAGCCCAAGGACGGTGCGCAAGTCACGCTCAAAGTCGTGCGCGCCGGCAAATCTGCGCCGCTGCTCGCGGCCTGGCAATATGGACTCGGCCGCACCGCGATTTTCGCCGCCGAACCCGATTCACTCGCCACGCTCAGCTGGATTCGATGGAACCGCTACGCGGAATTCTGGTCGCAGCTGGCCGCGTGGACCATGCGCCAGGGCGACTCCGGGATGTTCACGATGCGCGTCCACGGCGCGCCTGACGGCTCGATCACGGTCGAGGCTGAAAGGGCCGATCCCAGTCCCGTCAGCAACCTGGTGTGCCGGGTAACCGGGCCGGGACGCGCCATCGACGTTGCGATGACCGAGGCCGACGCCTCGATCTATCGTGGCGAAGTCGGGCCGCTGCCACGCGGCAAGTACGTCGCGACGTTGATGTTCAAAGCGGGCGATTCCGAAAAAATCCTCGAGCAGCGCGATTTCGCCGCCGCCGGATCCATTCCGGCCGACAGCGCCGAGCTGCGCCTCAAGCCGCCCGACCTCGAACTGCTCCGCCGGCTATCAACCGCGACCCACGGCGCCTTCGACGCTCCCGCCGCCAAAATTGTCCGCCATCGCGGTCAGACCGTGCCATTTCGCCGCAGCGCTGATCCGTGGCTGATTCCCCTTGTGATCATGCTGTTCCTGGGAGAAGTGTTTGTCCGTCGCCGCTATCTCGGCGATTGACGATGGAGCGCTTCATGAAAATTTCCGCTGCCAATCTTTCTTATCGCCTGGCCGCCGCCGTTCTCCTCGCCGCCCTCGCCGCTCCCGCCGCGACCGCGATCGCTGTTACCTCGCCTCGCGACGCCGACGCGCTTGCCAAGTCCACCTACATCTATATTGCGACCGTTCGCAAAGACGGCAACCAGAGCACAGCCGTGCCGGTTTGGTTCATTACCACTGCGGACGGCCGAATCATGATCGATACGAACAGCGATAGCTGGAAAGCGAAGCGAATCCGGCGCGGCAGCCCGGTTCTGGTCTGGATCGGCTCACGCACCGGGCCGGCGTTCATCGGCAAAGCCGAGTTCATACGCGACCACGCCCTTCAGGATGAGATGATCGAGGGGATTCCCAGGAAGTACTGGCTCGCGTGGGCCGGCCTGTTCGGGCCTAAGCGCGCGAGGTTCGACTCAGGGCAAGTCGTCACGCTTCGAATCTCTCCCGAACGCGATTTGCCCGACGGATTTCAGTCCGCGCCCGGAACTCCGGCGCCCGTCCTTGACGAGAAGCCAAAGCCCGCTACCGCGGATTAGAACGGGTCTCGAAATCGCACCGCCACTAGTCCAGTATCCCAACCTGTGGGTTTAGTTCGATTAACAATCGCGTTGGTTGTCACCGCGCTGGTAGCGAGCGCGAACTGCTTTGCCAGCGACTTCGCATCGTTGCGCGAGCCGGGATTCGACCTGCTTACGCCGGCGCCAAATCAAATCGACATCGAAGCCGGCGACACCTACCAGTTCCTCGTTGGCGCCAACACGGTGCGCCGCCGCATCGACTCATTTCCAGACAGCGCGATTAGCTTGCAGCACGATCTCGGCGTCTCGCAGATGCAACTGCCCGAGGTGCTGCTCTCGTACTGGTTCGACAGCGTCAACGCGGCGCAGTTCCAATTCAGATACTTCGGCATCTACGGCAGCAAACCTCAAACTCAGCCTCTCGCATTTGGCGGAGCGATAATCGGCCCGCCTCAGACGACCACAACCGAGACGTCCCCGAATCAAAAACTGAATCCCGGCGGTACGCGATGGTACACGTTCGGCGGATATTACGAGCGCCGCCTGACGCCGCTGTATCACGATCGCGAACGGGGATTGCCGGTCTTTCTCCAGGGATGGGACCTGCGCGCAAAGATCGGTCTCGAATTCACCTACAACGACTTTCAAATCAACCACGGCTCGCCGGAGTTCGGTCAAGCCGGCGCGCCAGGGTTCAGCCAATACTTGTACTTGCCGTCCGAGGCGCGAATCCGTTTCCAGGATAAGGGGCTGCCGATTCCGGCGGCCGGGCTCGAGGCGCGGCGATGGCTGGCGCCCAACTTGGCGTTCGAGGTGACCGCGCAGGGCTATTGGGCCAACAAGTGGAACTCCGGCCGGAGCGAGGGCGGGACGGTTTACGACTCGCAATCGGGCTTCGAGACTCACTGGCGCGTGGTTTACTCGAACCACGACTGGCGCGGTTTCACCCCATTTGCCGGCGTGAACTACTACTACTCCAAGTACACGCAGACTTCGTCGGGCGTGGGCAATTTGCTGCGCGTGCAGATGATCGGTCCCGAGCTCGGCTTCAACTGGAGCATCTGATCCTCGCCTGACATAGTCGCTGGCCTTACGCGTGCCGCGCAGTTATATCAGGATTGTGGCGAACGATTCCCCATCCGCGCTGATCAAGTGCTTGCTCAATTGCCGATGTCCGGTATGCCGAAATGGAGCAATTTTTCGATCGCACTTCAGGATGAATCGCGAGTGCCCGCGATGCCACGTCGTGTTCTGGAAGGATCCGGGAGAGACGTTGGGCGCGATGTATCTCGACTTCGCGGTGGCCTGCGGCTCGTTCCTTATCTGTTGGGTGATTCTCGCCTTCGCCACCCGCCTCTCTGATGCCGTCCAGATATTTTTTCTGTGCGCGATCGCCGCCGGCAGCGTGCTGCTCTGCTACCCGCTCACGCGCAGCGCGTGGACCATGTTGGTTTATCTGTCGGGCGGAATCGAGCGCCCGCGCTTGCGCACCATCCAGGGCGGCAAGAAAGCTTCTTGACCTTTCTCGGGCCTCGAGCTGACGTATTTATCTGGTCTCGAACTTTGACCGCGCCGCCAGCTTCTCCTGAAGATGGCTCAGCCGTTCCGCGGCTGCCGCGATCGTCTCATCGCTTTTCGAAAACGTGAATCGAATCTTCCGATGCCCCAATTCCGGCCGGTGGTAGAAGCTTGAACCGGGCACCGCGGCGACGCCGACTTCATCGAGGATGAAATCCGCCGCCGCGAAGTCGTCTTTGAATCCGAGCCCGCCAATCTCCGCCACGATGTAATACGCGCCGTCGGGTTTGCTGCATTCCAGGCCGGCCCTCGCGAGCGCCGCGCACAACGCGCCGCGCTTGCGCTCGTACATCGCGGTCAGTTCCGCATAAAACGATTCCGGCAGCCTCAGTGCCACGGCCCCGGCTTCCTGCAGCGGATGCGGCGCGCCCACGGTCAGAAAGTCATGCACCTTGCGAATCGCCGCGGTGATTCTTTCGCTGCCGATCGCGTACGCCAGCCGCCATCCCGTTATCGAGTAGGTCTTCGACAGCCCGCTAATCGTCACCGTCCGTTCGGCCATCCCCTCAAGCGTCGCGATCGATACGTGGCGCGCGCCGCCGTAAATGATGTGCTCGTAAATCTCATCGGTGATCGCCAGCGTGTCATGACGGCGGCATAGCGCGGCGATCGCTTCGAGCTCGGGACGCGTGAAGACCTTGCCGCTCGGATTGTGCGGAGTGTTGATCACGATTGCCTTGGTGCGCGGGCCGAATGCCGCTTCGAGCTCCGCGCGATCGATCGAAAAATCCGGATCGCGCAGCGCCACGTAGCGCGGCGTCGCACCGGCCAGGATCACGTCGGGCCCGTAGTTCTCGTAAAACGGCTCGAAGATGATCACCTCGTCGCCGGGGTTGATCACCGCCAGCATCGTCGCGATCATCGCCTCGGTCGCGCCGCAGGTTACGGTGATGTTGCGGTCGGGATCGCACGCGATGGCGTTGTAGCTGCGCACCTTGTCCGCGATTGCGCGGCGGAAATTCGGCGAGCCGTGGGTGATGGCGTACTGATTGTAGTCCTCGTCGATGGCGCGCTTGGCGGCTTGCTTGATTTCGGCCGGGGCGGGGAAGTCGGGAAATCCCTGCGCCAGGTTTACCGCCCCGCATTTGAGCGCTCTACGTGTCATCTCGCGGATTACGGATTCGGTGAACAGTCGTGTCTTGGCGGAAATGTCAGTCGGCATGACTTTGCGCGATCATCGCGCGCGGAAATTCGATGCGCGCGGCAACTCGGTTGTCCGGATTTTAGCCGCGCGCGCATGCGCGCGACAACTTACCTGATCTCAATATCAGCTTAAATTGAGAATTGATTGCGAATGGTGGGCGGATCGGAATGACTTCAGCAACAGGTCGGGTCAAGCGAAACTGGGGAGGCTTTGAATTCAGCGCAAGCGGATTGCGGAACTTCGGGACCGCCGCTAATCGGCCCCTTCCTCTTCCAGCACGCCGGGTCCCTGGCGCAGCCGCCATTCATCGATTACCTCGACGTTGAAGCGCCAGTCGCTTCCGATCTTGAAACCTGGCAACCGTCCTTTCTTGAGCAGCCGGTAAATCGTCGAGCGATGGACTCGCAGATACTCGGCGAGCTCGTTGACTGTCAGTACCTTAGTCGAGGGTGGCATCCCTTCATTTCCTCTTTAATGCGCTTATCCGTTGTTAGGCTGTCAAATAAGCTACCATAAAAGTTGAACTGCGCTATAGACCATCTTATTGGACTATTTCCCGCCTTACGTCAAGCCTTAGGGGATATATCGTGCCTCATTGTGTTATTCAGCACTGAATCGGCGCGGTTTTGGTGCATTTTGACGATCTAGCCGAAAAGTCGGTTGGCCGCTTCCCTCAGCTCCGCGCGATGGTCCGGGTGAGCAATCGCGATCAATTCGGCAGCGCGTTCGCGATGATTCTTGCCCAGCAGACGCGCGATTCCGAATTCGGTCACGACAGTATCGGCGAAATAACGCGGCACCGTTACCAATGCGCCGGCTTCGAGTTGCGGCACGATGCGCGAAATCGCGCCGCCCACCGCGGTTGATTGCAGCAGGGTAATCGCGCGTCCGCCCGGGCATAGAAACGCGCCGATATGAGCTTCCGGCTGTCCTCCCGTCCCGTTCATCATTCGCGCGCCGAGCACGCTCTCCGAGTTAATCTGACCGGTCAGATCGATGCTGAGAGCATTGTTGATCGACGTTTGCCGGTAGTTCGAGGAAACTGTCGCGACCTTGAGCACGTACTCGGGATCGTAAAGCTCGAACGCCGGGTTGTCGTCGATTATCTGCAGGTCGTTCGGATCAGAGCCCGTCCACGCAACCGCCACTGCCTTGCCGCGATGAATCGTCTTGCGCCGGCCGTTGATGATCCCGGCGTCAACCAGCCGCGCGATTCCCGGCGCGACCATCTCGGTATGCAGCCCCAGGTCGTGCTTGGCGTCGAATGCGCCCAGCCGCGCCATCTGCGAACTGGGTTCTCCGACTCCGATCTGAATCGTCACGCCGTCTTCGACGAGTTCGCCCAGGTATCCCGCTACCGCCTTTAACTCTTCGGGCGGCTGCGCAAGGCCGAGCAGCACCATTAGATCCGCCAGCGGCGTGCGTTGCAGATACTGAACGATCGGCGCGATACGTTCGACTCCCGCCGCCGCAATGATCGCGCGGATGCCCGCGCGCTTTTCGTCGTCCATCGCCGCAAGCGCCCGCTCGATCGCAGCCATATCGGGCGGCGGCGGAGTTCCATCGACGAAATACTCGAACTCCGAGACGTGCATGTACACGTCGCCGTAAGTGCGTGTCATGCTCGCGTCAACCTCGGCGATTGCGTGGCGCGCGCGCCGCGCGTACATCCGCTTGTTCCACTGATGCGGTCCGAAACTGACGAATCCCTTCGCGTTGGGCGTGGTGACGTTGACGAAGGTGAAATCTATCGGCTTGTCTTCGGCCGGCCGTTCGTCGTGCGGCTTGAAGCCGGTCGAAAATAAATTGGGCAGGTAGGTGGCCGCACGGCTGTCATGCGACGGACGTCCCATGTTGCCGATGAACAGCTCGAACTCCAGCCTGAAATGCTGCGCGGCTTCTCCGCTGAGCCATCCCGGGTCGATCAGCGGCGAGGACATCCTGAGATCGACCACGCCGCCGATCTGCTTGCCTCGCCGCGCCAACGCGTCCTGCATCACGGTTCCCGCCGCGAGCGGGAAATTCACCCGCATCCCCGCCTTTACCATTGCGGCCGCTTCGGCAGCCGAAATCGTGCGCGATCGGTAATACTCCTGCCAGTTCATTTGAGCGCTTCCTCTTGGATTTGGAGCCCCGGCGGCCAATGAACAGGGACTTTGAACCGTCACAATGCCCCATTGACCGCCTGTACGGCAAACTTGTTCGCCCCCATCCGAGCGGTTAGCTTTCGAGCATGCTGATTGCCGACGGCGAGTTGCGCTACGAGATCCGATGCGCCGGCGAGTTGATCGCTGTCGAGGATGAAACCCTGGCCGCAGGCAGGATCCACGGCATCCGGCGTCCCGCCAGCGGATCCAACGTGTACGAAGTCGAAGCCGAACTCGACGACGCCGGACTCATCCGGCGCGTAGTCGCGAGCTACAGCCGCGGCCCCTTCACTCGCAATGCCACCTACGAATCATCCGACAATTTTCTGCGCGGCAACGTCGGCGCGATGGGCGGGCGCAACAACTTGACCACCAAGCTCGGGCGCTACGGCGAAGTGGATGCCGACCTGATCATCTTTCGCGCCCTGACCATCGCCCACATTCGCGAACGCGGGCAGACGCGATGGACCGGACGGGTGGCGGCAATCGATCCGAATACACTCGTCGCTGCCACCGGCAAACAGTCGTGCCGCCAGCGAGGCAACGATCCGCACCTGTGGATTTACGAGCCGCGGATGGGCGACTCCGAGCAAATTGAGATTGACGACTCGGGACTGGTGCTGCGCCGGCGCGATTCACGCGGCATCGAAACCGTTCTGGTCTCGCCGCCTCTCCGCCTTACCCAGTCCTAACAGGGACGAAGTCCCGCATCTTCTCTTAGTACTGGGTGCAGGGCTCAGCCCTGCTCACCCCTGCCATCGCGTAGTCGCGAAAAGATGCGCTGCGCAGATTTTCGCGTCTTCTCACTGCGGGTGCAGGGGCCGCAGCCCCTGCCCAGGGAAGTGCGGAACCCACGGTGGGTTCCGCATACAATTAAGTGATTTTCCCTTCCCCACCGCACGCGCGCCGCGCGCGGGCGGCTGGCGCCCCTGCTACGCAGCGAGCTTCTTGGACGGCATCTTGCAATCACCGTCGAACTGCGCACCCTCGTGCAGCACCAGGCTCGGCGTGTTGATCGTGCACTGCACTCGCGCCGTCGCCATCAACTCGACGCGTTCGCGAGCCGTCACTTCGCCGCTGAACGCGCCCGCGATCGTTACCTTGCCCGCGGAAATCCGCGCGCTCACCACCGCCCCGGCCGCGATTACAACTTCATCTCCGGTGATCTCGCCTTCCGCTTCGCCTTCGATTTTCACCGGGCCGCGAAAGTTGAGTTTCCCCGAAGCCTTGGTGCCTTTTCCGATCCGTGACTCGAATCCCGATTCTTCGTTGAGCGCCATATACCGATTGCCTTTCCCGGTTTGGGTTTTCACTATTGCTGGAATGCGCGAGCGCACGCAATCTGGCCTGCCCGATCGCCAATGTGAATGAAACGTTAAGCAGTGCGCCGTAAACGGCTTGCACGCGTCACGTCGCGCGGCGCAATGTTCTTGCATGGAGATTCGGGATCGAATGAATCGTAAATCCGGCCAGCTGCGGGAACATGGACCTGAACGCCACGGTGGCCAGGGACTCGATCCGCATCAGTATGATTCCGGCGACGCGACGATCCTCGCGCTGCTCGCCGAGACCCGGGCGGCCGATCACGTCGATCTCGTGATCACCTGGCGCGCCGACGCGTACGAAGTGTGGTCGCGGCGCGGGATGATTCGATTCAAACGCTTCGCCGATGAGCGCGGCGCGCTGTCATTCGAGGTCGTCGAGCAAATCGGCGAGAACCCGATCGCGAATCAGGATCCATTCATCGTTTCCACGATCGACGAGGAACTCGACGCCGCCGCCCGCAGCGGCAATCGCACCGACGACCCAAATCGCGCCTGGTTCGAACCCCACGTGCTGAGCCATCCTTACGCCTATGAGCGAATCGCCCAGCTCTTCGACAGTCCGCGCGCTCCCGATCTGGTCCTCAGCCCCAAGGCCTACGCCTACGGAATCCAGCCGGGGCAGCATGGCGCACTCGACGTGGTGCAATCCCGCGCGCCGCTGGTGTTCAGCGGTCCGGGCGTCCGCCGCGGACTGTTCAAGCTGAGCGCCCGCCAGGTCGATGTCGCGCCGACGATCGCGCGCCTGATGGGACTGCCGAAGATCGCCGGCCTCGACGCGTCGGGCTCACCCGCCGAGGTTTATTTGAAGCGCCAGGACGGCAATCCGCTCGAGGAAATAATTGACGACACCGCCAAGCGCCCAACCAGTGCTTATATGTTCCTGCTCGACGGCCTGTCGCATTCGGAACTGCGCCATCAGCTCGATAACAATCCCGGCGCGATTCCAAATCTCGCCGGCCTCGTCGAGCGCGGCGCGATGCTCTCGCACGGATCGATCGTCAATTTCCCGAGCATCACGTGGCCCAGCCATTCGACGATTCTGACCGGCGCATGGTGCGGGCATCACGACGTCGTCAATCCCACCTTCCACCTGCGCGAGCATCGCGAAACCGTGCCGATTCAGGGCAACATCTTCGAGACCGAGCGGTTTCTGAGTCCCCACGTCGAGACGCTCTACGAAGCCTTCAAGCGCGCCGGTGGCGCAGGCGCGATCACCGCGTCGATCCATGAACCGCAGGGGCGTGGCGCCGATCATGCCGTGTTCGAGCGGCGGATCGTCGGCGACAAGGCGCGCCTCAAAGCACTTACCGCCGAGATGCTGGGCGACGTAAGCCCGCGATGGACGGCGGACAAAATGCCCACGATGATTCGCGAAGAGATCGTGGACATCCGCGGCATGGCGCAAGTGATCAACCTCTTCGACCATTGCGGCGACGATGCGCCCGCGTTCGTCGCGCACGAGTTTGTGATCACCGATGGCGCCGGCCACGACTATGGCCCCCATCACGAGGGGCTGCGCGAGGCGCTCTATCGCACCGACAAACGAATCGGTGCGGTGCTCGAGTTGTTTCGCGCGCGCGGCTTGCTCGAATCCACTCTGTTCATCGTCACGTCCGACCACGGGATGGCGGCGCAGCGCGTCGAGCTCAAGGCGAACCCGGCGCGCGAGGCGGAGCGGGTGGGAATCCAGGGCGTGTTTGCCGAGCCGATGATTTATCTGCGCGATCTGCGAGTCGAGATCGCGCGCGCGCGCGATCTGCGCAGCGTTGCAGTCACCGTGCTGGACAACGATTACCTGCCCGGCGGGGAGCATCCGCCGATTGCCGGTGCGCGCGTCACGCTGTATGGCCGTGGCGGCGCCGTCGTGGCAGAATCGCGGACGCCTGAGAGCGGACGGGTCGCATTTGCGACGCCCGCGGACGCCTCCGACGCCGAGCTGACGCTGAGCGTCGAGCGCGATGGGTTCAACCGTCGCGTGATCCGGGCAGATGGCGCATCGACAGGCAAAGACATTCGCCGAATCCTCTACGATAAGACCTCTACGCGAATCTGATTTTGTAAAGCTGATGCGCGACCACAACCTCGATGGCAAGATAGCGATCGTCACCGGCGGCACGCGCGGACTTGGCCGCGCCATCTCGCTGAGCCTGGCGCGGATGGGCGCGACCGTCGCGATTAACTACCGCCGCGACGAAGCTAGCGCCGCGCAAACGCTGGACGAGGTCCGTGCGATCGCGCCGCGCTCGATGCTCATCAAAGCCGACCTCGAGGACGAGTCGCAGGTGCGCGCGATGGTGGCGCGGGCCGCTTCGGAGCTGGGCGGGCTCGACATCCTGATCGCAAACGCGGCCGCGACCGCATTCAAGCCGCTGCTCGAAACCAAGCCGCACAATCTCGCCCGCACCTTTGCGCTGAGCATCAACGGATTCGTCGCCGCGGTTCAGGAAGCGAGCCGGGTGATGGGCGAGGGCGGGCGCGTGCTGATGATTTCGGGAATCGACTCGATTCGCAATCTGCCCGGTCACGGCGTGCTCGGCGCCGCCAAGGCCGCGCTGGAGAGCATGGTGCGCGACTTCGCCTTCGAGCTCGGCCCGCGCGGCGTCACGGTCAACGGCCTCAACGTCGGTTACATCGACACCGACTCGGCGCGCTCTTACGCGAACTACCTGGGCTACTCGTACGAGGATTTTCAGCGCCGATGCGCCGAACGATCCGCGCTGAAGCGGCTGCCTACGCTCGACGAGATTGCCGCCGTCGCGTGCCTGATATGCCTGCCCGCGGCGAGCTATCTGACCGCGCAGACCATCATGGTCGATGGCGGCTTCACGCTGAGCTTCCCCGGCGTCAAGTAATTGCGCCGGCGGGGGATTATCCGCCCCTTCACTACCGCCTCGCAAAGTCTCAGATTCTGGGCTGACAGGCCGACCGTGGTTTGGCTACATGCGGCCTGCTGGTAAGTGCTGCTCGCTCCGGGCAGTTTTGGTTTTGCGCCTTCAGTACGCGCGCCGTTTCTGCGCCCTGTAACGCGGGTGCGTCTTCTCGTGGTACTCCCCGCACTTGCGACAGAAAAAGAACAGAATCTTCTGCGCGTATCTGCTGCTCAATGCTAGCGGTCCAAGTTTTTCAGGAGCTGTTCGTGATCTTGTGTCTTCAGTGGAGCAACAGAAAAGAAAATCTTTTCGCTAAAAGGAATGCCCGCTCGTCTCTCGATTTTGCAGAAACCTGGTACTACTCCACCCAGTCCAACCAAGTCAAAATTCACCATAATTGAGACGACTCGATATTGCGGCGTGTTGCTGCCGTAGCGTGATACCAGCGCGTCCATTTGACGTGCGGCTTCTCCGATCTTGGGCGCGAAAAAATCCAAATCTTTGTCGAATTCAAACTCGATTTCGCTTGAGTAAAGGGGCGCCCCAAACGTGCGAATCGTTTCTGGTCGATCCTTGTTCGCGTTATTGATGTACTCGGTCAAGAACTCGTCGGCGTCGTCGGTAGAGGATTGCGTTCGCACGACAATCACATTCGGGAGCAACTGAAGCATTTCGATCAAAATGGGTGGCTTCCCATCGTGCGGCAGAATTCCGTGCAGGAATTGTATACCCTGGTTAGCGTCGATTGGATAAAGTTCTTCGAAGCTGGTCGGTACTTTGACGAAATTGTAGCGTTCTTTTAGCTTCTTTACCGTATCAGCGCGGGTTTCCGCTGGGGGTATCGCGACCACTTGACGTACAGCCGTGGCCGCCAGTGGCTGCCGAATCCGAATCATCTATGCGACCAACGCAAGTGGTGCTTTTGGTTCAAGATCGGTTTGTTGCTCGGCTTTCGTCGATTCAGTGGTGATCTGATTGCTACGGACAACGAACGACTGTTGCCCTACAAAACCATGCCCGGCGAAGGAGTAGATCCCAACACTAGCGTAGACCGGCGACCACGCAGTGCTCATGTACCGGTAAAGGCCGGCTTGCTCTGATTCAAATGCCGTACGCTGCGCTTCAAGAACCTGACGTTCTGTGCGCTCGATTCGGTCTTTGTCGGCGTAGTGCAAACCAACCGGTAACGCGATAACCAGACCAGTAATGGCGAGCAGAAGAGGCGAAAGTGCGATGATGATGTATGTATCCACGGGGGGTTCTCCTCAGCGCGGTGGCCGTTCCCGCCTCCGCTCAACCACCACCCCGATGACGGCCAGAACAACACAACTTATCATAGTGCTCCCGATAAACGTGCTCCCGATAAACAAAGTACTGACCAGCATGCCAAGAGTAAAGTGATACGAGACGAAGACTTCCAGCGGCACAAAAACGGCCACCAGCACGGCAATATCGCGTACCATCTCGCCGATCATTTCCGCAACGCTCTTCGGCTCGTTCAACGACGCAGACGCCCCCTTTCCCCTACACGGCTGTTTGTAAGATCAAACCCATCAAACGTCAACTGAACCGGCTCGCTGGCGACGTTCTCAGATAGCTGAGACATTCGCCAGTGTTCGTGTCTCAGCACCCTGCTATCGCCTTGCCGAAAATAGCGGCTTAGTTTCGGTTGTTCAACCGGCATTGAAGCTCATTCAGGTACAGTGTCAGATATTTCTTGCTCACATTGTGATACGTGCCGATGATTCCCCGCTTGAGCAACGACCAGAACCATTCAAGGGTGTTGTCGTGGCGGATTCACGTTGAGCTTCCCCGGCGTGCAGTAATTGCGCCGATTCGCGTTTTGTTCTCCTGAACTAAAAATGTTTCACGTGAAACATTCGTGTCTGGATCCTAGGAAATAACCCCTGTTTCGCAAAATGCGCCGTAATTTGGATCAACCGCGGATCGCAAGCCCGCTGCACCCACCGTTAATCGAAAAATCCGCAGGATGCGTCTTTTTCTCCCACGGCCGAGAGCGAGAGACGCGCTGCGCGTATCTCGCGCTTTACGATGCGCCGTCGCCGCCGCTCCTGCCCGCGCCCGCCAACGGCGGGCGGCCTCAACATTGGGTGCAGGGGTCAGCCCCTGCCGCCCACCGCGCAGGTGATTCTTGCCTCATCCTCTCCACCCCGTCGCCTGCATCATTCGCGGCGATTTCAGAATGGAGATTTGCCCCGCACGCGCCGTGATTGCGCCGGTATGCGAGTGAGGAAACAATAGCCGGTAGTGGGTCGTCTGAACGATAGTCGCGGGAGGTCCTCAAATGTCGGATCAAACTAAAGATTCCGATCGCGCACGGCAGGCCGATCAGGCAAAGCATCACGCAAGGCATCCCGATCACGAGAACTTTTTAGCGCACGGCGGATTCGTCGCCGTCGATATCCGTGCCGAGATTGCGCGCCTCAAGAGCGAGCCTGCCTGGGCCAGCGGCGATCGCCATGGCAGCTCGCTGGTCAAAGGTGACGGAATCAACGTGGCGCTGATGATGCTGAAGAAGGGCGCGAAGCTGCAGCAGCATCACACGCGGGCGCCGATCACGGTGCAGGTCGTCGAAGGCCGAATCAATTTCATCGCGAACGGCAAAACGCAGCTTGTGACCCCGGGGATGATTGTCGCGCTGGATCGCGCAATCGAGCATTCGATCGAGGCGGTCGAGGAATGCGCGATCGTTCTGACCGTTGGCGGCGAGCAGATGTAAGGCGATGGCGCTATACGACCGAATTGGGGTGGGCTACGACACGACCCGGCATGCCGATCCCTACCTGCTCTCGCGATTGATATATCATCTGCGTCCCCGTGCGAGCGGCCGTTACCTCGACATCGGATCAGGCACCGGGAATTACACGATCGCGATGCATCAGGCCGGCGTGCCAATCCGCGGACTCGAACTCTCGGCCACGATGCTCGAGCGGGCCAAGCAGAAAGGCCCGGCGATCGCATGGCACAACGCGCGCGCCGAGGCGATCCCGTTTGCGTCGGGCAGCTTCGACGGCGCGACCTGCACGTTTGTGCACCATCACCTGGCGGACCCGGTCGCGGCATTCAAGGAAGTTCATCGCGTGCTGAAACCGCACGCGCGTTTCGTGATTCTCAACGGCGCGGCCGAGCAGACGCGGCATTACTGGCTGAACGAATATTTTCCGCGCGCGATGGAAAAGGCGACCGCCCCGTACGAGCGATTCGTGACGATCGAGGTGCTCGAGTCGGCGGGTTTCCGAATCGAGTGCGAGGAAAAATACGAGGTCACGCCGGATCTGAAAGATCTTTTTCTCTATTGCGGGAAGAAGCGGCCCGAGATGTACCTCGACCCGCGCATAAGAAGCGGCATTTCGAGTTTCGCGGACGCTCCCGATCAGGACGAAATCGCGCGCGGCGTGGATCGGCTGGCCGACGACATCGAGTCAGGGCGCATCAAGGATGTGATTCGGAGCTTCGCCTACGACGGCGGCGACTACATGTTCACCGTCGCCGAAAGATAGAGCGCGGCGACGCCCGACGCTTACACGCGCGCGCGCAGGCCGCCGTCCACGGCGATCGATTCTCCCGTCACGAAGCCGGCTGCGGGCGACACCAGGTAGAGTAGGGCGCCGCCGAGTTCCTCTGGCTTCACCAGACGATGGTAGGGCAGGTACTTGAGCATAGTCTTGCTGAACTCGTCGCCCTTATTGGCCGGACTCGATTCATCTTCGAGCCATCCAGCCTCGACCGCGTTGACGCGGATACCCTTGCGGGCCCATTCGAGCGCGAGCGCGCGCGTCAGATTCAGCACGGCCGCCTTCGCCGCGCAGTACAGCGCGGCGTTGGGTACGCAGCGTTCCGCCAGCACCGAAGTGATGTTGACGATGACGCCGCCACCCTGTCGCAGCATCACGCGCGCGCCTTCCTGGCACGACATCCAGACGGTTTTGAGATTGTTCTCCATGATTTTGTCGAATGCGGTGTCGTCGTTGGTTTCTTCCGGTCCGTACGCCGGCGTGTCGAGCGCGTTGACGAGGATGTGCAATCCGCCGAGCTCCTTGGCGGCGAGGTCGACGGTAGCGGACAGGTCGGCGCGCATCGCCGCGTCCTGTACGCGAATCACGGGCTTGGTCCCGGCCGCATTCACCAGCTTGGCGACTTCCTTGAGCCGCTTGTCGGTGCCGGGTTCCTGCGAGGCGAGCACTACCCTGGCGCCCGCCTCGGCTAGAGTGACGGCGGCGGCGCGGCCGACGGAATGCTCGGCGCCGACGACGAGCGCGCTTTTGCCCTGGAGCGAGAAGTCATTCGACGCGTTGGAGGAGGCCATTTCTTTTAGCTCCGCTGTTTTTCTCTTTTCACTTTTTCACTGCCAGCTAGTTCGTATTCTCCGGCGACACTCCGGTCGGCGCGATTCCGCCCGCCAGTCCGCCGCCGTCGATCGCGATCAGCTCGCCGGTGATATGGTTGGACGCATCGGAAGCGAGGAACACCGCGAGCGGACCGAGTTCGCTGTCCTGGCCGACGCGGCCGATGGGAATAAACTTGCCGCCCTTGAAAAACTGCATCGTCGCTTCGTTGTGCGGGAAGACGCCGGGCACGATGCAATTGGTCTGGATGTTGAACTGCGCGTAGGTCAGCGCCATCGAGCGCGTCAACTGGATCGTGCCGCCCTTGGCGCATGCGTACATGAAGTTGTGCTTGCCGCCCCGAAGTCCGTAGCCCGACGCGATGTTGATAATCTTGCCGCGATTCTGCTTGACCATCTGCGGAATTACCGCGCGGCATCCGTAGAACTGGCTGCTCAGGTTGGTGTCGATGCCGCGGCGCCATTCGTCGTCGGTAATTTCCGGGAGCTGCTTGCCGAGCGCTCCGTCACCGCCGCCGGCGTTGTTTACCAGGATGTCGATTTTGCCGAACTGCTGGATGGTGGCGGCGGCGAGCGCGTTGACCTGTGCGGAGACGGTGACGTCGGTCGGCACGATCAGGCATTTGCGGCCGGTCTTTCTGACGGCTTCGGCGGTTTCGTCGAGCTGCGACTGGGTGCGCGCGGCGGCCACGATGTCTGCGCCAGTCTCCGCCAACTTCACCGCCATTGCGCGGCCCAGACCGCGGCCGGCGCCGGTGATGATGGCGACTTTGCCGTCGAGCTTCAGAGAATCGAGAATCATTCGATCACCTCAATATCGAGCGCGCCTCTGCTAGCTCAATAACATAGCTGTGACTTTGCGGAAAATGACCGATAGCAAGGGCAGGCGCGCGGCGCTTTTGACGGCGCTTGAGGGCAGGTCCTATATTGTGCGCAATGGGAGTCGTGCGATGGCGCTGAAGATCGTGATGTTCTCGGACTACATCTGTCCGTTCTGCTACGTCGGCTTCGAAACGATGCGAAGGCTGAAGCCGGAATTCGATTTCCAGCTCGAATGGCGCGGCTTTCAGATTCATCCCGACTGGCCGGCGGAAGGAATTCCGATTGACAAGGCGCGCGAGACGATCGACCCCGCGTCACGAGTCGCGCTCTGGAAGCGGATTAGCGCGATGGCCGAGGCGGTGGGATTTTCGATGAAGCCGCCGGCCGTGCTGACCAACTCGCGCGCCGCGCTGGCGGCCACGGAGTTTGCGCGCGAGTCGGGCCGCGACGAACTGCTCGAAGAGCGAATCTACCGGGCGTACTTCAACGACGGCGTGAACATCGGCGACGCGGAGGCTGTCGCGCGACTGGCGGCAGAAGCGGGACTGGACTCGGGCGAGGTGGCGGACGCGATAAAGTCGCCCAGGTACGAGATGCGGCTGAAGAATAATTCGCTGGCGGCGCATCAGCGCGGCGTCAGCGGCGTGCCGACGTTTTTCATCGGCGAATTTCCGCTGGTGGGGGCGCAGAGCCTCGACGCGATGCGCGCGATTCTCAAACGCGCGACCGAAAGATTCGCGAGCTGACGCCGACTGCGAGGCGGCCGCGAACCTGTTCACTTTTCACTGTTCACTGGGTGCGAGGCCGCGCGAGGTAAAGGCCGCGGCCCATCAAGCCCTCGGCGTCGTAGCGCACTTCCATGTTCGCAAGCTCGAACGCGCGGGTCATCTCGTCGCGGGTGAACAATCCGAGCTCGAGCCGCTCGCTGTAATGCTCGATGCCGTCGGGCCGGCTCCTGAGATAGTGCAGCAGCAGGACCGATAGATTGCCCTCCTGGCTGCTGTGGCTCATGCGGCAGACCTTGTCGGCGCCGATCTCGCCGCCGTGGATGAAGCTCGCGCCGGGTTTCCAATCATCCGGAGTGAGCCAGGGCTCGACGATCAGCACACCGCCGGGCTTTACGTGACGCGCCATGCATGCGATCGCGCGATTCAAGCGGTCGACGGTGCGAACGTAACCGATCGCGCTGAACAGGCATGTCACCGCGTCGTAAGTCGCCGCCAAATCGAAGTCGATCATGTCGGCGCGAGTGTAACGGCCGGCGGGATTCTTCACGCGCGCGGCGCGCAGATAGTTTTCGTTGAGATCGACGCCGTCGATCGCGTAATGCTCCTTCAGAAATTTTGCGTGCTCTCCGGTGCCGCACGCGACGTCGAGAATCGTGCGCGCTCCCGGCGCGCCGTCCGCGATCAAGGCGCGCAGACGCTCGCACTCGCGGGCGTAGTTCTTGAAGTGATAGATGGCGTCGTAGAGCTCGGAACTTTCGAGGAACATCCATCCAGCCTAGCGATTCCGCGCGGCGGATTCACGGGAGCCACTTGAGCGAACCGCGTCTCGGCGGGCCGGGTGTGGTAAGAATCATGGAGGCATGGAAGCGCGCGGCAAAGCTGTCGCTGTTCGCCTCGACCTGCGCGGCGTCAAGTGTCCGCTCAACTGGGCGCACGCGAAGGTGCGACTGGAGCAGATGGCGCGCGGCGAGGTGCTCGAACTGACGCTTGACGATCCGCGCGGCGCTCGCGACATTCCCGGTGCCGCCGAGGCGGAGGGATACGTGCTGCTCGAGTCCACGGCGCGCGACGGCATCTTCCATCTACGCATCGAGAGATAGCTGGTTCGCTGGTTTGCACTGCGCGGACCTTCGCGTTAGAAATCACGTCCAATGCGCGTGAAAATCGGCGATGTTCGCCTGTTCTTCGATGTTGAAGGCGCGAAGCTGCGTCCCGACGGCGCGACGATGCGTGAGGCGCCGACCGTCGTTCTGCTGCATGGCGGTCCCGGCTTCGATCATTCGAACTTCAAACCCGACTTCTCGCGACTGACGGAGATCGGGCAGGTTGTATATCTCGACCATCGCGGAAACGGCCGCAGCGATCGCGGCGATCGGTCGAAATGGAATCTCCCACAATGGGGCGACGACGTGCGTTCGTTTTGCGAGGCGTTGGAGATCGAGCGCCCGATCGTGATGGGCGTCTCGTTCGGCGGCATGGTAGCGATGTCGTACGCCACGCGCCATCCTGAGCATCCGGCCAAGCTGGTGCTGAGCAGCACGGCGGCGCGAAGCCGGCAGGATCGGTCGCTCGATATGTTCCAGCGGCTGGGCGGGGCGGAGGCGCGTGAAGCGGCGCGGCGATTTTTCGACAACCCCGGGCCGGAAACGATGGCCGACTATCAGAAAAGATGTCTTCCCCTGTACAACCGGACTCCGTCGGGGCCCGAGTCCATCCTGCGCTCAGTGATGAATCTCGACTTGATGGCCGATTTTTTCAAGGGCGAATCGCACACCTTCAACTTTCTGCCCGAGCTTGGGCGGATAAAATGCCCGACGCTGATTGCCGCGGGCGAACTCGATCCGATCTTGCCGGTTGCCGACTCGAAGGACATCGCGGCGGCGATGGCGCCAGGTCTGGCGAGGCTCGAAGTTTTCGAGAATGCCGGCCACGGGGCGCATCGTGACCAACCCGATCGCTTCTTCAAAGTTCTGAATGAATTCATCCTGGCGTGAAGTGACAGCGATGGCACGGCGATACTTCACTCCGCGATTCTTCGAATTTTTCGAGGAACTGAGCCGCAACAACAATCGCGACTGGTTCGCGCAGAACAAGCCGCGCTACGAGCGCGAGGTGCGCGAACCGATGCTCGCGTTCATCGCTGATTTCGCGCCGCGCCTGCGAAAGATCAGCGCGCGCTACGTCGCGGATCCGCGCCCGGCTGGCGGCTCGATGATGCGCATCTATCGCAATCTGCATTTCTCGCGCGACAAGGCGCCGTATCATACCAACGCGGCCGCGGCGTTCGGGCATCGCGACGGGAAGCACTTCGACTCGCCGTCGTTCTATCTTTCACTCTCGCCGGCAGAGGCTTTCGCCGGCGTCGGAGTCTGGCATCCGCAAGCGGATTCAGTCGCAAAGATTCGCGACGCGATTGTCGCGCGGCCCGCGAATTGGAAGAGCGCCGTCAACGATCGAAAATTCAAGGCGCGATTCGAAATGGCAGGCGACATGCTGTCCCGCCCGCCCAAGGGCTACGACGCCAACCATCCGTTGATCGAGGATCTCAAGCGCAAGGACTTCATCGGCGGGACGCAGTTCACGCGCAAGGAAGTCTGCTCTGCCGAGTTTATGGATTTGTTTTCCAGCGCGTGCGCGTCGGCGGCGCCGTTCATGAAGTTCCTCACCGAGGCGCTGAGGCTCAAGTGGTGAGCGCGCAAATCTGATCGCGCTTACAGCATGCGGCGGATCTTCTGACCCAGGCGGCCGAAGAATCCCGCCCGAGTCACGCCCGCTTTGGTTACGATCGGAATCGTCGCTTGCGGCTTGCCGTCGAGCAGGACCGTGAGATCGCCCACCGGATCGCCCGGCTGAACCGGCGCTTCCAGGTACCTTAGCGTGGGCTCGAATTGCACCGTCACCTTGCTCTCTTCGCCGCGCCCGAGCGTGAACACTGCGGCGCCGCCGGGACCTATAGCCACCGTCTCTGCGACGCCGTCGCGCACCGGGATCGCCGCGGGCATCGCCTTGTTCAAATCGGGCCGGTAGCTCACAAAAGTGCGAAACGCCCACTCAATTAATTTCTCCGTTTCGGTGCGGCGCCGCTCCGAGCTCGGCGCGCCCATCACGGCTGACAGCAGATTCATCCCGTCGGATGATGCCGACGCGACAAGGTGATAGCCCGCCTCATCGACGTGGCCGGTCTTTATCCCGTTGACGCGCTTGTCGTAGAACAGCAGCGTGTTGAAGTTGGGTTGCTTGATCTTGTCGAACGCGAATTCCTTGGCCGAGGTGTACTTGAGCGATTCCGGGTGATGCTGCACGAGCGAGTGCGCCAGCGCCACCATGTCGGCCGCGGTCGTGAACTCGCCTTCGACCGGCAACCCGTCGGGGTTGTCGAAGTGAGTTTCCTTGAGCCCGATCTCTTTAGCCTTGTCGTTCATCATCTGCGTGAACGCGTCGGTGCTGCCACCGAGGTATTCCGCGAGCGCCACCGCCGCGTCGTTGCCCGACGATACCATCAGGCCATACAGCAGGTCGTTCACGCCGACCTTTTGTCCGACGCCGAGAAACATCCGCGACACGCTGTCATCCATCGAGAGCCGCCACGCCTTTTCGCTGATCGTGACGTCGGTGGCCCCGGCGATCTTGCCCGCCTTCAGCGCGTCGAGGGTCAGGTAGAACGTCATGATCTTGGCCAGGCTGGCGGGCTGCATCTTCTGATGCTCGTTGAATGCGTACAGCACCGCGCCGGTGTCGGCGTCGATCATCATGGCGGCCTTTGCGTCGAGGGCGAACGGAGCCGGCCTGTCGCCGAGCACGTGAATTGCGGTCAAGGGAACCGCGGGCGCCTCTTCTTCCGCGGCCGTGGCGTGCTTCGATGCAGTCGGATGGCGGTGAATCACCCTGGCGAAGGACGGAGTAGAACTCGCCGCCGCAATAGCGAGCGCCGCAAACGCAATAGCCTTCGACATTGATTTTCCCCGCACGCCCATCGCCATCCGCCTCAAGAGGTTACTCCGCGAGCGTCCAGCGCGCGACGATCGAGGGCAAGGATTTCCAATCGCCGGATACCGGCCATCGGCAATTCGGCATATTCCCTTTTATTTCGTTCGAGCGTAAAGGAAACTGAGCCCGAATGGACATTTCCGTAATCTTGCTGGTTGTGAACGAGGCCGAGAACCTGAGGATTTTGATCCCCAGGCTCACCGCGCTGCTCGACCGCGAGAAGCTCACTCACGAGATCATCGTGATCGATGGCCCGTCCAGCGACGGCACTGGTGAAACGGCGCAAGCGCTGGGCGCGCGAGTCGTTGGGGAACGCCGGCGCGGATACGCGGGCGCGATGGAGACGGGCATTGCCGAGGCGCGCGGCGACTATCTGCTTACGCTCGACGCCGACCAGTCGCACGATCCCGACTTCATCGTCAAGATGTGGCGGGCGCGAACCCGCGCTGACATCGTGATTGCGTCGCGCTACGCGCTGGGCGGCGTCATCTACTCCCCCTTCGTGCGCCGGGCGACGAGTTGGCTGCTGAACGGGGTGCTGCGGCGGATGCTCTCGATGCCGGTGCGCGACATGTCCAGCGGATATCGGCTGTACCGGCGCGAGGTGTTGGCGAACCTCGAACTCAGGTCCACGAACTTCGAGGTGCAGGAGGAAATCCTGGTCAAAGCCTACGCCAGCGGATTCAGCGTGGTCGAAGTTCCGTTCACATATTTTCCGCGCGGCGCGGGACGCTCGCACGCGAAGCTGGTCAGCTTCGGATGGAAAATCCTGCGTTCTTCGCTGCCGCTGTGGAAAATCCGCAACTCGCTGGCGTCCGTCGACTACGACGAGCGCGCCTTCTACAGCCTGATTCCGCCGCAGCGCTACTGGCAGCGCCGCCGCCATCGGATCGCCGTGTTATGGGCGCGCGGCGCGGGCCGCGTGCTCGACGCCGGATGCGGTTCCAGCCTGATCGTGCAGAGCCTCAACAACGTGATCGGGATGGACTACAACTACGCCAAGCTGCGCTTTCTGCGCCGCTACGAAATTCCGCTGGTCAACGGCTCCGCCTTCGCGCTGCCGTTCAAGGACGAATCGTTCGATTGCGTGATCAGTTCGCAGGTCATCGAACATATTGCATTCGACGAGTCGATTTTCAGTGAGATGTGGCGGGTGCTGCGGACCGGTGGCCGGCTTATCCTCGGCACGCCCGACTATGCGACGATCGGATGGCGGATTATCGAACCGATCTACGGCTTCCTGATGCCCGGTGGATACAAGAGCGAGCACATCACGCATTACACGCTGGACAAACTTCGGCAGATCCTTGCCCGCCACGGAATCGAGATCGAGGAGACCGCCTACATCGTGCGCAGCGAGATGATCCTCCGATGCCGCAAGCTTGAACTTGAAGCTCGTGCGCCGAGCGATGTCGCCGCGGTTGGCTCGACGGCGGCCTGAAATCCGGGCGCGAATCCTGAGATGACGGCGCATCGCATCCTGAGACTTGCCGGGACCGGGGCGCTGGCTTTTATCGTGGCGACCGCAACCTGCACAACCTCGTGCTCGAGCAAGAAGCCGCAATCGCCGGAAATGGCTCTGGCAAACATACCGTTATCGCCCGCCGCCGCTGGCAGTTGCGAGATCGATGCGGTGAAGATGTGCCAGGTCGCGGGAGGGGTTTCGGCGCCGGCGCAGACGTCGCAGCCGGCGACGATGCCGATGGCGAGTTCACACGGGACGCCCAATGCTCCCGAGTCAGTCGAATTTCAGATTCCTATGGGCCAGGCTATCAAGCTGATGTGCTATTACGATCCGCAGCACACCTCGGTCTATCGGGCTGACGCGACCGCGCAATCCGCGCTGACCGCGAACTCCGTCGAGTACATGAAGCAGCGAGGATTCTGCATTAACAAATAAAGCGGAGGCCGTTGGCCCGGTTCGCAAAGGAAGTCGAAATGCCAAGGATTCAAGTCGGCGAAGTGAACCTCAACTACGACGTTGCCGGGAAGGGCGAGCCGATCCTGATGATCATGGGTCTCGGCGCCAGTTCGGCGGTGTGGGATCCCAAACTGGTAGCCGAACTCGCGCGCACGTTTCGCGTGATCGCGGTCGACAATCGCGGCACGGGGCAGAGCGACAAGCCTGACGCGCCGTATTCAATCGAGATGTTTGCCGATGACGCGGCCGGGCTGCTCGGCAAGCTCGAAGTGCCGCGGGCGCACATCTTTGGCGTTTCGATGGGCGGGATGATCGCGCAGGAGTTCGCGCTGCGGCATCCGGGTCGAACGGCGACGCTCACGCTTGGATGCACCACGGCGGGTGGCACTCACGCCGTGCCGCCGCCGCTCGAATCGCTGAAGATTCTGACCGCGCCGCGCGAGGGTGTTTCACCGGAGGAATTGATTCGGCGCGGATGGCCGCTCGGGTACACGCCAAAGTACCTCGCGGAGAATCGGGCTGTGCTCGAAGCCTCGATTGCGCGCCTGCTCAAGCATCCGACGCCGCCGTTCGCATTCCAACGCCAGCTCGAAGGGACCTACACGCTGAAAACTTTCGACCGGTTGCCGCAAATCAAGGCGCCGACGCTGGTTGTGACCGGCGCCGCCGACGTTCTGATCCCGGCGAAGAACTCCGAGATAATCGCGGCGCAGATACCCGGCGCGAAATTGCACATCATCTCGGGCGTGGGACACGCATTCATGGACGAGGGCCGCGACGCATTCCTGAAAGTATTTTTGCCGTTCGTAAAATCGCATCCGATGGCCGCCTAGGAGCAAAAGCCCGCGGCGCTTGCGCGGGGCGTCGCCGGCAGCCTTAATCTCGTACGTGCCCTCGTTTTACGACTTCGCCATCGTCTGCCAGTCGCTCGGCCAGACCCAGAGCCGCCTTCAGATGGCCGAGACGGTCGGCACATTTCTGGCCAAGCTCGACATCGATGAAGCGGAAATCGCGGCGCGATTCATGACCAGCCGCGCGGTCGCGCTGGGCGAGGAGAAGCGCAGCAAAATAAGCGGCCGCGCAATCTGGAAAATCGTCGCCGAGATGACGGACAGCGCGGACCAGGGCGAAGACATCTTTGCCGCCGCCGAAGACTTCGGCGAGGCCGTGGAGATGACGCTCAAGCTTCGCGCGGCCGACCCCGAACCCACGCTTACGATTCGTGAGCTCGACGAAAAATTCGCCGCGATCGCCGCTATCGAGGGGCGCCACGCGCGCAGGCGCAAGCTCGACGCGCTACGCGAGCTGTTCTCTCGCGCATCGGCATTCGAGGCCCGGTACATCGCGAAGATTCTGATCGGCGAGATGCGCCATGGGATGAGCGAGGCGCTGATGCTCGAGGCAATCGCCAGGATGGGCGCGCGGCCGGTCAGCGAAGTTCGCCGGATTCACATGCGGGAGGCCGACCTCGGCCGCGTGGTGCGAATCGTCCTGAGTCGCACGGCGTTGTGAGCGTTCGCTGCGAGGTCTGATCTTTCACTTCACTGTTTCACTGTTTCAGCGCGCCGTGAATCAGCGATTTTGATGCTGGACGTGGCTCGGTTCGTGCGCGTCGCTAAGCGCCATCCCGATAGCCTCGATTTCTGATTGGCCGAAATTTACCAGCACAAACGCCTCGCCGCCGGCTCCCGTTTCGACTCGCTCGTAAAGATCGCAGCACCACCAATCGGGACTCAATTGGCGCGTCCGCAGGACGAAGACATTGCCGCAAACCACTTCAACCCGTTCCATAAAAGCCACCTTCCTGACTTGGAATGGCCGCAGGCGCCGGGGGTTACTAAGGTGAATAATTTAGCATAATTGCGTCAGTAATGCTAATGCTCGAAGTGTGAAAGTTACCGTGGTTGGCGGGGTTTTTGCGCAGAGTCGGACTGTGAATGGTTAGTGACTAGACCGGGTCGAGGCAACCCAGGCGGTCAGCGCGTCGGTGGTCGTGGGGAAGGCGAGCTCGTGCCATGGAACCTCGTCGGGGGCGAAGTAGCGGACTTCAGTTGCCTCGTCGGACAGAGACGGCGCGTCGATTCCCGGTGCGGCGAGATAGACGACGACCGTCAATGCCCGACTCATCGAATCGGTGAACACTCCCAGGAGCGGCCCGAGCGCAACCCGCATCCCAACTTCCTCGCGCGTCTCGCGAACCGCGGCGTCGGCGGAGTTCTCGCCGAAATCGACGTAGCCACCCGGAAACGTCCACTTGCCGACCGCGGGCTCGATGCCGCGGCGAATCAACAAAACCCGCCCCTCGTCAACCACGAAGCATCCGGCGACCAGCTTGGGTCCCGGAAAATGCACGAAGCCGCATCGCGTGCAGACGTTGCGCCTGGCCTTCTCGGGGATAATCAGGCGAGGCGCCATCGCGGCGCCGCACAGCGGACAGAATCTCGCCTTGGCCGGATAATCGCGCTGCACATGATGGTTGGGGTGAACCGGGTCGTCTTTCATCGAACTGCGCTCATGCAGTGAGGCGGCGAACCAGCGCTTCACCAATAAGCATAATCATCGCGGCGACGAGCAGGTACGGATTCATCGAGACCCGGCGCTCGAGCGTGGCGCGTTCGGTCGAGACTTCCGCCGGTGACGGATTGAGACGCCCGCCGGTAGCGGACGCGAGTTGTTCGAGCAGGCCGTAGTTGGGCTCGGGGCGCGGTAGTTCGGCGTTGACGGCCGGACTGACGGTGAACGCGAGCGGCGGGAACTTCTTGTCCTTGCCGGCCGGCGAGCGGACTTCGAAGTAGTAATTGCCGGGGGCGGATGCGTCGATCGATCCCGACAACTCGCCCACAACTTCTTCGGTGAGCGCGGTTTCAGTCCTGGTTCCGTCGGGCCGCGTCACGAGCACGGTTACCAGGCGGGCGGCGTTGCCGGGCTCGGCGCTGTAGTCGGTCAGCTTGATATTGATCCGGCCTGCATTGTAGCCGAGTGCGACGTCGATTTTGGGCTCGGCGGGCATCTCCGGCGTCATCCAGCCGAGCATGCGATCCCACAGCGGCTGAAAAACATTCGCGCTGACCCACCTCCCGGACCATCGCCCGCTCGCGTCCGTGGTCACCGCCATCGCTTTGCCCGCGCCGTACCTCCAGCTCGCGATGACAGGTTCGCGGGTGCCGCTGCGATCTACGTACATGCTCATGGTGGCGCGCGGTTTGATCTCGGTTGAGACGTAGCCCTTGAGCGGCGGCATCTGGCGCGTCGCGAGATCTTTCAAAATCGCGTCCGGGCTTTCGCTGCGCGGGGTGAATTCTTTTTCGACCATCGTGATCTCGCCGCCGTGCGCGCGAAAGTCGTCGACGAAAAGCTGGGGCAGATTGCGCGGGCTGTCGGTCTGATAGTAGGAACCGCCGCCGTACCTGGCGATCGCCTGAAGCAGGTCCACGTTGGCGTCCTGGCCGACCGCGATCGTCGAGACCGTCGTGTCGGCGTCATGATGCATCCGCGAGACCAGGTCATAGTACATCTCGGCGGTGCCGCCCGTTTCGCCGTCGGTGAGGACGACGACGTGCTTGACCTGTGCGCCGCTGTTGCCGAGCGTGCGTTCGGCCTCGCGCAGCGCGGGAATCATGAAAGTCTGGCCATGCGCGGAGAGCCGGTTGATCATCTGATCGAAATACGGACGGCTCTGCGCGACCGACTGCAGCGGGATGACGACGAACGGCTGCGAGTCGAATCCGATTACGGCTATCAGGTCGTTGTCCTTGAGAGTTGTGGTCACGGTCTCGGCGGCGGCTTTGGCGTACTTGAGTTTGTCGTTGCGGCCCATCGAGCCCGACTTGTCGATAATCAGGACCAGCGCGCGTTTCTTTTCCTTGTGCTGCGGCGGCTTCATCGTCACCGGCATCACCTCGGCGAGCGGACTGTCCGCATAACCGCCAAGGCCGAAACTCGAATCGCCGCCAACCATCGCGAGCGAACCGCCGCGACGCACGTACTCCGCCATCGCGTTCTGCGCCGACGGCGCGATTCGTTCGCTCGGCACGTTGTTAATCAGGATCGCGTCGTAGCCCGAGACCGCGCCGTCAAAGGCCGCGCCGGTGACAGGCACGATGGTTGGTTCGAGTCCCATCCGATTGACGACGGTGCCGAGATAGTTCGCGTCCCTGGCGCTGTCGGTAAGAATCAGAACTTTGCGCCGCGCGCCGACGCCGACCCATCCTTTGAGAGAGTCGTCCTCGAGGTACAGGTCGAGCGCGGGATTGTCGGGCTTGAAGGCAGCGGTGTACGAAGCCAGCCCGGCGTTTTCGGTGCGCACCGGGAAGTCGAAGCGCTGCGAGCCGGGCGCAAGCGTCACTTTGCGCTCATCGATTAGCGCGCCGTCGCGCTCGATGGTGATTGTTCCGGTCACGGGCACATCGTTGAAATTACCCATCGTAACGCCCAGCGCGAACGGGACGGCTTTTTCCAGCGCGGGCGGGAGCGAGAGCGCGGTCATCGCGACGTTGGGGATCGAGCGCGCGCCGGGCGGCGTGAAGAGGTCGAGGCGAATCTCGGCGGACACCACCGCGCTTATCGCGCGGTCCGCGTCGCCGCGATTTTGCCATCCGTCTGTCTCCATCACGGCCGGCCCGCCATGCGCGTCGGGGTCTGCGGCGATACGGTAGAGCGCGCTCTCGAGGTTGGTCGCGCCGGGCCCGCATTGCGCGCATCCGGTCCCGTTGGCGAAAGCCGATTCGACCGCGCCGATCGATTCAGGGACCGCGGTTGTCGCGAACATGTATGCGGGATCTCCCGCGCGCAGCCCAAGGTCGTCGCGGATCAGCTTGAGCGTCCACGCGCGCATCGATGGCGTGATACTGGCGCTCGCATCGACGATCGCGGGCCGCGCGGCGCCCTCCGAATGCATCACCTGCTGCGGATTTGCCAGCGCGATGACGAACAGAGCGAGCACTATCGCGCGCATCAGCGGTGCGAACACGCGGCGAATTTCGCGCGCGTTGACCAGACCCCAGAGCGCAACGATCGCGGGGATCGCGAGCAGATAGAGCAGCTCGCGATGAGCGAAGATCAAATCGTGCGGCAAATCGTGCGGAAAGACGGTTGGCATCACGGCGCGACAGCCTCGGCGACGCGGCGGCGCCGATAGACGATGAGGGCTTCCAGAGCGGTCAGCGCGATAATCGCGGCGAGGATGTAATCGCTAAGCGAGGACTTTTCCATTATCGGCGCGGCGGTGGAACCCGAATTTGCGGCTTCGACTTTGAGCGGCGCCGAGCTGGAGAGATCCGACTCGGTCAAGTCGGCAAGATTCACCGCGCGCGGCGTCTTCGCGCCGCCGGGACCGATGAGTTCGTACACTCCCTGCTCCGAAACCGCGGTGAAAAGCGTGCCCGGATGAGCCGCCACCGCGCTTCCCGACGGAAGTATCACGCGCTCGACGCCCGCCGGCACAAGCCACAGCTGTCCGGTCCGGTAGCCGCTGCTGCTCGCACCCAGTCCGGCGAGATAACTGATGGCGTTGAGCGTCAGCACCGACATGGGAAGATTGCCCCGCCCGAGATACGGGAACGGATTGAAGCCGGTCGCGACGAAACGATGCGCTCCGCGCTCGCCCTTGAGCAGGATCGCGCCGCCGTCGCCGCCAACTACTTCGCTCATCCACGGATGAGTCCCGAAATACTCGCCACCGCGCAGATTGAGCAGGCGGAAATTCACCGAATCGGTGAGCGTGTCGGTCGTGCGCCATCCCGCAATCTCGACCTTCGAGGCCGGCGTCACCGTCAATCCGAAAACGGGATCGCCCGGCGGCGGCATCACGAGCATCGTGTTCACGCCCGGCAGCTCCTTGGGCGTGGCGTATTCGAAGATTGCGAGATCGAAGCTGCCGAGATCGCTGGGTGAGTAGGAATCGGGGCTTCGTGCGGTGACCTCGACGCCCGGAATCGAATTCAGTCCCGCGGCGTCGGCGGGAGTCGGGCTGATGAAAAGAATCGACACGTTCTTGACCGAGCCTGCCGTCGCATAGGCGACGTTGTCGAGGGCTAGCGCGTCGTCGGGCGCGAGTTTCGCCTCGTAAATCCGCGCGGGCGGGATCGCGGGGAACTCGAGCGTGGCGGTCTCACGCGCGCCGAGAGCTTCCTTGGCGTGGGCGATTTCCTTGCCGTCGCCCGTCACGACGAGTTCCAGCGTGCGGGTTTCCCCGCTGAAGTTGGCGATCGAGAGGCTCGCGTGAAGGGCTTCCGCGCCAAGGACTTCGCACCGCAGCGAGAACGAGCCGATTGCGGCGTTCGCAACCGCGTCGCCCACCGCAATCGGATGAATTCGCGCGGGCACCGGCGCCGCGAGCGCGTTGGCGCCGGCAAATATCACCTTTGCGACGCGCGCTTCCGAGGCCAGGTTGCCGAGAAAGTTCTCCAGCGTCGTTTGATCGTTGGGCGCATCGGTCGGCTTGATTCGCGACAGCGCGATGCGCGCCTCGGTCAGGGTATCGAACGGGGGCGCCACCCGGCGCGGCTGCGGCGCGGTGACGTAAATCGAGATTTCGCCACCGCCGTCTTCGGCGGACAAGGCGGCGTCGAGCTTTTCGCGCGCGACCTCGAAACGGCTCTTGCCCGCGGGCGTCAGCGCCTGCATCGCGGCGGAATTGTCGATCACGACTGCCAGCGGAGCGGTCTTCTTCCAGATGAACGGACCCGCCATCGCCAGCACCGCGAGACTCAGGATGAAGACCTCGGCGAAGAACATCCAATCCAGCCGCGGCCATCCACCGAAACGCTCGCGCCGAAAACCGCGCAGCGCGCGGAACGCCAGCACGCTCGAGACCGTCACCCGCGCCGGCCGCTCCTTGGCCAGATATGCCAGCACGAGCGCTGGCACGAGGGCGAAAAATACGAGCGCGCCTGGATAAAGGAATTCCATCGGATAACTCTTCAGTGCGCCAGGCCGAGGTCGCTCACCGCGCGGACGAAGAAATTCTGGAAGTCGTGGTCGGTCGTGTAGAGCGCGTAATGCAGTCCGCGCTTGAGGCAGAAAGATTTTATTTCGCGCGTGAGGCGCAGCATCGTCTCGCTATACTGCGTGCGTTCGCGCTCGCCGATCGACACGCGCAGCCGCTCGCCCGATTCGGAATCGACTACCTCTACGTCGCCGTCGAGGCCCTGGGCGCTCAGCTCGCGCCCGCCAAGAATCTGCACCGCCGTCAGGTCCATCGAGGCCGCGGTGAACATCCCAAGCCCGCGCGTGACCGAGTTGAGCAGCATCAGGAAGTCGGAAACGATAAACACCTTGCCGGCGCGCCGAATCGCGAGCAGCTCGGTCGCCAGCGAAGTCGCAAAATCGAATTGCCCGCCCGGTTTGAGATCGTGAAGGCGGCGCGCGAGCTCGACGATTCGATGCCGCCCGTTGACGAACGACGGATCGACCTTCCCGCCGCTGCCGCCGAGCACCCGCAGCATCACGCGATCGCCGCTGGCCAGCGCGACGTAGGCCAGCGCGAGCGCGGTCAGGATCGCGGACTCGAACTTGCGGTCGCCCGCAGGATACGCCATCGACGCGCTCGCATCGACGAAGATGTACGTGAGCAGGTCTTCCTCTTCCTGGAAAAGCTTGATGTAGAGTTTGTCGCTGCGGCCGTAAAGTCCCCAATCGATGTAGCGGAAGTCGTCGCCGGGCGAGTAATGGCGAAAATCGTTGAACTCGAGCGACGAGCCGCGCTTGGGCGACAGATGCATGCCCCGGCCCAGCCCGGCGTATCGCTGGCGGGTTCTGATCCTGAGCTTTTCCAGCCGGGCAAGAAAACCCGGCGTAAACTCGTCCGGCAGTCCGAACATCGGCTACGTGCGCGGCTTCCTGAGCCGCTTTGTCACCTGCTCCAGGATCGATTCGGAAGATACGCTTTCGGCCTCGGCCTGGAAGTTGAGCAGCAAGCGATGGCGCAGGCACGGGACGATCGCGTCGTCGATATCGTCGTAGCTCACGCTCACGCGCCCGGCGAGCAATGCGTTAACCTTGGCGCACAAAATCAGCGCCTGCGCGCCGCGCGGGCTCGGCCCGAAACGCAGGTATTGGGAGACTTCGGGGATGGCCCCGGGACCGCCGGGAGTGCATCCGCCGATCACGCTGATGATGAAACGCTCGAGCGGTTCGGCCACCATCACCTCGCGAACGAGTGCTTTGAGATCCTCGATCGCCCGTGGCGCGCGCGACGGTTCGAACAGCGGCTGAATCCGATTTTGCGCCGTGCCCGTGGTGCGGCTCAGGATTTCGCGCAATTCGTCGGGCTTGGGCGACCCCATCACGACTTTGAAGATGAACCGATCCATCTGCGCCTCGGGCAGCGGATAGGTTCCTTCGAGCTCGATCGGATTTTCGGTGGCCAGCACGATATACGGCGGATCGAGCACGTAGGTGGTGCCGAACACCGTGACCTGATGCTCTTCCATCGCCTCGAGCACCGCCGATTGCGTCTTGGGCGTCGCGCGATTGATCTCGTCGCCCAGCACCATGTGCGCGAAGATCGGACCGGGCTTGAACTGGAACTCGCGATGACCGTCGGCCTCGGTCAGCACCTGCGTGCCGATGATATCCGAGGGCATCAGGTCGGGCGTGAACTGGATTCGTTTGAAGCTGAGCCCGAGCGTTTCGCTGGCCGCCTTGACCATCAGCGTCTTGCCGAGTCCGGGCACGCCTTCGATCAAAATATGCCCGCCGCAAAACAGCGCGGTCAGCATCTTCCGCACGACCTCACGATGGCCGACGATCACGCGCGCGACCTCGCTCTCGGCGCGCGAGAAAATCTTGCGAAATTCCGCCACCCGCTGGTCGGGTGAAGCTTGTTGAGGAGCCGCTCCCATCCGTTCTCCTTCCTTATCCTGAAGCTAGTGAATCATGTCGCGATAGCGCGGCGGCACCAGTTGTCGTTCGTCGGGCGGCGCGTCATCGCTGGTCGGCGCAAGCGGCGCATTGACGTAGCCCGTCGTCGCCGTGGGCCGATCGATGTCAAGTACCGTTTTCCCGCCATTACCGGAAGAGGGCGCTCCCGGCAGCCGGAACATCACGTAGCGCGCATCCTTGATGTCGAGTGCGGCGCCCTTCTCGCCCGGCTTCAGGTAGCGCTGCGCATTGGTTGACGTAGGCATCTCGCCGAGATGCGTATCTCCCAAGTTCGAGCCCATGTCCTTGTTGTTCTTGGGCTTGCCGCCGGCCGCGGGAATATTGCGATCCCCGTTGGCGCCCGGCTTCGCGATGCTGCCGGGTCGGTTAGCATCGGGCTGGCTGCCGCCGCCCTGATTCTTGTCGTTGCCGGGCTGGTTGTCGGGGCCGGGATTTTTTGCGTTGGCGGTCTCGACCTGCGCTTCGGCTTTGGCGAGTTCGTTGTGCAGTTCGATGCTCGATTGGTCGCCCTTGTTCTGATCGTTCTTGTCGTTTTTTGCCGATCCTTTTCCGCCTTCGTTCTTGCCCGAATTCTTGCCGCTCGCACCTTTGCCCGAAGCCGAACTCTTCCCGCCCGGGTTCTGGCCGGCGCCCGTCGCACTATTGCCCTCGCCGCTGCCCGCGCCCGCGGAGTTGCCCTGGCCCTGGCTCTTGCCGTTGCCGTTTCCGTTCTGTGCGTTTGACTTGCCGGCCGCCTGATTTTTTCCCGACTGGCTGTTGTTGCGCTTCTGAGCGGCCTTGTCGGCCTGCCGCATCGCTTCCTCGATGCGTTTCTTTTTTTCTTCCGGCGGCAGCTTGAAATTCTCCAGCGCGTCAGCTGCCTGGCGAATCTTGTCCGCCAGCGCGGAATCATCGGCACTGGCCGATGTTCTCGCGATCTCCTCGGCGATCGCGCGCAGCTTGGCGGCCTCGGTATTTTCGGGCGTCGGCGCGCGCACCAATCCCAATGTCGCAAGCACCATCGCAAGCGCGACCACGCCCGCAAAAATCGAGGAACGCTTGAGCGGCTCGCCGGCTTCGAGTCTGAATTCCCGGCGAATATCGAGGTTGGCGAACAGCGCGATCGCGTGCCGCCACAGAATCGGGAACAGCGGCGTGCGCCGCGCAACGATGCTCTCCGGCGCCGACGGATCGGCCAGCGTGGCGAACGTCACGATCTCCTGATCGCATTCCAGCCGGTCGTCGAGCTCGGCTGCCGCCGCAACAAAGTCGTTGGCGCGCCGATACGCCCGCAATGCCATCACCAATCCTGCCGCCAGCACCGCGACGCCCGCGCCGATCAATGCGAGGCTGAGCCACGCGGCACGCTCGGGCGCAAGACGGTATCCCAGCCGGGTCCAGGTCACGTCGCCGATCGGCTCGAGCAACACTCCCAGCGCGATCGCGGTCAGCGCCGGCGCAACCGCGCATAGCATCGCACGGATGGCGGCTAGCCGCGCGATCCGCGCGCTGGCGATCCCGATTGTCTCGACCGGATTGTCCACAGAATGAAATTATAGCGTACTCGACGCAGATGCGACCGTCCAATCGGCGGCCGAACGCCTTATTTTACCGCCCTAGCGGCTGGTTTATCCGCCGGTGGCTTCCGTTCGACTGCGATCGCGCGCCGATGCTCTTCGAACGATTTCGAAAAGACATGAGTGCCCCCTTCGCGCGCGACAAAATAGAGAAATTCGGTCCGCGTCGGATACAGCGCGGCCTCGATTGATTTCAGCCCCGGATTCGCGATTGGCCCCGGCGGCAAGCCGGTGAAGTCGTACGTATTGAAGGCCGACGCCGTGTGAACCGCGCTCGCCGCCGACGCGCTGGCTCCGTCGAGCGCATACTCCGCCGTCGGGTCCGATTGCAGCGGCATCTTGAGCCGCAGCCGATTGTAGAACACGCCCGCGATCAGTGGCCGCTCGCCGGGCGCTTTCGCTTCCTTCTCGACGATCGAGGCCATCGTCACCAACCGGCGCGCATCCAGCCCTACCTCGAACATCCGCTCTTCCACCGCCGGCGTCAGCACCTGGTAGAACCGCGCGAGCATCGCCGCCAGCACGTCATTGGTCTTCGCGTGCGGCGAAAATCTGTACGTCGCCGGGAACAGGTAGCCTTCCGCGCCGAGCGGCATCAGCCCCAGCGCCCGCACCATCGCGCCCTCGCGCGCGGCTTGCTCGAATTCGTCCTCGCAGACCAGGCCCGTCTCGGCCAACCGCTCCGCGATCTGATGAACCGTCAAGCCTTCGGGAATCGTGACTGTCACCACGACGAAATCGCCCCTGACCAGATGGCGCATCACGTCGGGTATCCGCTCGCCGCCGTTGAATGCGTAGTCGCCCGGCTTGATTTGGCGCGCGGTCTGGCTCATCTGGCCGTACAATCGGAGCGCGAATGCGCTTCGAACCACGCCGGCATCCGCCAGCGCCCGCGCGATTTGGCGAAACGACTCGCCCTTTTCAATCGTGAGCTCGCGTGGCGGCGCGAATTTTTCGGTGGGACTCAGCCAGTAGTATGAGACCGCGGCGTACGCTGCGCCCACGACGATCGCGATCACGAGGATTGCAGCCGCAAGCTTCATCTAATGCGAGGATATATTTCGCGCCGCGGTTTTTCATCAGCCACTAACGCCGCCGCCCGGGATTTTCTCCGGATGCGCCTGCATCCAGCCTTCCAGGATCACCACCGCCGCAAGCGCGTCGAGCCCGGTCTTGCGCGCGCCCTTCCTGGCCCCCATCTCCGCCAGACGCTCCCGGGCTTCGAAGCTCGTCAGCCGCTCGTCGAACATCTCGACCGTGACGCCGAGCGCATCCGCGATGCTCGCGGCGAACCGCCGCGCCCCGCGCGCGGCCGGACCTTCGCTGCCATTCATGTTGAGCGGGAGGCCGACGATGATCGTGCTCACGCCGCGCTCGCGGATCATCGCGGCGATCGCCGCGAGGTCCTTTTTGAGCGCGCGCCGCTCGACGATTCCCACCGGATACGCTCCCATCGAGGCCGCGTCGGTGACGGCGACTCCGATTCGCCGCCGCCCGAGATCAAGCGCCGCAATCGTCATCCGCTTCCCGGTTGACATTCACGATTCATAGACGGCCTCCCGCCTCCGCGGGCTGGAGGATAACAATTTTCATGACCGCTGGTACTATAGATGCCACAATCGAGGACTGACCCTGAGATCCATTTGATGAAAACTTTTTCGCAATTCTCGCGTTCAGCGGCGCTTTGCATTGCCAATCTCGTATTGGCAGTCCTGCTCTGCCCTGAATCGGCATGGGCTTGGGGACCTGATGGGCACGAAATCGTCGCAATCATTGCGGCGGATAACCTCACGCCTGCCGCCGCGAGTCATGTGGCAGACATCCTTGGCGTGCCAGCCGACAAGAGATCAATCGCAAGCGCGATGGCGGGTGCTTCGATCCTTCCCGACTCCAGGTTCCGCGATGAAGATCCTTTGACCAGGCCATGGCACTTCATCGACATTTGTCTGCAAGACCGGCGCGCGGACGTTGCTGCGCGATGCCCCCGCGGAAACTGCGTAACGGGGAAAATCGACGAATATTCAAAGCGCCTGAAAGAGGGGAACTACGACCGCTGGAACGCGGACGGCGATCTGGCGTTCCTGATCCATTTTGTCGGCGACGTCCATCAACCTCTGCACGCCGCGAACGACGAGGACCGCGGCGCCAATTGCATAACGGTTGCTCCGAATGTTCGAGCAAAAGATCTTCACGCGGTCTGGGACACCACCGTCGTGCGCCGTCTCGAATACAGCGTCGATTCCGGAAGGCCCGGCGCGACCGCCCGCAGGCTGGAACGAACCTACGCGGCCGAGAGCAAGACCGATTCATGGATTCCCGCCGCCGATATCGCGTGGGAATCGAATCAAATTGCGCGGTCCGACATCTACGCCGCGCTGCATATCCCAATCGAACCCTGCCGACCCACCGCCGATCTCTGCCTCAATCCTCTCGGACACGCCGTCGAACTGGACTCTTCTTACCTCGACCACGCTGACGCGGTCGCGGGCCATCAGCTTGCGAAAGCGGGATTCAGGCTGGCGAGCCTGTTGAATCAGATCTGGACGCTGCCCGCCGCTCGCAGCGATATGCCGCGTGAATCGAATGCGAACTCCGCCCCGGCTCAGGATCTTTCATCGCAGGCCGTCGCCGGCCAAATCGTTTTCGTCGGTAATCGGCGAAGCAAAATTTACGCGTGGCCCGGATGCGGCACCTACGACAAAATGGCGCCCGAGAATCGAGTCGTGTTCGCGAGCCGCGAAGCGGCCGAGCAGCAGGGGTATCGGGCGGCCCGAAATTGTCCCTGATGAATTTGTCCGAAACCGTCCCTTTCAGTCGCATCTCGCGCCGTTGATAATCCCGATTCATATGTGCCCTGCTACTCGCTCAGTTCATCGAGCAGGGCCTTGGCGTCCTTGAGGTCGGCGGTGTCGAAGCCTTCGGTGAACCAGTTGTAGATCTCGGCGAGCATCGCGCGCGCCTCGTCGCGCTTGCCCTGATTCGCGAGCAGGCGGGCGAGGCTCACGGTTGCACGCAACTCCCACCATCGCGCCTGTTGAGCGTGCGCCACCTCAATCGCAGTGCGAAAACTGGATTCGGCTTCTGTGTGACGCGACGGTCCCTGCGTCAGCAGCAGTTCGCCTTTGAGCCGGTTGAGCTCAGATGCGCAATATCGCTCGCCAGTTCTGTCCGCGTGGGCGAGAGCCTCCGAGGCCATCGCGAGACCCTCCTCGAGATCGCCGCGCCTCAAATGGCACTCGAGGAGCAGCACGTCCGGCAGGCTGCGAACTCTGTTCCCGGCTTCGGCAGTAACTGCCCGACCACGACGGATTTCCTCAAGGCCTTTGGCGCTGTCACCTTGCATCGCCTCGACCCAGCCGATGCATGCTGCCGCGTAGCCGGATATCGCCGTCCTTCCGTGCTCGTTCGCGAGGCGGAGTGCAGCCTCGCCGGACTCGCGGATGTTTCCAACGTCCCGGATAAAGTAGTGGAGAAATGCCGAGAACATCTCGGCTATCGCAATTGTAAGCGGAATGCGGGTTTGGCGCGCAAATGCGAGGCCCTCGCGGGCCTCCTGCACGGCCTGATCGGGATAGCCAAGAAGAGCCAGGATCAGGGCGCCCCGCATGCGCTCGCGGCCGACCAGTTCTGGCCATCGGGATGCGCCCGGGCGCATGTCGCCGGCTGCCATTTCGAGGAGTTGCTGCAGGTGCTGGCGTGCCGCACTGATCTCACCGAGAAACCACAGTGTCTGCACCGCGACCGCGTGAGCGCCCAAGCGCTCGCTCGGCTCGTCGTGGCGCGCAATTTTCGACATCTCCTCGCAGAGTTCGAGAGCCCGCCCGAGCTCCGCTCGGAAACCGTAGTACACGCACAACCCGTTGAGCGCATTGAACAGCCCCCCGCTGTCTCCGTTGCGCTCGCACAGTTCGCGTGCGCGCAGGTACGCGGCTTCCACGCCGGCCGCCGCGGGACTTGCGACTGCTAACGCGGCGGCGAGCGCAAACTGCAAGGCCGCCTCGCGGCGCGCGCGCTCCGCTTCGTCCGCGATACCGCCGAGGAGAGCGAGCCCGTCCCGGAGCCCGGCAACCGCCTCGTTCGCAGCGTTGCGGCTGATCTCCTGTTCCGCCGCCAGCAGCAGGTAGTCGATTGCCTTGGCGGAGTTGCCCGCGCGGCGGTAGTGATGGGCAAGCTCGACGACGTGATCGTCGATGCTCGCGGCATACAGCGTTTCGATCGCGCCGCCGATGCGCTCATGCAGCAGCTTGCGCCGGTCGCTCAGAATCGAGTTGTAGGCAACTTCTTGGGTCAGCGCGTGCTTGAAGGTGTATTCGACGTCGCCGACCGCCGGCTGCTCGTAGATGAACTCGCCGAGCTGCAGGTCGTCGAGCATGGGTGCAAGCTCGTCGGGGGAAGTCCCCACCACCGCGCGCACGAGGTTTAGCTGGAATTCCTTGCCTATCACGGCAAGGGTCTGCAGGAGATCCTTCTCTGGAGGCGGCAGACGATCGATGCGCGCCGCGAGAATCGCCTGCACGGTGGGCGGAATCTTCAGATCACCCAGCGCCTTGGTCAGTCTGACCGCCGCGCCGTCGCGTACCAGCGCGCCTTCGTCGAGCAACACCTGCACGGTCTCTTCCATGAAGAACGGGTTGCCCTCGGTGCGCTCGATGATGATGCGTTTCAAAGCCTGAATATCAGGGCCGTCGCCGAGCAACGCCGACAGCATCTCATCGGCACTCTCTTTGCCCAGCGGGTCGAGGCGCAACTGGGTGTAGTAGGTCTTGCTATTCCACTGATGCGAGTATTCGGGCCGGTAGTTGACCAACATCAGGATGCGCGCGGTGCCGATTGAATCAGCGAGCAGGTTCAGAAATCCCTGCGTCTCCTCGTCGATCCAGTGCAGATCTTCGAAGATCACCATCAGCGGCTGATTGAGCGACTCGCGCAGCAGGATGCGTTTGACAGCGTCAAGCGTGCGGCGACGGCGCACCTGCGCATCCATCGCGCTCAACGGGTCGTCGGCCTCCGGGATGGCGAGGAGAGAGTAGAGATAGGGCAGCGTGTCTTCCAGCGAGCGGTCGAGGATTACGATCTTGCCTGCCACTCTTTCGCGGCGTCTGCGGGCGTCGTCGGCGCTATCGATGCCGAAGTAGCCATGCAGCAGGTCGATGACAGGCAAGTACGCCGACGCTTTGCCGTGCGAGACCGAGAACGCCTCGAGCACCATCCAGCCCGATTGCGAAACTGCCTTGAACTCGAAAAAGAGCCGGGACTTGCCGACCCCCGCCTCGGCCATCGCGGCGACAATCTGCCCGTGCCCCGCCTTGGCCTGCTCCGCCGCGCGCTTGAGCGTGTCCATCTCGGCCTGCCGGCCGACGAACTTGGTCAGCCCGCGTCCCGCAGAGCGTTGCAGGCGCGTGCGCAGTGGGCCGAGCCCAGTCACCTCGTAAACGTTGACCGGTTCGCTGACGCCTTTGACTTTGGTCGGGCCCAGCGGCTTGAGCTGGAAATATCCCTCCACGAATTTGCGCGTCTGCTCACTGATTGCGATCGACCCGGTTGGCGCGAGCGCCTGCATCCGCGAGGCCAGATTGGTCGTATGCCCGATTGGCGTGTATTCAGTGTGTCCTTGGCCGGTCGCGATCGAACGCACCACAACCTCGCCCGTGTTCACACCGACGCGCGCTTCGATCGGCAGGTTCCCGGCCTCGCGCAATCTTGCCGAGTAGCGTTTCAGCTCTTCCTGCATCCGCAGTGCGGCGTACAGCGCGCGTTGCGGATGATCTTCATGTGCGACCGGCGCGCCGAACAGCGCGAAGATGCCGTCACCGGTCGATTGCACGATGTACCCGTCGTAGCGGCGCACCGCGTCGATCATCAGCTTCAATGCCGGATCGACGATCGCGCGCGCTTCTTCGGGATCGAGGTCTTGTTCCAGCTCGGTCGATCCCTTGATGTCCGCGAACAGCGCGGTGACCGTCTTGCACTCGCCTTCGAGCGCGGATGCTTCGTCAGACGGGGTGACGCGCACAGACGGGGTTGCAGCTTCGACTGGAGTCGATGCCGGCGCGGCGGCATCGAGCGATACACCGCAATCAGCGCAGAACTTCGCACCGGATGCGTTTTCCGAACCGCACTTCGAACATCGGTTCGGCACGGGGCTGCCACACTCGGCGCAGAACTTCTTGCCCGTCTTGCTTTCGGTCCCGCACTTCGTGCAAAGCATCGCCTGACCCTATCGAGAGAGAGAGCAGGCCCCTCTTGTATCACCCAACCTCGGCTGCGGACCAGCCAGCTGCTCAACGCAAGATCTCAACCCGTCCCTTGCCGTGTAAAGGGCATCCGCATCCCCGGCCCGGTCGCGTCGCGCGCGTCGGAGAGTCCCGATTTATATGTACCCTGTGGATCGGTTTATTTGTGCCTACCGTAACCGCGTGAATGTCACTCGCTGTCCTCAACGAAGTGTCAACAAAGACGACAGTAGTGTATCAGACTGATACACCTCCAGGGGTTGCGTTGAGTAGGCGAATCACCTAGCGTCGCTGCTGATGCTGGCTCGGGGGAGACGCTCTTTGGGATATCCACGCGCGCTGACGGGGTTGGTCGTTGCCCTGGCGGCGACCACCATGGCGCTGTTTCTATTTTTCCAGGCAAATCCGCAGACGCTTGGCTCGCCGCTCGACACGCTCACCTCCGAACTGGATGCCGGCAAGGACGCCCCCGACGTAGTCGAACAGCCCGATTCCGTCGATCCCGCTCCTGCGTCGATCATGATCAGCACGACGCTTGACCGCACCGCGCCCATCGAAAGCTACCTTCGCGACGCCGGGATGGAACCGAGTGACGCGCATCAGTGGGCGTCGTACATTCAGCGCATCACCGCGAACCGATATTTTCACAGCGGGCATCCGCTGACGCTATATAAAGATCCCGAGACCGGCGAGATGCGCGGCCTCAAGTACGATCTTGACGAAAAGACTACCATCACCGCGGCCAGCCTCGGCGCCGGAGTGCTGAAGGCCGGGCTGCGGCCGATCGAGTATTTCACTCACCCGATCAAGCTGACGTTTGCGGTCACCGACAACTTCCAGCGCGCAGTCGCCGAGAACGGGATACCCAAGCCAATCGTCGACACGCTCCAGGATGCGTTCTCGGACCGCCACGATCTCAATCGCCTCGCGCCCGGTTCCGCGGTCAAGCTGATTTACAATGAAAAGGTCAGCCGCGACGGCTCCTACGCGCTCGCCGGCGACGTGCAGGCGGCCCAAATCCGCTTTGGAAGCCGCACGCTGACGGCGATATCGTTCTCGGACGAACACGGCCGCCCTCATCTATATGACGAAAAGGGCCACGCACTCGGTCCGCAGTCGCTGAAGTTTCCGCTCAATTTCAAGTACATTTCCTCGGGCTTCACCTTCCATCGCTATCATCCGATCCTGCACGAGTATCGGCCTCATGTCGGCGTCGATCTGGTCGCCCAATACGGCGAGCCGGTCAAGGCGGTCGCCGACGGCACCGTAATAAGCGCGGGATGGCAGGGCGAGCTCGGCAATTGCATCCGCCTCCAGCATCAGCATGAGATGGTCAGCATCTACGGCCATCTGTCGAAGATTAGCTCCGACGTGAAGCCGGGCGGCTACGTTCGTGTCGGACAGGTCATCGGAAATGTCGGTTCGACCGGCCTTTCGACTGGGCCGCATCTCCACTTCGCGATGGAAAAAGACGGCGCCTGGGTCAATCCTCTCACCGAGAAACTTGGCGAGAATCACGAGGTCTCACCGCGGATGAAGGCGATCTTCGACGACATCAAGGACCGCTACCAGTCCGCGCTGGCCGAGCTGCCCGACCTCGGCAGCCATTTGATCGCGATCGACGCGCGCAAACCTGCGATCTCGAAGTTCGGCGACATGTACCACGTGACCGTCGGCCGCAGCCGGGCAAAGACCGGGCATATCCGGGGACAGAGAATTTCGAGCAGCCGCGACGCCGCGGCGCTCGGAGCCTCGGGGTCCGACAGCGCGCTTTGAATCCCTTGGAGCGAAAGCTCCGTGCGCGTCCCGCCCCCGGCACGCCGCCAAATCGCGCTCACACCTGTGGATGACCGCGCGGGTTCGTTTGGTCCATTCACCCTTGCCGCATTCTCCGCAGTTTGGCTAGAGTGTTGAACTTGTAGGCTACCGAGGGAGGGTCAATGATGCGAAAACGGCTCAGTGTTCTTTCTATTTTCGCCTTGAGTATCGCGATCGCCGGCGTGGCATTAGCGCAGAATGCACCGGCGCCATCCGCGGGGTCATCTCCAATCGCGACTGCCGACGGAGAAACGAGCGGGACGCAGGTGCAGGTGAAGTCGCTCAAGCGCGTCGGCGACACCCTGATGCTCCAGATGACGGTGGTCAACAACTCCGACAGCGCTTTCAAGATGTATGGGGAACTGGCGACAGCTGCCAACTCCGATGCCGACGCCGTCACACTGATCGACCTCGCCAACAAGAAGAAGTACGAAGTCATACGGGATGCGGACAAGAATTGCCTGTGCAGCCGCAATCTGGGGGACGTTCCGCCTAAGGGGAGCCTGACCATATACGCGAAGTTCCCCGCCCCTCCGGACAGCGTGCAGAAGATCGAGGTCAACGCCCCGCATTTCATGCCCATGGACGACGTCCCGATCTCGCAATAGCCGGGAGGCGCCGATGCGACTTTATTCCCTGGTGTGGCTGCTCGCCGCCGCACTCGCGCTGACGGCGACCGCGGTACTCGCGCAGCAAGCTAACGGCAAGGCTCTTAGCGTCAAGGTGACGGACCTGGTGTGGCCCGCGCCCAAAGATCTAATTTTCAAAATCGATGATCTTGCTGGCGCGAGCGGTGCGATCGCGGGCAAAGTGACGGATTTGCAGATCAAGGAGACCACGACCGAGATCAAGATCGATCTCGCCGCCGACGTGCTGTTCGATTTCGACAAGTCAACTCTACGCCCCTCGGCGCGCACCGCGCTCAAGCAGGTCGCGTCGATCATTCGCGACAACGCGAAAGGGCATATAGTCAAGATCGTCGGCTACACCGACTCAAAGGGCTCCGATCCTTACAATCAGCGCCTGTCAGACCGGCGCGCCGCCTCGGTGAAGAGCTGGCTAATCGCCAAGGAAGGCCTGAGCAACGTCAATTTCGAAAGTGAGGGCTTCGGCGCGCGGAATCCGGTAGCGCCGAATACCAACCCGGACGGTTCCGACAATCCCGACGGCCGGCAGAAAAATCGCCGGGTCGAGATCATAATCGCCAAGGGTTAGCTTGAGCGACCCGTTCGGAGGCATCCGATGAACCGGGGGAGTAAACCGCCGCCAATGAGGCTGGCGCTGTGGAGCGTCGCGGTCCTGCTGAGCGTTGCCGTTGCGCCCACTGGCGCCCGTGCCGCAGGCGCGGCGACGCCTACTCCAACCCCAACCGGACCATCGTATTTCATCACGTGGTTTGGCACCGGGAAAGGAAGTAACACCCGCGAGATCATTCAATCTGGCGAACATCTGGCTACCCAGGTCTGGACTACGACTTTTCTGAGGCAAGGCTCTGCCGTGGTGAAGTTCGATAGAAACGGCATGCACCGCAGCCTTCAAATGATAAGCAACGCAGAATCATGTCAAAGTGACTATTCGATAAAATGCTTCTGCTCCCCCGGGCCCCACAACCCCGGTGGTGCGAATGAGCACTGGCACAGTTCTCTGATCGCACCCAATTCGCCTGCATCGAGCGACCCGTGGTTGAGTCGAGATTTTACATTTGTTCCTACTCCACCGCACCGGCTCGACGACGGAAGCTGGGAGGTCTATGCGAAACCCCCAACCCCCGGAGGCACCTTTCTGGAGAGCGATACATTCCAAGACATTTGCGGCCCCGCTTACGGGATCAAGCGCTGGGTGCCCCCTTCGACAATACGCGTCAGGGGCGACTATCCTGGCGGCGGCTCCGCAGTATTCCCAAGCAAGTGGCCCGATTGGCTTCTAAAATCGAAAACGCCAGACTTCTTTTCGGGACACTTTAATTGGGTCAATCAACAGGAAAAGGGTCCGCCAGCGGAAATGGAAATGGACTATACAGTTACGGTGCGGCGAATCGGAAAGTGCCGGATTATCGGCGAAATTCCGCTCAACGACAACCCGATTAACCCGGATATCAACGACGAGGATATCGAGATGGGCGTCGAGTCCGGGAAAAGCAGCATCGATCCCGACACCGGGATCGCGCCTTTGAACATCCGCGTGACGTGCGATCAAGTTCCAATCAAGAACGCCAAAGTGAATGTCAGAGTTTTCGCAAAAGCCGGTGGCCACGTGCACTTCGCTGTTGGCCGCCCGCGCGGGAGCCTCAAATGGAACGGAGTTGAGAAGAAGCTGACGGACCAGAAGCCGAGCATCGAGGTCAAGACCGACGATGACGGCCGCGCCCATCTCACTTTCAAACCGGGCAAGGCCCAGTGTTGCCTGTGGAATAAACAACAGCAATGTGTGAATCACGATTGCCCCAATATAGGCATCGCCGGAATCTACGAAATCACCGCGACTTCGGTGCGCTTCCCGCTGCGCTCGGCAGAAAGAGCGGTGGAAGCCAAAGTGGATGGTCTCTCCCCCCTGGATGCCGACCCGAACTACGTCGATAACGTCGGCACCGGCAATCACACCTCTGGCGACAATGCCACTGCCGCCACGAAGAAGGGGCTCCATCCATTCGCCGAGGCATTTTACAAGGCCCAGCTGTTACACAATGACCAACTCACCGCTTGCGGCCAGCATGAATGGCCGATTTATCCGCTGTGGGTGATCGACGTCTCGCTACCCACCGGCGGTCTATACGACCTTCACGACGACTGGTCGACCCCTCACCAAACTCACGGCCACGGCGACGGCGTGGATTTCTCCGTCCACAGGCGCTCTAACTCCAAAAGCGCTTGGCCCGCGGACAAGTCCCAGATGCCCATATGCGATGGCTACACTATCTCTCCGCAAGGATGGCTGATGATGAAAATGTGGGAGCTCGGGTCCAAATACGGCTCTTGGGACAACACTGACTTTAACGCCCCTTCGCAGCCGTGGCACTTGCACGTCAAACAATAGAGCTTTGGACTCGATTCGCAAAGAGGCAGAGCTCACGGCAATCTCAATCGGCGCGCGAGTTGCGGTCGTCTTCCTCGCGTTGATTCTTTCCAGCGCGGACGGCTTCGCGCTCGGCGCAAAGCCCGATCTTACCGTCATTGTGTTCGCCGCGGATTCGGACCTGCCTCCCGCCGCTGCGCCGGGGCAGCGGTTCTCGTTCAGGATTGGTCTCGACAACGTGAACGCAGCCGCCGAGGCGCATCACGTCAAATTGACCGCGGTTCTGCCCGACGGACTCAAATTTCAGACTTCGGTTCCTCCGCCGACCAGGGTCGAGAGTGGAAATCACCTGGTCTGGGAGATAGACACCCTGGACCCGAAAGCCCTGCCAAGATTCTTTGAGGTCACGGCGCAGACGGACTCCAATTTGGCCCCTGGAGGCCAACTGGAGATTTCGGCTGAGGTCGCGTGCAGCGAAGGCATTGCCAATCCTGCCCATAGTCACGCCAGCGACACGATCTTTGTGCAGCCGGCGGGGCCGAGTCTGGTTTTCTCCGGCTCAACCCTCGATTCAGTGCCGCTCACTATCGATGATCCCGTGACCTTCGAAGTCAATCTCACGAATGCCGGCAATCTTTCGGCCACCGATACCCGCCTCGAGGCGACTCTGCCGAAAGAGGTAGCGTTCGATAAGGCCGACCCGCCACCCGCATCTTCAAGCGGCCAAGTCGTCACTTTCAAGTTGGGCGATCTGGCGCGCAACGAGTCACGCGCCGTTACGATGACGGTCGAATTCGACCCTCATCAGCGCTCCGATGTAATCCTGAGCGACCGGCCTTTGACCTTCGCGTTCCGGGTCGCGCGCATAGCTTCTGGCGCCGAGGTCACCGATAGCCACTTCGAGATCACCAAACACATTGAGTCTGTCGGACAGGACGTTGCAGTGTGGCTCACGGCTGAGGGCTCGGAAGAACCCGGTGAAGCCTCGCCAAACACTGATGTTACCTGCGTGATCAAATTCGCGAATCTCGGAAATCAGGCGGCGCACAAAGTTACCGTCACATTGAATCTCGGCTCGGGCGTGGCTCTCGCGCACTCAGATCCTCAACCTTCTGGCACCGGTAACAACGATGCATTTCCGGGCGGAGTGGCGCATTGGGATATCGGCGATTTGGGTGTTGGAATATCCGGAACGATCCGTTCGGTAATTCATGTCACGTCGGTGCCGGATGACGGCACGCTCGTTAACGCGACCATCACCGCGGACGGAATCGACATCGACTCCTCTAACAACACGGCGTCGTTGCTGTGGCATAGTCCATTGCCGCCAGGCACGCTCAAATCGATGCGGCGTACCTCAGCAGTCGAACCTGTTGGCGGCTCCGAGGGAGCAAGTGTACGCTCGGTTTCGCACCGATTGCGTCACCTCTTCGAGTTGATTCTGCTGATCGTCGTGGTGCTGATTGTCGTCCGCGCATGGCGTAACCCGTAGGTCTGTGAATGCGCGAGCATCCCAATACCGATTTCTTCAAACCCGGATTGCCGCGCGCCTTTGGGCATCGCGGATCCGCCGGTACGCATCCTGAAAATACGCTGGAAGCATTTGCCGCCGCCGCCGCGATCGGCATTCAGTATCTCGAACTCGACATCCATATGACGCGCGACGGCGAAATCGTTGTCAGTCACGACGACCATCTGGAGCGCACTTGCGGACGCGCCGGCGTCATCCGCGAGATGACCTACGCCGAGCTTGCATCGGCCGACGCGGGCCGGATGTTTACCCTCGACGGCGCGAATTTTCCATTCAGAGACAAGGGTATCCGGGTCCCGCGCCTGGCCGAGGTGCTTGCGGCATTTCCAAAACTGCCGATCGAGATCGAAATCAAGCAAATCGCGCCGAGCGTGGTCGTGCCGATGCTCGGCGTGATCGATCGCGCGGGGAGGCGCAGGAGTGTGTTTGTCGCCAGCGAGCACCAGCAACCGCTCGACGAGGTCCGGATGCTGGCGCCGGGAATCCCGACCAATTTTTCGTACATCGAATCGGGCGGATTCTTTCAGGCGATGGTGAGCCGCGACAACTATCGCCCGCCCGGCGACGCACTCCAAATCCCGCGCAGCTACGAATCGTGGCAGCTCGTCACGCCCGATAGTGTCGAGTTCGCCCATCGCATCGGACTCGAAGTGCACGTCTGGACGGTGAACGAGGAAGCCGAAATGGAGGAATTATTCGACATGGGCGTCGACGGATTGATCAGCGATTACCCGCGCCGCCTGCTCGACGTGATTCGCAGACGCGCAGCCGCGCGCCGCTGAGCGCGCACATTTCTTTACGGCGGGCTTTGCCAGTTCGCCGCATGCTCTGTTACGATTCCGCCCGCTCGTCTGAAAATTTACGCGGGAGCGAAAAATTATGAAACTCGACACCGGTCTCGCGACGCGCAACTTGCGCGATGTTCCGGCCGCCGCCCGCGCCGCCGAGGCGGCGGGGTTCGATGCGATCTGGATTCCAGAGGCCGGCAACGACGGCTTTCTTCCGGCCGCGCTGATCGCGGAGCATACCAAGCGAGTCAAAATGGGAACGTCGGTCGCGATTGCGTTTCCGCGCAGTCCGATGGTTACCGCCGCGACCGCGTGGGACCTGGCGGGGCTTGCCGAGGGCCGCTTCATCCTCGGCCTCGGCACGCAGGTCAAGGGGCATATCGAGCGCCGCTACAGCACCAAGTGGGAAGCGCCGGTGCCGCGCCTGCGCGAGTACATCCTGGCGCTCCGCGCGATCTTCAAATGCTGGTCGGAGGGCGGTGCGAAACTTTCGTTCCAGGGCAAGTACTACAACTTCTCGTTGATGACGCCGTTCTTCACGCCGGGCAGACACAACTACTCGAACGTGCCGATTCACATCGCCGGTGTGAACGAACATATCATCCGGCTCGCCGGCGAACTGTGCGAGGGTCTGCATGCGCATCCCTTCAACTCGCCCAAGTATCTTCGCGAATTCGTGCTGCCGAACGTCGAGAAGGGTCTCAAGAAGGCCGGACGCTCGCGCAAAGACTTCGAAATCCTGTCAGCCGCGTTCGTGATCGTCGGTCACAACCAGGACGAAATAAAGAAGACCCGCGAAGCCGTCCGGCAGCAGATCTCGTTCTACGCCTCGACGCGAACCTACAAGATCGTGCTCGACATGCACGGATGGGGCGACGTGGCCCAGCGATTAAACGAAAAGGCTGCCAAGGGCGAGTGGGTCTCGATGGCCAAGGAGATCACGGACGAGATGCTCGACGTGTACACGGTCGCGGGCACCTACGATGATATCGCGGACAAGGTGATGCAGCGTTATGATGGGCTGCTCGACCGGGTTGCGTTTTACATTCCGTATCGCGCGGGCACCGACGACGCGCAATGGGCAAAACTCGCAAAGCGATTCAATGGCTGAGAGCTGAACAAGGAGAAAACTTCGATGAGCAAGGCAATGTTGAAAACGATGGCCGCGATGGCGGCCGTGGCCGCGTTCATGCTTCCGAGCGCGAGCCGGATCGCGGTTGCAGCCGACGCCGCCCCCTCAGCCGCGGCTGTGCCAGCGCCCGCCGTGGACGAGCCCGGCACCAAGAGTTTCACGCTGGTCTCGGTCGAGGTGGATGAGACGAAGATCTGGTTGCCCAGCGTGATCGCGGTCGAGCAGGGCGACAAGGTAAAGCTCACGCTCAAGAATCAGATACCGGGCGCGGGCCCGTCGAATCAGCACGGCTTCACGATCCCGGCATACAACATCGCGGAGATTGTGACCCACGGCACGCCCAAGACGATCACGTTCGTCGCCGACAAACCGGGCGTGTTCCCGTTCTTTTGCCAGTTGCATCTTGCGCATGTCGGCGGCTCGTTAATCGTTCTACCCAAAAAGTAGGGCGAGGCGCCGCGGGAGCGGCCAGCGATTGCGAGACTCGCCCCTCTCCACGGCGCGCCCCCGATGCCATCGGCGCGCGAAAGGGCTAGGCTTGATCGCGCATGCGCACGGTAGTCCTCTATGCGCGTTCGCCGGACTGGCGCGCGGTCGTCGAGCGCGCCGACGAATTGATGGCGTCGGCGGATTTTCGGGTGCTCAAATCTGAAGCGCGCACGCTGGCTGGATTCATCGACGTACCCGGTGCAGGCCCCGCGTTCTTAAAGCGCGTCGAGGTTGCTTCATGGAGCCGCGGCGTTTACGCGCGATTTCGCGGGTCTCGCGCGGCGCGATCGCTCGCCGGCGCCGCGATGCTCCAAGCGCAAGGCTTCGCGCATCCGGAGCCGCTGGCAGCCATGGATTTGTACCAAGCGGGTGCGATTCGAGCCTCTTATCTTGTCAGTCTCGCGCTCATCAATGCCGACTCTTTGAGCCGCTTCATGCTCGGCCCCGGAGAAATCAAGGGACGCAACGTGCGCCGCCGCAAACAAATCTCCGATGCGGTGGCCGCGCAAATCCGTCGCCTCCACGAGTCCGGTCTTTACACGCACGATTTGCAAGAGACCAACATCATGGTCGAGGAAAACAAGTCCGGCGGCTTCAATGTGTACTTTATCGATCTCGAGGATTTCCGCCGCGCCGCCAACGTATCGTGGGATCGTCGAATTCTGAACCTGGTGCATCTCGATCGCAGCATCGGGCGATTTCTGTGCCGCGCGGCGCGGCTCGATTTTCTTTACTCCTACCTGGGCCATCGGCCGGACCGCGCGGCCGCGCGCAGGATGGTCGCCGAAGTCAGAGCAGCGCGCGAGTCGATCGATCGCCGCAAGCGCCGCGGCGTCCCGGCCACGGAGCGGGTCGTGGAGCCGCTCGCTGGAGGAACCGAGTAGTGGCGTTTTCGATCCGCAGCCGCGAGTACGACCATCACACCGAGCAGGTCCACGCCGCCGGCGGAAGCTGGGTGCGCGACGTGATGCTCGGGCTGAACGACGGACTGGTCGCCTCGTTCGCGGTAACCTCCGGCGTCGCGGGCGCGTTCGTCACCGGCAACGCGGCGATGATGGCGGGACTGTCGGAGATGCTTGGCGGCGCGGTAGCGATGGGGCTTGCGGCGTTCATCTCCGCGCGCTCGCAGATCGAGTTTTATCAAAGCGAGATAGAACGCGAGCGCGACGAAATCCACCGATGGCCGGAACGCGAGCGCGAAGAGATCAGCACCATCTATCGAAAAAAAGGGTTCGCCGGGCCGCTGCTCGATCAGATCGTCGCGCACATCACGTCGGACCCCGAGCGATGGAGCAACGTGATGATGCGCGAGGAGCTGGGCTTCAACGAAGAATCCTTCGACAGTCCCCTCCGTTCAGCGTGTGCCGTCGGGTTGTCGTATCTGTCAGGAGCGGCAGTGCCCGTCTGGGCGTACATTTTTTTCGAGCCGAGCCGGGCGCTGATCGTGTCGGCCATCTCGACGGTCGCGGTGCTGTTCGGAGTTGGCGCGGTGAAGACGATCATCACCAGCCGTTCGTGGTGGCGCAGCGGACTCGAAAGCATGTTGATCGGAATCGCAGCCGCGGGTGTGACTTACGCCGCGGGCCGCATGTTTGCCGCGCGCTGAAGCTGCGCGCCGCGCGCACGTCATGCTTCAACCAGTATGTCGTCGCCGTCGGCCTTTACCGCGTAGCATCCGAGCTTGACGCTTGCGTCGTCGAGGTTCGTTCCCGTCGTGATGTCGTATTCCCATCCGTGCCACGGGCAGGTGATGGTGGTGCCGTCGAGTTCGCCCTCGGCGAGCGGGCCGCCGCGATGCTTGCAGGTGTTGTCGATCGCGTAGAATTTTCCGCCCGCGTTGAACAGTGCGATCCTTTTGCCGCCGGCCTCGACGAGTTTGCCGCTGCCCTCCGGCAGGTCTGCGAGCTTCGCAACTTTGATGAAGCTTGCCATCGGGAATTGCCTCTGCTCAGGTCGTATACTCCGCGTTGATTCGCACGTAATCGTAGCTCAGGTCGCAAGTTAGAATCCGGGCGCTCGATTTCCCCAACCGCAGATCGAGTCGCACCGCGAATTCGCGCTCTTTCATCGCAGCCCCCGCATCCGCCAGCGCCTCGGTCATCAGCCGGCCGTTCGCGGCAACTTTCACTCCGCCGATCCGCAGTACCAGCCTGTCGGGTTCGAGGTACGCGCCGGACGCTCCCGCCGCCATCAGGATTCGGCCCACGTTCGGATCGCATCCGAAGAACGCCGTCTTGACCAGCGGCGAGTTGGCGATTTGCCGGGCCGTACGCTCGGCGTCGGCAGGATTGCGAGCGCCGCGCACCTCGACGGTGACCAGCTTGGTTGCGCCCTCGCCGTCGCGCACGAGTTCGCGCGCGAGCGCCGCCGAAATTTCCCCGACCGCGCGATCGAATGCCGCCTGTTCGCGCGCGCCGAATGCGTGATTTTCCGCGGCGCCGCTCGCCATAATAATCACCGTATCGTTGGTCGACATGTCGCCGTCAACGGTGATCGCGTTGAAGCTCGCCGACAGCGCGGCCTTGAGCGATTTTTTCAGTAAAGAGGGAGCGATCGCCGCGTCTGTGACCAGGTATCCCAGCAGCGTCGCCATCCTGGGCGAGATCATCCCGACGCCTTTCACCGCGCCGGCGAGCGTGATGGTCGAGCCGCCCGCCTTGAAGCTGGTCGAGGCGGTCTTGACCCGTGTGTCAGTCGTCATGATCGCATGCGCGAAGTCGGCAAGCCCGTCTTCACACAGTGATCGTACGGCATCGGCGGCGCCGCTCTTGAATTTCGCGAAGTCGTAAAGATGACCGATCACACCGGTCGAGGAGGGCGCGACGAGCTCCGGCGCGCATCCGAGAAGGCGCGCCACTTCCGCGCATGAGTCGCGCGCAAGCCGCATCCCTTCTGCGCCGGTGAAGCTGTTAGCGCATCCGGAGTTCGCGACGACTGCCTGCAAACGGCCCGACTTGACGCGGTCCGACGTCACGCAGACCGGCGCCGCTTTCACACGATTGGCGGTGAACACCGCGGCTGCGGCGGCCGGGCGATCGGCGGCGATGATTCCCAAGTCCAGCGCGCCAGCCCTGGTCTTCAGTCCCGCGCTGACGCCGGCGAATCGAAATCCGCGCACGGCGGCGGGCTCGAGTTCGACTTTCATCCGGCAAATCCTCCGTGCGCCGAACTATACGCGGACCGAGCGCGCACGCAAGAGTGCGCGACGCACGCGTCGCTCCAGGCCGTCAAGAAATATCCGCAGCCCGGGATCGCGTGTGTGACTTCGCGACTCGGCAATTTTCTTGAGCGCTGTTCGAAGCCGCCCGGTCTTGTACAGACTGCTGGCCAGCCACGCCAGCGCCTCGCCACGGCATGACAAATCGAGGCCCAGCCTGAGCGCGGCTTCGTAATGCGGGATCGCATCGTGCTCGCGCGCGTTGTTGTCGTGGAACAGGGCGAGCTGAAAATGGGCCAGCGCTTTAGCTTGCCGCGTGCGTGCGGCTGCGATCGCTTGCTCCAACCGAGCTTGGTTGCGCCGGGGCCTGGATATCACTTGCCGTGGCAGCGCTTGTACTTCTTGCCCGAGCCACACGGGCACGGATCGTTGCGGCCGACTTTTTCGGCGTCGCGCTTGACCGGCGTTGCCGCCGGCGTCTCACTCTCGCCGCCGTGGCTCATCACGACGCGCTGCGGCTTGGCCTGCTGAATCTGCTCGACGTCCTGCTGGCGCTGCACCTGGACGGAAAAAACCTTTTCGACCACGTCCTGTTGCATCACCGCCATCAGCGCCTCGAACATCGTGAACCCTTCCTTCTGGTATTCGACTAGCGGATTCACCTGGGCGTAGCCGCGCAGCCCGATTCCTTCCTTCAGATGGTCCATCGCGAGCAGATGGTCTTTCCAGAGCGAATCGAGCGTCTGGAGCATCACGATCTTTTCGATTTGGCGCATCACCGGCTCGGTGAATTCCGCTTCGCGCTGATCGTAGAGCTGATGCACGCGCTCGGAACCGATCTCGGTCAGATCGTCGGCCGACTGAACCGGCTTGCCGCCCACTTCGGTCTGCGCGCTTAAGCCCGGGCGGAACTTGAACTGCTTGAAGAATGCGTCGTCGATCAGCTTCCAGTCCCATTGCGCCGGTTCGACTTCGTTGTTCGCGTGCGCCCCGGCGATTTCCTCGATCAGCGCGTCGCACATGTCGAGCACGTCAGCCTTGAGCGAGGCGCCGCTGAGCAGTTCGCGCCGGCGATGGTAAACCACCTCGCGCTGCTTGTTCATGACGTCGTCGTATTCGAGCAGATGCTTGCGGATGTCGAAGTTGTGCGACTCGACTTTCTTTTGCGCGTTTTCGATCGCGCGCGATATCCATCGATGCTCGATCGGCTCGTTGTCCTCCATCCCGATTCGGCCCATCAGGCCCTTGAGACGGTCGGCGCCGAAGATGCGGAGCAAGTCGTCCTCGAGCGACATGTAGAATCGCGACGAGCCGGGGTCGCCCTGGCGTCCCGAGCGGCCGCGGAGCTGGTTGTCGATGCGCCGCGACTCGTGGCGCTCGGTGCCGAGGATGTGCAAGCCGCCGGCCTCGAGCACCTGCTCGCGCTCGGCCTTGCACTGTTCCACGTACTTCGCGAGCGCAGCCTGGAAATTCGGATCGGTCGGCTCCTTGGTGCCGACTTCCGCCGCCGCCATGAACTCGGGATTTCCGCCGAGCACGATATCCGTGCCGCGACCGGCCATGTTGGTCGAAATCGTGACCGCGGCGAAACGGCCGGCCTGGGCGACGATTTCAGCCTCGCGCTCATGGTTCTTGGCGTTCAGCACGTAATGCTTGACGCCGGTTTTTTTGAGCTTCTCGGCGACGCGCTCGGACTTTTCGATCGAGACCGTGCCGACCAGCACCGGCTGACCGCGTTCGTGGCAGTCGCTGATTTCCTCGATCACGGCGTCAAACTTCTCGCCTTCGGTTTTGTAAACGACGTCGTGATTGTCGATGCGGATCATCGGCTGATTGGTCGGAATCACGACCACGTCGAGGTGGTAAATTTCCTTGAACTCGACTGCCTCCGTATCGGCTGTGCCGGTCATCCCGGACAGCTTCTTGTACATTCGGAAGTAGTTCTGAAACGTGATGGTGGCGAGCGTCTGGTTCTCCGACTCGATCTTGACGTTCTCCTTCGCCTCGACCGCCTGATGCAGCCCGTCGCTCCATCGCCGGCCCGGCATCAGCCGCCCGGTGAATTCATCGACGATCAACACCTCGCCATCTTTGACCACGTAATCGACGTCGCGCTTGAACAGCGCGTGCGCGCGAAGCGCCTGGTTGCAGTGATGCAGCAGCATGATGTTGCGCGGGTCGTACAGATTCTCGACGCCGAGCAGGTGCTCGACTCGGGTCACCCCGTCCTCGGTCAGCGCCACGGTGCGCATCTTCTCGTCGATGGTGTAGTGCTCTTCGGGCTTGAGGCGCGGGATCACGCGGTCCACCACATAATAAGTGTCGGTGGATTCCTCGGAGGCGCCGGAGATGATCAGCGGCGTGCGCGCCTCGTCGATCAGAATCGAGTCCACCTCGTCCACGATCGCGAAGTTGTGCTCGCGCTGGACGTAGTCCTCGATGTTGAACTTCATGTTGTCGCGCAGGTAGTCGAAGCCGAACTCGTTGTTCTGGCCGTAAGTGATATCGTCGCGGTAGGCGAGCTTGCGCTCCTGGTCGGTCAGGCCGTGAACGACGACGCCGACCGTCAGGCCCAGAAATTTATAGATGCGCCCCATCCATTCGGAGTCGCGACGGGCCAGGTAGTCGTTGACGGTGACGATGTGCACGCCGCGTCCCGCCAGCGCGTTGAGCACGGCGGGCAGAGTGGCGACCAGGGTCTTGCCCTCGCCGGTTTTCATTTCGGCGATTCGCCCCTGGTGCAGGATCATCCCGCCGATCAGCTGCACGTCGAAGTGGCGCTGGCCGATCGTCCGCTTGGAGCCCTCGCGCACGACGGCGAAGACTTGCGGCAGGATTTCGAGCATCGCATCGTCGCGCCGCTCGCGCTCTTCGATCGCGCTGATATTCGCCTTCCATTCGGCGATTTTGCGGCGCAGCTCGTCGTCACTGAGCGCCGAGGTCTCGGCCTCGAGCCGGTTGATCTCGTCCACGTCGGGACGCAGCCGTTTGATTTCGCGTTCGTTCTTCGAGCCGAAGATTTTCCGCGCTACGAGGGAAATAGCTGAAGACATCTTATATGAGCGATTTTCGCGGCAAGGTTTTTTTGATCAGGTTCTCGACGAGCCAGAGCGATGCGGTTTGACCGGTGACACGGTGAAAGAGTGAAACAACCTCGCAAGTTTAGCTGGAAATCATCTTATCCCGAAATCGGCGCGGTAGGCAGGGGCCAGCCAGCCCTGCACCGGGGCAAGGAGCGCGCACTAGCGCTCGATTCGGACGGCGGATTCGACCTGCGGGCCGAGAAATCTGCGACCGACGCGGACGAAACGATCGGGGGTCTCGGTCACGAAGAAACTCTGAGTCCCGTTGCCGCCACGCCGGGCGAGTTGGAGAATCCGCAGCCGGTCGCGCACCTCGGCCGCGGTCGCAGTCGCCGAGTCTACGATCTTCACGCGCGGCCCAAGAATTCGCGCGAACATGTCGCGCAGCAGCGGGTAATGGGTGCATCCCAGCAGCAGCGTGTCGATGCCGCTCTGTTTGAGACTCTCGAGGTAGTGGGCGACGGTCAATTCCGCGACCGCATTGTCGGTCCATCCTTCCTCGGCCAACGGCACCAGCAGCGGGCATGCGCGCGTGTAGATTTCGGAGCGCGGGCCCAGCCGGTGGATCGCCCGCGTGTAAGCGCCCGACGCGATCGTTGCTTCGGTGCCGATCACGCCTATTTTGCCGTTGCGCGAAGCCTTGACGGCGGCGCGCGCGCCCGGCTCGATCACGCCGATCACGGGGATCATCGTGTCCGACGCGATTGCGTCGAGCGCGACCGCGCTGGACGTGTTGCAGGCGACCACCAGCATTTTGATTCCCTTGGCGAGCAGGAACCCGGTGTTCTCCTTCGAGTAGCGGACGATGACCTCGTTGGATTTCGTGCCGTAGGGAAGCCGCGCAGTGTCGCCGAGGTAGATGAAATCTTCATTGGGCAGCGCCGCGGTCAACGCTTTCAGGACGGTGAGTCCGCCGATGCCGGAATCGAACACGCCGATGGGCCGGTCGATTGCCGCGCGCGAGCCGCGCAAAAGCCCGTTGGGAGCCGCGATCGAATTTGGCCGGGTTGCAGATTTCTTGCGGGTCGCCATTTGAATGCGCCGGTGCGTGCTCCGTACTCAGCCGCGCGCGAGGCGTTCGCCGATTGTAGCCGGTCGGGAGGGCGCCGCGCCAAAGACGCTTTCATGGACGCTGGCCGGCTCCATGCACAGATAGGCGGGAATTTCCACGCCCGCTTTTCGCAAGCGTTCGGCAAGCGTGCGGTAGAGATTGAGGCGCAGCGGCGTGAATGTCCGAAAGCGTCTGTCAGATGCGAGCACGTCCTCGCCGCATAGCATCGGATCGCCGGGGAAACGGCTGCGCGCGGCGCCGCGCAACCGCGGCGTCATCCGGAGACCGCCCATGCTGATGAACGAGATTTGTTTGGGCGCGACTGTGTCCAGCAGCTCATCGATCAGCAGCAGGTAATCGCGCTCGGCGCCGGGATATGCGATCAACGGATCGAAATGAAACGCCACGCGGTAACCGGCGTCGAGGACCGCGCGCGCCGCCGCGATTCGCGCCGCGGGCGAGGCGGTGAGATGCTCCGAGCTTCGATAGACGGCGTCCGGCGACAAGGTCCACGAGACGAGCACGCGGCCGCGCGGGTCCAGGCCGAGAAGGTTTTCAATTTCGTCCGTCTTGGTCTTGAGCTCGAGCGTCAGATTCTCGCGCGAGGCAAAAAAATCGACCAGGTCGCGGCTAATCGAGGTAATCGAGTCGAATGCGAGCGAGTCCGCCAGTTCAGCGGTGCCGACGCGGAAGCTGCGCCCGCGAGCGTTGTCGATGAGGCGGTCGAGCTCGTCGAATGAATCGGTGAAATTCGCATATACCTGGAAGGCGGGATTGTCAGCGAGATATTCCTGCAAAAAACAGTACGAGCAATCCATCGGGCAGTTCGACGCGAGCGTGAGCACGAGGTATCCGCAGCAGGCGAACCTGGAGGAACCTGCATGACACGGCATCAGGAACGGAGTCTTGCGCCGCGCGATCACCATCCGGCGCTTGCCCGCTCCGAACGGATCGCGCGCGCCGGATGCGGGCCGGGTCGCCTCGCGCGTTTCGTTGTCGGCGACATGCGTGACTGGCACATCGCGCGGGAGTGCGCGCAGGATGCGAGTCGCCAGCGCAGAGCCGGCGCATCCGTGCTCGACAAACACCGCGTCGAGATCAAATTTCATTTTTCACTTTTTCCCGCCAAGCATTTCAATAATCCTTGTCAGTCCCGGGCGCGAGCGATCCAGCGCCTCGAGCAGGCGCGCCAGTTCGGCGGCGCTTCGCACCCGAAGCGAAACCGTGAGCTCATCAGAGCCAAGCTCCTTGGGCAAGACCAGCGAAATCCCGCGGGGGAGCTTCAGCGCCGCGACTTCAGAGCGGATCTGCTCCTGCATCTTCTTAAGCAGGGGGTAGCGAAGCGTTCGCAGTGCTTCCAGGAGGGCGCTCGCGCGCGACGGCGCGGAGCCGGGACGGCCCACAATGCGCCGAATTTCGAGGCGGTCGAGAACGCCGGCGATTGTGACGTGCTCGCGCACGGCGATTTCCTCGAGCGTCTCGAGCGCGGTCATCAATTGACCGGTCCGGAGGCGGATGACATTCGCGATATCGAGCATCGCGGCGCGCGACGCCAGGTCCATCGCGAGCCATCGCGCAAGATGGCTCGGCGGCAGACGCCGCCCGGCAGCGAGCATCCGAATCTGCGCGTCGATCTCGTCAGCATTCATGTGAAACTTCGCGAAGCATGGATCGCATCGACTTGACCGCGCATCCGATTTCAGGAGCCTCACGCGCATCCCAGCCTCGCGCCTGGTCGGCGACCGATTCGTACGGTCGTGCCTCGTCGATTCTGCCTCGTCGCAGGAGGCCGCGCGCGTAGATGCGGCATTTCTCGGCGAGTACTTCGACCGCCGAATTTCGCCGCGCCGGAGAAAGCCGGTAGTCCGCGAGCAATTTCGCAAGCGCGAGGATGCGGAAGCGATCCAGGGCGGGCGTCGTGGCCGAGAGTTGATCAGGATGCCCGCCGCGGCGTGTCACCAGCGGTTCGTCGAGCAGTCCGGCTTCATGGTCGATAAGAATTCGCAGCCATAGATCGTAGTCTTCGGCGGCGGCCATGTGCTCGTCGAAGCCGCCGGATGAGCGGAAAAGGTCGGTGCGTATCATCACCGACGACATACCGATCAGGCAGGTGCGGAGCGAATCGACGAAAATATCGCCGGCGCGCTTGCGATGGCGGTAACCGGGATTCACGCGCCGCCCGTTGCGGATCCAGATTTCCCTGGTCTGCGAGATCGCGCAGCCGGGGTTGTCGCGCATGAACGCGATCTGGCGTTCGAGCTTTGCCGGCGACCAGAGATCGTCGGAATCGAGGAATGCGATCAGCGGCGCGCGCGCGATGGCGACGCCGCGGTTTCGCGCCGCGGCGGGACCGCGATGTTCGATGCGCTCAATTTTGATTCGGATCGTTTCAGCGAGGCGCGCCAGGTGCTCGGCGGTCCCATCGGTCGAGCCGTCGTCGATGACGATCAACTCGAACGCCGGGGTCGATTGCGCGAGCACGGAATCGATCGCCTCGCGCAGCATCGCGCATCGATTGAACGTCGGAATAATTACCGAGACTTCTGGAGTCATCGCGAACCGGCGCGCTTGACGGTGTCGGAGCGATCGAATCCGAGGATTCGGCGGCGCAGCTCGTCGATTCCCTCGCCGGACGTCGCCGAGCAGAAGATCGGAGGCACGCGCATCGAGTCGAAACGCTTGAGCGCGGCGGCGCGCTCCGAACGGCGCAACTTATCGCACTTGGTCGCGACCGGAATCACCTCGATTCCGCGATCCGCGGCCATCGCCGCCAGATCGAGTTCGTCCTGCTGAGGACCGCGGCGGCAATCCACGAGAATCGCGATCGCGGCGAGATTGACGCGCTCGTGGATGTATTCGTGCATCATGAAAGCGATTTTGGCCGCTTCCTCATGACCCATCTTCGCGTAGCCGAAGCCGGGCAGGTCGCATAGCGCGAGCGTGTCGCCGACCGCGAAGAAGTTGAGGCATCGCGTGCGTCCGGGGGTTTTGCTGGTCCGTGCGAGGCCCTTAACTCCTGCGAGCGCGTTGAGCAGGGAACTCTTGCCGACGTTGGAGCGGCCGGCGAGCGCGACCTCGGAACGCGACCATCGCGGCCATCCCACGCGTGCGAATGCGGAGGTCACGAATTCTGCGGTGAAGCGAATCATGCTCAGCTGTGCCCTAGTTTGAGTGCGTTTTTCGCCGGGCTTTTTTGGCGGGGGCAATGAGAGGCCTGGTCAGTTTTGCGTAGACAGCAAAGAGGTGTTCGACGCGCTGGCGATCGTTCTCGAAAGGTTGCGGGCGGTAGCATAGGTCAGCGGCGCGGTCCAGGTCGGCGTGGGCTTTGACGAGGGCCGGCGGCATCGCCACCGGGTCGTAAAGGTCAGCCAGCGTGGCGTCGGGAAATGCTTTGCGCGCGGTGAGCACGGCCTGTGCTGCCGCTCCCACGGCCGCGCTCTGTTTAGCCGTCGGCTGTTCGGGCCATGGGTAGTTGTTGTAAACGAGTCTGTTCGAGTAGCGGTAACGCGACTCCAAGCGTCCGCAAATCTGTCTGACCCACGCCATGTGCATTGCAGAGGAGAGGACGCCGAAATGGTAAAACGTGGCGTCAGAAATAAAGAGCACAAGGTTGCTGCCGATGACGGTTTTCGGCATGAATCCAATCGGAATGTATCGGCGAGTCTCTGATGAAACGGAAGGAATCAGAAGATAGTCGTTGTCAGGCTGGCGAATTTCACCAAACAGCGTGGGTGTTTTCGCCAGTTCCCGTGTCGTCTCACGCTTGCTTGCCTCGCGATGTTTGCGCACACCGTCGACTCGCTCCATGACTTCGGGTAAGGCGCGAAGTTCGGCGGGCGATGCGTCCTTGAGCCAGAGACACCAGCGACATCCGCCATTGATAAATTCTTCGGCGCCGATAAATGGACGTATAAATTTCTCGGCGGCCGGTTCGCTTTTGAGCAGCGCGGCTTTTCCCGCATCCGTAAGTATGAGATGACCGCCGTCATTTGGCATGTTGCCGAAGACTATTTCGGGAACTTGTGAGACAGGAGTGGAGCGCGAGAGGATGACAATTTCACTGCCTTCGATCAGGTAGGGGCTGATATTCCTGGCGGTCGAGACAGTGACTTTCTCGCTCTCGGAATCGTAATCGTAAATTCGTTTACCACCCGTGTCGAACGCTCCGAAGCCAATGATAACGACGTGGACATGGGCTTTGCCACGAGCCTCGCTTGCCCACGCGAAAGTGCGATGGGCGAAGTGAATCTTCAGGTGGTAGTGGTTGAAGAGTTCATTCCAGAGAATTCCGACTTGCTCGCCTTGGCTGATGGAACTCGTGGAAACGAAGCCAACTTGAATCCGAGTGTTCTGAATGTATTTGGCCGCTTTAAAATACCAGGCTGTGACATAGTCAAGTACGCCAGCGCCTTTGACGTTTCCGCAGACAATCTCCATATCGGTTTTCTGTTCGGCGTTACCAAACTGTTTTCCACCAAACGGCGGGTTGCCTTGCACATAGCTGCATTTTTCGGGCGGGAGAATTTTCTTCCAATCCAGGCGGAGCGCGTTGCCGCAGACGATGGTTGGAGATTTTTTGAGCGGGAGGCGCACGAAGAGTTGGCCAAAGGCTTCTGAGAGCCGAATGTTCATCTGATGATCCATCAGCCACATGGCGACTTCGGCAATGCGCGCGGGCCACTCACTGATCTCGATACCGTAGAAGGCGTCCACGTCAATGAGGGAGAGAGTTTGGATAGGGAGGTCTTGCTGCGTCCCGTGGAGGAGCTTGAGCAGTTCGATTTCCTGCAAGCGCAATTCGCGATAGGAAATGACGAGGAAGTTGCCGCAGCCGCACGCGGGGTCGAGGAAGCGGAGCCGCGCCAGTTTTTGGTGGAAGCGTCCCAGTTCGGCTTTGCTGCTTTTGGCGCGCTCAAATTCGGCGCGCAGGTCGTCGAGGAATAGAGAGCGGATCACTTTGAGAATGTCACGCTCATTGGTGTAGTGACCGCCAATTTGGCGGCGTTCTTTCGGCTCCATGACGGCCTGAAAGAGCGAACCGAAAATTGCGGGTGAGATGCGCGACCAGTCGAAGTGCGTGCAAGCAAGGAGGGCGTTGCGCATGTCGCTGTTGAAGTCGGCGAACCGCAGAGTTTCGGCAAAAAGTGCGCCGTTGACGTAGGCGAATGCGCGAAGAGATTCGTCGAGGTTCTTCTGGCGTTGATCGGGCGGCGTATTCAGCACCTCGAAGAGGCGCGCGAGGTGCAAGCCCAGGTCGGAGCCGTCTTCGGCGGTGCGGTTCAGCAGATAGAGTTTGAACGATTCACGTTCGAAGATGCCCGTATCTTCAGCGAAGAGGCAAAAGAGGATGCGGACAAGGAAGCGTTCGAGTTGATGTCCTGAGTAGCGGCCTTCTTCAAGTGCGTCGTGGAGACGGCCCATGATTTCGACCGCTCTAATGTTGATCGGGTCTTGTGCCTCGAATCTATGCTGCTGGTAGCCAGCGATGAATGCGAACTGGTGGATCTGTTGATGGAAGTCGGCGAGGGGAAATTCGATCGAAGCGACGCGGCGGCCCGCAAAGAGCGGCAGGTCTAACTGCTCTTCTGGTTCAAGATCGTGCAGCGCGATGCGTGCAAAATCCGAGACGATGACGTAGCGCGGAATTTCATTTGTGCGTCCTTCGCGCGCGAGGTCTTGGATGTAGCGGAACGCCTGCGACTCTGCTTTGCCGAGGTCCTTGCCGCGACTCTTGTGCTCGACGAGCAGGATGCCGGGCCAGAACAAATCAATGTAGCCGTACTCGCCAGAGATTTTCTTCACCGGTTCTTCAAAACTCGCTACGACCCGGCGGCGGATACCGAAGACATTGAAGAACTCGTTCCAGAAAGTTTGCTTTTCCGCTATTTCACTTTTCGCGCCCGTCCATTCCTTTGAAAAAGCGATCGCGCGATGGCGGATTTCATTCCAAGAAAGAGGCATGCGCGGATGATAGCAGAAGGGTGGCGCTAATTGAGCGTGGAATTCCGGCTCCGAGGCTCCGCCAAATTAGGACACTACATCATGTTGAGGTGCGGTTAAGCCGGCGAGCGCGATGGTACTCGCGCGCAGACGCCTGTCGCCGTCAGGGTTCGTCGTCGCCGGAGTTGGCCTCGTCGTCGGTCTTGAGGTTGAGGGTGCGCTTGAGGGTTTCGAGCTGCGCGACGAAGATGCCGCGAATGACCTGCTTGATGACGCCGTCGGGGACGGGAAGCGACTGCAGCAGATGCGTGGTTTCGTGGTAGTCGATGAACGTGCTCGCGCCTTCATCGCCGAGTTGGTACACGGCCTGAGTATCGAGGAGCGGATTGTTGACGGTGTGATAGACGATTTTTTTCTGGTCGGGCAGGTACTCGAACTCGAGCTCGGTGGTAATCGTTTGTCCGCCCGGTCCCGCGATATCCATATCGACGGTCTTTTTATTTCCGCTCTGGGATACGATCCGCACCGCCTTGACCTGATCGTTGTGCGTTTTTTCGATGTCGCGAATCGCGTCGAAGACGGTCTGCTCGGGGGCCGGGATGCGCGCGGTGAAATCGGCCTTCCAGACGTCGCCGTCATGCCCGATGTTCTCGGTGAGCAGGCCGGCCTGCCGCGCGCGATGGATTTGATAGTAACGCCATCCCACGAACGCGACGACTGCGAGAACAGTCACTCCAGTCAGGATTTTGAGCACCGTCTTCATCGATGAATCGCTTTTACCTCATCGTTCGAATGTGCCGACCAGTTCCGTAGTCGCCAGGACGTGACCTTTCATCGCGGACTGGACGGCGGCCGCGTCCGCCCGGTCGCCGGGAGTCAACGTCGAGTCCAGCGCGAAGAGATGAAAATGATAGTGATGCATTTTTCCCGGCGGCGGACACGGTCCATTGTAGCCGATATGCTCGAAACTGTTGATTCCATTTGTTCCGCCGCCCGCGATTTCCGCGGTTTGCGGCACACCGGCGGGCAGCGAAGTTTCGCCAGCCGGAATATTGTACGCCACCCAATGAACAAACGTTCCACCGGGAGCGTCGGGGTCGTCCACGATCAAAGCGAACGATTTCGTTTTCGTTGATTGCGGCGCGCCGCTCCATGCCAGCGCGGGGGATTGATCGGCGCCGGTACACGCGTAATCATCGGCAATTGCGGCTCCGGAAGCGATTGCGGGGCTGGTCAGCTTCAGTTGGGCCTGGGCTGCTTGCGCGTTAGCAAGACCAAGCAAGGCGAAGATTAGCAACATTGAAACTTTGATAGTGGTCATGCTAATGACACCGTTTCAAAGCGCTCGCAGGCACGGATTAGAGTCTTGACGGGCATTTTGTTATCGAAATCGCTGAAAGAATAGCTGGCTTCATATACAAAAAGGGAGAGGAACACAAAAGGCACCAGAAGTCCCCTTAGGCTGCTCTTGACTGCGCGCGATGATTTTGACACTCTCATACAGACTCATGGCGGGCGTAAGGCGCGGATGAATCATTGGATCGATGCGAAAGAAGGCACTAAATTCAGGCAGTAAGCGACAAACGGGGACGTTAGCGGGGAATATCATGGCCAGTGAAACCAAGTATAGCTTGCCGCGCGTGATGACGGTCAAGGAATTGTCCGAATATCTGCGCGTGCATCCATCGACGATCTACAAGCTGCTCCGTCGTGGAGAGCTGCCGGGCTTTCGGATCGGCACCGATTGGCGCTTCAACGCCGAGGTGATCGACCGTTGGTGTCTGGAGCGAAACATGAGAGCTCCGGACGGCGGCACCTCCAGCCGGAACTGACGCGCTCGATCATCGAGCCTCGCGCGCCCGGCGGTGGCTTGGGCGCGAATGCGGAGCAGTATGCGTCGCAAGAATGCGGCGCCGGCTCCGCAGCAGGCGCGTCGATGCGCGCGCGCTGAGCTGAATCAGGGGAACAATGTTCGTGAACCCGGGGCGGTCATCGACCGCCCCTTTTTTTATTTTCGGGAGCCGGGGGCGGAACGCGGTGCGACGATCTGGCGGCCAGTCGGGCGAACCTCCAGCGTGCATCCGAACAGCGAATCGTCGCGCACGAGGCTGACCACTGCGTCGGCGATATCCTCGGGCTGAATCATCTTCGCCGGAATCCACGCTTTCGCTAAAAAACCAAGTTTCGTGGCCGCATCGAGTCCCTTGCGCACCATCGGAGTATCGACGATTCCCGGGCATACGCAGTTGACGCGGATTTTCCGTTCCGCTTCCCAGAACGCCAGGGAATGCGTGAAGTTCACGACGCCGCCCTTGGCCGCGCCATAAACCGCGTCCTGCCGATGCGGATACAAGCCGGCCATCGAGGCCGTGTTGATGATGACGCCGCCGCCGTTCTTTTGCATCAGCGGAGCGGCGAGCCCGGTGCCGAGAATGACCGCCTGCAGATCGATCTCGATCACCAGATGCCATCGCTCAGGCGGTGCTTCAGGAAAGCCGGGCGCGCCGACGCCGATGCCGGCGTTGTTGTGCAGGATGTCGAGGCGGCCGAAGTTGGAGACCGCGGTGTCGAGCATCCGTTGAGCGTCCTCGAGCCTGGTGACGTCTGCCTTCACAAAAACGGCACGCCCGCCGGCGCTCTTGATTCGCGTGACGGTCTCGGCGCCACCGGCTTCATCGAGATCGGCGACCACGATCGCGGCGCCTTCTTTCGCCAGCCTCTGTGCCGTCGCACGCCCGATCCCCGATGATCCGCCGGTGATGACGCCTACCTTTCCCTTGATTTCCATTGCGCGATCCTCCGTCCGAATACTAATCGATCACTAACCGACACTCCCTACCAGCACGCCGACGATCAACCCCGCGAGCACGTAGGCCGTAAGACCAACATACGTGTAGTCGCGTTCCTTGATGAACAGGATGAAGCAGAACGCGACGCGCGCGAGCGGGACCAACGTCAGCACGAACAGCCCGATCGTCAGAACCGCATGCGGATTGCCTTGCCGAACCCGGTCAAGCAACAGGACAAACTTTTCCTTGCCGATCAGCTGACCATGCTGCACCGCATGGTAGCGCTCGACATAGTAGTCGGGGGCGAAGGTGTAGGTCAGGACGAGTCCGGCAACGAGGATGATCATCGCGGCGATCAGAATCGATCGCAGCAGAATCGGCGTCCATACCCTGAGTATCCGGTCTTCTTCCTGTTTCGGCATCGCTTAGATCCTCGACAATGCGCGCCATCCCATCTCGGCCGCGATCAGCAGCAGAATTATCACGAATACGGTCCGGAGCGACTCGACCCTGAGATGCGGCAGGACGCGGCTGCCGGCGAGCGCGCCGGCCGTGACTCCAATCGCCACCGGGGCTGCGATGGTGGTGGCGACGTCGCCACGCGCGAGGAACACGAGCGCGCCGGCGCCGGCCGTGACGCCGATCATGAAGTTGCTGGTCGCGCTGGAAACCTTGAGCGGCAGGTGCATGATGTAGTCCATCGCCATCACCTTGAGCGCGCCCGACCCAATTCCGAGCAGCCCCGACATGAGACCCGCGACGACCATGAGCGCGCCGCCCTGCGGTACTTTCACGACTTCATAATGGACCGTGTTGCCGCTGAGGTCGGGCACTTCGCCCGAGAGTTCGAGGCGCTCGGCGAGCGGGTCGCCCTTGGCGAGAATGTCGTCGCCGCGCTTGGTCACCGTGAAGTATGCCGACTGGAGCATCATGGCGGCGAAGAGCAATTCGAGCACGACGGTCGGCACGACGCCGGCCAGATAGGCGCCGATCACGGCGCCGGTAACCGTCGCGCATTCCAGCACCATCGCGACTTTCAGGTTGGTCCATCCGTCGCGCACGAATGCGACGCTGGCTCCGGCGCTGGTCGCGACCACGGAGATCAGGCTTGCGCCAACCGCAACCTTCATCGGCATGTGCGCCACGATGACCAGAGCAGGCACGATGAAAACTCCGCCGCCAAGGCCCGAGATCGCGCCGATGAATCCGGCTCCGACTGCAAGCGCTAACAGGTCGATGAGGATTTCGAGCAAGGACAGGCTCCCAGTGCAGGTTGAGGGTTGAAGTTCAAATGATTGGCCCGGACATTTCGCGCAATCGTAGTTTGGTTGCAATGAGAAAGACAGACGCGCAGCGAAGATGGACTACACCGGACGGGGGTTCAGAATTTCAAACGTGCGCCGCGGACTGTTGCGCAGTCCACGCTCGATGTCGTCGGTAATCTCGCGCACGGCGCGGATCGGCTCGGCAGCGCGCCAGATGGGACTGCCGACGACGACGTAGTCGGCGCCCGCGCGGATCGCATCGGCGGCGGTGATCGCATGCGAGGCCGGGTTGATTCATGAAAATATGCCGATCCCGGTCGATGTCAAGGAACCGGGCAAGCGCAGCGGAAGTCGCGCGGCGGTTCAACTCGATGCAGTGCGGTGACTGCATCGTTGCCGCTGCACTCAGCCGTCGCTAAGGCGCGAGCGATCGTTGGAATCCCCACGAATACTCGGCTTTTGGCGCAATCGTGTGTCGGCATCGACTTTGCTCTGTAGATGACAGGGCGATATCAGGATGAGGTCAGGACCGGCAAATGGCAGCGATTGTCTTAGTTCTGGCGACTACGATAGGTCAATTAGACGGACCGGCATTTCCGGCCCCAGGTGAGCCAAAATGTTCGGCATATTTTTAGCAGCATTAATCATTTACGCCATCGTGCAACATCGAAAGCGCAACCGCCTGCGCTGGATGAAATACGGCGACTGGTCAAAGCAGGACTGGTCAAGGTGGTCGCATCGTAACTGGTCGAGGCGGTCGCATCGTGACTGGTCGAAGTGGACGGCCGACGCGAAGGCCTCGACGACGGCGTCGGCTGAGCGCTTCGCAAACGATCTCCATTCCAAGATCAAGCGCGAGTTCGATACCAAGATGGCGCGCAAGTTCGAGGCCAAGGCCGAGAAATTCGAGCGCAAGCTGCGGGCGCGATTCGATCACCAGACGCAGAAATACAGCGGTGTCAGCCTGGATCCCGCCAATGATTCGCCGCCGCCACCGCAGTTCAAGAACGACGCCGAGCGCCAGACCTACGAGCGCGCACTCAAACGCGCCAAGGCTGAGGCCGGCTTCTTCATGCACCTGATGTGGTACGGCATCATCATCGGCTTCCTGTTCATCATCAATCTGCTGACGGGCGGGTTCGGCGGATATCCGTGGTTCCTGTGGCCGGCGCTCGGCTGGGGATTTGGAATCGTGAGCCACTTTTCGGCGGTGTACGGCTGGCGATGGGTTCATCACCGGGTTTTTGAACCCGCGATCGCACGCGAAGTTCAGCGCGAAGTTTTGCAGGAGAAGGAGCAACTGCGCACCGAGAAGCAGGCGTCGCTGGACGAGTTGACCGCGACCTTCGCCCACGAAATCCGAAATCCGATCGCGGCGGCCAAGAGCCTGGTGCAGCAGATGGGCGAGGATCCGACCTCGCACGAGAACGTCGAATACGCCAAGGTCGCGCTCGACGAGCTCGCACGTGTCGAGCGCAGCGTGTCGCATCTGCTCAAATACGCGAAAGAAGAAGACTACAAGTTCGAAAACGTAAATCTCGCGTTCGTGCTCGACGGCGCGCTGACGCAGATGCGCAGCAAGCTGGAGGCGAACTCGGTGGCCGTGTCGCGCGCATACCTGAGCGGTCCGACCGTGCGCGCCGACGCCGACAAGCTGCGGCAGGTTTTTTCCAACATCATCGACAACGCCATCGACGCGATGGAATCGACGACCGGCGAGCGCCGGCTCGAGTTCGCGATTCAGAACAATGGCGCCGGGATGGCGGCGGTCAGGATTCGCGACAACGGCTGCGGAATTGCGGACGACAAGATCGCCAAGATTTTCAATCCGTTCTACACCTCGAAGACCAATGGCACCGGGCTTGGGCTGGGCGTCGCGAAAAAAGTAATCGACGCGCATCGCGGAACGATCGAAGTGCAAAGCAAAGTGGGCCAGGGAACCGAATTCGTGCTGGCCATTCCGCTCAGCGACGCGGTGCGCGACAGCGCCGATTCATCGATCGAATCGTCCACCGGCGCAGCGATCGAAACGGCCCCGGAACCGGCTTCGGGAAACAACGGTAGTGGCGCGGCGGACGCGCCGATCGTTCCGCTGGCGGCCGGTGCGCCGTCCGCCGAGAGCTCGAGGGCACGCAATTGAAAGGCCGATTGCTGGTAGTTGACGACGAGCGCGGAATCGTCATCGCGCTCAAGGGGCTCTTCACCAAGGAGGGCTACGAAGTCGAGACCGCGGAATCGGGCGAGGAAGCGCTCGACAAGGTCAAGGCCGGCCTGTTCCACGTGATCATCACCGATCTCAGCATGAAGGGAATGAGCGGGCTTGAATTGCTCAAGCAGGTCCGCGAACTCGATCCCGCGTGCGCCGTGCTGATGATCACCGCGTTCGGCACGCAGCGAATCGCGGTCGAAGCGATGAAGGCGGGAGCGGAGGACTACCTGCCCAAGCCGTTCGACAACGACGAGCTGCGCTTGAAAGTGCGCAAGGTGATGGAGACGCAGCTGCTCAAGCGCGCGCATAGCCAGCTGCTCGAACAGGTGCGTCTGGAGACCGGAGTTTTCGAGAATATGGTCGGGAGATCGCGCGCCATGATGCGCGTGTTCGAGACGATCGACAAGGTCGCGCCGACCGACGTCACGGTTTTGATCCGCGGCGAATCGGGCACCGGCAAGGAGCTGGTCGCACGCGCGATCCATTTTCGAAGTCCGCGAGCGCGCAAGCCGTTCATCCCGGTCAATTGCGCAGCGTTCTCGCGCGAGCTGGTCGAGAGCGAGCTGTTCGGCCACGAGAAGGGCGCGTTTACCGGCGCCGTCGCGCGTCGCGAAGGCAAATTCGAAGCCGCCGACGGCGGCACATTGTTCCTGGACGAAATCGGCGACATGGCGCTCGAGACGCAGGCCAAATTGCTGCGCGTGCTGCAGGAGCAGAAGTTCGAGCGGATCGGCGGGAATCAACCGCTGAGCGTGGACGTGCGGATAATCGCGGCGACCAACCAGGACCTCGAAGCGATGATCGCGCAGGGCAAGTTTCGCGAGGATCTCTACTACCGCCTGAAGGTGGTGGAGATTCGGGTGCCGCCGATTCGCGAGCGGCGCGAAGACGTTGCGCTGATGGTCCAGCACTTCATCGACGAGGCATGCCAGCGTTTCTCCGCGCCCGGGAAATATCTCACCGCACAGGCGATGCGCGCGTGTGTCGAGGCGCCGTGGAAAGGCAACGCGCGTTCGCTCAAGGCGGCAATCGAGCAGGCGGTGATCCTGTCGGCGGGCGCCGAGATCACCGCGGAAGATCTTTTCGCCGGCTCGGAACCCGATGGCGACCACGCGAGTTCGCCCGCGCCGGGCGCGTCGAATCACACACCTGCGGCCGGCGAAGGCGGCGGCTCGGCGCTGACGTTTCGCGAGGCGAAAGAAAAATTCGTCGGCGATTGGGAACGCGATTTTTTCGTCCGCGCGCTGCGGGCGACCGGCGGCAACATCTCGCGCGCCGCGGAACGAACCGGGATGTACCGGCAAAGCTTTCAACAAAAAATGCGCGAACTGGGGATCACACTCGCGGATATCGGGCTCGCGCCCAAGGGTGACGGAAATTGATTTCGCGCAGACCAGGAGACGGTAAGCGATGAACTCCACCGAACCTCAGTCCCCGAGCACTGTGCTCTCGACGACGAAGATCCATCCGCCCCTGCTGGCGGCCGCGCTGGTGCTGGCCACGCTGGTGCTGCACTTCATCCTGCCCGAAGAGCGCACGGTGGGATGGTACCAGGTGATCGGCCTGCTGGTCGTTGCGGCCGGCGTGGGAGTGTCGTGTTTCGCGGCCGCGCTTTTTCAGGCCGGCGAGACGACCAGGAAACCGTGGGGCGAGCCGACCGCGTTCGTAGTGCAGGCGCCATACACCTGGACGCGAAATCCCATGTACCTGGGCGTCGCGACCGCGTTGTTCGGACTGGCGATCTTCTTCACTTCGATCGCGATGCTGCTGGCGCCGGCGGTGTTCTATGCGGTGATCGATCGGATGGTGATTCCGCGCGAGGAGGAAACGCTGGAGCGGCTCTTCGGCAATGATTACGTCGATTACAAGAATCGCGTCAGACGTTGGATCTGAAACTCTAATAACAGGCGGCTACGCGAGCGAATCGCGCTCGGCGCCGCAAGGAGAACGAAAGTGCTGTCAAGATTATTCAAATTGATCGGAGGCAAGTTCAGCCGCTGGATTAAAGCGCGCGAGGCGCGCGACCCCGAGGCGGTGTACGAGTCCGCAATCTCGGATCGGGTGCGGCGCTATCATCAGCTCAAGACCGCGGCGGCCGGCGTCATCTACATGCGCAACAAGCTCGAGCGCGAGCTGCGTGAAAAGCTCGCCGAGATGAAGGAAGTCGATGAAGAAGCGGGGCAGGCCGCCGATATGAACGAGGATCAATGCGCGCTGATTCTGATTCAGCGCAAGCACATCCTCGACGGCGATTGCACGCGGCTGCGCGAAGAGCTCGGCGAACTGACTTCGGAAGCCGAGGACGCAAAGAAGAATCTGATCGCGTTCAAGGGCGAGATCGAAAAGCTCAAGGTCGAAAAGGTGCGAATGATGGCACGGCTGAAGAACGCGCAGGCGCGGGTGCGAATCCAGCGTGCGCTCGAGGAAATTTCCTACGACGACGACGTCCGCGCGCTCGAAGAAGTGCGCGAGTCGATTCAGCGGATGCTCGCGCAGGCGGGCGTCAATCACGAAATCGCCGGCTCCGAACTCGGCGACAAGCTCGAGGCGATCCGTCAGCGCAACGCCGAGGCCAAGGCCGAGGCCGAGCTAGCGGACTTGAAGCGCAAGCGCCGGCCGCCGCTGGCGCCGATGGATATTTTTACCGCCGCAGCCGACGCGGCCGCCAACGGCGACGTGAAGCACGCGAGCTGAAATGGAAACGCGCGCAATGCGGTCCGCAATTGTTGCACTCGGATTGAGCGCGCTGATTGCGGGTGCAGGATGCGCTCCGCGGCCTCATCCTGCCCCGCCGCGGCAGGGCGAACCGGGAGCGGCGTCTCATGAATCGCGCGATATATGGGCAAACACCGTATTTGGTGCGGCCAATGTAACGGCGACGGCAAATCTCTGCGCCGGACGCGTCCGGCTCGCCCAAGGCGCCGCGACCGTCAACGACACGTGCTTCACCGGCGACACCAATGTCGTGCTGTGCACCGACGCCTCGTCGGCGAGCGCGATTCAATGCACTGCGGGGAATGGGAAGCTCGCGCTGGTCGGGACTGCGAGCGATCTGATCAACTATGCGCGCGTCAGATGACGCCGCGAGCGCGGGAAACTCGCGCCGTCTGTTGCGCTAGCGGCGAAACAGCGTCGAATCCGCGATCGGCAGACCCAGCGCGTAGCGCCGCAACCAGTCGAGCGCGACCTGCGAGGTGATCAGTTTCACCCAGTCGCGAGTGCCGCGGAACTGGTATCGGCGCGTGAAGCTCCGATCGTCGGCGGACAGCGCGATGCAGACCGTGCCGACCGGCTTGTCCGGTGTGCCGCCGTCGGGGCCTGCGATGCCCGAGGTCGCGACCGACACGCTCGCTCCGGTGCGCTTGCGAACGCCGGCCGCCATCTCGCGTACGCATTCTTCGCTCACGGCGCCGTGCGCCTTCAGCGTCTGCTGCGAAACGCCGAGCACGCCCGACTTCACGTCGTTGGAATAGGTGACGAGGTCGCTCTTGAAATATTGCGAGCAGCCGGGAACGTTGGTGATGCGATGTCCGATTAGCCCGCCGGTGCACGATTCGGCGACCGCCAGGGTGAACTTCTTTTCTATGAACAGGCGGCCGACGACTTCCTCCATCGAGGTATCGCCTTCGGCGTAAACGAACTGCGAGATTTTCTCGCGCACCCGCTGGGACAGCTCTTCGACTCGCCGATCGACTTCGCCGGGTTGTCCCTCGACTCTGATCTTCAGCGAAATTTGCGGAAAGCTCGCCCGGAACGAGACCTTGGCCTCTTCCGGTTTGATCAATCCCGCCACCGCTTCGTCGAGCGCCGACTCGCTCATCCCGAAAGTCTGGAAGACGCGAACCGCGTAAACTTTGTCGGTCCCGCGATTCGCGGAGATCCACGGTATCACCGTATTTTCCATCATCGGTTTCATTTCGCGGGGCACGCCGGGCAGGACGATCAGCTGCGCGCTATGGCCGCCGATCGTCGCCGGCATCCTGAAGCCGGGCGCCGTGCCGAGCGGATTCTGGATGACCGCCGCACCCTCGGGAAACAGCGCCTGCTTGAGATTGTTCTCGGGCATTGGGCGGCCAATCGCCGCAAACAAGCGCTTCATGTTTTCGACGGCGGCCTCGTCGCGCCACAATTTTACCCCCGCGACGCGCGCAACGGTTTCGGTGGTCAGGTCGTCTGCGGTCGGTCCGATGCCGCCGGTCGAGATCACGACGTCGCCCATCCCGATGGCTGTGCGCCATGCCCACTCCAGACGCTCGGGAACGTCGCCGACCGTAATCACCGCGACCAGATCGATTCCAATTTCTGAGAGCTTGTCGGAAAGGTAGTTGGCGTTGGTATCGACGACCTTGCCGCTGGTGATTTCGTCGCCGGTTGAAAGAATCACAGCGTTTTGAATCATCGGGCGCTCCTCGCGGGCGCGTACCTTCAGAGCACGCGCACGATCACCTGCAGCACGATATTGGCATAAATCGCCGCGGCCAAATCATCCAGCATGACCCCTGCTCCGTTGCGCATGCGGCGATCGATCAGGTTCGCCGGCCACGGCTTAATCACGTCGGCCGCTCGAAACAGAATGAATCCCAGCAGCAGATAGCCGATCGTGATCGGATTGCCGAACATCGTGGCGGCCATACCGAGCAGCTCATCGATCACGATGCGCGAATCGTCGTGCTGATCGAATATTTTCTCGGCGCGATCGGAGATCCAGCACGCGATCGCAAACGCGATCGCGAAGACGATTAAACAGAGCGCGGGCGAATGCATCCAGAGCGGGCCGAACCCCAGCCATACGACGGCCAGCCCGACCACCGAGCCTGCGGTTCCCGGCGCAATCGGGGAGTAACCCGAATAGAATCCAGTGGCGAAGAAGATGATGAGCGAGCGCATCGTGTAAAACGGATTGCGCGAAGATAGCATGGCAGGCCGCAGCGGGGTAAGTGCGATCGAGTGCGCGGGCCGCAGACGCTAGCGCACCCGCGACAAGCAGCTAGCTGGTCGTCAAGGTTACAGGGTCTTCTTCGGCTCCGACCTCGACCGATGCGACCCCTTCGATCGTTTGCGCAACTCCGATCACGAGATCGTCCCACGGCGGCACCAGTCCGGGACCGCTCACGCGCACGCGTCCCGCCGAGCAATTGACTGACATCTGCGCGTCGCGAATTTTCGGATGCGCCACCAATGCCGCATTGACCAGAGCGGCGATCGCGGCGTCACGCATCACTTTCGTTCGCTCCGGGTTGCCCTCACTGTCGATATGAGCCGCGAGCGCCACAAGAGTCTTCGCGTGCGATCCCAGCGAAAGCCGCGCGGTGTTGATGACCAGGTCGTAAATCGCGGGGTCGTCTATATCCCGCCCGAACAGACTCTGCGTGCGCGCTTTCACTTCCGTGTCGAAGTCGCGAACCCGCTTGTCGGCCGCCGCCGCTGCGAGGTTCTCGTCTTTCGCCACCTGTTTGATGCGCTCGGCCACCGGCGCCATCGTGCGCACCCTGATGCCGCATCCGCCTTCCGGGAGAAAATGCGCCGAACCGCGTCCGGCGAAGACGATCCGGTCTTGCGCGGCCGCTTGCAGGAAAACCGCGCGATAGTAAGCGGCGAAACGGCTGCTCTCGGTGCTCCGCTCCCAGAAGTGGGGGTTGCGCACGTCAAACAATTTCATCTGCTCGGCGCTCACGTTGAAGCGCTTCGCCGTCTCGGCGATTAGTTGCTCGCCGGTCTGGAGCCGATAACCGAGTTCCCGCGCCGCGAGTTCGCCGAGCTCGATGCCCCTGCTGCCTATCTGCTGACTGATCGCGATAACCGCCATCGATGCTCCCCAAGCCGGCGAGGTTCTTTTGTCGATGCCCGCCGCCATCTTAGGTTCATGACCGGATGAAGGGCAAACCAGTCTGGCGATGGAATCGCCGCAGAGGTGACGATAGGATTTCCGCGGCTGCTCGAGCGGCCGTTGCCGGGCAACCCGTGGCGCATCTCGGGACCTGGAAGGAACCATGGAAGAATCGATGAGACTCAATCGCGGCGGGAAACGCGGCGCTGTGCCGCTAATTGGCGCGAATGCGCCCGCCAATGACTTGACGCGGGAGCTGGCGCTCGCAAAGAAGGCCGCGCGCGCCGCCGGCGAGATTTTGCGCGGTTATTGGCGCCGGGGCGGTTATAAAATCAGATCGAAGGGACACGACAATCCGGTTACGGCGGCCGACCTCGAGGCTGATCGCGCAATCAAGAACTTGCTCCGCGATCCGTTCCCCGGCTACGGATGGCTCTCGGAGGAGACGGCTGACAACGACGACCGCCTGGAATGCCGGCGCGTATGGATCGTCGATCCGCTTGACGGCACCAAGGAGTTCATCAAGGGCATTCCCGAGTTCGCGGTCGCGATCGCGCTGGTCGAAGATGGAGCGCCGGTGCTCGGCGTGACGTACAATCCTATCAGGCGCGAGATGTACTGGGCGGCGCGCGGCGTTGGATGTCACCTGAATACGCGGCGGGTGCGGGTCACGCGTAAGCGAACGCTCCAGCGCGCGACCGTGCTTGCCAGCCGCAGCGAAACCGCGCGCGGCGAATGGCAGGGGTTCCGCGGGATGCTGAAAGTGAGCCCGACCGGCAGCGTCGCGTACAAGCTCGCGATGGTCGCGGCGGGCAAGGCCGATGCGACGTTCACGCGCTCGCCAAAAAGCGAGTGGGACATCGCGTCCGGCGCGGCGTTGGTCATCGAGGCCGGCGGCACGATCACCGATATCAAAGGCCGCGAGATTCGTCTCAATCAGCGGATCGTGAAGCTCGAGGGGCTGATCGCGGACAACACTGCGCTGCACGCGGCGTTGATGAAGGTCGCGCCCCCGTAGGCACGGGTAGCCAGTGTTAAGAAAAAGATCGAGATCAGTTTTTGAACACTCTGCTAGGCCTTGGGCGCCGGATGAGGCGCCGCGGAGGCGGCGGCGATTTCATAGCGCGTGCGGCCCGGCCCGGTTTCCGGCAGCAGGTAAAACATCACGATCGGCAGGAATTGGAAGACCAGAAAGCCGAGCATCACGGTGCGCAGTCCGATCCGCGCCGCGAGCGCGCCGCCGAGAAAGGGCGAAATGAACGCACCGAGGTAGCCGACGGCCCAAACGAAGCCGATTGCGGCTCCCAGCCGGGTCGGATTCATGCCGGGTGATTCCATCAGCAGGGTCGTGAGCGCGGCGAGCGATCCCGCCGCTCCGATCCCCACCAGCACCAGCGAGAGCCTGATCCACATCGGATCGCGCAGCACAATCGCGCCGGTGCATCCGACCAGGTTGGTGAACGCGATCGGCCACGTGAACGGCTTGCGCAGCCCCGACATCCCGGTGCCGATTCCGCCGCTCAACGCCGCGAACAAGCCGGCGAACGGCAGCACCTGCGTCATCAGCGAGGCTTGCGAGAGCGTCATGCCGCGGTAGGTGCGGAAGAACTCGGGAAGAAACGCGGTGTAAATCTGGAACACCCACATCCCGCCGAACAGCCCGGCTGCGATCAAGAGCACGTTGCGCATCTTCGCGACTTCCATCAGCGCTGACCCGCGCTCGGCCGGCGCTTCGAGCGCGCCCGGTGCGGACACGCTGGTTTCGCTCCGATGCTCGCGGCCGAAAACCGTCCACAACAGCGCGACGCCCGCCGATCCGACGCCGTACCACAGCAGGACCATTCGCCACGACCCGACCGCCGCGAACAGCGCCGGTGTCGCGCGGAACACCGCGGTGAGTCCGACGTAGCTGAAGGCGAAGTTGATCATATTGATGTACGGCCATTCGCCTTCGCCGAACCATTGCATCGTGAGCGTTCCGGGCGGCGCGATCACCAGCCCGTAGCCGATTCCTTCCAGCACGCGGCAGGCGAGCAGCGCGGCGAAATTAGGCGCGTAGCCGCTGGCGACCTGTCCGATCGCCAGCAACCAGATTCCGATCACCAGCGCACGCAGCGCGCCGATCCGCTCGGCGACCACCGCGCCCAAAAGCGAGAAGATGCCGATGCATAGCGCGATGATCGAGATGATCAGGCCCGCATCGCCGAGCGAGATTTTGAGCCCGTTCCTTATTTCCTGGAGTATCGGTGCGGGCGCGAGCCAGGCGAGCGACTGCGTGGTCAACAGCAACAGCAGCAGGACTTCGATAATCCATCGGTAGGGCGAGAGTTTGCCCGGCTGGCTCATTGATGATTCGCGCTCCCGTTCGTGCTCACGATATAGCCCGCCACACGGCCGCCGCACCACCACAGTGCCGGTGCCGCGCCGCGCGAGACTTCAGATCATCTGCTCGCCGCTGGCCCATCGCAGGTAGAAGAACATTCCCAGGCCATAGACCGCCGCGATCAGAAAAAACACCGCGCTGAACGACTTGGTCGCCTGCACAATCATGCCCGTTGCAGCGACGCCGATGATGCCGGGGATGGTCGCGATCGTGTTCGAGATTCCCATCAGGATTCCGGCGTAGGTCGGGGCGACGTCCAGGTGATTCACCCCGAAGGCCGCGGAACTGATGCCGTTGGCCGAGGCTGCGACTGTGAGCAGCGCAACCGCCATTGCCGGCGAAGCCGCCGCGGGCACTGTCACCAGCGATATCGCACCGATCGCAAATGCCGCGCTCTGCATCGACTTGCGTACCGTCCCGACGCGGAAGCCGCGCGCGATAAGCGTGTCGGCCAGCCAGCCCGAGAAAGCTATCACGAAGAACGTGGCGATCCACGGAATGATCGAATACCCGCCGACACGTTCCAGCGGCACGCCAAAGGTGTGATGCAGATAGGTCGGCAGCCAGAGCAGCAGAATGTTAAATCCGAAGTTGCTGCAAAAGTGCGCGACGACGATCGCCCACACCGCTCTCTCGCGCGCGATTGCCGCCCACGGTACCCGCACCGCGCGCGGCGCTGCCGAGCGCAGCGACATGATCAGTTCGAGTTCGGCGGCGCCGATGCGCGATGACGTCTCGGGCCGGTCGGCGGCCAGGTACATCCAGACTGCGACCCATGCCGCGCCGAGCGCGCCCGAAATATAGAACAGCGCCGGCCATCCCAAAGACGTGATGATCAGCGGACTTGCACTGAGCGCCGCGACTGTCCCCGCGTACATCCCGCTATAGTTGACGGATAACACGCGCGCGCGCTCGGACGGCAGCGTCCAGCGCGCAGTCAGACTGTGAATCGATGGAAAGTTCACGCCCTCGCCCAGCCCGAGCAGCACCCGCGCCGCGAGCAGCGCGGAAAATGCCGCGGCCGCGGCGAACGGCGTAACGAAGGTTGCAATCGACCAGATCGCGACCCCGGCCGCCAGCACGCGATGCCCGCCGAATCGATCCGCCATCCATCCACCGACCAGCTGCGTCCACAGGTATCCCCAGAACACCGCCGACAGCACCAGCCCCTGCGCGGCGGAGTCGTAGTCGAATTGGCGGGCGACCGGGATTATCACGACCGAGATGCTGACGCGATCGATGTAGCAAAGCGCGGTGCCCAGAAAGAATAACCCGACGACCGTATAGCGTTGCGGCCATCGCGGAATTCCAGACCCCGGATCGCGCGCGCGTGCAGGCTCGCCCATGGTGGATTGGAGATTAGGCTGTGCGATGCAAGCTTGACCAGACCGCCGATTTTGGCGCGCGCAAGAAAAAGACGCGGGAGGCGTTCCTCTCGCGTCTGTAAGCAATCGGTTGCGCCTGATGTCGAATCGGCCCTGCGGATACTTCCTATCTTCCGACTGCGTGCCGCACGGTGTTCAGTATATAGATGAAGTCGCGCGTCGAACGCACGTCGCCGAGCAACGCCACTCGCGAAAGGATCTCCATCTCGTCGCCCGTAATGTTGTGAATGCGCCGCAGTTGCTCGTCATTTTTGAAATCATCCCAGGCCGACTCGGCCACCGACTCGGTCTCGGGACTCAGCAGCGCGTATGCGCGAGGATTGGCGAGAAAAAATAGTTCCCGGCGACCGAGTCCGAGTACTTCCGCCAGGCGCGTTACAATCTTATCGGAAGGATGGCGTTTGCCTGATTCCAGGTGCCCGACGTACGGCGTGGAGGTCTTGATCCGACGGGCTACTTCCTCTTGCGTGAGGTCCAGTTGCCGTCTGCGCTCACGAATTACCTGTCCAAAACTGCGTTCCTTGATGCGTACCATTGGTTGTATTCCCCTTGTTTGAGCTGGTTTGGCGCGGTCCGTGATTCGACCGCACCCTCAACAAAAAGGTGAAATTCGACACTTACAGTTAGTACCATCAAAGTGACTTAAAGACAAACATAATGCTGGTGGATTTGTATGGACACCTTCAACAGCGCCATACGTTTGGGAATTGCGTCGTCCTACAAATTGCTTACACTTCGCGCCTTTAGGAAGATCCAATGAAAAGGCCGCTTATTTTATGAATAAGTAATTTTAATGCGTTTTTGCGGCGATTCCGGTCAATTTCCATAGGGATTTCGCCCGTGATTCAGATAAATCGAAAAATCGGCCACGCCATCGTCGGCCCGCGGCGGACTCTTGAAGTGCACCGCAGCTCCGCGGCGCAGCCCGTCCACCGAAACGACATCCTTGCCGATCGAGTGGCCCTCGCGATCGAAGTAATTGACTTCGACCTGCAGAGGCCCCGAGTCGTCGCCTGTGTTGCGAACCTCGCCTTCGACCAACACCCGGCCGTCGCTTCGCACCAGGCGAGTTTTGGCCACCTTGACCGGTTCCACCCCGACCAAGGCGAAGAACACGTAGCCCGCGAAGCATAGCGCGACGAGCAGAAAGATGATCGCGCTCTTACGCATGCGGGGCGCCGGCTGGCAGGTGCTCGCGCCAGTATTCGTCCGGGAAGTTCGCGCCCCGCCTGCGCACCTGCCTGACGGTCTGGTCTTGGGCCTCGCTCAATTCAAAATTCATGCTGCATACCCGGTTGAGATTGAAATGTTTGCCCGCGTCTTGCGAGCTGTGGTGCTAAGAATTTTCGGCGCCGTTAAATTATTACCCCGATATGAATCCTGAAACCAAGCCGGCTGCGCTTGGGACGACGATGGATTCCAGCTCACGCAGGGCAGCCTGCGTATCGAGCGCGATGGGACGGTTGGATTCGTGACTGACCTCAACTTCGGTCCGGTCGCCAACTCGATTTCCTCGGTTACGCACTACTCGAACGCAGCGCTGTATAGGTCAGGTAGTACTGCGCTACTTTTTTTTGGACGTTCCCGAAACCTGCCCGAGATTTCCGTCCTGTGCCTCGGTTGCTGCAACCCGCGCAGATTGAAAATTTTTTCGCGCGCCTTGCGACCTGTGGATAGATAATCAACTTCAATATTCAAGATCGGGCGTTGAATATGATTAACTGCGCGGCAAATGCCACATATTCGCGCATCACCCGCATCTACAGCCGGCGGAAATTCATCGCCGATACTAGAGATTTTCGGCGTTGTTCAATTATTACCCCGGTATGAATCTTGAAACCAAGCCAGCCGGTTCATAACCGCAGCCCTTTATTCTTGGGCGCAGGAAGCCGCGGCTCAAGGCCGCGTATCTTGGAGGGAGGAGAAGAGTGAACAGAAGGAAAACGACCCGGGTCGCTGCCAGGCTTCACCTAATCGCCATCGCCGGCGTCGCAGTGATTGGATTGCTGTGCAGCGCGAATGCCTGGGCACAAACGACGTCAACCACGACGACAACCAAGCATCACCACAAGATGAAGACGGTCACGACAACAACCACCGTCGTCACACCCACCCCCGAGCAGCAGCGCCTCGACGCGCTGTCTGGCCAGATGAGCAATCTGCAGAAGCAGAGCGACGACACAACCAGTGAGGTTAAAAAGATAGAGGCAGCGATGACCATCGCACAGCCGGCGGCTTCCGCGTCGCCGGTCACCATCGGCCAGCACGTCGGCCTGGCCGAGACCAACATCGCCTCCATCCAGAAGAATCTGTCGGACAACCTTGGTATCAGCGTCCACGCGCTGGTTGACGCGGGCTACGAGCATAACTTCAATCAGCCCAACGGCAACACGAATTACATTCGGGTCTTCGACGAGGACGGATTCCAGCTCACGCAGGGCAACCTGCACATCGAGCGCGACGGAACGGTTGGATTCGTGACCGACCTCAACTTCGGCCAGGTCGCGAACACGCTCTCGACCTCCACGCACTACTCGAACACCTCGCACGTTGGTCCCCAATGGTTCGATCCGACGCAGTACTACTTGACCTATACCGCGCCGATCGGATCGGGTATCAGCCTGCAGGCAGGCCGTTTCGTGACGATGATGGGTGCGGAAACGATCAATACGTACAACAACCTGGGCTACAACGAATCCAAGAGCATCATCTTCGGCTTCGGGATTCCATTCACGCACACCGGAGTCCGGGGATCGTACACCTTTAACGATTACGTCTCCGCCAGCGCCGGCCTGAACAACGGATGGGACGATCCCGCGGCAGCCAACAACGGCGGTCCCAACTACGAAGGCGAGTTGACACTCAACAACAAGGACAAGACGCTGAGCTTCGTACTCAACCCCATGTGGGGACCGAATCTGGTGGGCAAATCCAATTCCAATCTGGGCGCGATCGATGCGGTCGCGACCTGGAAGCCGTCGTTCGTACCAAATCTCACGCTTGAGACCGAGTATCTGTATGCAAGCGAGAGCGGCCCGGTAACCGCCACCGCGACAACCGCCGGACACAGCGCGACGTGGCAAGGTTTGGCGCAGTACCTGGTTTATGACTGGACCCCTTCGCTGGAGTTGGCCACGCGCGGCGAATTCTTCGACGACGAGGATGGCGCCCGTACCGGCGCTGCCCAGACGTTGTGGGAAATTACCCAGACGCTGAGCTACAAGGTACCCGAAGTGACCGGACTCCTCGCTCGCTTGGAATACCGGCATGACAATTCCGATGTGAACGTGTTCCCCAACAACAATTTCGTCAGCCCGATTACCGGCCAGCAGCATCTGTGGCACGGCCAGGATACCTTGGCCGCCAACCTCATCTACGCCTTCTGAGGGAGGAACTTAACCGGTCAGTCGCGCAGCGATGCGCCAGCGGCGGGTCCGAAGAAGCGGACCCGCCGCTTCTTTCTTGCACGCGATCGATCCGTGATAGTAGTTTTCTTCGCGCGCAACTCATGAACCACGCCTCTGCCGTCGCAATCCTCGTCCTGCTCCTGTTCGGACCGCTCGCTGTCGCGAAGATCGAGCACAATATCGAGCTCTACTGCCTCGCGCTCGGCGTGCTCGCGACCATCCTTGGAGCCGGCTTCACGCCGGAGTTGGTTTCAGAGGCGTTGCACGAGCCGGTCGCTATCAGCGTCGCCGTGATCGTCGCCGCATTCCTGTTCGGGCGGACGCGGCGGATGCTCGACCGGGTCTTCAGACGGCTGCGGATGCGAGTATCGCGACCCGTACTGACCGCCGCGTCGATTTTCGTGATCGCATCCATCTCCAGCGTCATCACCGCGATCGTCGCCGCCCTGGTGCTGGTCGAGGTTACCGGCCTGCTTCATTTCGCACGCGACAAGCGGGTGCGCGTGACGGTTGCGGGATGCTTCGCAATCGGCCTGGGCGCATCGCTGACGCCGCTGGGCGAGCCGCTCTCTACGCTTGCCGCCGGAGCGCTCAATCTGGGCTTCTTCGGGCTGTTCCATTTGCTGGCGCCCTGGGTATTTCCCGGCGTGCTGGCGAGTTCGATAGTCGCGGGCGCGTTTGCCCGCGGTGAATACGACGAGGCGCCCGCGGGCGCGCACGTACACCAATCCTACACCGCGATTTTCGTTCAAGCGGCCAAGGTGTTTGCCTTCATCGCGGGCCTGGTGCTGATCAGCAGCGCCTACGGTCCGATTGCGAATGAGTACGTAAGCAAAATGAGCAACGATCTTCTGTTCTGGGCCAATACCGTGTCCGCCGCGCTCGACAATGCGACCCTGGTCGCGCTCGAAGTCCACCGCATGGCCATTCCGCGCGCGCGCGAGGCGATCCTGGCGCTGCTGGTTTCGGGCGGGATGCTCATACCGGGCAATATCCCCAACATCGTTAGCGCGGGAGCGCTCAGAATCGGCAGCGCCGCGTGGGCAAAGCTTGGAGTGCCGATGGGGCTGGTCATGCTCGGCATTTATTTTGCTGTGATCAAATTGCTCAGCTGATGGGCGGTAAAATAGAGGCTCCGATGCTGGATCCTCCAACGATACGCAGGTCATTGGGCGTGCGATGCTGCTCGAATGTGCAGCGGAGCCCGTTCGATGGGCGTTGCATTACGGAGGTTTTCGTGACAGAAAGCGTTGTCGGTCGTAACGCTCGAATGAGTCTGGTGTGACGGCCGGTGCAATTCCTGATGCGTCTTATGCCATCGTGCGCAGCTGCGGACGGCGCGCGGTTTCTATAGATCGATCAATCAACAAGTATGGGCATGCCGCCCCGTTAAGCGGCCAGGAGGGTTACGGGTTCGATGACGCCTAAACAAGTTCTGCAAATGATCAAGGATAAGGGCGTGGTGATGGTCGATGTGAAATTCATCGATATGCTCGGCACGTGGCAGCATTTCACTGCCCCGATCTCCGAGTTCAAGGATGAAGCGCCTTTCGACGAGGGCCTCGGCTTTGACGGGTCGTCGATTCGAGGTTGGCAGGCGATCGACAACAGCGACATGCTGGTGATTCCCGATCCGGATACTGCCGTGATGGATCCGTTCACCAAGGATCCCACGCTCAGTATGATCGCCAACATCTCCGATCCCATCACCCGCGCCGACTACACCCGCGACCCGCGTAATATCTCGCGCAAGGCCGAAGCCTATTTAAAGTCCACCGGCATCGGCGACGCGGCGTACTTCGGACCCGAGCCGGAGTTTTTCATCTTCGACTCGCTGCGCTACGACACAACGCAGAATTCGAGCTACTACTACATCGACTCGAACGAAGGTAACTGGAACAGCGGACGAGAGGGCGCCGTCAAGGAAGGCGCGAACCTGGGCTTCAAGGTCAAGAACAAAGCCGGCTACTTCCCGGTCCCGCCGGTGGACACCCTGCAGGACATCCGCACCGAGATGGTGCTCGAGATGGAGCGGGTAGGTATCCGCGTCGAGAAACAGCATCACGAAGTCGCCACCGCCGGCCAGGCTGAAATCGACATGCGCTTTCAGACGCTGACCAAAATGTCGGACTGGCTGACCTGGTACAAATACATCGTCAAGAATGTCGCGGTGCGCCATGGAATGACGGCGACCTTCATGCCCAAGCCGATCTTCGGCGACAACGGCACCGGCATGCACACCCATCAGAGCATCTGGAAGGGTGACACTCCCCTGTTCGCCGGCAACGGCTACGCCGGGATGTCGGAACTTGGGATGCACTACATCGCGGGCATCCTGCATCACGCGCCGACGTTAGCGGCCTTCACCTGTCCGGGCACCAACTCGTATCGCCGGCTGGTACCGGGCTTCGAGGCGCCGATCAACCTGGCGTACTCGTCGCGCAACCGCTCGGCCGGGGTGCGAATCCCGATGTACTCGCCGTCGCCGAAGGCCAAGCGAATCGAAGTACGCTTCCCCGACCCGACCTGCAATCCGTATCTCGCGTTCTCCGCGATGTTGATGGCGGGACTCGACGGAATCCAGCGCCGGCTCGACCCGGGCCAGCCGCTCGACAAGGACATCTACGCACTGACGCCGGCCGAGCTGGCCGAGGTGCCGAGCATGCCCGCGTCGCTCGAGGAATCGCTGGACAACCTGAAGAAGGATCACGAGTTCCTGGTCAAGGGCGACGTCTTTACCGAGGACCTGATCGAGACCTGGATCGAATACAAGATGGCGAACGAGGTCAGTGCGATTCGTCTGCGGCCGCATCCGTACGAATTCGCGCTCTACTACGACGCGTAAGTCGGGATAGTCGATCGTCAGATCGAAGGCGGCGGGCCATCGGCCCGCCGCTTTTTTTTGGCGCTGGTTCAGTTTCGATTAACCGGATTTGGGGGATGAACTATTCAGCCTGCCCGTGCCGGATTTGGCGTGCTATGTGTACGCTATGGTCAATCGCCAGGATATCCCGTACTCGCTGGCCTGGCGCGAAATCGGGCGAGCCCCGCTTCCAGCAGAAATAATTTTTGACGGAACGAAGCTACCCGTAGAGGGCAACCGTCCCAAAACCACCACTAATGGTATGAATTGCTCTTTTCCGCCATTTTCGATCAGTCAGAATCACGACCGTTGCAGTCTCCAGGTTGACCAACTGAACCAGTTCCCTTCTCTTGCACACGCTGGATCGGCGCTGATCCCATCAACGGAAGTCGCGGCGCGCGAACCGGAAAGTTCAACCGGTTTCCACAATCACCGCTTCGTCTGCCGCGAGCGTCAGGGGAGATTTCGTGGACCCGGCCGGGCGGGCGGCGATCGTGCTCAGCAGGATTTTGCCGGCGGGCAAATCGATCTCGCGTGGCTCGGCGGCGAAATTCAGCGCGACGACCAGGTGCTGCGCGCGCGTATCGCGATGGAACACGAGACAATCTTCGGGCGCGCTGTCCACGGCGCGATAGCTGCCCTCGACCAGCGCCGGCGTTGATTTGCGGATTTGGATCAGCCGGCGATAGAGCGAGAGCATCGAGTGCGGATCGTTCAACTGGCGCGCGACGTTAACGGCCTTGAAGTCTCCGCACGGCAGCCATGTCCTCGCACTCGCGGAGAATCCGCCATTGGGCGCGCTGGACCATTGCATCGGCGAGCGGCAACCGTCGCGTCCGACCGGATCGCGTTTAAAAGCGGCGGGAATTTCCGCGTCGCGCATCCCGATTTCTTCGCCGTAGTAAATGAAGGGCGTGCCGCGCAAAGCCAGAATCATCACCGCTGCGACGCGGGCGCGTGCGTCACCGTCGCCATCGTGAGAGTAGCGCGAGATATGACGCGGAAAATCGTGATTCGAGAGCGTCCAGGTGGGCCACGCGCCGGGTCCGAAGGTCTTTTCAGTCAGCTCGATCGCGGCGTGGAAGCGGCGCGCGTCGTAGTGCGCAAGCAGAAAGCGAAAGTTGAATCCGAGCTGAAGTTCGTCGGGCCGCAGATAGTCCGCCAGCCGTTCCTGCTCGCGCGGCCACGTCTCGCCGACCATCATCCGCTGTTCGTAACTGTCGGTGACGCGGCGCAACCCGCGAATGATTTCGTGAACCTCGGGCCGGTCCGAACTGTAGAGCGGATCCTGCGTGCCCTCCGCGTACCACGGGATGTCGGCGTCGCGCTTGACGCGGACCGGATTGTCGCGGAGCTGGTCGTCCTTGATGAGTCCCTGGATTACGTCGATGCGATAACCGTCGGCGCCGTGATCGAGCCAGAAGCGGATGACGCCGTGAATTGCCTCGATCACTTCGGGATTTCGATAATTCAGGTCGGGCTGCTGCTCGAGGAACGTGTGCAGGTACCACGACGCGGTGGCGGGGTCGTACTTCCACGCCGAACCGCCGAAGTAGCTCTGCCAGTTGCTGGGCGGACGATCCGCCACGCCGGGAATCCAGATGTACCAGTCGCGTTTGGGATTGGCGCGCGACGCGCGCGACTCGACGAACCATGGATGCTGATTCGAGGTATGGTTGGGCACCAGGTCGACGATCACGCGGATCCCGCGGCGATGCGCCTGTGCGACCAGGCGATCGAAGGCGGCGAGATCGCCGAGCTCCGGGTGGATGCCGCAATAGTCGCTGATGTCGTAGCCCCAGTCGTCCAGTGGCGATGGATTGATGGGGTTCAGCCAGATGGCGTCGATGCCGAGCGAGTTCGCCGTGCCGTCATTGAGATAGTCGAGATGCGCGGTGACGCCGTCGAGATCGCCGATGCCGTCTCCGTTCGAATCGGCAAACGAGCGCGGGTAGATCTGATAGAAAACGGCGCGCTGCCACCATCCAGGCTTCGGGTTTTGTACGATCACTTGTCCGTGAAACCGAGATCGTTCAGGCGGTCGCGCGCGTCTTTGGCGGCGTCGCGATGAACCATCAGGCGGGTCGGGACCGCGGCGGTCGTTCCGAGCAGCCGCGACGATGCGGCGTCAAAGACGAACGATTCGATGCCGGCTTCGTGCAGGTAGTCATGAGCCATCCGGACCGGTGTCGGATCGATGCTGGCGAATATTTCCTCGAGTTCGGAAGGGTCGGGCGGTTCTATTCCGGGCATTTGATTCCTTTCCTGGCCGCGATGGATTCAATTGGCGCAGCTCGATGCGGACCTCATTCCCTTCACCCGATTATAGATCAGGGCGGCGCCGCCCACTATCAGGAGTATCGCGATCAATGCGTCGAAGCGATGAAAATACGGCGCGAGATCCTTCCAGTGCTGCCCGAGTTTCATCCCGCCGTAAGCCAGCGCGAGACACCATATGTACGACCCGATCAGCGTGTAGATGGTGAACGGGATGAGTTTCATCCGCGACACGCCCGCGGGAAATGCGATGAAGGTGCGCACTAGCGGCAGCATGCGGCTCCAGAAGACGGTGTGCGAACCCCATCGCGCGAAAAAGCGGTCGGCGGTTTCGAGTTCGTGCTGAGCGATAAGGACGTAACGGCCGTAACGCTCGATGAACGGGCGGCCGCCCCAGGAGCCGACGAAATACGCGACGTACGAGCCGAGCAGGCATCCGACTGCGCCCGCTATCGCGACCATCTGCAGGCCGAATTGGCCGGTGGCGACCAGGTAGCCCGAGAACGGCATGATGATTTCGGAGGGCAGCGGGATGCATGCGCTTTCGATCGCCATCATCAGGACAACCCCGCCGTAGCCGAGCGCAGAAATCGTCGCGATGATGAAGGCGGAGAGCCCGGAAACTATTTTATCGAGCATTTTTTCGATGCGCTCTTAATCGCGAAAGCGCGAGCGCACACAGTGGCATGGCGCGGCGGCGGTTGCGAGCCGGCGGGCCGCTTAATCGGGGGTGCAGCGGCCTTGGAGAACTAATGCTGGACACTTGTATATATCGATATTTCTTATGTATATATTTGTATATCTTAAACGGAATATAAAGAACGAGAACGCCACAAACCAGTTGAGGTAACACCAATGGCAAATAACACGTTGACAATTACCGACAATCGGACTGCCAAGAAATATGAGATACCGATCGAGGAGGGCGGAGTGATTCGCGCGATGGATCTCCGCCAAATCAAGACCGGCGCCGACGACTTCGGCCTGATGACCTACGATCCGTCGTTCGGCAACACGGCGTCGTGCCGCAGCCGGGTCACGTACATCGACGGCGACAAGGGCATACTGCGCTATCGCGGCTATCCGATCGAAGAACTCGCCGAGAAAAGCAACTACCTCGAGACCGCGTACCTGATCGTCAAGGGTGAGCTGCCGGACCCGGACCACTACGAGCGCTGGAAGCACAACATCACGATTCACACGATGGTCCACGAGAATATCAAGATGTTCATGGAGGGCTTCCGCTACGACTCGCATCCGATGGGAATGTTGCTCAGTACCGTCGGCGCGCTCTCGACCTTTTATCCCGACGCCAGCGCTATTCACGACCTCGAATCACGCCGGCTGCAGACCCGCCGCCTCATCGGCAAGATGCCGACGCTGGCGGCGTTCGCGTATCGGCATACCCGGGGACTTCCTTACGTCTATCCCGACAACGAGCTGAGCTACACCGGCAATCTGCTTGCGATGCTGTTCAAGATGACCGAGCTCAGATACAAGCCCAATCCGGTGCTCGAGCGCGCGCTCGACGTGCTGTTCATCCTGCACGCGGATCACGAGCAGAACTGCTCCACCAATGCGATGCGCGCGGTGGGAAGCTCGCAGCCCGATCCGTACGCATGCGCGTCGGCTGCTATCGGAGCGCTTTACGGCCCCCTGCATGGCGGCGCGAACGAAGCTGCCATCCGGATGCTGATGGAAATCGGTTCGGTGTCGGCCATTCCCGCGCTGATCAAGAAAGTCAAGGACGGCGAGCGCCGGCTGATGGGCTTCGGGCATCGAGTGTACAAAAACTACGATCCGCGCGCGAAAATCCTCAAGCAGTTTGCGGAGCAGGTGTTCGAAGTGACCGGCCGCAATCCGCTGATCGATATCGCGGTAGAGCTCGAGCGAATCGCGCTTCAGGACGACTATTTCATCAATCACAAGTTGTATCCCAACGTGGATTTCTACTCGGGAATAATTTACCAGGCGATGGGCTTCCCGATGACGATGTTCCCGGTGTTGTTCGCGATCCCGCGGATGTCCGGATGGATGGCGCAATGGGCCGAGATGGTGCGCGATACCGAACAGAAGATCGCACGGCCGCGCCAAGTCTATATCGGCGAAGCGACGCGGCACTACACCCCGATACAGTCGCGGCCCAAGCCGACGGTGCACGAGGATGCGGTTAGCGAGGCAATCTGACGTCAGCTAGATGATTTCAAATGCCTCGCGCCGTGGCGACGGTGGCGATCCTGTGGCGAGCGGCGCCGTTATAGCGAGTGCTTCACGGGGGCGGTTATCGAACCGCCCCTTTTCTTTTCACGTCAACCGTTGCGCGTTGATGAAGCGTCCCGCCTCCCGGAATCGAGGGGCAATCCGCAGGATTTTGACGCGCGGCGCTGAGTTCTTCTACCCGTCTTTCGCTAACCATGACGCAATGCGACTCACATTCATCCAGATTTTTAACCTCTTACGGGCGCTAATCGTCAGTCTTGACATTTTTTTGGCACGGTTAGAGGCTGCATTGTGGGCTTTTGTGCGACATCGAGCGATATACCGCGCTTAAAGGGGAATTGATAAATCCCCGGGGGGAGGCTTGGCGTTACGATGGCATCCTCGGCAGAAATTCTGACCATCGCGGAGTTGTCGGCGCATCTTCGCGTCCATCCGACTACGATTTACCGCTTGCTCCGCGAAGGACGAATACCGGGCTTCCGCGTCGGCAGTGCGTGGCGATTCAGCCGCGCGGCGATCGAAATATGGGAGCACGGGCAAGCCGATCCAATCGGCGAAAAATCCCCGCCCAAACACAAAGCCAAAGGCCGCAAGGCGCGAAAGTAGCCGCCAAACTATTCTCTGCGCGCTTACTTTTCTGTCATCCTCAGCGAAGTCGAGCGGTCATGCTCCGCTCGGATTTGACAAAAGGAAAAAAGGACGGCGCGACGTGGACTCCATCGAAAGCGAAACCTCGGGACATCGCAGACCTTCACCAATAGCCGAGTACTTCGGCCGCCTGGCCGCCACTTATGGCGATGGCGAGTACTACGGCAATCGGCGCCGCGCCGTGCTCGAGGCGATCGCGGGGGAAATCGCCGATGCGCGCGACGCGCTCGATGTCGGATGCGGCAATGGCGCCTATCTCGCGAAGTTTGCGGCAGCGCCCGGAAATCGCGTTCGTGGCGTGACCGGCGTCGACTTGTCAATCGACATGCTGCGGTCCGCGCGCAATCGAGTCGGCGTGAAATGCCGGCTGCTTTGCGCGGACTTGTCACGGCTGCCGTTCAAGCCGGAGTCGTTCGATTTCATTTTCGCAAGCCACGTGCTTCCGTTCGTCGCGGATCTCGACGGCGTCGTGGCGGAGTTCGCGCGATGCGTGCGGCCCGGCGGCGTGGTGGTCGCAACCGGCAGGCGGGAGGACAGCGTTCGCCAGATGCTGAGCGCGATCGTCGGTCCGGACCGATGGCGCGAATATAGCGAGGTGATCTTTCGGCGTGCGAGCCGCCGCCAAGCCGATGCGGGTGCCGATGATCGCTACCAGCGGGCGTTTGCCAGGTCCGGCCTGCGCGTCGAGGAACGCGCGGCGCCATTTACGATCCAGTGGGCGGATATCGAAGAGTGGATCAGCGTCAGATGGATGCCATTGATACCCGAGGGCGAGCGCCAGCAGGCCGACGCGATGCTGGCCGAATTCGCCAAGGCGGGCGGGTCGCGGAGCTTGCGGCTTCACGAACCGCTGATCCTTGGCAGGCGGGATGGCTGAGTCTGGCGCCGTTTGACAAGCGCGCGCTCAACCTAATAGCTAACCCACAATGCAGATGGCGGAGAGTTTCGCGCCGATGCCAACGAAATACACCGACGTAAAAGGATACGCGACCTACTACTACTACAGCGGCGCTACGACGCTGCCCGACGTGGTGCCGGACTTTTCACGCGGCCGCAAAATTTTGTTCGTTCATGGCGCCGGCTCGAACGGTCACACCTGGCATCGCCAGATCGACGCGTTCGGCGGCCGGCACAGTCCGATCGCGCTCGATCTGCCCGGCCATGGCCGCTCGGCGGGCGTCGAGGGGCTGCGCACGGTTCAGGACTATACCGACTTCATCGCGGCTTTTCTCGATGCGCTGAAGATCAAATCGGCGGTGATACTGGGACATTCGATGGGCGGCGCGATTGCGATGGACCTGGCGCTCCGGCACGCCGCGCGCGTCGAGGCGCTGATCCTCAGTTGCACGGCGCCGAAGTTCAACATCGCGGCCGATCGAATCGAGGCATTGCGGGCAATCACGATGGGCCGTGCGCCGCAGGCCTTCAACACTGACGGCTATTCGCTCCGCACGGTGAAGGAAAACTTCGACGTCGTCCGCGAAGGCTGGATGGAACAAATCAAGACCGATCCGCGCGTGCGCTACACCGACATCGTCGCGTGCTCGCAGGTCGATTTGCGCGACGCGATCGGAAAGATCGGCAAACCGGCGCTGGTGATTGCCGGCGCCGACGACCAGGGCACCACGCCGGCGGACGCGGAGTTTATCGTGGGCAAGATTCGCGGCGCGACCTGCAAGATTATCGCGGACGCCGGTCACTATATCCCTCGCGAGCGTCCCGCCGAGTACAACGCCGCGATCGAACAGTTCGTCGGCGAACTGAAGTAGGAATTCGAGATGAGTCTAAGCCGCAAAACCGCAGTGGCAGGCGTGTTCGAGCACCCCACCCGCTTCGCGCCGGACAAAAGTCTGTTTCAGATAATGGCGGAGAGCCTGCGCGGCGCGCTGGACGATGCCGGGTTGACGATCAAGGACGTGAACGGGTTGTGCACGACCGGAATCGGGATGAGCGGGATGGGAATCGTCGGCTTCTGCGATTACCTGAACCTGACGCCGAACTTTGTCGACTCGACTTCGATCGGCGGGTCGTCGTTCGTGGCGCACACCACACACGCGGCGGCCGCCATCCACGCCGGGCTGTGCGACGTATGCGTCGTGGTCTATGGCTCGACGGCGGCCTCGTCGCGGTTTGCGATTGGCACGGGCGGAGAACGCGGAGGTGCAGGCGATCCGTGCGACCAGTACGAGATTCCGTTCGGGCCGACGACCGTCGGGGCGTACGCGATGGTCGCGCAGCGCCATATGCATGACTACGGGACGACCTCCGCGCAGCTCGCCGAAATAGCGGTCACGACGCGCCTGCATGCGTCCATGAATCCGGCCGCGAAGTACCGCGACCCGATCACGGTGGAAGACGTACTCGCGTCGCGAATCATCTCGTCGCCGCTGCATCTGCTGGATTGCTGCATCATCAGCGACGGCGGCGGCGCGTTGGTGATCACGTCGGCGGAGCGCGCGCGCGATTTGAAGAAGAAGCCGGTTTACATTCTTGGCGCGGGCGAGACGGTGCGGCACGCGGCGCGCGGGCAGCGCGATTTTCTGGAAATCGCGGCGGCGCAATCGGGCCGGCTGGCGTTCGAGCGCGCCGGCGTCGCGCACAAGGACATCGACATGGCGATGATCTACGACTCGTTCACGATCACCGTGCTGGCCACGCTGGAGAATCTCGGCTTTTGCAAGCGCGGCGAAGGCGGCGCGTTCGTGTCGGGCGGAAGGCTGCGCTTCGACGGCGAATTTCCGATCAACACCGATGGCGGAGGGTTGTCGTCGAATCATCCGGGGATGCGCGGAATCTTCCTGGTGATCGAGGCGGCCAAACAACTGCGCGGCGAATGCGGTCCGCGGCAGGTCAAGGATTGCAAAATCGCACTCGCGCACGGCACCGGCGGCGCGCTCGGCACGCGCCATTCGGGCGCGACGCTTATCCTCAGCAATCAGTAACCTCGGGGGCGGACGATAAATCATGGCGGAACAGACCCAAGCGAAGAAATACTCGAAGCCACTCCCGCATCTCGACGAAGAGAACCGTCCGTGGTGGGAGGCGCTTCAACGGCACGAGCTTTACATCCAGAAATGCGCAACTTGCGGCGACCTCCGCTACTATCCGCGCGCGCTGTGCACGAATTGCATGTCGTCGCAGGTGCAATGGATAAAATGCAGCGGGCGCGGCAAGGTCTATACCTTCACCACGACGTATCAGAACCAGGCGCCGGGCTTTCGCGAATCGATCCCGTACATCATGGCGTACGTCGAGTTGGAAGAGGGCGTGAAAATGCTCACCAACCTTGTCGACTGCCAGCCGGAACAGGCTAAAATAGGGATGCCCGTCGAGGTCGTATTCGAGGACGTCACGCCCGCAGTGACACTCGCGAAATTTCGCCCGGCGAGGTGAGGGCTCAATCCTCGTGAGTACAATCCTTGATCTGCACACGCATAGCGAAGCATCGGAAGACAGCCGCGCGCCGGTAGAGGCGTACCTCAACTGGATCAAGCTGCGCCAGGCCGAGCGGCCGGTCGATGGAATCGTGTTGACCGAGCATCGCCAGTTCAATCGCGACGCCGACTACCGCCATCTCGAGGACAAATTCGGAACGCTGGTCTTGCGCGCGTCGGAAGTCGAGACCAACTACGGACACATGCTGGTGTTCGGGGTGAACGATGACATGGTGGCGCGCTTCGATTTTGCCGACGTGCGGCTCGACGCGCAGACTTTGATCGATGAAGTGGCGCGGATGGGCGGAATTGTCGTGCCGTGTCATCCCGGCCGCCCCAATATCGGGCTCTACGAGCACTATCAGTCGGGGCCGCTGCTGGAGAACGTGGTCGCGGTCGAAGCGCTCAACGGCGGCTCGCGCAAGGGCGAGGACGAGCGCAGCGCGGAATTGATCGCGAAATACGGTTTTGCCGCGACCGGTGGTTCCGACAGTCATCTGGTGAGCCTGATTGGGCTGTGCGCGACAAAATTCAGCGCGTACATCAAGACGATCGACGACCTGGTGCGGGAATTGAAGACCGGCAACTACGAGCCGGTGGATTTCCGGCCACGGCGCAAAACCGTGCCGCATGCGGTCGCGATGGAAACCAGGTAACGCCGCAACTCGATAGTGAGAAAATCAAGATGGCAGTGAATTACGATCCGGCGCTGATCAACAAGACCTTCGAAATCACCGAGCCGGTCGAAGTCAAGGCCGACAAGATAAAGCGGTACTGCGCCGCGCTGGGCGAAACCAATCCGATATACACGGATGAGGAGGCGGCGAAAAAAGGCCCGTACGGAGGAATCGTCGCGCCGCCGTCGTTCGCGGTGACGTTCCGCAATGGGCGGCATTTCTTCGACAACGTTCCGCGCTTCGGAATGCGCGGCTTCGACGCCGGCAAGGACGTCGAGTTCGTCGCGCCCATCAGGCCGGGCGACCAGATAACGCTCAGCTCGCACGTGAAGGAAATCTACGAGAAAACGGGACGGACGGGCACGATGGTGTTCGTCGTGATCCGCTCGACGCTGAAGAACCAGAACGATGAAGTACTGGCCCATATCGACCATCGCTTCATGAACCGCCCCTGAGCGCATCGGGATCGGGAAATCGAAATCACGTGAACAGTTTCGAAGAGATTAATATCGGTGACACGCTCGGTCCGCTCGAGCTGTTCGTGAGCAAGGATCAGTGCCGCGCCTATGCCAGGACCATGGGCATGGGTGAAGGCGCGGGACGCTTCACCGACGATGAAGCCGCCAGGAAGGAAGGGCTGCCCGGGATGATCATCCCGGGCAACATGAGCCTCGGACTGCTCTCGAAGCTGGTGACGGATTGGATCGGCTTGAACAACGCGTGGCTGACGCGGATGAGCACGACCTATCGCGTGCCGGTGCAACCCGATCGCACGGTCACGATTCACGGCTTTATCACGAACAAGAATCCCAAAGATCGCACGGCCGAGATCGACGTCTGGATGGAGAACGAGGAGTCGGAGCGCCTCGTGACCGGGACGGCGACCGTCGAGTTCAGAAAATAACCGGCCGAATCGGCTTATCCGCATCTCGACAGAATAAAACTGCTCGCCTCTCGAAACCTTGGAAAGGCGGCACTTGAATTCAAAGATACGCAGTTTTCGCGACGCTGGGGGGCACCCTGGCCGGTTTCCCAATAACTGGTCGGTCGATTCTGTACCCCTCCAGCCGAGAGTTCGAAGTAGCCCGTAACCAAGTGTTTCTTCACCTGAACCCCCGTTATGTTGCGATAGGGGCTCTGAAAAATATTCGAGCCGAAAGTCTGACCAGTCATCAAGCCGGCCTTCAGAATGAGAACACGTTTGTCCGTACAAACGAGTGCCTCCTTAAAGGCCCCCTTCAATTTGATCAGAATGGTTTCATTGGGTTCAATCACTTCGAACAGCACCTTCTCCAAGCGGCTCGGCAGTTGCTCGATAAGATGGGCAATCGGGGTAGGGGCCGCCCGCGGTTGGGGCGTGACCGGGTCCGTAACAGCTGCAAGGGCAGCTGAGATTGGATTGCCGCAGTGGCCGCAGAAATTCCTTGCACCAGTTACAGCCGTTCCACATTTAGTGCAGAACATGTTCCCCTCCGTCCACGGTTTCCTCGCGCGGCGAAAGTCGGCTGCGTCGAAGAATCACGGTTGGCGGATAAATATCATCGACGGCACCTCCCGTGAAATAAGGGGCGAGGTAAAAGACGGGGACCCCGGATGGCGATGGGCCTTACACGGCGCGGAGTTCGGTTGAAATGTCGCCGCGGGTGGCCAGCGTCGCGGGTATGAACCCGCTGGCTGCTCCGATCAGGGCGGCAATCATGAAGCTGTAGGCAACGATTCGCGGCGACAGCGTCAGGGCGAGGGCGAGCGGACCGAGCGCTCCGGAAACATGCGGCAACAGTTCGAATCCCAGCAGCGCCAAGGCGCATCCGAGCGCACCGCCGGCCATGCCGACGATCAGGCCCTCGACGAGGATTCGCGCAATGATCGAGTTGCGCGTGAATCCAATCGCGCGCATCACCGCCATCTCGTGGCGCCGTTCGCGCACCGCCATCGCGGCCGTGTTGACGGCGACCAGCCCGATCGTGAAGATCACGATCGCCGCCAGAAATTTTGCGCCATTAACCAGAAGGGCAAGATTGCCGGCCATCTCGCTCTTGATCAGCATGACTTCGGTTTCGGTGGCCGTCTCGTGCGCCGAATTGGCGAACATTTCATCGATTGCGGCGATCACCTCGGGCGCCGATTGCGAGCGATCTATTTTCACCCAGAACAGGTTTACGGCGCCGGGCCTGCCCAGCAGTTCTTCCATGTAGTCGCGCCTGAAAATAATTCGAGGCCCGGCGGCTTCCTCGTTCAGCACGCCCACGATTGTCAGTTGCAGATCGACCGGATACAAGGTACCGCGCAGCGTGATCGTGTCGCCGACTTTCCAACCGTAAACCTTCATCAAGGTGGTTGAGACGAGGCCTGCGGTGCGCATATTTTCGAATTCGTGATCGGTTTCCGCGCTGACTTCCCAATCGGGAAAGATTTCGCGGATATGATCGTCGTCGGTGGCGAGGATACCGATCTGCTCGTTCGGATCGCGGTAAGTTCCCATGAAGACGCTGTAGCCGGCCACTGCCTCCACGTGCGGAACTCTTTCGATCTGCCGCCGATACGCTTCGGGCAACATATAGGAGAAGCCCGCCTTGCTGTGACAGATCAGGCGCAGCGAGTTTGCGCGGTCGCGCAGGACCTGGTCGAGCAGTCCGGGTAGGCTGATCAGGGACGCGAAGATGAATACCGAGACGGTGATCGACAGCGTGGTAAGAATCGTGCGCCGCTTGTTGCGGGCGAGGTTGATGAGCACGAGCGACAGGTATTTCATGGCGCAGCCGAGCGCTGGAGGATCAAGTCCACAATCGAGCTTACCCTGAACACGAAGCTTGGCTAGACCAACAGGGAGCCGCGGAAGGGCTCGTCGCGCGGCGGAGGGAACTGGAGCAGGTTGATGGCCCACTTGCGCGCCTGGCGCAGCGCGTCCTCAGCGCGGCGGAAGATTCGCTCGCGATACATCACGGACCAAACGTACGCATCGACCGACGGCTCCTCGCCGAGCGTGATGTCGAGCATCCAGTCCTCGAGCTGCGGGCCGCAAATCAGCAGGCGCACGACGCGCCCGTGATCGATTACGATACCGCGCGCCTCGCGCGGGATGCGAAACTCGTCCTTGACGCGCTTGATGACATTGGGCGGCGCATGCTGCTCGGTCATCGCGACGTAGGCCCAATCGCCCTGCGGAGGATTGGCCTCGCGCGCGATGCGCAGGTTGTTGTCGGTCAGGTCTTCCTTGGCGCGATCCTGATCGTAGTCGTGCGCGACCTGGTAAAATGCCATCGCGACCGGCAACTGCGGCATCTCAGTTTCGGACTTGGCCCTTTTGGGTTTCTTGAAGGTGGTTTCGACCCACCAGCGGTTTTCGACGTTGGGCTTTTGCGCCATTAGGCAACCCGGCGAGATTTGCGCGCGTCGATGCGCGCAGAGCGCCTCGATTTTCGTGCGATCGAAATACGCGGGCGACGCTTGCGGACGCGATTTGCAGCGCGACGCGTGCTCGAGATCCCCGCCCGGGTGCGCGAGCGCGATGCGCCGCGGCGGCCGGGGACTTTAAGCCCGGTCACCATCCGGCGCGAGAACAGGTCGGCCTTGCGCTCGGCGTCGGTCCAGAACAGGAAATGACCCATCTCGTGGTAGATCATTTGAATCCACAGGCGCTCGCTGAAATAGACGCGTCCGCGTTTCCAGTTTTCGGGATGCACGAGATGGATGCGGCCGTCTTCGTAGGTGCGGCCGGCGGTCTTGCCCCAATCGATATACTCGAACCATTCGATACGCGGGCGGCGCAGTTTGAAGTATCGGCACATCGAGGAAATGGCGCGGTTGAAATGCGCCGCGCGATGGCCGCGGAAAAATTCGGCAAGGTTGCGATCGATTTCGCGGCGATGAGCGACAGGAGGAACAATCATTCGCACGAGCAGGTGACCTCCGGTGACAGGCGATAAAGATCATACGGAGGCGCGTTCATAAGAGTCAAACCATTTCAGGAAAGTGCAGTTTTACAATCGCGTTTTGATTGCACAGAAAGTTCAAAATCGCCTGTCAGCACCGGGTTTGGTGCATCATACAGATAGAAATCTAACCCAAGGTGCCCGACGCTTTCAGACCCGCGATCTCGTCCCACGTCAGGCCCATTTCAAGCGCGACTTCCTCGGTATGCTGGCCGAGTTCGGGCGCCGCACGATGGGGGATTGTGTCGGCGTCGCCAAACTCGACGGGGCTGTTCACGACGCGGCATCCGGGAATACTCGGATGGTCCACGGCGGCGAAAGCGCCGATAGCTTCGGCCTGCGGATCCTCGAGCACTTCGGCGTCGGTGCGAACAGGCGCCCAGATGAGATTGTGGCGATCGAAAATCGGCGCCCAGTCGTCGCAGCTTCTCGCAGCAATCGCGCGATCTATTTCGTCTGTCAGCGCGGCGCAGTTTTGCGCGCGCGCGGCGGAATCCTTAAAGCGCGGATCGTTGCGCCAATCCGGCTTGCCGAACGCGAGGCAAAAATCCGGCCAATAGCGATCGCTCTGAATCATCACGAAGTAAATCCATCGCGCATCGGCGCATCGATAGGAACTCCACAGCGGATTAATGCGCGCGGTGCGCGACTCGGATCGGGGAGAAAAGCCGGTCATGAGGCCGATGGTAAGATCCGACGCGTTCATCCACAGGCCCATTGAGAACAGCGAGATGTTGACCTCGCGGCCACGGCCGCTGCGCTCGCGTGCGAGCAGCGCGGCTGAGATTGCGCCCGCCAGACCCAGGCCGACGGCGTGATCGATCATCGCGGGCCGCTGCCCAGGCGGCGACTGTCCCGGCTCGGCGATCGTCGCCATAAGGCCCGAACGCGCCCACGCGGCGGCGTAGTCGTACGCAGGGCGATTGCGATCGGGTCCGCGATGCCCGTAGCCGTTGATCGACGCGTAGATGAGCCGCGGATTTTTCGCGGAGAGGGTTGCGTAGTCGAGTTTCATGCGCGCGACGGCGTCGAGGCGCAGGCTGGTGACGAAGACGTCGGCGTGTTCGATCAGCTTGAGCGCGAAGACGTGGCCGTCGGGACGGCGCAAATCAACGGCGACCGAGCGTTTGTTGCGATTGTCGAGTTCAAACGGCGGGCGGATGCGCGCATTGGGATCGCCCATGGTGCGCGTGACGAGACCGCGTATCGGGTCTCCGGTAACCGGGTCCTCGAGCTTGATAACGTCGGCGCCCCAGTCGCCCAGCACGGCGGTGGTGGACGGGCAGGCGACCCACATCGCAACTTCGACGACTCTGACGCCCTCGAGCGGACGGTCCATCGCATCGGTCTCCTTGGTTCAGATGAAGTCGAATTGGTATCAGGAGTCGGCGCAAGAATAAAACTGGGCGCGGCGTTTTTTCTTCCTTCTCTGCCCGCGGCTCGAACCCGGCGATTGAATCGGAGCGTTGGTTGCTAGCCGGCGGGACTAACGCGGTGCATCCTGTGCGCATTGCGCCGGCGCGCTCGATTAACCGTCAAGCGTTGGATCCGGCTCGCTTCCTTGAGCCGCAGGCGCAGCGGACCGCCGCCGCGGCCGGCGACCAGTTCGGACAGCCGCCATCGCAAGCCCCGGGCATCCATGCCGAGCGCGTCGCATACGTTGTCAAATGACAACGGAGAAGTGACGCCCTTGGTGAAGATCCAGCTCCACGCCTCGTTGAATGAGTTGCGTTTGCGCAGGCTGGTTGAGCCGCCGAATTCCTGCACGACGTTGATCGCGTCGGCCAGCACCGCGAGCATCAGGCGTTGCTCGCTGGAGAACGATCGTGTGCCGACCATCTCGAAGAACTGGCTGCGAAGGATAACGTCGGGAAAGGGACGCGGATCGGCGGCAGCCTTTATGGAGACAACGTTACTCATTGTTCAGCCTCTTCTCCTCCCTGAGCGAAGAGCTTGAGTGTCAAAAACTGGCCGCTAAAAATCGGCGAACCCAGCAGCACGTCTTATGCGACTCCTCATTCCGGCTAATGATCATCGGCGAAGAAAGAAACTTAATGAGAACGCTGACTCATTGCAAGGGGAAAGTCATCGCCCAAATCTGTGCTCGCGAGCCTCGGATTGAGGCGGGTTTTTCGGACGATCAAGCCGAAATCACCTCAAACGGCATCGCAAACGCGCCCGGGGCCTCGGCGAACGATCCGCTCAAAGGCGCGAAGGGCGGTTGTTATCGATACGAGCGGACGGTCTGCTATAGTTGAATTGTCAGACGCAAGCGCGGCGCTGGCCGAAAGCAGGGCGATAACGGGGATAATCAGGGTCGGGTGCGAGGGCGTCCAGGAAGGGGCGGCCCGCGGAATATCGCGACGGCGGCGGCTGAAGAACACAAGCACTAGCAAGAGCGGCGCGCATTCGGCAGCATTGGGAACGAGTGAATCAGTGGAAATGAATCAGGCACGAAAAGATCGGAAGACACGGCAGATAACGATCGGCGGCACCAGGGTCGGCGGCGATGCGCCGGTGGTGGTGCAATCGATGTGCGCGACGCGGACGATCGACGTCGATCAAACGGTCGCGCAGGCCCATCAGCTGGCGAAGGCAGGCGCGGGAATCGTCCGGATCGCGATGGACAGCGAGAAGGAAATCCCGGCGCTCAAGGAAATCCGCGCGCAGACGAAGGGAATCGTGCTGTCGGTCGATTTGCAGGAGAACTACAAGATCGCCGGCCGGGTTGCGCCGCACGTTGACAAGATTCGCTACAACCCGGGCCATTTGCACCATATGGAAAAGTCGAAAACGATCGAGCAGAAGGTGAAATCGATCGTTGATGTGGCGCGGGACAACAACCTCGCGATCCGGATCGGCGTGAACTGCGGCTCGGTCGCGCCGGCGTTTATCGACAAGTATCCGGGCGATCAACTGGCCGCGATCGTCGAGTCGGCGGCGTACCATTGCGATCTGATGGACGAGCTCGGCTTCACGCGCTTCGTCGTGTCGCTCAAGGATTCCGATCCCAACAAGGTGATGGACGCGAACCGGCGCTTCTCGAAGCGGCGCCCGGACGTGCCGATCCACCTTGGCGTCACGGAGGCGGGGTTGCCGCCCGACGGAATCATCAAGACCCGGATAGCGTTCGAAAAGCTGCTCGCGCAGGGTATCGGCGATACGATCCGCGTCTCGCTGACGCTGCCCAACGAGCGCAAGCACGAGGAAGTGATAGTAGGGCACAAGATTATCGAGGACGTCGCGGCGGGCCGGTTCATCTCGGTGCCCGATTTCGGCGCCGGTCTCAATATCATCTCGTGCCCGTCGTGCTCGCGGGTCGAGAACGAGAAATTCGTCGAGCTGGCGCAGCAGGTCAAGGAACTCACGACTTACGCCGAGAAGTACAAGATCACGATTGCCGTGATGGGATGCAGGGTGAACGGGCCGGGCGAGACCGATGACGCCGACCTTGGGTTGTGGTGCGGTCCGACCACGGTGAATCTCAAGAAGAAAGATCGCAAGATCGGTTTTTTCGGCTACGACGAAGTGCTGCCCAAGCTGCGCGCCGAGCTGGATCGGCTGATCGCGGAGCGCTCGGCCGCGGTGAATTAGGCAGGGCGCAACCCTTGGAGGACCTTCCTAAGCGCGTCACCCGAGACCGGGAAGATCGTCCGCACGCCGTTTTCGTCGAGCCACAAGTCGATTTGTGATGCTGCGAACAATGGCGGTCCGCTATCCCCTCTGACGCGCACCGGTGCGAGGATGTGGTAAAGTACACCGATCAGTCGTGGGTCGCCTTTGCGTTCGTAGTCACGAGCACACTGCGCGTGAATACGCTCCGCCACGCGAGTCAGGTTCCGTTCGATGTCAGCCTCATCATCGACCACGAGCCATTTCGATTCGGGGTTAACCGCCTTAGAGATCGAGATCGCGACCAGCCCTGCTGATGAATCAGGATGTGGATCTGAGGCAATGCGTTGGCGCAGCTGACCGAGCGCTCTGGAGATGTTCCCCTGGATGCTTTGTTCGCGCTGCGGTCGCTTGCACTCGACATAGAGATGCGAGCTGAAGTGATCGATTAGGAGATCCGCTTGCTGCCCGAGAGTTGGGTTCGCTCCCGCACGTAAAAAGCGGGACCCCAGTAGCAGCTCAAAGATGGTGTTTCTCCCGTGGTTGGAGGTTTCAGTTTCATCCTCTGGACGCAGCGGACCCTTTAGCGCCCTGCGCATCAGTTCCTTGACGACCTGTGGGTTGTAGCCCGTGATACCCCGGAAAATCTCGGCGAACTCTTGACCCTCGACCAGCGACCATACAAGTCCGGCCACCTGAGGCTGGATCTCGAGTGCCTGGAGGCGATTCTCGGACCTAGCCTTCTCAAGTGTCCTAATGTCCGCGATCAGCCCTCGGAGACGATCATTCGGCGCGCCGTGCAATCCTAGGTTCGTCACGTGCGATCCCAACCCTTCGAGGTCCTGAAGGATGGTGCAGTAGTTGCGTTGAGAAAATGGCGCCGATTGCGGGGTGACGTTCTTTGACGTCACGTTAGAGAACGGCGAATGCTCATGGTGCGACGACCCCGCATCGAGCGAGGACGGTCGGGTTTGGTGCCGAGGTGCAGATGACAAAGCTGGTGACCGGACACGGCGGGCCTTCGACAAGGCGTTCCGTCGGGCTTACGTCTCCTGCACAGCATCAAGAATTCCTCGGTCCATCGTTGGGCTCGTCGCGTCCGTCCTTAGATGGATCGCGCGGAGCGACGTGCGCCCGGTACGCGACCCGCCGGAGGCCGGGCAGCGATGCGAGCGTGTACTTTACGGAAGGTGGGGCGGCGTCGACCTCTTCGATGAAGGTGGCCGCCAGCCAGCCGTCGTTCCTTCGGACCCAGATTGGATCGTTGCGTTGAAAGTTACTCATATCTAAACGCTACTCCAACGAGGGTCACGGTCAAGATCGGTTATTTCGGCTACGACGAAGTGCTGCCCAAGCTGCGTGCCGAGCTGGATCGGCTGATTGCCGAGCGCTCGGCCGCGGCCGCTGCGAATTAGGCGCGACGCGCTGGCGCGCGAGATCCTTCGCTGCGCTCAGGATGACCGAAAATCATGGCATCCTTGACGGAGGACCCTCACCCGCGCCGGACGGCGCGGCCTCTCCCTGTCAGGCGAGGCGAGTAAAAGGTCGCGCGGAGCGCAACATCCTAACTTGGGCGAGGCTATTGGGACAGCTATCTTTTCGGATTCGGCTTCAGCTTCGACGCGTCGTCCAGTCCCATCCCCTCCAGCGACATGTCGAACCTGACCTTCATCTGCGCGTCCTCGTCGGTTAAGTTGCGGGTGTAGGTGCAGAACTCGAGCTGAATGCCGTTGGGATCCTTGAAGTAGATAGACTTCGCCCACTCATGATCGACCACCTCGGTGACCTTCACACCCTTGGCGATCAGTTCGCGGCGCTTGTCCTGGAGGGAGGCCTCGGTACCGGCCTCGAAAGCGAAGTGATAGAAGCCGCTCGGTACGCCGAGCCCGCGGTTGATGCCCGCGTCGTATTCGGCGGGGATGCCCGGGACTCCGCGCGCCTCCATGAACGCGATCAACTGGTCGCGCCCGGTATCGAAGAAGATGTGACGGATCTGGCCGCCTTCGCGGATCGGAATGGTGTCGGATCGGACCGGCTTGAAGCCGAGGACGTTCACATAGAAATCCCGTGTCTTGTCCAAATCCAGGGTCGACAGGCCGATGTGCGAGAAACCCTTGGTAGCCATACCAGTCACCTCTTATGGGGAATTTCCATTTTCAATGCTTAATCGGATTATCACCGCCGTCGGGGGTTTCGCAAATAGGAAGGACGCGCTTGCGCGCGGGATCCTTCCCCTTCGGCAGCACTCAGGGCTTCGGCTAGTGGTAGCGGAGTTTACCCTGAGTACTCGAAGGGCTCAGGATGACGGAAACAAGAGTGCATCCTTGACGGCGGACCCTCACCCGCGCCGGAAGCGCGGCCTCTCCCTGTCAGGGCCTTGCACATTTAACCGCTTCCCGCACAAGAAGTCAGGTAGTTGCACAAAAATAGCGGGATGAAGCAGGATCAGGCGGGATGAACTGCGATAGCCGGACTAGTCCGGACCAGTGCGGACGAAGGCGGACAACCTGTTTCCGTTGAGGCGCGGAGCGACGCTAGACGATTCGTCTCCACCGCTTAAATGCCTTCACATCTTCTGGCGTTAAACGAAACCATTCTCCCTCACCGCGTTTGTCGTCGAACCGTTTATGCCAGTAGGCCTCAACTCCAATGGGGTCATCGGTTTCGATGCTGTGAATGGTCTTCGGTGAGACTGGAATCTTGATGGCCAACTCGCTGCTCCGACGACCAAGAGAGTTTGTGCGTCCGATTTTGTAGTGAGGGCCGGACTTCATGAGATAGACAAATTCAGTGTGAATTTTTTTCTCAGGCTCTTGCTCTGCGGCTTTGTGCGCAGATTCAGTCTCGCGTTCGGTACAGAGCGCCAAGACATCTTCAAGGCCATTCACCTTGCGACAATATGCAGCAACGGCTTTGAGTAGCTTTTCTTTACCCCTGAACCGGCTAAATAAATTATGGGACGGGAAAGACTGATCTTCTCTGGCCTTGCGCCGAATCTCGCCCGCAATCGGAAACCTTCCCAACTCTCTTGCAAATCCGATGTACTTTTCAATGAGGACTTCATCGCTCGTTCTCGTCGCTAACAGATTCGGAGCGTACCCAGCCTCAGCCAAGGCATCGCCCCAGCGGAGCCAAATGTGCGGATACCAATCCGAAATCTTCACACCAGTCGCACGCTCGAAAGCTTGCCGCCCAGGGGCTCGGCCACCGCTGGCGAGTGCGATCCGCCTTATTTCTGCAATGATCTGTTGCTTATTCATGCGCGAGTGCGACTGCGCGGCGGGACTTCATCGCGAAATCAACTCTGCTGAAACAAACCAGCCTGAATGACGGGTAGCGGGTAAAAGACGCCGACGATGATCCAACTAGCGGGATACTGATGGATTGTCCCGACGTAGAAATGCGTGTCGTATTTGTGGATCATTTCGTCCTCGTATCGTTGTCGAAACGGCGCTTCCCAATTCTCACCGTGACTCTGCCGCACCTTCCGATATAGTTCGCTCATCTCCCAATCCGTGCAGATCATCTGATGGCCGTTACATGCGGGATCGACGCATTCAAATTCGTAGCTGAACTTGAACGGGATTTTCTGAAGTTCTTCCGGCATCTCTGTTTCAAACATCTGCATCTGCTGAAGCGCCTGTTTCTCATCGGGCGTCCAGTCGGGCGCGTCGGGTTCGATCCTCAGACGCTTGATGGTGGCGGGTTTGAACAATCCGAGCGTCGGTTCGCCGTGCTCATCACGAACACGCTGCAACTCACACATAGAAGATGATTTCAGAGGGAAGATTAACTTCTTGCGCGCTTCCCACTGATTGGCAGTCGGCAGAACGCCAGGTATCGGGCTGATGGAATCGCGATCGGGATTGTAGCTCTCGACACGCAAATCACTGCGAGCTTTCTGAACTCGCATTTCAACCCACTGATACTTGACGAATTTCTTATTCGGTTTCAGTTGCCGATAGGGCATCGGAAAGAGGCGAATCCATTTGCCTTCGCATATCCCGGCGGTGCATGAGGATTCGATCGATTTGCGGGCGGGACTGGGGTACGTGCGAACAGCAATCAGGACGCGTTTGGTTTCCCAAGGCATCGGTAACTACAAGTCATAGCCTTGTAGCCCGTTATCTTCCAGTGCCTGAAACAATCGGTGCCGATGACATTCTGTCGGGTCAGCCTCTACGCACATAAGCGCGAACCGGCGTTCCGACTTCATCAACTCGCGCAAATTCGTTCTGAGACATTGCTCGACAACGTTTTGGTCATACCACTCCCAGATTACTTCTCGACTTCCGGTGGTGATCGCGCGAGCGCGAATGTCACGCGGCACGCCTAATTCTTTAATGTGCAAATATTCGATGCCCGCCTCTTTGAGAATCCGCTGAACATTCGTGCGACTGAAATCCGGCTTGTACATGCTTACCGGCGTATATCGAACATCGACTACGCAATGGACGCCAGCATCCTTGAGCAGTTGGATAAATTCCTCTGCGGTTCGTCCCGAATATCCAATAGTAAAGAACTTGGCGTCCTCAACTGACCGCGCCTCATTCCACAGCGCCTTTCTTTCGGCTTGTTCGCGTGCCGGTCGAGTGGGAAGTTTGAGCGGGCGTCGAAGCGTCTGCATTGGTCAATTGCCAATGAATTACCCCATGCCGATCCCGCTGTCTATATAGGCTTACGTCCTTTTCCATCCGGCGCACCCAACGGTTGTTGGGGAACTTCTGCGGAAGCCCGCTGCGCGTGCGTATATCTGTCCATGTCAACGGCTGGCCTGATGCTTTGAGCGTGGCGACGATCTTATCGCGGAAGTCCTCGTAGCTGCTCGCGCTCCTGCGCGGCTTGTTCCAGTACGGACTTTTGCACTTGGGGCATACACGGGGTTCGCTATCGGACTCGCGCGGCACCCATTCGTGTCCGCAGCGCTCGCAGCGGAAGCCCATCACCGAGATTGGAACTTTGGCCATTGTCGAATACCTCGTCAGTAAAATAGCAGCCAGTAGATTATTTGTCAATCAGACCTTGACAGATATATTACTAGTGAGTAATATACTGGATAGGTAAGCAAGGTGACGACGATTCAAAACTCGACCGGCGCAAGCGCGCTAACGCCTGCACCGGTCTCAACCATGACGTGGCCGCGTGAACGGACACCATCACAGTCTACAAGCCGATTGTCTCCCCGTGATCGCGATGCGTCAAGACAAGGGAGACTTCCGATGGACCTTCGCGAATTTCCGCACAACGGCAACGGCAATGGAAACCTTCCGCCAATCAGCCCAACGACGTATCCACGCGATTGGAGCGCCTACAACGAAGCGCAGACCCAAGAGAAGGCGCTATTCACGCGCCTGCTGCACGAACTGTGCGCACCGCTTCCGGCGCTCCCGCAAACAGCAGGACGCCCGCGTCTGCCGTTGTCGGACATGGTGTTCGCGGCGACCTTCAAATCGTACTCGACTTTTTCCGGTCGGCGCTTTATGACCGACCTGCGGGAAGCATGCACCAGCGGGTACATCTCGCGAGCGCCGCACTTCAACAGCATCTTCAACTATCTTGAACTTCCTGAACTCACGCCGATTCTGCACGGACTGATTACCGAAAGCGCTCTGCCGCTGAAAACGATAGAGACGGACTTCGCGATCGATTCATCGGGCTTCACCACGGGTCAATTCGTCGGTCTATGGCGTGCCGAAAAATACGGGAAAGACAAGCAACTGATCGTTCACAGTTGGCTCAAGGCGCATATCATGTGCGGGGTGCGCACGAACGTCATTACTTCTGTCGAGATCACGCCGCGTAACGGCTCGGATTCGCCGCAGTTCACACCCTTGCTCGAAGCCACAAGCCGCAACTTCGACGTGCGCCGTGTGCTCGCAGACAAGGCGTATTCAAGTTACCGCAATCTTGAACTCGCAGAGAGCCACGGCGCGACGCCGTTCATTCCGTTCAAGAGTTACGCGAAAGAGGGAACGAAGTCGCGTACTTGGAATCGACTGTTCCACTTTTACTCCATGCACCAAGAGGAATTTTATGCGGCGTATCACAAGCGCTCGAACGCGGAATCCGCATTCAGCGCCATCAAGCGGAAGTTCGGAGACTTTATCCGCTCGAAAACGCCGGTCGCCCAAGTGAACGAATTGCTTTGCAAATTTCTGGCGTACAACGTGTGCTGCCTGATTCGCAGCATGCACGAATTGGGAATACAGCCGAATCTGTGAATCGCAACCTTACGATTTTTGGGGGCGCGGCATAGACGCAGGCATTGAAATCCGCGGGACAGAAGCGGCACGGGCCTCACCATTCCGGCGAACGTACACATCTACGTCTCGCTCGGATGCAATGTTCCCAAGCTTCCTGCGCGTTGCGGCGTTGCGGGTGACGAAGGCGACTCTCGTTAATAGATTCGCTTCTGCCAGTCGCCAGATCAATTCGTCAAGGAACGACATTGACAACATCACCGCCTCATCCAACTCAATATCGATGTCCTTTTCGCGCTCAAGATGGACTAACAGCGCGCGGAAGGCATCGAGGCCGCGTCGTCGAGTCAGCGTGATCGGCGTCAATTCTAAAATCGTCATGTCGGGATCTCTATCTCCACTTGAACCCCAGTTAAGTCAAACGGAACAGGGCCGCATATCGCGCCCCTAGGGTGAAACTCAACAAAACCGTCACCCGTGGTCAGCCGAACGGTTCCCTTCAACTCTCGAACCGCCATCCGCACTTCGGTAAGGCCTGTCCCGCCACCCAGCAACTTGCCTGACACCAGGGGTTTGAACGCTTCGATGGCGGCGGCATAGTGCGCCCCTCCTGCGACGTGTCCATATTTCGGATTGCGAGATAACGAATGGCGAATTCCAATACCACAGTCCCCGACCGATAGAATCGCGCACTTGCGACGAGGATACCACTGCATTGCAAAAGCCGCCAAGGGACCGCGCGAGTGAATCGCGAAATTATCAACAAGTTCTGAAACAATTTCACCGATTCGACCGACCTGCGGATGTCTATCGAGAATTTGATAGACCTCTGCCGCCACGCGTTCCGCAACATCGACACTTCTTTCGATGTCGATTATGTCGCCTGGTGAAGTGGTAGGCGTGAAGGTGCGCAACCTGCCCTCCTGAATCACCATGTCGGCTCGAAAGTTGAAGCGTTCCCAGAATTGCTGATCGGACAAGTATTTTCTAACCTTTTGGTCTTCAGGCATGGCAATGTCGAAGAACTTGCCCAAACTATTGAAGTGCCGAAGAAACATGCCGAAATACACCACGGCGGAAGGCTCAATGAACGTCAACGAGGAGAGGTCGATCATAGGCCTATCCGGAGTCAAATCTATTCCGGCGCAAAATGCCGGGATATTCCTGAATTTTAGATTCACGTCCGGGGAGATTGACGATACTCCAATATCCATGCTATCCGCCCACCGCATTCGGATCGAGCGGTAACTTTTTTGTGCAGGATCGTCGTCCTGCACAAGAAGTCGGGGTTTTTGTGCAAAGCCCCCTGTCAGGGAGAGGCAATTCAGGGGTACAGACCGGCCACCGTGCGTCTGTGACACCTCCCGCAACATAGCGGGCGAAGTAAGAAAGCCCGAAATCAGATCTTCTGGTTGGTTTTGCGCCAGTCGGCAAGGAAGCGCTCAAGCCCGAGATCCGTCAGCGGATGATGGAGGGTCTGCCTGAGCACTGCGAACGGCACCGTCGCGATATCCGCGCCGACCGCGGCCGCGCGCAGCAGATGGGTGGCGTTGCGCACCGACGCCACCAGCACCTCGGCCGGATAGTCGTAGTTCGACAGTATCTGCACCATATCCTCGACGACCTGGAATCCGTCCTGTCCGATGTCATCGAGCCGTCCGATAAACGGCGACAGAAACGAGGCGCCGACTTTGGCCGCCGCGAGCGCCTGGAGCGGAGTGAAGATGAGGGTGACGTTGACGCGGATGCCGCGTTTGGCGAGCGCGCGGGTCGCCTTGAGGCCTTCGACGATCATCGGGCACTTGACGACGATGTTCTTGTGGAGCTTGGCGAGCTTTTCGCCCTCCTCGATCATCGCCGAGGCTTCGGTTGCGACCACTTCCGCGCTGATCGGTCCGTCGACGATTTCGCAAATCTCGCGCAGCACGTCGTGATACGGGCGCCCGGTCTTCGCCATCAGGGATGGATTGGTGGTGACGCCGTCTATGAGTCCCCAACTGGCGGCCTCGCGAATCTCGGCGACCTCTGCGGTGTCGATAAAATATTTCATCGGGTGGATGCCTCGCGTTTGGACGGTTGCGGCCTCAGGAGGTCCGCTCGGGCAAGCGTAACACGAAACGGCGACTTGAGTCCCGCGAGCATCTCGGAAATGGAGGCGTTGAGTTTGGGATGGATCAGCGCGGGCGCCAGCTCGCTCATCGGGGCGAGCACAAAGCGGCGCTCATGAAGGCGCGGATGCGGTACTTTGAGGATTCGGGTATCGATGGTTTCCTTGTTGAAGAACAGCAAGTCAAGGTCGATGATTCGCGGCCGGTACTTGCCGCGGGATGATTGCTTGCGTCCCTTGACGCGCTTGCGGCCCATGATTCGCTCAAGCGCGAGCAGCCGGCGCATCAGGACTTCGGCGGGGAGCTCGGTCTCGACTTCGATGACGCCGTTTAGAAACGCGCCCTTGAGATCGCCGATCGGTTCGGTCTCGTAGATCGAGGATTGGCGCACGATCCTCGTGTCCGGGATCGCAGCGATCCGCGCAATCGCCTCGCGATAATTGGCGGCTCGATCGCCTAGATTACTGCCTATCCCGATGAAAGCCCGATGGGCCATCCTCGCCGTTACAACCGAAGCCGCTTTAATCGGTCCACCGCCTCGACCAACCGTTCGCTCGACACCGTAAGTGAAAAGCGAACGTATCCTTCACCACCCTTGCCGAATCCGGAGCCGGGCGTAATTGCGACGCCGGCTTCCTTCAATACGCGCTCGGTAAATGAAACCGAGGTGTAACCACGCGGAACTTTGGTCCATAGGTAAAAGGTCGCCCGCGGCTTTTCGCATTCCAGCCCGAGCGCGCGCAGCGATCCGACCAGCAGGTCGCGGCGTTGTTGGTAGATAGCGCAATATTCGGCGAGCCGGTCGCCGTCTCCCCCCTCCAGGCCGGTGATCGCGGCTTCCTGCACCGCCTGGAAGACGCCGGAATCCATGTTGGTCTTGACCTTGCCGAGCGCGCCGATCAACTGGGCGTTGCCGATCGCGAAGCCGACGCGCCATCCGGTCATCGAGAAAGTTTTCGACAACGAGTGGAACTCGATGGCGCATTCGCGCGAGCCTTGCGCCTGGAAAACGCTCGGCGCGCGATAGCCGTCGTAGGCAATTTCCGAGTAGGCGCTGTCGTGGGCGAGGATGATGTCGTGCTTGAGGCAGAATTTGACCGCATCTTCGAAAAACGCAAGCTCAACGGTCGCCGCGGTTGGATTGTTTGGATAGTTCAGCCACAGGATACGGGCCCGGCGCGCCACTTCGGCGGGAATCGAGGCGAGATCGGGAACGAATCCGTTTTCTTTTCTGAGCGGCAGAAAATACGGCTGGCCTCCGTTGAAGACGCATCCCGAGTAGTAGACCGGGTATCCGGGGTCGGGGATCAGCACGATGTCGCCGGGATCGACGATGGCGGTCGAGAAGTTTGCGATGCCTTCCTTGGAGCCAATCAGAGCGCAGACCTCGCGCTGGTAGTCGAAGCTGACGCCGAAACGGCGCCGGTACCAATCCGCGGACGCTTTGCGAAATTGCGGCAAGCCCTCGTAGTCGGGATAGCGGTGACTTTTAGGATCGTCGGCGGCGCGCTTGAGTGTCTCGACGATGTGGCGCGGGGTGGGCAGGTCCGGGTCGCCGATCGAGAGGCTGATAACGTCGACGCCCTTGCCGGCGACCTCCTTCTTCAGGCGGTCAAGTTCGGCGAAAAGGTAGGGCGGTAAAAGACCCAGTCGAGAAGCAGTCTTGATTTGCACCTGTCGAAACAGCCTCAGACCACGAGAACCTAGTCCTAAGTAACATACTTTGGGGACTGTCGAAACTACTTGCCGCGAGAAATCGGCGTTTTCGCATAATGGGAATCCACAGGTAGGTCCTTTATAAGACCATCCAGCCCAGCGATAAAATTAACTCTACTTGATCGAAAACGATCATGTTGTTAGAAAGTTTAACCGTTGAGCGGCGGCGGGGCGGCGCTGTTTCGGACTATTCACAAGCCTGATCGTGAGCATGAATCGGATAGTGCTGCCGCTTGCCCTGGCGATGCTGATGCTGGGCGGGGCAGCGATCGCGCTGTCGCAGCGGCCATGGGCGCCCCGGGCAGACGTAGTCCAGCCGATACCATTTAGCCATCGAGTACACGCCGGGGTGAACAAGATTCCCTGTTCGTATTGCCATGCCTATGCCAGTCGATCGTCGGAACCGGGCATCCCGGCGGTAGCCAAGTGCGTGGGATGCCACGGCAACCGGATTGCGGGCGGCGGAATCCAGCCGGTGACGCGGCCGTGGACGGATGAGATGCCGGCGGCGTTCGAGATTCAGTGGAATCGGGTGTACACGCTGCCCGACTTCGTGCGCTTCACGCATCGGCCGCATATTCATGCCGGGCTGCAATGCCAGAGTTGTCACGGCCCGGTGGAAACGATGGATCGCGTGGTGCCGGCGTTTGAAATCAACATGGGATTCTGCGTGGACTGTCACACGGAGAAACAGGCGACGCTCGACTGTGTAGGCTGTCATCACTGAGTGAGGGAGTAGATGCGCGCGGGACCGTCGATATCCAGGCGATCATTCATCAAGCTGGCCGCGACTGCGGGTGCGGCGGCGGCGATCCCTGGCTGCGAGCCGGCGGCGAGGCATCTGATCCCATACGTGGTGCCCGATGAGAACGTAGTCCCCGGCGTGCCGAGTTTTTTTGCGACGACGTGTTCGGAGTGTCCGGCGGGATGCGGTGTGGTGGCGCGAATCCGGGAAGGGCGGGTCGTCAAGCTGGAGGGAAATCCGGCCGATCCCATCGGCCAGGGTTCTTTGTGCGCCCGGGGACAGGCAGCGCTGCAAGGTCTGTACAATCCCGATCGCCTGGCGCATCCGCAGGTTCGCGGCGACGACGGGTCGATCCGGACCGTCTCGTGGGACGAAGCGGACAAAATGCTCAGTGACAGGCTGGCGGCGGCGTCGAAGGCGGGCAAGGATCGCGTCGCGTTCTTCGGTTCGCCGCAGGGCCCGACCTTCAGGAAAATCGCGCTCGCGTTTCTCGGTGCTTATGGATCGTCGCGCGCGATATTCTACGAGGCGATCAACCAGGAACCGGCGCGGGCCGCGGCGAAAACGATCTTTGGGCGGCGCGATCTGCCGTCGTATCGAATCGATCAGGCCGAAGTGCTGATTTCCTTCGGTGCGGACTTTCTCGAGACCTGGCAATCACCGGTGGAACTCGCGCGCCAATACTCGCTGTTCCGCACGCCGCATCAGCGGCGCGGCACGCTGACCATTGGGCGGGCCACCTACGTCGGCCCGCGGCTCAGCATGACGGCGTCGAAGTGCGACGCCTGGATCGCGACTGCTCCGGGTGCGGAGGCCGATGTCGCGTGGAGCGTGCTCAACGTTCTCGTCAAGCAGCGCTGGGTTTCGCAGAACTCGGGCTTCGATCTCGCGGCGCTGACCAAGGCGGTCGCGAATTTCGATCCAGTCGCCACGAGCGCGCGGACCGGCGTGCCGGTGGAAATCATTACCGCGCTCGGCGAGACGTTCGGCAGGGCCGAAGGCGCGCTGGCGATCGCGGGCACGAACGATTCGTCGGCTCATCTTGCGGCGATGATCCTCAACGCGGTCACCGGTAATTTCGGCAGGACCGTAATGTTCCTCGAAGGCTCGCCGGCAGAAGAGACCAGCACGCCGGATGAAGTGGACGCGGCGGTTGACGCGATGCGCGGCGGCAAGATCGATGCGGTGTTCATCGCGGGCGGGAATCCGGTCTTCACGATGCCCGCGTCGGCGCGAATGGCCGACGCGATCCAGAAAGTTCCGTTCGTCGTGTGGGCGGGAGGCGTGCCGGACGAGACCGCGGCGATGGCGAGTCTTCTCATCCCAGCGCATCATCCGCTCGAATCATGGCGTGACACGGCGCCGCGCGCGGGAATCCGCGGACTGGGACAGCCGGTGATGCAGCCGGTGTTCGACAGCAAGCCGGTCGGCGATATCCTGCTGGCGGCGGCCGCGGGATCGTCGAGTGCGAAACTTCCGTGGGCGAGCGCTGCGGAGGCAGTCAAAGCTGAATGGCTGGCGCTGGCTCCCAAAGCAGACAGCGCCGATCCCGAAGATTTCTGGGTAAGCGTCCGGCGCGCAGGCGGATTGTTCGAGGAACAGCATCTCTCGGCGCTCAGCCTCGACACGTCTGCGTTCAAGGCGCCCGTACCGGCCGCGGCTCAAGCGGAACTTTCCGTTTACGCCTATCCACACATTTTCCTTTACGACGGCCGCGGCGCGGACAAGCCGTGGCTGCAGGAATTGCCCGAGCCGGTCACGCAGATCGTGTGGGACAGCTGGGCCGAGATCCATCCCGAGACGGCGCGCACGCTCGGCGTCGCCAAGGACGACGTCATCGAGATCAAAACGGAGCACGGGGTGATCGAGGCGCCGGTTTTGGTGGAGAGCACTGTTCGTCCGGGTGTGATCGCGGTTCCTTTGGGACAGGGGCACCGCGCGTACGGCCGTTATGCAAAAGATGTCGGCGCAAATGCGTGGGCGATATTGGCGGCGGGCGCGAGCAGTGCCGCCGCGACCGCGCGCGCGACCGGCAAGACTCGCACGCTCGTTTCACCGCTGGGCAAGAGCGACATGATGGGCCGATCGATCGTCGAGGCGATGAGCATCGAGCAGTTGGCGCGCGGCGCGGTTCCCATCAGCGAGGCCGAAGAAGTCACCGGGCCGTTCGAAATGTACCCGCCCTGGAAATATCCGCGGCACAAATGGGGCATGACGATCGACGTCAATGCATGCACCGGATGCAGCGCGTGCGTGACCGCGTGCTATGCGGAGAACAATGTTCCGACGGTCGGCAAGGACGGTGTCGATAGGGGCCGAATCATGTCGTGGATTCGCATCGAGCGGTACTTCCCGCCGGCCGCGCAAGCGGCGCACGCGCCGCAACTCTACCTTGCGCCGATGCTGTGCCAGCAGTGCGATCACGCGCCGTGCGAGCCGGTCTGCCCGGTGTTTGCCTCGTATCACACCGAAGAAGGCATCAACGGCCAGGTTTACAATCGATGCGTCGGCACGCGCTATTGCGAAAACAACTGTCCGTACAAAGTGCGCCGATTCAACTGGTTCGTGCCCGAATGGCCCGCGCCGCTGAACCTGCAACTCAATCCCGACGTGACGGTGCGCGGCGCCGGCGTGATGGAGAAATGCACGTTCTGCGTGCAGCGAGTCCAGTTCGCCGAGCTCAACGCCAGGACTGAAGATCGCGAGCTGCGCGACGGCGAGATCGTCACGGCCTGCCAGCAGGCGTGCCCGACCCGCGCAATCACGTTTGGCGACAGCAACGATCCCGGCAGCGCGATGATGCGCCGGCGCGAAGACAACAAACTGCGCAACTATCGCGCGCTGGAAGAACTCAACACGCAACCGGCTATCACGTATCTGCGCGATCTCTATCGCGAGAAAGGAAAGGCCTGAGTGGCTGCGGCGCCGAAGATAACAGCAGAGCCGAGTTACCGCGATATCGACCGCAGCGTGCTGCGGGTGATGCAACCGGCCGGCCGCGCATACTGGGCGTGGATCGGATTCTGCTTCACGCTGGTGGCGATCGCGGCTGGGTGCTGGATTCGCCAGATCTACTCGGGACTGGGCGTGACGGGACTTCGCCAGCCCGTGATGTGGGCAATCTACATTACTAACTTCGTCTTCTGGGTCGGTATCGCGCACTCGGGAACGTTGATATCCGCGATTCTGTTCCTGTTCCGCACCAAGTGGCGCACCGCGGTTTATCGCGCCGCCGAGACGATGACGATATTTGCGGTCGCGACCGCGGGACTCTTCCCGCTGATCCATCTCGGCCGCGTGTGGTTTTTCTACTGGCTATTGCCATACCCTAATCAGCGATACTTACAACCCGACTTTCGCTCGCCGCTGGTATGGGACGCTTTCGCAGTAAGTACCTATCTGACTATTAGCGCGCTGTTCTGGACGATGGGACTGATTCCCGACGTTGCGAACGCGCGCGAGGCCGCAACCGGGTGGCGTAAGAAATTTTACACGGTGCTCGCCATGGGATGGCAGGGTACGGATCGCCAGTGGCGGCATTACTCGATGGCGTATCTGCTGATGGCGGGCCTGGCGACTCCGCTGGTGCTTTCGGTGCACTCGGTGGTGTCGTGGGATTTCGCGATGGCGATAAATCCGGGCTGGCACAGCACGATCTTCGCGCCATACTTCGTTGCCGGCGCGATTTTTTCCGGCGTCGCGATGGTTATCACGCTGTTAATCCCGATGCGCAAGCTGCTGGGCATCGAGGACCTGCTGACGGAGTGGCATTTCGACAATCTGGCCAAGGTCGTGCTGCTGACCTCGTTGGTAGTCTCGTACGCGTACATCACGGAAAGTTTCATGGCCTGGTACGCGGGCGATCCGATCGAGCAGATGATTTTCCACATGCGCTACTTCGGGCCGTGGGGCTGGATGTACTGGGTAATGGTCTTGTGCAACTGCGTAATACCATTGTTGCTATTTTCCCCGCGCATCCGGGTTAACCTGAGGGCGCTCTGGATAATCACAATTTTCGTGAACATCGGGATGTGGTTCGAGCGTTTCGTGATTATAGCGGGTTCGCTGACGGCGAACTTCGAGCCTTCGCAGTGGGCCGGTTACCGTCCGTCGATCACTGAAATCATGATCACGGTCGGCAGCTTCGCGTGGTTTGTCGGGCTGTTCTCGCTGTTCGCAAAGTTCCTGCCGATCATATCGATGACGGAACTTAAGGAAGGAATCGTCTGGCTTCGCAAGGCGTTCAAGATGGATCGAGTCAAAGCCGCATGAGCACGATAGCGATCATAAGTTCGTTTGCGGATGAGACTCAATGCGCGCAAGCGATCGACGAGCTCCGCGCCGCGCAGGTCGGCGATTTCAATACGTTCTCGCCGATCCCGAGCCACAAAATCGAACATGCAATCGGCAGGTCGAAGAGCCCGGTGCGATGGCTGGTGCTGGCGGGTGGAATTTCGGGCGTTCTTACCGGGCTTGCGATAACGATTGGAACAACTTTCGAGTGGCGTCTCAACGCCGGCGGCAGACCGCTTCTGTCGTGGCCGCCGTTCATCGTGATCTGCTTCGAGTTGATGGTCCTGCTGGGCGGAATTTTCGGCTTCTTCGGGGTGCTGATGCTGTCGGGTGTGCCCACGAGCGTGATGGCGCCGGGATACGACGGGCGCTTCGGCGAGGATCGATTTGGGATCGTGGTTCGATGTGACGAGGCGGAAGCGGCGCGTGTCGAGTCGGTGCTGAAGGAATCGGGCGCGGAAGAAGTCGTTCGCGAAGACGAGGCGCAGCCGCGATGAGCACCAATCTTCAACGGGCGCATCGCGAGCCCGCGTCGATGAAGCCGCGCGCCGTCGAGTCGGTGGCCGGCACGACGATGAAGACGGTGGCGGGCGCCATGATCGTGCTCGGCGCGATCGCGTTCGGGTTGGCGCTGATGCGAGGCGACGCCGCGATCGCATGGGAAGCCTATCTCGTCAACCTGCTGTACTTCCTTGGCGTGGCGCAGGGCGCGGTGGTCGCCTCCGCGGCCTTCTATCTGACGCAGGCAAAGTGGGGCGGTTCGACCCCGTATCGGCTCGGCGAGGCATTCGCGCCATTTCTGTGGGTGGGATTTTTTCTGTTCTTTGGGCTGTACTTCGGCCGCAGCCTGATTTTCCCGTGGGTAACGCATCCAATAGCGCAGAAGGCTGCGTGGCTGAACACTCCGTTTCTTTTTGCACGTGATGGAATCGGGCTCGGCGTGATGGCCGCGGCGAGCTTCGCGTTTATTCGCGTCTCGCGCAGTGACGGCGCACGGGCGTGGACGATTGCGACCGACGAGATCGAGTTGCCGCCGCATTCGATACGAGTGTTAGCTCCGCTGGTTGCGGTCCTGTTCGCGGCGGTCTATTCGCTGATCGCATTCGATTTGGTCATGTCGCTCGCGCCGGTGTGGCGCAGCACACTTTTCGGCTGGTATTTTTTCGCCGGGTGTTTCTGGAGCGGATTGGCCGCGATGGCTCTGACAGCAGCCGTGCTGCGCGGCCGTTTGGGCGCGAACAACCTGTTCACCAATCCCACGGTCATGCACGACTTTGGCAAGATGGTCTTCGCCTTCTCGGTGTTCTGGATATATCTGCTGTTCGCGCAGTACATTGTGATCTGGTACGGCGATCTGCCGGTAGAAACTTTCTTTATCGTTCAACGGGTACATCACATGCCGTGGTCGCCGCTGTCGGTGGCGTGCCTGGTTTTGATCTGGCTGATTCCATTTACGGCGCTGATGAGCGTACGGGCCAAAAAAACGCCGGTGATTCTCGGCGCGGTGGCGGCGCTGGGGCTGGCCGGGATGTGGCTCGAGCGTTACGTGCTGGTGGTTCCGTCGCTGTCGCTCGACGCGATTCCGTTTGGCGTCACGCAATTTTTGATGTCGATCGGTTTCCTGGGCGCGTTTCTCATTTCGGCAGTGCCGGGACTAAACCGCGTCGCGCAGGCGGCGACCTCGGGAGAACCGGTTGGAGATGACGCGGAATGATCCGGCGCGGTTCAAATAGGTATTCGATCGCGACGATAGTCATGCAAGTGGCTATTGCACTGGCTATTGCGGGATGCTCGGCGACGGACCATCCGATGACGACCCTCTCGCCGAAGTCGGATTTGGCCAAATGGATTCAGAGTCTTTACATCGATGTAACGGTGTGGGACGCGATTATCCTGGCGATCGTGGTCTCGGCGTTCATCCTGGCGGTGTTCGTCTTCTCGTCCCGAGTAGGCGAAGCCGCGCCGGCATCGACAGCGTCGTCCGATCTGGGTCTGGAAATCGCGTGGACGCTTGGACCCACGCTCGTGTTGGTGATGATCTCGGTGCCGACGATACGCACCATCTTTCGCTCGCAGCCGGCGGTCGCGCCCGCGGGGGCGCTGGAGATCAAAGTCGTAGCGCATCAGTGGTGGTGGGAGTACGACTATCCGGACGGTGCGAAGACCGGCAACGAACTGCATATTCCCGTTAACCGGCCTATTCGCCTGTCGCTGGAATCGGCCGACATCATACATAGCTTCTGGGTCCCGCAACTCGGCGGCAAACGCGACGTGGTGCCCGGCCAAATCAACGAGCTGACATTCGTCGCGACGGTGCCGGGAATGTATCCGGGACAATGCGCGGAGTTTTGCGGCCTGTCGCACGCGAACATGCGCTTTCGAGTGTTCGTCGATTCGCCGGATGATTTCGCGAAGTGGGATAGTGCGCAGCTTGCCGGGCCGGCCGCAACTCCGGCGACCGATCTGTTGGCGTCAAACGGCGCAAAGGTTTTCGCCAACAGTCCGTGCACGACCTGCCACATGATCCAGGGCATCTCGAAAGGGTATATCGGACCTGATCTGACGCACTTCGGCAGCCGCACGACGCTGGCCGCCGGGGTGCTGAAGAACACGCCGGAAAACGTCGCGAAATGGATCGGTAATCCACAGGAAACCAAGCCGGGCGCGAACATGCCGGCGCTGCTGCTGCCGGGGCCGAAGATGGACGCGCTGGTCCGGTATCTCGAGGGTCTGAAATAGGGAGCGTCGAATGGCTGCCCAGCCGAAAACACTGCCAGCGCATCAGCCGAGCTACCTCGAAGGCGGCGGGATACTTGGGTGGCTGACGACGATCGATCACAAGCGCGTCGCCGTGATGTATCTCGTCAGCGCGCTGTTTTTCATGGCGCTCGGCGGATTCGAAGCGATGGCGATTCGCGTACAGCTGTGGCGTCCCGACAATCACGCGCTGTCGGCGGCGACCTACAACGCGTTTTTCACGATGCATGGGACGACGATGGTCTTCCTGGTCGTGATGCCGCTGCTGCTCGGATTTTTCGGCAACTTCATGATCCCGCTACAGATCGGCGCACGCGACGTCGCGTTTCCGCGGCTCAATGCGCTGAGCTTCTGGCTGGCGCTGATCGCGGGAATTTTGCTCCATCTCGGCTGGATTCGCGGCGGACTTCCCGATGCGGGATGGTTCGGTTACGCGAACCTGACCGAGCGGTATTTCACGCCGGGCCTCGCGATCGATTGGTGGGTGATCGGGCTGCTTGTGTCAGGCGCTTCGACGGTGCTCACAGGCCTGAACTTCCTGACCACGATCATCGCGATGCGCGCGCCGGGCATGACGTATATGCGCATGCCGATGTTCATGTGGTCGCTGATGGCGACCTCGATTCTGATTCTGATCGCGTTTCCGGCGCTCACGATCGGATTGATCTTTCTGCTCTTCGATCGTTTCTTCGACACTCATTTCTATGTCGCGTCGGCGGGCGCTACGCCGATTCTGTGGCAGCACCTGTTCTGGCTGTTCGGTCATCCCGAAGTGTACATCATGGCGCTGCCGGCCTTCGGGATCATCTCGGAAGTCATTCCGACGTTCTCGCGCAAGCCGCTGTTCGGCTATCCGATGATGGCGTATTCGATCTGCCTGATCGCATTCCTGTCGTACGGCGTTTGGGGGCACCATATGTTCGCGACGGGAATGGGGCCGGTCGCTGACTCGGCGTTCGCGGTCACTTCGATGCTGATCGCAATCCCCACCGGGGTGAAGATCTTCAGTTGGATAGCGACGGTTTGGGGCGGCTCGCTGCGCATGACGACCGCATTCTATTTCGCGCTCGGGATGCTGCTCGAGTTCACGGTCGGCGGACTCAGCGGCATCATGCACGCATCTGCGCCGATCGATCTCCAGCAGACGGACTCGTACTTCGTCGTCGCGCACTTTCACTACGTGCTGTTCGGCGGTGTGATGTTCACGATCATGTCGGCGTTCTATTACTGGTGGCCGAAGATCACCGGCCGCATGCTCGACGAGCGGCTTGGCAAGTGGCACTTCTGGCTGACGGTGGTTGGATTCAACCTCACGTTCTTCCCGATGCATTTTCTCGGGATGTGGGGGATGCCGCGGCGCACCTACACGTACGGCGCCGACATGGGCTGGACGCATCTCAACCAGCTGGAAACGATCGGCGCATTCATTCTCGGCGTCGCGTTCCTGTTTTTCTACGTCAATATTTTCAAAAGTCTCGCCAGCCGAGAGCGGGCGCCCGCCGACCCATGGGACGGGCGCAGCCTCGAATGGTCCACGCCGTCGCCGCCGCCGGCGTACAATTTCGCGACGATCCCGCAAGTCCGCGGCCGCGACGCGTGGTGGATTCTGAAATACGGGCGCGCCGGTTCGCGCGGCGTCGCAGCCTATATGTCGGGCCGGGCGCCTTCGCAACCGCAGCCCAGCGAGCCGCCGTCCGTCGAGGACATCCACATCCCGGCGCCTTCGATCTTCCCGCTGGTGTTGAGTCTTGGCGTGGGAACTATGGGTCTCGGCCTCATCATCGACTGGTATCGCATCATTTTCATCGGCGTGGCGGTCATGGTCCTGTCGATTATCGGGATGGGATTCGAGTACGCGGACTTTGGCGAAGAATCGCACGATCCGGAGCACGCACCGTCGTCGGGTGGAGTCGATGTGCGCAAAATTGGGATGTGGTCGTTCATCGGCTCGGAGTGCGTGTTCTTCGCGAGCTTGATATCGACGTTCATCGTTTACAAATCGCGCAGCTTTAGCGGACCCGGGCCGCAAATCCTCAACATCCCGCTGACCTCGTTCAGCACCTTCATCTTGCTGATGAGTTCGTTGCTGATGGTGCTGGCGCTCGCGGCCACGCAGCGCGGCGACAAGCGATGGGAGCGAATCTGGCTCGGCGGCGTAATCGCGTTCGGGCTGATTTTTCTCGGCGGCCAGGTTTACGAGTTCACGAGCTTCTACCACGAGGGCATGGGGCTGACGACCAACCTGTTCTCGCAGTCGTTCTTCGTGCTGGTCGGATTTCACGGCGCGCACGTCGCGATCGGAGTGCTGTGGCTGTCGGTGCTGTTGGCGGCGGCGATGATGGGCAAGCTTGGCCAGTCGCGCGCGCTATCGGTCGAGCTGGTGGGACTCTACTGGCATTTTGTCGATGTAGTGTGGATCATCATCTTTACCCTCGTCTATCTGATGCAGGCGGTGCCTGGAGCATGAGCGAGATTGCAGACGCCCACGGCGGGCAGATTCATCATCCCGGTGCGGCGACCTACCTGACCATCGCCGCGTTCCTGGTCGTATTGACCGCGATGGAGATCACGGTCTTTTACGTGCATGCGCTCCATCCCGTGCTGGTGCCGGTGTTGATGGTACTGGCTGCCGCCAAGTTCGCGCTGGTCGCGATGTTCTACATGCATTTGAAGTACGATAAATGGCTGCTGACGGGAGTGTTCGTCTTCCCGTTGATAATTGCGACGCTCTTGCTGGTCTCGCTGATTTTGCTGTTCGCATATCTGTCCAATCACATGGCGCCGATCGGATAGCCGCCGGGCGAGCGTCTTTGACGATGGACATCTCCGGAGAACATCCGAGCATCCCGATAGGCATCGCGATCCTGATCGCGATTTACCTCGGCGCATGCCGCGCGGCCGGCCGCAGACCGACGCGGCGTCAGGCGATGTGGTTTGCGATCGCGATGGGCGCGATTCTATTCACGCACACCGAGCTCGATGAACTTGCCGATGCGCGGCTGTTTTCGATGCACATGCTGCAGCATCTGATGCAGACTTTCGTGATTCCGCCGCTAATCCTGCTGGGGACGCCGGGCTGGATGCTGGCGCCGTGGATGCTCAGCAGGGCTATCAAGCCCATCGCGCGTTTGCTCACGAACCCGGTAATCGCGTTCCTGATTTTTTCGGCGGTCTTCGTCACCGCGCACTTTCCGCCGATCTTCGATCGGATGTGCCGCGACGAGAATTTTCACATTTTCCTGCATCTGCTCTTCATGGCGTCCGGCATCCTGCTGTGGTGGCCGATTCTGAGTCCGGTTCCCGAGCTGCCGCGGCTCTCGTACCCGGCGCAGATCCTTTACCTGTTCCTGTTGATGATCCCGATGACGGCGGTGGCCGCGCCGATCACGCTGGCGACGAGAGTGATTTATCCGTGGTACACCGAGGGCCCGAACGGATGGGGCCTCAAGGCGATCGACGACCAGGTGCTGGGCGGGCTGATCATGTGGATCGGGCAGGGCACCTATCTGATGGTTGTTTTCACATTCATCTTCTTCAGGTGGTCGCAGCACGAAGACCGCGATATTCCGGTTCCGCCTGCAGCGACCAGTCCGGAGCTTCGCGTGCTGCGATCGCGTCGCGTCGCCGGCTCGTAGAGTCGCGGCTACGAAGGAAGGATGCGCAAATCCGTTCGCGCGGCGGAGGGCATCGCTGCGCGATAGGCGAAGCTGAGTGTCCAAAGCGTCACCGCCGAGTAGACGACTCCGCCGGCCGCGATGCATGCCGAGCCGGCGACCGCGAGATCGATCGACCCGGCGAGCAGGCCGCCGGCAACCATCGCGACTCCGAGGTTGTACGCGATGAATACGAACGGCCGCGTGCGCGGGATCGATAGTTCCGCTATTGTAACCGCCGGCCATCCAAGCCCGGTCCGCGCACGCGCAACGAATCCCGCAAAGAGCTGATACGACATTCCGATGATGAAATTCGAAATCCATCCGAGCAGACCCATCACGCCGTAGGCCGACGCGATGCGGCTGCCATATTCGCCGTCGGCGCGGGTGACAGTGAGCGCGAGACCCATCGTGATCGCAATCACGAGCCACAAGACTCCGCAAAGCGCATGACGTGACGTCCAATCGAGCGGCATCCGTCGCGTGCGCACCAGCCGTCCGATGGTGAAGATGTACGCGAGCAGGGAGGCCGCGATCACACTGCTCCATAGAGTCGCGCCGGCGACCCCGGTCAGCAGAGTCACTCCGAGGCCGATGATTCCAATCGTCAGCGCGTAGAGTTGCTAGATCGCGGCCGCGGGGAGTTCGATCTTCGGCAGCAAAAAAGGCGGGCAGCATCCGGTAGGACACGGCGCAGATGGTGAGAGTTACCCATCCGAGCGCGGCGAAATGTACGTGACTGGAAAGTTTCGTCAGCACGCTGCCGCCAAGGAAATCGTAAGTCTTGTCGAGGCCGAGCGTAAGTCCAATTGCAGCCGCGAGCAGCAGAAAGCACACGCCCAAAAACATCCCCGTTTCGGCAACGCCGCGTCCGACCTGCGCCCACAGGCACGGGATGATCTCAGCGGCGAACATCAAAACGCTTATCACCACCACGATCGCCGCGAGCCAGAGCCCAAGCCAGATTCCGATCTCGAAATGCGCGATCATCCCCGAAACGCCGATCACGTAGAGCACGAGTTGCACTAACGCCATGCGCGGGTAGGGGACCGGATGATGCGTGAGCGCTGGGACGTAGCGATACATCACGCCCATCATTGCCGCGGTGATCCACCCAAGCGTGAACGTGTGCACCAGCGCCAGCGGCCTCATTTGATAGAAAAACAAGGCGACGTCCGCGATTACGAACGGCATCGCGGCGACGCCAACGGCGAAGAACGCAACCGCGACGGCGAAGAAATGGATCGGCGTGCGTCCGATCCGGAGCAGGTCGGGATGATTCAGATGCTCGTGATGATGAGCGGCCCGGGTGGCTTTGGGAGCCGATGCCGGAGAGGAGCCCGAGGCTTCAGATTGCCCTGTAGATTCAAGTCTGCTAGCCATGACGCGAAAACCATTTCATCTTATCCGGCAGGCGGGCGCCGAGCTAAGTCCGTGGCCAGGGCGAAAGGCCGGCGAAATGGATTCGCGATGCTTGCCGCCCGCAGATCTTGTGCGTTACTAGTGGAGTGGACACGAGTTTATCCCGGCCCGGATGGCCGGGACGCGTGACGAGGAAGATGGCACACTCGAGGACGCGGATCATCATCGATGGAGCGGTCGCGGGAATGATCGGCGCGGTTGTCGTTGCCGTCTGGTTTCTAATCTTCGACGTAATTCGCGGGCACGCATTTGAAACGCCAGCGCTGCTGGCGGCGACGATTCTGCATGGGTCGCACAGTCACGAGATCCAGCACGGGCTGAAGCTGCTGGCGCTGGAATACTCGCTGATCCACTTCGGCGCATTCATCGCGTTCGGCATAGCTGGAGGATTGCTGCTCGAAGCGTGCGAGACCGACAAGCCGCTGGTTTTTTCGCTGGCGATTTTTTTCGTCGCATTCGAAGTTTTCTTCATCGCGGTAGTTCTGTTCCTGGGCCCGAGCGTGATGGCGGAACTGACCTGGTGGGGGATCATCGTCGGCAATCTGCTCGCCACGGCGGCGATGCTTTCATTTTTCTTGTGGCGGCATCCCGCGCTGGCGTTGCATCTGCTGGGTGGCTGGATCGCTGTGGCGCGCGAAGGTGTGACGGCCGGACTGGTGGGCGGGATCGTCGTCGCCATCTGGTTCATGGGCTACGACGTCGCGTCGGGCAATGTTTTTCACACGCCGGCGATTCTCGGGGCGATGGTATTTCGCAGCGCGGACGTGAGCGATGGAATCCAGGCGACGTTGCCGCTGGTGCTCGGCTACTCGATTCTGCATTTGTTCGCGTTCGTCATGTTCGGACTGGCGCTGGCGATTTTGCTTGCGGCGTCGGAATGGGAACCGTTCATGCTGCTCGGTGCGCTGCTGCTGCTGGCGGTGTTCGAGGTTTTCTTCGTCGGATTCGTTTCGCTGATCGATCAGTCGGCGCTCGAGGCGCTGGGATGGTGGAAAATCGTCGCGGGAAATATCCTGGCGCTGATCGCGATGGCGACGTACTTCATCCGCGGCCATCGCGGACTCGGCATCAAGCTGGTTGAGCGGTGGGCGATGCTCGACCATGAAGGCGCCGAGATGGGCGATGAGCCGCCCGCGCCGCCCGAGCACGAGCCCGAGAGTCATCCGACACGTCTTTGAGTTGAGTTAAATTCCGAGCACGTCGCGCATCGTGTAGAGGCCGGGCTTGCGGCTTATGAGCCAGCCGGCGGCACGAAGCGCGCCGCGCGCGAGCGAGTCGCGGCTCTGCGCGCGATGAATCAGCTCGAGGCGCTCGCCCTGCCCGCCGAAAATCACGGTATGATCGCCGACCGCGTCGCCCGCGCGGATCGCGAGCATCGCAATCTTGCCGGCGGGCCTGACGCCGGTGATTCCTTCGCGGCCGAAGACCTCGTTGGAAGCGAAGTCCACGCCGCGTGCCGATGCGATCGCCTTGCCAAGCGATAGCGCGGTGCCACTGGGCGCATCGATTTTGGTGCGATGATGAATCTCGATAATTTCGGCGTCGAAGTCGGGGAGGATCGCGGCGACTTCGGCGACGATCTTGGCGAGCACGTTGACCCCGATACTCATGTTGGGTGCGATCACGGTGCGCGTCTTATCTGCCAGTTCGCGCGCACGCCTTTCCATCTCGGGCGTGAAGCCGGTCGAGCCGATTACGATCGCGGCGCCCGCTTTCGATGCGACTTCGAGATGTTCCATCGAGGCGGCGGCCGTCGTGAAATCCATCGTGACGGTATCGGGCCGCGCGAGCGACGCATAGTCGTCGGTGATCTTCACACCGAGCGTACCTACGCCGGCGAGCTCGCCCGCGTCGGATCCGATCGCGCTGTGGCCGTGCGCTTCGAGCGCGCCGACGATTTTGTGCGCCGGATCGCGCGACGAAAGCGCGACCAGCAGACGGCCCATCCGGCCCGCTGCTCCAGCCACGATTAGATTAGCCATCGGAACTCACTTTGCCCGCGTGATGCGGGCGGGATGCGGAAGCGGTCGCGGGTCAGGAAGCCGGAGCCTCGGCGGGCGCCGCTTCGGGCGCGGGCGATTCTTCCGCGGGCTTGCCATGCTTGGCCTTGAAGTGTTCGTCGCACAGGCTGCTGGCGCCGTGGCGATGCTTGCGGCATTTCTCGAAGGTGCAGGTTTTGTAGCGCGCCTTGGGCATCTCGCCGGCTTTCCAGAGCCGAAAATGCATCCGGCAGTAGCCCTTGCCGACCGCCTCCCGCGCGCAATCTTTCGCTTTGCAGTTTCCTTTGTTCGCCATGAATCCCTTCTTGGAGGCCGCTTTCCAACTCAAGCGCGGAAGTTTGCGGCTGAGCAATTCATCTACAATAGTGTTTGGCGCCGGTGCTTCATAGAGGGCTGCCTTGGTCGCGAAATGTTTCAGAATCAATCGTGCGCAGCGAAAGCGCCAGCGCCGCCATCGCGATCGTCGCCGCCAGCGCGACCTCCATACTTGCGCGCGCGCTCACATCAGCGATCGCATGGCCCATGATCCAGGGCCCGACGATCCCGCCGAGCGCGCCGCCCGCCACTACGATCGAAGTCATCCTGCCGACCTCGGCCGGGTACCGCGCCGCGCCAACCGCGATCATGTTGGGGAAGACCGGGCCGTATCCGAAGCCGATCAGGAACACCGCCGATGCTGCAAGACCGCCCGCCTCCGGCACCGCGATCAAAATCACCAGCGCGGCGGCAGATAGGGCAGACGCCAGCATCGTGAATTGCGGCAATGCGATGCGATGCCCCAATCGTCCGCCAAACGCGCGCCCGCATACCAATCCCAGCCAATACAGCGAGACGCCCGACGAGGCGAGCAGTGGATTGAGGGCGCCCGCCGTGCGCAAGAAAAGAAAGAGCCACGTGCCAATCCCGATCTCGGCGCCTACGTAGAGGAACATCACGGCGCTGATCGCCCAAATCAGCGGACGCGAGAGCATCGAGATAAATCCGTTGTCGTTGCCGGGCGCCGGCACCGTTCGAACTTCGATCGCCGGAGTCACGCCTAAACGAAATGCGATCGCGGCGCATACCGTCGCGCCGCCGCCGAATACCCACCAGTACGGCACGCGGCTCGCGAAGGCGGCGCTCACGATCAGTGGTCCGAGCAGCGCTCCGACACCGAACAGCACGTGCAGGTAGTTGAGCGCGGAGGCGAGCCGCTCGCGATTGAGCTCCGCGATCAGGGCATTGGCGCCGATATCGATACCGCCATTGGCGAGGCCGATCAGAAATCCGCCGCACAGCAGTCCCGCAAGTCCCGGAGCCACGGCGAGCCCGGCCAGACCCGCGGTGAAGAACGCCATCGCACCGACGAGAATCTTCTGCGCGCTCAGTTGTTGATTGATTTCGCCGGCGATCAGAACCGATAGGAAGTAACCGGCCGCTGAGGCGCTGACGATCAATCCAGCGCGTTCGATCGGCAGATGGGCGGCACGAGAGATCTGCGGGATAAAGGGGCCGATCCAGCCGCTATTGATGCCCACCATCAGCAGGCACGAATATGCCAGCCGGGTGATCGTTCCCTCGCGGCTCATCGTCCAACGTCACGGCGTGACGGAGCGCATCACGCGGTAGAGCGGTTCGAGCTCGCGAAACGCGTCGAGTACTTCGCCGCGATCGACTTTCAGCGCGTCGCGCACGGGCCATCCGAAGCCGACATCGATGCCGCCGGTTTTTTTCGCGAGCGCATCCCCGAGTCCGTCGAAGAAGTCCGGGCCGGCCGCGCTCGAGTCCGGCAATTTCCGGCAGTCCCAGTTTTTGTACTGCTGGATTCTGGCGCCGCGAAAAGATTTTTCCAGGTCAGCCGACTTCGACTTGATCAGCCGCGCCATCTCGGGGCGCTTGTCGGCCTCGGATTTCACGATCGCGCGCGCGTGGATGCCCGCGCCGGAGATGCATAGCGCGAGATATCCGTAGCGCTTGTATCCGGCGCGCGACGGCCCGAATGCCGCCCATGTCTCAGCCGGAGGATTCACCGTGCGCCGCATATGCTTGGCGACGTGCGCAAAGAACTCCATGTGCAGTTTTCGCGACAGTTCGGGCGCCAGTTCGATCCCCAGTCGGACCAGCCGGGGCCTGATGCGCTGGTAGATCTTCGCCATGCGAGCGCTGAAACCCTCGATCGCGAACACGTCAAAATCGGCGCGCGAAAAACCCAACGTCGCCATCAGTCCGACCTCACTTCGCGACTCGGCCGCGGTCGATCCCCTTGTGCCCCACGATGCTCTGCTCCCAGTTGCGTCCGTCGAAATGTTCGTACTCGAGCCGGCTCAAATCCACGCCCTCGAGGCATCGCGCATTGACGTCGATGGCGTCCGGATCGGAGCGCGGAATATAGAACGATGCGACGCCGCAATTCGGGCAGAAGAGATGCTTCGCTACTTTCGTGTTGAAGGTGTAGGCCGCGATGTTGTCGGAGGGTGTGATCAGCCGGAACGCGGCCCGCTCAACGATCCAGTGGAGGTAGCCCTTCTTCGTGCAAATCGAGCAGTTGCATTCCGAGACGCGCTCGAGCTTACCCCTCACTTCGAAGCGGATGCGTCCACAATGGCATCCGCCGCGGTAGGTTCGTTCGGTTGGTTTTTTTCTCATGAACGCTCTTTTAACGCAGCCCTTGCGGCGAGGAAACCGGGCTGGCGTACGAAATTGGGATGTCGCCTATACGATTTGGAACGCGCAAATTTTCCGGGTCACAATTTGACATTCTCGAAAAACCGCCGATTCCTGGGAAAAACTATCGCCATCAGCACGCCACGTAAATCGCTTCCGCTATTATGCAGCAGTGCGCATTGAAACCGGATACTATCAGGGTCGTACTAACCTAAGCGGGCGGAGGCCCATCAAGATGAAACGAGGAATGACGATATTATCGGCAGCGGCACTGACATTTGCGATGGCGGGTCCCGTGATGGCACAGATTCCCGTCACTCACGCAGCAGTGAAAAACGCGGACCGCGAGTTTTTCGATTCGCATCCCGGGGTTACGCGGGAACTCGAGAAAGATCCGGCACTGATCGACAATCAGAAGTGGGTGGATAATCATCCGGCCCTCCACGACTATCTGAAGACCCATCCGTACGTGCGCCGCGAATTCAAAGAGCACCCGGACAAGTTCATGCATCGCGCGGAAGAGCTCCAAGGGCACTAGAACTGTCGCGACCAGTTGATTCCCGTCCAGTAGCGCAGGAGGCCGGCCATCCGGTCTCCTGTTTTTTGATGTTGTGTTCACGGTCCGCAGACGCCACGATTTTGCCGGTGACGATCCCGCGACGCGCGTGTTAGAATCACGCGATGGCCGCGATATCCGAGTCACTCTCCGGTCCGCACTTCGGCGCGACGCTGGCGCGCCATCGAATTTCCGCGCTCAGCCGTAAATCGCCCGCCACCATCCAGGTAAATGTCGGCAAGCTGTGTAACCAGGCGTGCCATCACTGTCACGTCGATGCGGGCCCGCGGCGGACCGAACAGATGACGCGCGCAACGGCGGAGCGGGTGATCGAAGTGCTCGCGGCGAGTCCGCTAGTCGGGACCCTGGACATCACCGGCGGCGCGCCGGAGCTGAACCCGAACTTTGCGATTGTGGTGGAACGGGCGCGCGCGCTTGGCCGCAGGGCGATCGTTCGATGCAATCTGACGGTGACGCTGGAACCCGGCATGGAATGGCTGGTGGAATTCTACCGGCGGTCCGGCGTTGAATTGGTTTGTTCGCTCCCATGCTACACCGCGGAGAACACCGATCGTCAGCGAGGCGCGGGGGTCTTCGACAAGAGCATCGCGGCGTTGAAGCAACTGAATGCCGTCGGGTTCGGGCGCGGCGAGCTGCGGCTGGATCTCGTGTACAACCCGATTGGAGCGTCGCTTCCGCCGCCGCAGGCCGAGCTTGAAGCGCAATATCGGGACGAACTCGCGCGCAATTTCGGGATCGTTTTCGACCGGCTGCTGACAATTGCGAACATGCCCATCGCCCGCTTCGCCAACCAGTTGAGAACCACCGGCAGCCACTCAGCGTACATGAGCTTGCTGGTGAATCACTTCAACCCCGCGACCGTGGATGGGCTGATGTGCCGCAGCCTGGTGAGCGTCGGATGGGAGGGGCGGCTATACGACTGCGATTTTAATCAGATGCTGGAAATTCCGCTCGGTGACAGTGTGGCATCGACGATCTGGGACATCGAAGATGTCGGCGGACTTGCGGGCGCGCGCATCGCGACCCGATCGCATTGTTTCGGATGCACGGCGGGCGCGGGATCGAGCTGCGGCGGCGCGATCGCCTGAGCTAAAGGGCGTCACCGCGATTGCGCGCGCAAAACGACAAGGAGAATGTTCATGGCGGTGAAAATCGAAGGCGCCTGCGATCCTAAATTCAATCGTGTGAGGGACGCGTTCGCCGAGAATTTCGAAAAGCGAAACGAGACCGGCGCTGCCGCCGCAGTTATGCTCGACGGCAAAAGCGTGGTGGATATCTGGGCCGGGCATGCCGACCAAGCCAAAACCAGGCCGTGGACGCGCGACACGCTCGTCAACGTTTACTCGACTACCAAGGGCGTCACCGCGATTTGTGCGCATCGGCTGGCCGACAAGGGCCTGCTCGACATCGACGCGCCGGTGGCGAAGTACTGGCCCGAGTTTGCGCAAGCGGGCAAGGACAAGATACCGGTGCGCTTTCTGCTGAGCCATCGCGCGGGTCTTCCCGCGGTGCGCAAACTCCTCGACGAGGACGCGCTCTTCAAATGGAACAAGATGACGACCGCGCTCGCCGAGCAGGAGCCGTGGTGGGAGCCGGGCACCAGGCACGGCTATCACGCGTTGACCTTTGGATTTTTGGTCGGCGAGGTGATTCGGCGCATCACGGGCAAGACGCCTGGCGCGTATCTGCGCGACGAGATCGCCGGTCCGCTTGGTGCAGATTTTCATATCGGTCTTGACGCGAAGCATGATGCGCGAACTGCGGACATGATCCCCGCGCCGCTGCCCGGGCCGGGCGAGCCGAACCTTTTTGCCGAGGTGATGAAGAATCCGGAATCGGTTGCCGCCAAGGCGTTCATGAATCCGCCGGGTGGCATGAGGCCAGGGCTGGTCAACACGCGCGAGTGGCGCGCGGCCGAAATTCCGGCGGGGAACGGGCACGGCACTGCGCGCTCGCTGGCGCAATTGTACGGCGCCCTGGCGCGCGGGGGCGAATTGAACGGTGTTCGCGTGATGTCGAGGGAGCAAATCGCGCGATGCTCGATTGAACAATCAAACGGCCCTGACGAATTGCTGATAATCAACACGCGCTTCTCGCTGGGCTTCATGATGTCGCAACCGGGTTCATCGCTGGGGCCGAATCCGAAGTCATTCGGCCATCCGGGCGCGGGAGGCTCGCTCGGATATGCTGATCCCGAGGCGAAGATCGGGTTTGGCTATACGATGAACAAGATGCAGGCGAGCTTGCTGATCGATCCGCGCGCGACTTGGCTCATCGACGCGGTTTACGAATCGCTGTAAGCGCTACGGGTGCCGGCGGTGCTGGATCACAACCGGCAGAGATTGCAGTCTCGCGCAGACTCAAGGGCTGACGACGCGGCTGGCCCTGGCAAACGTAGCCGGTGAGGCCATCGGTTTCCCGTTTGATTCACGCGAGGGCGGAAGTATAGGTGTAGATGTTCGCGATTGGAAACGCAGACTGAGGGTGCAAGCTGATGAAGATTAAAACGAATGTTAACGTAGTCGTGGCCTTGGCCCTTTTCTGGATCGCGCTGATGGGCGGGGCTTGCGCTGCAAACAACCCCGTTCCCGGATGGGATCCGAATGCGTTCCGCGACCAGAGCACGCTCCAGATCATGACGATCGGGCCCGAGGAGGGCGAGCACTGGTCGAGGTTGTGGCTGGCCGTTATCGACGGGCAGCTATATGTCCGGCTGGGCGATCGAGCGATGGGGAGAGTTCAGAAAAACACGGCGAGCCCCTACGTGAAGGTGAAGATTGGCGACCAGGAGTTCGACAAGGTCCGGTTGGAGGCGGCGCCTGATATGACAGACAAGGTCGCAGCCGCGATGGCCGACAAGTACTTCATGGACATTCTGATTCGGCACGAGTCGCATCCGATGACGGCGCGCCTGGTTGCGGAGCCGGCCCCATCGCCAGCGCCGGCGAAATGACGCGCGGGGGAAGACGCGTGTATGATCGACGGCGCGGCGCATCGCTTTTCAACGCGATGCTCGCGGCGCTCTGAAGGCGACAAATAAAACGATGCCGCCCGTCTGACTTCGGCGAGCGGCCGCTCTGTCCCCCTTTTGCGGAGATCAGATCCCGGCCGATTTGTACAGCGCGCAGCGCAGCTTGAAGAAGTGCGCCATCGAGGTGAGGTATCGGACGCGCCACGCCGCCGCCATCTTGCCCTTCTTGAGATCGAGGCCGTAACGCGGTCCGATCAAGTCGTAGGCGGACTTTAACCGGTTGAATAAGTCGGACGAGAAACCCGGCCTGAGTTGCGAAAGGCCGCCGATCTTTTTGATCAATTCCGGGCTGTAAGCTGCGAGCGCGACCAGACTGTCGGCAAACAGTTCATCCTCTTCGAGCAGATGATTGGCGAACGCGCCTTCCATGAATGCCGTGTGGGCGGCTTTTTCTCCGACCAACGAGCCGTAGATGTAGTGGCCCAGTTCATGGCCGAGTGTCGCGGCGACCGCGCCGGGATGGTGCGCGGTGTTGACGAAGATCACGAACTTGCTTTTGTCGCCAAGCTTGGCACGGCAGTAAAATCCTCGCAGCGCGAGCCCCGCGCCAGCGCGATAAGGTTCGGCCCGCAGTGCGACTTCGCGCGGACCGAAAATTTTTGCCAAGTGACGCAGCAACTGCGGGCTGCCGAGAGACGCCAAGCCGTCGTACGCCGGGATGTGTTGCGTGACGTCATTCTCGACAATCTGCTCCAGCTCCCTGAGCAGAGGCATGGATGGAAGCGCGGGCATGTGTTGCTTGATGTCATTCTCGACGATCTTCGCCAATTCCCTGAGCAGAGGCTTGGATGGAAGCCCGGGCACGTCCACATAGTCGGCGGAGAGAATCTTTTTCAGATCAGAAAGCTGATTGAGGACCCGGGGCCCGAGCGAGTCGAATGGAACCTTGATCTCGGCGAGCAGCCTGGAAACGAGATGGTCAACTTCACGGGTTTCCAGCGCCGCAGGTTCCAGCGATCGCATTCGTTTACCGACCGGCGATGAGGCCAAGGCTGCACTCATAAGACGACCACGAAGTCGAAATGCCAGACTGACCGGCATGACCGGCAGTTTCTTTGAAGTGGCCCGCGCTGCTTTTCAAAGCTCATCTATATCGGTCTTAAATGAGCAAATCGTATGCCACACTACCTATTGATAGCGCACTTAGATGACAACCAACAATAGTGTGGAGACCTTCACTGTGCGGCGCACTTGCAACGTGGCAAGTGCGCTTTTGAAACTGATTACCCGACGGCGCCTGGGTCCAATCTGGCGCCAACGAGGTCAGCTGATTCTCTCGCATCGTCGCGCCCGCGGAGTTTTATTTACTCCCTCGCTGCAAGATATTGCTGTGCCCAACGCTGTCATGGACGTTATTGTTTAAAATTGCCTAGAATTAGTCAATCCTTTCGCTATGAGCTTAGGACAGTTCTGATACTGTTTGGCCCGCCCAGACCCGTCGGGCCGTTCCGAAATACCGCAACGGTTGCCATCATCGGTACGGCTTGCCATTAGTGTCATCTTCAAAATGCCGAAAACCAAATTTGAAATTCTACCCGGCATACCGTATCCGCTGGGCGCGACCTGTGACGGTGCGGGAGTGAACTTTTCGATATTTTCCGAGCATGCGACCGGCGCGATGCTGTGCCTGTTTGGCGGCGCCGCCGTCGCCAGTAGCACCGAAATCGCGCGAATACCGCTGGTCGAGCGCACCGAACACATCTGGCACGCTTATGTTCGCGGCGCTCGGGCCGGTCAGCGTTATGGCTATCGCGTCAGCGGTCCCTACGATCCCCCCGCCGGACATCGCTTCAACTCCGCCAAGCTGCTGCTCGACCCGTATGCGCGAGCGCTCGATCGCACGCCTCGATGGCACGATTCGATGATCGGCTATCGCTCGACCGCGATTGACGCTGCGCCTCGTCTGGATCTTCGGAACAGTGCCTCTGCGATGCCCAAGTGCGTGGTGGTCGATTCAGCGTACGACTGGGATGGCGATCGCAAGCCCGCAATTCCGTGGGAGGATCTCGTCATCTACGAGGCGCACGTAAAGGGGATGACCGCGCTGCATCCCGAGGTGCCGCGCCGGATTCGAGGCAAGTTTGCGGCGCTCGCGTCGCCGGCCGTCATCGGGCACTTGACCTCGCTCGGCGTGAACGCGGTTGAATTGATGCCGGTGCATCAGATAGCCCCCGAAGGCCGCTGGTTCAAAACCGGACTAAGTAACTATTGGGGATACAATACAATTGGCTATTTCGCGCCGGACCTCCGCTTTGCATCCGGCAGCGCGCCCGGCAGTTGCGTCACGGAATTCAAGGCGATGGTGAAGGCATTGCACGGCGCGGGAATCGAGGTGATCCTTGACGTCGTTTACAACCATTCGGGCGAGGGGGACGAGAGCGGACCGACGATTTGTTTTCGCGGAATCGACAACGCGACTTACTATCGGCTGCGCAGCGACGGCAGCGGCCGATGCGAGGATTACACGGGTACCGGGAACTCGCTCGACATGACACACTCGCGGGTTCTCCAAATGGTGATGGACAGCCTGCGCTACTGGATACTCGAGATGCACGTGGACGGATTCCGCTTCGACCTTGCGACCACGCTTGCGCGCGGTCCGCGCGGCGAATTCACGGCCGGCAGCCCGTTTTTTGCGGCGATTGCGCAGGACCCGGTGATATCGAAGGCCAGGTTGATCGCGGAGCCGTGGGACGTCGGCGAAGGCGGCTACCGGGTTGGTGGTTTTCCGGTCAACTGGAAGGAATGGAACGCCAGATACCGCGACAGCGTCCGCGATTTCTGGCGCGGCGCGGGCTTTTCGATGGGCGAGTTTGCATCGCGCGTCGCCGGCAGTTCGGATCTGTACCGCGGCGGCGGCCGCGGCCCGCTCGCGAGCATCAACTTTGTCACCGCGCACGACGGCTTCACGCTCGCCGACCTCGTTTCGTACACCGAAAAGCACAACGAGGCGAATGGCGAGGATAACCGCGACGGCGACAGTCACAATCGATCGTGGAATTGCGGCGCCGAAGGACCGAGCGAGGATCCCGCAATCCGTGGGCTTCGCGAGCAGCAAAAGCGCAACTTCCTTGCGACGCTGTTCCTGTCGCAGGGCGTACCGATGATCCTGGCCGGCGACGAGCTCGGCCGCACGCAGCGCGGCAACAATAACGCCTACTGCCAGGACAATCCGGTTTCATGGATCGATTGGCGTAGCGCCGACGCGACGCTGATCGATTTCACCCGGCGGCTGATCCGGCTCCGGCGCGAGCATCCGATCCTCCGGCGCCGGGGATGGTTCACCGGCGCCCCGGCGAAGGGCAGCCGGCTCAAAGATCTCGAATGGTTCCGGCCCGACGGCGTCGAGATGACGTCGGGCGACTGGGGTGTCGGATACGCGAAAACGCTCGGCGCGTTCATGAACGGAAACGCGATAACTGAACGCGCTCGCGCCGGCGCTCGAATTGCCGACGACAGCTTCTTTGTGATGTTCAACTCATATCGCGAGCCGATGGAATTCAAGCTGCCGGCGAAAAAATGGGGGCGCGAGTGGACGATCATCCTCGACACCGCGGACGCAACGCCGCCGCAGCGCGCACGATCGTACTCATTCGACGAGCGGGTTCACCTCGCGGGACACGCGATGGTCGTGTTGCGCCGCGTAGCGTGACTCGCGGCTTCGCGGTGTCTGGCAGCGGGCTACGAGACCTCCTTCTTTCGACGATCGCTGCGAGCATTGGTTATAGCACTGCTTGTTTCTTGAATCGCGGGAACCTGGCGGGCGCGATCAGTCGCGAACCAATACGCCGCGACGTATCCGGTAAGTAAAGCGATGAAGCTCGTTTCCTCGAGCGCGCGCACCAGCCATGGGAATGTGCGCTGGAACCCGGTCGGCGGCGGTATCAGGAAGCGGTTGAAGACGTGGAGCGAAACCGCGCTGAGAACATAGGCCAACGCCGCCATCCATACGGCTCGCGAGCTTGACCGCCCATCCGCCGCGGACGCGACCAGCTGCACGAACGGAATAGCCAGTAACACCAGATAGTGATGCCATCCGACGGGCGACAGCATGATCGAGGCCGCGATCCACAGCGAGTAGATTCTCCAGTCGGGATCGCGGCGGTTCGCATCTGCCAGCGTCGCGCGAATAGTCATTCCAAGTACTACTATGTCCGCAACGGCGATGCTGGCGCGTCTGATCCAATCGGCCGATGAGCCGGACGCGGTACCGGTCAATGCCCAGAACGTCCGCGACACGAATGGTCCGAGCGAAAGATTATCCACCCGGCTCACTACTGAATAGTCAGTGAGCCACAATGCGCCGTAAATGAAGCTGAGAGTTTGGGTTAAACCCACCGCCGCGACAGTTACGAATGCTCCCGCTGCGATTCCAGCCGCCGCGAACGCAACCGCCCGCCATTTTCGACGAATCACAAAATAACCGGCGAGCAGAAGCGGGTATGCCCGCAACAGCCCGGCCGATGCGATCAGCAAGCCGGCTGTGCCGTCGCGCTCGCGTTCCATCGCGCGCATTGCGCCCACCATCAGAGCCAGGACTATCAGCTGCGATTGTCCCCAGTAAAAATTCAAATTCACCGGCGCCGACATCAGAATCAATCCCGCCAGCAGCCACGCCGTGCGCCCGCAAAGCCCGCGTCGATGCGCAAGCAACAGGTACATCGCGATTGCCAATGCCGAAAAGTTGATTGCGGTCCAGATCCAGAATGCGATCCGCGGCCGCAAGCAGGTGAGAGGTTCGAAGCAAAGTAGAAACGGCGGCATCTCGGAAGCGTGAAGCAGTCCGCCGGTCTCCAGGTCGACCTGCGCGCCGATCGGCGTCAAATCCGTGGAATATGGATCGATTCCACGGCGGAGCGCCCACGCTGATTCGTAATAGTTCGAGAAGTCGCGACGGTGCCACTGCCCGGGCATCTTCGTCAACGTGCCCGCCAACACCAGGAGCGCGCAGATCCAGACTAATGCCAGGATCGCAGGCTGACGCATCGCGGCCGCGATTCGTTCGCTGTTCACGCCCAAGTATGGGCAAACCACGACCTGCGAGACTACAAAACCGCTCAGCCACCGCGTTATCTGCAGAACTCAAAATCGGGTTGAGTCATGACCGCAAATCCATGGCGCCAAGCGACCCAGCCATTGGAGGGGAATTTTTGGTGCCGAGAGCGGGACTTGAACCCGCACGTGGTTGCCCACGGAGGATTTTGAGTCCTCTGCGTCTGCCATTCCGCCACCTCGGCACTCGAAGAAGCCGCAGACTCAGGCCGGGTTATTTTAAGCAATGGTAGCACCGCCGGCAATGGCGACTGGATAGCGCCGACCCACGCATCGATCACGACCCCAGGATTCGATCACCCATCTAATTCCGACAGACTGCGCGACGCAGCGACCGGTATAGCTAATCGACGGCGACTGCCGCACTATTATGACAGTCATAAGTCAATATTGACATGAATACTAAGTACGATTCTCAATTATATTTCGCGATTGCTTGCTTGGTATAGTATGAGAAGCGCACTGTATATTCATGGAAGCAGTTGCCCCTCTTATTTCCGCGCCTGTCGCCGTCCCGCATCCGCATGTCACAAGCGCGGGCCTAAGACACGCTCTCGGCAACTGTCTGCTCGCCGTATCGTTCTTACTCGCGACCCTGCCGGCCGCGCGCGAACTCAGCTTTAGCCTGGCGGGAGCCGCTAACGTGGTATGGCTGACGGGCGCCGCGATCATGGCCGTCATGTCGTTCGCGCGATTTGCCCCGCGCACCTCGAGCGTAAATTTGCGCACGCTCGCCGCATCCGGCGGCATGCTAATCCTCCCCTGCTTCATGCGTCCGACATTCCCATCTACCGGCGCACTCGCTACTACCGGACTTATTTTCGAGTTGCTCGGCATCGTGCTGAGCCAGGTCGCGCGCGTCTATATGGGTCGCAGCTTCGGCGTGTTGCCGGCGAACCGTGGAATCGTGTCGAATGGGCCGTTTCGATGGGTTCGTCATCCGATCTATTTCGGCTGGCTGATACTTTCGATTGGCTATGCGATGTCCTATCCGAACGAGCGCAACATTATGCTGATCGCGACCACGCTTCCCTTGATGGTCTGGCGAATCGATCAGGAAGAAGTACATTTGAGCGCCGACCCCAAGTATCGTCGCTACATGGATCGGGTCCGGTACCGTTTGTGGCCCGGGCTGGTTTGAGCGAGGTTTGATCCCGAGCGCCGGCGAGTCCGGTGTGCGGTGCTCATATCGCTGGCCGCGGCGGCGATTATCTGAGCGGCGCGGTCGCTCGATTAGGATCGTCGCGGTAAACCGCCAGCGTCACGACGAACGCACATCCGCCCGTCGGAAGATTCGCGGCTGCGATATCGCCGCCATGCGCCCGCGCAATTTCCCGGCACAGGCTCAAGCCCAGGCCGCTGCCTTCGCCGGGCGACCCTGCGCCGCGAAAAAATCGATCGAAAATATGCGGCAGCTCCGCCGGATGGATTCCCTCTCCAGTGTCGGCGACGCGTATAATCGCCCGATTCGAATCGCTCCTGAGGCCGACTTCCACCGATCCGTGCGCCGGCGTGAACTTCAGGGCGTTGTCGAGCAGATTGACGACCAGGCGGCGCAGATGCGCCGCGTTGCCGTTGACGAAAACGTCCTCGGGCGCGTTGACCACAAGCTTTACCTCGCGCGCCTGCGCCAGCGGTCCCACCGTCGCCGCCATCTCGCTCAGCAGCGCGCGAAGATTCAGCCGCTGCCGGTCAACCATTACTTCGCCATTGAGCCGCGACAGCATCAGCAATTCGTCGGAAATCTTGCACAGCGACAGCGCCTCGCGATGCGCCGCCGCCAGTGCCGCGCGATTTTGCTCGGCCGTGCGATCGCGCGCGAGCGCTACTTCCAGCCCCGTGCGCAGCACCGCCAGCGGCGTCCGCAGTTCATGCGCGGCGTCGGATGCGAACCTGCGCTCCGTAGCCGACGCGCGCTCCAGGCGCTCCAGCAGTGCGTTGATGACCGCCGTGAGCCGTGCGACTTCATCGGCCACCGGCGGGACCGTCAGCCGCGAGCTCAGATTCGCCGGCTCAATTGCGTCCAGCTCCGCCGTCACCGATTCGATCGGCCGCAGCGCCCGGCCCGCCAGCAAGTATCCTCCACCGACGCAAAGCAGCAGCACGATCGGCAGCATCAGCAGCAGAAGGTTGCGAAGGCTGTCAACCGAATCCTGAACCAGGCGCGCCTGCACCCCGCTTTGCAGGTACGCGAGCTCGCCGTCGTACATCATCGGAACGACCGCGAACCTGAAGGCGCGGTTGCCGACAATCGCCGCGTGCGTGGGGAGTCTCGGATCGAACGGCGGCGGGATCGTGTGGATGTCGCCGTAGTTTCCAACCTCGCCATGCGCGGTGACGATTCGCACGCGCCGGCCGGGCCCGATATCCGTCTCGAGGCTCAGCCGCTGCAAAATTGCAAGGGCGCCGGGCGTGCCGCTGCGCTCGATTTGATCGGCCGTGGTCTGGGCCTCTTCCAGCAGCGCCGCATCGAGACCGCTCCATTGCTGGCGCTCGAAGAGTTGTACCACTGCGATCGCCGCGGCCAGCAGGATCGCCGCCAGCACCGCGGCCCAGTAAATGGTTAGCCTGAGTCTTATTGTCATTGGCGGCCGCCGCGCGGCAACGGCAACGCGCGGCGTCATTCCGCGCGCATCGTGTATCCGACTCCGCGCACGGTGACTATCAGCGAACGATCGGCGCGCGGATCGATCTTCTGGCGCAGCCGATTGACGAATACTTCGATCAGGTTGGTCAGCGAGTTGTAATTCGAATCCCAAACCGTCTCCGCGATCATGTCGCGCGTCACCACCTGCCCGGCGTTTCGCATCAGCAATTCGAGCAGCATCTTTTCCTTCGGCGACAGGTTCAGATTTTGCTCGCCGATTTTCGCGCGCCGCTTGACGGTGTCGAATTCCAGCTCGCCGACTTTGAGAATCGTCGAAGCTTGCGCCCGCGGACGCCGCGCCAGCGCCTTGATTCTCGCCACCAGCTCGGCAAACGCGAACGGCTTGGTCAGGTAGTCGTCGCCGCCGCGGTCGAGTCCGGCCACGCGTTCTTCGAGCGATCCGCGCGCGGTCAGGATCAGCACCGGCGTCTGATTGCCCGCCGCCCGCATCTCGCGCAGCAGCTCCAGTCCGCCTTTTCCCGGCAACCCAAGGTCCAGGACGATCAGATCGAGCGCGCCGCGCGCGATCGTCGCTTCCGCCTCCTCCGCACTGCCGGCGATTTCGACCGTGAAGTCTTCCTCGACCAGTCCCTGCTTGACCGCGTTGGCCAATCGGGCCTCGTCCTCGATCAGCAGAATGCGCAGTGCGTTCATACCCTCCGATGCTGGCACGGCGGCGCATCCAAAAAAAGCGATGCACCCGCGTGCGGCCCGGTCACTTCACCGGCGCTTATACGCATGCGATCCGTTTTTCGCCGCCGATCTCCGGGTGGTTTCGTCGGTACTACGCTTGGCGCACGGCCTGGAGTGATTGCGTTCGTGGTCACCCTGGCGGCGCGTGCTCACAGCAATGAGTGAGCGCGGCAGAGTGCGGCTCGAGCGATGGAAGACGCCCAGTAGTAGCGGGATTCCAGCGGCGTCATGTCTCTTGCCTTGCGAATCTCCAGCATCGCTGCCTGAGCAGCTTCGCGGTGCGCGGCAAGCGCTTCTTCGAATAACGATACCCCATAGGAATACAAGCCGAGATCGAATCGTTCCCATTCCTGAATCAGTGCGAGAGTTGCAGGCGCAACCAGTTGCTTCGGGATGCGGTTATCAGCTACCCGAAAACTCCTGTAGCGTTTGACTTCCCAGCCAAGAACGACTTTGAGCAGAGCCAGTGTCTCGTCGAAGCGCTCAGTCAGTCCAACCACGATGAATTGACGCGCCAGGTTCTCCTTGGCGGCGGCCAAAATGGCAGCGTCACACGCACTGGGGACTAGCTCGTGTGAATTCGAGCCTGCAAGGATTCTCGACTGAAAGTTGTGCTCATGCTTCTGTATGAAGTATTCCTCGAGAGTCAACCGATGTGCGGCGCGATGATGACGGTGGGGCTTGAACCGGCGCGCGAAGTAGTAGTCTGAGATTGCGCGTTCAACCGGATCGCGAAGAACCGTTATATAATTGGCGGGGCCGGGTAACAGACTGTGCAGGCCAAACGGCATGTGACCCTTGAATACGTCCATGCGGGCCAGTCGTGGGCGTGGCCAGCGCATGATTCTCGGATAGGACCAAAGCCACCAAGTCGGCTCCACGCTACAGATTCGAGACAGCTTATATTCCCATTCGATGATCCGGTTCAGCGTAGTGCCGCCGGTCTTGTACAAATGGATGAAAATCAGCGCTCGGTCGCTTGGCGATAACCCCGACCGGTTCGAGGGTTGTGAAGATGCGAAGCGGTGGTTTCCGGCCTCGGTAAGCCGATCGCCGTTTCGGCGGTCGGCACTCTCTCCAGTTGCAGTGCCGACGCTGCTGACCACGCTGCGCGCTTGGTCCGGTGTCATGGTTGGTTCACTCGGTCCGGCAGCGCTCGGAGCGTCCGTCGACTTGCAGACGGCAGGCGCGTGGCGCTACGACGATCTACGGCTGGAGTGTCCCTACAATGTTCACGTCGGACAAGTTATATTCCGATGTTCCCTTGAACTTAAAAGGTTTCGTTTTCACAGTGCCAGTCACCGACACATTGTTGTTATCCGCGTCATTGAAGTGGAAGATGCCCACAAAATCGACCTGAAGGAACATCTGAATATCATCGCCCGTCACCGGCCCGGTCTGTTCACCGTCGAAATTCTCGGCATCAAGAGAATCCGCGAACCAATTACCGCAGGTATCTCCTCCCGTAGTTGCGGAGATAGAGACCGTAAGTTCTCCCTTGTCGGTAATCGTCAGTTCCATCTGCGCATATTTGGACTTCGCGTCCTTACACTTTGGCTCAATAAACGGTAGCGTGGCGGTGGCTTTATTGCTGTTTCCTTTCACCGTCCATCCACCAGCGGAGTCGATCGTTCCGTGATAGTAGAAACCGGTTTCGGAGGAGGAACCGGCATCGCCACCGGATGGACCGGAACCGAAACCCGCACCGCCCGGGGGGGCCAAGGAGATGTCGAACGCCGTGGTGCCGGAGGTTAACAGGCTTGGACTAAGAGTCCCGCTCGCCCCTGAAGTGGTCGCAGAAATCGTCGTCTTGATGGTGAACTTGCCGCTGGGAACATAATCGCAGGTAGAAAAAAAGCTTTCGCATTTCTCCGTTTGGTTCCAGCTCTCGGTAAACAAGTTTTCCGCACTGGCCGACCGTGCTTGCAGGCACGCAAGCATGAGCAACCCACCCGTAACCGTGGCTACTTTGAATATTCTGCCAACTGATCTGATCGGAGCCATAGCTGCCCTCGGGTTTGGATGCAGAACCTGTTGTCTGGAGTCGGCGCGTGAACGTGTTCTGGAATACTAGAGCAAACTTCATTCTGAGCTTCAACTGCGAGCGAATTGCATCCGGATGCCGTTGTTGCTGACGAATTTGAGATCGGAATGACAGAAGCCTTCACGTCCCATTCACACAGCAAGCAAGGAAGTGAAACCCACGGTGGGTTTCATTTCTGCCGAATCAACCGCGTCGCGCCGACGTGCCCGGGAAGGACCATGGCCTCAGTGCATCATTTGCGGATTGAACGCGCCTTCCCCGACACTGCCGCTGTTGATTGCCTGCTTGAATTCAACGTGCGAGGGAACGAGCGAGCGGAAGAACGATCCGCGGTTCTGGGGATGATAAAAGCTGCCCGCGAGATCGAACAGGCTTCCGCCCTCTGACGACGGCCGCATTCGCCACAGCGGCATCGCTGTCGCGGTCAGGCCGCCCGAGTCATAAAACTCCGCGGCCAGCCAGACGTACACCTCGCTGTCGATATAGATGATAGTGCGCAGCCCCGTCGACGCTTCATCGGGGAATCGCGGTCTCATCTCGAGAATGTATGTGCGGCGAAGTGCGAACGGTTCCTCGCCAAGCGTCAATCCTTCGCCCCCGGTCTTGAATCCCGCCGGCTCTTCATCGGCCGCCAAACAACCCAGCAGCGCCGTGCTGCCGAGCAAGCGATACAGATAGTTCTCGGTCTTGGGCAGCGCATAGGCCCAAAATGGCTGATGACATCCGCGGCAGCCTTCATTGGGATAGTCCAGATTCACAGCGATACGCCGCACGCGGCGCGACGTATCACTGAACGAGAAAAACTCGTCGGGATGCTTCGGGTCGAGATAACGCACCCAGATGCCGGCGCCTTCGCTCGGGGTGCCGATCAGATCGCTCATCCATCGATTGCATCTCGCCTTCCACTCGAAGCCCATCGCATTGTCGCCGATCGTCGGGCGTGGATCGACGTCGCTGCGATGGGCAAAGCGCAGGAACTCGAACTGCTCGCAGCCGTAGTCGGCATCGCTGTTTGGAACTATTTTCAGAGCGTTGGCCGGATCGGCGGCGTAGCCGTTGCTGCTCCATGGCGCAATCGAGAAATCGTCCGGCATGAACGGTCCCATATGCCAGTTGTAGGCGATCTTCACCGCGGCCTTCGGGTCGGTTGCGTCGATCAGAGGAAACGGCATGCCGGCGACGTAGTTCTTGATGTAATCGTCGTTGTCGAGCGTGACTTGCGCGGCGTATTTTTCCGTCGCGTGCTGAAAGCCCTGGGACCATTCGACGCGGCGGTCCGGGATAATTCGCATGCGAAAGCCATGCGCGACGGCAAACTTGGCTGCCGAAGGAACATAGCGCAAGTACTGGTCGATATTGTCCGCGCCGATAATCGTCCCGGCCTTCAATGCCGCAGCGGCTTCGGGACTCGACGATGCGGCCGGCGAATCCGGAGCAGCAGGTTGCGCGCGCACCTCGACTCGCTCCGTTGCTAACACTGCCGCGGCAATCGAGAAAAAGGCGATTCGACCGATCAGCCGCATGGTGCTGAATCTTGGCACACTGCCTTCTACTTGTCCGAGACCTGCCGCGCCCAAGGCAGGCCGCCGCGCCCGACTTATAGACCCTTTAGAAACTCGATCAGGATCTCATTGATCTCTTTGGGACGCTCCTGCTGCACCCAATGGCCGGCGCCGGGAATTATCACTTTCTTTTTCAGATTCGGCGTGAACGCACCCGCCATCTCGTACGCGCCCTTGTACATCTTGCCGACCACGTCATGCTCGCCGGCGGCGAACAGCGCGGGTTGACGCAGTTTCGCGCCGTCCAGGAAAGGAGTCAGCTCCCAGTTGCGATCGAAATTGCGATACCAGTTGATTCCACCGCGAAAGCCCGCCCGCTTGAACTCGCCGACAAAGAAATCCAGGTCGGCTTCCGTGAGCCACAGCGGCAGCTTCTCCGGCACGACGCCGGTCTCGATAAACTTTTTCGTCTTGGGGAACAGGAACGCGAACTCGCCGGTCCGCGGCGCATCGCCCGACGCCGAGTAGAGGATCATCGCCATCGACCGGCGCGGATCGGCGTCCAGTTCCTTTTCGACCTTGCCCGGCTCCTGGAAATAGAGCTGGTAGAAATTCTGGTCGCCGGCAATCGCCTTCATCGCGTCGGTCGGACGCATCGGAGTGCGCGGAAAATAGGGAACGCTGAGCAATGCGATCGCGCGAAAGATGTCGGGACGCAGAAGCGCTGAGTTCCACGCCACCGGCGCGCCCCAATCGTGACCCGCGATCACCGCCGTCTCGACGCCCAGGCTGTTGACCAGCCCGACGATATCGCCGACCAGGTTCAGGATGTTGTACGACTCGATCGGCTCGGGCGCGTCGGTATGCCCATAGCCGCGCTGATCGGGCGCGACCACGCGGAAGCCCGCCGCCGCGAGCGCGGGAATCTGATGGCGCCACGAGTACCACGATTCGGGCCATCCGTGGCACAGGATCACCAGCGGACCCGCGCCCAGCTCGACGTAATGCATCCGCAACCCGTTGCTGGCGGCGAATTTGTGCTGCAGTTCGGGCATCGAAACCCTCCTTGCCGCGCGCGGATTACGAATGCTTGAGCTTTTTGATTTCCTCGGTCATCTCCGGCACTGCTTTGAACAGATCGGCGACCAGGCCGTAGTCGGCGACCGCGAAAATCGGCGCCTCTTCGTCCTTGTTGATCGCGCAGATGACCTTCGAGTCTTTCATCCCCGCCAGATGCTGTATCGCGCCTGAAATTCCGACTGCGATGTAAAGTTCCGGCGCAACCACCTTGCCCGTCTGTCCCACTTGCAGGTCGTTGGGCACGAAGCCCGCATCGACCGCCGCGCGCGACGCGCCCATCGCCGCGCCCAGCTCGTCGACCAGCGGCTCGAGCACGGTCTTGAAGTTTTCGCCCGCCTTGAGGCCGCGCCCGCCCGAAACGATTATCCGCGCCTCGGTGAGTTGCGGGCGATCGCTCTTGGTCGCGCTGAACGAAACGAATTCCATCTTGAGAGCGCCCGCGTCGATCTCGGCATTCTGCTTTTCCACCGGCGCATCGCCGTCGCCCGGCTTGGCGGCGTCGAACGCGGTGCCGCGCACCGTCAATACTTTGATCGGTCCGTCGATTTCGACCGTCGCCATCACGTTGCCCGCGTACGTCGGGCGCACAAACGTCGGGTCGTCGTTGATCGCGGTGATTTCCGACGCCATCGCGGCGCCCAGGCGCGCGGCCAGCCGCGGAAACAGGTCCTTGCCCATCGCAGTTGCCGTCGCGATTACAAATTCCGCGCCTTCCTTTTTCGCCAGGGCGGCGAGCGCCTGCGCGTGCGCGTCGGCGAGATAGTTCTTCAGCGCGGGATGCGCCAGCGCGATCACCTTGACGACGCCGTACTTGGCGATTTCGCCCGCCGCCGCCTCCGGCGCGTCGCCCGCCACCACCGCGACCGCTTTGCCGCCGCGCTTCTTCGCCAGTTCGAGGCCCGCGTGTACCGCGGTCAGCGTGGACTTGGGGAAATGTCCCCCCTGATGCTCCGCGAAAATCAGAACGTCACCCATGTCAATTCACTCCGGCGTTCGCGATCGTAAAAGTCGCGATCAAATGACCTTTGCTTCGGTGTGCAGCAGCGACACCATCTCCTGCGCCGACGCGACCTTGCGCCCGCCCTGGCGCTTGGGCGGAGCGGCGAGAGTCTTTATCTTGAGCTTCGGCGCGAGATCGACGCCGAGGCTGTCGGCCGCAATCTCCTTCAGCTCTTTCTTGCGCGCCTTCATGATTCCCGGCAGCGAGGCGTAGCGCGGCTCGTTGAGGCGCAGATCGGCGGTGATGACCGCGGGCATTTTGAACGCGATTGTCTCCAGTCCGCCGTCAACTTCGCGCACCACCGAAATCTTGTCGGCCGCAATCTCGATCTTGGATGCGAACGTCGCCTGCGGCCATCCCAGCATCTCGGCAACCATCTGGCCGACCTGGTTCGCGTCGTCGTCGATCGCCTGCTTGCCCAGTATGACCAAATCTGGCTTCTCGTTGCCGGCAATTTTCGCGATGATTCTCGCGATTGCGAGCGAGTCGAGCGCGGCGTCGGTCTTGACCAGGATTGCGCGGTCGGCGCCCATCGCCAGCCCGGTGCGCAATTGCTCCTGCCAAGTGGATTGGCCGACCGTGACCAGCACGACCTCGCCGGTTTGCTTCTCCTTGATGCGGAGCGCTTCTTCGATGGCGATTTCGCAAAACGGGTTGATGACCCATTTCACGTTGTCGGTGGCGATACCGGTGCCGTCGGGGAGGACGCGGATGGTGGTGGCGGGATCGGGAACTCGCTTGATTGGTACTAGAATCTTCAAAGCACTAAACTCCACGCATTGGTTGATGCATCGGTTGAATCCGAAAACACAGAGGCCGCCCCCAAATAGAGCCGAGGAACGTAAAAATTTCTAACAGCGCCCCGCCCGTTAGTCAAACCACGCTAATGCCCGCGCAGCGGCGCAAAGCCCGGCAGCCGATCGGCCCCGCGACCCGACCCAAGGCTGGATTTTTCTGATCGCCTTTTTTGGCTTGTCATCCCGATCGAAGCCAAGCGCCTCCGGATCCGAGTCCTTCCCCGAATTACCTCGCCTCGTCGGGAGAGGCCGCGCCTCCGGCGCGGGTGAGGGTGAAGTTTTCACGGGAGAGGCGGCCGGCAGGTGAGGGTTCTGCCAGCGCATGACACAAGAGAGCCACCGACCTTTTTCTGTCAACCCACGAGTTCGCGCTGCAGCGTTTGCAGGATAGACCGTAGAACCATGTCGCGCACGGGTCGCGCTCGCTTTGATCCAGGCCTCAGCATCGCTTCAAGCCACGCCTGGACCCCCTCATTCCGCGACCGCGCCAATGCCGAAACCAGCGGTAGAACTCGCGCTTCCACGCTTCGGTACTCACCGCGCACGCGAACATATCGATACAGTATTTTTACCGCTCTCTTCACCCGCCCCTTCAGTGCCTGTGTACACAAGCGAAGCAACAGGTCTATGTCAGATGAGATGAGCGGCACGAGTGCCGAGTAAAGCGCCTGATCCAATTCATCCCTACATGTGAACACATGTAAGCCCGGATTTCCATTTTCCAAGTGTACTACTAATGTGGTAAGAGCTAGCAGAACCATTGACAGACGTGGGTTTGGACGGGATCGGGGACGGTGAGGAGGTGGCGTGGCGGTGGGTGAGGCACAAAATCGGCCCTTTCAGCTCTCCTTCAATAGTTCGTTGAAGGTCGATTTCCAAGGTTCAGCGGTGACCTCGGATGGTGGCTTGGTCCTGGTGCGGGAGTTAGACGAACGTTTGGGCTTCGGGCAACTTATTGAACGGCACTTAACGGATTCGCGCCGTGGCAAGAACACTCAGTTGCCGCTGGCCGACCTGGTGCGGCAGTCGATCTACAGCCGCTTGGCGGGGTATGAGGATGTGAACGACGCCGAGCGACTTTCTCAAGATCCGGCCTTCCGGCTGATCGGCTCACGTAATATTTGGGAGCGAGGCGCGGCCTTGACCTCGCGCTTGCAGTCGTTCGAGACCGCAGTACTGACGCAGGAGGAAAACCTTGCCGGGCTGGCCGCACTCAATCGGGAGTTGATCGCCAAGGCGGAAGCTATCGGTTCAACTTGGCGGGTGGTGCTCGACATGGACAGCACCGAGGTTCCGGTCTACGGCCAGCAAGAGCAAAGCGCCTACAACGGTCACTTCGAGTCCACCTGTTACCATCCGTTGCTGCTGTTCAATCGCGAAGGCGACTGCCTCGCCGCCAAGTTGCGGCCCGGCAACGTCCACAGCGCCGAGGGCTGGGAAGAACTGCTGCTGCCCGAGATCGACCGGCAACAGGCGCAGAGCAAAGAAGTGGCCTTCCGAGGCGATGCCGCCTTCGCCAAGCCGGAACTCTACCAAGCCCCGGAAGAACGGGACGTGAAGTATGCGATTCGCCTTCCTGCTAACGATAATCTGCAGCGGAACATAGCGGAGTTGTTGACCCGGCCAGTGGGGAGGCCGAGCTACAGACCAGTGATCTGGTTCAAAAGCTTTCTCTACCAGGCGGCCAGCTGGAAGACGGCACGGCGCGTGGTGGCGAAGGTCGAGTTCCATTTCGGCGAGTTGTTCCCTCGCATCGGCTTTATCGTGACCAATCTAGCGACCGACAACCGAGCGGTGGTGCGGTTCTACAACAAGCGCGGCACGGCTGAGCAATGGATCAAGGAAGGCAAGCAGGCGGTAAAGATGACGCGGCTGAGCTGCCACCGCTTCAGGGCTAACGAGGTGCGGCTGTGGCTGAGCCTAATCGCCTACAACCTCGGCAACCTGTGGCGGCGGCTGGCGCTGCCGACGCGGGTCGCCACCTGGTCGCTGACCAGCTTGCAGCAGCGGTTGGTGAAAACCGGCGGACGGTTGATAAAACACGCCCGCTACTACTGGTTGCTGCTTGCGGAGAGTCATCTGACGCGCCGGCTCTTCGCAACCATGCTGCGGAGGATCACGATGCTGGCGATACCGGCGGGATAGACGGAACGTTGATTGCGGAAAAACTTGGTCGGCGGGGAGCAGAGCGGGGAGCGGTGCGTCGAGAATCTCCTGCAAGAGCCGCCGATCTGTCTTGGAAAGCGTCCGGGACGGCTTGCAGTGGGCCACCGCCACCACCACGAGCGGGCCACAACCGTCAGACTGGCGCCGAGTTGACGCTCGAGCGGCTATCGGGCTAGAGATCTCATGGTTGCAAAGTTAAAACGGAAATTCCGATCAAGACCCCTTTGCACAGGGTAGTGGGCGGTTTTCGCCATGAATTGACAAAACGAGGTAGTTTGTGAGAACTTCCGCAATACGGTTTGGATCTCGCACGGGAGGAAGCTTCGATGAAATTCAAAATGGCGGTAGCGATCGCGCTTATTGGCTTGCTGATGGTCCGCGTTGAGAAGGCGAACGCGGGGAACTGTCAAGCGAAACTATCCGGCAATGACTACGGATGCAGCTACGTTTGTACGGGGGGATCTGGACCTACCACGGAGTGCCTCGATTTCGGGTCGTTCGGTGTCAGCGCGCCCTTCGACATGGACGATGTAGGTTTCGACGGTATAGGGGCGTGCATTTGCGCTGATACAGGTTCAACCAAGGCACCCAAATTCGATAGCTCCTCGAGCACGTTCGAATGCACCCTCGATAGCTTTCCTGGCGCGTATGTGGGCACAGTCAGCGGTAAGCATGTGACCGGACAGTCGATGTACGAGGACGGGGATACATGCGTTTTCAGTTGCACCAAAGGCGCCGACGGATGCTAGCAATCGCGGTTGGGGTCGGTTGGCCGGGCCCTGCGTGCATTTCGGCCTCAGGTTCGTCGGCTTTAAGATGATGGAGTTGCACGTAATTTAGAGCGTACTTCGTCTTTTGATCACAGGGTCGAGAGTCCCTCCCGGCTCACCAGCCCCCCGATAGTTCTCGATTTTCGCGTTGCGATTTTTCGAGGTCAAATACTAGCGATAAGCGGCTCAATCTTAACATCCTATGTAGATACACCAATCATTTGTCCACGAGACTATTCTAGGATAAGAAGTGCAGGCGCAATTGTTCATCCTTCAAAGTATCGACTGAAGCCCATTGCAAAATTTTCTGTCGATGGTCGCGGCTCCCGTGCTTGTGCAGCGCCAACAACAGCACCGCACGCGCATATCCAGCTCCTGGTCGGTCATCATCGTCGATCACTCGCCCCACTGCAAAATCAGCAATCTGCTTAGACGCTTCAGGGGAGAACGAGGCGTCGCACAGATACCTCGCAAAGTGAATGAGTCGCTCTGTGTTCCCTTCTTGGCGGTTCCACAGCTTCAACACATCGTCGAGGTACTCATCCGCGCTTGCCAGTTGTAGCAAATACTCAGTAACGATATCGGTTAGTTGAGGCACGCTTTGCAGGTCCGTCAGCACCCGTCGTTGAGTAGTGAGCCAACCCCGCCGCATAGCGGTTCGATAGATTCGCCTCGTCACCCGATCCCAGTTCTTCTTCTTTTTGTTCCGCGGCCGATACCACTCGGAGACGAGAGATTTGAATCCCCTCTCGTCCTTGTTCTTGTCGATTCTATCGATTCTCAGGTTGGCGTCACGATGGCGGCGTTCCTCGTACTCCTCCACCGTCATAATCTCGCTCTTCGCCGCGTTGGGATTCAGACCCACAGCTCGCAAACTCATGTGGTGTCGCCGTTTTACTGCTTGGGCCTCTTCCCAGTCTGGGATGAATATCGTGCTGTCATCCACGTAGCGGAGATACCTACACCCATCACCGTCGGGAAACTCTGCGTCGATGATCTTAAGGTAATTGTGGGCAACGAGCCGGCTGATGTCATTTGGCTCAATCGGCAGGCCAGTCATCGCCATGTAGTTGAACCGTGGCAGCCATGCTTCCAAGCAGTAGAAGATCAGTTCGATCAAAGACCCGTGCGCACCTGTTCGTTGTGCGAGAAATTGCTTCGCGCGCAAGCGGTCGACTGAAGGGAAAAAGTCCGCCACATCGGTGTCATACACGTATGCGAGCCGCTCTCCACGGGCCGCAGTCGCGATTTTCGCGGAGTAGTCCAGCCATGTCTGGAACCAGTTTTCGTAGTCGCCTGGTTGCCGGCTAGAGCTCGCGTGGCTGCGACCGCAGAACACTCGCCCATTGTCATCCGCTGTAATCCCGGGTTCGAGCACGTCGATCGCTCGCCTGCCCACGACCGAATCAATGAGAGATGGGAAGACCAGTTCGCGGTAGTTGCCTGAGCGCTTGTTGGTGAAGCACAGATACGAGGCCGACGGGCTCCAAAGTCCGGCAATCACGAGTCGCGAGATCATCTCGCTCAGTTGCTCCTCGAACTCGATGAGGATCGCTGATCTGAGAGGATGCGCAACGAGGTTATCTTTGTCTCGTACGCTTGCCATTCGCTTGAGCGTGAACGTCACGTTTTCGCGTGAGAACGTTTTGGGCAAAACGTCCGCCCGAGAGACATCAATCGAGTCGAATTCCTTCCGCACTTTCATGGCTGTTCGAGGCTAGTTGTTTTACGTAAGCTTCACAAAGCTACATTCTCACGGTCACTACAGGCGCTCCGGGGCGCGCCAAACGTTTTTTGAATTCTGAGCGAAAGTTGCTTAAGCGAAGAATCCCGGTTCCGGGGCCCTTCGGCTCCGCAGACTTCGCTGAGGACACAATAGACGACCGCCAAAGATGAACCGCCTCTTCCCGATTACCCTTCTAACAGGCCGTCAGGCCGCATCTTCTCTTTTCACTTTTCACTGGGTGCAGGGGTCACCCCTGCCCGTTGGCACGGCTGGCCAGTATTAGGACCCGTTGGTACGGGAGGCCAGTATTAAGACGTTAGCAGGGGCTGCGCGCGACAACGGAGCGCGGCCTTAACACTGGGTGCAGGGGTCACCCCTGCGGTCATCCCTGCTACTCGTTGTAGCCGAGGCGGCGCGACAGTTCGCGCCCGGCGTCGAGCAGGCTCGGTGCGATTTCGGCGGCAATTCGTTCCGGCCCGATGCGATATGTCGGCCCGGCGACCGCGACCGATCCGACCACAGAGCGCGTGTAATCGCGAATCGGCACCGCGACCGACGACACTTCTTCGATGAACTCGCCCGAATCCACCGCGTAACCGTCGCGCGCGACTGCTTCAAGCTGCACGAACAGAGCGGCGCGATCGACGATTGTGCGATCGGTGAAGCGGCGCAGCGTCTCCGGCAACGCCGACCTGAGCTGTTCCTCGGCGTCGAAGGCAAGATGCGCCTTGCCGGCGGCGGTACAATGAAGCGGCAGGGTAATTCCGATCGGCGGCGTGATGCGCACGGCGCGATCTTCGGCCTCGGCCGATTCGAGCGGCACGACGCCGTCGCGCCGGACGATCGCGACGTAAGCGCTTTCACGGCATTTGCGGGCGACATCGGCCAGGATGGGGCGCGCTTGCCTGACCAAGCCCATATGATGGATGTAGCGGCGTCCGAGATGCAGGCACTTGATGCCGAGGCGATAATTCTCGGTGGCTTTGTTTTGTTCGATATAGCCGCGCGCTTCGAGCGTCGCTAAGATTCGAAAGACGTTGTTCTTATGCAGCTTGAGCCGCTTGGAAAGTTCAGTTACGCCAAGTTCATCGACGTCGCCGAAGAACTGTTCGAGCACGTCGAGCGCGTGGGCGACGGATTGGATGACGTAGTTGGTTTTGTCGCGTCTGACCATCGGCATTCCGCTACCACGCTGTCGGTTCTCAATCCGGATGCAGCGCGGTTTGTAAAAGTGTTTTACTTTAAACGACGCGCTCGAAGCGTGTCAACGATACTCCCTGAATTCTAACAAAGTTATGCTAAGTAGCTGAAATTTAACGATAAAAGTAATCTATGAACAGGACCTCAAAACGCGATTTCACGATGCGCCGACAACTTCCCGCCGATTTCTTCAGGCGCGTCGTGGACGACGATGATGAGGTATTTTACTCGGCACTGCGGCTCGTCGTTCATATCAGCGACGATAGATTCGCGAAGGTCGGCGGGATCATCGAGCCGACGATCAGTTCGCGGTCTTTTCCTTTGCAAGTATTCATCGCAAACAGGCAACAGGCGCCAGCGCGCGCGGGAGAAATGGCATGATGCTTAAGGGGCGCGCGACCGCCGCGGCTACGGCCGCATACGCGAGCCGGTTCCCGGAGCTGCCGGGAAATTTCCGGCCGATGTTCGGGATGTCGGTTTCATCGATCGGAATCGGCACATACCTGGGCGATCCCGACGACGAGACCGATCGGGCCTACGAGGCGGCGATCAAGGCGAGTCTTCGCGGCGGGATCAATCTGATCGATACCGCGGTGAATTACCGCTTTCAGCGCAGCGAACGGAATATCGGCAAAGCGATTACCGAGATGACGGAGGCGGGCGAGATCGCGCGCGAGCATGTGATCGTCGCGACCAAGGGCGGTTACATCACGTTTGACGGCGGCGTGCCGGCCAATCCGCGCGCGTGGTTCGAAGAGCATTACGTGAAGACGGGAATCGTCGCGCCCACCGATTTGGTTGACGGCTCGCATTGCATGACGCCGAAGTACATCGCCGCGATGCTGGAATTGTCGCGCAAGAATCTCAATCTCGAGACGATCGACATCTATTACATCCACAATCCCGAGACGCAGCTCGAAGCCGTCGAGCGCAAAGAGTTCCTGGCGAGAATGGCGACGATTTTCGAGTTCCTGGAGCGCGCGGTGGCCGACGGAAAGATCGGCGTGTATGGGACCGCGACCTGGAACGGCTACCGGGCGGCGCCAACGGAGCGCGGATGGCTCTCGCTCGACGAGCTGATGCGAATCGCGCGCGAGGTTGGCGGCGACGCGCATCATTTTCGCGCGATCCAGCTGCCGTACAATCTCGCGATGCCGGAGGCTGTCACGCGATCGAACCAAATCGTGCAGGGCGGCAAGGCGACCACCCTGGCTGTCGCGAAGGCGCTCGGAGTTGCGGTTTCGGCGAGTGCGACGCTGCTGCAGGGTCAGCTGTCGCGCGGGCTGCCGCCGATCGTCGCGAATGCGTTCAGCGGTTTCGCCACCGATGCGCAGCGATCGATTCAGTTCACCCGCTCGACGCCGGGGGTGGACGTGGCGCTGGTCGGAATGAAGTCGGTCGAGCACGTTCGCGACACGCTCGAGACGGCGCGCAAGCCGCCGGCGACGCTCGAGGAGTTGATGCGCCTGTTCCAGCACGGCGACGAGCCGTAGAGTCAGAGGTGGGTGGGGCGGGATTGGGTTGCGCAGGTTGGGCGCGACTGAAAGAATGTGTCGGTTGCCGCCCGTCGGTAGAGGCGGCCTCCACCTGCCAATGCGCCGCGTCGAGACATACTTCATCGTTATAGCGATCGCGTTTTACGCCTGGTTCCTGACGCATTACGGGCCGGGACAGGTGATTGGCTACGTGCGGATGGCAGGATGGGGCCTGGCGCTGACGATTTCGCTGGAGGCGCTGGCGCGAATCGCAAACACGCTCGGCTGGCGGGTCACGATTGAGGACTATCCACCGAAGCTCAGGTTCATCGAGTTGTTTGCAGCGCGAATCGGCGGCGAGGCGATCGACTATGTGACGCCGTCGGCGCAGCTCGGGGGGCAGTTCGTGATGGCGGTGGACGTGCGCGAGAAACTGCGCATGCCGGTGGGGCTGGCGACGGTAGTCGTCGCATCGCTGGCCGAAGCGGTCGGGCAGATCGTGTTTCTCTCGATCGCGCTGGCGATCTCGCTGCGCCTGATACCGGTAGCCGCCAACCTCTACTGGTCGATAGTGGGCGGGTTTGCGCTGGCGATGGCGCTGGCGGGGGGCTTCTTTTTCGTGCAGATGAAGCGGCCGTTCTCGCATCTGTGGCGTGCCGTGATCAAGTTCGATTTTGCGCGAATCAACACCGACGAAATCCGCGAGTCCGCCGAGGAGGCCGACGCGGTGCTGCTCGACCTCTACGCGCGCCATCGCGGCCGGCTCGCCGCGTCGTGCCTGTGCTATGCCGCCGCGTGGAGTTTCGGGCCGCTCGAAATTTATATCCTGCTGCGGCTGCTGCATCAGCAGGCGTCGTTACAGACAGCGCTGCTGGTCGAGGCGGTTGGGCTGCTGATCGAACGCGCGACCTTTCTGATTCCAGCCAAGCTGGTGAGCCAGGAGGGCGGCAAGGCGCTGATTGTGGGGATGCTCGGTTACCCGCCGGGAATAGGCTTCGTGGTTGGGTTTCTCCGCCGAATCAAAGAAATGGTATGGGTATTGTTCGGGCTGCTGAGCCTGATGATACATCGGATGGTCGTGCAGCAGCGCGGCGATATGACCGGCGAGGCCGCGCCGGGGCGCGATTCTGTGATGAAAATGCAACGAGCACAAGGAGAGCAATCGCTATGAGAAAATTAACCGCCCTGGTCGCGGGGATGACGCTCGCAATGACCGCGCTTCCGGCGGCCGCCGGCGTCGTCATCACGCAAAAGCAGCACGTGACCAATGGGACCAACAGTAAAGACGCCGAACAAACCGTTTCGGTGCAGGGCAACAAGCAGAAGACGGTGACCGAGCGTCACACGATCATCACTGACCTGGACAAAGGGGTGATGTACGTGATCGATCCGGTGGCGAAGAGCTACTTCGAGGTCGAGTTTCCGCCCAAGGGTCCGATGGCGGCGATGATGGCGGCGAGCCAGGGCGCGGCGATGAACTTCAAGAAGGCCGGCACCACGCGCGAGATCGCGGGCTACAAGTGCACTGACTACGACGGTGGCGGCCACATGATGCAGGGCGACTACACGGTCAAGGAATGCTTCTCGACTGCCGCGCCTGGCGCCAAGGAGTTTGCGGCGTTCGAGAAAAATATGGCGAGCAAGCTCAAGAGCGCAGGCACCGCTAATGCCAGCGGCGAGATTCCAGACGGAGTGCCGCTCGCGACGGACTCGGTTATGAAGATGGGGCACGGTGCGATGCCGGGGATGAAGCCGGAGGATGCCGCCAAGGTTAGTGAGATGATGGCGAAACGCCCGCCGATTTTGATGACCCAGACGGTCGAGAAGATCGAATCAAAGAAGCTGGCGGACGCCGATTTCGCGGTTCCTGCAGACTTCACCAAGAGAGAACTGCCGGCCGGACCGGGCGCGGGCGCGCCGCCAGGCACAATAAAGATGGCGCCGGTTCCGGGTACGCCGCCGGCGGGGCATTGAGTCGGCCAAGCGAACTCGCGCGCGCATCCATTCGCTCGTCGCGAGTGAGTTGAACAAAAAGAAGAGCGGGGTCCGTCGGGGCCCCGCTCGTCGTTTCGATCCAACGCGAAAAACTACATCGTGGTTGACGCGGAGGCCTGCTGCCTGGGCGCGTTGAGCGCGGCGCACGAATCCCAGATCCATTTCGCGGTCGAGAGTTCGTCTTCGGCAAACAGCCGCAATGCTTCCTTGGTCGAGAGATCTTCCTTCAACAGTTCGGCGAACTCGCAGATTGGCTTGATGACATCCTCGGGCTTGCCGACGCGCGCGGTGAAGCGGAGCAGTTTTTCGTTGTCGGGAATCGACGGGTTGCCCAAATAGGCGGTGAACTTGCGCCCGTCTTCGGTGGCCATCGCTCGCGTCTCACCGCCGAGTTCCGCCAGGCGCTGCGCGAAAATCCGCGAATGGTAGTTTTCGCGCTCGGCCACCATGCGAATGCCGGTGCGGATGCAATCGGTGGTGCAAACCTCCGCCCACGCCGCGAATGCTTCGCCGCCATTGGCCTCGCCCGCGCGAACCTTGTCGAGAAAACTGACGACGGCCGCGCGTTCGGATTTGTAAGTGCGGCCGAACGCCTTGAAACCGGCGCTGTCATTGCCGTTGGTCGTCGGTGCGCCGGCTTCGAGCAATGCCATCTCGGCCTCGAACGCCGCCTGTGAAATAATTCCGCCGCGGTAGGCTCTCAGCAGTTGTTTGAATTCAAAATCGCGGCTCATGCGGTGTTCCTCCATGAGGGTTACAACCCGCGCTGGTTAAACGCGTTCAGTGGTCGAGACCGAAAGCATAAGGCGGTGTCCGCGGAACTGTCAATTGCGGCCGTTGCGACTCCGGGCGCCGGCTTCGATACGACTAGTGCCGCATGATTCGCCAAGCCGCGGCGCTATTCACTTTGTGTTCGCGCCGGTGGATTCGGCGACCAGTTCCGCGAGATCGCGCACTCGCATGCTCTCTTCGAGCGAGCGCGACTTGACCGCGTCTTCGAGCATCGTCATGCAGAACGGGCATCCCACCGCGATGCACTCGGGCTTGGCCTCGTTCAATTGATCGAAGCGCTTCTGATTGATCCGCGTGCCCTCGTGTTCCTCCTTCCAGAAGCATCCACCGCCCGCGCCGCAGCAGAAGGTGCGATTCTTGGACTGTTCGACCTCTGCCACCTCGGTGCCGGGGATCGCGCCGAGCGCGCTTCGTGCGCTGTCCCATTTGCGATTGTGACGCGCCATGTAGCACGGGTCGTGATAGGTAATGCGTTCGTTGATCTCGGCGCGGGGCTTCAAACGTCCGGCCTGGATTAGTTCGTCGATAAACTCGGCTTCATGCAGGACCGTATAGTTGCCGCCGAAGTCTGGATACTCATTCTTCAGGTTGTGAAAGCAATGCGGGCATTGAGTGACTATTCGCCGCGGCTTGTAGCGATTGAGCGTCTCGACGTTCTGCGCCGCAACCGTCGCGTACAGGTACTCGTTGCCGAGCCGGCGGGCCGGGTCGCCGGTGCAGATCTCCTCGCGCCCGAGGATCGCAAACTTGACGCCGGCCTGTTTCATCAAGGCCGCGAACGACTTGCTTACCCGCTGGATTCGTTCGTCGTACGAGCCGGCGCATCCCACCCAATACAGCACGTCGATTTCTGACGGATCGTCGAGCTCGGCGATCTCGGGAATATCAAGTCCCTGTGCCCATTCGGCGCGCTTTTCCTGAGCCAGGCCCCACGGATTTCCCTGGTTCTCGATTCCCTTGAAGGCTCCCGTCAGTTCGGTCGGAAACCTCGACTCCATCAGTACGTCGTAGCGCCGCATGTCCACGATTCTTTGTATGTGCTCGATGCCGACCGGGCATCCCTCTTCGCACCATCCGCACGACGTGCATCCCCACACCGCTTCTTCGGTCGCGACCTGCGTGATCATGTCAGGGCCGTCCCATGCGGGCGCTTCGGCGCCGTCGCCCGGCTTGCTGTTTGCCTTCGCCGCGAGCAGAAAGGGCGCCTTGTCGAGCAGATGCTCGCGCTGCTCGATCACCAGAAACTTGGGATTGAGCGTTTTGCCGGTGTTAACGGTGGGGCAGTTGATCGTGCAGCGGCCGCACTCCAGGCACGATCCCATGTCGAGCAGTTGCTTCCACGTGTACTGCTCAACCTGCGAGACGCCGAACGTCTCAGCGGTTTCGAAATCCTTGATCGGCGCGAGCCGTCCGCGCGGACCGAGGTTGCGGAAGAACAGATTGAGCGGGCCGAAGATCAAATGACGCAGCTTGGTGAACGGAAAACAGAACAGCAGCGCGTACACGACCAGCACGTGCACCAGCCACAGCCATCGATGGTAAGTGGCGCCGGCGCCGAGCGCGCCCTCGATACGGCCCACGACCCGTCCGACGTACGCCCATTCGGTGAACGCGGGATGCGACGCGTTGATACGCGCGCCCTCGAGCATCAGGCCCGTCACGGCGGTCAGCACCATCATCGACATCGGGAACCAGTAACCGAGCCGGTTTTCGACATCGTCCCGGACTTTCTCCGCCGGCGGCTCATTGAGCACGGTGGGTTTGCGAAAAGCGCGCCGCGCACCTTCCATCAGCACGCCGAGGATCAGCAGGATGAAGAAGGTGTCCATCGCAACTTTGAAGTAGAGATAGAAATCGCCGTAGTAGAAGTAGAGGTCGAGGCCGAACAGATTGAATAGATCGCGCACGTCGCTGTTGATCACCACGATCGTCGTACCGATGAACAGTCCGACGAACGCGACGTAGAACGCGTAATGCATCCATCCCCACGTCTCGCGAATCACGTTGCCCTGGCCGAACGAATCGCGCAGCGCCAGCAGCAGGCGCTCGAGTGGATGATCGAGGCGATCGTCGGACACGCCGAGACTCACCAGCCGGTACCACCTGACACCGGCGTAAATGAAGCCGGCGATCAGCAGCCCGAGCAGACCGTACATCAGCACGATGAACGGAACGGGAACGTTCCAGAAAATTTGGCGGGTAACTTGCTCGTTCATTTGCGCTCCATCAGGACCATCCGGCCGGCATCGAAGAGTGAAAAACGAAGAACGAAAAACGAAAACCGGGGGCGAAGGCGCCTGTAACAGACTCTTAAATCAGACCATGGTGGATGAATTCAATCCGGCGCGACCGCGCATCGCCGGTCGCGATCTAAAATCCCAGGACTCGGCGGCTTGCCGGGAATTTAGTCGCGAGCTGATGGGCATAGTTGTCCTTCATTTGCTGCGACACTTGCTTGAACGCCTCAACGTTTTCATTGCTCGGCGGCAATGGCGCCGGGACCGTCTCCGCCGGCGCGACAATCACTGTTGGATCCGGCGGCGCAGGCTGGTCGGGTCGCGAGCGAGTCCGCCTGCGCCGCTGTTGCTGCGACGAATTAGCCACATGTCGCCTGATTGTACCCTCGAAGTTAGCGCTCGGAAACGCTTACAAATCCGCCTATCCACACAGGCTGGCGCGGGGCGTTCGTGCTCCCAAATGGGCTGCTTCCCTGCCTGTAACTGATCGCGCTGGCGCTCCGGCTTGGCTATGTCCTGATTTACGTTATCGCGGCCCTGCTAAGAGGGGACGAATGATCGCTCGTGAACGGGCGCTGGCGGTTCGTCGCGATGGAGCATACGGGATAGGTATGAAAACTTTGATGGCCTTCATTTTGGCGCTGCTCGCAACGGCCCCGGCGCTGGCGGAGGAGCCAAACGAAAAGATGATGGGGCAGGTGACGGGGGGCAAGGAACAACTCTGTCGGGTCGACGCGGAACTGGCGAAGGCGGCGGCGCGATCCCGGGACGCGGGGATGCCTGCCTACAAAGTGCGGCAGAGCCTACGGCGGAGCGCTGAAAGAAGCGAGCAACCCCGCAAGCTGGCCGACGCGGAACTGCAGCGCGAGGAGGCGATTGTCGACTTCGTCTATGCCAACCCCCGGCTGGCCGACGACGACGCGGCGCGGTCGACCTATCGATCCTGCCTGCAGCGGGCGGCGGCGGAAATGCAGGCGCTCGTGGCCCCGCCCTAAGCCCGGGCAGGGCAACGGCCCGACTCGGCGACCAGCCGGTCCCCCTGCGCTTGCGGCGCGCCGCGAGGCGAGTCCGGGGGCTCTTCACCGCGGAAGCAGGTAACGGATCGTGAGCGAGGCGCCGGCGCTCTTCAACTGCTTCCCCGCGACGATTGTGTCACCGGACTTCCTCTCGCCGTTCATAACTTGGCAGCAGTTCGGCATCCTGTTGTCCGGCCCCGGATAGCCGCCTACGTCCCGATGTAGCTCACCGGCGTTGATATCGACGTGCGGCAATTTCTGGCTTTGACCTATTGCTAGCTGCCGACGCAATTCAGCTCGGAAATCTACGGCTTTCGGCATTAAACACTGACCTCCTTACGCAGCTTAAATCAGACCATCGTGGAGGAATTCAATCCATCGCGATCGCTCATGCGGCGCCGATTCGTCTTAACATCGGGTGCAGGGGTCACCCCTGCTGAATCGCAAGGCGATCCTGCTCGACGTCTTCGAACCACGACGCGAGAGCATTGGTCATCTTCGACACGCGCGCGGGTTCGCGCGCGGCGAGATCGATCCGTTCGAAGGGGTCGCTGACGATATCGAAGAGTTGCGCGGCCGGCGGCGCGGGTTTGACGCGCTCGGCCTGGGGCGTACGCACGATGTCGTGGAAATTCTCCGGGTTGTATTTCGACTGGACGTCCATCGCGAGGTCGTCGTTCGACACCAGCATCAACTCCCCAATCGCGGGCCGCACCAGTTTCCATCGACCGTCCCGCATCGCTGCGTTGCATTCACCGTCGGGCGTGTAGCGGTTCCATTGCCAAAATCGCTCAGTCGGGACCTTGCCACGCTCGCCATTCAGCGTTGGACTCACATTGATTCCGTCGAGCTTGAGATCGTGCGGCGCCTCAGTGCCGGCCAGAGCGAGAATCGTCGGCAGCCAATCGGTGAAATGAATCATGTCGTGAACCTGGCGGCGGCCGTCGAGCCCGGCGGGCCATCGCAGGACCATCGGGAGCCGGATTCCGCCCTCGTACACGAGCGTCTTTGCGCCGGCGAAGCCGCAATTGAAGCGGTCGGTGCACATCTCGCCCTTGCCGCCGAACTGAGGCCCGTTATCGCTCGAGAACATCACGATCGTGTTGTCGGCTACGCCGGATCGATCAAGTGCGTCGAGGACACGCGCAATCCCGCGATCCATGCATTCGATCATCGCGTAGATTTGACTGACCGCGGGCGTGAAGTTGCCGCCGGCCTTGTACGGCGCGGCGTCGGCCTGGGGCGCTTCGAAGGGAAAATGCGGCGCGTTGTACGCGAGGTAGAGAAAGAACCGGTCGCGGCGATGGCGGCGGATGAACTCCGTCGCCTCGTCGGTGAAGACATCCGTCAAATACCGGCCGTCGGCGCGCGATATTGAGCCGTTGCGATCGAGATTCCACTGATAGTACGGCTGCCAGCCCCCGGAAAATCCGGCGAACTCGCCGAAGCCGCGCCGGTTGGGATGGTATCGCGAATCATACGCGCCGTTATGCCATTTCCCGACCAGCCCGGTCGCGTAGCCCGCCCGTTTCAGGAGCTCGGCCACGGTTAATTCGCGAAGCGCAAGACGGTCGAGGCCGCGCGTCTCGAGCGTATCGATGACTCCCGTGCGATGCGGATAGCGGCCTGTCATCAGGGAGGCTCGCGCAGGAGCGCAAACGGGAGAAGCCGAATAATGCTGCGTCAGGGATACTCCCTCGCTCACCAGATGATCGAGAGCCGGCGTCCGCGACGCGCCGTAGTTGAAGCATCCGAAGTCGCCGTAACCCATGTCGTCGGCGAGAATTAGGACGATATTCGGCTGGCCGGTCATTCAATTAGCCTCAACCGATTTCGTATCACAAAAAAAGGGCCCGGATGCGATTACATCCGAGCCCTCGAATCATATTCTTGAAATTTCGGGCGGCTACTCGCGCTCCTGGAAGCCCTCGAGGTTGCGCGATCTCCCGGTCTGGCGCAGTTTGCGCAACGCCTTGGCCTCGATCTGCCGGATACGCTCGCGGGTGACGGCGAATTGTTTGCCGACTTCCTCCAGCGTGTAGTCGGTCTTCTGGCCGATGCCGAAGCGCATGCGCAGAATTTGCTCCTCGCGCGGCGTGAGCGTGGCCAACACCTTGCGCGTCTGCTCGCCGAGGTTGCCCTGAATTGCAGCCTCGACCGGTGACGGCGCGAGTTCGTCCTCGACAAAATCGCCGAGCGAGCTTTCCTCTTCGTCGCCGATTGGCGTTTCGAGCGAGATTGGTTCCTTGACGATTTTGAGCACCTTCTGGACCTTGTCCAGCGGCATCTCCATCTGCTCCGCGATTTCTTCGGGCCCGGGTTCGCGGCCGAGCCGTTGCACGAGCAGGCGCGTGACCCGGAGCAGTTTGTTGATCGTCTCGACCATGTGGACCGGGATGCGAATGGTGCGGCCCTGGTCGGCGATCGCACGCGACATCGACTGTCTAATCCACCAGGTCGCGTAGGTCGAAAACTTGTAGCCGCGTTGATACTCGAACTTGTCCACCGCGCGCATCAGGCCGATGTTGCCTTCCTGGATGAGGTCGAGAAAGCCAAGGCCGCGATTGGTGTAGCGCTTGGCCAGGCTGACGACGAGGCGCAAGTTGGCCTCGGTCAGTTCCTTTTTTGCGCGGCGGCTCTTGTCCTGTCCGGCGGCGATCGTCTCGAGCTTGCGCGCGTATTCATCGCCGGTGTTCTTGGCCTTTTTTTCGACTTCGCGAATAGTCTTTTGCGCCAGGCGAATTCTGGCCGCTATATCGAGCAGGTTCTCGCGGACATCATTTATTTTGAGCACGTGCCGGCGGTCTTCGGCTTCGGCGGCTTCCTTGAGCAGGTGAGTGCGCGAGCGGCCGGTCGCTTCCTCGTATTTCGCAATCGTGTGATGCGCGATGCGGTACTGTTGCAAGACGTCACGCATCTCGGCGATCACCGCCTCCATCAGGCGGCGCGACAACGCCATCGCGCGCAATTCCTTTTTCACGCGCTCGTTCAGACGCGCCAGATTCTTGTCGAGTTTGGGCTTGCGGCGCGGACCGGGCTTGTTGCGGAGTCTTTCCTCGATTACCTCGACTTTGGTGCGTATGCCGGTGAGCTTCTTGGTCGCGAGCATCAATTTCTTGAGCTGGCGCTCGTCGGCTTCGGGTCCGCGCTCTTCGTCGGGTTCGTCGGGCGTTTCAGCCGCATCCTCGAAGACATCGCGCAGATCGGCTTCGCCCGCCTCAACGCGCTCGCCCACTCGAATCACGAAATCGAGCGTGATCGGCGAGCCCAACACTTCCTCTTCGACTTCGTTTTCGCCGGCTTCGATGCGCTTGGCAATTTCGACTTCCTGTTCCCTCGACAGAAGCTGGAAATTGCCCATCTCCTTGAGATAGAGCCGGACCGGGTCCGACGACTCACCGAGCGAATCCGCAGCCGCCGGCGCGGCCTCGGGCGCTTCTTCGGGCTCCTCCTTGCCTTCGACCTCGACGTCGTCGGCGCCCTCGGTCGGGACTTCCTCGAGCACCTTGATATCAAGGTCCTCGAAGCTGTCCAGCGCGGCGCGCAGGTCGGTTGGTGAAGCGACATCCTGCGGCAGGTAGTCGTTGACCTGCTCGAAGGTCAGGTAGCCCTGCTCACGGCCGAGATCGACAAGACCCTGTAGGTCCTTACCTTCGTACTTCTGCTTCATTCGTTTTGCTTCCGTTTTGCGCGGGCGTTGGCCGCCGATGCGATGCGTGGAAATCGGCGCGCAATACAGCCGTCATTGCGACCGCGAGCCGGGAATCAAGTAGCCTCATTTATACAGACGAGAATGCAAAGGCAAGTCAGCCACAGCAAAAAATCAAGTCTAAAGATCGCTGTGCTGAGAGTCAACTTACCCATCGCCTCGCCCGCACGATCATTGGGCGAATTACGTTCTGCCGTGCGGCCTTATCTCGAATCCGCGCTCGTCGGTGACCGACATAAAGATTATACGCATCGTTTGCCCGTTTGGCTGTATTGCGGCCGATCTTTTCCTCTGACTCGAACCGAGGTACTGGAAAACGAGTGCGCGCTGGAAATCGCAAGCGGATCTCTCTATTCTCGACGCTGTTCCGCCCCCCTGTGAGCCGAATTTTGGCAATACACGCGATAATTCTGGCGCTCAGCTTCGCGATAATCCTCGCCGGCTCGGAACTTTTTACCAATGGCATTGAATGGGCGGGGTATCGATTCCAGGTTGCTGAGGCCGCAGTCGGGAGCGTGCTCGCCGCGGTCGGAACGGCGCTGCCGGAGACGTTCATCCCGGCGGTCGCGCTGTTGACCGGCCGCGATTCCGCGGCGGCGCATACCGCGGTCGGAGTTGGAGCGATTGTCGGCGCACCGCTGATGCTTTCCACGGTGGCTATGTTCGTGATGGGCATTGCGGCGCTCGTATTTCGCAGGCGCCGGGGACGGATTGCGCTTAAAGTGGTACGCGAGGACGCACGCCGGGATCTCGCATTCTTCTTTCCGGTTTTTTTGTGCGTGGTGATCGCAGGCACAATCGAGATGGGCGCGGTGCTTCGCCACATCCTCGCAGTCGCATTGTTGGTAGTGTACGCGAGCTACATAGTTGTGATGCTGCGGCTCAAGCGCGCGGCCGGCGCGCAGCTCGAGGAGGGACTCTATTTCGAGTCGATTTTGCGCGGGAATCCGCTCGAGCCGCGCGCATCGGCGATGGCCGCGCAAGTAATCGTAGGCGCACTCGCGATTCTGATCGGTGCGGTCGAGTTCGTCGATCAGACCATCGTGTTTTCGGTGCACGCGCATCTGAATCCCGGCGTCCTCTCGCTCTTGTTGAGCCCGCTCGCGACCGAACTGCCCGAGAAATACAACTCCGTTGTCTGGATTCGCCAGGGCAAGGACCATCTCGCGCTCGCCAACATCACCGGCGCGATGGTCTTCCAGTCGTGCATCTCCGTTGCACTTGGTCTCATGTTTTCGCCGTGGCATCTGACGAAGCCCGAACTGCTCGCGGGATCGATCGCGCTCGCTGCGGCAGCGATTCTTTACCTCAACTTGCGCGACTCGGAACTCCGAACTCCGACGCTGATGATCGGCGCAGCCGCATACACGATCTTTCTGATTGGCCTCCGGTACCTCGGCTCGTTCTGAACCCACGCAAGAGCACGCGTTGTCTCACGCGAGCTTGCGGGTGCACAATCGACGGACGCGGGTCGCGATGACTACTTACCAGGAGATTTCGGCGCAGTTTTACAGCAATCGCCTGCTGTTCGGTGATCCCGCCGATCCAGGTGTGGTCGCGGTCGAGATCGCATCGAAGACCGAGATCGACGTCTACCGCCGTGTGTCGGGCACGCTCGCGCGCGAGCGCCGTCCAATTCAGACATTTCTGCTCGTCGAGGATTTGGCCTTGCTCGAAGGTTTCAGGCCCGTGCATGAGACGCGCGCGCTCGAGGGCGATTTCCGTTACCGGGTGCTCGTCACCTTCGGCTCGCTCGACGCTCTGGAAGCCGCCAGGCGCCATCTCAGGAACGTGACAGGCAAGGCGCCTAACGCGCCCGACGCGCCGTATCTGGTGCTGGCCGATCCGGTCGAGCAGCATCTGATGCTGAGCGGGACCGCGTTCTTCATCGGGATGGAGTTCAGCGAGCTGCGCCGCCTCCAGCTCGATATCGAGACCTATATCTCGCCGGGGTTTGAGTTTCCGTCGGCGGCGCGCGAGGGCGATCGCGTTATCGCGATCTCGCTCACCGACTCGACCGGTTTCGAGCGCCTGCTCAGGGGCACCGAGATGGACGAGCGCGCGATGCTGGAGGAGATGGTGCGAATTGTCCAGGATCGCGATCCCGACGTCGTCGAGGGCCACAATCTGTTTCGGTTCGATCTCGAATACCTGGAGACGCGGGCGCGCCACCACGGGGTGAAGCTCAAGCTGGGCCGCGATGGCGGCGAGCTTCGCGCGCGCCCGTCGCGCATGCAAATTGCGGAACGATCGATCGCCTACCGCCGCTACGACATCCCGGGCCGCAGCATCATAGATACGTGGATCCTCGCGCAGCACTACGATATCTCGAGTCGCGAACTGGAGAGCCTGGGGCTGAAGCAGCTTGCGCAACACTTCGGGCTGGCGCGCAAGGATCGCGTGTATATCGACGCGTCGAAAATCAGCCACTACTTTGAACACGAACCGGAAAAGCTCTACGAGTACGCGCTCGACGATGCCCGTGAGACGCGCGCGCTGGCCCAGACCCTCTCTCCGAGTTACTTCGTGCAAGCGCAGATATTCCCGTACTCGTACCAGAGCGCGGTGCTGCGCGGGAATGCGACCAAGATTGACGCGCTCATGATGCGCGCTTATCTGGCGGCGGGGCATTCCATTCCCGAGCCGTCTGAGCCCGCGCCGGTCGCGGGCGGCTACACGGAGATTCGCCGATGCGGCGTCGCCCACGGTGTTCTTCACTGTGACGTGACGTCGCTGTATCCGTCGTTGATGCTGCAATATCGGCATGCGCCGGCCGCCGATCGCCTGGGCGTGTTCCTCAAGATGCTTGGCGATCTGCGCAGCTTCCGGGTGCAGGCCAAGGCGCTCGCGCGCGGACTCAAGGGTGTCGAGCGGCGCAATGCCGACGCGCTCCAGCAGACGTTCAAGATTCTCATCAATTCATTTTACGGCTACCTGGGTTTTTCGCTGGGCCATTTCAATGACTTCGGCGAGGCCAACGCATTGACCAAGCGCGGACGCGATCTGATTCAGCGCGCAGTGGCGAAACTCGAGGAGCACGGCGCGCAGGTTATCGAGGTCGATACCGACGGAATTTATTTCGCGCCGCCCCCCGACGGCGCCAGCGAGGAAGGTGCGGACAAGCTCCTGGAGCAGGTCGGATCGATTATGCCCGAGGGAATACGGCTGGAAATCGACGGTCGCTACCGCGCCATGTTCTCCTACAAAATGAAAAATTACGTCTTGCTGGACGAGGCCGGAAAGATGACGATTCGCGGCTCAGGGCTGCGCTCGCGGGGACTCGAACGCTTCCAGCGCCGCTTCATGGAGGAGATGTTCCGCATGCTGCTGGAGGATCGGCGCGGCGAAATTCCGAAACTCCACGGCGACTATCGCGCGCGTCTGGCCCGCCACGAAATAGGAATCGCCGATCTGATGAAGACCGAGACGCTGCAGGATTCGCTCGACACTTATCGCCACAAGATCGGTGGCAAGAGCCGCAATCTCGCCGCGGCCTACGAGCTTGCGCTCAAGGCCGAGCGGCCGTACCTCGCCGGCGATCAAATTTCATACTACGTCACCGGGCGCGGCGCGCGTGCGGCGGTGAACGCGTTCGCCAAGATGGCGGCGGAGTACGATCCGGACAATCCCGACGAAAACGTCGAGTACTACCAGGCCAAGCTTGCGGACCTTTTCGAAAAATTCCAGGTATTCGTCGAGCGGCCGGGCCTGTTTGCGCCAGCCGCGGAAGGCGAGGGCAATCCGGCTCAGCTCTCGATGTTTGCCGACCCGCAAACCAGCTCCGAAGAACCGAGCACGGACCCCGAAAAGTAGGGGAAGAATGTCGAGGTCGATCTTCGATACAACACGCGTAAGATTAAAAGCCCAAAGCAGGCGCAGCCCCTTTGATCGAATTATGAAACCTGGATGGACAACGCTCATTGCCGGACTAAATTTGTTGATTGCTGGGGTGGTGCTTGTTTTTCTTATTAGCGCCGCATCTGATGAAAGTTTTTATCCGGCTTGGTTTGGGCTTTTTTTTCTCTATTTGGGCCTATTTGGCCACTTAGTTGGCAACTTCGGCGAATTGGCGTCAGGAATCTTGACGATGATGATTCCGGCACTGTTTTTCTTCGCGTGGAATCCGCAGCTATTCCGGGGCAGGGTAAAGGTACCGCGACGGTCATACGCACTGTTCGCGGTCGGAGCACTGTTGAGTCTTGACTACTCTTATTCGGCTTGGAGCGAAGGGCTAAGGGTTCAAGGCGTCTGGTACACCTACGCGCTATTTTCTGCGGACATCGCATTGGTCGCCGCCCTGGGGTTCATGTTCGCCCGTACGTGGAATCCACGGCTATTCCGAGGCGGCATTAAGGTACCGCGACGGTCATACGCACTGTTCGCGGTCGGAGCAGTGTTGAGTCTTGGCTACTTTTTATTCGAGGTTCACGGCGTCTGGTACACCTACGCGCTATTTGCAGCGGACATTGCATTGGTCGCCGCCCTGGGGTTCATGTTCGCCTGGAGATGGAAGGGGGAACCGTCATTCAGCACCAATCTGTTCCTCCATTGGACCTTGTTCGCATGGTTTTTCTGGTTCGCCTTTCCGTTCCTTGGACATTTAGTTCTCCCCTGACCACAAACCCAAACATAGACCAGTGAACTCGATGAGGACCTGCCGCATTCACATCATGGGAGCTTCGGGAGCCGGTGTCACAAGCCTGGGCCGCGCGTTGGCCGATGCGCTGGCCGTGTCGCATCACGATGCGGATGATTACTTCTGGCGGCCAACAACACCGCCCTATCGTGAAATGCGGGAGGTCGCCGATCGCCTCCGGCTTATGCGCGAGGTGTTCCTGGATCGAGCGGATTGGGTGCTAAGCGGCTCGCTCGATGGCTGGGGCGACTCCATAATTCCGCTCTTTGATTTGGTGGTTTTCCTGTACGCCCCGACGGATGTTCGCCTGCAGCGCTTGCGCACTCGCGAGTCCAGGCGCTTCGGCGCCGATGCTGTTGCTCCGGGAGGCTGGCGGCGCCAAGCGGCGGAAGAATTCGTTGAGTGGGCTTCACACTACGACGACGGCAGTCGCGAGGGGCGCAATTTAGAACGCCATCAGGCATGGCTTGCTGCACTACCGTGCCGTGTCCTGCGTCTCGATGGAACTCGGCCATTGCCCGACCTGGTCAAGGAAGTCTGTGCTGCGATTGAGGGGTAAAATTGCCCCGAGGAGATCAATTATATGATTCCCAAAAGTGGCAGGGTCAGAAGCCCAAGTCTGGAAAGGCTGGCGGCGGAGGGCTGAATCGATAGATACTGCGCATCTGCGGAGGAAAACGATGGCCGGCGAAAAGCAGCAGCTCGATTGGGACAAGATCAAGCAATTCTCGATGCAGGTATCGATTGACATCGGCGCCGCGATGCTCGGTGCGCTGACCTATATCGGCGATCGGCTCGGAATCTTCGGCGCGCTGGCCGAAGCGGGCGCCGTCACCAGCGCGGCGCTTGCGGAGCGAACGGGGCTCAGCGAGCGCTATCTGCGCGAATGGCTGAGTGCGATGACGGCGGCCGGATACGTGAATTACGACGCCGCGGCAAAGACGTACGCGATGCCGGCCGAGCATGCGATGGTGCTGGCGCGCGACGACTCGCCCTTCTTCGCCGGCGGCTTCATCGAAATGATCGTCCCTCACGTGTCGATTGCGCCGAAAGTGATGGCGTCATTCAAGAACGGGGGCGGCGTATCGCAGAGCGAGTATCCGCCCGAGACGTGGGAGGCGATGGAGCGTTCGTCAGCCTCGCTATTCCGGCATCAATTGGTTCGCAAATGGCTGCCGGCGATGCCGCAAGTGGTCGCGAAGCTGACCGAAGGCGGCTCGTCGCTGGACGTCGGCTGTGGCAGCGGCCGCGCGTCGATCGCGATCGCGTCCGCATTTCCCAAGGCCACAGTTTTCGGCTTCGACGCGCACCTCGGCTCGGTGGAACGCGCGCGAGCAAACGCGAAAGCCGCCGGCCTGGGGGACAGAATCAAGTTTGACCTCGTCGATTGCACCAGGCTGCCGGCCGCGCAATTCGATTTCATCTCGACCTTCGACGTGGTGCATGATTCTGTCGATCCGGACGCGCTGCTGAAATCGATTCGAGCGGCGCTCAAACCCGACGGTACCTACCTGATGCTCGAAGTAAACGTGTCGTCGAATCTCGAAGACAACATCAATCCGATGGGGCGGCTGATGTATTCGATAAGCACGCTGTACTGCATGACGACGTCGCTCGCGCACGGCGGCGCGGGAATCGGCGCGTGCATGGGTGAGGCGAAGGCGCGCGAGCTTGTCGCAGCGGCGGGGTTCAAGCACTTTCGCCGCCTGCCAATCGGGGATATGTTTTCGGCGCTCTACGAAATCCGGGTATAGTTGTAGCCGATCATTGAAGTCGCCGCCGGAAGGCATCCTGCAAAGCGGGCAGGATGGTATCCCAATCGGCGACCAACCCTATATTCGCGCGCTCGAAGATCAGTGCGTCGGCATCGTTGTTGATCGCGACGACGGTATCCGCGCGCTTGAGACCGCAGGTATGGTTGGGCGCGCCTCGCACCCCAATCCCAATATACAGGCGCGGATCGATCGATTTGCCGGTTAACCCGACCTGCAAATTCCGCGGCACCCATCCATTGTCCGTCACGCGCCGCGTCGCGCAGATCGCGGCGCCGAGCGCTCGCGCGAACGCAGCGGCTTTCGCGACCCCATCAGGCCCGCCGATTCCCATGCCGATGCCAACGACAACTTCGGCGCCTTCGAGCGGCGCAATGGTGGCGTCGAGGATCGAGTGCGCCTTGATGAGCCGGCTTTTAGGCGGGCTCAGCTCGGGACGCGCGATCCGAATCTCGGCTTCCTTGGCTTCCGATGGCGCCGCGAGTTCCAGCACGCCCGGCCGCACCGTCGCCATCTGCGGAAATGTTTTCGAGTAAATCGGCGCGACGATGTTGCCGCCGAAGGCCGGCTTGAGCGCGACCATCCGATGCTCCGAGTCGAGCTCGATATCGATCGCATCGCCGGTGAGCCCAAGGCCCAGCCGCGCGGCCAGCCGGGGTCCCCAGTCGCGCCCGCGTTCGGTCGCGCCGATCAAAATTCCCCACGGCGCGTGCATCGAAACGAGCTTCGCAACAGCCTCAGTGGCGGCCTCGGGGGTGTACGAAACCAGCGCCGGGTGCTCGATCATCAGCACCTGGTCGGCGCCGAAACTCGTCAGCAGCCCGGCGTGTCGCGCGATGGCGCCGTCAAATCCCACCGCGACCAGCGCGCCACCCAGTCGCGACGCGAGTTCGTCGCCGCGTGAAAGCAGCTCGAGCGTGGCGCGCGTGACGCGGCCATCAAGGTCGCTCTCGCACACGATCCACACATCATGATTGCGATTGCTCGCGCGCCGCGCCGATCCGATCGAACGGCGATTGTGCGCGCGCGGGATTAGCGCGCCGATTGTTTCGAGCGCCGACATCACCTCGGCCGCGGCGCGTTCGGGGTCGGTCGAGTCGATGAATTTACATTCGGTCTTCGGCGTCGTGACGGCGCGAACCTCCTGCACCCAGGTCGGCGAACCCGCGAGTCCGAGTTCTTTCGGATCGGCGCCGAGCTCCGCCGCGCGCACGGATTGAATCGGCCTGGTCTTCGCCTCCTCGGAAGCGCCCGGCTTCACCTTGACGGGTTGTGCGATGCGCTCGGCGCAGGTGATAACCGCGGGCATCCCGGCCTCGATTTCCTCGAATCCTTCGTCGCTTTCGCGCTCGGCGCGCAGCCGGCGGCCGTCGATTTCCAGCTTTCGCGCGCCGGTTATCTGCGCGGCGCCGATCAGTTCGGCGATCTCGGGGCCGACCTGCCCCGTCTCCGCATCGAGCGAGTACTTGCCGAGAAGGATGAGATCGAAGTTTCCGCGCGCCAGCCAAATCGCGAGCGCACGCGCCGTTGCGAGCGTGTCGGCGCCCGCGAACGCGCGGTCTTCCAGGTGCACCGCGCGGTCCATTCCCATCGCGAGCGCGTCCAGCAGCGCGTCGCGCGCCTGCGGCGGCCCCATCGTGACGACGGTCGTCTCGGCGCCGTGGCGATTTTTCAGCTCGACGGCGAGCGAGATCGCGCGCAGATCGAACGAGCTGATCACATTGGGCCCGTCGCGCTTGATGGTCCTGGTCGTGGCGTCGAAGTTGGCTTCCTCGATCAGCGGTATCTGCTTGATGCAAACGGCGATCTTGAGCACAGCGATACTCCCCGTCCCGACGAGGCTAGTTGAGCGCGTCGGGCGGAGGCAACAAAGCGCGAGGGTGCGCTTACCGGCGCCGGTACGATCAGGTAGTTTCGCGATGTGGGTATATATCGATTCGCGGCGGCCGCCGCACTGTGTCTGTATGTGCTGGCGCTCGCGTCGCCGGCCAACGCGGCCGCTCGGATGCGAATCGTATCGCTGGCGCCGTCGGTAACGGAGACACTGTTCGCGCTGGGCGCGGGTCCCGACGTCGTCGGCGTCTCGCAGTATTGTGACTACCCTCCGCAGGTGCGCGATTTGCCGCGGGTCGGGTCCTTTCTGACTCCGAATCTCGAGGCGATCATCGCGCTCCGCCCGACTCTGGTCGTCGGACTTGAACTGTCGTCGGACGTGCGCCAGATTCGCGCGTTGAATTCGATGGGTTATCCGGTGCTGCTGGTCAGCGACGATTCTTTGCAACAGATCGAAACCGGTATCGAAACGGTGGGTGCGCGAATCAATCGCCAGCGCGAAGCGCATCAGCTCGTCGCGCAGATTCAGACGCAGATCGCCGCAGTCCAACAGCGCCTGGCAAACGCAAAGCCGGAGCGTGCGTTGATGCTCGTCGGTCATCAGCCGATCGTCGCGGTGGGGGCTGGCACTTATCTCGATGAGCTCATGCGCATAGCGCGGGCCGACAACATCGCCGCGGACGTGGGCGAGCAGTGGCCGCACCTGAGCATGGAGTACATCATCGCGATGCGTCCCGAGGTCGTGCTCGATGGTTCGATGGGCACCGATGCGTCGTCGTCGAGCGGCTTCTGGGAAAAATACCCGGCGATTCCGGCGGTGCGCGATCATCGCGTCTTCGGCTATGCGCAGGATCCCATTCTCCATGCCGGCCCGCGCGTGGGACAGTCGCTCGAGATAATCGCGCGGATGATTCATCCCGAGGCATGGGATCGCGCCGCCGTCGGTGCCGGCCAGTGAATCCGACCGCCGGCAATCATCCGCCGCAGCGTAACTCCGCCGCGCACCTGACGCGCACCCGGCTGCTCTCGATACTGTCCGCGCTCGCAATTCTGCTCATCGTTTGCGCGGCGGCAGCCGCGTTGTTTGGCAGCGCGCATATCAGTCTCTCGCGCGCGTTTTCCGATCCCACCAGTCCCGATCACGCGATTTTCTTCGGCGCCCGATTGCCGCGCGTGCTGATGGGCGTGATCGTCGGCGCGATGCTGGCCGCGGTCGGAACGGCTCTGCAAGCGCTCGTGAGGAATCCGCTGGCAGAAGGTGGCATCCTCGGAATCTCCGGCGGCGGTGCGCTCGGCGCGATACTCGCGCTCGTGATGTCCGCGAAACTCGGCGGCGGCGAGGCGGCCGTCCCACTGTGCGCATTCGGCGCCGCGCTGCTCTCGACCGTGGCGGTTTACCGGCTTGCGATGGTCGACGGACAGCTTGAACCATTCACGCTGCTGCTGGTCGGCGTGATCTTCAACGCGTTCTGGGGCGCGGCAATCATGCTGGTGAACAGCGTCGTCAACTTCTACTACGCGCACAGCATTCTGTTCTGGCTGATGGGCAGCCTCGAGGCGCCGACCTATCGCGAAGCGGTGGGCGTCGCGGGTTTGGGACTGGCCGGCTTTGCGGTGCTGATGTTTCAAGCTCGCGATCTGAACCTGCTCAGTCTCGGCGACGAGTCGGCTGCCGAACTTGGCGTTGACGTGGACCGCCTTCGGCGCACTATCTTCGTCGCGACCTCGGTCATGATCGGCGCCGCGGTCTCCGTCAGCGGAATCATTTCGTTCGTCGGACTGATCGTTCCGCATACTTTGAGATTGGTGTTCGGCGCGGATCATCGGCTGCTTCTGCCCGCGTCGCTGATCGGCGGCGCCGCATTCATGGTCGCGGCAGATTTGGTCGCGCGCGTCGCAATCGCCCCTGCCGAAATTCCCGTCGGCGCGATCACCGCGCTCTGCGGCGGCCCGTTCTTTATCTATATGCTGCGCCGCGAAGGCAGGAGACCGCTCTCGCTATGACGACGATATCGCGCGACACCGTCACCGCCATGCGTGCGAGCGCGATTCACGCGGGATATCCCGGCGTGCCCGTGCTGCATGGCGTCTCGATCGAGGTGGCGGCCGGCGAAATGCTCGCCATCGTCGGTCCAAACGGCGCCGGCAAGTCCACACTGCTCAAGGTGCTCGGCGGCTCGATTAAGCCGGGTGCGGGAAGCGTAGAACTTTTCGGCCGCCCGCTCGATTCGATCGATCGCCGCGAATTCGCACGCACCGTTGCGTCGGTTGGCCAGGAAAATGCGGTAGCATTTCGCTTCACAGTGCTGGAAATCGTGCTGATGGGACGCGCGCCGCATCTCGGCGCCTTCCGCTTCGAGAGCCCTCACGATTTGGAAATCGCATCCGCGGCGCTCGATCGCTTCGACCTGCTCGATCTTGCGGCCCGCCACGTTCAGGAACTGTCCGGCGGCGAACGCAAGCGCGTGTTCCTGGCCCGCGCGCTTGCACAGGAGCCGAGGATTGCACTGCTCGACGAGCCGACCGCATTCCTCGATCTCAAGCACGTCGCCGAAATTTTCGCGCGCTTTCGCGAGCTGTGCACCGAGCGCGGCATGGCGGTAGTTGCGACGCTTCACGATCTCAATGCGGCCGCGCTCTATGCCGATCGCGTGCTGCTGCTCGCCGATGGCGCAGGCGTCGCCTATGGAACTGCCGCGGAAGTTCTGACGGCTGAGAATCTGCGGCGCGTTTACCAGACCGACGTGTACGTCGGGCGCAATCCCTCGACGGGTGCGCTCATAATTCTGCCCGCCGCGCTTCCCAACGCTCGCGCATAGTTTGTTCGGCGCGGGCGATTAGCCATTTGCCCGCCCAAGCGCGCGCCGGTACCCTGTACGCAGATGTCCTCTTCTCCGATTGAGTCTTTGAACCTCGTATTCGACGCCGACGACACGCTCTGGGATTCCAACATCCATTTCCTCGAGGCGTTCGATTTTTTCGCTGCGGCCGTTGGCAACGCGATCCTCGGGATCTCTCGCGTCGAGATTCACGCTGCGGTGCGCCGCGCCGAATTCCGGCTCATCAAAACGCATGGCTACGGCCGCCGTCCTTACGTGATGGCGCTGCATCAGGCGGCTGCTGAACTCGCGCCCGCAGGCGACGGCGGCTTGCGCGACGAGATCGAGCGAATCGGCGCGCATCTGCTCGAGCGCGACTGCGCATTGCTGCCCGGCGTCGAACCGACGATTCAGGAGCTTTCGCAGCGTCACCGCCTTCTGATTTTCACCAAGGGCCAGCGCGACGAACAGCTGCACAAGCTCGCGCGTTCCGGTCTCGGTCCGCTCTTCGATCGCGTCGAGACTCCACGCGAGAAGGACGTCGACGCCTATCGCCGCTTGGTGCGCGACGCGGACCTCGATCCGTCGCTGACTTTTATGATTGGAAACAGTCCGCGCTCGGACATCAATCCCGCGGTCGCGGCCGGTCTGCGCGCCGTTTTCATTCCGCATCCGCATACCTGGGACCTCGAACACGAAGAAATCAACGATGCCGGCGACAGGATTATCGAACTAACCTCCTTCCGCCGGCTAGTCGAAGTATTCTAGTATCGATGATTCGATGTCCACTGCCGAACTCATAGACGACTTTTCCCCGCACCAGCCGGCCGTTGGCGCTGCCGACCGTCCAAAGACCAAGCCTCCCCTGGCGCTGCGCCCGCTGCATAGAATGTGGCGGCGCACGATCGATGCGATTCAGGTGTCCGAGGTGGATCTGCCGGTGCGCGGATTGCCCGGCGCTTTGCGCGGACTGGTCGCATGCCAGATAAGCGACTTCCACGTCGATCGCGACGAGGATCTCGAACGATTGGTGCTCGCGGTCGAAGCCATCAATCGACAGCACCCCGACCTCATCTTTCTCACCGGTGATTATTTCTCCGGCCCCGACACGATGCATCGCTATCTGGGCGCGTTTCGCGACGCGCTCAGGAATCTGCGCCCGCAGGCGAGCCTGTTTGCGATCCTCGGCAATCATGACCATTGGTCGTCGGCCGATCGGATCACCGATGCGCTCAAGCGCGCCGGCGCCGACGTGCTCGCCAATGACAGCCGCCGGCTCTTCATTCGCAACGAGAAACTCGTAGTCGTCGGTATTGACGATCTGTGGTCGCGGCGCGCGGAGCCCGCGCGCGCGTTTGGCGACGTCAAACGCGATGACTGCACGATCGTCCTCGCGCACAATCCCGACACCGCGCTGTACACGCGCCATCTGAAGCCGGGCGTGATGCTCTCCGGCCACACGCACGGCGGTGTCGTGCGAATTCCGTTTTATGGATCGCCGCTCAAATCGATCCTGCGCATCGGCAAGGAATTCTACTCGGGCCTGAATCGCTACGAGGACTTTTACGTTTACACCAATCGCGGTCTGGGCACGTTTTGGCTCAGGATCCGCATCAACTGCCCGCCGGAAGTCTCGCGCTTCTCGCTGACCCCTCTCATCGACGTACCGCACGCCGAGAAATCGGATTCGACGGCGAAACTGCATCCGTTGAAGCGGATCCGCCGCCGCCGGACGCCGCGTCCCGTCACTCATCGACCCCGTCGAAAGCACGTCTAGCCTGGAGTCGCTGCGATGCTCGATCTCGCGATCGTCGGCGCAACTTGTGATAACGCCCTCGGGCGTGGGTCCCGGCCGCGTTGATGGGCGCAAAAACCGTCACACTCGCGGGCGGCTCGGGATTCATCGGCCGCGCGATCGCGCGGCGCCTGCTCGCTTCCGGCGAGATCAGGGTGCGCGTGCTCACGCGAAATCCCGAGGCGGCGCGCGCGCGGCTCGATTTACCCGGCATCGAGTTTGTTCGCGCAGATATCGGACAGCCCGCGTCGCTCAAGGATGCGCTCCAGGGCGCGGACACGATTGTCGATGCGATCCAGTTCGATGGCTATCCGGTCGAAAATCCGCGCCGCGGGCTCACCTTCGAGCGGATCGACTACGTCGGCACGGTCGTGCTAATCGACGCGGCGAAGCAAGCCGGTGTGCGGGAATTCATCTACATCAGCGGCGCCGCCGCCGACGAGAACAGCACCCATCACGGCTTTCGCGCTAAAGGCCGCGCCGAGCGCGCGATCCGCGAGTCGCGCTTGGCCTACACGATCTTCCGCCCGTCGCTGGTGTACGGACCGGAGGACAAAGTCGTAAACGGTCTCGCCCGCGCGCTGCGTTTCGCGCCGGTCTTCGGCGTGCCCGGCACCGGGCGCCAGAAAGTTCAGCCGGTACTCGTCGATGATCTCGCCGCGTGCGTAATGCTCGCGGTGTCGGGGCGCGGCCACAGCGGAACTTACGAGATCGGCGGGCCGGATCTGATGACGTTCGACGAGATGATGCGGATCATCATGGATGCGAGCGGACATCGCCGCCCGCTGTTTCATATTCCGGAAGGCATCATGCGCGCCGTCGGCGGCCTGCTGGAAAAGCTTCCCAAGCCGATGCTGTCGCGCGACGCGGTCACGTTTGTCACGGCTGACAATGCGTGCAACATCAAGCCGCTGGTCGATGAATTCGGAATAAATCTCACGCCGGCCCGCGTCGGGATGGCGTATCTCGCGAAGAAATAGCCGCCGCTACAATCGCCGCCAGCCCGAGCCCTCGTGGCCGAAACGGAAAAGCTCCGGATGCGCGATTTCGGCCAGAATTTCCAGCGACTCCGCGATTCGCGGACCGGGCCGATTGAAATACTGGTTGCCGTCGGCCATGAATACGCGCCGCGTGCGCACCGCCTTGAGCCCATCCCAATCCGCACGATTCGTCAGCGCGGGCAGGTCTTGCGCCGCGCGATCCATGCTGAAGCCGCACGGGGAAATCAAAATCACGTCCGGGTCTTTGGCGGCCAGCTCGTCGAATTTCATCCACGGCGAATGCTGGCCCGCTATTCCGAAAAGATTTAATCCGCCGGCCATCTCGACCAGCGTGGGCATCCAGTTTCCTGCCGCCATCAGCGGATCGATCCACTCGATCATGGCAACGCGCGGTCGTTGCGACGCGCTGCCGGCCTTGTCCGCAATCCTGGTGAGTCGTGCGCGGATGCGCTCGACCAGTTCCATCCCGCGCGCCCGCGCGTCGAGCGCATCAGCCACCCGCTGCATGTCAGTGAAGATGTCGTCGAGGCCATATGGCGCAAGCGAAATGATTTTCGGCCGCGCGCCGAGCCACTGGGCGACCGCGGCTTCGACCTCGCGCTCGCTGACCGCGCACACTTCGCATTGGGATTGAGTGACGATCACGTCGGGACGAAGTTCGCGCAGCCTGGCCGCATCGACGCGATAGACCGAGAGCGCGTCGCCAACGATTGTTTTCACTCTCTCGTCGATCTCCGCGCTGGTGCCCTCGGGATTGAACTTCGCTTCGGTCAACGCCGGAAGCCGCAGGACCGAACCCGGAAAGTCGCATTCGTGCGAGCGGCCGACCAATTGATCTTCGAAACCGAGCGCGCAAACGATCTCCGTCGCACTCGGCAGCAGGGTTACGATTCGCGGCATTTGAACACCACTCCTCGGCGATGCGACTGTGCTGCCGGATTCACTGTTTAATTCCCTGGCGGCTGCATTCCTTGATTTCGTCGCCGGCCACCGCGGCATCCATCAAGCTGAATCGCACATGGCTGCCCAGGCCGACGGGATCGACATCCTCCTTGATGAAGTATTGCTCGCCCGCGCGCGCATCGAACTTGTACGCCGCATTTGTGCCGGTCGCGGCCGCGCAAGTCACCGGTCCGCTGTCCTCGACGAACTCGTAATAGCCACCTCGTTCCAATTCGATACTCTCATGCCCGCAGGTGATCATCGGAGTCGCCTCCCAGCTGAGAATCTTGTACGGCCGGTAAATGTAGATGACGCTCTTGGACGCGGGGATCGCCATCGGCTGATACGCTTCGCCCTGCGCGCCACATCCGGCGAGGATCATGCAAACCGCTCCTGCGATGATTCCTGTCACGCCGCGAATCATTCTCTGTCTCATGACTTCGATGCGCGCACGTAGAGGAACAGCGGGATGTGATCGCGAAATTTGGCAAACGCCTCTGGATACAGCGCGCACGCGGACTCGGGCGCGCGCGGCTCGCAAATCTCCTCGAGCCGCAGACCTGCCGAGACGGTCGAGTTGATGTAGTCGGCGAGCGTGCGGTCGAAGCGCGGCACGCCGAAGTCCTCGACCTGCGACGCGTTGGGCGCATGACCGAACTTCCACCGCTCGACAAAAGGTTCGCTGTTGAAGTAATCCGCGACCGTGAATTTGATGGCGCGCCCGCAATCATCTTTGATCCAGCCCATCCCCTTGGTCGCGAAACATGGATGCAGGATGCTGTACGCCAGCGTCCCGCCCGGACGCAGCACGCGTGCGATTTCCCGCATCGCGCCTGGAAAATCAGGACCGTCCATCAGCGCCATCGTCGAGATGGCCGCGTCGAATGACTCTGCACGGAAAGTCGCCAAGTCGCTGAAGGAAGCGCGTTCGTAGCGGATGCCAAGCGGTTCGCGCAGTTCCTCTTCGCGCGCGAACTCGATCATTTTGGCCGACAGATCCACCCCCGTCATGCGAGCGCCGCGTCGCGCGAAGATCCTCGTGTTGTGGCCCTCGCCGCATCCGGCATCGAGAACATTCTTTCCGCTCAAGTCGCCGGCGAATTCCAGGAAAGCGGGATTGTTCCAATGCTCGCGAAAGATGTCCCAGCGGTTGCGAACCTGATCGGCCCACACATCGGCATTGCGATCCCATTGCGCGGCGACTTCAGACTCACGAATTTCCGGCGGCATTCTTTCCCTCCTGCGCCAATTAGCGAGACGCGACTGAAAAAAATGCGGACGAGAAAATCTCGTCCGCTAAGGAACCGGGTTGTGGCGGATGAGCAGTCGCACTGCGATCGTCATCCTAAGGGTGAGTATATGCGCGTTGCACAACGTTGACAACAGTACCACGCGCCTTGATTGTGAACGCATGGGGCAAAACATTTCCAGCGCTCGCGCCACGGCTAAAGTGGAGGCGGTCGGCCTCGATTTCGGCACGACCAACAGCGCTATTGCGATCGTCAGCACTGACGGTTCGCCCCGCTTGGCGCGGTTTCCCGCCGCTGAGGGCGGCGATCGATCCGAGACGTTCCGGTCAATTCTGTTTTTCGAGGCGCCGGAGGAAACCGGCGGCACCGATTCAGCCGTCTCGGTCGGCAACGACGCGATTCGGCGCTACCTTGCGGCCGCGGGCAACGGGCGGCTCGTGCAATCGCTCAAGTCGTTTCTCGCCGACAAGACATTCGAATCCACAGACATCATGGGCGAAACCTATTCGCTGGGAGATCTGATTGCGCCGATCATCCGCGCACTCCGCGACGGCGCGATTGCGCAGTTCGGCGAGTTGCCGCCACGAATCGTGGTCGGCCGCCCGGTCCATTTCGCCGCCGCCGGTAATCCGGACGAGGCGCTGGCGCGAAGCCGGCTGGACATCGCGATTCGACGGGCAGGATGGACTGACGTCGTGTTCGAGTACGAACCGGTTGCGGCGGCGTATGACTACGCGCTGCGAATCACGCGCGACGAGACGGTGTTGATCGCGGACTTCGGCGGCGGCACGAGCGATTTCTCGGTGCTGCGATTGAAGCCGCGAACGGCCGCGAAGCATGACGGGGCGCGCTACGAAATTCTTGGCAACGACGGCGTCGGCATCGCCGGCGACGCCTTCGACGGCCGCGTGATGCGGCACCTGGTCGCGCCCGCGCTCGGCCGCGACACGAAGTACCGCTCGCCGTATGGGATGGTGCTGCCGGCGCCGACCTGGCCGTACACCAAGCTCGAGCGATGGCATCATCTGTCGTTCCTGAAGGCTCGTTCGACGATGCTCAGGTTCGCGGAACTGAAGCGTGAATCGTTCGAGCCCGAAAAGATCGCCGCGCTGATTCATATCGTGGAAAATGATCTCGGCTACTTCCTGTTTCGATCGGTGGAGAAGACCAAACTCGGGTTATCCGCGCTGGAAGCGGCTGATTTCATGTTTTCCGATCCGCCGGTCCTGATCGGGAAGACGGTGGCGCGGACGGAATTCGAAAATTGGATCGCGCGCTATCTTGAACAGATCGCCGGATGCGTCGATCGGCTGATGGCGACGGTCGCGCTCGAGCCCGGCGCAATCGACAGCGTGTTCCTGACCGGAGGGTCGTCGTTCGTGCCCGCGGTGCGGCGCATTTTCATCGAACGCTTTGGCGCCGATCGAATCCGAATGGGCGACGAGTTCACGTCGGTCGCGCGCGGCCTGGCGCTGCGCGCGCTGGACGCCAGCGAATGATGGACGCGACGCAGGTTCAGGCGAGCCGGTGGGGGTAGGTGGGCGTTAACACTGGCATGTCGAGGCCCAGCTGTTCGCATCGGCGGCATAGCATCGTGACGTACAGCTCGGCCAGTTCTTCGTTGTCGCGCGACTTCAGACCGTAGCGGATGCAATCGTAGGTGAAGCCGGTGCCAGGCGGTCCGAAGAAATTTACCGCGCGCGGGATCCATCGGCGCAGCGCGGCGTTGACCGGCTCGACGCCGAAACGCTCGACGGCGTCGCCAAGTTGCCGCGAGGCGAAGATTTCATGGTCGGTTTCCTCGTCGAGAATCATTTCGGCGGCGCGCGCATGGGGCACGTAGCTGGACTGCCGGTAGTTTTCGCCGATCATGATGAGGCCGGTGGTATCGAGGCTGAGCGATGCCATCAGGAGGTCGAGCTCGCCGGCGGCCTTGGCCGCGAAGTAGCTGGGCGCATCGAAGGACGGCGCCTTGAGCACGGAAATCATCGATCGGTCGGCGGCTTGCTGGGTAACTCCGAGTTCTTCGAGCGCGTCGTAGATAAGCCGCGCGTGTTTTTTTTCTTCGGCGAAATTTTTCTCGACGCTGGGACGCAGCGCGGAATTCTCCAGTGTCGCGAGCGCGCGCTGGTAGCCGAGCGCAGTGAGTTTCTCAGCCATCGCGTGCGCGGCGAGCAGCCGCAGCAGCACCTTGGTGTAATGCGGATCGACGCGGCCCTCGCCCAGGGCGGCGGCGTCCAGCGATCGCGGCGGGAACTCGCGCCGGATCGGCATCGCGTTTACCTCATCAGCTCGCGGCGCGCGACGGCAGAATCACGGTGGCGGTGCCGGGGGTGGTCTTTTCGCCATTGGCGTTCTCGAGCCAGATTTCACAATCGACCATGTGATGGCCGCCTTCGGTGTATTTTTTGGAGACCTTGCCGCGCGCGACCACCTTGGCGCCCGGCTGATCCATTCCGCGGTATTGCACGCCGAGCTTGCGCAGCCATCCATGCTCGCCGGCGAAGTCGGTCATCAGATGGCCGAGGAAGGCGTTCTTCAACGCGCCGTGCAGGATCACGCCGGGGAGACCGTTGCCGAGCGCGAAATCCTTGTCGTAGTGGATTTGATAGAAGTCGCCCGATGCGCCGGCGTACCTGACCAGCTGCTGGGTGGTCGGATTTTTTTCGAGCGGGCCGACTTCAGTGCCGACTTCCACATCTTCAAAATAAATTTGCTTGGCCATCGTGGGCATCCTTTCGATTAACTCTAATAGCGGATTCCGGTTGAGCGTTGAATGACGCAGACCTCGCCGAACTGGTTGGTATAAGTGGTCTCGACCACCGTGAAGACCATCGGGCCGAGCCGGCCCGCGGCCTCGCGCAAATCGACGAGCTTGGACTGCACGGTGATGCGGTCGCCGGCGCGAATCGGCACGAAGTACTCCCAATCCGAGCCGCCGTCGAGGCCGCGGAAGGTCGGCATGTCGAGCTTGATGTTGGGAATCGGCGCCCCCATCGAGCGGCAGAAGGTGGGCGGCGCGATCATGCCGCCGAAGCGGGTCTTGCGCGCGTCGCTTTCACTGTTGAAGAGCGGATTGGGATCCTCGATCGCCTCGGCGAAGCGCCGAATCGCGCCGCGCTCGACTTCGTAAGTCCGCGGTTCGGAGACCTTGCCGATTTGCCTGCGCGCTTCGTCGGTAACGTATTTGTTCGCCATCGTCTTTTCAGGCTCCCGTGTGTACGTTTCGGTTCTGCTTGAGTCTCTATTACCACAGGCGCGCGCGACGGTGTAACGCAGCGTCATTTGCGATTGGGATGCGCAGGACTAGGATGGGGAGCGAATGAATCGGCGGTCGCGACCGGCCGCATGCGGAGGATTTCAGGATGGCGAAAATCGACCCGAACCAGATCGCGGAGAAGCTCAACGCGCTCCCCGGATGGGAGTACAAGAACAACGCCATCAGCAAAATGTTCAAGTTCAAGGAATACCTGCATGGCATCGAGTTCGTGCAGAAGGTAGCCGAGATCGCCGAGGCCGCCGACCATCATCCCGACATTGCGATCAACTACACGCGGGTCACGTTCTCATGCTCGACGCACGATGCTGGCGGCGTGACCGACAAGGATTTCAAGCTGGCGGACAATATCGAGATCGCATTCAACGATCGCGACGCGTAACGATCAGCCGGCCAGCGTAATCCAGGCGGCGGCCGCGGCGGCTTTCTCCTCGGCGCTCCATGGCTTGCCGACGGAGCGCCCCAACGCGGTCACCTCGAGCTTGAGCGCGTCGGGCGTTTTGCCGAGCCGCGCGGCTGCGCTGGCGAAGACTTCGGATTCGACGATCGTGACGGCTGGGATGCGCAGCGTTTTGGCGGCCACGGCGAGCGCGTGCGGAAAGAGCTGGCCCTCGCGAGCGTGCGCGCGCATGTGGGGATTGCGAATCGATTCGGGATCGGTGGCGCTGCCCGCGACCAGCGAAATTCCAAGTATCGAGGCCGGCGCAGGCTGGATTTCGCCGACCAGTTCGCGCAGCGCGGACAGTGCGACGCGCTCGACGGCTTTGAGAGCGGCCGGCACGACACGCGCGCTTTCGGCGGGCGGAAGCTCGAGCTCGGCATGCCAGGGCTGGTAGGACTCGGGAATCGCAGGATCCCACAATTGCAAGCTCTTGCGCGACAGTACCCGCGGAGCGGACACCGGTCCCGCCATCACGACCGCGGTCGCGCGGCCGGTCTTTACGCGAAAGCCGATTGCGACCCGAGTTGATTTGTCTTTCGACGCCATCGGTTTGTACCAAAGGTCAGCGCGATTTCCAGATCGAATATTTCGGCGGCCAGATGCCGTGACCGCAAGGGTATTTCGCATGCATCACGCTTTCGATGCTCCGTCAGCTTTTGCGCGGGACGAAGTATTGAGTGCCGGCGCCGGCGCGATCGATCTCGCGAATCAGCTCGCCGAGGTCTTCGGGATTGGCGACGAAGTCGAGGTCCGAAGTATCGACGACCAGCAGCGGAGCCTCGTCGTAGTAGAAAAAGAAATCGCGGTAGGCCGATGACACGCGCTCGAGGTAGTCGAAGCTGATGTGGCGCTCGAAATCACGATTGCGCTTGCGCAGGCGCTCGGCCAGCACCTCGATGGTGGCGCGCACGTACACGACGAGGTCGGGGCGGGCGATCTCGGCGTCGAGCAGCTTGTAAACGTTGTCGTAGAGCTTGAGTTCGTCGGGGACGAGATTCAGCGCGGCGAAGATTTTATCCTTGGCGAAGAGATAGTCGGCCACGGTGGCCTGCGTGAAGAGATCCTGCTGCTTGAGCTCGCGCTGCTGGTTGTGGCGGGTGAGCAGGAAATAGAGCTGCGCGGGAAACGCGTACTTGTCGGGATCCTGGTAGAAGCGGGGCAGGAAGGGGTTGTTGTCGGCATCCTCGAGCATCAGGCGCGCACCCAGCTCGCGGGCGAGCGCCTGCGCGAGGCTCGTTTTGCCGACCCCGATGGGGCCTTCGACTGCGATATAGCCGCGCCGGCGCATCGGGCCTCGATTGCGACTCTAGCTCATCTCACTTGCGATGCTTCTTGGCCTGGTCGCGGAGTTTGCGAACCTCGTCGTCGGGCGCGCCGCCGCGCTCTTCCAAATCGGCGGCAGTGTCATAGTCGGGCGGAGTCTTGCTCAGATAGACCTGCGCCAATTCGAGGTTGGCGACCTTGTCGTCGGGATAGATGCCGATCACGTCATTGAAGAGCTTGAAGGTCGCGTCGGGCGTGCCGGCGGCCTTGGCGGCCTGGTTGATCTTGTGCATCATCGGGTCGGCGTCGGGCCCGAGCACTTCCATCTTGTGCACCCTGGCCATCAGCATCGCGGCCTGGATGCCTTGCTCATAGCTATTGATGGCGTCGGCGTACTTCTTGTCCTGCATCTGCTGGTCGCCGATTTTTTCGATGATCGGGATCGCATCCATGAGCGCTTTTACAGCTTTCTCGCGGGCCGCCGGGATCCTGGTGGTGAGCATGATGTCCTTGAGAGTGGTGACACCCTCGGTGACCTTGCCGGCCTTGATGTCGTCGAGCGCCTTGCCCGAGGAATTCGCATAGTCGGCGAGCTTCTTGAAGAGCCGAGCCTTGTCGAGGAGTTTCTGATCGGTGGGATCGAGCGCCGAGGCGGCGTTGTACTCGCGCCCGGCGCCTTCGTCATCGCCGAGCGCTTCATCTATATGGCCGAGAGACTTGTGCGCGTCGAGGCTGTTGGGGTCGGCCTTTATCGACAGCTCGAGTTCTTTTTTGGCGCCCTCGAGATCGCGTTTTTCGAACAAATCTTCAGCTTTGTATAGATGACGCTTCGCCTCGGACTGGCATCCGCTGACGAACGGGATAGCCAGCAGGACGGGCAGTACCAGCGCGCGCACGATAGCTGTTCGCATCAGAATGTTCCTCTCAGGGTTCGGCGAAATCCGGATGAGTCTGCAAGCAATGGCGCGGAATTGTCAAGGCGAGATGCGGCTGGCGCGCGTGCGCAAATGGGTGGCGGAAATCGCCGCGCGGCTCAGTCGGCGGGCATCGGGAGCGGGAAATGTACCCGCTCCTTGGCGATGCTTAGCAGCTCGACTTTGGCGCCGGAGCGCGCGAACGCACCGATAATTTCCTCGACCAGCCACTCGGGAGAAGAAGCGCTCGCGGTCAGGCCGAGCGAGCGCACACCATCGAGCATCGCGGGCTCGACGTCGGCGATCGAATCGACCAGGAACGCGCGTGCGCCGCGCATCCGCGCGACCTCGACCAGCCGGTTGGCATTCGAACTCTGCTTCGAGCCGACCACCAGGATCGCATCGCTGACCTGCACCAGTTCCTTGACCGCGTTCTGGCGGTTCTGGGTCGCGTAGCAGATGTCGTCGGTCCTGGGTTCCTGCATCGAGGGGAACCGCTCCTTGAGCGCCTCCATGATCTCGCGCGTGTCGTCGACACTGAGCGTGGTCTGCGTGACAGCCGCGATGCGGTCGGGATTCTCGACCTCGACGGTGCGCGCCTCGCCCACGCTGCCGACCAGCACCACCTTGCCGGGCGCGACGCCCAGCGTGCCCTTCACTTCCTCGTGGCCGGCGTGGCCGATGAGGATCACGGTGCGGCCCTCGTCGTCGTATTTCTTGACTTCGAGATGGACCTTGGTGACGAGCGGGCAGGTGGCGTCGATAACGCGCAGCGCGCGATCCTTGGCGCGGTCCCATTCGCTGGGCGCGACGCCATGAGCGCTGAAGATGACGCGCTGGCCGGTGGGAACCTCGTCGAGGCTCTCGACAAAAATCGCGCCTTCCTTTTCGAGCGCTTCGAGGACGAAACGGTTGTGGACGATCTGATGGCGCACGTAGAGCGGGCGGCCGTAGGAGCGCAGCGCGCTGCGGACGGCCTCGACCGCGCGATCGACGCCGGCGCAAAAGCCGCGCGGCTCAGCCAGGATGATTTTTTCGACCGATGTTGCGCGCAACGCCATCTCGCGATCGTAACTGGTTACTGTCCGCCCGGTCAATAATGCTCTGGTGCCTCGCCCGTTAATTCAAGGCCAAAAATGCTTGACGCATGGAGCCGCATTAAACAGGTTGCCGCGTCGTTCGCCGACCGTCGCGTAGCAATGCACGCATAGTCGCGAAATTGGGGGGCTATGCGGCGAAATGTGAGAACCCTCACGCGCCGTTGAGGTTTGATGATTCGAGATTCCGTTCGCCGTTTTGCTAAGATGCCCGCTACCGTACGAAAGGGGGTGCCCGTTCCCCACACTGAAGGAACCCCGCGCCCCGGGAGGTACAAAATTAACAGAACTTCTGAATGTGAACCTAACGTTGTGGTTAAAAGATGAATGGGAGTGTCCCCATGCGAAAAGCCGCGTTGATGCTTCTGGCCTTGGCGCTTCCAACCGCCGCGCTCGCCGCGCAGATCGCCGAAGTTTCGCCAAGAAAGATTGTACCGGCAGGTCGGTGGGCGCTCGTAGTCGCTCCCATTCGCGATGGAATGGTAGAGCAGAATGCGCCAATCGACTCTTGGGTGCCAATTTGGAAAAATAACTATGCCAGCGGTTCGCTGAAGATTGGTGATGACTCCCAGAAGGACTGCGAATTTGGCGCAGGCCTGATAATAAGCAGCGAAACCGATGAACCTTTGAATCGCGGGATAAGAAAGGACGCTAAGGATATTATGCTCTCTCAGCGTCTCCAGAACGTAAAATGCGTAGAGAGCGATGGCAGCGAGCGCTTTCGACTGCCACCACAAGATGATTATAACACGTGGGCCGAAGACAAGAAGTTGCTCCGCTTGCCGGGCAACAAAACCGCGAATCGGAAACCGGCACCACCCCGACCGGAATATTGCGACGATTACGCCGAGGCCGCCTTTCTCACACGAATGATTGGACAGGGTGAAAGCAGCACCGATGTTGCCCTTGCGCTTGCCGAATTCACGCAGCATGTGAGGAACTTTCAGGCCGGAGTCGAGGATGAACAAGCCGGACCTTATTTTTACGGGAAGCTGGCCGTAAATTACCGCGACGGCAGCGTGATGCCGATTACAGCGGTGCTCGATGATTTCGCGGTCGAAATCGAACGCCTTCATGGAACCGCGCGGCGGCACGCCGTCTGGTCGCTGTTCGGCGATTACTGGCCACAAGCCGACCCCGCACTTCACGCGATTGCAACTTGCGGACTGCAGAAGGCCGCGCAGGAACTTGGAATCTCCAAGAGAGGTGATTAGCGCGGCTCGTACCACATCTCACCCGGCTCCTTGAATTCGCCTTGCTTCTTCGCCGTGAATGCCTCCAGAATCGCCAACCGCTCTTCCCGGCGGAACTGGAGCTGGAGGGACTCTCGGTGGAAGCCAAGGCGGAGATAATCGCCGACATCTACGAGATGCAGCGCAAGGACCGGCAAAGGCCGCAGCGTCAAAAGGTCATCGAGATCATCAGAGCAGCGGCGTGAGCGCCGCGGGGGAGGAAGCCAGTGCGTATAATATTCTGGGGGCTGGCCGGATTGGGTAGCATCATCGGCGGTGGTTTTTTGTTCTTCGGCGCCCTCAACCCTGCGAGCGGCGCGCCCCAAGAGGCGGCTGGCGCTGCGATCGGAATAGCCTTCGCGGTGCTGCCATATGTGTTCGCTCGCGCCGCTGACGAGATGCGAAAGCCGTGAAGCAATCACCCTGAAGCTTCAGCAGGGGGGTTCGCGCGCCTGAGGCTCTGCATAAGCCTCGGCGCCACCAAATGCGGCAGAAATCTGAGCGTCGGAAGGTGATCGAGATCATCAAGGTGGTATTGTGAATGGCGATTCAAAAGTTGGAATAGGGTTTGACCTTAGCAACGTGGGGGTCGCCGCCTTTATACGCAACTATGACTTCGCCTATGCGCGTCGGCAACTCCTCTTCGACGTTGAGGTCTTTCGAGGACTTTTGCTGGCGGCGGAGACCGAAGGATGGAGCCTCGACAAGCTCTCCCGCGTCATCCAGCGCGAGTTCAAATTCGATCTCGGCATCGCCTATCTACTGGCTCAAACCGAAACGTTGCGCGCCACGAACGCCGCCGCGCTAGCCTCATATCGAGACGCCGGAATCAAAACTGTGCAGTGGCTCGCCGGTGTCCCCGCGAACTGCCAGTACTGCCGCGCGCTCAGCAACAAAGAGGTTGCACCGGGCGCGGCGTTCGTGAAGCCGGGAGAGTTCTTCGCGAGGCGCAATGGAAAGCCGCTCATCGTGATCGAACCGGTCTGTTTGCCGCCGCTCCATTTCGGCTGTAAATGTACGATCTGCGCGGTCCTTTGATGGAACCAGTCAAAGACCAAATCAATCAGGGCGTCGTTTCGGGCATCGGATGCCTCGCGCTGATCGCTTTTCTCGGCGCGCTAGCTTGGTGGGTCGCATCACACTAGCCGAATCTCCCGCGCGTAGGTAAATTCCCTTTCAGAGGCTGGGAAATGCCTTGGAAATGGCCTTGCTTTGAGGGTGCCGTCCCACTTTATCCCGGTTGATCCCGCTCCATCCCGCATTTGCGTTAAGTACATACTCTCCTTAATTCACGGGTTAGGTTCTGCGATGCGGCCAGGTTTCTAATCAAGCGCCGGTGGATGCGAGGTTTGGCAGCCGATCCATACCTCGCCGCCTTCGAAATGCTCTTTTTTCCAAATCGGTACGACTTCTTTCAACCGATCGATCGCGAACCTGCACGCCTCGAACGCTTCTGCGCGATGCGCCGCCGAGACCGCAATCGCCACCGATGTCTCGCCTATCTCGACGACGCCGATGCGATGCGCGATCGCGATGCGCACGATTTTCCACCGCGCGCCGGCCTCGGCTGCGAGCTTGCGCATCTCGGATAGCGCCATCGGCTCGTAGGCTTCGTACTCGAGCCGAATCACGACCCGGCCTGCGTTGTCGCGGCGAGTGGCGCCGGTGAACGATACGATTGCGCCGGCCGCAGGGTCGGCGACTTCGCTTTCCAGCGCGGCTACTTCGATCGGATTGCGGCCGATGGTGATCTTGCCGACGTACGCGGGCGTGTCCGTGCCGCCGCTGTCGGCCCCGCCGCTGACGGGCGGAATGAAAGCAATCTCGTCGCCGGTCCGCGGCTTGAAGCTGCCGTCCACGTATTCCTGGTTGACGGCGAAGCCTACAGAGTTGTGATGCCCGCCGAGCGCGGGAAATTCCCCGACCAGATGCCGCCAGATCTCGCCGACGGTTGTGCCCGCGGGGAATTCGCACGTCAGCTCGGCCGCATGCGCCCGCTCGCGAAGCGTCGCGAACAGTTTGATCGTGAACTTGTTCACTGGTTCATAGACTCAGCAGATAAGTGATGTGCCCGAGCTCGGGGATCAGCAGCTTCTCCATCGCAAGCCGGCACGCGTCGGGGGAACCGGGAATCGCGGCAACGAACTTGCCATGGCGCACTCCTGCCACAGCGCCGCTCATCATCGCGGCCGCTCCGATTTCCTGAAACGAAAGCATCCGGAACAATTCGCCGAAGCCTTCGAGCTCCTTGTCGATCACCGACTTCACGACTTCGGTGGTGCCGTCGCGCGCGGCGATACCGGTGCCGCCGTTGACGATAATCGCATCGAGATTCGGCAAATTATTGACCAGCGCGGCGGAAATCCTCTCACCGTCGTCAGGGATCACTTCGTAGTAGGGCACCAGGTGACCGGCTGCCTCCAGCAGCGTGCGGATGAGCTTGCCGCTCTCGTCAGTCTCCGGGCTGCGCGAATCGCTGGCGGTGATCACTCCGACCTTGAGATTTGCGCGCGCGTGTCTTTTGTGATCGTGGACCGACATGCGGATTAGAATTACACAATCCGGGGTGGCATTATAAGCAGTCCGCGATGCTCGCGGTGGAAACCAAAAGAATTGCCTGCGCCGCGAGCTGCCAATCCCGGAACTTCAAGATGACCACCGCGTCCAGCCCAGCAGCCGGGTTCCTTCGCCCGAAAATTCTACTGATCGCCGTGGCCGCAATCGCGACCGTCTGCGGTGCGCATCGCATCGGCGCCGGACCGTGGCTGACCAACGCGCTTGACTGGATTGCCGGGCTGGGGGCGCTGGCGCCGGTCGCGTTCATCGCCATCTACATCGCGGCCTGCGTCGCGTTTTTGCCAGGGTCGATCCTCACGATTGGCGCCGGCGTGATTTTCGGCGTGGTGCGCGGATCGATCTACGTTTCGATCGCCGCGACGCTCGGCGCCACGGCGGCTTTTCTGGTGGGCCGCTACCTTGCGCGCGACTGGGTGAGCGAAAGACTCGAAGGCAACGCGAAGTTCAAAGCGATAGACGAAGCGGTCGGGATAGAAGGATGGAAGATAGTTGTCCTGACGCGCCTGTCGCCGGTGTTTCCGTTCAACCTGCTCAACTATGCCTACGGGCTGACGCGCGTGACTCTGCGCGACTACTTTCTCGCGTCGTGGGCCGGGATGATTCCCGGCACAATTCTCTACGTGTATATCGGCTCGCTGAGCGGCGACCTCGCGCGCGCGGCCGGGGGCAGCGCCAGGCGCACGCCCGCGGGATGGGCGCTCACGGCAGTAGGATTCGTCGCGACAGTCGCGGTGGCAGTGTATGCAACGCGAATCGGCGCACGGGCGCTGCGCGAAAAGACCTAGTAGAGGACACATCGATGGGATCGCACGCGCTGAAGCATGAGCCGCTCGACGCTTACAACCTCGCGCTGACTGAAAATCTGCATCCCGCCGCATGGATCAATCCCGAACCCGCGCCTCGCTACAACATGGTGGTGATCGGAGCCGGGCCCGCCGGTCTGGTGATCGCCGCGGGCGCCGCCATTTTGGGTGCGAAGGTTGCGCTCGTCGAGCGTGACCTGATGGGCGGCGATTGCCTGAACTTCGGATGCGTCCCGTCCAAGGCGCTGATCCGCTCGGCGCGAGCGGCCGCGGCGGTTCGCGACGCGGGCCGCTTTGGCGTCGAGGTCCCGCCGGGTGCGCGGGTAAATTTTCAGGCCGTGATGGAACGGATGCGCAAGCTGCGCGCCGAACTCAGCCCGACCGACTCTGCCAATCGATTTCGCTCTTTGGGCGTCGACGTGTTTATCGGGGACGGACGTTTCGCCGGGCCTGATTGCGTGGAGGTGGATGGCCGCAAGCTCCGTTTCAAAAGGGCCGCGATCGCCACAGGAGCGCGCGCCGCCGCGATCCCGATACCGGGTCTTGCAGAGGCCGGCCATCTGACCAATGAGACGGTTTTTTCGCTGACCGAGTTGCCGCGGCGAATTGCCGTGATTGGAGCCGGACCGATCGGATGCGAACTTGCGCAGACGTTTGCGCGATTCGGCGCGCAGGTCACCATCCTCGAAATTGCGCCGCAAATCCTGATTCGCGAGGATCGCGACGCCGCCGAGCGAGTCGAGCGCGCTATCGTCCGCGACGGCGTGGAAATCATCACCGGATGCGGGATTTCCGGCGTCGAGTTGCGCGGCAATGAAAAAATAATCGCCACCGAACGCGACGGCGTCAGCCGCAAGATTATCGCCGACGAGATTTTGATCGGCGTCGGGCGAGTCCCCGCGGTCCAGGGGTTGAATCTCGAAGCCGCGATGATCGAATACGACCGGCAAAACGGCGTGAAGGTCGATGACTACCTGCGCACAACGAATCCGATAGTGTACGCGGCCGGCGACGTCGCATCGCCATACAAGTTTACTCACTTGGCCGATGCACACGCGCGAATCATACTCCGCAACGCACTATTCTTTGGGCGCCAGCGCGCGAGCCGGCTGACTATTCCATGGTGTACCTACACCGATCCTGAAATAGCACACGTCGGACTATACGAAGCCGAGGCTAAACAGCGCGGAATCTCAATCGCGACCTACACGCAGGAACTGGCCGAGGTCGATCGCGCGGTCCTGGACGGAGAAACCGACGGCTTCGTGAAGGTGCACGTCCGCGCTGGGAGCGATCGGATCGTCGGTGCGACTGTAGTCGCGAGCCACGCGGGCGAGATTATCTCGGAACTCACGACCGCGATCGCCGCCGGCATCGGATTGGGCAGTCTCGGCGACGTGATCCATCCATACCCGACGCAGGCCGACGCGATCCGCCGCGCCGCGGGACTCTACACGCGCACGCGGCTCACGCCATTCGTCGCGGGACTGATGAGGCGCTGGCTCGCTCTCACGCGATGAGCGGCGCCGCACAGATCGGTTGCGGAGTTACCGCAGGCGCAGGTTGAATGCCTGGCGGCCCTTCTCGCCTGGACGGACGTCGAACTGAACTTCGTTGCCCTCGCGCAGGTCATCGAAATAGACCTTGGGCGACAGCGCCGAGCGATGAAAGAAAACTTCGTCGCCGCCGTCGTCCGCGATGATGAAGCCGAAGCCCTTGTCCTTGACTACCTTCTTGATTGTGCCAAACACGAGATCCTCCGCCGAACGATATAGTGCCGGCGCCTTGAGCTTACGACGCTGGCGATTTAAGTAAAGAGCGTGCTCGCACGAGGCGCGCTCATGCTCAAGGCCGTCACATTGAAGGAAATTGAAAGAATCTTCGCGGTGATCGAACCGATGGGAATTTCGCGCGAGGCGGTTGTGATTCCGCTGCGCACCGCGCATCCGGGGCGCGTCTCGATTTTGAAGGATGGCAAGTTGGAGATAGTCGTCGAGCGCGACGGCGATTTCGAGGATTGGATCACTCAACTCGAGGCGCGGATTCGCGAACTGACGAAGCCGGAGACGGACTAAGCTCGATCAGCACCGCGCCGTGATCGACCATCTGGCCCTCCTCGACGCGAACATGTTTCACCGTCGCCGCGCTCTCGGCGGCGAGCGTCGTTTCCATTTTCATCGCTTCGATCACGACCAGCGCCTGTCCGGCCTCGACCAGATCGCCGTCGCGCACCATCACGCTCAGCACCTTGCCGGGCATCGGCGCGATTATTTCCGCCGCCGCGAGCCCGCGCGCGCGCCGGCGCGAAGCCGCTTCTGCGGGCTTGAACTCGAAGGACGCCGGCCCGACTGAAACGAGTATCGAATCCTTTCGCCGCGCGCCAAAAACCGGGTAGCGCCGGCCGTCGATCGTAAGAACCCCGCCGCCGTCCGCATTGGGCGCGAACTCCGCGGCGAGTTGCCGGTCTCCGATGCGGACGCGAACCGTGCTGCCGTCGCGCGAGATCACTTCGGCGTCAATCTCGCGCGAATCGCCCGCGCGGGTGAGTTTCATCGCCGCGATCCCCACAGCTCGAAGTTTTTGAGATCGTCCCACGGCGAACGACGCTCAGTGCCGGCCGACGGCGGCAGCGCAGCGCCGTCTGACGGGATATCGCCCATCGCGCCGCCGGCGGTGATCGCCGCTGCGACAATTGCCGCGTCGATTTCAGACTTGCCGATCTCCCACCCTGAAAAGAATGAGTCGATGAAGTGCGTCGAGAGTTTCGCGTCGCGAAATTGCCCGCTCGCTATGATGTCGCGCAGGTAGGCGGCGTTGTTCGTCACGCCAAGCAAAGCGAATTCGCCGAGCGCATTGACCAGCCTGCCGCGAGCCTCCTCGCGATTGGCGCCGTAACAGACCAGCTTGCCGAGCAGTCCGTCGTACCACGGCGTCACTTCGGCGCCGCGCGTCAGATGCGAGTCGAAGCGCACGCCCGGTCCGCCGGGCACGCTCAGATGAAGCACGGTTCCCGTCGCCGGACGGAAGTCATGCTCGGGATCCTCGGCGTTGATTCGGCATTCGATCGCCGCGCCGCGCGGGGCCGCGGGCTCCGCCACCCTGCCGCCCGACGAGATCCGCAATTGCTCGCATACCAGGTCGCACCCAAAACGCATCTCGGTCACGGGATGCTCGACTTGCAGGCGCGCATTGACTTCGAGGAAGTAGAAGCTGTCGCCCTCGACCAGGAACTCCGCGGTGCCCGCGTTGGTGTAGTGCGCCGCGCGCGCGAGTTTCAGCGCCGCGTCGATTATTTTCGCGCGCATCTGGTCGGTCAGTCCGGGCGCCGGCGATTCCTCGATAATCTTCTGATGCCGCCGCTGGATCGAGCAATCGCGCTCGCCGAGAGCGACCACGGCGCCGTGATTGTCGCCGAGCAACTGTATTTCGATGTGGCGCGGATGCGCGAGATATTTTTCGACGAATATCCGCCCGTCACCGAATGCCGCCGCGGCTTCGCGCGCCGCCGCTCCGAGCGCGCTCTCGAGTTGCGCGGCTTCTGCCACCACGCGCATCCCGCGCCCGCCGCCGCCTGCCGCAGCCTTGACCACCAGCGGGTAGCCCACCAGCGCCGCATACTCGCGCGTCGCGGAAATTTCCGCGGTTTCGATTCCCGGCACCACCGGCACCCCGGCCGCAACCGCGATTCGCCGTGCCGCTACTTTGTCGCCGATCGCCGCCATCACGTCCGGCCGCGGCCCGACAAACACGATCTGCGCATCGGCCGCAGCCTGCGCGAACTCGGGACGCTCGGAAAGAAATCCGTAGCCCGGATGAATCGCGTCAGCGCCAGATTGCTTTGCGGCGGCGATTATCGCCGCGATGTCGAGGTAGCTCTTTGCGGCTTCGGCGGGTCCGATCGCAATCGCCTCGTCAGCCGCGCAGGCGTGTGCGCTTTTCGCGTCCGCCGCCGAATAGACAGCCACGGTTTTCAGGCCGAACAGACGCGCACTGCGGATGATCCGAAGAGCAATTTCGCCGCGATTGGCGACCAGCAGTTTTGTCAGCCGGCGTTCCATCGATTTGTCGAAAAAAACTAGCACAAGCCGTATCCACACGCTCGAACTCAAGGTGCTCGGGAGCGTTGGAGAAACGTGAAAGAGTGAAAAAGTGAAAAAACTGAAAATATTTTCTGAATTTTTCGTCAAAAAGATTGATCGCCGGCGCGATTCCACTATCTTGTTTAATCCGAGTCTGACTCGGACGCGCGATTGAAAGGTTGAAACGAAAAAAGTCGTCATGCGTACCAAATGGCGGGAGAGACCAACTGACTTGAGGAGCGCTAGCGGAGAATGAGCGAGAAAATCACGGTCCGTACGGTGTATGACTTCCCCGTCGCCGCTCATCTGTGCGACGGCGGAACCGTGCGTTACGTAAAACTGGTCCGCCGCAGCGGCCAACAGCCCGAAGGCACCTGCCAGCAGTGCAAGACTTCGTTTCAGTATCGAAAGCCCAAGCCCGCAAAAAACGTGCGCCACCCCGATGGCGAGGGCATAGTCCACTTTTAGGGATCGAATCTTTTTAGAGATCGGATCCTTTTTCAGAAATCAGTCCCGCTATTTCGTCCGGCGCGCGCCGCCAAGCGCATCGCGACCCATCTTCACCAGCATGATCCGCGGGCCCTTGTAGTAGCGCGTGGCTTCGTCGCCGACGAATGCGAATCCGTCGTTCGGATCGAACCATGCGTGAATCTTGGGCGCCAAAGCCGCGACGATTACGTTAAACCATCCAAAATCCGGCCGGACTTCGACTCGAATCGCCTCGGCGCCGTAGGGCACCCACAGCGCATTTGCCGGATCGATCTTCACGCTGATCGCAAGTGTCTTCGGGCCGGGCGCGCAGTTGAAGAAGTGGATTGGACGAGCCAATTTCTTGTCGCGCGCGCGCAATAAATCCTGAATCGGAATCACTATGCTCGCGCCCGCCCAGGTGTTGTCCGGGATACTGAGCAGCCTGGCCTGCTCGCTCTTTTGTGCGCCGGAGTTGTCGATACAAGTTGCGGCGCCCGACTTCAGATCCAAATGGGCGCGTCGCTGGATCGATCCGTCGGCGTTGAAGAATGTGTGATCGAACTCGGCCAGTCTGGGTGGCTCGCCGCCGGCTCCCACCTGCAGCTCCGCGGTTTCGACGTCGGACTGATCGTCGTAGTAGAGATTCTCGCCGTGCAGCGTCGCGCCCTCGCCGGTACTCTCGATACGGTAGCGCCCGCGCCCGATCGCAATGCCGGTATCAGGATTCAGAATCATAAAACTGGTCGGCGGAAAGCTGAGCGCATCGGCTGAAGACGCGGGACGCGCACCGGCCATCGCCAGGATTAGCGCAATCGCCGCGGCAGTCCATCCTCGCTTCCGTGTTGTAATCATGCCCTTGCCGATGCAAATTCCTGTCTGGAACGTTAACTCGGCTGGTGATCCGCGCGCTAGCTGCGCGATTAAAGGCAATCCGATGCTCGATTCGATCTTCGGCGCGAACCCGGACATCAAGCGCGTTCAATCGCAATGCGCCCGCATGCTCTCCCGCGCGGGGATCAGCGCCAACGCCGCCACCGTTCTTGCCGCGCTCGCCGGCATCGCATCCGGATTCGCATTCGCGCTCGCCCACGAGGCGTGGGCGATCGTCGCGCTCGGCGTCAGCGCCGCGCTCGACGCGCTCGACGGCACGATCGCGCGCGAATGCGCCGCGCCGAGCGCTCTCGGCGGCGTGCTTGACCTGTCGGCCGATCGCATCGTCGAGGCTTGCGTAATCGTCGGCATCGCATGGCGCGATCCCGCGCTCTATTTCCCGGCGCTCGTCCTGGTCGCGACCTGGTACGTCAACATCACGGTATTTCTCGCGGTCGGAGCCGCACTCGAGCGCCCGGGCGCCAAGCTAATCGAGTACCCACCCGGAATCCTCGAGCGCACCGAGGCGATCATCTTCTTCATCGTGCTCGGCCTCGTCGAAGCGACCCCGATCCTCCGCCCGTTAGGCCCGCTACTCTGCTACGCGATGTCGGCGCTGGAGATCGTCACCGGCGCCCAACGCCTCCTCTTCGGCCTGCGAAGGCTCCGCGCGGATTGATCCGCCCGCATTTTTCCTTCGACACTGGGTGCAGGGTCACCCCTGGCCGTTGGCACGGGACGCCAGTATTAAGAGGCCGCGCGCGACAACGGAGCGCGGCCCTAACACTGAGTGCAGGGGTCACCCCTGCCTACTCGACAGTCACCGACTTCGCCAGATTGCGTGGCTGATCGACGTCGGTGCCGCGTTCCACCGCGATATGATACGCGAGCAACTGTAGCGGCACCGTCATCAGCACCGGCGTCAGCATCCGGTTCGTCTCCGGCACCTCGATAATTTCCGCGGCGACGCTTTTCAGCTCGGCGGTCGCGCGATTGGTCACCGCGATAATCCGCCCGTTGCGCGATTCGACTTCCTTCAGATTCGACATCGACTTCTCGAACAGGTCGTCGTTGGGAATTATCACCACCACCGGCATCTTCTCGTCGATAAGCGCGATCGGCCCGTGCTTCATCTCGCCGGCGGAGTAACCCTCGGCGTGGATGTAGGAAATTTCCTTCAGCTTGAGCGCGCCCTCGAGCGCGATCGGGTAGTTGATGCCGCGGCCGAGGAACAGGAAGTCCCGCGCCGGCGCGTACTTGCGCGCGATCCGCTGAATATTCGGCTCGCCTTCGAAAATGGCCTCGATCTGTCCCGGAATCGCGAACGCCGGTTGCAGCAACTTGCCGGCATTCGCGCCGGACAGCCGTCCCATCCGCGCCGCCAGATGAATCGCGAACAGATAGTAAGCCTCGAGCTGCGTGAGAAAGCATTTGGTCGTCGTCACGCTCGTCTCCGGACCGCATCGCGTGTACAACTGCGCGTCGGCCTTGCGCGCGATCGACGAATCCACCGTGTTGGTGATCGCCAGCAGATGCGCACCGCGCGCGCGTCCTTCGTCCATCGCGGCGATCGTGTCGGCGGTCTCGCCCGACTGCGACACGGCGATGATCATCGTGCGGCCGTCGATCGGCGGCCGCCGATAGCGGAACTCGGACGAGTAATCGACCTCGACCGGAATCCCGGCTAGCTCCTCGATCATGAACTTGCCCACCTGCGCCGTTATCCACGACGCGCCCGCACCCAGCATTACGATTCGCCCGATCGACTTAGGCCCGCCCGCCGGGATCACTTCGCCTTCGAAGCGCACGCTGGTCGAGCCGCCGTCCGCCCGTCCCGCCATCGTGTCGATCCACGCCTGCGGCTGGTCGTTGATTTCCTTGCGCAGGTAATGGCGAAAGCCGCCCTTGGTCGCCGCGACGGCGTCCCACTCCACTTGACGGGCTTGGCGAGTAACCGCGCTGCCATCGAACTTCATCAGCCGCATGGTGGTGGCGGTGACTTCGGCCAGCTCGCCGTCTTCGAGCACGATCGCGCGGCGCGTGTGTTCGAGAATCGCGGGAATATCCGAAGCGATAAAGTTCTCGCCGTCGCCCAGCCCCAGCACCAGCGGCGTCGCGGTCTTCGCGGCGACCAGCTTGTCGGGTTCGGCTTCCGACAGCACGACGATCGAGAACGAACCGCGCAATCGCAACACCGCTTCGCGCACGGCCTCGGTCAGCCCGCGCCCGCCTTTGAGCTTTTCCTCGATCAGGTGCGAGATCAGCTCGGTGTCGGTTTGGGAGCGGAGTTTGTGGCCGCGAGCGAGCAGTTCGGCGCGCAGCTCGATAAAGTTTTCGACGATGCCGTTGTGGATGACGGCGACCGGCCCGGCTTTGTGCGGATGCGCATTTTCTTCGGACGGACGGCCGTGAGTCGCCCATCGCGTGTGCCCGATTCCGATATGCCCGTGGAGGGGCGAGTCGGCCAGCAGAGCGCGCAGGTTGTCGAGCTTGCCTTGGGCGCGGCGAATTTCGAGCTTGTGGTCGACTAAAGTTGCGACGCCGGCCGAGTCGTAGCCGCGATACTCCAGGCGGCCGAGCCCTTCGAGCAGGATAGGCGATGCTTCCCGCGGCCCGACGTATCCGATTATTCCGCACATGTTCGTCCCTTCCCCCGCACTTGCAGGGAAGCTTGCATAGTTATCCGCCACGGCACGGCGTCCCGTGCTCACCTCGGGGGACGATACGGCCCTCGCGCGCGCGGGCTTGCTCATCCCGATGCGAGCCCACGGACGGAGCGAAATTGTTGTCGCGGGAGAGTTTAGAAAATCACGTCAGAGCCCGATGCTCTGCCACGCAAGGCGCATTTTGTCGCGCGGTCACCCGCGCGGTTTGCTCGCCTCTATCGACTGTGGAGCCGGGAAGCCATCCGCCGATCATCTTCGATACTGCTTCCACCTCGTCAACTGATGGCCAAATGTGGCCATGAGTCCTGGCGCTACTCTCGCTCTCTATTCTCTATCGCCTCGACCGTCACCTCGCTATTGATTGGCGCATCGCGCCCCTTGGCCTCGATTATTCCCGCCCGCCCGCCCCAGTTCAAGCGCCGCCCGCCGCGCTCCCCACCACAAGAGCGCGTTCGCTTAATTAAATGTGAAACCCTCCGTGGGTTTCACACTTCCTTAGGCAGGGGTGACCCCTGCACCCGCAGTGAGAAGACGCGAAAATCTGCGCAGCGCATCTTTTCGCGACTACGGGATGGAAGGAGTGACCCCTGCACCCAGTGTTAAGGCCGCCCGCCGTTGACGGGCGCGGCCCCTGGCCGTGGCGACGGCAGCGCAGTGTTAAGACCGCGCTCCGTTGTCGCGCGCGGACAGGGGTGACCCCTGCACCCGATGATAGGAAAATCGGCACCGCCGCGGGATGCGGGACTTCGTCCCTGTTAGAAGGGGGCGGCGGGAAGAGGCGGGTTTTTTCTTTGTGTCATTTCAGAACGAACGCTGCTGTGCTTGAGCCGAAGCCCTGAACGAAGCCGAAGGGGAAGAATCTCGACGGACACTCCGGCGTCCGGCGTTAGTTACGCACAGCTCCCTGACAGGGGGTGTGACAGACACACGGCGGCCGACCGCTTGGCGGTCGGTAGGCGAGGGTTCTGCGGCGCATTGACTCTTTCTGTCCCACTCCGAACTAAGATCGCTCCAAGGTGGTGCATCGCTCCCCCTTCCGTTCGCGGCGTGGTAGTCCCTGGCGAACACTTGGTGATAAGAGACTAGACAGTCTTCGAGGGGGAATTATGAAATTCGCGCTTCCCGAATTCAGGGCTGCCAAAGCATGGATTACGGAGGGACCAGCTCGATTCATCCGCCACTGGTCCAAAGAACTTGCTATCGCATCGGCGCTAGCGATCGTCGCCGCGATCATAATCGACCCACTCTGGGCGAAGCACGAGAAGCAGCTTAAGCAGCAGGCGATCGAGAATGACCTCAAAGCCGTCGCGACTCTGGAAGTTTTTGATAGCCGGAACAAGCCCGTTGGCCAGGGGAGTGGCTTTTTCATCACAACCAGCGGCATTTTGGTCACGAACTTCCACGTAGTCAAGGAAGCCGGCAACGTGCGCGCACATCTTCCCTCCGGCGCGTTCTACACGCTAAAGAGCTTTGGCCCTATAGATGAAAAAGCCGACATAGCTGTACTACAATTCGATGCTCGCGAAACTCCGTCAATTAAAGGCTTCGGTGATTCCGATTCAATAAAGATTGGAGACGAAGTTTACGCGCTTGGAACGCCAAACGGTTTGGAAGCAACATACTCGGCAGGGACAGTCAGCAATCCTTCTCGCGAGGTTGAGGGCCAGACTTTTATCCAGTTTAGCGCACGAATTTCTCCCGGAAGCAGCGGCGGTGGGCTTTTCGATCTCGACGGTGAAGTAATCGGAATAACCGCCGGGTCGGAAAATATAAGAACGGGGCCGCAGGCTGGACTGGCCCAGAATCTCAATTTGGCTGTTCCTATCAACCGTGTTAGAAACACGCTGAATCCTGAAGGCGGTTACGAGCTGAAAGAGGATAGTCCTGGCTAGTACTACTCTCTCGGAAATTTAGCAGACGACAAAGACCAACGGGACAAAGCAATTCAATTGTACTCCAAGGCTTTGAGTTCAGACCCCAATTACACCGCCGCTTATATGGGACTGGCTGGCGATTACTACGAAAAGGGAATGTATCAGCTGGAAGTGTCAAACTATGAGAAGGCGGTAGTTAGCGATCCGGACAGCGCCGATGCGGAGTATTATCTGGACACCGCATACGTAGATGTCGGCGAATTTGACAATGCTATTGAAGCGTTCATTAAGGCTCTGCACATCAATCCGGATTACAAAGATGCGCTTTTTGACCTATCGTTAGCGTATATAGCCACCGGAAATACGGAGAAAGCGCGCGAACTCCTGGCGCGCTTAACGGCTGCGGATCAGGGTTCGGGAAAGGAGCTTCAGTTGCTTATAAATAGGGTCGCACCCTAGAGGCCTAAGGCGCGTTTAATGGCTGTTAAACTCCTGAGGAGTATCGAGAGCTTCAGCAGGGAATACCGCGATGGCTAAGACAATTCACCGGAGTTGTAGAGTCTAAGCCCAGCGCTGCAAATCTCCTGTACTAGGGCTGGCATGTTAGCGAGCTCGGCTATCGATGCTAGCGCTGTAACGGCCTCGTGCAATTTGCTTGCTACCGCCCTCTTGTATACTTCTCTCTTTTCCGGCGACTCATGACCTCGGAGCATAAATTTATTGTCACGCTCGTCACAGAGTTCCATACTGGTGATGTATGCGCCATGTACGAATTTATCGTACATGTGAGCGAGGTATCGCAGCGCCTTTCTTAAAGGTTCGGGATCTCGGTTATTCTCACTTGCCCACCTGCAGTGGGCTTTAAAGAGTTCATCTCGAGCAACCCATTTTTCCCTTGTCTGGACATCATCGTATTCATCGGGGTTTTTCGGAAGGTGTTTGAAATACTGCTCGATAAACTTTGCCTGGGCAGTAGTTGGAGTACCCTTCTTAGATCCTTCGCATATCGAGATAATTTCGGTTGAGAAATCGGAAACTGTTCGAAGAATGGTGCCGCATTCGCCGATATACCCAAGGTCAGCTAGCAAAAAAGCCACTCTGATCCCGCTAACCAGCCGCACGGACTTTCCAATGAGAACCGCTCGGTCGGTCTTCTCACGGAAATCCCATTGAAAAGCGCTTATATGTTGGAGCTCTACTGCGACTTGCTGAGGGGGTAGGAGGGGAGAGGCAAGTGCCGTCACCCATTCATCGAGCCGATCCAATGTGCGCCTCGTTTCAGGAAAATAAGATGCTGCGGGGGTATCCATAGGGTTTCATAAGCACCGAAATACGCAGAGAACATCATACACGACGAACCACTAGTGTAGTAGGCAGATAAGAGCTACTTCGTCGTGTAGGACTGTCCGCGTTGCGCTACTCCACCGTCACCGACTTCGGCAGATTGCGCGGCTGATCGAGGTCGGTGCCGCTCCCCTGCTCAAGCGACGCGCCTAGTCTTGATTGTCCTTGCTGCGGCGCAAGCTGCCGTCGGGGGTGTCGCCGTGCTGGCGGCGCCAGGCCGCCATCCAGCCGGCCTTTTCGCGTTGCGGATGATGCGACATCACGAGCGTGCCGTCGCGCACCTCGCGAACGATAGTCGTCCCTGACGCAACGTACACGTCGCTGCCGACCTTGACCGGCGCGACCAGTTGCGTGTCGCATCCGATCATGCAGCGGTCGCCGATCACGGTCTGATGCTTGTCGTAGCCGTCGTAATTCACCGTGATAACGCCGCATCCGATGTTGGTGTCGGCGCCGATCGTAGCGTCGCCGAGGTAGCTTAGATGGCTGGCCTTGGCGCCGCGTCCGAGGCGGGCCTTTTTGGTCTCGACAAAATTGCCAATCCGATTGTGCCCGGCGAGTTCGGTGCCGGCGCGCAAGTTGGCGAACGGGCCGATTTCGGAGTCTTCGCCGATCACGCAATCTTCGGCGCACACGCCCAGCTTCAGATGGCATCGCGGGCCGATGGTCACGTTGCTGAGCCATGCGGTGCCGTCTATTCGCACGCCCTCGCCGAGCTTGCACATCCCGATAATCTGGACGTTGGGACCGATTACGCAATCGGGCGCGATTTCGGCTTGTTCAGAAATGTAGGCGCTAGGGGGATCGACGAGGGTCACCCCGGATTGCATCAGCTTTCGGTTAACCGCCGCACGAATTTCCGCTTCCATAATTGCCAGCTCCTCGCGCGAGTTGATTCCGGCGAATTCCGCCGGGTCGGTGGCAACCCACGCTTCGACTTTTTCGCTTTCGCTTTCGTTGCGCGCACGCGCAATCGCAACGATATCGGTCAGGTAATACTCACCCTGCTTGTTGCCGGGTTTCAGTTCCGCCAGCGCCGACCGCAAGAGCGCCGCATCGACCAGGTAAAAGCCGGTATTGATTTCCTTGATCGCGCGCTCGGCCGGCGAGGCGTCGGAGAACTCGACGATTTTCTCGACCCCGCCGCCGCCGTCGCGAATCACCCGGCCGTACGCAGCAGGATCGTCGAGCATGATACTGATGAACGAGAGCTTTGCGCCGCGCTTTCGATGGGCGTCGAGAAAAGCGCGCAGGGTCGCCGGCGTGATTGCCGGCATGTCGCCGTAAGCGATAAACACGTCGCCGCTGAACTCTGTTGGAATCTTGCCGAGGCCGCATCGCGCAGCGTCGCCGGTTCCGCGCTGAGGCTCCTGGAGCGCGAATCGCGCTTGGGAGCAGCCTGCCGCGGCTTCGACTTCGCCAGCCTGGTGCCCCACGACGATCACGATTGGCTCGGGCTCGAGCGCGGCGGCGGCGCGAATCGCGCGCGCGATCATCGGTTCTCCGCCAAGCTCGTGCAGGACCTTGGCCCGCTTCGACCGCATCCTGGTCCCTTTGCCCGCGGCGAGGATGATTGCGGCAACGCTCATGATCGATCCCGGCTATTCGTAGTCATCGAAGTTCGAGACCTTCCACGTATCGGCGGTCTTGCGCGCCGTGACCAGCAAGTTGCGATTGAAGGCGCCGCCGTCGGGCACGTTGATGGTCGCGCGAAACAGGAACTCGACATGGTCGGTGGCGTCGCGCTCGGCGATGAGTTTGTAATGCACGGTGGGCTTGTGAGTACTGGCGTCGATTTTCTGGTCGCCGATCGACTGTATTTCGTGACGAAGCTTGTCGAGTGCGAGGCCGGTACAGAATGGCTCGGCCGCCTTCAGATCGATCGCTACATAGTATTGATCGACGAAGCGATCGGCGACGCCGCGCGCGCTGTTGCCCGGATGGCATCCGGTGGCAACGATCGAAGCGAACGCCGCGATGAAAAGCAGCGCGGCGCATCGGTCAAGAAGGAGGAATATCCCGGATGTCATGATTTCTTCTTGAACAGAGCCTCGAGCTTGGTTTGCGCGCCGGCTTTGGTTTTCGCCGGCGGCCTAACGGCTGCGTCGCCGGGCATGAAGTATTCGCAGAAATTAAATCGCTCCTTGTCCACCACCCGCTCGGCCATGGTCTCACGGCAACTGTTGTTGTAGGCCGGATCGTAAAAGCCGCAGTTGCGGCATGCGTGCAGCGCGCGGCCGCATCCGGGACATTCGTCGCGAAAACCGATGCGATCCATCCCGGCGATGAGTTCGATTTTCATCGCGCAATGCCAACAGTTCATGGCGAAGCCATGGGTTCTTCGCGCGACACAATGCGCCGTGGGATTTCCATTATTCGAAAGCGATGGTTCCCTGAGGGACGCGCTGAGAGAGGCATGCTTTTTCGGCCGAATCGCCGCTGATAGCATAGCCGCTCAGGTGGGTGCGCGCGAGACAATGGAGGCGGAGGTAGAGGCTTTTGCGGCGGCGCTGAAGAAGGCGTCGCGTGCGGCGGACAATACGGTGACGAGCTATCGTCGCGATCTGCTTGCGTTGCGAAGTTTTCTGCTGGAGCGAGCGGCGATGGTGGGCAGACGGGTCGATGAAATCGAAGTCACGGGCATCACGGCGGATCATATCCGCAGCTACCTGGCCGAATTGATGAAAACTGCAAAACGCGCCACCGTGCAGCGCAGACTGAGCGCGATCAAGGCGTTTTTCCGCTACCGCGAGACGACGATTGGCGAGCCAAGCCCCGCGCGGTCGATTCGCTCGCCAAGAAACGAAAGACGGCTGCCGTCGATATTGCAGCCGGACGAAGTTCGCCGGCTGATCGAAGTATTTGCGGATGACTCGAAACCTGCGGCGATACGCGATCGCGCGTTATTCGAGACGCTGTATTCGTCGGGGCTGCGCGTCGGCGAGCTGGTCGGGCTCAACTGGCGCGATATCGACGAAGAGCTCGGGATGGTCATGGTGCGAGCGGGCAAGGGCAACAAGGATCGGCTGGTGCCGCTGGGTGAGCCTGCGCTGGATGCATTGAGGGCGTGGCGGCGTGCGGCGGCGGTTGCGTGGGAGCCCGACGGTCCCGTGATTACAAATCTTCGCGGCGGCAGACTGACCACGCGCAGCGTCGAGATGATCCTGCAGCGGCGATTGGCGGCGGTGGGTCTGAGCGCGGGAATCACGCCGCATGGGCTGCGTCACTGTTTCGCAACGCATATGCTTGGCAATGGGGCGGATCTGAGGTCGATACAGGAAATGCTCGGCCATGCGAGCCTGGCGACAACGCAGCGGTACACTCATGTGAGCGTGAATCATTTGAAAGAGGTTTATCGACGTGCCTTTCCACGGGTTTGACAAGGGGCTGGAGCCGGGCGCCGAAATCCGCCACACGACGATTCTGAGCGTGCGCCACGAAGGGCACGTCGTCATCGCGGGTGACGGACAGGTGAGCGTTGGACAAACGATCATGAAGAGCAAGGCGAAGAAAGTGCGCCGGCTGCATCAGGATCGCGTGCTGGCGGGATTCGCGGGCTCGACCGCGGACGCGCTTACGCTGTTCGACAAGTTCGAATCGAAGCTGCAGGAATACAACGGCGTGCTTCGCCGCGCCGCGGTCGAGCTGGCCAAGGACTGGCGCACGGATCGAATCCTGCGCCGGCTCGAGGCGATGCTGGTGGTGGCGGACAAGGAGAGCTCGCTGCTTATTTCAGGGGTCGGCGACGTGCTCGAGCCCGACGATGGGATATTGGCGATCGGATCGGGCGGCAACTACGCGCTATCGGCAGCGCGCGCGCTGATTCGCCACGGTTCCGGGATGACGGCGCGCCAGATCGCCGAAGGCGCGATGAAAATCGCGTCGGAAGTCTGCGTTTACACCAACGACCAATTTGTCTTCGAAGAGTTGTAGGCACAATACCCCAGGAAGTTTCCAACCGATGGCAGTTCCACAAGTGATGACGCCGCGCGAGATCGTCTCGGAGCTCGACCGCTATATCGTCGGGCAGCATGAGGCGAAGCGCGCAGTTGCGATCGCGCTGCGCAATCGGTGGCGGCGGCAGAATGTCGCGCCGGAGTTGCGCGACGAAATTGCGCCCAAGAATATCCTGATGATCGGACCGACGGGCGTCGGCAAGACGGAAATTGCACGGCGTCTGGCGCGGCTGGCGCAGGCGCCGTTCGTAAAGGTGGAAGCGTCGCGCTACACCGAGGTCGGCTACGTCGGGCGCGACGTCGAGTCGATGATTCGCGACCTGGCCGAAGTTGCGGTCAAGATGGCGCGCGACGAAGCGCACGATCGGGTTGCGATCAAGGCGCGCGAGAACGCCGAGGAGCGATTGCTCGATCTGCTGTTCCCGGTGCCGACCAAGGTCCGCCGCCCCGCGGGTATCACGCCCGAGGGGCAGGTCGAAGCGATCGACAACGACTCGCACAAGGACACGCGCGAGAAATTGCGCAAGCTGCTCAACGGCGGCCATCTGGACGATCGTGAAGTCGAGCTCGAAGTCAGCGCGAACGCCGCGCCGAATATCGAGGTCTTCACGCCGCAAGGGATGGAAGAGATGGGCCTCAATATGAAGGAGCTGATGAATCAGCTCATGCCCAAGAAGACGCGCACGCGCAAAGTGAAGATCCCCGAGGCGCTGGAGCTGCTGACAACGGAGGAAGCGGCGCGGCTGGTGGATATGGAGGCGGTGGCGCACGAGGCGATCAGCCGCGCGGAGCAGTCGGGCATCGTGTTCATCGACGAGATAGACAAGATCGCGGGGCGCGAGTCGCACGGACCCGACGTCTCGCGCGAGGGCGTGCAGCGCGACCTGCTGCCAATCGTCGAAGGATCGACGGTCAACACGAAATATGGAGCGGTCAAGACCGACCACATTTTGTTTGTCGCGTCGGGGGCGTTTCACACCTCCAAACCGTCGGACCTGATTCCCGAGTTCCAGGGGCGCTTTCCGATTCGGGTCGAGCTGAAGGCGCTCACGCGCGAAGATTTCATCCGCATTCTGACCGAGCCGGAGAACGCGCTGACCCGGCAATACGTCGCGCTGATGGAGACCGAGGGCGTGCATATCCGCTTCACCGAGGACGGGGTGGCGGCGCTGGCGGAGATCGCGGCAAAGGTCAACTCGCGCTCGGAAAATATCGGCGCGCGCCGGCTGCATACGGTGATCGAGCGGCTGTTGGAAGAGTTGTCGTTCAGCGCGCCGGAACTGCAGGAGCGCGATCTGACAATCGACGCCGCGTACGTTCACGGCCGCCTCGATGAAATCGTCAAAGACGAGGATCTCTCGCGGTATATTCTGTAGCTCCCATTCACCGTTACAATTGCCCAAACCGCCGCTGCCAGGCGATGGATTGCGCGGCGCGCTCAATACTGTTTTGATTTTCTTTTTTGGAGAGTTTGCCTAAGCCGTGAAAGAGGCCGTCCACAATCGAGCCGAAGTGCTCATCGAAGCGCTGCCCTACATTCGGCGCTTTCGCGGCAAAACGTTCGTGATCAAGTACGGCGGCCACGCGATGCAAACCGAGGAGCTGCGCGAAAGCTTTGCGCAGGAAGTCGTGCTGCTGGACCTGGTCGGGATCAACCCGATCATCGTGCACGGCGGCGGGCCGCAGATTACGGAACTGATCGGCAAGCTCGGACTGAAGTCGCGCTTCGTGCGCGGGATGCGCGTGACCGATCCGGCGACGATGGAAGCGGCCGAGATGGTGCTGCAGAGAATCAACAAGGACCTGGTGGCGACGATTTCGCGCCAGGGCGGCCGCGCGGTGGGGCTATCGGGCAAGGACGGCGACCTGATCAGGTCGCGCAAGATGCGGATGGTCGTGACCGATGACAACGGCAAACGCTCGCGGGTCGATATCGGGCTGGTCGGCGAAGTCGATCGGGTGAATCCCGAATTGCTGCGCACGCTGGAAGCCAACAACTTCATCCCGGTGATCGCGCCGACCGGGTTCGGCCGCGACGGCCAGACCTACAACATCAATGCCGACGTCGCCGCGGGCGAGATCGCGGCCGCGCTCAAAGCGGAAAAATTGATCCTGCTGAGCGACGTCGAGGGCGTGAAGGACAAGGACGGCAAATTGCTGCCGACGCTCGATGCCGCGGAAGCCAGGCGGCTGATCGCGCGCGGGGTGATTGCGGAAGGGATGATTCCGAAGGTCGAATGTTGCATCGAGGCGCTGAACAAGGGCGTGGCGAAGACCCACATAATCGACGGCCGCGTCAAACACGCGGTGCTGCTGGAAATCTTCACCCGCTCGGGAATCGGCACCGAAGTGGTCCAACGCCGCGCCAAAGTGTCGGCGTTGATCGACACGGCGCGCAATGCGGAGGGCAGCGGCAAGGCGCGATGAACAATGCTGAGATAGTAGAACTCACGCATCGGCACATGGTCGATGTTTACGGATGCCTCCCGATCGCGTTCGCACGCGGGCACGGCGCCTATCTGTATGACGCCGACGGCAACCGTTATCTCGATTTTTTCTGCGGGCTGGCGGTCACCAGTCTCGGTCATGGAAATCCCCGCGTCGTGCGCGCTATCAAGGAGCAGGCGGAAAAGCTCACGCACGTTTCCAACGTCTTTCACACCGAACCGACCGCGCGATTAGTCGAGCGGCTGGCGAATCGTTTCGGCGAGGGAAAAGTTTTCCTGGGCAACTCGGGGGCCGAAGCCAACGAGGCCGCGATCAAACTTGCGCGGCGATGGGGCAGCAACGCAGGCGGCGGGCGCTTCGAGATTCTGACGACGCTCGGATCATTCCACGGACGCACGCTGGCCACGCTGACCGCGACCGGCCAGGAGCGATACCATCAGGGCTTCCAACCGCTGATGCCCGGCTTCAGACTCATGCCCTTCGACGATCTCGCGGCGCTCGATCGCGCCCGGCGTGACGAAACCGTGGGCGTGATGATCGAACCAATCCAGGGCGAGGGCGGCGTGGTCGTGCCTCGCGCGGATTACCTGAAGCGAATGCGCGATTGGTGCGATCGCAACAAGATGCTGCTGATTCTGGACGAAGTGCAAACCGGAGTGGGGCGCACCGGGCGATTTTTCGCGTACGAGCACGCCGGCATCAAACCCGACATCGTGACGCTGGCCAAGGCGCTCGGCGGTGGAATTCCGATCGGTGCGATGATTGCGCGGCCCGAGTTCGCATCGAGCTTCACGCCGGGCAGCCACGGCACCACGTTCGGCGGAAATCCGGTGGCGTGTGCGGCGGCGCTGGCCGTGATCGACGCTCTCGAGCAGGATGGCGTGCTGGACAACGCGTCGAGCGTCGGCGGCTATATGCTCGAGCGGCTCGGCAAATTTGCGCGCTCGTGCGATCGAATCGTCGAAGTTCGGGGACTCGGAATGATCATCGGTGTGGTGCTCAAGCACGACGCGCGTCCTATCGTCGAGGAGTGCGTCAAGCAGCGGCTGCTCGTCAACGGCACTGCGGGCAACGTGCTGCGACTGCTGCCGCCGCTGAACCTCACCCGCGAGGAAGCCGACGCCGGTCTTGCGATTATCGAAAATGCATTCAAGAGCTTGCCAATTTCGAAATGACTCGCGTCGCATGCGCCAGATGAAACGCGATTTCCTCGATCTCAGTTCGCTCTCGCCGGCTGACCTCAGCGGACTGCTCGCGCTTGGCGTGCGGCTCAAGGCCGAGCTCAAGATCGGACTCGAGCATCCGTACCTGCGCGGCAAGACCCTCGCGATGGTATTTCAGAAGTCGTCGCTGCGGACGCGAGTCACGTTCGAGACCGGCATGACGCAGCTTGGCGGGCATGCGATTTATCTGGCACCGAATGATATCGGTATTGGGGAGCGCGAATCGGTCAAGGACGTCGCGCATAACATTTCGCGGTGGGTGGATTTGATCATGATTCGCACCTTCTCGCACGAGACCGCGGTCGAGCTTGCGCGCGAGGCCACAGTTCCGGTCATCAATGGGCTCACCGATTTGCTTCATCCGTGCCAGTTGCTCGCCGATCTGATGACACTGCAGGAACACTTCGGGCGCGATCTCAGCAAAGTCCGGGTCGCATTTGTGGGCGATGGATTCAATCTCGCGCAGAGCTGGATCGAGGCGGCCTCGATCGCGGGTTTCGAGCTTCGGCTGGCTTGCCCGAAGGGCTACGAGCCCGAGAAGGCGTTCATGAATCGCCTGCGCGGCGAGGAAATCGGCACGCTCACTGACGATCCTGCCGAAGCGGTAAAGGACGCGGACGTCGTTTACACCGACACGTGGACTTCGATGGGCCGTGAGAAGGAAGCCGCGCAGCGCCGGCGCGACTTCAAGGGGTTTCAGGTAAACGACGCGCTGCTCAAGAACGCGCGCAAGGGCGCGATCGTGATGCATTGCCTGCCGGCGCATCGCGGCGAGGAAATCACCGACGACGTGATCGACGGACCGCGCTCGGTCGTGCTCGATCAAGCTGAGAATCGGCTGCATGCGCAGAAGGCGGTGATGGTCTGGCTGATACGCCCCGAAATTTTGCAGACTTCGCCGTCGCCGCAGTGACGGTCGGACGAACTATGGCAACCGAGGAAATAAAAAAACTGGTGCTCGCCTATTCGGGCGGACTCGACACGTCGGTGATCCTGCGCTGGATCAAGGATCGCTTCGGATGCGAGGTGATCGCATATTGCGCGGACATCGGTCAGGGCGACGAGACTCAGGGCCTGGAAGAGAAGGCGCTCAAGACCGGAGCGAGCAAACTTCATATCGTCGATCTTCGCGAGGAATTCGCGCGCGACTTTGTGTTTCCGATGATGCGCGCGAATGCGGTGTATGAGGGCTATTATCTGCTGGGTACTTCGATCGCGCGGCCGATGATCGCCAAGAAGCAGGTCGAGATAGCGCGCGAGGAAAGCGCCGACGCTCTCGCCCACGGCGCCACCGGCAAGGGCAACGACCAAGTGCGATTCGAGCTGGCGTTTGCGCGACTCGCGCCGGACCTCAAGATCGTCGCGCCGTGGCGGCGACTCGATTGGCCGTTCAAAGGCCGCGCCGACATGCTCGCCTACGCCAACGAAAAGAAGATTCCCGTGCCCGTGACCGCCGAGAAGCCGTACTCGATGGATCGCAACATGGTCCATTGCAGTTACGAGGGCGGTATCCTCGAGGACCCGTGGCGCGAGCCGTACAACGACATGTTCCGATTGACCGTCTCCGCCGAAGACGCGCCGAACAAGCCTGAGTACGTCGAAATCGAATACGCTGGCGGCAATCCGGTCGCAATCAATGGAGAGCGGCTCGCGCCCGCGCGGATTATCCAGCGCGCCAGCGAAATCGCGGGTCGCCACGGGATCGGCCGCGTCGATTTGGTGGAGAACCGCTACGTCGGGATCAAATCGCGCGGAGTTTATGAGGCTCCCGGAGTGACGATTCTCTTCCATGGGCACCGCGCGGTTGAGCAGCTCACGCTCGACCGCGAGGTGATGCATCTGCGCGACTCGCTTATCCCACGCTACGCGGAAATGGTGTATTACGGATATTGGTTTGCGCCCGAGCGTGAGGCGCTGCAGGCGCTGGTCGATGATACGCAGAAAAACGTCAGCGGAGTCGCGCGGCTCAAGCTCTTCAAGGGCGGCGTATGGATCGCCGGCCGCAAATCGCCGAACTCCCTGTATGATCCGAAGATCGCGAGTTCCGAGGAAGCGGGCGGGTTCGATCAGGCCGACGCCGACGGATTCATCAGGCTCGCGGGCGTGAGGCTTCGAGCGCTGGCTCGCGTGGGCACCAGGAGCTGATCGTCAAATCGATCATCGAAGGACGCATCGAGTTGGGCAAGGTAATCCAGTTCAAGCCGCCGCGAACACAGCCCAAGCTGGTGCCCCGTCCGCGCACGGGAGATTGCGATCGCTGCCATCACAAGATGGACGTCCATATCACCCATCCCGACGGTTCGATGAGTTGTGCGGCGCGCGGATGCACCTGCCAATTGCGGCCCGCCAACTGATGCGGCCTGCTCCGATCGTTTCACAGTGAAAGAGTGAAAGTGCGTCGCCGCCGGAAAAAGAATGCTCAAGCTGCGCCGGTCGGCGCGGCAGCGCGCAGTCTGATCCGCGGAAGATTTGCGCGCGGCCGCATCCCCGAGGTTGAAGCCTTCACCGCGTCGTTGCCCTTCGACCGGCGGCTTTTTCGGCACGATATTCGCGGATCGATCGCGCATGCGCGGATGCTCGAGAAGGCTGGACTGCTCAAGGCTGGCGAGTTGCGTGCAATCGTCGGCGGACTCGAGCGGATCGAAAGCGAAATCGCGGATGGACGCTTCAAGTTCGATATCGCCGATGAAGACATCCACCTGGCGGTCGAGCGCCGGCTGATCGCGCTCGTCGGCGAGCCCGGGCGCAAGCTGCACACCGGGCGTTCGCGCAACGATCAGGTCGCGCTCGACATGCGGCTCTATCTCCGCGACGAGATTGCCGGCCTGATCGCGCTGGTCGCCGGGCTTCGCGCCGTGCTGATTCGGCTCGCCAGGCGCCACGTCGCGACGATCATGCCTGGCTATACGCATTTGCAGCGCGCGCAGCCGGTCACGCTCGCGCATCATTTGCTCGCCTACGTCGAGATGCTTGGCCGGGATCGCGAGCGCTTGGAGCAGTCCGCGGCGCGCACGGCGATCATGCCGCTCGGCGCGGGAGCTTTGGCCGGGACGACGCTGCCGCTGGACCGCCGGATGGTCGCGCGAGCGTTGGGTTTCAGGGCGATCACCGCCAACAGCATGGACGCGGTATCGGATCGCGACTTCGTGGTGGATTTTCTTTCGGCCGCCGCGCTCACGCAGGTGCATCTGTCGCGGATGAGCGAAGAAATGATTCTCTGGACGAGCACGGAGTTCGGGTTCGCCGCGCTGCCCGATGAATTTTCGACTGGCAGTTCGATGATGCCGCAGAAAAAGAATCCTGATCTGCTCGAACTGATCCGCGGCAAGACCGGCCGCGTAATCGGCGATTTGGTCGCTATGCTGACGGTCTTGAAGGGCCTCCCGCTGGCCTATAACTCGGACTTGCAGGAAGACAAGGAACGCGTGTTCGACGCGCTCGACGCGCTCAAGCCGGCGCTCGATCTGCTGGCGAAGCTCTGGCCGAAACTGCGGTTTGATACCAAACGCATGCGAGCGGCAGCGGGAGGATTTGCGCTGGCCACGGATCTCGCGGAATACCTGGTCGGTCGTGGCGCTCCGTTTCGCCGGGCGCATGAAATCGTCGGCGCGATAGTCCGCGAGACGGCGCAAGCGGGCAGGACGCTCGAGGACCTGAGCACCGCGGAGTTGAGACGGTATTCCAGCGCGTTTGGCGCCGACGCAATCGCGATTCTTCGAGCTGAGAACTCGGTCGCCCGGCGTACGATCGAAGGCGGTCCGGCGCCGTCCACAGTCAAGCGCCGCCTCAAGGAGCTCGGACGTCGATGAACCGGGAAGCCAGCCGCGCGAAGTGGTTGACGTTTGCGCTCATGATTGCCGCGCTTGCAAGCGCGGTGTTCCTTGGATGCGGCGTGAAATCACCGCCAATACCACCGGATGCGGCGCGTCCCCAGAAAATCCTCGGCCTTCAGGCTGCCAATGCCAAAGATGGAATTCGGCTGACCTGGGGCCGACCCGAGACCTACGCCGGCGGCCAAAAGATGCGCGACCTGGGCGGCTTTACAATCTCGCGCGCCGAAGAGGGTAAGCCTGTCGAGAAGATTGGCGACATCCAGGTGTATGATGAAGGGCGATACCAGGTACAACACACTTTCACGTTCATCGACGGCGCGACCATTCGGGGCCAGACCTATCATTACCAGGTGACATCCAGCACCACCGACGGTTACGTCAGCGAACCGTCGAACGATGTGACGATCGTGCGCAAGGCTGCATCGGCTCCGCCCAACCCGGAAAATTTCGTGGTGCCCACGCCAGTGCCGCTTCGATAATACCGGGCGCGCGCGGAACTACGGCGAGCGTCCGTTTATTCGCCGGGCTGCGCTATGATAAAAACCAACCTTTACCGAATCGCACCGCCGCCGAGCGAGCGAAGCAGCAGCGTAACCGACGCCACATCGCAATGAACTACTTCGAATACCGCAACGATCAGCTTTATGCTGAGGATGTGCCGATCGCCGATTTAGCGCGCCGAATCAACACGCCTTTTTTCGTATATAGCGTGCGCACGCTCAGGCGGCATTTCCGGGTCTTCGACGAGGCCTTTGCCGGCACCGACCATTTGGTCTGCTACGCGATGAAGGCGCTCTCGAATCTGAGCATTCTGAAATTGTTCGCCTCGATGGGCGCGGGATTCGATATCGTCTCCGTCGGCGAGCTGATGCGATGCCTGCGAATCGGTGCGGACCCCCGCAAGATTGTCTTCTCCGGCGTCGGCAAGACTGACGAGGAGATCGCGGCTGCGCTCGAAGCCGGCATCCTGATGATCAACGTCGAGTCGCGCCCGGAACTGCATCGCGTGGCCGAGGTCGCGGGCCGGATGAAGCATCGCGCACCAGTCAGCCTGCGCGTGAATCCCGATCTCGATCCGGGCACGCATCCGCACATCTCCACCGGCCATCGCGACAGCAAGTTTGGTGTACCGCTCTCGCAGGTCGACGAATACTACGCGGAAGCGAGCGCGCTGGCGCAACTTGAAATCGTCGGTCTGAGCACGCACATCGGCTCGCAGATAACCGATATGGCGCCGTTTGCCGAAGCGGGACAGAAGGTTGCCGCGATTGTCGGGCGGCTCCGCAGCGCCGGAATCGCGCTCAAGTATCTGGATCTTGGCGGCGGTCTAGGAATCCCCTATCAGGAGCAGCCGCCGTTGCCCTCGGAATACGCGCGCGCTCTGCTGAAGCCGATCGCGGGTCTTGGACTCAAGATAATCACCGAGCCGGGACGTGTTATGGTCGGCAACGCCGGTGTGTTCGTGACGCGAGTCCTCTATAACAAGGAGACCGACGTGAAGCGCTTCGTCGTTATCGACGGCGCGATGAACGATTTGATTCGCCCCGTGCTTTACCAGGCATATCACGCAATCGTTCCCGTCGATCGCCGGAGGCCCGGCAAGACCGTGACGGCGGACATCGTCGGTCCGGTCTGCGAGAGCGGTGATTTCCTGGCGCGCGAGCGTGAGATGGCTGAGCCCGCGGAGGGCGACTTGCTTGCAGTGATGAGCGCCGGCGCTTATGGCTTCGTCATGTCGTCGAACTACAATAGTCGCCCGCGCGCACCCGAGGTTCTGGTCGATGGCGCCGACGTGCACGTGATTCGCGAGCGCGAGAGCTTCGAGGACCTGATCCGCGGCGAACATGTAGTTACCCTCAAGCAGGCGTGAGAGCGGACAAAGGCGATGCCAACGCTCGAATTCACCAAGATGCACGGATGCGGCAACGACTATATCTACATCGTTGCTTTGCGCGCGCGTCCCGCCGATCCGTCCGCACTTGCGGTCAAACTCTCCGACCGCCACTTTGGCGTAGGCGGTGACGGTTTGATCATGCTCGCGCCGTCAAGCAACGCCGATATACGAATGGAGATGTACAACGCGGACGGAAGCCGCGGCCGCATGTGTGGCAACGGAATCCGATGCCTTGCGCGGCTCGCCTTTGAGCGCGGCCTGGTGCGCGCAAATCCCATGGTTGTGGAGACCGACGCCGGGCTCAAGACGGTCGAATTGCGGCTGGAAGGCCGCCGCGTAGTCGGCGCGACGGTCGATATGGGCGAGCCGATTCTCGAGGGCCGCGACATCCCGGTCGATGCCGTCGGCCGAATTATAGACTATCCACTGGATGTCGCAGGCATGAGCGAGTCGATCACGGCGGTATCGATGGGCAATCCGCATTGCGTCGTGTTCGTTGCCGATGACGGTGTATTCAAACTGCAGGATCGTGATTTCGCGGAGCTTGGCCGCAAATTCGAGCATCATCCGTTCTTTCCCCGCGGCGTAAATACCGAGTTCGTCAGGGCCGTCTCGCGCCGCAATCTCAGGATGCGCGTGTGGGAGCGCGGCTCGGGCGAGACTTGGGCCTGCGGCACCGGAGCATGCGCGGCGCTGGTCGCGGCGGTTCTGACAAATCACTCCGAGCGGACCGCGACGGTAGAGTTGCGAGGCGGCAATCTTGGAATCGAATGGCGCGCCGACGGAGCCGATGCGAATCACGTCTTCATGACCGGCGACGCCGTCGAGGTTTTTCATGGCGAGGTCGAGATAGGCGCGGACGAGATGGTCCCGGTGAGTTGAATAAGGCAGGAGGCTTCGAACGATGTTCAATGGCGCACTGACTGCTCTCGTAACGCCATTTCGCGACGGCGAGGTGGACGCGCCAAAGTTGCGCGACTTTATCGAATGGCAGATTCAGAGCGGAATCGACGGGCTGGTCCCGTGCGGCTCGACAGGGGAAGCCGCCACGCTCACGCACGCCGAGCATGACAGCGTGATCAAGCTCACGATCGAGCAGGCGCGAAAGCGGGTCCCGGTAATTGCGGGCACCGGCTCGAACTCGACTGCGGAAGCAATTCGGCTGACCGCGGCTGCGCGCGAAATGGGCGCGGACGGCGCGCTGTTGCTATCGCCCTATTACAACAAGCCCACCCAGGACGGGATCTTCAGGCACTATAAGATGATCGCGGCGAGCGTGGATCTCCCGCTGTTCGTGTACAACATCCCCAGTCGCACGGCCTCGAACATCGCGCCCGAGACCTTTGCCCGACTCAGCGAAATCAAGAACATCATTGGCATCAAGGAGGCGTCGGGCTCGATGGACCAGTCGTCGGATATCCTCAAGCTGTGCGGCGACCGGCTCGCGATTTTTTCCGGCGACGACGGCTTGACGCTGCCGCTGATCGCGCTCGGCGCCAAGGGTGTGATCTCGACGTGCGGCAACGTGGTTCCGCGCGAGATGCACGATCTTGCGGCCGCCGCGCTCGGCGGTGATTTCGTGAAGGCGCGCGAGATCCATTACCGATTGATCCCGCTGATGCGTGCGCTGTTCGTCGAAACGAATCCGATTCCCGTCAAGCAGGCGCTCGCGTTCATGGGCAAGTGCGCCAACGAGTTGCGGATGCCGTTGGTAACGATGACCGCAGGCCCCGCGGAGAAGTTGCGCATCGCGATGAAGGAACTCCGCCTCGTCTGATCGCGTATTGATCATGGCTGAGCCCTACTACAAGCAGCACTGGGTCGATATCGACTCAGACCGCCACAGCGCATACGACAAGATCCTTGCGTTTCACCCCACGATGGAGCCGCTTCTGCGTCCGCTTGATCTTAAATCAGGTCTGCGCGTGCTCGATGTTGGCTCCGGACCCGGCCACACCACTCTCGAACTTGCCCGGCGCGTCGCACCTGGCGGGAAGGTGACCGGTGTGGATATCAACGCTCAGTTCGTCGAGCGATCGGGCGCTCGCGCACGCGAAGCAAATCTGGCAGCGGAGTTCGTGCAAAGCGCCTTTCCGCCGCTCCCGTTTCCAGGCGCCTCATTCGACCGTGTCTGGTGCAAAAATGTTCTTGAATATGTCGATTCCGCAGCCGATACTGTCGCGGAAATGGCGCGCGTGACGGCGCCGGGCGGGGTCGTCGTTGCGGTGGACAGCGACTGGGACATGCTTGCGCTAGATATCGGTCCCGCAGCGCGCGAGCGCAGCGATCGAATCCTAGCCGCATCGAAGACGATTGCGATCAAGGAACCGCAGATTGGACGCCAGCTCTACCGGCTGTTTCGCGCGGCCGGTCTTGGCGACGTGAAAGTTGAAATTCACGCCGGTGCGGACACTGCCGGACGCTCAATTCCGATGCTGAAGGCCAGTTTCGCGCGGTATGCGCGCGACTCCGGCAAGATCGCAGCAGCCGAGGTCGAGCGATGGTTCGCCGACATCGATCGCGCCGTCGCAGAAGGATCGTTTCTGTTCGTATTGCCGCAGTTCGTGGTGCGCGGAGTCAGGAACCAGGCGCGCGACGGCGGCGACGCGGCCGCGGATTAATCGCAGGAGAACAAAATGGCTCCGGCATGGCTTGCCTTCTTCGATGCACTGTTGTCGATCTCGCTGATCGCGGCAGGAATTGTTGGCGCGCACTTCTACCTGATTGACCCGTTCATGGGTTTCCAGTTGTTCGCGCTCGGGTTTCTGCTGAGCATCATGGGAGCACTAATCGGGCTCCTCGCCATTTTCATGACGCGCAAGCCTCAACTGCGAGCCGGGCGCAATCGGGCATTGGTCGGCACGGTAATTTGCCTGCTGATCGCGCTGCCGTTGATCGTGACCGTGCTGCGCGGCTCCAAGTATCCGCCCATCAACGACATCACGACCGATTTCGATAATCCGCCCGAGTTTGTTTTCGCCCAAAGGCTCCAGCATGAAGCGGGACGCGACATGAAGTACGACAAGGCGAAGTACGCGGATAGGCAGCAGGCGGGCTACGGAACGATCGGTCCGATCAAGGAGCGCCTCGAACCGTCGGCGGAATTCGAGCGCGTGACAGAGGTGGCCCAAGCCGTGCCTACGTGGAAGATTACCTATTCCGATCCGGCCAGGAATACACTCGAGGTCGTCGCGACTTCGCGGCTGTTTCATTTCCACGATGATGTCGTGATCCAGATTCGGCCGACTCCCGACGGCGCAAGCCTGATCGAGATGCGCTCGAAATCGCGCGACGGGATCGGCGATTTCGGCGTCAACGCCAGGCGTATACGGGGTTTCTTCGATCGCGTCGCACTCGCCCGCGGCAAGGTCAACGATCAAGAGGAACTACCGTAAGGGCGCGAACGAATCTGCGCTATTGCTTGAGCGCGCGAATCGTCCGCATCACGGCGGCGTTGCGATCTTCATTGACCGGATTCGTGAACACGATCGCAGTGCCAATTCCCGGCGCGCATAGCTCCTGCAGTCGCTCGCGAACGCGCGCTTCCGAGCCGACCAGCAGCGTCGCATCGATCAGCTCGTTGCTGACCGCCTCGATGGCCGCGTCGCCGTCCCGCCCCGCTGCGCGAATAGCTGCGATTTCCCGCTCGAATCCCGAATGCGCCATCATGTTGCCGTAAAACTTCAGTGCGCCGTAGCGTGACAGGAGCTTGCGCGCGGGACGACGCGCGGCTTCGAGATCGTCCGAAATAAACGCGGTGGCGAATAGCGCAGCCTCGATCTGTTTGGGATCGCGGCCGCCGATCCGTGCGCCCTCGGCCAACTCGCCGAGCGCTTCCTTGACCCGCGCCGGCGGAAAGAAGTTGAAGATGACGCCGTCTCCGATTTCGCCCGCCAGCTTCACCATCGGGCGCGATACCCCCGCCAGATAAAGTGGCAGCTTCGCGCTGACGCGCGGCCCGGTCTTGCCCCCTTCGAGCGCGGCGCGAAGAATCTTCACGGTTTCGCGCATCCTGGTCAGCGGTATTCCCATTTCGATTCCCAGCGCGGAATTGCTCTCGCGATGGCCTGTGCCGAGACCGAGGATAAATCGTCCGCCGGTGAATTCCTGGACCGCAGCGGCTTCATTGGCGAGCAGATTCGGATGGCGCAAGTAGATGTTCGCGATCGCAGTGCCGAGTTTGATTCGCTTGGTGTGAAGTCCGAGCGCGAGCGAGCACGCAATCGAGTCGTTGTTCGCCTCGGTCATGAAGACGCCCGAAAAGCCCGCGTCCTCCGCCGCTCGCGACCATTCGATCAGGCGAGCCGGCGGGCTATCGGGAAGTATTGTGCAAGCAAGTGCAGTTTTGGCCATGATGAATTTTCCTTGAGTTGGGGTGACACTTTCATCAAGCAGCAGTTTCCGTCAAGCCGTGTGCCCGCCGGAACCGGGGCGTTGTGCCGCCGAGCCCAGGATTAGTCGGGTCCGCTGGACTTTTTGGGCTGTGGCATCGTACAGATATGCGGATTGCCAACGATGGGGCCGCTTTTCCCGGGTCACATCTCAACCTGGAGGACGAATGCGATGAAACGAATTGCTGTGGCATTAATCGCGACAAGTATGCTGATGACTGCGGTGAGTGTGGGATTCGCAAAAGATCTTTCTACGGTCGGGATCGAAGAGGCGTTCATTGATGCGGTCGGGACCTGCGGCCCGTCGAGCGGTGTGGCGGGCTCGCTTGGCAAGAGCGACGATCCGCAGGTGAAGATTGCGCTTCGCAACGCATTGATTACTGAAGCTGCCGACGACGCCGCCGCTGTCGCGGGCACCAACAAGACTCACAGCGACTGCATCAGGAAGGATCTCACCTCGCGCGGAATGTCTGACAGCGATATGGCCGTGCTGCCCTATTGCGTTAAGCACGACTGGCCGGATCCGTTCACCAGCCTCGGTGTGTGCGTGAAGAGTCACAGCCGTCTCGAGGGCGCGCTGAAGAAGTAGTCGCGTACATAGTTTGCTGAATGACGATTCGAATACCGGCGCGCTCCATCGCGGAGCGCGCCGATGCATCGTAGTCCACGGCGCGCTCTTTCCCGAACGTGCCGACAACTGATAGTTGATCTCCGATGCAATCCGGGCTTAGTCGCCGCAGATCCTGCGAGGTCGTGCTTCAGATAAGTGGGCTGGTGGCCGTCGCATCTCTCATCGCCGGATGCGCAAGCGAGGCGCGAAAACTGCCAATCAGCTACGTCCCGCAGCAAAACGTGCAGGCAATTAAGGGCGCTGGCGCGGTTCCGGTAGAAGTCACAGTTGAGGATCTACAGCCCGACGAATACTGGTCGACCTGGGATGCGCTCAACCCGTTCGCGGACGAAGCCACAATACGATTCCACGTCGATGATGCCGCGGACACCGTGAAGGGGGCAGCGGAGACCGAATTGAGAGCGCGGGGATTCAAGATCGCTGCCGATGGCGCATTGGTCGCTATCCAGCTCGATCGATTCGCGGCACAGATGACGGAAAGCGGCGGCGCGTGGAAGGGAGTCACGGCGACTGTGCGAGGTTATCTTTCGATGCGGGTCCAAGTACGGTCGCAGACCGGCAAGGTGCTGTTTTCAAGAAAGGTCGGAGCTGAAGCCGAACCGATTAGCAGAACGCTTTCGAAGCTCGGGCGCCATCCCGTCACGCACATGCTTCAAGCATCGCTCGCAGAAACGTTCAAGGGACTATTTGCTGATCCCGCGTTTACGGCTGCGATCCTCGCTGCACGTCAGCCGGCTCCCGCCAAGCCTGGCGTCAGGACAGCCCGTATCTCCGGCGCTTTCGCCACAATCTCGCGACGTTGATTTTCTGCCTCCTTCCACCCCGCCTTGGGTGGCGATGCCACTCCAGCTATGATCGGCTTGTCTGGATGCAGCCATGATCGCAATCGTCGATTACAAAGCCGGCAACCTCACCAGCGTTCAGCGGGCGCTCGAATTCCTCGGCCATCAATCCGAGATAACCGATCGCGCCGAGCGCATCGTCGCCGCCGATCGCGTGATCCTGCCGGGAGTCGGAGCCGCCGGCGCCACGATGGAAAATCTGCGCGCGCTCGGACTCGTCAAGGTTCTCCGCAACGAGGTAGCCCGCGCCGGCAAGCCATTCCTGGGCATCTGCATCGGCATCCAGGTGCTGCTCGATCGCAGCGAAGAGAACGACGCCGATTGCCTCGGCATTATCGCCGGCCGCGTGGTGCGCTATCCGCGCTCGATTGACGGCCGTCCGCTCAAGGTCCCGCAAATCGGATGGAACCGCGTGCGCCAGACGCGGCCTCATCGAGTCTTCGCCGGCGTGCCCGACAATACGCACTTCTATTTCGTCAATTCGTATTATCCGATTCCCGACGATCCCTCGACGGCGATTGCCGCTTCCGACTACGGCATTCCGTTCACCGCGGCGGTCGCGCGCGACAACGTACTCGCGACTCAATTCCATCTCGAAAAGAGCGGCGCAGCCGGTCTCAAACTGCTGGACAACTTCTGCCGGCTGAGTTGCTGACGATGCTCGCGAAACGAATCATCCCGTGCCTCGATGTGCGCGACGGGAAAGTCACCAAGGGCGTGCGCTTCCTCAAAAACATCGACGTGGGCGATCCGGTCGCGATGGCGCGCTACTACTACAATGAGGGCGCCGACGAGATCGTCTTCTACGATATCACCGCATCCAACGAGCGCCGCGGCATCATGCTCGACGTGGTGCGCGCGGTGGCGCGCGAAATTTTCATTCCCTTCAGCGTCGGCGGCGGACTTCGCACCCTCGAAGACATGCGCGCTGTTCTGCTCGCGGGCGCCGAGAAAGTCTCGATCGACTCGGGCGCGGTCCGCAATCCCGCGCTTATCGCCGAGGGCGCGCGCGCGTTCGGCAGCCAATGCGTAGTGCTCTCGATGCAAGTGAAAAAAACGGGTGCTCGTCCCGAGGTGCCGACCGGTTACGAAGTCGTGATCGACGGCGGGCGCCAGCCCACCGGCCGCGACGCGCTGGCATGGTCGCTCGAGGGCGAGCGGCTTGGCGCCGGTGAGCTGTGCATCAACTCGATCGATCGGGACGGCACCAAGCTCGGCTACGATCTCGAAATCACGCGCCGCATCAGCGAAGCAGTTTCGATCCCCGTGATCGCGTCAGGTGGCGCCGGCGAACCCGCTCATTTGCGCGACGCGTTCACCACCGGCCTCGCCGACGCCGCTATCGTCGCATCGATCGTTCACTATGGAGAGCATCCGATACCCGCGCTGAAGTCGTATCTCAAACGCAACGGCGTCGAGATTCGCGACGCCGTCACCGTCGATCTGGCCCCGCCATGAAAATTGCGTTCGTAGTTTCGGAGTTCAACTCCGAGGTGACCACGGCGATGGAAGAGCGGGCGCGCCGGCACGCCGAGTCGCTCGGAGTGGAGGTCGCGCGCGTGGTCCGCGTTCCCGGCGTGTACGACATGGGCCCGGTGGTAAAAGCACTGCTGCAGCGCAAGGAAATCGCCGGGGTGGTGATGATCGGCGCGGTGATCAAGGGTGAAACCAATCACGACGAGCTGATCGCGCATGCGATCGCCGGCGCCGGCATCCGGCTCTCGATCGAGTTCGAAAAGCCGGTCGGTCTCGCCATCACCGGCCCCGGCATGACCGACGATCAGGCCGTCGCGCGAATCGACAACGCCAAAAGCGGCGTCGAGGCGGTGGTCCGCGTCGCTCGCGCGCTCAAGGAAATTCGCGGTTAGCTCGAAAGCGCTCCACAGGTGTTGAGAAACCGTTGCGCTTGTCGTTGAGAGCGTGCGCCCGACTGCCTATACTCTTCGACGTTGGGATTGAAGATGGTAGAGGCGGGCGGCGGAGGCAAAACTTTTTCCACGCGCACGGCTGCGAGAATTCTCGCGGTCACTCCCGAGCGTATTCGCTACTGGGTCAAGCGCAACCTGGTGCGCCCGCTGAATTCAGGCGGCCGCAAGTATCGTTTTGCGTTCAACGATCTGCTCGAGATGCGCATGGCCAAGGAACTGATCGGCAGCCGCCAGCATATCGATCCGATCCAGCGATGTATCGAGCGGGTGCGCGCGCTGGTCGATCCGGAGCGCTCAGTCACCTCGCTGAAACTCGTCAATGACGAAGGCCGCATCGTCGTGCGCGACGGTCCCTCGCTGATCGAGGCGGAGACGGGACAGTTGCTGCTCGACTTCGACCGCAGCTATCAGCCCGGCAAGGTCGAGGACGGTTTCGGTCCCGCCCGCGTGCGCGAGCGCTTCGAGGAGGCGCGCCGAGTCGCCGACGAAGATCCGCTGCGCGCGCTCACCATCTACAGCGAGCTGGTCGGCCGCGAGCCCGGCAACTTCGAGGCGCATCTGCGCCTAGCCGCAATGCTGGAACGCGAGGGCGACCTCGGCGGCGCGCTGCGTCATCTGCTGGGCGCGGCCGCGATCGTTCCCGCCAGCGCCGACGTGCACCTGAAGCTCGGCCTGCTCTACCGCAAAAAGGACGAGCATCAGAATGCGCTGCGAAGTTTTTTGCGCACGCTGGAATGCGATCCCGCCAACGTCGAGGCCCATCGCAACGCCGCCGAGGTGTACGAAACGATGGGCCGCAAACGCGAGTCGCAGCGCCATCTGAGCGCGATGCGTCGTTTGATCAAAGGCGACTGACAGGGGTGACCCCTGTACCGCACGGCTGAGCCCTGCACCCAGTATTAAGGCCGCCCGCCGTTGGCGGGCGCGGCCCCTGCTGACGTCTTAATAATGCGCTGCCGTCGCCACGGCCAGGGGCTGCGGCCCCTGCACCCGCATCGAGAAGACGCGAAAATCTGCGCAGCGCATCTTTTCGCGACTACGCTATGGCAGGGCTGAGCCCTGCACCCAATGTTAAGGCCGCCCGCCGTTGGCGGGCGCAGCCACTGCAAACGTCTTAATACTGGCCTCCCGTGCCAACGGGTCTTAATACTGACCAGCCGTGCCAACGGCCAGGGGTGACCCCTGCACCCGATAGCAGGAAAGGATGCGGGCTTCGCCCTATTAGAAGGGTTAAGGAGGATTTACCCCGCTCGCGCGTGTGCGAGCGCTTCTATCAAAAGAAGTAGGATTTGAAATCCTTCGTCCGGTCGCTGGCGACACGCCTGCGGCAGATGACCGACGCCATCTGACCGATTCACCGCTCACCACTGTTCGGAATTGCTCCTGGAGCATACGCTGACGGGACGATACCGCGCGGAGCAAAATCGAGGCGAGCGGCATGATCGGACTACGAGAAGCACAGCTACCGGCGGATGCAGACGCAATTGCACAACTGGACACGAGTTATTCTACAGACGCCATCTATGCGGTCGATCAGAGCTCGACTGGGATCCTGCTACGAGAAGTTAAACTGGCCCATCCGCTCACCAAGCTATTTCCCTTGGACGACTTGAAAAACGAAACCCGGCCGTGGGATTTTGCTCAACTTGCGGTCGATGACGAGCGCGTGTGTGGATTCGCGGCGGCAGGTTATCAGCCATGGAACCGTCGGCTCATCCTTTGGCATCTCTATGTTGACCGGCCATATCGGAACCGCGGGATAGCACGCTCGTTGGTGGATAGCGTCGCGCAGCACGGCTTGCAGAGAGGCGCGCTTAATCTTTGGCTTGAAACCAGCAATTTAAATTTGCCCGGTATCCGCGCCTATCGACGATTGAGATTTGAGTTGTGCGGGGCAGACACAACGCTTTATTTCGGAACGCTCGCCGCGAGCGAACAGGCGCTGTTCTTCGCTAAAGCACTTGTTCCTTAGACCTTGCGGCCCTCGCTGACGGACCAGCCGACTATGCGGCGGCCTGATTGCCCCAAGCTCTCCAGCCTTCACGCCGGCCACGGGTGAATAGTTCAAGCTTGGGCAGTGCCGGGTACATGCGCTCAATCATTTCGTAGAGGAGTTGGGGCTTTTCACTTTTTCACTCATGCTCGGGGGGCGTGTTGAATCAGCGCGACGCGCGGCGATAAGCTCGCTCCTATGCCGCGCGATTCGCTCAAGCCAATCGACATCCTGCGCCACGAGCTGAAAGCGCTGCGCTTCATCCTCGACAACTTTCACTCGGGCAAACTCGGCGCGGGCGGCCTTCCGCCGCGCGAGGATTTCCAATCCGCGCAGGGCCGCATGCTCTACGATTCGATCGTCAAATCTCCCGACCGCCAGGCCGCCGAGCGCGCGATTGCAAAGCTCGAACTCGACGACGTTGACATCGATTCGTTCCTGCACCTGAGCGGCGAGCATTACTACACCTACCCGGCGCTGGTCCGTCAGCGCGCGGCGGCGATTCGCACGGGCAAGCTCACGGTCGAAGGCAGGTGAGTTCTTCGATCCCCAAAGAGATCCATCTGCTGCTCGATTCCGCGGGCGCGCTGATCGTGTTTCAGGAAAAAGGCGCACCGTGGGCCGGCGTGCTCGCGTTCTCCAGCGAGGAACAGGCGCGCGAGTTCTGCCGCATCAGCAATCTCGACGCCGCCGAGGTCGCCGCGATTTCGACCGGCGATCCCCAGGCCGTCGCCGGTCTCGTCACCTCGATCAAGCGCCGCGCCATCCGCAACCTGCTGCTCGATCTCGACTACAAGACTGGCGCCTGCACGCAAATCGACTTCGCAGGCGACTCTTTCGGCGACCCGATTGCCCGCCAACTGACGCCACGAGGCAAGCACTGACTACGCAGCGCAATTTATCTGCGGTCCGCTCACTGAAAAACGGCGCCGCGACGCCGCGCCAATTCACTCCGCCCGTTCATCACTAAAGCTGTTGCAAAAATCCGGATGTATCCTTGGCGGGTCAGTCGGCGGGTGCCGCCTCGATGATAGAGACTAGATCTCCGGGAACGTGGATAATGCGCTCACAGTTGAGGCCGCCGCTCGCCAGCAAGTGTTTCCACTCGGTAGCACTGCGTTCTTTTCCTCCAGTGACAACCAGCATGTTCAGGTCGCTCATCAATCGCTGCTCGAGATCAAGGTCGGCATGATCGATCACATCCGGAAGAAGGAATTCGATCACCAGGACGCGGCCCCCCATGGGCAGACTAGAACGGCAGTGACGAAGGATCCCGGCTGCCGCGCGGTCTTCATAGCCGTGAAGCACATGCTTGAGCATGTAAACGTCCGCTCCGGGCGGGACTTCCTTGGTGAGGTCGGCAGCCACAAGCCTGCACCGTCCGACGAACCCGGAGCTCTCGAAGTGTGACGCGGCCCTATTAATAGATTCCGGCCGATCCACCAGCACGCCTTGCCCATGGGGAAAAGATTCCAGAACCGCAGTGATCAGCGCACCGCCGCCCCCGCCGAGATCCGCAACCGTACGGTATTTTGAGAAGTCCCAAGCTCGCGCGATGGGCATGTAGTCTTCTGCGGGTGCCGTACCCATGACAGCGCGAAACACGGAGGGAGCATCGGGGGCCTGTGACCATCGCGACGGCACGCCCGGCGGCAAAACCTCTGTTGCCTTCCGTCCAGTCCGGACGCACTCCGTCAGGTACGACCAGTTATCGGCCAGCAGGTCGGCCCAAAACACCACCCCGGCCCACGCCGAATCGGGAACGTCTTTGCGCAGCGGCTTGCCAAACGAGGTTAGAACAAAGCTGGCTGGACGGCACTCAGCGACCACACCGAAACTGGCGAGTGCACGCAGTAGCCGGTACAACGCCGCAGGCTCGGCTCCGCACAGGGTCGCGAGATGGCCCACTGTGCGTTCCTCATCGCCAAGAGCGTCTGCCACACCCAAGCGCGCGGCGGCACAAATGGCGCGGCTGCGAAAGTACCCCATCGCCATCTGTGTCAAGGTCAGATTTTGTCCAGCAACTGCGGTTACCGCCATCTCTATTCCCTATAGATTGCACGGAACAGCCGGTGCAACGGCCATCGCGCATCTCGACCCGATCCGCGAGCAACTGAAGCGCCACGGCTGCGACCTTACGGTCCCGGCGCTCGGCTGAAGAACTACGTGAACATCGCGGCGATGCCTTTCGGCCGCACCGTCTTGCCCGCCGGCTTCATCGAATGCGCCAGCGCCTCGAGCGTGCGCTTGAACTCTTCCATCTCGGCCGCCTGCTTCGCTTCGAACGCCGCCGCGTCGCGCCCCGGCTTGCGCTCGAATGCCTCGCGCTCCGCCCGTCGCCGATTGTAGAAGCCCTCGAAAGTTTCCCGCACCGCCCGGTACATCGCGGTCTTCGGCACGAACGATCCCAGGCATGACGGGCAATGGAACACCACGCCCTGCAAGAACAGGCGATACGGAATCGTCCACGGCTTGTTGCAATCCTTGCAGATGACGGGCACTTCCCACGTGAGCGGATCGAATTCCGCGCGCTGTGGTGGAGTTGCCGCAGCCGCTACCGGCGCTGGCGGTGCCGGCTTGGAGGCGACGGCTGCTGGCGCCGCTGCGGGTTTCGCAGCAGCCGCAGGCGCAGGTGCAGGCTTGGGTGGCTGCGCCGGTGCGGGCGGTGCTGCGGGTTTCGCAGCAGCCTCCGGCGCGGGCTTGGGTGCCTCGGCGGGCGTTGGCGCAGGCCTGGGTGCGACCGCTACGGGTGCTGGCGCCGCCGCTACCGGTGCTGGTGCAGGCGGTGCTGGCGCCACCGCAGATTCCGCGGCAGCGGGCGCGGGCTTGGGTGCCTCGGCCACTGCTTCCGCGCCTGTCGCGCCTGCGCCGGCTGCCGCGGGCGCCTGTTTGCGAAAGCGCGACGGTGGGTCGTCGGGGAACGTATCGTCGGGATGCAACTTGCGCGCGCGCGCGAGCAGCCCGGCTTCGCTCTCCACGTTGGCCGGGTCGGGGATGCAGCAATCTACCGGACATACCGTGGCGCAGGCTTCATGGTCGAAAAAGCCGACGCATTCGGTGCACTTCGACGGCACGATGTAATAGATGTCCTGCGCGATCGCAGGGCTGGTCGCACCGTCGAGATCCCAGGGCGCGCCGCCCGCGTAAATGGCAGTGTTCGGACATTCGGGCTCGCACGCTCCGCAATTGATGCATTCGTCAGTGATCGTCGTCGCCATCTTGTGAACCCCGGTCTATCGACAAAACTGGATTGTGATCGACTTCAACAAAACTCTAACAACGCCGATTTGAGCGGGCAATCGCTCCCCCACTAACGGTTCTAATAGGACACCACGACCTCTCGCTCAGGGTAAACTCCGCTCGCATCGCTCTTAACACTGGGTGCAGGGGTCACCCCTGCCTTTTCGCGGCGAGGTGGTTTTGACTATGCTGGGCGCGAAGCCGCGGTACGCCCGAGCCGAAGCGAAATCACGACCGCAGGAGTGTCTTGCACATGGATCTTCAATTCACGTCGGAAGAAGAAGCATTTCGACTAAAGGTGCGCGGCTGGTTCGCCGAGAACGTGCCGAGCAGTGGACTGTCCGCCGACATCGAGGGCCGCGACGACAAGACCTGGCTCGCCAAGGCCAAGGCCTGGCAGCGGCGACTGTACGAGGCCGGCTACGTCGCGCTGGCATGGCCGAAGGAATACGGCGGGCAGGCGTTGGATCCGGTGCGTCAATCGATCGTCAACGACGAGACGGTCCGGGCCAAGGCGCCGTATCTGGTCGGCGGACTCGGACTGATGATGCTCGGGCCGACGCTTATCACGTGGGGCAGCGAGGAACAGAAGCAGCGCTACCTGCCGAAAATTCTCAGCGCCGAAGAAATCTGGTGCCAGGGTTACTCGGAACCCGGCGCGGGTTCCGACCTCGCGTCGCTGAAGACGCGGGCGGAAATCGTCGGCGATGAGTTCGTCGTCAACGGGCAGAAAGTCTGGACCTCCGGCGCGCAATACGCCGACATGATGTTCTGCCTGGTGCGCACCGACCCCGAAGCGCCCAAGCATCGCGGCATTTCATACATGCTCATCGACATGCGCACGCCGGGAATCAGCGTGCGTCCGCTGGTTCAGATGACCGGCGATCGCGGCTTCAATGAAGTGTTCTTCGACAACGTCCACGTGCCGCGCAAAAATCTGGTCGCCAAGCTCAACGAAGGATGGATCGTCGCCAACGCCACGCTCTTTCACGAGCGCAACATGCTCGGCTCCGCCAGCGGCAGCGAGCAGCGCTTCAATCGGCTGCTCGCACTTGCCAAATCGATCAAGCGCGGCGGCCGTCCGCTCACCGAGGACCCGGTCTTCCGCCAACGGCTCGTGGAGCTGGAGATCCGCGTCGAGGCGATGCGCTATCACGCGCTCCGCCAGCTTACCGATCAGATTCGCGGCAAGAATCCGGGCGTCGAGGCGATGATCAACAAGCTGGTCGGCACCGAGCTGAATCACGACCTCGCCACCGCCGCGATGGAGGCGATGGGCGACTACTCGATGCTCGCGCGCGACGACGAAGCGGTGCTCGATCACGGCTACTGGCCGTACGAGTGGATGTTCTCGCTCGGGCTGGTGATCGGCGGCGGCACGTCGCACATCCAGAAAAATATCATCGCGGAGCGCGGCCTCAAGATGCCCAAGTCGCGCTGAACGTCGCCCGTTGTTTCACGGGAGGTGTCACAGACACACGGCCGCGCCACGGGCGCGGGTAAGGGTGCATCGACGCCAAATTTGGAGAGAGAACAATCATGGATTTCGGACTCAGCGAAGAACAGCAGCAGCTCAAGGAAAGCGCGCGCGCGTTTCTCAGCGGCGAATGCCCTACGGCGTTCGTGCGCAAAATAATGGCCACCGATGACGGCTATCCGCGCGAACTCTACGCCCAGATAGCGAAGCTCGGATGGAGCGGGCTCGTCGTTCCCGAGAAATTCGGCGGCGCGGGACTCGGGATGCTCGACATGGCGATGATTCTGGAAGAGGGCGGCTACGCTGCGATGCCGGGGCCGTTCCTGTTCTCGTCAGTGATTGCGGCCAGCGCGCTCAAACTGGGCGGCTCCGAACAGCTCAACTCGAAATGGCTCACCGCGCTCGCGGAGGGCAAAGCAATCGGCACTGTCGCGGTCGTCGAGCGCGCCGGCAGCATCGATCCGGTTGACATCGCGGCAGTCGCGACGAAAGACGGTGCAGGATGGCGTCTGAACGGGACCAAGATGTTCGCCCCGTATGCCAACGTCGCCGACTTTACCGTCGTCGCCGCCAAAAACAATGCTCGTGAAATTTTTCTGTTCGTCGTCGATGCAAAAGCGCCGGGCGTGACGACTCGTTTGCTCAAGAATCTCGATCTGACGCGGCGCGTCTCGAGCGTGGAACTCGAGGGCGCTCCCGCCGAGCGGCTTGGCGGCGGAACCGATCTCTTCGCGAGACTAATCGACGTCGCCGCCGTTGCCGTCGCTGCCGACTCGCTCGGCGGGACCGAACGCGCGCTCGAGATGGCGGTGGAATACTCCAAAGTCCGCGAGCAGTTCGGCAAACCGATCGGATCGTTCCAGGCGCTCAAGCACGCGGCGGCGGAAATCGTCGCCGACCTGGAACCCGCGCGCGCGATGCTCTGGTACGCCGCCTACGCTCAGGACACCGGCGCCGCAGACGCATCGCGCACGGCTGCGATGGCGAAAGCGCGTCTGTGCGATATTTACAGCCGCGGCACCGACCGCGCGGTTCTGATGCACGGCGGAATCGGTTTCACCTGGGAGCACGATATGCATCTGTGGTTCAAGCGCGCGCGCTTCAACGAGTCGTGCTTCGGCTCGCCCGCGTACCATCGCGAGCGCGTGGCGATTCTCGGCGCGTATTGAGGCAGGGGTGACCCCTGCACCCAATATCAAGGCCGCCCGCCGTTGGCGGGCGCGGCCCCTGCCAACGGTTTAATACTGTGCTGCCGTCGCCACGGCCAGGGGTGGAGCCCTGCACCCGGTGTTTCACTGTTTCACGGCGCGCAGGATGTCGGTCTTGGTCACGATTCCATTCAGAGCGCCGGCGCCGTCCGTCACCAGCAGCATCTGCGCGCCGCGCTCGCGCACCAGCATCCGCAGTGCCTCGCTCAGATCGCTGTCCTCCGTCACGCGAATCGCGCCGCGGTCCGCGAATTCGCCGACGGTGATTTTGTCCCATTCCTCGGGCGCGACCCGGCTGAGGTCGGATACGGAAATCGTCCCCACGACCTGGTCGCCTTCGTACACCGGGAAGAAGGTGTGCCGATGACGGGCCACGACGCTCGCGACGAATTCACGAATCGTTGAGCTGGATTGGACGGAGATTACGCGACGGTGCATCACGTCCCGCACCGTCATCCCGGATAGGTCCGCGAGTTTGGCGGTTTCGTGAAGATGCTGATCGCCGGAAACCGACGCCTCGCCAGAGATTGCATAGGCGACTGCGGCGCCGATGAGGCTCGGGATGATGTAGGAATGGCCGCCGGTGGTTTCCGCGACGAAGACCACTGCCGTGAGCGGAGCTTTGTATCCGGCCGCGATGAACGCCGCCATCCCGACCGCGGCATAGAGGTCGTGCGTCGGCGAGTGAACGACCGATTGCGCGAAGGCGTTGCCGATCGCTCCGCCGACCAGCAACAGCGGCACAAACATCGCACTGACGCCGCCCGAGCCGAGCGAGAAAATCGTCGCGAGCAGCTTCAAGGCGGCGAATGCCAGCAGCACTTCGGTCGGAATCGGATGCCTGAGCACGTAGCGGACGGCTTCGTAGTTGGGGCCGATCGGAATGAGCGGGCCGTTGTAAATGGTCACGAACGCGAGGCCGCACAGCGCGGTGCCGAGTCCGCCGATAGTGAGTTTCAGGGTATGCGGTATCGTCCAGGTTACGAAGAACCCGCGGACGCGGCGAAAGGTGATGTCGAAGACGATTGCGATGAGCCCGATTCCAGCGCCGAGCAGCGCCGACCATGCGACGTCGATCGCCCTGAAGCTGGTGCTGCCCGCGAAACCGAACAACGGCTCGGCGCCGACGATCGACACGAGCGTTGCGTAAGCGACCACCGACGCGATCAGCGACGGCAGCAGCGCTTCGTGCGCGAGGTCGTCCTTGTACGGCATCTCGAGCGCGAACACGATGCCGGTAAGGGGAGCGCGGAAGACCGCCGACATACCCGCCGCTGCGCCGCTGATCAACATGATGCGGCGGTCGCGCGTTTCCAGACCGAAACGGCGCAGCTTGGTCCATAGCCACGATCCGATCGCGCCGCCGCTGTAAATGGCCGGTCCTTCGAGCGCCGCGCTGCCGCCCGAGCCGACGGTGGTCACCGCGGCGAGCAACTTCCACCAGAACGGATGCATGTCGATGTCGCCCTGATGCTCGTGATAGGAGCGAACGATCTCCTCGGTCGAGTGTTCATTGGGGTCCTGGGTGCGAAACTGCATTATCAGCCCCGTCACAAAGAAGCCGGCGACGAGTCCGACCACGATGGCCCAATGATGAGCAAGGTAATAGGGAAGCAGCGCTGCCCAGATGATGCCGAGAATCAGCACGGCGACGGCGGTGATGATGAGGCCGGTCAAGATACCGATGACAGGGGCGACCAGAAGCCATTTCTGGACGTCGCGCGAGTAGGTTGCCGCGAGGTCTTCATTGACCAGAGCGGTGTACTTTCGCAATCGGGGGTGCTTGAAGAAGCTCGAATCCAGGAAGTTCGGCAATATTCCCAATGTTGCGATCCTTTCCCTACCTGGAATCGGCTGGGCGAGTCATTTTGCAATTTTAATGATTAGCACGATGTGTCGGGCGGCCACAGTCGCCGTACATGTGTAGCAAAATTGCCACAAAGAATCCCTTGTCAGATATTGACGAATCGAAGAATCAGCGGCAGTGTGCAGGAAGGGAGTGATGTTCTGCGTCCAAATCGAGGATTTGCGGCTCATCGAGGGTTTCAATAAGCTGCGCAGCATCATACGTCGATAAAACGTGTCGTTCCTCGTCACGTCATGACTCGAAAATAACGCCGAGGGAAATGGCACGGCAATTGGATCATCAGATGATTAGATTACTGTTTGTAGAAAGATTTAACCTGGCTTCGTCCAGGCAAGTTTAGTTGACACGTAATGAAACCGGCCGCCGCGGATTCGTCAGGCGATGGGTGCTTATGAGCGACGAAGAGAAAGAAAAAGAACAAGACAAGGAAACGAGTCTGTTGAATCCCGGGGTCAGGATTTTTCTCGTCGAAGACAACCCGGACCACGTTTTTATCGCGCTCACTGTAATAAGGCAGGTGTTGGGCGACGATATCGAATTGGTGCACGCGTCGAATGCCGACGAGGCATTGCTTTTGATCGCACAGTTCACCGAGCAGGATCGGCCGGATTTGTTTTTGGTGGATTTGCGCCTGCCTGACAACGGCGGCTTCTCCGTGATGCAGGCGGTGCGGGCGAACGAGGCGCTGACGGCGGTGCGGGTGTTCGTTATCACGAGCTCGCTCTACGACCGCGATATTGCGGAGAGCTACCAACTCGGCGCGTCTGCCGTCCTGTGCAAGCCGCTCTCGCGGGCCAAGCTGCGCGACGAGCTGGTGCGCGTGGGCGCACTGCCGCTATCGCAGCGGACGATCGATCCGGCATATCGCCAATAGTCAAGCTTGAGCGCATTCGCACACGGGCCGTGAGTCGCGCAACTCACGGCCCGTTCGATTTTGCAGACTTGACGCTCGCGCCGGCAAATAGGATTCTCGCTGACGATCTGCCCGGCAGCGGACGGGACTTGCATAGCCGCGAAAATCATCGAACAGGAGTTGCCGTGAAACCCTACACATTTGAGCATAGTGACTCGCTGATGGAGCGCGCCAAAAGAGTTGTTCCGGGCGGCATCTACGGCCATCAGGCGCCGCTGCTGCTTACCAAGGGCGCCTACCCGTCATTTTTCGCGCGCGGGGAGGGTTCCCACGTTTGGGACGTCGATGGCAACGAGTACATCGACTACATCTGCTCTTACGGCCCAATCGTGCTCGGCCATCGGCATCCCAAAGTCGAGGAAGCCGCGCGCCGCCAGATGGAACTCGGCAACTGCTTCAACGCGCCGGGGCCGGTGTGGGTCGATCTGGCGGAGCACCTTGTCTCGATCACGCCGTTTGCCGACTGGACGGTGTTCGCGAAAAACGGGTCCGACGTATGCACCTGGGCGACTGAAGTCGCGCGTCAAGCGACGGGGCGGCCGAAGATCGCAATGTGCTCCGGCGCATACCACGGCACCGATGCATGGTGCACGCCGCTTCCCGGCGGAGTGACGCCGGAAGACCGCGCGAACATGGTTTATTTTCGATTCAACGATATCGAGAGCCTGCGCCATGCGGTCGAGGAAAACCGCGGCAAGATCGCGGGCGTAATCCTGTCACCGTTCAAGCACGACGCCGGACACGACTCGGAATTGCCGGTGGAAGGATTTATGTCCGGGGTGCGGAAAATCTGCGACGACAATGGAATCGTCTTCATCCTGGACGACGTTCGCGCCGGCTTTCGCCTGCATATGGGCGGCTCAGGCGAGTTGTTCGGAGTGCGCCCGGACCTCACGACTTACTGCAAGGCGATCGCCAACGGCTATCCGCTCGCCGCATGTCTTGGGCGCGACAGCCTGAAGCAGGCAGCGCAGGAAGTGTTCTTTACGGGATCGTACTTCACCAGCGCCGTGCCGATGGCGGCGAGCCTGGCGAATCTCAAGGAGCTGGCGGCGGGTGGCGGAATCGAGAGGATGCGCGCGATTGGCGAGAAGCTGCGCACCGGTCTGCTCGCGCAGGCACGTAGCGCCGGACTCGAGGTGACGTACTCCGGACCGCCGGCGATGCCGTACATGACGTTCAAGGCCGACGCGGGCCATCACGATCGCGCCAAGGTTTTCTGCGGCGCATGCGCGCGCAGCGGAGTGTACGTCGCGCCGCGTCACAACTGGTTCATCTCGGCCGCGCATACCGATCGCGACATCGAGCAGACCCTGGACGTCACCGAGCGAGCGTTCGAGGCGGTGCGCAAGCAATTCGGCGCATAGCCGGTCGCGGGAACATCGGTTACGACCGTATACGTTCCAGAAGGATGACCGGTATTTGGCGGGTGGTGTTCTTCTGGTAGCCGACAAAGGCGGGCATCACCTTGGCCTGCGCGTTGAACAAGCGCTCGCGCTCGGGGCCAGCGGTAATGACAGCCTTAGCCTGGAAGCGTTCGATACCCAGCTCTATCGTTGGGGTAGGGTGAGCCTTGAGGTTGTGGTACCAGGCGGGATGATTCGGCGCACCGGCCTTCGACGCGATTATGACGATTCTATCGCCGTCCTTGGTGTACACGAGCGGCGTGGTATAGGGACGGCCGCTCTTCGCGCCGGTCGTGGTCAGCAGAAGGAGTGGCGCGCCGACGAACGGGCCGCTCAGAACCTTGCCGCCGTTGGCGCGAAACTCCTCGATTAGTTTCTGGTTGAACTCGCGCATTGCATTCACGTTGAACTCAGGCATGGTGCTCTCCTTTCTTCCGAGATTAACGACACAGGAGCGAGCGCGGGCTTCTGTGTCAAGTGACGGCTGCACCGTCACCCGCGCCGGAGGCGCGGCGGTGTGGCGAGGGAATCTTAATCGCGCCTGAATTTGGCCTGGCGTTCGGCCTCGAGCTTGTCAGCCGCCTCGCGCGATGGACGCTCGGGCATCCATCCCTTGGTGTAGTCGGTATCCTCCCAGGATCGATCGTTGGGATCCCAGACATAGGGCAACTCGACGATTGTCCCGGGAGAACTGATGGCGGCGAACGCGCGCATCGCGTTGCTCACGATCCGGCGCTGCAATTCGGGTTGGCCGGGCGGGCCGGTCTGATGACCCAGGGGAAAATTGACGAACACCGCGCGCGGCGGTTTTACCGAGCGGGTGATGTCGAGCGCCGAGGTCATGCAGAGTGTGGGAATTCCCGCTTCTTCCACCGCGCGTGCGATCAGTCCAACGGACTGATGGCAGACGGGTCATGCAGGGACGAGAAAGAAGGCGTCGGCGTGGGCGCGTTTGAGCTCGTCAACGATTTGCGGAGCAAGTTCCTCGTGGACCTTGCGCGCCGAATAAATTCCGCCCATGAAGCTGAACGCGGGATCGACGAGTGTGCCGATCACGCCGGCCGCTTCGAGCTCGCGCATCCGCTCGAGCGGGAAGACGCAGTTGGCGTCGCGCTCGGCGTCGCCGGTGGGATAGCCGAAGTGCCACACGCTGAGTTCGTCGGGTCGGGCGTCAATGGGGATGCGGCGATACGACGCGTCCTCGCGATGGAAGCGCGGCTGATCGCGATACATGATCCCGCCCGAACTGATCATGGCGACCCTGCACTCGGAGACCGGCTTGGTCAGCGGCGTGAAGGGCGCCGATTCGTTTTTGACCCATCGGTAGGGAGTAAAATCGCTGTAGAGATCGCGAGTGCGTGGAATGTATGCGACCGGCATGGCGTTTCACTCTTTCACTTTTTCACACTCTCGGTCTACGGCGGCGCCGAAGGCGCTACTTCAAGCGTGATAACACCTCGGCGCCGAACCTGTCGAGCGAGCGCCGAGCCTTGGCGGGATCGAGTCCCGGCAACTGCATCACGACGATCAACTCGGTGATCGGAGTCGAAGCGAGTACTTGCTCGAGCTTTGCGGCGACGTCGGAGGCCGTTCCGAGCACGCTGGTGCGTCTAAGCCGGTCCGGGTCGGGACGAATCAGCACCTTGCTCTGGTCGGTGGTGCCGGCGGCAGCCGAGAGCCATCGCCCGTAAAGCTCGGCCTGGTACATGAGCGCGTCGCGGGTGTCGCGCCACGCCTGTTCCTCGCTGTCGGCGACGTAAACCACGCGGCTGTTGACGATACTGTAGCGGGCGGGATCCTTGCCGGCGGCTTTGAGCGCCTCGAGATAGATGCCGACTTCCCTGCGCCCGCCGACGCATGCGAACGACAGATCGAGCTCGGCGGCGCGCGCAATCGCTTTGCGCGCGCCGGCGCCCCACAGCAGCTCGGGATGCGGCTGAGTTACGGGCCGCGGCAGCACGCGCACGTCGCGGAACTTGAAATGCCTACCGTCGAAACTGAATCGCTCGCCGCTCCATGCCAGCTTGAGAATCTCGATGGTCTCGAGCGTGCGGCTGAGTCGCTGCGCGCGCGGCACGCCGAAGCCCTCGAACTCTTCGGCCCGGTAGCCCAGGCCAATTCCGAGCCGGAGCCGGCCGCCCGAGACTACATCGACGAACGCCGCGTCCTCGGCAAGCTTCAGCGGGTGATAAAACGGCGCGAGCAGGACGAAGGTGCCGATGGCAATGCGGGATGTGCGCGCCGCGATGGCAGCCGCCGCGGGCATCAGTGCGGGCAGGTAGCCGTCGTCGGTGAAATGATGCTCGGTGAGCCAGATGGAATCGAAGCCGAGCTGTTCGGCGATCTCTGCCTGTGCGAGCGATTCGCGGTACAGATCGCGAAACGACAGCGCTGAGCCCGGAGGATTGCGGAAATCGAGCTGATAACCAAGTTTCACCTTGCGCACGATTCACCTTTTTCAGCGACTTTCCACTACCGTTACCCCATTTCGCCTGCGCGATCCTTCTCACCGCCACGGGCGAACGTACCGACCAAAGCTGAGATGAGCACAAGCGTGCAAAGAGCCTGCCCTGCCGTCGCCACGGCTCAACGCGCGGCGAGACCGCCGTCAACAATCAATTCCGTGCCGGTGACATAGGACGCGTCGTCGGAGAGCAGAAAGACGATCGCATTTGCGATCTCCCACGGCGTGCCCTGCCGGCGCAGCGGGATTCGCGTGGCGACGGCGCTTTCGCGGTCGCCGATCAAGCGGCGCACCATCGAGGAATCGATCAGCCCGGGCAGGATCGTGTTGACGCGGATGTTGTCGCGCGCGTGCGAAACCGCGGCCGAGCGTGAAAGCCCGAGCAGCGCGGCCTTGGTCGCTTCGTAGGAAATCTGCGAGTTGCTGCGCAGTGCGGCCAGCGACGAAACGTTGACGATCGCGCCGCCGCCGGCCTTTGCGATCTCGGGCACCGCGTAGCGCATCATCAGGAATTGGCCGCGAAGGTTGACGGCCAGCATCGTGTCGAACTGCGCGGTGGTGGTTTTCAACAAGTTGCCGCCGACGGCGATTCCGACGTTGTTCACCATCAGATGGAGCGCGGAGAACGCGCGTATGGTCGCTTCGACGGCGCAGCGGCATTGCTCCTCGATGCTCACGTCGGCGGCGACCGCTTCGGCGCGTCCACCTTCGTCGCGAATTGCGGCGGCGGTCTGATTCGCGAGTTCGAGCGAGCGATCGGCGACCATCACAGCCGCGCCTTCGCGCGCGCACACTATCGCGGTGGCGCGACCGTTGCCGATGGAAAGTTTCTCACCCGCTTTCGCAGGTCCGTCTGCGCCGCCTCCGACGATTAACGCTACTTTGCCTGTCAGACGAGCCATGATTTGTCCCATTCAACGCCGGCCGCTTGTATCGTTCGCATAGCTGCGGCATTAGCGCGGGCGTGTGCGCTGCGTCAAGAGAATCCGGGAGCGGCAGGCAATCGCGCCGATGAGGGTCTTCTACGATGCGTCAATTGCGGGATGCTGCGTCTTCAGGATGGAGCCGCAGGCCGCGATGGCATCGACGACGCCGTCGGCGACGCGGCCGGCCTTCACGGTTGCCAGGAATTCATCGACGATTTTGTTCCAGACTCCGGCCGGCGCCAAGGCGTGAGTCTGGTGATCCGCGATGATCTCCACGTAACGCTCGCCGAGCGAGACGAACAGCAGGATTCGGTGCGGCTGCTTCGGATTTGCCGCGACGTGCGCGTTGAATTCGCGGTGCGCGAGTTGCCGGGCGTGAGCGTGCTTGACGCGCTCCGGTACAATCCAGAGCCGGACCGGAAGCCAGTTGAGTACCACTGTGATCACAACCAGGAACCACAGTTCGATCATGATCACGATGCGGCCTGCGATATCGGGCCGGAGCAGACTCACGAGCCCGCCGAGCATGAGCGCGCCGATCGCCGCCCATGCAACTGGATAGAGCGAATAGCGATCGCTGACGCGGGTCACCACGACGCAAAGGTCGGCAGCCGTATCGTGGTCGATTTTGGACATCGCGGCGTCGATGCGATTGTGCTCCTCGGGCGTGAATGGCTTTTTCACTGTTTCGCTCTCACCAGCTTCCCGACGCGCCTCCGCCGCCGAAAGATCCGCCACCTCCAGAGAAGCCGCCGCCACCACCGAAGCCTCCACCGCCTGGGAAGCCACCGCCAAAGTTGCTGCCGCGCCCGACGGTTCCACCCATCCGGCGAATGAAGTCTCTGCGACTGCCACCCAGAATATTCCTGGCTACCAGAATCAATGCCAGCAGGAAGAAGAGGATAAACAAGCCAAGCACGAAGTTGCTGGAATCTGCGGGTGGGATCGACTCGGCGCTGGGTTCGACGCCTTCGTTGCCGCCCAACACTTTCAGTATCGACGTAGCGCCCGCCAGAACGCCGGCGTTGAAGTCTCCGCGCCGGAAGGCTGGCAGGATATTGCTCTCGATTATCGTGCGGCTAGTCGCGTCGGTAAGCGTTCCTTCGAGGCCATAACCGACCTCGATTCGAACTTTGTGCTCCTTGGGCGCGACGATAAGCAGCGCGCCGGTGTTTTTGCCTTTCTGCCCGATGCCCCAGTGGCGGCCGAGTTGATAGCCGTAATCCTCGATGGTGTATCCCTGGAGCGAATCGAGCGTTACCACCACGACTTGTTCGCCGGTTGCGCGCTCGTGCGCGGCCAGCATGCCGGTGAGTTCGCTCTGGGTCGAAGCGCTCAAGACGCCCGCATCATCGACGACCCGGCCCGTGAGCGGCGGAAATTTCGGTTCGGAGGCGAGGGCCGGTGCCGCGAGGATCAGCAGAAGGAGAATTAGCAACACCCATCGCGCTCGAATGCCATCGATGCGATTGTGCTCCTCGGGCGTGAATGGCTTTTTCACTGTTTCGGCTTCACCAGCTTCCCGAAGCGCCGCCGCCGCCGAATGATCCTCCGCCGCCGGAGAAGCCACCACCGCCGCCGGAAGATCCTCCTCCAGAAGAAGATCCTCCGCTGGACCCGCCACCCGAATCCCAGGCGTGGCTGCCGCCCTGCCGATTCGCGCTCCGCGGTAAAATGAAGAATATCAACAGGGTACCGAATAGAAAGATAGGGTTAAATATCGGTAACAACAAAAAAATCAAGGCGAGTTGAGGGAGGCTTGGAGGTTTGACTTTAACGGGAACCGCGGGTGTGAAGTGACCTTGGACCGGCGATGTCGCTGGTTCGCCTATCTCGAGGGAGTTACCGCCGAGCACCTGGAGCATCGACGTGGCGCCGGCCAGAACGCCGGCGTTGAAATCTCCGCGCTTGAAACTTGGCAGGATGTAATTTTCGATTATCGTGCGGCTGATGACGTCGGTAAGTGTTCCTTCGAGGCCGTAGCCGACCTCGATGCGAACTTTGTGCTCCTTGGGCGCGACGATAAGAAGCGCGCCGTTGTTCTTGCCCTTTTGCCCGATGCCCCAGTGGCGGCCGAGTTGATAACCGTAATCCTCGATGGTGTATCCCTGGAGCGAATCGAGCGTGACCACCACGACTTGCTCGCCGGTTGCGCCCTCGTGCGCGGAGAGCATGTCGGTGAGCTCGCTTTGGGTCCAAGTGTCCAGGACGCCCGCATCATCGACGACTCGACCTGTGAGCGGCGGAAAATTCGGTTCGGAGGCGAGGGCCGGTGACGCGAGAATCAGCAGAAGGAGAATGAGCAACGCCCATCCGGCTCTAGTGCCACGGTCCGCCCATGCGCAGCGAGTGCGCATTAGAATTTGACCTGGGGTACCTGTTGGGCTTGCTCGGTGATCGTGAAAGTCTCGCGGACTTTCATATCAGGGTAGAGGATCGATGCTACCCATCGTCCTGGAATGGTCCGGAGTATGGTGTTGTAGTCCTGCACGGCGAGAATGTAATCGCGGCGTGCGACAGCGATCCGATTCTCGGTGCCCTCGAGCTGCGATTGAAGCTCGAGGAAATTCTGATTCGACTTGAGGTCGGGGTAGGCCTCGGCGACCGCGAGCAGGCGGCCGAGCGCGCCAGTAACGGCGGCTTGGTTCTGCTCGAACTGGTGAAACGCTTGCGGGTTCGACAGGATGTCAGATGGAAGTTGCATCTGGGTCGCTTTGGCGCGCGCTTCGGTCACCTGGGTCAGCACCTGCTGCTCCTGGTGAGCATAGCCCTTGACCGTCTCCACGAGGTTCGGGATAAGGTCGGCGCGCCGCTGATATTGGTTCAGCACTTCGCTCCAGGCAGCTTTAACCTGCTCGTCGAGGGTCGGGATCTTGTTGACGCCGCATCCCGACAACCCACCGACCACCAAGCCAAAAGCCACCAGGCGGGTCAGCGCTCGAAAGTATTTCAACCGCATCAAAGCGACTCCATCCTGAAGCTGCGGCATTAACGCTGGCCTACACGCTCGGTCAAGAGAACTCGGAAGCTGCTGCGCCTGAGAGGCAGCAGCATCGGCGCGGTCAGGCGCCTTCGCGATTCTTGAAACGGAGGTGCTGATTTGGATCGGTCGGTACGGTCAGCATGTCACGGGAATAAATCTCGCCGAGATACTCGATCACATTGCGCATCGAGACCACCGCCGTTGGACGGCCCGCGACGTCAACCAGCGGAATGTGGCGGAATCCCTCGAGCACCATCTTGTTCAGCGCGAACGCCACATTTGCGTCGGCCGGGAGCGTGAACGGATCGGCAGTCATCGACACAGACACCGGAGTGTGGAGGAGGTCGAGCGGCTGGGCCGCCACCTTCATCAGGACGTCGCGTTCGGTGAAGATTCCGGCGAGCCGCTCGTTCTCCATGATCAGAACGCACGAGCGCCGCTCCCGCTGCATCAGATGAATCGTGTCGGCGAGAGTGGTCGAGGGGGAAACGGTCAGCGCCGGCTGCGATACAACATCGCTCAGCGCGGTGTGGGCAAGGGCGGATTCAAGAATGGGTCCGGGATGTTCGTCATCGAACACCCGAGCGCGGGGATCTTCGTCGCCAGACATGATTCAGCCCTCCGATACCAAGAATATTGCGATCGCACAGTCTAGGACGTTCTCCAGCATTGAGTAAAGGGCGGAGCACGCGGCAGTGGGTCAATTTGATAGAAGATGATCCTCCACCGCGTTCGCACACGTCGACATCGAGGACCAAACTGATGTAAACGGACATGAATGCTCGGCGAGGAGTCCTAAGATGGCATTGAAGGTCGTCGGCGCCGGATTTGGACGAACCGGCACGCTTTCACTAAAGAACGCGCTCGAAAAACTCGGCTTCGGCCCCTGCTATCACATGGCGGAAGTTTTTCCGCGACCCGAACACGCCGCGATGTGGCATCGGCTGGCCTTCGGGCATCCGATGGACTGGGACCTGATATTCCGCGACTTCCGCGCGACGGTCGATTGGCCGGCGGCGCGATGGTGGCGGGAAATCGCCGCTCATTACCCGGAGGCGAAGGTGCTACTCTCGGTGCGCGATCCGGAAGCCTGGTACAAGAGCGTGAGCGATACCATTTACCAAATGATGAAATTGCCATTGGGCGACGGCGTGCCCGAAAACCTCCGGCTCCAGAACGAGATGGCCCGAAAGGCAATTCTCGCCGAGACGTTCGACAACCGCTTCGAGGACAAGGCTCACGCGATCGAGGTGTTCGAGCGGCACAATCAAGAGGTCCGCGATGCGATCGATCCCGCGCGCCTGCTAGTGTTCGACGTGCGGGAAGGATGGACGCCGCTGTGTCGCTTCCTCGAGGCGCCCATCCCTGACGAACCGTTTCCGCGGCTCAACGACAGCGCGACGACACAGGCGATGTTCCGGCTGATGCAGGAATCAATTCGCAAATGATCACTGCATCTCACTCAAAATAACCCGCGAGATAATCTCGGCCCGGGCAACGGTCGTCAGATTGAGTCCGGACTGAGGTGAAAAGCAAGGTGATTTCAAGAATTCGCAGACGCCGGGCCGCTGCTCTGCTGTTAGCGCCGTTAGTCAGCCTGGCCGCGGTCGGTCTGCCGCTTGCATCGCCAGCGAGTGCCGCCCCCTGGACGCAGCCAGGTTACCTCTACCGCTATTTCGTGTGGGGCGCACAGCGCATCATCTCACCCCGTTCCGACGACTACCGAAACTACGAATATCACGCGATCGACAACGCGCCGACCGCGTTTCACTTCGCGCCCGGCAACCGCGGTGCGATTCCGGCTACGGTGGAATACGAAGACGGCAAAGCCGTGAAGCGGGTCGCGCTCTCGGAGCTGCTTAGCTCGACGGGCACTCATGCTTTCATCGTCGCCAGAGACAATCAGGTGCTCTACGAGGGTTATTTCAACGGCTTCGAGCGAGACTCGGTCTGCACCGCATGGTCGCTGTCGAAGTCCGTCACCTCAGCGCTGGTTGGCATTGCGATCTCCGACGGCTACATCAAGAGCCTCGATGATCCGATCACAAATTATCTGCCAGAGCTGAAGGACCGAGGGTTCGATGCGATCACGATCAGAAATCTCTTGACGATGGGATCGGGTATTCAATACCGGTTCGGTTTTTTTCCGTGGGACGAGTTTGTGCTGGCTGGTTACCATCCGAATCTGCGGCACCTGCTGCTCTCGGACCTGAAGATCATGGAGCCGCCGGGACAATCATTTCACTACAACAACTTCAACACCGAACTCATCGGCATGATCCTCGAGCGAACTACCGGCCGCGCTCCCAGCCAATATTTGCAGGAAAAAATCTGGAAACCGATCGGCGCGGAATATCCAGCCACCTGGAGCATCGACAGCGAAGCGGACGGGTTCGAGATTACGCCCATTCTGCTCAACGCGAGAGCGATCGATTTCGCAAAGTTCGGCCGACTCTATTTGAACAACGGGAATTGGGACGGCAAGCAGATTATCCCGCAGCATTGGGTCGTCGAATCCACTACGAGGGATCCGAACGACCGTCGTCCGTGGGAGACGTTCTCTCGATGGCAGGACAAGGGCGGTTACTACAAATACTTCTGGTGGGGCGTTTCGCAAGCAAGCGGCGATTACAGTTTTATGGGCATCGGCACCTACGGTCAGTTCATTTTCATTTCCCCCAAAACGAGAGTTGTGATCGTGCGGATGGCTGACGACGACGGCATCGACCCGCCTTATTGGCGCGAAGTCTTTCAGTATATCGCCGACCAAATCAATAAGACCGACTAGCAGGCCGTCAGGCCGCATCTTACAGACGGGGCGCGACGACCGTACCGGTGCGCGTCACGTCGAGCAGGGACTCATCCAGGAGTTCTGGGGGCGCCTGGCGGAGGTCCCAGATGAGGCAGGCGGCTCAGGCGACGATGCGGTCGGAGAAGCCGGCAACGTCGTGGGTCATGATGAGGAGATCGCGGGAGCGGCCGCGGCGGTCCTCGACCCAGTCGGCAAGCATCGCCTCAACTTGAAAGCCCAAGTGCTCGAAGGCGGCGCGCGCGGCGGTCTGCTCGGTGGTCATCTGCGCGGTGATCTTTTTAAGTCCGAGCGAGCGCGCGAGATCGAATACTTCGGCCACCAGGCGCCTGCCGAGTCCGGTGCTGCGGAAACGCGGCGAGGTGATGACTCGAATTTCGCCGATGTGGCGGGTCCATCGCGCCTGATCCAAATGGACGCTGGCGTAGGCGCCGAGTTCGCTGTCAATCTCGGCCAGCAGGGTGATTGTGTGTCCGTTCTTGATGTTATCGATCCATTGCTTCACGACGTTGCGGTCGGTGATGTCGGTGCGCAGGAAGAGCAGGTCGTCGGCGGGGAGATCCTTGGCGAATTTGACTATGTTGTCGAGGTCGGTCGGTTCCATGACGCGAATGGAGGCGCTGCGGCCTTCGCGGAGTTTAACCTGGATTGGATAGGGGCGGTTGGTCTTTATCTGCTCGGGCATCGAAACCTCCGGCGAACGATTGTGCGCGAGCGGTGCTGTCGAGACTGCTCGCAAGACGCTTTTAGCTTTTTGACTTTTCAACTGTGAGCCAGTATGAAGAGCTATACTTAGATCAGCAAGGGCGGCCCGGCAAGGGTCGCGGCGGCAAGATTCAGCTTGCATTGTAGTGGCTATGCCTGCCAAGCTTCGCAGTCCACGGCAATGTCATTTCCAGGGTCTTCTCGGCTGGGACGGGGGCACGGCGCCGTGGCCCAAGGCCAGAAAATCCGGCTCGGAGGTGAGTTCAAATGGCCGAAACGTCCGCACTTCCATCCCTCTCGAGCTATCGACTGTCGACGCAGGACGCGACCTTCATCTACGGCGAGTCGCAAAGCGGTCCGCTGCATATAGGATCGATCGGACTGTTCGAAGGCCGCCTCGATTTCAACGCCCTGCTGGATCACTTCGACGCACGGATGCATCTGGTGCCGCGCTACCGGCAGCGGCTGATCCAAGTTCCGCTGAATTTGGCGCACGCCATGATGGAGGACGACCCGGAATACTCGCTCGACAACCACATGCATCTCCATCAACTGCCCGACGCGATAAGCGAAGCGGAGGCGGTGGCCGAGATGATGCGCGTATATCAGAAACCGCTCGATTTCAAGCATCCCCTGTGGGAGTTGCACACGTTCCAAAACCTGGAAGGAAATCGCTCGGCGCTGCTGTGGAAGGTGCATCATAGCCTGGTCGATGGCGTGTCGGGCATGGAGCTGCTGAACGTGATGTACGACTTTCGCGCGGAGCCGGCGGACATCCCGCAGCCGCCGGAGCCGTGGGTGGCGGCGCGGCCGTCGAGCCTGATTCGGAGGTTCGCGGAGGCGGTGCGCGATCAGATTCAAAGCACGGTCAGCTCGACGATCAACGCGGCGGTCGAAGCGGCCGAGGATCCGGCGTCGGTGGCGGAGCGCGCGCGGCAGCTGGGGGTGGCGGCGCGGCTGATGACCGAGCTGGCGAGGCGGCGAATAGTGGCGACGCCGTGGAACTCGACGCCGGTTACGCAGGATCGGATCGTGGCATGGACGCGCCAACCGTTCGCGGATTTTCGCGCGATCAGATCGGCGTTCGGCGGATCGATCAATGATGTCGTACTGGCTATGTTGACCGAGGCAGCGGCGCGCTACTTGCAGCATCATGGTTACGCCGTCGAAGGACAGCAACTGTGTATTGGATGTCCGGTCAACGTGCGGCACAAAGAGGAGAAGAGTTCGCTGGGAAACAGGGTCTCGATGATGTTCCCGACCACGCCGGCGGCGCCGATGGACATCGTCGAGCGGCTGAAATTGATCACCGAGGAGACCGAGCGAATCAAGGCGTCCGGGTCGGCGCAGGCTCTGGAGGCGATGATGCGGCTCAGCGACGCAATTCCACCGAGCGTGATTGGTCCGGCCGCGCGCGCGGCGACCACGCTGATGGACGCCGCAGCACAGCTGGCGAAGTGGACAGATTGGAAGCCGCGGCCCGACGGCTTCGGGCTGCCTGCGTTCGGGATCAACTTTGTCGCGACCAACGTGCCGGGCGTGCAGGTGCCGCTATATGTAAACGGACACGTCTGCCTAGACATGGTACCGCTGGTACCGCTGGGCGCAACGATGGGATATGGAGTCGCCATAATAAGTTACTATCGCAATCTATACTTCGGAATGGCCGCGGACCCGCGCGTGATGCCTGACGTTGCACTGATGAAGGCGTTCGTCGATGACGCGTTCGCTGAGCTGAAGAGGCGGTGCGTGGAACATTCGGCGGAGAAAGCGGGACACGAGCCGGCGCTGAAGAGCGCGAGTGGCAGATAGGAGTGAGCAGCAGAGTCAGCGGAACCCAGGGTAGGTTTCACTGATTTTGTTTCAGTTGGTCTCGCTCGGTTTGATTCAGTTCCTGCGGGCGTAGGACTTGCCGCGTTTGAGGAGGACGAGGCGGCGGTTGCCGTGGTCGGAAGTGAGGACGGGTTCGAGGTCGAGGGCGTCGCGCTGATGGGTCTCCCATGCGCCGGCGGGCACGATGATGAAGCCAGGGGGAGCGTCGCCGAGACGGCCCTGGAGAATGGGTGCGTCGCGATCGAGGTAGAACAGCAGCGGCGCGATCTCTTCCTGAAATCCGTAAATGTAGAGCGGGTCGGCGGGTGCGACGACGCGGGCGATTTCTTCGGCGGCGGGCCGAAATGAATCGTCGCGGCATGACCGCACTTCCATCCGCGGTATATAGACGAAGTTGAAAACGACGAGCCCGGCGCACAGCGCGGCAAATGCCCGGCTCGCGGCGCGGCGCCATGCAAGCGGAGGGACGGTGACGATCCACCACGCGAGCATCACGGCGGCCGCGGGCCATACCGGCACCAAATATGAACGGCGCTTGTAGGCGGCGATGCTGAAGAAGATGACGGTGGCGAAGTAGAAGATCGCGAAGAGGCGGACGGCAGCACGGGCGAGGGCGGGGTCGCCGGGTGTGGGGGAGCGATCGCCTTCACCCGCGCCGCGAAGCGCTTCGCGGCCTCTGCCGGGGGGAGAGATAGAATCGGTCCGGCTGCGAGTGAGTAATGGAGTGAGTAATGCATAGGCGGCGGCGACAGGGACTATCAAGCTCAGCGGGGCGGAGTTGAGCAGGACGGGTTTCAGGTAGTACCAGGGCGCCATCGCGCCCAGCGAGCCGAAGAAGCGGCCGATATTTTCGGTGTCGAGCTGACGATTGAGGAAGGCGAAGCGTCCGCCGAAGTAACATGCGAGATACCAGCTCGAAGCGATCGCGGCGCCGAGGATGATCGCGCCGGGATCGAGCATCGTCAGGATTTGGCGTCCACGGCGCTCGGCGATCATGAATATTACGATCGAAACGCCGGGAAGAATTGCGCCGACGGGGCCCTTGGCGAGCACGCCGAGGCCGATCGCAGCCGCCATCAGATAGAGCGCGGGGAGGCTGGATTCGAAGCGCGCGGCGGGGCCGGAAGAGGCTGCGTCGCGGGGCATCCACCGCAGGAATGCGAACAGGGCGAGCGACTCGAAGAAGCACAGCGTCATGTCGACGCGGCCGTAGCGGCCCTGGCTGACGTACTGATAGGAGCCGGCGAGGGCGAGGCCGGCGAGGACGGCGGCGTCGATGCCGAGGAATTCGAACGCGAACAGCATCGTGAGGACTGCGCCGGCAACCGCGTAAAGTGCGGATGGGAGGCGGAGGTTGGCGGCGGTCACTTTGCGGACTCCGGCGAGGCGATCGATTGCGACCGCGGTCCAATGGAACAGCGGAGGCTTGTACATCGCGACGATGCCGTTCTCGACCGGGAACAGTAGCTGGCCGTGCTCGACCATCTGCTGGACGAACACGCCTTCGACCGCCTCGTTGCCGGTGCATACGTCGCCGGCGCCGAGCCGATGAAGCGTCAGGACGGCGGTGAGGAAAACGATCGCGGCGATCGCGGCGGCAGATTTCAGGTTCATACGAAGGCCATCGGCCTCAACGCAGAGATATAATAGCTAATCAATATATAATAGCTAATCACGGCATCGAATAGTCAGTTGAGCTCGGCGCGGAATATACTAAGGCTCTTGATGCGTGAGGAATCGTAGCCGCGCCACTTGGCCGCGGAGACGTCGCGAGCATTGACGCGCTTGAAGCCGAGGCGGGAGAAGAAGCCGGCGACACGATCCTCATTGGTGCAGGCGAAAACGTATTTGAGGCGGCGAGCACGGGCTTCCTTGAGAATTTCGCGGACCAGCACGGCGGCGACGCCCTCGCCCTGGAAGCGCGTCAAGGTGTACATCGCGGTGATTTCGCCGGCGCGGTCGCGGCGGTACGGCTCGGTCAGCAGCGAGCAGATTCCAGCGAGGTGTTCGTCGCCGATTCGGTAGCCGAAGCATGAGGGCAAAATTTGGGCGATCTGTTCGGGAGTGCGGGGCAGCAGGGAGCCTTCGGTCTGGCCGCGGACGATGAGTGCTTCAACTTCTTCGAAGTCGTCGATCGAAACGGGGCGGACGAAGCCGTACTGCATCTCGGTGAACAGCGTTCCGGCGCCGATGAAACTGAAGAGTTCCTCGTAAACGTCGGCCGGCGCGACCAGGTTGACGGAACCGACGCCGTCTTCGAGGGCGTCATGAGCGGCGCGGACGATGGCTCTGCGAGCGCGTGAGCGGAGGTTGCGCATAGTGACGCGGATGCGATGTTCCTCGACGAAGGAGAGCCGTCGGCCGTCCTTGTCAATCAAGCCGCCGCGCCGATCAAGCATCAGGAGCTTGAAGACGCGAAGGCGGCTGGCAAGCTCGCGCGCGAAGACGGTGAGATCGTCGGCGTCGTCACGGCTCATCGAGGCGACGACGATCGATCCGGCGCGCAATCGCGCCCAGATCTCGGCGACGGCGGAATCCGGTGGATACGGGCGCGAGCGAAGTCCGTCGGATGGATTGAAGACCGGGGGCGGTTCCTTGGGGGCGAGTCGGCCGAGCCGGCGCATCAGCTTGGGAAGCGCGCTCGGCGAAACGATGACGACGCATCGGGTTTGATTGCGCCGCAATTCGCGCAGCGTCAGAACGAGAGAATCGAAGTCGGAAATCCGCTGTCCAGCGGGAGGAATCAGCGCGAAGAGCAGGCTCTTGCCATAGAATTCCTCGAGATAGAAAGTCTTCTCGCTGAAGACCGGGGCGCCCCGGCGTGGTTTGCCGACGAAGTCGCCGAGACCGATAGCTCCGAAATCGTTCACGGGCACAGGGTTCGCGGGGCCAGCGTCGGGAGGTTCTTCAATTCGGCTACGCGGGCTGAGACTTGGCCGGCGAGATCGCTCTCGACGCGACTTCGGCGGGGGAACGCACGGCCGGCGACGGACGCGTCGCGGCTATTTCGGCGAGCGAGGTATCGGAGAAAACTTCGAGCAACACGCGCTGGCCCTTTTCCCAAACTCGATACATGCGGCAGGTCGGCTGCAGAGCGCATGAGCTGCTGCCGTCGGTGCATAGATTGAGCTTGATGGGGCCCTCGACGGCTTCGATAATATCGCGAAACGTGACGGCGTCGGCGTTGCGGGCAAGCTGGTAGCCGCCGCCGGGACCGCGGCGCGCGCGGACGAGGCCGCGGCGCATCAGATCGCGAACCACTTTTTCGAGATAGTATTTCGGGATGTGCTCGCGGCTCGCGATTTCGGTGCCGCGCGCGACGCCCGACGGATGATCGGCGAGATAGATCATCGCTCGCAGCGCGTACTCGATCTTGCGCGGTATCTGCATCAGGCTCATGCTTCTTTCACTTTCTCACTTTTTGCTGTTCACGACGCGAGCGCCGGCGTCGCGCGTATCGCGAGAATCTTCTCGACATACTTAACCAGCATGTCGTTCTCGATGTTGAAGGTGTCGCCGGGCTGCTTGAAACCGAGCGTCGTCGATCGCAGCGTGTGGGGAATGACTTCAACGGAAAAGTTGCAGTCCTCGACCGAGAAGATGGTCAGGCTGATTCCGTCGATGGCGACCGAGCCCTTCTCGACCAGGTAGCGCGCTTGCGCGGGCGCGACCTCGAACGTGAAGAGTTTTGAGTCGCCCTCGGGCTTGATCGACACGACGCGGCCGACGCCGTCGACGTGGCCGGAGACCAGATGGCCGCCGAGCAGCTTGCCGAGCGTGAGGCATCGCTCGAGATTCACGCGGCGGGAGGGTTTCAGATCGCCAAGCCCGGTGCATCGCAAGGTCTCGGCCGAAATGTCCATCGCGAAGCGGCCCGGGCCTTTGGAAACCACGGTCAGGCACGCGCCGTTGACGGCGATCGAATCGCCGATGTTGATTTCGGAAATGGGGAGCGAGGTATGGACAGAAATTACCGCGCCCTGGTCGGTCGGCTTGAGGCTTTCGAAGGTGCCGAGGTCTTCGATGATACCGGTGAACATCACTCACTCCTGTGGAGCGCTGGTGCGGCGGGGAGAAAACTCCAGAAAAATCATATCTTTTTGATGGATAGCGGCGCAACAAGGGCGGACGGAGCGGAACAGAATCAGCGAAACGCACACTGGGGTTACAGCGGCCTCGGTTCCTGCGCCTGAGTAAGGAAAAAACGCGCCGGAGTTTACCTTGAGCCCTTCGACTACGCTCCACCTGATATGGGGGAAGGGGTTGGCCCCTGCTAAGCTGGAGCGGAATGAAATCGAAGGCGAAGGGAAAACTCAAGGCGTTGCTGTTCGACTTTGGCGGCACGCTCGCATTTCTGGATTTCGAATTGTTGGCGCGCGAATTCTCGCGCGAAGGGCGCAAGCTCGACGCACTCGCGCTCGAGCATGCCGAATACGCGGGGCGCGCGGCGATCGATCGCGTGCTGATGAGCGGGGCGAACAAGCAAGCCGACTACGCGGCATACGAGCATTTTTTTCGCGGCTGGATGAGAACGGCGGGAATTCCGGAAGAGGAATTTCGCGAATGCGCGGCAAAGTTTGGCGCGATCCATCGCGAGGCCACGCTCTGGCGCGTGGTGCGGCCGGGCACGTTCGAGGCGTTGGAGGCGTTCAAATCGGCGGGATACAGGCTTGCGATCGTGTCGAATGCGGAGGGACAGGTCGAAGCGGACGCGAGACGATTCGGGCTGGCGCCGTACTTCGACGTGATAATCGACTCGCATGTTGTTGGGGTGGCAAAGCCCGACCCGCGCATATTTCAAATCGCGCTCGAGCGTTTGGGCGTCGGTCCCGACGAAGTGAGATTTGCGGGCGACATCTATTCGATCGACGTGGAGGGCGCGCGCGCGGCGGGAATCGAGGCGCGGCTGATCGATCGGCATCAGCGCTACACGTGGGTCGATCACGAGAAGATTCGGCATATCGGGGAGCTGCAGCGGATCGATTGAGGGTTTTCTTGTAAGAGGAAGATTCAGCTATGGGCGTGATAAGAGATCAATCTGAAAAGATTTTCACCGGCGCGATTACGACCCGACAGTTCCATCCGATCCTGCCGACCGGCGAGTTCGAGGAAATTGCGGATGGCGTGATGTTCTACCGCTGGTTTGCGAACGTGACGGCGGCCAAGACGGGCGAGGGACTGGTGCTGGTGGATACGGGAGGCCACTTCAACCAGGACGCGACGGTGAAAATGATTCGGCAGTTCTCGCCGGAGCGGGTGAACACGGCGATCTACACGCACGGACACGTCGATCATGCTTGCGGGATGCCGGCGATAGTCGCGGATGCGCAGAAGAACAAGGTGGCACGGCCGCGCGTGGTGGGGCACCGCGCAGTCGCGGCGCGGTTCGATCGCTACAAGCGCACCGCCGGCTATAACACGGTAGTCAATACGCGGCAGTTCAACCGGCCCGCGCCGTGGCCGACTGAGTATGTATATCCGGATACTTACTTCGATAATCAGTTGAATGTAGTTGCGGGGGACGACAAGTTTGAATGCCATCATGCGCGCGGCGAAACCGACGATCATTGCTGGGTGTTCATCCCGCAGCGCAAGCTGCTGTGCACCGGCGATTTGATCATCTGGGCGGCGCCCAACGCGGGCAATCCGCAGAAGGCGCAGCGCTACGCGCGCGAATGGGCCGAGGCGCTGCGCGTGATGGCGAGACTGGGGGCGGAAGTGCTCGTGCCGGGCCACGGCTACCCGGTGTTCGGCGCGATTCGGGTGCGGCAGGTGCTGAACGACACCGCAAACTATCTGCAGAGCCTGTACGATCAGGCTATTGCGATGATGAATGCGGGCGCGACGCTGGACGAGATAGTTCACAGCGTGAAGCCGCCGGCAAATCTCACGGAGAAGCCGTGGCTGCAAGCCGTGTACGATGAGCCCGAGTTTATCGTGCGCAACATCTGGCGGCTGGAAGGCGGATGGTACGACGGCACGCCGTCGAATCTTAAACCCGCGAGCGACAGCGAGCGGGCTCGGGAGATCGCGGCGCTGGCGGGCGGTGTGGCGCCGGTGATCGCGCGAGCGAACGAAAAACTTGCCGCGGGCGAGGTTGTGCTCGCGTGTCATCTGGCGGATTGGGCGGTGGCTGCGGCGCCGGACGACAAATCGGCGCACGAAGCGCGGATGAGAGTCTATGCGGCGCGCGCGGATCGCGAGGAATCGACGATGGCGCACGGCGTCTTCCGGTGGGCGGTGGTCGAGTCAGCGATGAAGGCGGGAGTCGCGCCGCCCGAGGACAAGCGGAGCGCGTGAAATCGCGCCGAGTCGTCGAAGCGCGGGTGAGGCTCGACGCTTCACTCTTTCACTTTTTCACTGGCCGCGGGGGCAGCGTGAGTTTGCCAAGGACGGCAGGGGCGCGCGCACCGGTGACGCTCGGGATGTTGCCCTGGCGGCCGCGCAGCATCTGGTAGCCGAGGACGGCAAATGCGACGGCCTCGAGCGCGTCGCCGTCAACCCCGACGTCCGCCGCGGCGATCACTTCGAGATTGGGAAGCTCGGCCGCGATCATGCGCATCAAGGTTGGGTTGCGCGCGCCGCCGCCGGTGACGATCAACTGGTCAACGGGACCAAGCGGAAAAATGAAGCGGCGGCATGCGTCGGCGATCGATCGCGCGGTGAGGGCGGTGACGGTCGCAACCAGGTCGTAATCAACGATTTTCATGCGGCGGGCGTCGGCGACGATCCAATCGAGCAGATGGGCGCCAAATTCCTCGCGGCTGGTCGATTTTGGCGGGCAGCGGCGGAAATAAGGATTTCGCATCAGCTTCGCAAGCAGCGGCTCGTTGACGTGGCCGCTCGCCGCGATGCGCCCGTCGCGATCCATCCGCAGGCGGCCGCCCGAGATTCGCGAAGCGAGCGCGTCCAGCATCATGTTCCCCGGGCCGGTGTCGAACGCGATCAGGTCGGCGTCGCCGAGGCGCGTGCGGGGCGGAATGTAAGTTGCGTTGCCGATGCCGCCGATGTTCTGCACGACGCGGCCGCGCGTGGGATCGGCGAATAGCCAGAGATGGGCGAGCGGGGCCAGCGGAGCGCCCTCGCCGCCGAGCGTGATGTCCATCGTGCGGAAGTCGGCGACGACGGGAACCCCGGTGGCCGCGGCGATGACGGCGGATTCACCAAGTTGCATCGTGGAGGCGACCTGTCCGCGGGCCGCGCGGCGCGGCGGCAGATGAAAAAAGGTGTGACCGTGCGATCCGATGAACGCGACGTCGGACAGCGCGATGCGCGCGCGCCGGGCGATCTCGATGGCGGCACGTCCGAACTCGCGGCCTAGCGCGAAGTTGAGCGTGGAAATCGCAGCCGCGCCGATTTTTTCATCGGCGGAAGCGGCGAGCAATTCTTTGCGAAAGCGCACAGCGTACGGAAAAGTGTGAAACGCGATCAAGCGCGCGGGCGGATGGGAACGCTCGTCGAGCTCGACGACGGCGGCGCTCACGCCGTCGTGCGAAGTCCCGGACATCAAGCCGATCGCGAGAACTATCCGGCGATCGAGTCTAATCGTGATTGCGCTCATCTCTTTTATCCAGATCCAATTCTTCCGATTCGGCATCGCCGAGCGATTCCCGCGAATCGTCACGACGACTTAAGCGAAGCATCTCGACTCCCGCAAGGAGCAGGCGCAAGCCGGAAGGAAGATCGAGCGAGCCGGAGTCGTCGTGCGACTCAGGCGCGATAATCACCTTGCGCCCGCGGTGCCATTGCACGAGCAGCATCTGGTGACCGAGCTGGCGGCCGGTGACGCGATCGATCGAGAAGTCGCCGAACATCGTGGTGGTTCGCAGGTTGGAGAACGCGTCGCGGAGCGGCGCGTCGTCGCGGCGGCCGGCGGCAGCGAGCGCGGCGGCGGTCAGGAGACCGGCGGCGTAAATCTGCGCGGCGGGATAATCGGGAGAATCGCCGGCGCCGGCGGTGACCATTCGGCGCGCAAACTCGGCGGGCGTCGGGCCGAGGGCGGGCGCGATCTCGATGGAGTCCTCCCACTGCGAAGGGCCGACGATTCCTTCCGCGAGTTCGCCCAAGTCCGAAGCGAAGCGGCGCACACCGGCGGCGACGCATCCGAGCACCGGGATGTTGAGACGGGAAGCTGCGACCGCGCGCATCACGGCGACGTCATGCTCATAGCTGCCGGCGCTGGCGAGCGCGTTGATGCGGTTGCGCGCGAGGGCGGGGAAAAGCCGCGCGGGCGTCGAGGCGGGGTCGAACGCGCCGTTCCATTTCACGCGGACGCGGACTCCGCGACGACGAGCGGCGCGCTCATCGGCGGCGCGCTCGAAGCCCGATGCAACCGCGCGAGCGAAGGGCGACTTCGACGCGACGATCGCGACGCGCTTGCGCCAGAGCTTGAGCTGGGCCAGCAAGCGGACGAATCCGCGCAAGTAGTCACTGGCGGGACTGAGTACTCCGACGATCATCTTGCAGCCGTGGTCGTACAGTTCGTCGCCGGCGCCGCCGTGATTGACGAAGACACGGCCGGATTGTTCGACGATATCCGCCGCGACGCGGGTGAGGCGGCTGGAGTACGGGCCGAAGATTATGTCCGCGCGGCGATCCGCGCAGAGCGCGCGATATATTTCGGCGCATCGCGCAGCGTCGCTCGCGTCGTCGTGGCACTCGAGCGCAAACTCACATCGGTCGCCGGCGACGCGAAGCGCGCTGCTGGCGTTGGCGTCGGCGATGAACAAACGTATCGCGATTTCGGCCTGCCGGCCCATCGGGGAGTATTCGCCGGTGAGAGAGAGCGAGAGGCCGACGGTGATTTTCACGGGAGGGAAGTCAGGGTGCGACTTCGGCGATGCCGCCCTTGATAACGGGCTGGCCGTCGGGATTGAAAGTCTCGTAGGCAAAAACTTTCCGGCCGTCGCGGTCGCCGTCGGCCCAGACTTTGGTGGTGATAGTCTGGCCGGGCAGCACGGGACGGGAGAAGCGCACGCGCAAGCGCTTGAGTCGAGTCGGGTCGCCGGCGCAGAGATTGTCGATCGCGACCTTCGACGTAAACGCCATCGTGCAAAGGCCATGCACGATGATGCCCGGCAGGCCCGCCATCTTCGCGATGTTTTCATCGACATGGATCGGGTTGCGATCGCCGGAGGCCTCGGCGTAGCGGTAGGTTTGATCCTTGTCGATAGTTTGCGCGACCGAGAAGATCGGCTCACCGCGATCGGGCTCGATGGGGCGCGCTTCCGAGGACGCGGCTTCGCGGTTTCGCGCGCCTCGAATAAAAGCGATGAAGAGTGTTTTCTGCACCGGTTGCCCCTTCTGGTTGGCGGCGTTCAGCTCGACGGTCATGGTCTCGCCGGTCGCCTTGGTTTCGATCGAAATAATTTTTGCGGTCGCGGTTACCACGTCGCCGGGGCGAATTGGATTTAGAAATTCCATGTCCTGCTCGCCGTGAACGAGGCGGAGCAGGTCGGCGTGCAGCTCGGGATCCATCACGGGTTTCAGTACAGCCTCCCCAGTGATGGTGACGCCGAACATCGGCGGCGCGACGATTCCGCCGGGGCGGCTTAAGTCGAAGAACGCGGGGTTGTGATCGTTGTACGCGCGCGCATAGTTCTGGATTGCGTCGAGGGTGACGTTGGTCGTCAGCGGCGGATATTCGCGTCCCACGCAGGCTTTGTTTAGCGGCATCGATTGTCTCCGATTGATGGTGCTTTTGAAATTCAGCGGTCTTTTGTTGATCAGCGGCTAACCTAGCTGGCGGCCGGCGATGAACACGGACTTCAACTCTAGCGCCCGGCCGAGCACGATTAAATCGGCGCGGGCGCCGACCTGAATGCGGCCGCGATCGCCTGCGCCGACCAGATCGGCGGGATTGGTGGCAGCCATCACGGCCGCGTCGCCGATGCTGACACCCGCCTTTTCGACCATCACGCGCACGCCGTCGAGCATCGAGATGATACTTCCGGCGAGCGTGCCGTCATCGAGGCGCGCGGCGCCGTCGCGAATCGCTGCGCGCGCCCGCCCGACACTTTTTTCAGAGATGGAGGTTTTCGCCAGTGCGACTTTGTCGGTGACAAGGATGATCCCGTCTATCCCGCGGGCGCGGCAGGCGAGACGCAGCATCGCGGGATGCACGTGGACACCGTCGGGGATGATCGCGGCGAGTGCGGGTGACGGCGCGAGCGCGGCGGCGACGACGCCGGGATCGCGATGGTTCAACGGGCGCATCGCGTTGAACAGATGCGTGAACATCCGAGCACCGGCGGCGACGGCGGCGTTGGCCTCCTCGAGAGTCGCGTTGGTATGGCCGATGGAGACGACCACGGCGCGCGCGGTAAGGCGCCGAATCGCGTCGATTCCGCCGGGCAACTCGGGCGCAAGAGTGATCAGTCGAAGCGCGCGCATCGCGAGCACTAGTTCGAAGGAGTCGCCGCGAGGTTCGAGGTTGAGCGCGAGATGCGCGCCGAGCCGGAGCGGCGAAATGAACGGACCTTCAAGATGCATCCCGAGCATCGCGGCCGCATCGGCGGAGTTGTCGCGGCGCGCACTTTCAATCGCACCGGCGATCAACTGGTGAACCTGCGCTAGCTTGTCGATGGGCGCGGTCACCGCGGTCGGCATCCAGGCCGTGGCGCCTTCGCGCGCGAGGTGGCGGCTTAGAGTGGCGAGTGCGTCCGCCGACGCGTCCATCACGTCGATGCCGTGCGAGCCGTTGACCTGAAGATCGACGAAGCCGGGCAGGATGTAATCTTCGTCGCCGCCGTCGGATGCGGGCTCGAGCGCATTAATCCGATCGGTGAACGTGATGCGCCCGCGGATGAGCGAGCCGTCGGGCCTGGCGATCAAACCGGACAGCTTACCGGCGGGCCGATTCATCGATGTGGGCCCGGGGTCAATTCGCGCCGAACCGCTCTGCGAGCAGACGCGAGAAGCGCGGCATATAGACAAGGTCGAAGGTCTCTTCCTTGCCGGGAAACATCGCAACCGCGACGCCCTTGAGCGCAAGGACGTGTTCCCATCCCTGTTCGAGCGTCAGGTCAGTGTCTTGCGCGATAGTTGCGAAGGTCAGGTCGACCAGGAAGCGCAGGCGGCGGATCATTTTATTCTCATGCTCGATTTTCGCTGCGCGGTCGTGGTCGTTGTCGGCCATGAGTGGGTTCTCCGTGCGAGAGTGTTGCTGTGAACCGTCAGTATATCATCGAAGCCGGAAGCGAACATGGGGCGGCGCGAGCGGGCTTGTCTCGATAGTCCGAGGATGCCAACCTTTAGCGCGCTGTGAGTCCGGTCCGCCTCAAAAGCAGCTTCATCTATCTCGCCAACGCGGTGAACGATCTGCGCGGGAATTGGTCGGTGCTGGCGGTAGTGCTGGCGCCGTTGCTGCTAGCCGCGGCGTTGTGCCTGCTGCCGGACGCGTTGAATCTGCAATTCCGCCTCGCGCAGACCTTTGAGCCGGGCGCGCAAAATATCAGCTACGTGCAGGCGCAGGAGGTCGATGCGCTGAACCGGCCCGCGCCGCTGAAAGAGATGCAGCCGTTCTCGCCGTGGGTCACGACGGCGCTGCATCTGATCTTCGGGCTGCTCACGCTGCTGGTGACGCTGGTCACGTTGTGTTCGCTCAAGAGGATCCAGGCGGGAGTCCGGAAGCCCGCGATTATCGACGAAGCGATCGAGGTTTACCGGCAATCGATTCCGCTTGCCCCAGGGTTCATATGGGTGACGATTCTGCAACTGCTGGCGCCGGCGGCGGGGCTGTTCCTGTTCCAGGCGGCGTCGACTTACGTGTACGGCTCGATCGGCGTGTGGGCATATATCGCGCTGGTTTTGATGATCATGGTCGGCGCGCTGGTGTACGCGTGGTTGTACTTCGCGCAGTTCGCGCTGATCTTCGACGCAAAGCATAGCTGGCATGCGCTGCTGTTCAGCCGAGACCTGATGCGCAAGCGCTTCTTCAAAGTCGCGACGCGGATCGTGGTGTTTCTCGCGGTCTGGTCGGGATTCAACTCGTGGGCCGCGGGAGCGTTTGTGGTGGTGAGCCTGCTGTTCGGGCCGGTCGGGGTGGTGACGGGTTTTCTCGGGACGACGATCTTTCTGGTCGATCTTGCCGAGATCAGCGTCAACTTTGCGACCACCGCATTCCTGGTCGCGGCGGGGCTGCGCCTCTATCAGGATCTGCGGGAGCCGCAGCCGGCAGCGCAGCTCGATTCCGCAGCGCAATCCGCGATGCAGCCGACGGCGCAACTCCCAAGCGCCGCGCTGTAGGAAGGGGGGAACAGTCGCCGGAGTTCCGCGGGAAGTAGCACAGAGGGTGGGAGAGCAAGAACTTAATCCAATGTGAAACCCGCCGTGGGTTTCACACTTCCTTGGGCAGGGGCTGCGGCCCCTGCACCCGCAGTGAGAAGACGCGAAAATCTGCGCAGCGCATCTTTTCGCGACCACGCGATGGCAGAGGTCACCCCTGGCCGTGGGGACGGCAGCGCAGTATTAAGCCGTTGGCAGGGGGCGCGCATGCGAAGGGCGGCACGCCGGAGGGCGTTGTCACGCGGCTAGGCGGGAGAGGGCGCTAATCGTGACGTGAATCGCGGGCAGAGACGGGGACGCAAGGGCCTTGAGTTCGTCGAAGAGCCGCGCGAGTTGCGCGAATCGATCGGCGCGAACCCGCTTCAACTGCTCGATCGATTCATCGACACTTAGGTCGGGATCGTCGGCGATGGCGTCGAGCACCGCGCAGCATAGCGCGATTCGAGCAGCGCGAAGTTGGGCGGCGAGTTCGTTTGCCGCGCGCCGCTCCCAGCGGTCGTCAGCGCCGATCGACTGAAGGGCATCTTCGAGCATTGTGAAGTTCAGTTGCGCGCTCATGCGGAAGTACGCGCGCGCCGCTTTGGCGGGTTCGATTTCGCGGGCGAAACTCTGGCTCAGCACGCTCAGAATGTGATCGGCGAAGGCCAGGCGCGCAAGCCCGTGCGCCAGTTCGCCGTCCAGGACGTCGATCCGAAGCTCGCGATAGATGCGCTCGAAGCGGTCGCGCTCGCCACCGGCGAGCATCGACTCGAACTCGCCGGACAGCGTTTCGAATGCGGGCTTGAAGCGGGTCACCGCGGCGCCGATCGAAGTGGCAGGTTCCAGTTCGGTGAGCGCCCATCCCGCAGCGCTCCGGCAGGCGCGTTCGAGCGCGAGAAATGCGCCCAGCTCCGATTCGGCCGCGGTCGTCGCGGCGTTGCGCTTGAGCATCGCCGCCCGCTCGTGAATCGAAAGCACGTCGGACGCGATCACCCATGCACGGACCACATCCTCAGCCGCGACGCCACGATCGCGCACGTGGCCGAAAACGAAAGTCGAGCCAACCAGATCGACGAGCTCATTGACGGCGCGAGTGGCGATCAGCGCGTGGCGGAGGCGATGAGCGCCGACGTCGGGGCTTAAATGCTCGGCAAGCGAGGGCGGGAAGTATGGCTGCAGGAAACGTCCGACGAGGTACGAATCGTCAACCAGCACGGTGACTGCAAGCCGCCGGCTAAGATCGATCTTGGTGTAGGCCGCGGCCAGCGCAAGCTCGGGGTGGGTGAGCCCGGGGTAGCGTGAGTGGCGCTCGCGAAGCGCCTCGCGGGCGGGCAGCACGGAATCCATCCTGGTCAAGATGCCGCGGTCCTCGATGGCCTGGAGATGCTCGCGAAACTCGATCAAGTGCGTGCGGCTGCGAAGCTGCTCGAGGCTGAGCGACAGCACCTGATCGCGATTGTCAGCGATGACGCGGTCGGCGACTTCGCCGGCGCATGCGGCAAGCGCGCGGTTGCGCGCGTCGAGAGTGAGCTCGCCGCGGGCTACGGCAGGATCGAGCAGAATTTTCAGATTGACTTCGTGATCGGACATATCGACGCCGGCCGAGTTGTCGATCGCGTCGGTGTTGATACGCCCGCCGGCGAGCGCGTACTCGATGCGCGCCTTTTGGGTGAAACCGAGATTGCCGCCTTCGACGACGATTTTGGCGCGAAGGTCAGGTGCGGCGATTCGGCATGCGTCGTTGGCGTGATCGGCGACTTCGGCGTCGGTCTCGGTGGAGGCGCGAACGTAAGTCCCGATGCCGCCGTTGTAAAACAGATCGACGGGCGCGCGCAGAATGCGCTGGATCAATGACTCGCCGTCGAGCGCGTTGGAGTCGCATCCGAGCGCGGCGCGCGCCGGCGGACTGAGATCGATTCGTTTCTGGCCGCGGCGGAAGACGCCGCCGCCGGGACTGATGAGCGCGGGATTGTAGTCCGACCAACTCGAGCGCGGCAGATCGTAGAGCCGCTTGCGTTCGTCGAAGCTGAGCGCGGGATCGGGGTCGGAATCGATGAAGATGTGGCGATGGTCGAAGGCGGCGATGAGCTTCAAGTTGCGCGAGCGCAGCAGGCCGTTGCCGAACACGTCGCCCGACATGTCGCCGACGCCGATCATCGTGATCGGCGCGCCGCGGTCGGGGTCGCGGCCCATCTCGCGCAGATGGCGGCGCACAGATTCCCACGCGCCGCGCGCCGTGATCGCCATCTGCTTGTGGTCGTACCCGTGCTCGCCGCCGGACGCGAAGGCGTCGCCGAGCCAGAAGCCGCGCTCGAGAGCGATCTGATTGGCGAGGTCGGAGAAGCTCGCGGTGCCCTTATCGGCGGCCACGACGAGATAGGGACCGTCGTCGTCCAGCACGCGCACGCGAACGGGATGCAGCGGGCCGTCGGCGGTGAGGTTGTCGGTGAGATCGAGCATCGCGTTGATGAGCGTCCGGTATGCTTCGACGCCATCGCGGGGATCGGGCTGATGGCGGGGTCGCGGCTTGACGATGAAGCCACCCTTGGCGCCGAAGGGGACGATGATCGCATTCTTGACGGTCTGGGTTTTCATCAGATCGAGAATCTCGGTGCGGTAATCGTCGGGCCGGTCGCTGAAGCGAATTCCGCCGCGCGCGATGCGCCCGTGGCGCAGATGGCATCCTTCCATGCGCGGGCTGTTGACGTGAATTTCGTAGAGCGGTGCGGTGTCGGGCAGCCCGGTGATGCGAGCGCTTTCGAACTTGAGCGCGATGTAAGGGTCGGGCGACGGCACCGCGCAGAAAAAATTGGTGCGCACGGTCGCCTCGACCAACGATAGCAGCGCGCGCGCAGTGCGATCGTCAACAATATTTTCGATCGCACCGAGACGAGCGAGATACGCTTCGCGCAGGTCCACGATTTTTTCCGGCGCGGCCGGACTGTCGAACGAGAGGCGCGCGCTGAACAGCTCGAACATCAACCTGGCGAGGTCGGGATACATCAACAGAACGCGCTGCAACCCGAGACGGGCGGGCGACAGGCGCATCTGAAACGCGGCGACGAGGTACGCGCGCAGGAGGGCGACCTCGCGCCAGGCGAGGCCCGCGGTAAGAGTGAGCGCGTTGAGAGAATCGTCGGCGGCAAGGCCGATGCGCACGGCGGCGATCGCGTCGGCAATCAGCGCGGCGCCGGGAAATTTTTCGAACGGCTGCGAGCCGGGTCCTTGCACAGAAAAAACCTGCAGGTACGCGCGCGTCGCTTTGCCGTCGGTGCGGGGGCGAAGCTCGTGAGCGTCCTCGGCCAACACCTCGATGGCGAAGTTCTGCAAAGTGGGCATCAGATTGGAGAGCATCGGAGCGTCGCCAAGCCCGATAATCCGTACGTCGCTGGCGCCGTCGGCGTGGCCGTCGGACGCGGTGCGTCCGGCCTCGACCATGAAATCACGGCCGCCGGCGATTAGCGTTTCGACGTCTTCGATGTCGCCGACGGCGCGCGCTACGTCGATCGCGGCCTGATAGTCAGCGCTGAACGCACCGGCCCATCGCTCAGCGAGCAAGCGTCCCCGCTTGGGTCCGAATTTTTTGATCAACCGCTCCTGCAAGCGATCGTCCCATCGTCTGGCGAGCTCGGCGATCGTGGTCTCAAGGGCGCGGATGACCGAAGCCTTTGGGGGATCGGCAACGAAGCAGAAATGGAGGCGCGCCGTGTAACCCTCACCGAGCGCCTGGTAGAAATAGACCAGAGTGCCGTGGAGTGCGACTGCGAGAGTGTCCTGGATGCGCCGGCCAAGTTCGGCGGAGCCGGCGTCGCGCGGCATCACCACCAGCGCGATCACGTTGCCATGACGCACGTCGGGAGCAACGAAGAGTCGCACCAGGCCTTCGCTTTTGACGTCGAGAATGAGGCGCAACTGCGCGCGCAGTTCGGCGACGGGCGCGCGAAACAGTTCATCCTTGGGAAAGCTGTTGAAGGCGGAAACGATTTCCTTGTAATCGTGCGAGCCGGGGGCGGCGCCCTCATACGCGAGCACTTCGCGCAGCTTCGCGCGCAGCACCGGAATGTGTTGGGCCTCTTCGGCGTAGGCCTTGGAGGTGAACAGCCCGACGAAATTGTCGAACGCTACGACGCGGCCTGATGCGTCAGTGCGGCGAATCGAGACGCTGTCCATCGGGCGGCGGCGATGGACGTGGGACTCGGCGCGAGTCTTGCCGATCACCAGCGGCGGTCCTTCGAAGAAGAGCTTGCGGCGCGCGGCTGAGAGTTCATCGAGCAAGACCGAGCTGCGAAATCGCGACTCGTCGAGCTCGCGCATGATGCCGAGTTCGGTGCCGGGATCGAGCGCGAATTTGGCGGCGCCGTCGTCACCGCTCACGAGATAACGGCGATAGCCGAGAAACACGAAGCCGCCGTGGATGAGCCAGCGCATGAGGTCGCGGACCTCGATCAGTTCGCGGTTCGACGCGGTTTCCTCGCAGATCTGCAGGGCGCGGCCGGTCATCTGCTCAAAGTCGCCGGTCGCCGCGCGGACCTCGGTAAGAATTGAGATGACATCGCGCTCGATTTGACGCGCCTGTTCGGTTGTGGGCGTGAGCTCGAGTTCCGCGTGAACGAATGACTCGCCGCGCTCGGTGGACAGAGACTGTTCGAACGATGCGATCCGCCCTTGTTTGTCGCGAGTGACTTTGAAGACCGGGTGGAGCATCGTGCGAACGGTGGCGCCGAGATGATGGAAATATTCGAGCAGGCTATCGACGATGAACGGGGAATCGGTCGTCACGGTCTCGACCATGGCGAGAGCGTCGTTGTCGTCACCCGGGACAGATTCGACTCGCGCGATCACGGGATCGGCGCGGACGGAAAAGAATTCGAACGCCGACTGCACGAGAGCGAGGCGCCTTTTGGCCGGGACCTGCTCGCGATTGTCGGTTGACTCGCGCGCGAAGAGGCGCTCGGCGAAGACGGATACGAGGCGGGCGGAATCCGCGGGAAGATTGCTGTCGATTAGTTCGCGGAGTTCGGTCTCAATGGCCAACGGCGTCACCCGGTTAATGCGGAGATAAAATGGCGCGGCCACGCGCGCGCGCATCAATTATAAGTCGCGTCGCACGAATTGCGTAGTGGGGATAAACTCGGGTGGGCATGCCGGAAATAGAAATCAGCGCGATGACGTTCGGGCTCTTCGGCGTCGGCCGTCAGGAGGGCAAAGCTGTGATGGTGGCCGGCGCGGTGGCGGGAGACAGGCTGGACGTCGAGATGGTTTCGGAGCGCCGCGATTACTCGGTCGCGAAAATTCGCGAAATCATCCGCGCGAGCGCCGAGCGCCGGGTTGCTCCGTGTCCGTATATCCCGCGATGCGGTGGATGCGATTGGCAGCACATCGACTACGGGGGCCAAGTGCGTTTCAAGGGCGAAGTCGTGGCGCGCGAGCTGGGCCATGCGCTTGGCGTCGCGATCGATCCGGCGGGACTCGTCGAGCCGGCGCCGGCGGAGTTCGGTTATCGGTCGAGAATCCGGCTCAGGGTGGGCGCCAAAGGCGTGCTTGGGTTTTACTCCGCCGGCAGCAACACGATCGTCGAGATCGATTCATGCATGGTCGCCGAGCCGGCCATCCGGATGCCGCTGCATCTGGCGCGCTCGCTGGGCAAGCGAGTCGAAGAGATCGAGGTGGTGCGCGACGGCGCGCGCGAAGTCCAGGTCGCACATCTGAAGAAGCCGGCGGCCGAAGAGGACCTCAGGCGGGCAAGAAACGTGCTCGAATCGGACAGCGAGATTGCGGGAATCGTGCTGCGATCGGGGACGCATCGCGCGACGTTGGGCGATACGGCGATTGCAATCGAGCTCGAGGCCGGACTCTCGATCGAAGTGGACGCCGATCTTTTCAGCCAGGTGAATCGCGCGCAGAACCAGAAGCTGGTCGCGAGCGTGATGGAAATGGCGGCAATTCACGAATCGACGGCGGTGCTCGATCTGTTTTGCGGCGCGGGGAACTTCAGTCTGCCCGCATCGCGTCGCGGCGCGCGAGTGACGGGCGTGGATGCCGACGCCGGAGCAATCGCGGCGGCGGCGCGCAACGCCGCGCGGTTGAAATTTCGCGACGCACAGTTCGTCGCGATGAAGGCGTCGGCGATGGCGGATTTTCTGCATCGCGCGCGCTATCGTCCCGAGGTCATAATCCTCGATCCGCCGCGCACCGGCGCGCCCGATTTGATGGAACCGATTATCAAGCTGCGCGCACCGGGCGTCATTTACGTATCGTGCGACGTGACCACGCTGGCCCGTGATTTGCGGGTGCTGGCGGGGGCGGGATACAAAATTAATCGTGTGCGCGGGTTCGATTTTTTTCCCAACACGCATCATGTGGAGATCGCCGTGCACGCGCTATTGACTTAGATCGCGGTGCATTCTTAATGTAATTGAGTGGTCGGTTCCCGCATCCTCGTGTCAGAGGGTTGATCAAAAAGATGCCCAAGCAGGAAAAGGAAAAGCTCCCGAGGCCGAAGATTACGATTATCCCGGGCCGCGGGGTGGCGCAGACAATCAATTATTTGCTTGAGGACCGGGACGACCTCGAATGGATTATCGCGGTCGGCCGCACGAAGAACGGCGAGCTGTTCTTCTATGACACCGGCGGCGACATCGTCGAGGATCTCGGCACGCTCGAGTACCTCAAAGCGCGAATCGTGCGCGCCCATTTCGGCGACGAATACGAATAGAAGCTAGTCTTCGAATTCATCTTGCGGCGGACGGGCGTAGATAACTCCGTCTTCGATTTCCGTCGGCACCCGATAAAGATATTTGCCGCATGCGGTCGGCGGGCCCGCGATACATTCGCCGCTGGCCGGCTCGTACCAGGCGTTGTGCGTCTGGCACATCAAGTAGCGGCCGTCTTCCGCGAAAAACTGATTATCCACCCAGTCCATCGCCATCGGCACATGCCGGCATCGATTGACGTAGGCGTGGAACTCACCGCCGAAATTGATCAGAAAGCATTCCTCGTCGGCGCCGCGAATCGGCAGCATGAACTTCAGCGACTCGCCGGGCGCGAGCGAATCGATCCGCGCGACTCTGTAGCGGGCGCGCGAGGGCGCATCCTTGCGGCGCGGACGAGATCGGGTCAGGGCGGCGCGGCGTCGATGTTGATCGGACATTCTGAGTTGGCCGGACTCGGCGATTCGACGCGATTGGCGGATCCTAGCGCGCGGATTTCCTGTCAGCTTGCCGGATTTTGTCAAAGCCCATAGCATCTGTAAACGCGCTCCAGGGCCGCCGAAACGCGCCAAGATGTAGATTTCGCGATGGAAAATCCAAAGATTCGCGCCGTCGAGGCTTTCCCCGTCGAGCACGAGGATCAGACGCTGATCTGTTTGCGCGATCCGAGCGGACTGGCGCCCGAACCGATCATGCTCGGGATGGGCGCTTACTTCATCGTGACCTTATTCGACGGGACGATGTCGCTGAAGGATATCCAGGCCGCGTTTGCGAAGCGCTTCGGCGAGATGATTGCGCTGGAGAAGCTCGACGAACTGATCGCGGCGCTGGATGGTGCGTACTACCTCGACTCGCCCGCATTCCACGCGCGCGAGCGGCGCCTGCGCGAGGAATTTCTGGCCAGTCCCGACCGTCCGGCAGCGCTGGCGGGGCTGTGCTACGAGAAAGATCCGGCGAAGTTGCGCTTGGAGCTGGCGGCGTTCTTCGATCCGCCCGAGGGACCCGGCCGCGCTCCCACGGTGAAAAAATCAGCGCCGCTCGCGGGTTTGATCGCGCCTCATATCGATCCGCGCCGAGGCGCCGCCGCATATGCGCACGCGTACTATGAGCTGATGGCGCACGAGCCACCCGAGTTGATCGTGATTCTGGGAACCTCGCACTACGGCGCCGGCCCGCAGCTGTTCAGCGCGACGCGCAAGAACTACGCGACGCCGTTTGGCGCGGTCGAGACCGACGGTGGTTTTATCGATCGGCTCGCGGCGCGTTACCAGGGGGATCTGTTCGCTGACGAGATGCTGCATCGCGGCGAGCATTCGATCGAATTCCAGGCGCTGTTTCTCGCCTATGCGCTCGGAGCGCGCGGCTACCAGGTGGTGCCGATCTTGGTCAGCTCATTCCATGAATTGGTGGCGAGCGGAGTCATGCCGACGCGCGACTCCCGGGTTGGATCGTTCATCGAGGCGCTGAGAGCCGAGCTCGACGCGGAGCATCGCCGGGTGCTGATTGTTGCGGGCGTGGATTTCGCGCACGTCGGCAGGAAATTCGGCGACGAGTTTGGCGCCGATCACGAGGTCGCCGGGCGCGTGCAGCGCGAAGATCTTGGCCTCATCGAAAATATCAAGCGCGGCGATCCCGAGGGCTTCTTCGCCGACATCGTGAAGGATCGCGACGCGCGGCGAATTTGCGGTCTGGCGCCGATGTACACCCAACTCGAGTTGCTGCGCGGCCGCAGCGCGCGGTTGCTCAAATATGGAATCGCGATGGAACCGCAGAGCGAGTCGGCGGTGTCGTTCGCGAGCCTCGCGATCGACTAGACGCCCGCGTACCAATCGTACCCTTGATCTTCCCAATACCCGCCGCTGCGTTGCGGGAGAAAATTAACTTCGGTCAGATATTTCACGTTCTTGTAGCCGAGCTTGACCGGCGAGTAGAGGCGCAGCGGCGCGCCGTGATCGGGATATAGCGCGCGCCCATTCATGCCGTAAGCGAGAATGGTCTGCGGATGAAGCGAGCTTTCGATATCCCAAGTTGAATAGTAGCCGGCGTCGAATGAACGGAACTCGACGTAGTGCGCGTCGTGGCTGGCGCCGACCATGCTGGCGATCTCGCGCAGCTGCACGCCATTCCACTCCGCGACCGCCGACCAGCCCTCGACGCAATGATGGCGAATTCGCATTCCCGTTCGCGGCATCCGCTTGAGCTGTTCGAGCGAGAAGACGGACGGCCGCGCGACCAGGCCGCCAACCTTGAGTGCCCAATTGTCCGGTGCGAACGGAATCGTGTCGGAAATAAAGTAGCTCGGGAAAGCGGCCTCGGGCGTGAGCTCGGCGGCAGGCGGTTCGGACGCGAGCCGATTCGGCGAGAACAACAGACGATCGACGCGCTCGTTCCACCGTTCCATTCCGGCAAGGAACATCGACGCCGGACGGCTGTCGCATCCGGCGAGCGCGGTGGTAGCGGCGAGACCCAGCAGAAGTTTCCGCCGCGTGATCAGGCTAGCCACGCTGTCCTCCCGTCAACATGGCGACGATCGTCCGCGGATGGAGCGCGACGAGCGCCAGGTGCATCGCGGTGAACAGTGCGAGCAGCACCAGGCAGCCCAAATGCACCACCCGCGCGACGTCGTATCCGCCAAATGCCGCGGTTATCCAGTACAACTGCACCGGTTTGTAAATAGCCAGTCCGGACAGAACCACGACGACTCCGAACAGAATCGCAAAGCTGTAAGCGAGACGTTGAAGGCCGTTGTAGAAGTCTTCAGGCGGCGGAGTCTTACGAACGCGCAAGTAGTAACCGAACATCGCGAGCGCGTTCGATGTATCGCGGCGCGGAATGAAAACGCGCCGCCGCCATTCACCGCTGGCGACCATGTAGATCAGGTAGAGCACTCCGTTGAGGATGAGCCACCAGGCGATTGCGAAATGCCAATGACGCGCACCCGCGAGCCATCCGCCTATGCACAGCCACGACGGCGGCGCGTCGTTCTGGAACGGATACCAGCTATATTGTGCGCCGCGCGGCCCGAGCGCGGGATACGCGACCAGAATCTGCAACCCACTGCCGGCCATGATCACGAGCAGCGGAATGTTAATCCAATGCGCCAGTCGAATCGCGGCGGGCTGCGCGCGTCGTCCCTTCAGTCGCGTTTCAGCGGTTGACGATCCCATCGCCAGACTCCGGGTGTCCGCTTGAGGCGAAACTCGAGGCGCCTAATGACCCATCGAGGCAGCCTTTCCACCTTTCATCAAATGCCCGTCCATCATGATCATTTCACCGTTTTGCAAATGGAATTCCTTGCCGTCTTTCGACTTGACGAGGCCGTCGACGCTGACGATCGTGCCGTCCGTCATCTTGACTTCATGCTCCATCGCGGTCGCCGGCTCACCCGCTTTCATCATCATCATTTTCCCGTTGCTCATCATCACGCCGTCCATATCGGCAGCGATCGGGGTGGTGGCGAATTGCAAGAGTAGAAAGATCGCCGCGATTAGCCCGGTACTGAGGCGCAAGAGCTTCATCAGCATCCCATTGCGAGTCTTATTGATGCCACACGGGGATGATCAGCCACAACCCGGAATTATTTTCGGCGGCCGGAATGCGTCCACCGCAGCGTGGAATTATCGCGCGGCAGGCGCGAGCATCGCCAGCGCGATTTTGTGCAGCTCGCGATCGCCAGCGGCGATGATCTGCCCGCCGTCATAGGGCGCGCCGCCCGACCAACTCGTCACGATTCCACCTGCGGCCTCGATGATCGGGATGACAGGTTGGATATCGTAAGGCTGGAGGCTCGATTCGATCACCAGATCGATGAAGCCCGAGGCGAGCAGGCAGTACGAATAGCAATCGCCGCCGTAGCGCCTCATCCGCGCGCTGGACGCGAGCTGGCGAAACGCCTCGCGTTCGCCCGGGCCAGAGAACATCGCCGGATCGGTTGCGCAGACGATCGCGTCTTCGAGCCGCCGGCATTCGCGCACCTGCAGCGAGTTGCTCTGGCCGCGACGCCTCAGTTCGGCGCCCAGGCGTGAACCGACGAAGGTCTCGCCCGTGTACGGCTGATGCATCACACCGATCACCGGTCGCGCGCCGTCGTTCAGTGCGATCAAAACGCCCCAATGCAGTTGTCCGATTATGAAGGCGCGCGTGCCGTCGATCGGGTCGATGATCCAGGTCAGGCCGTCGGTGCCGGCCGCGAAGCCTTGCTCCTCGCCGAGGATTCCGTGGCCGGGATAAACACGGTTAATCTCGTCGCGGATCGCCCGCTCCGCCTCACGATCGGCCAGCGTCACCGGATCGTAGCCGCTGCCGGCGGTCTTATTCTCGACCGCCAGGCGCACGCGAAAATACGGCAGGATCGTGCGTCCCGCGAGGTCCGCCAGATGGCAGGCAAAGGCGGCGTACTCTCCGATCGCGCGATCGTCCATCGTGGGCATAGGCTGGTCTGCTCGGGAGCCCGCGCGGTTACGGGACTTCGGTGCTCGCGTCGAGCCACGCGAACATCAGTTCATTCACCATCGATGGATCAAGCGCGGCTGCGCCGGCGCCGTACACCGCGCCGCTGCGTGCGGGCGTCGCAGGAGGATTCTTCGCGTACTCGACGCCGGCCGCGATGTCTCTGACGAAACGCGTCGCCACGCCCGCAAGCGTCTGCGGCAAGGTGACGCACAGGTGAAAGCCCGCGGGCCGCTGCAGCCCGTTAACGCGCCATCCACGCTCCGCGATGAAATCGTTGACGTGGTAGATGTCCACCTGGTCCGACGTAATCCCGATGCAGTAGGTCGGCTTGCCGATAATCTTGAGCTCGGGGATTTTTGCGATTCCCGACTTGATCGTTTCTGCTGCCTTCATGATGCGGCGAGTCGCGTTCAGGTAGCCTTCCTCGCCGAGCGTGACCATCGCCGCCCAGGTCGATGCGCTGATTCCCTCCGAGCGGCTGCCCGCCACCGTGGGCGACGCATACAAGCCGCCTTGCCAGTCGGTTATCGCGAAGTACATGCGCCGGCGCAACGCGCGATTGCGATAGAGCACCACCGACGCGCCCTTCAGGCCATAGCCCCATTTGTGCGTGTCACAGGACATCGAGGTGACGCCCGGCAGGCGGAAGTCGAACGGCGGAACGTCATAGCCGAGCTTTGCGATCCACGGCAGAATGAAACCGCCGAAGCAGCTATCGACGTGCATGCCGACGCCGGCTTCAAGCGCGAGGGCGGACAACTTCTCGATCGGATCGATCAGTCCGTGCGGGTAATTCGCCGCCGAGCCGGCGATCGCGATGGTGTTGGGGCCGATGGCGCGCCGCATCGCGTCCACGTCGGCCAGGTAATCGGGGCCGACCGGCACGCGAATCAGCTTGATGCCAAAAAAGTGCGCGCCCTTGGAAAATGCCGGATGAATCGTCTGGGGCACCACCATCTCGGGCGCTGTGATTGCCCGCTCGGCACGGGCTTTCTCCCGATACGCCAGCATCGGCAGGATGATGCTCTCGGTGCCGCCCGAAGTGATCGCTCCGCAAACGTCGGCCTGCGGATCGTTCTCGCGCGCCAGCTCCGAGCCGAGCATCCGCGCGGTCATCGCGATTATCTCTCCCTCGAATTTGGTGCCGCTCGGGCACATGTCGCGCTGCAGCAGGTTGACGTGCGAGAACAGCGAGAACACGCGGTTGAGGTAAGCATAGTGCTCCATCCCGCCGTGGTAGTAGGTGCCCGAGATCTGGCCGGTCTGCCAGCGCGAGTTTTCCTGGCGTGCGATGCTGCGCAATTCGCGCATGACCTCCTCGGGCTGGCGGCTCTTCCTGGGCAGCTCGTGGTAGGTTTCGAAGGTTTCGCGATAGGGGAACATGTCCCCAAAAGGTCCGGAGGGCTCTTGCTGCTTCTTCGTTGCCTTGGGCATGGTACGAACTCCTTAGTGATCTGCGGTGGCAACCAGTGAAACGACCCGGCGGTCGCCGACGTTATAATCGCCATCGATTTGAATACTAGTCCATCGCGACGTTCAATCCGACGCGCGGGCGGCCGGGTTGAGGCGCCGGTAGATGGCGCGGTTGCGCTTATAGAACTCGAGGAACTCGCGGAACTGGCGATCGTACAGGCGCCGGTTGACCTCGATCGGCCGATACTCGGCGGCGATCTTCACCTGCGCGGAAATTTCCTCAACTGCGATCTCGCCCAGCGCGGCAAACGCCGCCATCGCGGCGCCCACCGCGTTGGCATTGCGCGGATTGGCGACCTGCCGCACCGTGCATCCGAGCACGTCGGCCTGGATCTGGCACCACAGATCGGAACTCGCGCCACCACCGATGAAATTGAGCTGCTCGAACGGCCGCCCGATGAACTTCTCCACGTGACCCTTGAGCCATCGCAGGTTGTACGCGACCCCTTCCATCACCGCGCGCACGTAATGGCCGCGGCTGGTGCGCGCGTTCTGATTGAAGAAGGCGCTGCGCGTCGATGCGTCCTCGTGCGGCGCGAGCACGCCGTTGATCCACGGCGTGAAGATCAATCCGTCGCTCCCCGGCGCAACCGCCGCGGCGAGCCGGTTCATGTCGCCGTAAACGTCGATGGGAGAATTCGCGCCGGCGGCGGGATACAGGATGTCTTTCAGGAACTCGAGACTGCGTCCCGCCGCGCCCTGCTCCGCACTGACCATGTAGCGGCCCGGCAGCGCGGCCGGCATCGCGCTCAGCATGTGGAGCGGGTCGGTCTTCTTCGCCGGCACGTGGCAGCTCATCCACGCCGAGGTGCCGATATAGAAGTAGCCCTCGTAGTTGCTTACCGCACCCGCACCCAGGGTCGCCGAATGGCCATCGCACGAGCCCATCACGACGCGAGTGGACGGCGCCAGGCCCAGATCCGCTGCGACTTCGCTCTTGACGGCGCCGAGCACGGCGTTAACCGGCCGCAAGTCCGGCAACTTGGCGCGATCGACGCCGGCCATCGCAAGCAGCTCAGGCACGTAGTCAATCCTGTTGGGATTGCGATTATCGGTCAGCCAGTAGGTGAACATCGTCGCGTACGAAGCCGCGAATTGCCCGGTGAGCCGCAGGTTGAGGTAATCCATCGGCTCGAGAAACTTGAAGGTCCGCGCATACACCTCGGGGCGGTCATACTTGATGAACAGGATATGCCCCAGGCCGTCGACGCCCGATTGAACCGGCGCGCCGCCGGTGAAGCGCATCCATTTGAGCAGCTTGAACAAGCCGTAGCCCTGCACTCGCGGCCATCCGGCGGCGACCGCGCGATTGTATTTCGCGCCGCGGGTGTCCATCCATGAGATCGCATTCCCGATTGCGGCGCCGTCCTTGTCAACGGCCACCGTAACGGCCCACAGCGTGGTGCATACGACGGCGATGATTTGCGCCACGGGCACGCGCGAGGCCGCGATCGCCTCCTTCGCGGCGTCGCACACGGCGCGCCACCATTCTTCGGGATCCTGCTCGACCGCGCCTCCCCCCATCATCATGGTATTCGTATGGCGCAATGCCGACGCGACGACTTCGCCTGCGCTCGAAACGATCGCGGCCTTTGTGCTGCCGGAGCCCATGTCGATGGCGAGCACGTATTTCAGCGGATTGGAGGAGGGCATCTGTGTGAGGTCCGCTCGCGGTTGATTTACCCGATGCGCGCGCGAGTTCCCCAGAATGACCGCATCACGGAAAATAATCCAGCAGTGCGGAACTCTCCGAGGAGAGCGCGAGGGTATCGGAGGCCAGCCACTGCGCTTGCGCCGCGATGCGACGGCGGTGTAATCGAAGCGTCGGGCTCGGAGAATTCTTGGATGGCCAAAGCTGATTCGATTATCACGTCGGGCGTCGATGCGGCGCGGGCGCGGCGTCCCGCGATCATCGATCGTTTCGCGCGCGGCGCGGTTCTAAGCCGTCTGGCGGGAATCAAAAGCGGCCGCATCGTGATCGAAGACGGCGACGAGCGCATCCCATTCGGCCAGGATGTCTCCGACGCCGATTTGCGCGCCACCATCCGGGTCAAGGACCGCCGCTTCTATTCCGACATCGCACTCGCCGGCAGCATCGGCGCCGGCGAAGCGTACATGGCCGGCTCGTGGACGACGGACAATCTGACCGCGCTCGCGCAAATCATGCTTCGCAACCGCAAAGTGATGGAGGGCATGGACGGCGGCCTGGCGCGGCTGGCCAATCCCGTCCGCCGCGTCATCCACTACCTCAACCGCAACACCAAAACCGGCAGCCAGCGCAACATCGCGGCGCATTACGACCTGGGCAACGATTTTTTCGAGCTGGTTCTGGATCGCACGCTGATGTACTCGTGCGCGATCTTCGAGCGCGCCGACGCCACTCTGGAGGAAGCGGCGACGGCCAAGGTCGATCGCATCTGCCGCAAGCTTGATCTTCGCGCCCGCGATCACCTTGTCGAGATCGGCACGGGATGGGGCGGGTTTGCGATTCACGCGGCCAAAAACTACGGATGCCGCGTCACGACCACCACGATTTCGCGCGCGCAGCACGACTACGCCGTCAAAAGAATCGCCGCCGAGGGACTGGCGGACCGCATCACCGTGCTGTTCAAGGATTACCGCGAGCTGAGCGGCCAGTTCGACAAGGCCGTCTCGATCGAGATGATCGAAGCGGTCGGGCATCAGTTCCTCGATTCGTATTTCCGCAAATGCGGCGAGCTGTTGAAGCCCGACGGCATGATGCTGTTGCAGGCGATTACGATCACCGACCGCGAGTACGCGGGCGCGCTCAAGCGCGTCGATTTCATCAGGAAGTACATCTTCCCGGGCAGCTTCATTCCGTCGGTCACGGCGCTGTGCGATTCGATCACGCGGGCCAGCGATCTCAGGCTGTTCCATCTCGAAGATCTCACGCCCAATTACGCCGAGACCTTGAAGAACTGGCGAATCCGGATGTTCGACAATATCGATCGCGTGCGCGCGCTCGGTTATCCGGAAGAATTCATCCGGATGTGGGAGTTCTACCTCTGCTACTGCGAGGGCGGCTTCCGCGAGCGCTACATCGGCGACGTGCAGATGATCCTGACTAAGCCCGATTGCCGGCTTGCCCCAATTCTTCCCCGCCTGTAACCGCGCGCGCCAATTCACCTTATTGAATGTGAAACCCACCGTGGGTTTCACACTTCCTTGGGCAGGGGTGACCCCTGCACCCGCAGTGAGAAGACGCGAAAATCTGCGCAGCGCATCTTTTCACGACTACGCGATCGAAGAGCCCGCAGGTGAGCGGTCTTCTAATATTGGACAGCCGTGCCAACGGCCAGGGGTGAGCAGGGCTGAGCCCTGCACCCAGTGTGTTGGGGGTTGCGGACAGGCACCATATTCCTCAAATTTTGACGTACCGGAAATTATTCCTTATATTCGCATGATGGAATTTGCCCTTAGAATCGGCTCGCATGAATTCCTGATACACGCTGTCAGGTACATCGAAATACTGATAGACGCTGCCGTCATGGAAGGCGACCTCAAGCGTCATCGTGGTGGCGTCGTAGCCGATTTCAGCAATATTAGATGAAGTCACGGGGCTCCTGTTCATGGCTTACTTCCCAGGTTTATCTATTTTTGGATTTTCGCTTCGCCACGTTTTCAATAGCCTCGCATAGTCTTCGGCCTTTTTTGGACGATTCCATCCTCGCTCCTTCTTAGGATCGTAGATATTGGGATCGTCGCTGTCGGGGCGGCGGTTTTTCGCGGGCGTGTCAACAAACGCGCGCAAAGGCAACTGTACAGCCTCTCCAACGATGATAGCTTCGCCGGTGCGCAATGATGGTAGCATGTTGAACAGGCCTTCGAGGTTGTCACTGGCAGTGCTAACGATTTGGGCACGGTCGGAAGCATTGGCTAAGCGCATAGCGAACATTGTTCCGCATTGCGAAAGGATAGCCGGGTCGATCTCAGCTGGCCTTTGGCTTACGATCATAGCGCCAAGACCATATTTGCGACCTTCCTTGACAATTCTACGTGCCGCGGTCGAAGCCGCGCCTTCATTCCCGGTGTTCAAGTAAGCATGCGCCTCCTCGAGAACAAAGAGCAAAGGGCGTGCCCTTCCTCCTTCGGGCAAGTTCCGTGCCCAAAAGAGGGCGTCAAATATAAGGCGGATGAGCACGCCGATAAGATCCGTGAGTATTGAAAAGGGCACGCCGGAAAGGTCGAGGATCGTGATGGGACTGTCGCCGCCGACCCAAGATTTCAGCAGCACGTCAAGGTCTTGAGATGGTTGGTCTTCGAGATTCTGAAAGTCCGGAGTCGGACACCATGCTCCGGGCCGGAATAGAAAATCATACCGCGTATCGCGCAGGAGCGATTCCATGGCTAAAATTTGCCGTCGAATATTGAGCGGCGCGGCGCTAAGGTAGACGCGATCAGACCCCCCCTGCGTAATCGGACGGTACTTTGGGGGTGTCACGCGCATGATGTTGCCGAGGATTAAATTTCCATTCTGGTCCCTATCGATTGCTTCAGTCGCATTGCTCTGGTTGGCACTTTGCGCAGTGTGGGTGGAGCAAACGAGGCGGTGCAGCTCGTACCAAAGCCGGTGGATGCTAAACGGGATCGGTGTATCAACGGTCATGGTGTCTGCCGTCACTCCATCACGCGGTTTTTTCTGAAGTGATGCGAGTTTTAATTCTTTCACCTTTTCAACGAGTGCAGCGCGGTCAGCGTCGCTCGACCCACGAAATGGCGTTACGCGCAGGAGTTCGTCAAAACTCAAGGCCCAGTAGGGAATGAAAAGTGGCTCCTGACCTTTCTTTTTCTCCGCATTGATCCTGAAAAGCGTGGAACGGTCATTTAGAGCAGGGTGGTACTCCCCGTGGATATCCAAAATAATGATTCGCGCGGAGGGATACCGGTTTGGATCAGAGAGCGATGCAAGGAGATGCGCTACGGTTGTAGACTTGCCTGCCCCTGTAGCTCCTACCACGGCGCTGTGGCGGTTCACCAAGCGGTCAATATCGATCAGTGCGGGTATCGATTCCACACTCGCAAGGCTACCTACCCGCACGAAGTTAGGGGCGTCGGGCCTGCCATAGATGAGGGCTAAGTCCTCTTCGGTTACGAGATGAGCCTCGTCACCGATGATTGGGTATTGAGAAATGCCCCGCTTGAACTCGCCACCGCGTTGAGCTTCGCCGATGAGCTGCACCTTCATCCATCGGTAGCCGTAGGGCTCGGCTTTGACCAATGTCTCCGGAACAGCTCCCGCGCCGACCTGCGATACAATACCGAAGAGATCCTTCAGCCCGATAGAGATGCGGACCAAGCTCCCAATCTGTCCAATCCGGTAACCTTGTCCATCGATAAACGCCAACCCGGACACCGTATCCTTACTCCAGAACGACGCTTATGGTCGCTCCTTGGACATCTTGAACGGTTCCGAGATGTGTTGGTCTAGTTGGCACTCGGTATCTCCGTCCGTGGGCGAGTATCTCCGATTAATTCGTGCAAAAACTCTCCGAAAATGGCGAAGTCCCCAAGCATGAAATAAGGCACACACTTGCCGTCGGCGTCGGCCGGGTCAAGCGGTGTCCAAGTCACCCATTTATTTGAATCAGGGGTTGCCGCCTTGGTATCTTTCTCGGCCCACCGCGCCTCACGGCCACTAATGACAGCGCCGTTCTTCGCCAAGAGGGTGAGATTTTGGCGCTCAGTGGCGAGCCTGACGGCTTGTGAGTAATCGGCGGCCAAGCCAAACAGCAGGCCGAAGGCGACCGCTGTTGGGGTGCCCTGAAGGCCCTGTACGATGACTTCATTGAGATGCTCGTCGCGGAAGGAATAGCCGCAGACGACGAGCACTGCGGTGGGCTGCTTCAAGAACGCGCGGAGCCTGTCTATCATGGCGAGATAAGGCATTCGCCTGCTTTCCTCGTATTTCAGGTGCGACGGGTGGATGACACGCTTGCGCCCTTGTTCGTCGGTTCCTCCACGAAGGACGCCTTTCGCGTCGGTTTGATACCAATTAATCGAGCCATGCAGCTTCCAAAGGCGCGCCCAGCGCGGCGGGAGTACATCTTGTTCCATCGCCCGAATGTCGAAGAAAGGCTCACGTGCCCCGGCAAAGCCGTCGAAGTATGGGACGCAACAATACTCGAACGCCTGCTCCATCAGCAGATCGTAATTTGTCGTGAATACCTCAACCGGGCTTTCTCTCTCTACTGCGCTCACCCATGACGCGAGATGGTGGTATGGCGTCTCAGTGTTGGGGAGCGATTTATCGGCCAGCTCGTAAATGACTTGGCAGATTCTTTTGTCAAGCGAGTCAAGGTCCGCCGCAGACATGCCACGCACACCTTCGTTACCTGCGACCGTGCGGAGGGCGCGGATATGGCTCAACATGTCCTCAAGGTTGGGGTGTTCGCGACCGTTCTTTTTGAAGTGGTCGTCAATGACCTTTAACTCTGCGCAGTTCCCAAGCGTAGCGCGAACCGCTTTGGTCATTCCGGCGATATCAGGAATCAGCGGTGTGCTTTTGTTGTCGCCGACGCGGATCGCAACAGGGCAGCCCGCCCCAACAAACAATCCCAATGGCCGCTTGCTACTCGACAAACATTTACCTTTGAGGTGACCTAAATCATTCATTGACGAATTCCTTCGAGGGGGCTGACAGCGGACCGTCCGCCAGTCAAAGCCTACTAATGACCGGGCTGCGGCGCAAAGCCCGGCGACCGGCGGCTCTGCGGGTAAAATCAACTATTTGTTGTAGCCGAGGCAATGCGACAGTTCGCCGACCAGCGGCGGGCGGCTTTAACACTGAGTGCAGGGCTCAGCCCTGCCATCGCATAGTCGCGAAAAGATGCGCTGCGCAGATTTTCACGTCTTTTCACTGCGGGTGCAGGGGCTGCAGCCCCTGCCGCCCGCCGCGCAGGCGGCTCAATTTTCGTGAGCGCGGGGGCGGGGCGGGGCGGTTGACAACAGCAATAACCAGATGATAATTATTATCACCTAGGTTATGGTACTACAGCTGGTAAATGAACGACGGCGGGGCCCCTATGCGGCCAAGCGGCTGTCCGAGTTCGCCGCACGATGCCGCCGCGGCGGGCTGGCGGTCACGCCGCAGCGCCTGGCGATCGTCAAGGCGCTGCTCGACTCGGGAGAGCATCCCCGCGCCGACGCGATCTTCGCCGCGGTCCGAATCCAGCATCCCCATATTTCGCTCGCCACCGTGCATCGAACGCTTGAAACCCTGTGCGATATCGGCGAGGCGCGCAAGGTCACGACGCTGCACGACAGCGCGCGCTACGACGGGAATCTCGCGCCGCATCATCATGTGGTATGCGTCAAATGCCGGCGCATCCGCGATATCGAGATTCCCAGCCTTGACCGGCTGCTTGCCGGACGGTCGGAGCTGGGCGAGTTCACCGTGCTCGGCTCGTCGCTGGAGATTCACGCGCTGTGCGAGGATTGCGGGGCCAAACGCGCCAGGGCGAATCGGACAAAGAGGCCGCGCCCCTGATTTTTGAAAGCAACCCAATAAAACGAACGGAAGTTCGAATCAGGAGAGAAGAAAATGCCGAGTCTTAAAGGAACCAAAACCCACCAGAATCTCAAAGACGCGTTCGCAGGCGAGAGCCAGGCTAATCGCCGCTATCTCTATTTCGCCAAGATCGCGGACATCGAGGGCCAGCCGGAAATCGCGGGTCTGTTTCGCGATACCGCCGAAGGCGAGACCGGGCATGCCCACGGTCATCTCGACTACCTGAAGTCGGTTGGCGATCCGGCGACCGGCCTGCCGATGGGCGATTCGATGCTGAACCTCAAAGCCGCGGTTCATGGCGAGACCCACGAGTACACCGACATGTACCCGGGGATGGCCAAGACGGCGCGCGACGAGGGCTTTCCGGAAATTGCCGATTGGTTCGAAACGCTGGCCAAGGCCGAAAAGTCTCACGCGGGACGCTTCGCCAAGGCGCAGGGCACGCTCTAACAAGGATCGCGCGAACACCGCGATTGGGGGGCGGGCCTGCGAGGCCCGCCTGCTATTTCAACGGCGGCAGCAGGGCTGAGCCCTGCACTCAGTGTTAAGGCCGCGCTCCGTTGTCGCGCGCGGCCGCTACCGCGGGCGCGGCCGCATAGAGTAAAGTTCGCAACCAGGATTTTTCCCGATGGGCAACCGAATCGAAGCCAGGCCGAGCGACGGCCTTTCCTACAATTCCACCGAAGCGAAGTACTGGGACCGCGCCGGACTCGACAAGGAAGTCGAGCGGGTGTTCGACATCTGTCACGGCTGCCGTCTGTGCTTCAATCTTTGCCCGTCTTTCCCGGCGCTGTTCGACGCGACCGATCGCAACGACGGCAACGTGAGAGGGCTCACGGCGGCGGAGAAAGAGCGGGTCATCGAGCTCTGCTACGGATGCAAGCTGTGCGAGATAAAATGTCCCTACACGCCGCGCGACGGTCATGAGTTCCAACTGGATTTCCCGCGCCTCATCATCCGCGCCAAGGCGGTGAGCGCGAAGGAAGACGGCGTCAGGCTGCGCGAGCGCGTGCTGGCGCATCCCGATCAGCTCGGCAAGGCGGGCGCGGCGGCGCCGGCGATCGCAAACTGGGGATGCCATCAAAAGTTCCAGCGCGTGATTATGGAGAAGGTGCTGGGGATTCATCGCGGCAAGCTGCTTCCCGACTTCGCCGCCGAGACTTTCGACAAGTGGCTTAAGGGGACGCCGCTGCCTGCAATGCCGTCCGAGCCGACCGCGAAGGTCGCGATTTTTCCGACCTGTTTTGTCAATTACTACAACGGCGCGCCGGGCAAGGCTGCGGTGGAGGTTTTTGCGAAAAACGGATGCGCGGTGAAATGCCCGAAGCAGAACTGCTGCGGGATGCCGGCGCTCGACGGGGGCGACGTCGAGTTCGCGCGCAAGGAAGCGCGGGCGAATATCGAATCGATGCTGCCGCTGGTGCGCGAGGGCTACAAAATCGCCGCGATCAATCCGACCTGCTCGCTGATGATGCGCGCGGAGTATCCGAACCTGATCCGCGGCGACGAGGTCAAGGAGTTCGCGGCGGCGGTGGTCGATTCGCACGAGCTGCTCTACGAACTTCGCCGCGCCGGCAAGTTCAACCAGGAGTTTCTGTCCACGCCCGGCACTATCGCGTATCACGTGCCGTGCCATCTCAAGGCGCAGGGCATCGGGCTGCGATCGCGCGACCTGATGCGCCAGATTCCGGGCGTGGAAGTAACGACGGTCGATGCATGCACGGCGCATGACGGAACGTGGGCGATGAAAAAAGAGTTCTTCGCGCTCTCGATGAAGTGGGGCGAGAAGGCTTTCGCCGGGATGCGCGAGGCCGGCGCACGGGTGATGGCGACCGACTGTCCGCTGGCGGCGGTGCAAATCGAGCAGGCGACGGGAGTGCGTCCGATTCATCCGCTCGAAGTGATAGCGCGGGCGTACAAGCGCGACGGGTTTCCGGACGCGGTGGCTTCGGCGTCGCAGCCGCCCAAAGGAGAATGACGATTGAAGAAGATCGCTTTCGAGGAAATACTTCCGCTGGCCGATTACGAACGCGCGCGCGAGCGGCTGCGGCCGTTGTTTATTCATGAGAAGGAACGGCGCCGGCTCCACGTCGGGTCGCATCTCACGTTCATTTTCGAGAACGCGCAGACTGCGTGGTACCAGATCGAGGAGATGATCAAGGCCGAGAAAATGACGCAGCGCGAAGCGATTCAGCACGAAATCGACACGTACAACGAATTGCTTCCGGCCGCGGGCGAAATTGCCGCGACGCTGTTGATCGAGTACGCCGAGGCGCGCGAACGCGACGCGGCATTGGCCAGGCTGGCCGGACTGGAAAGCCACTTGTGGCTGAAGGCGGGAGCGAAAAGGATCGCGGCGAGATTCGACGATCGCCAGATGTCAGACGAGAAAATCAGCGCGGTCCAATTTGTCAGGTTCAGCCTGGAGGGGGTGGACGCGGCCCAGTTTCTCGAACTGGCAGGCAAGGGCGAGGTAGCGGTCGAGGCGGATCACCCGAGCCTGGCGGCGCGGGGCGCGATCGGCGGGCTGCTGGCGGCGTCGCTGGCGGAGGATCTGCGTTAGCTCGAGCGCCGGCATGGTGCACAGACACGAACGCCGAATCCGGTATTCCGGATTCGGCGTTCGACGTTTGGTGGTTTCGGTAAGAGTTAGTTCCGCGCAGCTTCGCTTGGGGCCGCTTCGTCCGGCTTCGGCGTGGGCGTGAACTGCGGCAGGGCAACGCCGACCGGCATGTTCAACTGAGAGCGCGGTCCTGCAATGATCAGCGTCGGGGCAAGGTTCTCCGTGCCAGCAATATCAGCGACACCGGTAAACATCTCCAGCGAATTTCCAAGGGCGTTTACGACATACAGAGTATCGCCGTCCCGGCTGAGCGCAACGCCCTGCGGACGGTTGAGCCTCGTGCTGTTGCCTTGAATCTTGCCAACCGCGGTGCCTACACAGCCGATTGGAAAGGCCGGCGTAAAGCAATTCGTGAAAGGAGTAAAGATATCGATGCTGGGAGGTACAGCCGGAACGGGCTTTGCACCCTTAACGGCGGGCGCGCCCACGTCTGACACGTACATCACATCACCCTCTCCTGGGGGGCCTGATGTGCTGACTGCAACAGCCACCCCGCTGGTGATACCGCCCGCTGTCAGACCGATGGCGGCGGCCGGGAATGAATCGCCATAGGTGGAAGGATAAAACACGTCTACGAACGAGGGTGCCGCCGGGACAGCATTGTTCACGACGAATAGGTAGCCATTTCCATCAAACGTGAGGCCGACGGGAGCCAGCAGGAAAGTGTTGCATCCGCCGATGGTGACATTCTGGAAGTAGGGAAAACCGATACACGTATAATTGACCGAACTTTCGGGTACCAAACATAAGTCGGTGTCAGTGAAAGTTGTTCCGGCTTTTTTATGGTTGATTATCGTGAAGTCGTTGGCCGCCAACACGATGCTGCTCTGGAAAGGTACCGCGTCGTCGTTGTAGCCGGGTATCAGCGTCTGCCGGTCATACTCGGTAACCGAGCCCACGGTGGCGCCCCCGAAGGCCGCGCAGGCGGGCTCGTCCGGTTGCGGACCAAATTCGTTTCCAATTACGTACGGAAGGGTGTTCGCAACCGCCACGATTTCGTGGCCGGCAGGAACCAGCAGGTTCCCGTCGTAGGGGCTTTCAAATGCCACGCCCTGGGGGGTGTTAACGCCCGTAACGGGGGGGAGATAATTGTATACAAGCGGTCCGGAGACACTGAACGCCGCATTGCGCGTGCCGATTATGTTTTCCGGCGCCGTGTTACCATTCGCGCCCGGAGAGAAGATCGCGGCGAAGCCAGTGCCGGCAAAGGGGGCAGGGGGAGGAGCGGTGTGGGGTGGCAGGTCAAGCAAGGCCCGACAGGCTTCCGGATAGGATACCCCGACGGCAGGTTCACCGAAACAGGTTTGATCGACAAGGTCGAGCGGAACCGCCACGGCAATGTGATCGTCGACCGAGCTCACTGCGTCGAGAGCCGCTCCGGTACTGGCACCCAACAGGGTGCTACTGCCCGCGGCCCGCAGGACAGGCTTGGCATTGTGATTCGCGCCTTCCGGACAAGGCACCGGAAGCCAATTGAAAACCCCGCCACAGAATGACTCGAGGCTGCCGTTGAACGCAGCGCCATAATTCGACACAGCGACCGAGTCTTCCAAAGTCGGGGGTTGCGCGTAGCTGGTGCCCGCTGTCCCCGCGAGGAGCGCAGCGACTGCGAACACCGCTGCCACGAGCGAAAGCCGACGAGCGACCGCCACGAGCTTCAGCGCCCGTGCGTGCGCCCACGAGGTCCCGTCCCTGCCCTGAGTCATCGCCTGCATCCTTCCATGCGTCATTGTTTCTAACCCCCGCCGAGTCGACTCGGTGTCCCGTCTGCTGACCCAATCAGCCTAGAAAACCCACGCGGCCGTCGGTTCGTTCCTTTCCCCGCAAAGCCAACGGAAGCCCCGCCAAGGTCCGGAAATCGCCCCGGACACGCTTTCGGTGGTCGTACCTACACCGATCGGATGACAAATTCAAGTGCGACGTAATTGTTTGTTCATGATCGTTTGACGGTCACGCCACCGATTCAGCCGCGAATTGCATCCAATCGAGATGGAACTTTATTCATTTGCCCGGGAGGATCGCAAGTGCCGCCCCGGACAAGGGCGGCATTCCAGCAGCCTGCATACTACCGCCAAAGCCGACTGTCCGGGCGTCTGCCCGCTCGTCAGATGATGGCCGGCCGGGAATCGCCGACATCACGCGGCGCTTAACGGACTGTTGCAAACATGTGATCGGGGCGTTCACCCTTCTTGACAAGGTGGGCAGGGGAATGATACCTAAGCCGCGTTCGTAGATTATTGCACGCGAACGGGGAATGAGTGTCTGACGCTTGCCTGGTGGACAATCGGGCGAGGAGTCGTAACCACGAGGGCTCCAGCTTGGGGGTGACTATGCAGAACGGGAATCAGGGATTCGGAGGAAAGCGGTGGCGGAGTCTGTTGGTAGCCGCCGTGGCGACGGTCGGGACGCTATGGGCCTCGGTCGCAATGGCGACGATCACGCAGGGCGACTTTTCAGTCTTTGGATTTTTTGAAACCCGCGAGTCGGGTCAATGGGGCGAAGGCAGCGCCAGCCGAGGCCCATCGCCGACGCAGTTCTACAGCCCGACTCCCACCTCGGTGTTCGTGCATCCCGGGCAGGCGTTCGGGATGACGGGCGGCAGTTTCGATTTCAATCATTGGGATCTGGCCGAAGCGCGCCAACTTGCGGACGTGCGGCCCGATTACCACATGATCAAGAACTACAAGTTGCTTGGCCGCTTCGACACGCTGTTGATCAAGGATGCGGACTTCTTCGCGTACTACCGGCCCTGGTACGACGCGTACGGTTCGATCAAGAACAATGGCCGCCAGCAGCCGAACTCGGATGTTGTCCACTACAATTCGGGCAACCCCAATGTGCCGACGATGCAGGATGAGTTCTTCAAGGACGATCTGCGCGAGTATTATGCGCAGTTGAACTTTACCGACAACTTCTCCGCCCGTATCGGCAAGCAGCAGGTCATCTGGACGGAAGCGGACGCGCTGTCAGGAACCGAAGTCACCAACCCGGTTAATGCGTCATGGCACGGAGTTTATGGCGCAGAAACGCCCGAAGACACGCGCACAAACGTGCGGATGATCAAGCTGAACTACATCCTGCCGGACTTCTACCGGACGGCCAACAACGAGCTTGAAGGCTTCATCATCCCCGGCGACTTCGAGGGAGCCGGGATTAACGTCCAGACAGACCCGCGCAATCCGTGGGTTGCTCCGAGCGCACTGTTCGGTGGCTGCCCGATCTCGATCTGCGGCTTTGGCGGCCTGGACACGCCGGCTGCTCCGAACATCAACCAGAACGGCCAGGCGCGCAACGTCAGTGAGCTGCCCAACGCCGGTGGATATGGCTTCGGACAGTCGCTGATCTGGCTACCCGTCGGGCCCACCGTATATCCGCCTGGCAGCACCAAGGGGGTGCAGTACGGGCATTTTTACGACTTTCAACTGAGGACTGTCGGCAGGAGGCCGTCAAACTCCCTGGAAAACAGCGAATTCGGAGCACGTTATTCGACCCTGCTGCCGATTGGCAACGGACTCCAGACCAGCTTGATCTACGAGTACGAATTCCGCGATGCGCGCGGTGAAAATTGCACGACCTGCGGGCTGGGGAGCTTCGGCTTTCCAGCAAGCGACGTTACTGAAGTTGGCCCCGGCAAGTTCGTCGTTGCGAATCACTATCTTCACCCGCCTCGTCAGGGTGTGCCCGTGACCGGGACGCTTCTGTCCGTTTCCGAGACCGACTATCGGCGCAACAGTTTCTTCGGCATGACGGGAACCTACTACGATAAAGACCTGACCGACATCGTGTACCGCTACGACCTTCTATACCAGCCGGATCATGCGGTCTCCGTTCCGACTTTCGTTAGCCCGACGGGATCGGCGTGGACCCAGTTTACACGCTGGATTATCGCGGCTGACCGTCCGACGTACATCCCCTGGATATCGAAGCAGCACACGTTCCTGACGTTCCAGTTCACGGAGACGTGGCAGCCGGATCGTCCGACCGATGCGAGCCCCCCCACATCCGCCAACGGCAAGACCCGTGAGCTCAGCAGTGTAGCGTTCATCAACGCGACTAACTGGCTGATGAACGGCCAGTTGACGGCGGCCAACCTGCTTTTGTGGGACATCGACGACAACGTCGGCGAGCTGGCGACTACCAACGTTTACCGGTATTCGCGAAACATACTACTCGGGCTGAATGCCTATATGTTCATCGGACGAAGCGGCCGCTTCACGGATCCGTACCTGCTCAGCCGCGAGCAGCGATTCAACGAACTCGAGTTCACCTTCACGTACGAAATCTAGAAGCCGATTGGACTGATCGAGCGGCTGTGGCGTATGCTACAGCCGCTTTCTTTTTTGCCGGCAGAATGAGGACATTGCCGCATCGAGCGGCCGGCGACGGCATCTCTTTCGCCGCCATTTTCCACGCCAGCCGCGCATATCGCGATGAACGACAACCAAGAGACAAACTGGTACCTGGTTCGCACCAAGACCGGCAAGGAGCGCTGGGTCCGCGATCAACTCGCCGACGTGGTGCCGGAGGTGTTTCTGCCGATGCTCAAAGCGAAGGCGCCGCGATGGGGACGGATGGTGGTGTCGATAGCTCCGCTGTTTCCATGCTACGTGTTCGCCAGGTTCGATCTTCAGCGCCAGTACTTCGACGTGAAATATATGGCCGGGGTGCGCGCGATCGTGTCGGCGGGAATCGATCCGCTGGCGGTGCCGGCGGCGATAGTGTCGGAGATTCGTCGCCGCGGCGTGGACGACGTGATCGAAATACCCGATAAACCATTCGGCACGGGCGAGCGGGTGGTGGTCGTTGACGGACCGTTTCGGGGATTCGAGGCGATTTTTCAGCGCTATCTTTCGGGCGCGGAGCGAGTGGCGGTTCTGCTCAGTGCCGTCGAATCGGGCGGTCTGCGCGTCGTGCTGTCGGCCTCGGCGGTCGCCAAAGACACTTGACAGACGCGGTCGGCCGATTAGTCAATCCAGGTACCTACTAGCTATTGGCGGCGGTAGTGGCATTGCGGCTGCCGCGCCCCGATGTAATAGTCACTGAGACCAATCCTCCGCTGCTCGGCGCGTCGTACGGCAGCGCTGCGGTTCGATCGGATCAAAGTTACCAGCCGGTTCGGCTCGGTCCAGGCCGGAGCCACGCTGGAGAACCAGCGGGAGAAAAGATGAATCGAGCACGAAAACCGGTCCGGATTGTGCCCAAGGGATGGGGACGCGAGGTATGGATCGCGAACGGCGATCTCTATTGCGGAAAAATTCTGGAAATTCGCAAGGGCAAGAAGTGCTCGCTGCACTACCACAAGCTCAAGACCGAATCGTTCTACCTGCGCAGCGGTAAGTTGATCGTGCGAATCAAGGAGTCGCCGGAAAGCACCACGATCGAGGAGTTCGAATTGAGCGCGGGCGAATGCATGGACGTGCCGATCGGATTGGTTCACCAGATGGAAGCGATCGAGGATGCCGAACTGTTTGAATTTTCCACCCAGCACTTCGACAGCGATTCGCATCGGCTGGTGCGCGGCGACTGAATCCGGGACCGGCGCAAATCGATCGATGGGCCTGCTCAGGCGCGGCGAAATACGTCGCGCCTTTTTGCTCTCCGGCCACAGGCTGGTTTTTGCGCTCTGGCGGAAATGGTATATTGTTGGGCGCCGCGCGGCGCAGCGTTGAGATGGCGAAAGTAGCATTGATTACCGGCGTGACCGGACAGGATGGCTCCTACCTCGCCGAGTTTCTTCTGAAAAAGGGCTGCGAAGTGCATGGGATGGTGCGGCGCACTTCGAGTTTCGCCACGGGACGAATCGATCATCTGCGCAAGGGCTTCGGCGCCGGTTCCGACGGTTTGCAACTGCATTACGGCGACCTCGGCGACGGCACCGGGCTTCGGCGAATCATCGAGCAGGTGCGTCCCGACGAGGTATACAATCTCGCCGCGCAATCGCACGTGCGCATCTCATTCGATCAACCCGAATACACGGCCGACGTGGTCGGCCTGGGGGCGCTCAGACTGCTCGAGGCGCTGCGCGATCACAACAAGCGCCGCGGGCGGGCTGCGCGGCTGTACCAGGCGGGATCGTCGGAAATGTTCGGCAAGGTGACCCAGAGTCCGCAGAACGAGACCACGCCGTTTCATCCGCGCAGTCCTTACGCGTGCGCCAAGCTGTATGCGCACTGGCAGACGATCAATTATCGCGAAGCCTACGGGCTGTTCGCGTGCAACGGAATCCTGTTCAATCACGAGTCACCGAGGCGCGGAGAAAATTTCGTGACGCGGAAGATCACGCGCAGCGCGACGCGAATCAAACTGGGCCTCCAGGAGAAGCTCGCACTCGGCAACCTGGACGCGCGGCGCGACTGGGGGTTCGCCGGCGACTACGTCGAGGCGATGTGGCTGATGCTGCAGCAGGAGCATCCCGACGACTACGTAATCGCCACCGGCGAGACGCATCAGGTGCAGGAGTTTCTCGAAGTCGTGTTCGATCGCCTGAAATTGAAATGGCAGGATCACGTCGAGATCGATCAGCGATTCTTCCGTCCGGCGGAAGTCGATGCGTTGATCGGTGACGCCTCGAAGGCGAAGCGCCAACTCGGTTGGGAGCCCAAAGTGAAGTTCGAAAAGCTCGCCGAATTGATGGTCGAAGCGGATCTTGAACTTGCCGAACGCGAACTGCGCGGCAAGGCGCACTAGCAAATCCTGTTACCAGGTAACTTGACCGACTGATTACGGCTAGCTGGCGGCACGCTTGGCGGCGGCGGCTTCGAATTCGCGCTCGAGCCGCTCAATATCGGCCGCTGAGAGGCTGAAATATCTGGCTTCGGGATGATGGAAGACGACGGCGCTGACGGCGCTTTCGGGGTCCATCATGAAACCCTCGGTCAACTGCACGCCGATCGCATTTTTCTCCACCTCGAGCAGCCGGAACAGCGCCACCTGATCCTCGAGACGCGGGCACGCCGGATAACCGAACGAGAAGCGCTTGCCGCGATAGTGCGCTTGCACGAGATCCTTGAGCGAGAGTCCCGGCGGATCGCCGATTCCCCACATCTGGCGAATCTTCGCGTGCAGCAGCTCGGCAAACGCCTCGGCGCCTTCGAGCGCGAGCACCTGCAGGATATGCGAGCGCAAATAGTCGCCCCTATTCTTCCAATTCTCCGCGAGCGCGCGCACTCCGGCACCGATCGCCGTGACGAACATGCACAAATAATCGGTGCGGCCGGAATCGCGCACCGCGACGTAGTCGGCCAGACACAAATGCGGCGCGTCGCTCTGGCGGCCAAAGGTAAACGACTCGAGCACCGTTTTGCCGTCCGGTGAATAGATCATGACCGTGCGATCGCCGTCCGATTGCGCGGGGAAAAACTTGTAAACGGCGTTCGCAGAAATGTCCCCGCGCGCAAGAATCTGCTGCGCGACTTCTTCGACCCGATCGTGAAGTTCCCGCGCCTTCGAGTCGCCGGCCTCGAACGCCTCGACAAAATTCTGAAACCCGAGATGCTTGGTGTAGAGACTCTTGGGATTGATGTACTCGAAAATCTCGCCGAGATCGTAATTGCGGATCGTATGAATCTTCAGGTCGGGCGGTTTCGGAATCTCGACGTCTCGACGCACCGATGAAGTGCGTGGCCCCGCGTCCGCTCCCGCATCGACGACCTTCGCCACGGTCTCGAGCATCTTCCTGGACTGCTCGGCAAGCACGTGCTTGAGCGATTCGCGCCGTTCGAAGTCCATGATCTGATTGGCGAGGTCGAGCCCGTTCATCGCGTCGTTGGCGTAGGCGACGAGTCCCTCATACTCGGGCGCGATTTTCATCCGCGTGAACCGGTTCGAGAGCGCGGCGCCGCCGACCAGGATCGGACAATCGATTCCCGCGGTCTTCAAGTCCTGCGCCGTCGCGACCATCATCTGCGCCGACTTCACGAGCAACCCCGACAGTCCGATCGCGTCGGGTCCATGCTCGCGGAAGGCCTTGATCAGTTCCTCGGGCGGCACCTTGATGCCGAGATTGACGACCCGGTAGCCGTTGTTACTGAGAATGATCTCGACCAGGTTCTTGCCGATATCGTGGACGTCGCCCTTGACCGTCGCGAGAATGATCTTTCCCTTGGCCGCGCTTTCGGACTTCTGCATGTGCGGTTCGAGGTGCGCGACAGCGGCCTTCATCGCCTCGGCCGATTGCAGGACTTCGGCGACGATCATCTGGTTGGCGTTGAACAGCCGGCCAACCTCGTCCATGCCCTTCATCAACGGGCCGTTGATGATTTCGAGCGGTCCGCGGGTCGTCAGCGCCGCGTCGAGGTCCTCGACAAGTCCGTCCTTCGAACCTTCGAGAATGTAGCGCGCCAGGCGATCGTCGAGCGGCATCGACTTGCGATCCTCGGCCGCCACGGTGCTTTTGCGCGCGCGGAAATAGGCGGCAAATGCCGCGATTGGATCGTTGCCGCGCCACCAGATCAAATCCTCGGCGAGTTTGCGCTCCGCTTCGGGAATCGACGGATAAAGATGAAGTTTTTCGGAGTTGACGATCGCGAGGTCGAGGCCCGCCTGCACGCAATGATAGAGCATCACGGCGTTCAGCACTTCGCGGCCCGCCTCCGGAAGTCCAAACGAGACGTTCGAGATGCCGAGGATCGTTTTGCAATTCGGCAGCGCCTGCTTGATCAGCGCAATGCCTTCGATCGTCTCGACGCCGGAGCCGATGTAGTTTTTGTCGCCGGTGCCGACCGGGAAGACGAGCGGATCGAAGATGATGTCCTCGGGCTCGACGCCGTACTTTCCGGTGAGCAGCTTGAACGATCGCTCCGCCACCTGCAGCTTGCGCGCGCGCGTAACGGCTTGCGCCTGCTGCTTATCGTCGTCGATGCATCCGACGACGAGCGCGGCGCCGAAGCGGCGCGCCAGCGGCACGACCTTCTTGAAGCGATCCTCGCCGTCTTCGAGATTGATCGAATTGATCAGCGACTTGCCCGGCGTGCGCTTGAGCGATTCCTCGATCACGCGATGATCGGTCGAATCGATCATCAGGGGCACTTTGACTTTTTTGACTTCGATTTCGAGAAAGCGCATGACGTCCGCCATCTCGTCGCGATCCGGATCCTGCAGGCATACGTCGAGGACGTGCGCGCCGCGGCGCACCTGCACGCGCCCCACTTCGGAAGCTTCCTCGAACTTGCCGTCGGCGATGAGCCGCTTGAACTTGCGGCTGCCGAGCACGTTGGTCCGCTCGCCGACGATCACAGGCCGCGTGTCGTTGTCAATGACCAGCGTCTCGATTCCCGAAACCGCCGAGCGCGTGGTGGTCGAGCGCTGTCGCGGACGCTTGCCCGCCACCGCTTGAACCAGCAGCCGGATATGTTCGGGCGTCGTACCGCAGCATCCACCGACCAGATTGACCCATCCATTTTCGGCAAAGCGCGCAATTTTCCCGGCGAGCATCGCGGGCGTCTCGTTGTAATGCCCTTCCTCGTCCGGTAATCCCGCGTTGGGCACGCACGAGACAAAGAATCGCGAGATGGCCGAGAGAGTGCGCAGATGATCGGTCATGAAGTCGGGACCGGTGGCGCAGTTGAGGCCCATCCAGAGCAGGTCGCGATGCGCGAGCGAAGTGTAGAATGCCTCGATATCCTGCCCGCTGAGCAGCGTGCCCATCGTCTCGATCGTTCCCGACACTGCGACCGCGGGCGCCAGCCCAAGTTTTTCGATCGCATTTTCGATTCCGACCAGGCCGGCCTTGCAGTTCAGCGTGTCGTTGACGGTTTCGAGGATCAGGATGTCGGCGCCGCCCTCGATCAAACCTTCGGCCTGCACCTGGTACCCGTCGCGCATCTGATCGAAGGTGACGCCGCCGGTGACCGAGATGCTCTTGGTCGTCGGGCCCATCGAACCCGCCACGAAGCGCGGCTTGCCGGCGGTGCTGAATCGGGCGGCTTCCTCGCGGGCGAGAATCGCGGCGAGGCGGTTGAGTTCGTGCGCGTCCGTTTCGAGATGGTATTCGGCGAGCACGATGGGACTGGCCTGGAAACTCGCGGTCTCGATTATGTCGGCGCCCACTTCGAGAAAGCCGTCGTGCATGCGGCGAATCAGCTCCGGCCGCGTGCGGACGACGTTTTCGTTGCAGCCCTCGTATCGAGAGCCGCCGTAGTCCGCGGCGCTCAGATTTTCGCCGAGCACGAAGGTGCCGAATGCGCCGTCCAGAACGAGGATTCGTTCGGCGAGCAACTCCTTGAGGAGCTTGATCCTGTGCGCATCGGTGGTCATTGTTGGATGCCCGCTTAAGCTGCGGGCGGTAACAGACTAAGTTATCCTAGCGATGCAAACCACGCAATTTTGCCCAATGCGCATGCGTCCGCGCGGCGCATGGGCCGCAAACGGCTTCTCTCGATGAGCACAAAATCGCAGCCGCAAAGGCCCGGACGGCTCGTGCTGGTCACGGGCGGCGCGGGCTTTATCGGATCGCATCTGGTGGACGCACTGGTCGCCGCCGGATTGCGAGTCCGGGTGATCGACAACTTCGCCACCGGCCGGCGCGAGTATGTGAACCGCGCGGCCACGCTGGTCGAAGCCGATATCCGCGACGCGTCCTCGATCGGCGATGCCTTCGACGACGTCGATACGGTGTTCCACGTCGCCGCGCTGCCGCGCATTCCGCTTTCGATCGCGAAGCCGGTCGAAACGCACATGACCAACGTGGTTGGAACGCTAAACGTGCTGATCGCAGCGCGCGATCGGAAAGTTAGGCGCGTCGTGTACTCGGGATCGTCGTCGGTGTACGGCGAGCAGTCGAAGATGCCGCTGGTCGAGACGATGGCGCCGAATCCGCTCAATCCGTACGCGCTCCAGAAATATGTCGGCGAGCAGTACGCGCGGATGTTTCATCGGTTGTTCGGGATGCAGACGATTACGCTTCGCTACTTCGGCGTGTACGGTCCGCGAATGCCTGAGGAGGGCTCCTACGTGCTGGCAATCGCGGCGTTCCTGAAGGCGCGGCGCGAGGGGCGCCCGCTCGAAATTCACGGCGACGGCGAACAGACGCGGGATTTTACGCACGTCAGCGACGTGGTGTCGGCGAACCTGCTCGCGATGGACTGTGAAATTGCCGACGGGCGGGCGATAAACATCGGGCGCGGCGAGAACATAAGCGTGAATCGGATTGCAGCGATGATCGGAGGACCGACAGTCCGCCGCGCGGCGCGGGTCGGCGACATGCGCGATACGCTCGCGGATCGCGGCCAAGCCGAGCGGGTTCTTGGATGGCGTCCGCGCGTGTCGATCGAGGACGGGATCGCCGATTTGCTCAAGTGACGTTGCACAGCGCAAGTGTGTGCCCGAGCATGATACTTGCTATTCTAGGTGTGCCTGCCTGACAGGCGAGGTGAAATAGGATGGCGACCTACCTCGAATATTTGAACGCGGCCATGCAGAAAGCCCGATACGAGCAGATGGAAAATGGAGACTACTTCGGTAGCATCGCCGGATTCGACGGACTTTGGGCCAGCGGACATACACGCGAAGATGCAGCGCGCGATCTGTATTCCGCCCTGGATGGCTGGATCGATGTTCATCTGAGAGTTGGGCGCCAAACTATTCCAACGGTTGAAGGAGTGAACCTCTATAGCCTGCCGAAGTTGATTGAGGATTGACGCACTCGCCGCCAAGATATGCCCGGCCTCACGCCCTGCAAACGTCGCGAGTTCATTCGCAAGCTAAGAGCACTTCATTACACCGGGCCCTACAGCGGCGGTAATCACAGTTTCATGGAGAAAACGCCGGCGGTGACCATCTCCGGCGCGGCACAGACAATCAGAGTGCCGAACACCGACATTGACGACGTGGGATTGCTGAAGCGCATTTTACGAAGCGCGGGCATTTCGGACGACGATTTCATCAATGCTTGAAAGCTGACCGCAAAAAAGAGCGCCGGTCGGAAATCCGATCGGCGCTGTGCGCATGACGCGATTGAATGGCGCGCGCTTAGTCGAACATCAGCACCGTGCGCGCTACTTCTCCGGCCTTCATCGCGCGGAACGCCTCGTTGACGTCCTCCAGTTTGCCGCGGCGCGTGATCATGTCGTCGAGGTCGAGCCGCCCCTGCTGATAGAATTCGATGATGCGCGGCATATCGATGCGGAAGCGGTTCGATCCCATGAAGCATCCCTGAATGCGCTTCTCGAACAGGAACGAGAAACCGTCCACTTCGACTTTCTGCCCGAGCGGAACCATCCCGACAATCGTGGCGACACCGCCGACGCCGATCGATTCGTAAGCCTGCTCGGCCGCCACCTTGAGCCCGATCGCTTCGAACGAATAATCGACTCCGCCGCCGGTGAGCGAGCGAATCTGGCTGACCGCATCGCCCTTTGACGCATCGACGACGTGCGTCGCGCCGAGCTTTTTGGCGAGCTCGAGCTTGGCGGGGAACTTGTCCACCGCGATGATCATTCGCGCGCCGGCGATTCGCGCACCCTGGATGATTGCGAGGCCGACTCCGCCCGCGCCGAACACGGCGACGGTCGATCCCGGCGCGACTTTCGCGGTGTTAATCGCGGCGCCGACGCCCGTCATCACGCCGCATCCGATCAGCGCGGCGCGATCGAGCGGCACGTCGTCGGAAATCTTCACCAGTGCATTTTCATGCACCAGCATCTTTTCGGCGTATCCCGACAGGTCGGCGAACTGATTGACCAGGTTGCCCTTCTGCGAGAGGCGCGGCTTGTCGCCGGGGACGCGCTGCGTGGCCGCCTGGTTCGAACAGATGTTCGGATGCCCGGACATGCATTCCTCGCAGTAGCCGCAAAAGACCGACAGGCACGCGATCACGTGGTCACCGGGCTTGAGGTACGACACCTGCGCGCCGACTTTCTCGACGACGCCGGCGGCCTCGTGGCCGAGGATCGCGGGGGTGGGCCAAAAGTACAGCCCGTCCACGAAATGAAGATCGCTATGGCATACGCCACTGGCGACCGTGCGCACGACAACTTCGCGCGCCTTGGGCTCGTCGAGATCGACCTGCTCGATCGTGAGTGGCTGACCGGGACCGTGGAAGACAGCAGCTTTCATCTGGATTGCTCCTCTTTTCAGTGAATCCGCGCTAGTTGAACATCAACACAGTGCGCGCGACCTCGCCGGCTTTCATCGCGCGGAACGCCTCGTTGACGTCCTCGAGCTTGCCGCGGCGGCTGATCATGTCGTCGAGATTGAGGCGGCCCTGCATGTAGAAGTCGATGTAGCGGGGCATGTCGATGCGGAATCGGTTCGAGCCCATGTTCGAGCCTTGCATTTTGCGCTCGGTCAGAAACATGTAGCCGTCGATTTCGACCTTCTGGCCGACGGGAATCATGCCGATCACGGTCGCGGTGCCGCCCGCCTTGAGCGAGTTGAAGGCCTGCTCGGCGGCCTTCTTGAGTCCGATCGCTTCAAACGAGTAGTCGACTCCGCCGCCGGTCAATTTTTTAATTTCATCGACGGGATCGCTGTTCGACGCGTCGACGGTGTCGGTCGCGCCCATCCGCCTGGCCATCGCGAGCTTGCCCTCGAACATATCGACCGCGATTATTTTGCGCGCGCCCGCGATCCGCGCGCCCTGGATCGCGGCCAGTCCAACGCCGCCCGCGCCGAAGACCGCGACCGTAGAGCCGGGTTCGATCTTCGCGGTATTGAGCACTGCGCCGACGCCGGTGGTGACGCCGCATCCGATCAACGCCGCGCGATCCAGCGGCAGGTCCTCGCGAATCTTTACCACCGCGTTCTCGTGCAGCAGCATCTTCTCGCAGTAAGACGAGATGTCCAGGAACTGAAAGACCGGCTGGCCCTTCTGCGAGATGCGCGGCTTGTCCTGGGGGTTGCGCTGCGTGGCGACCTTGTTCGAGCATCGATTCGGATGCCCCGACATGCACTGCTCGCAGTTGCCGCAGAACACCGACAGGCAGCAGATCACGTGATCGCCGGGCTTCACGTAGGTTACCTGTTTGCCGACTTCTTCGATGATTCCGGCGGCCTCGTGGCCGAGCACTGCGGGGGCAGGGTAGGGGTAGAGACCGTCGACGAAATGCAGGTCGCTGTGGCATACGCCGCTGGCGACGGTCTTGATGAGGACTTCGCGGTCCTGCGGCTTGTCGAGTTCGACGTCCTCGATACTGAGCGGCAAATTGGGCCCGTGGAAAACGGCGGCTTTCATTCTGAGTGCTCCTTGAGTGTGGCGATAGTGTTAGCTGCACGTGCGAGCAAGGAAAAACGAAAAGCGAAAAACGAAAAACGGGAAACGATAAACGTCCTGTGCCGCGCCGTTGCAGATACCTTACTACCACACTGACGGCGCATTTCCAGTGCGCGACTTCGTGGCGCCGATGACAGAACTACGGAAACATCGCCGGCCGGGCTGTGCCCGCGAACGGAACGCCCTCGAGCCGGGCGGCAGCTGAGTTCGCGCGCGCGTACAGCCGGGCCGTGTCGTCGCTATAGATCAGCCGCCAATCGCGCCGGGAGTCCATCAGCTTCACCGCCGCTGCATCTCTTTTGACCAAAACGAAATCGTGCGGATACGCCGCCAGCGTATGCGATCCGCCGGCCATGTTGTTGACGAGCTCGAGGTAGTCGCGGACCACTGCGGGAGGATAGGCCAGGTCATAGCGGCTGTCGATGAAGACTTTCGTGCCCGCCGCGCCGTGCCAAATGACGAACTGACCCCATGCGTAGTCGGCCAGCACGTTTCCCGTGAGCCGATGGCTGTTCATGAAGTTGACGGCATCGGCAGGATTGTCGGTTGTGTCTATGCCGGGCGACAGAATTCCGCTGTGCCGCGCGAACCCGATGGCGACGACCGCGATCAGGATTTCCATCGCCAACCGGCCTGCACGCGGCATCGCACGAGCGCTCGCGGCAGGTGCTGCGGCGGTGAGCTGGCGCGGCCGCGCCAGCAGGCCGAGGTGGTTTGCGAACACAGGAGCGATCGCAATCGCCGCAATCGGGATGTTGCGGACGGCCGCGAAGGCGGCCGCGAGCATTACGGCGCCGACCGCGACCAGCGGCGCATCCGCACCTTTCGGTTTAAGCACCACCGATACGACTGCGGCGGCAAAAAAGAAAAACACCACGACGAAATACTTCTTTGCGACGCCCCCGCTGTCCCCGCTCGTTAGCGCAGCTATCAGCGGTTGCCAATCCGAAACTGTGCTGCGCGTCATCGGGTTCAGGATCGAGCGGATCAGCGTGTACCAGGTGTCGCGCGCCGGCGGGATCAGAAACGTGCACAAGGTAGATGCGGCGGCGGCAGCGGTAATCGCAATAATGCCAAACCCGCGACGCGGTCCGCGGCCCACCAGGATGTCGGATACGACGGTCGTTGCCGCATACACGCCCATCGCGACAAGGCCTATGAATAATCCGCCGTGAAGATTGCTCCAAACCGCGACGATCGGAATCGCAATCCACAGCGGTGCCGAACCGCGCCAGTTGTGACGGGCGAGCAGCGCGATAATCGCCGCCAGCGCGATGAAATCGAAAAGTTGCGGCCGAAACTGCATCACCGGCGCCAGGATCAGCGCCACGACGAGCAGAATTGCCGCCTGCACGAACGCCGGCGCGCCGGTTTCGGACTCAGCGAGAACAATAAAACAGATCGTGCCGGCCGTGCACGTGAACTTGAGCAGCTTCAGGCCCAGCGGGCCGAACTTGTCGAACATCGCGGCCATGATGACTTGGCTCAACCATTCATGACGCAGCCACAGAAAGCCCGGCGCCGAATACGAATAAGGATTGCCGCGCGGCAGCGAGCCATGAGCGAGCAGCTCGCGGCCCCACAGAACGTGTCCCCAGAGATCGGCGCCGCTGTGCTGGAGTACGTCTGCGATCGCAATTGCGAACAAGACGAAGGCCGGCGAGTAGCGCAACAGCGAGACACGAGCGGGAGCGGCGGCCACCAGGCTCATCGCAATTTCACCTTCGCAGAACAGTTACCCCGCGCAGCCGCGCGACCACGTGCGGATATTCTTTTGCAAACGATCGGGCTGCCGCCGGCGCGAGGCTCTGATCGCCAAGAATCAACACCGCAACCGGTGGCGCCGACGCGTCATAGCGAACCGTGCGATCCATTTCTTCGGCGGGAGCATAGTATCGGATCACATCGATCGCATACGCCGGAACAATCGTCATCGCCTCGCCCGGTTTGAGCGCGGAATCGGCGGCCACGATTGCTTCGCGATACTGCGCGTCGTGCGGCTTGCGGTGGTACGAAACGATATGGCCGGCCGAGAATGCGACTGCGAGCACGAGCGCCCCGACCCGGACGAGATCGCCGGGCAGCTCGAATATACCCAGCGCGACGAGGATGAAAAACGGAGCGAAGCACGACAGCGCGTAACGCTCGACGAAGACGGGCCTCAGAGTGTACGACACCAGCATCATCATGAGCGGGGCGCCCCACATCCAGAGCAGCGCGAAGGCGACGGCGTCGCGCGCGCCGCGGCGCCATCCGCCGACGACGCCCCAAATCGCAAGCGCCGCCAGGATCGGGAACGCGAAGCTGCCGGTTGCCTTATTGAACAGCGCGAAGGGCGCGTATAGAGCCGGCAGCGTCCACCATCCGATGGGATGCTCAGCCGAATACGCGTGATAAGAAGAAAAAAGCTTCGGTACGAGAATCAATCCTGCCACCGCGAGCGCCGCCGCGAGCGCCCAGCCGCGCCGCGCGTTCGCATGGTCAGGGCGCCATCGCGCGCGCCCGACTACATTGAGCAGCCACAAGCCTTCAGTCGCGGGCACCAGCAATCCTGCGAAGTTCGAGGCGATCGCAATTGCCGTGAGAACCACGACCGCCGCGTAGTTAACGAGGCCGCCGACGCGAAGCGCCCGAATGAACATCGCAACCTGCGCGAGAATCGCCGCGAGCATCAGAGGATACATCCGCGCCTCGCGCGAGTACTTGATCGTGACGAGGTTCACCGCAAAGACCAGCGCGCCAAGCCCCGCAATTATCTTGGCGTCGTCGCTGGTCAGCGCCGAATCTTTTTCCGAAGCGGGCGCCAACAGTTCGCATACGACAAGATAAACCAGCAGTATCGACACGACGCCGAAGGCCGCCGACATCGCGCGCATCGCGACCATGCTGGAGCCGAAAATCGAAATCCACCGGTGCAGCATCAGGTCATGGATCGGAAGCTTGCCGGGATTGAGCCGCGCCTGCCGGCCGATCACTTCGCTGACCGTCGGCGCGGTGGCGGCCGCCCATGACGCGCCCTCGTCCGGCGACATCTCGAGCGCGGCGAGATTGTAAAAGCGCAGCACGCCGCCCGCGGCGAGAGCGACGATGAGCAGGGCGAGACTCAGCGCATGGGCCGAAACGATCGAGTGGGAGGTCATTCGATCGTGCGGATGTTCGCCTGGTTGATCGCGCTCGTCGGCTTTGGATGCGGCCGTCAGAGACCTTTCCTTAGCTGCGGCGCCGGACGAAAGCCTACCGTGCGAGCCGCTGGAATGGTCATTGGCGCGCTCGTGCGTGGATTGAAGCCGGCGCGTGCGCGGCGCTTGCGCACGGAAAAAGTGCCGAAGCCGGGCACCCAGAAGCGCTTGTCCTTGCGAATCGAGCGCGCAATTTGTTCGAATGCGAGGTCCAAGGTGGTGGCGACCAGTTTTTTGGGCTGGTCCGTGGACCGGGCGATCATATCAATCAATTCCGCTTTGGTCATCGACAAGGACCTCCACGAATTCCTATAGCCGAAGTGCGCGCGGAGCCATAGCCGCAGGTGGTTCGATTTGATTGCGCTCGATCCACCCGTCGATCGCCGCCAGCGCACGCGTAGCCATCCCGATTTTCTTCTCACGGCCCCGCGCACGAATCTTCAAATCCGGCATCAGGCCGTAGTTCGCGTTCATTGGCTGGAAGTCGCGCCGGGTGGAATCGGTGATATACGCGACCAGCGATCCGACTGCGGTCTGGCGCGGTGGAACGATCAATTCGCGATTCATAGCCAGGTTCGCGGCGTTGATTCCCGCCAGCAATCCGGCGGCCGCGGACTCGACGTAGCCTTCGACCCCGACCATCTGGCCGGCCAGAAACAAATCGTCGCGCGCCTTGAGCTGGAGAGTGGGACGGATCAGGCGCGGCGAGTCGATAAACGTGTTGCGATGGATCGAGCCGAGGCGCACGAACTCCGCCTGTTCCAGTCCGGGTATCATTCGCAGCACGCGGCGCTGCTCCGGATAAGTCATCTTGGTCTGGAATCCGACCATATTGTACAGGCGGCCGGCGGCGTCGTCCTGTCGCAGCTGCACGACCGCAAACGGCCGGCGCCCGCCGCGTGGCTCTGTGAGCCCGACCGGGCGCATCGGGCCGAACGCGAGCGTCATCGGGCCGCGGCGCGCCATTTCCTCTATCGGCATGCATCCTTCGAAATAGACCGGCTTCTCGAACGGATGCAGCTCGATTTTTTCGGCCGCCACTACCGCCGCGACGAAACTGTCGTACTGAATATCGGTCATCGGGCAATTGATGTAATCGTCGCCGCCCTTGCCGTAGCGCGAGGCCTTGAACGCCACCTCCATGTCGATCGAATCGGCGGCGACGATTGGCGCGATCGCGTCGTAGAAATATAAGTTGCGCGGACCGATCAGTCGGTTCAGCGACTCGCCCAGCGCCGGGCTGGTTAGAGGACCGGTGGCGAGAATCGTCAGACCGCCGGGTATATCCGACGCCTCGGCGCGTGAAATCTCGACCATGGGATGCTGCTCGAGGGCCGCGGTGATAGCGCGCGAGAAATCGTTGCGATCGACGGCGAGTGCGGAACCCGCCGGCACCCGCGCGCGATCGGCAGCGGCAATCACGATCGAGCCGAGCCGGCGCATCTCTTCTTTCAGCACGCCGACCGCCGTCTCCATCGAATCGTTGCGGAGTGAATTCGAGCACACTAGTTCCGCAAAATCCGCCGTCCGATGCGCTTCGGTCATTTTGACCGGCCGCATCTCGACGAGCCGCACCGCGATACCCCTGCGCGCGAGCTGGTAGGCAGCCTCGCTGCCCGCAAGTCCCGCTCCGACGACGGTTACCTGGCATTCACTCATCGGGGATTGCCGCCTGATCTCGCTCGATGGCGTAGATGCGGCGAAACGTGATCGTGGCGTTTTTCGCCGGCCGTGTAAACCAGATGCGGATCGATGCATCCGCGCGAATCCGGCGCAGTGAAACGGCGAAACAGCGAAATGGAGGCTCCTACGCGGGAGGCGTCGAGGCTGGCGCAGCGGCGGGCTGCGCAACGACCGGCGCGGGAGCCTTGTAGCCGCATTCCTTGTTGGCGCATTGCCAGGTGATGCCGGTGCGCTTCAAGTTTTTCTCGACCATGAAATTCGCGCCGCACGACGGGCATGGATGCGGGACGACTTTGTCCCAGGCTGCGAATTTACATTTCGGATAGCGGCCGCATCCATAGAAAATCTTTCCGCGGCGGCTGCGGCGCTCGAGGATTTCGCCTTCCTTGCATTCCGGACACGCAACCCCGGTCTTCGCCGGCGCCGACTGAAGCCGCTTGATTCCGTCGCAGTCCGGATACCCGGAGCATCCCAGAAATTCGCCGAAGCGTGAGCGCCGCTTGACCATCGGCTTGCCGCATTTCTCGCAGACCTCGTCGGTGGGCACGGGCGCCGACGGCGCCTTGAGCGTGATATTGCCCTGCTCGTCGCGCGCGATCTCTCCGGTGTTGGTGCATTTGGGGTAGTTCGAGCAGGCGACGAACTCGCCGTTGCGCCCCCATTTGATCACCATGTTTCCGCCGTCGAGCTCGCATTTGAGCCCGGTGGGCAGGCCCTTGCGCTTGACCTCGGGCATTTTCTGCTTCGCCTCGGCAAGGTCCTTCGCGAACGGGCCGTAAAAGCGCCGCAGCGTCTTCACCCAGTTCTCGGCGCCCTCTTCCACCTTGTCGAGATCCTCTTCGAACTGCGCGGTGAAGCCGGATTCCAAAATGTCGGGAAACGCCTTGACCAGCATGTCGTTGACGACCCGCCCCAGCGACGTCGGCCGCATCCGCTTGCTCTCGTCTTCTTCGACGTACTCGACCTTCAGGATGCTCGTCATGATTGCGGCGTACGTCGAGGGACGCCCTATGCCCTGCTCTTCGAGCTCCTTGATCAGCGTGGCCTGCGTGAAGCGCGGCGGCGGCTGCGTGAAATGCTGCTCCGGGTCCAGCCCCAGCAATTTGAGCGTCTCGCCCTGGGTGAGCAGCGGCAACGCGCCTTCTTCGTCATCGCCCGACGTATCGTCCTGGCCTTCGATATACACCCGCATAAAGCCGTCGAATTTCATCACTTGCCCGGTCGCACGGAAGATGGCGTCGGCCGATTCGATGTCCACGGTCGTGCGGTCGTACACCGCCGGCGTCATCTGGCTCGAAACGAAGCGATTGTAAATCAGCGTGTAGAGCGCGAGCGCGTCCTTGTCGAGGTAGCGGGCGATCGACTCGGGATCGCGCTCGACGGCGGTTGGGCGAATAGCTTCGTGCGCGCCCTGGGCCTGCTTGCCGGATCGATAAAAGTTCGGCTTGTCGGGAACGTACTCTTTGCCATAGCGCGAGCCGATATGGTTGCGGACGGACTCCAGCGCCTGGTCGGAAACGCGCGGCGAGTCGGTGCGCATATACGTGATAAGCCCGACCGCGCCCTGCTCGCCAAGCTCGACGCCCTCGTACAGCTTCTGCGCGATCTGCATCGTGCGCCGCGGCTGAAAGTAGAGTTTGCGCGAGGCCTCCTGCTGGAGCCGCGAGGTGATGAACGGCGGCGTCGGACTGCGGCGGACTTCCTTGCGCTCGACGCTTTTAACTTTGAACGGAGCGGCCTCGACCGCCGCCATGATCGCACGCGCCTCGGCCTCGGCCAGCTTGCGGGATTTATTGTCGATGCGCTCGTCTTTGTAGCTGGAGAGCCGGGCCTTGAACGGTGGAGGATTCTTGCCCGACAGGCGGGCGTCGAGCGTCCAGTACTCTTCGGCGCGGAATGCCTCCCGCTCGCGTTCGCGATCGACGATTATCCGCAGCGCAACCGATTGCACGCGTCCGGCGCTGATCCCGCGCTTGACCTTGTCCCACAGCAGCGGACTTATCTTGTATCCAACCAGCCGATCGAGCACCCGGCGCGCCTGGTACGCGTCGAACAGGTTGTGATCGAGGTTCGAGGGATTGGCAACCGCCTCCTTGACCGCGGCGGGTGTGATTTCATGCAGCAGCACGCGACGGACGTTGGACTTGGTCTTGCCGAGATGGTCGGCGATGTGCGAGGCGATCGCCTCGCCTTCGCGGTCGGGGTCGCTGGCGAGGTAGATGTTATCCTTGCCCTTGGCGGCGCTCTTGATTTCGCTGATTACCTTCTCTTTGCCCTTGATTACCACGTACTCGGGCGCGAAATCGTGCTCGACATCGACCCCCAGCTCGCTTTTGGGCAGGTCCACCACATGGCCGACCGACGCCATGACCTGGTAGTCGCTACCGAGGTACCGCTTGATCGTTTTCGCCTTTGCGGGCGATTCGACAATTACGAGATTTTTTGCCACCGATGTATCCGCCTCCAGCTCCCGTTCCCACCTTCCCCAGTAATGCAGGTTCCGTGCGAGGGGCGATCCCCCGACGTTACAGGATTTACACCCTGCCAGACTTATGCAAGCGAGAAAAGCTTACCCGGATGCTGGGTAACGCGACCCTCAAGTTCCAGTTCCAACAATAACCTAAGCACGGTTTGGGCATTTAGCCCGGAGGACTCGATTATTGAATCAACATGGAGCCTTTCAGATTCTTTTAGATTCTTTAAGATGACTGTAGCATCAGTAGATACTTCTGGAGTCTTGGCGACTTCGACCGCGCCGGCAATCGGAGAGACTTCAGCTCTCGTGTCGGACATTGCCTGCGTGGGAGCCCGTTCTGCCGGCTCGTTGGGCACGCTCCGGGTCGCCGCTGGTCTGCCGGCTATCTGAGGCGCCAGCTCCTCGATCACGTCCTCGACGCATTCGACCAGCTTCGCGCCGTCCTTCAGCAGGCGATTGCTGCCTCGCGTTTTGCCAGAAAGCGGGCTGCCGGGCACGGCGAACACCTGGCGATCCTGTTCGAGCGCCATCCGCGCCGTGATCAGCGAGCCGCTCTTCTCAGCCGCCTCGACGATTACGACGCCCAGGCATAGACCCGACAGGATGCGGTTGCGAGTCGGAAAGTTCTCCGCCAGCGGCTGCGTTCCAATCGGGAGTTCACTGATAAGGGCGCCGCCGCTCGCGAGGATCGCTTCGGCCAGCTTGCGATGCTCGCCGGGATAGATGATGTCAACGCCGCATCCCATCACGGCGAGCGTTTTGCCGTGCGCGTCGAGCGCTCCCTGGTGCGCCTCGCCGTCGATTCCACGCGCCAGGCCGCTCACTATGGTGAAGCCCTTGGCGGCCAGCTCTAGGCCTAGCCTCTGCGCCATCCGCCGGCCGATATCGCTGGCCGCGCGAGCGCCGACGATCGCGATGCAGTTGGGATCGCTGAGCTGGGCTGTGCCGCGCACGAACAGGAACGGCGGCGGGTCGGCGATTTGGCGCAAATTTGGCGGATAGTCGGCGTCGGTCCATTTGAGCAGGCGCGCGCCGATGTTCGGCAGCTCGCACAGCTCTTTCTCGAGCGGCTCGAAGTCGCGAAACTCCGCGATACTGCGCGCGGTGTTGCGCGGCACGCCGGCGGCCGCGATCTCGTCGGCCTTGAGCTGGAATATTTTTTCGGGCGCGCCGAACTTTTCGATCAGCAGCTTGCAGGTTCGCGGACCGACTCCGCGAGCGCTTCTCAATGCGAGCCAATAAACGTCTGGTGACGGCATCGCGCACCACCCGCGACAATCGCGCGGCTCCCCTCGACGGACAGCCCGCATTTTCGCGCTATGATATAAGTAAATTGTTCTTAACGGCGAAGATTCGCAACCAGATCATCAAACCGGCGTATTCCCGGGACGGCCGCCACAGCCCTCGCCGCGGCCGCGTTTTATTGACCCTGCGAAAGGAATCGCATAAGTTACGCGCAACCGTTTCATCTGCTAATATTACACATTCGCCGTCGTTTTTTGACGGTTGACGGAGGACGAGGTATTGGGCGCTACAGCACTTGCAACGAGGGATTTCGCCGCAATGTCCGCGAACGAGAAGCAGATTCTCATCTTTAGCTTCTATCGCGACGCTGAATTGCGGGGCGCGCGCTTGCTCTTCAATCTCCTGGGACACATGAAAGACGGCGAGTCGCTGCTCAAGATGACGGCTCATCTCGCGGACGAAACCCGCCATGCTTATCTATGGACCAAGCGAATCGCGGATCTGGGCGGCGCTCCGGTCCTTATCGACGACGGCTACCAGCGCCGGCTCGGACTTCGAACCGGCGTGCCCAAAACGATTCTCGATCTGCTCGCCTTGACGGTCGTGGTCGAAGAGCGCGCGCAAAGCCGTTACAACGCGCATATCGCGCTGCCCAACGTCGATCCGGAGACGATGGAAGTCCTGCGGTCCGTTATGAAAGACGAACCGTGGCATCTGTCCTGGATTGAAAAGGAAATGCACGAAATCGCCAGGCAGCAGGGCAACGAAGAGCAGGCGGACAAGTCGCTCGAGCGCTACCGGGCGATCGATCGCGAAGTTTACGCCACGCTGGCCGCGGACGAAGCCGAACTGCTGCGCGCGTAGTCGCGCCTGCCGTCCGTCCAGCCCGGTTTCTGTGCGTTCATTGCCAGCGGCAGCCGGCGCACTCGCCGCCGACGACGCGCAAGACGCGTCGAGTCGTAGCGTAAAGTTCCTGGCGGCAAATCTGAACGGCAGCGATGCGCACGGCGCATCATCTAAGTAACCCGAAATCACCCGCCCAAGCCGCGGCTACGGTCTTGTTGGAACGCCAGGCTGTATCCATTGCAGTCATTGAGGCCAAACTCTCGCGAGCCGTATGGCATCTCCTGAATCGGCCAGGAAATTTTGGCTCTGTGTTTGACCATCGCGTAGTACTCGTCCGTGTCCGGGATAGTGAAGTAAATCGTACCAGAACAAACCGGATCGCTGTGCCATAAATCCTGCTTGGTGAATATGAGCTTGCCCCCGTTCTTCTCAACCGTCAGCGTGTCTTCAGCGGTGTCGGCAATGCTGAAGCCAAGGACTGAGGAATAAAACGTCCGAGTCTCATCCAGGTCCTTGCAGCGCAGAAGAATTGTCAGCGGCATAATCACCTCTCAAAAACCAAAATTTTCCGAAGGGACGCGGGGATCAATATAGAGTGTTGAGAAAGAGAAGATCGAAAAGTTTACGCGCTGCGCGATAACCTTTCGATCCGGCGCGCGGCGAGCGCGGCATTCAATTCCAGGCGCATCGCTTCGGCGTATTCGGCTGCCGCCTCGACGGGCTTGGCGCCGTCCTTTTTCTGATACGCGTACATCAGGCTTCGGCTCGCATTCACGATGAATCCTGTACCGTCCGCGCGCGCCGACGCGACCGCGTCTGCCGCCGACCCACCTTGCGCGCCGTATCCCGGCACCAGGATCGTCGCCGCCGGCATCAATTCGCGCGCGCGCCGCGCATGCTCGGGATAAGTTGCGCCGACCACCGCGCCGACGGGGCTGAGGCCGCTGCCGCCGGCTAAAACGTATTCGCCGCCCCATCCGTTCACGCGCGCCGCAACCGACTCCCATATTGGGCGCCCCGATGCGCTCAGATCCTGAAATTCCCCCGACGAGGGATTCGACGTCCTCACCAGCACGAACACCCCGCGGCCGTCTCTCACCTTCGCGAGAAACGGCATCAGCGTGTCGCTTCCCTGGTACGGGTTGACGGTCATGGCGTCGCAACTGAAGTCGCCATCGCCCAGAAAAGCCTCGGCATAGGCCGCCGACGTCGTGCCGATATCGCCGCGCTTCGCATCCGCGATTGTAATCAAGCCAAGCCGCCGGCCCAGCTTGACGACCTCGCAAAACGCGCGCATCCCCTCCAGCCCGCGCGCTTCGTAAAACGCAAGCTGCGGCTTGACCGCCACCGCGGAGCGCGCACACGCCTCGACGATTTCGCAGCAGAAGCGCGCCAGAGTGTAACCGCGTGGGATTCCGGGCGCGCCCGGCGCATCGAGCTGGGGATCGATGCCGAGCACCACGACGCTCTGCTTGAGACGCGACGCTTGTCCAAGGCGATCGGCAAAATTCATCGCAGCGATTATCGCATACTGCGGCCCGCAGGTCATATAGGATCGTTGCGTTTTCGCGTCCGTCGCGGGCATCCTTTTGGGACGTAAACGACAGGAAAAAAACCGGCATGAACAACCTGACTATTGTTACCAAGCTCCGTTTTATGGCCGCGCTGGCGCCCGCGATTCTGTTGCTTGCAGCCGCGCTGATTGCAGGCGCGTTTCACGTCTTCGGGACGGCGCCGCGGGATATCTACGAGACCGAGTATGCGGCGGCGCGCGCGGCCCAGGGAATGGAAAACGCGCTTTACAAGATGGATTGGGGACGCACGCAATCCGACGCATCTCAAATCGTGCTCGATCAGCAGCGGGGATTCATTTCTGAAATCGAAATCGCACGATCGCATATCACAGGCCGCGAGCAGGCCGAACGGATCGAGAAGATCGCCAACGACGCGCGCCCGCTGTTCGACGCGCTGCGTGCGGCACAGCCCGGCGACGACAGCCTCGAGCCGCGGCTGCGCGATCTGGAAGGGACGGTGGCGGATCTGATGAGCCTTGATGACGCGGCTTTGGTCGCGGTCGCGGCCGGCGCCGAATCGCAGGCCCGCATCATGATTGCGATCACAATTGTGGGACTGGTCGTCGTTCCGTGGATTTGTTTCGTCGTGATCGCGCGCCTGTCCGCCGCCCTCTACACCGAGCTCAAGCAAATGCGCCGTCGCGTCGACGCGCTCGCCGAGCACGAGCCGACTCCGTCCGACGAAGCGCGCGCGCTTGACCAATCGCTGTCCAGGCTCGGCTTTCCCAAACCGAACCCAATGCTCGCCGAGTAGCTCAGGCGGCGCAATCTTACCGCTTCTTGCGTTTCGCGACCGCCTTGGCCGCCGCCTTTGTCCCGCCATCGGGTAGCACGATGTCGAGGCTGCGCCACAGGTACCATGCCGCCGCGGTTCGGTATGGACGCCATCGCTCGGCGTGCTTGAGCAGGCGCTTGCGATTGGGCCGTTGCCGCATCCGGTAATGCCGCATGACTGCGTTCTGGACGCCGAGATCGTCGGCCGGCATCACGTCGGGCCGGCCCAGGTTGAACATCAGGAAGATTTCAGCCGTCCACTTGCCGATCCCCTTCACCCGCGTGAGATCGGCGATGATCTCCTCGTCGGTCATTCGATGGAAGCGATGGAAGTTGAGCTTGCCGTCTCGAACGTGCGCGGCGAGGTCCTTGATGTAGAGCGCCTTCTTTTCCGAGAGGCCCACGCTGCGTAGTTCCGAGTCGGTTTTGGCCAACACTTGCTCCGGCGACGGAAATTCCACGCCGGGAAACAAACCGACAAAGCGGCCGTAGATCGCGTTGGCGGCCGCCCCCGCAAGCTGCTGGAATATGATATTCCGCGCCAGTGCCTGGAAGCGCTCGCGGCGCGGCTGGATTCCCAGCGCACCGACCTCGGCAATGATCTGTGCGAGGACCGGGTCGGCCTTGCTAAGATGCATTCGCGCCTTGCGCGCGTACGGAACTCTGTCAGTCGGCATCGGGTTGAAACCGCGGTTCGCCGAATCTTGCACGCCTGCTAAAGTCATTCAATCGCGGCGGCTGGCTCGCGCGGCGATTCAACGATACGAAGGCGACGCGACTATGAGCGAAGACACCAGACTCCCGATGTGCGCCGAGAACCTCCACGAAGGGATGCGCCTTGGGCCGATTCATTACGTCGTCACTCCCGAGCAGGCGCGCGCATTCTCGCAGGTGGTGGGGGCCGCGAGTCCCGAATTCATCGTCGATGCGCGCAACCCCGGCGCGATCGTGTCGCCCACGATGCGCTTGCAGGATTACGCGCTGCTCATCGCCACTCATCTCAAGGGCGGAAAGGGCGGCGTCCACGCCAAGCACTGGTGCGAATTTCACGAGCCGATGCGCGTGGGCCAGGCGGTCAAGACCGAGGGCAAGATCACGGCCGCGTATCGCAAGCGCGGCAAGTTTTTTTTCACGCTGGAATATGAATCGCGCGACGCGGTGACCGATAAGCTGCTGGTGCGCCAGGCGATTACCTCGGTGCTGCTGAACGACAAGGGGGAGATGCGATGAGCGCGTTGCCCGCTGAGATTCGAATCGGCGCGGAACTGGTTTCGGCGCCGTACCTGCTCGATGCGGCCGCGGCGAAGGCCTACAACGAAGCCATCGAGCAGCCGCCGCGGCGCCGCCCGCGCGGCAACATCCATGACGACAAGCAGGCGGCGAAGATGGCGGGATTCGTGGCGCCGATCGCCGCCGGCGAGCAGACCATCGCGATCATCGCGCAATTCCTCGCCGACAACTTCGGCATGCGCTTCGTTCGCGGCGGACGTATCGAAGTATCTCTCACCAGTCCGGTGTTCTTCGCCGACACTTTGACCTCGCACGTGAAAATCGTTTCCGTCGACGCGGATCGGGCCGGGTTGCAGATTCACGTCGAAAATCAGCGCGGCGCACAGGTGCTGACAGGAAGCGCTACGATCAGGCTGAGTGACGCATGAGCGCCGGGCCGATTCCCGACTCGAGCGATTCGCCGCGCGACGAGGTCCCGGCGCCTCGCGCGACACCGCTCTGGCGCAAGGCGATTCCGTATCTCGGGACCGTCGCGATCTTCGCGTTGATCTTCTGGCGCATCCCGATTCGCAAAGTCGAGCAAGCGCTGTCGCAGGTGCCGGTGCTCGAATTCCTGGCGGTGTTCATGCCGTACTCGCTGTTTTACTGCGCGATCGATTCGGCCTGTCTTACCTGGGTCGTTCGCCGCTTCAACGCGCGGATGCGCTATCGGGACATCCTGCCGATTCGCGCGAGCATGTACGTACTGGCGCTGATTAACACCAGCCTCGCCCAGGGCGGCGTCGCATATTACCTGCATCGCAAAGCCGGCGTCAGCTTCTTGAGTGCGCTCAGCTCCGTGCTTTTCATCGCGATGCTCGAAATCTACCAACTCTTTCTGTTCTCGACGCTCGGGGTAATCTTTTACACCCCGGTCGGCGGCGCGCAGCTAAGAATAGTTGCGATTCTTCGCGTCGTGTACATCGCGGCGTGGGCGATGCTTGCGGCAGTAATCACGTTCTTTGCGATTGCCCGGCGGAGCACGCGGATCCGGAACTGGGTCGAGACCGGAAGGGCGGGCGCATTGCTCGCGACTTTTATCCAGGCCCGCCCGCTCGACTACCTGGTGGTGCTGGCGATCAAGGCGCCGACCTTCCTCGCCTCGGTCGTCGCGCAATATTATGCGCTGGCGCTGTACGGAATCGCGGTCCCGTTCGTGAAGCTGATGCTGTTTCTGCCGCTGGTGTTCCTGGCTGCCGCGCTGCCGATCGCGGTGGCTCATCTCGGCACCAGCCAGGCGGCGTGGCTGTTGTTCTTCTCGGCCAATGCGTCGGCGGCGAAGATCGTCGCCTACAGTCTCGCGGCGCAACTCACCTTCATGCTTTGCAACGCGCTGATCGGACTGGTGTTCCTGCCGCGCGCCAGCCGCGAACTGACCACGCTCCGCGCCGATACCGCAAGCAATTCCGCAACCGCGTAGGATCTATCGCGCTACTCCGGATGCGGGGAGAGCCAGACGTGCTCGAAGCGCGTCGGGCGCATCGGATTGATCACGTAATCGTGCACCCACGGCTGGCGGATTATGTAAGTCACCGGGTAGTACAGAAAAACCCACGGCGCGTCGGCGACGACGATCTTCTCGGCCCGGTCGTACAGCGCGTAGCGTTTTTTCATGTCGGCCACCGGCTCGGCTTCGCGGAGCAGTTGCTCGACTTCGGGGTCGGAATAAAAGCTGTCGTTGTTGGAACCCCACTGAGCGCGCGAAAGCAGCGCGCCGAGAAAATTCTCGGGATCGGGAAAGTCAGCCTCCCATCCCTGCATGTACGATTGCACCGTATGCGGCTGGCGAATCGCTTCGAGAAACGGCCCCCACGCGATCGGCTTCAGCCTGGCGCGGATGCCGAGCGGCGCGAGGTCCTGCTGTATCGATTGCGCGAGCATCAGGATTGTCTGGTCGGCGCGCATCCAGATTTCGAACTCGAAGCCGCGTGCGAGATGCGCTTCTTCTAGCAATGCGCGCGCCTTCGCCGGGTCGTAGTCGTAGCCCTTGAGATCGGGGTCGTAGCCGGGCAGGTTCGGCGGCATCACGCCGCGCGCGACGATTCCCCGTCCGTTCAAAATTGCGATCAGCTTGTGGCGGTCGATCGCGTAACTCAGCGCGCGGCGCACGCGAACGTCGGTAAACGGCCACATCTGGCAGTTCATGCCCAGGTAGCGGGTGGTGACCGTCGTTTTCGCCAGGGTCAACTTTCTGAGCGCCGGAGTCTTCATGACATAGGGGAACTCGGCCGGCGGAATATCGACCACCGCGTCGATTTGGCCGGCGTCGAAGCGCAGCCATTGCAGCTCCTGGCTCACGCCGACCGACTCGACGATCGCGTCGAGATGCGGCAACGGTTTGCCGAAGTAGTAGGGATTCTTCACCAGCACAAGGCGCTGCCCGCCAATCCAATCGCGCAGCATGAAGGCGCCGCTGCCGACGACGTGGCGGGAAAAATCGTCGCCCCATTTCTCCGCGACGTCGCGCGGGATAGCCGACGCAAACGGCATCGCGAGCTTGTGCGCGAAGATCGGGTCGGGCGCGCTCAAATGGAACACGATTGTCGAATTGTCAGGCGTGTCGATTCCGCTCACGTGCGGGTTGCGATGCGCCGCGAAGTTGGCCGAGCCGTCGATACCGCGGTAGTACTCCATCCCTCTCGAGCGCGTGGCGGGATTCAGCACGCGTTCGATTCCATAGCGGAAGTCCTCGCTGGTTACGCTTCGTCCGTCGGAAAAACGGGCGTCGGCGCGCAGGTGAAATGTGAAAGTCGTCGCGTCGGGCGAGCTTTCCCACGCGGTTGCGATATCGGGTTCGAGCTCGATATTACCGTCGCCGTAGCGCACCAGGGTGTCGAAAATTGCCTGCTCGAAAGTCCAGGAAACGGTGTCGTATCCTGCCGCCGGGTCCAGTGTCGGTACGTCGTCGACATCCGCCAGCCGGATTACCATCGCGTGCGGCGGTAAGTTGAGCGGGGGTGGTCCGCCGCCGCATCCCACCGCTAACGCGATCGCGATCGCACCGAGCAAAATCGCAACGCGCCCCGGCTTGAGTCTTCGTCCCATCATTGCGAGCGCCGGCGCAAATATCCGTAGCCGAGCAGGTTGAAGCTGAGCACCGCGAAAAAAATCGCCAGACCCGGAAAGGTCGCCAGCCACGGCGCGGTCCGGAAGTAAATCGTCGCCTCTTCGATCATTCGGCCCCAACTCGGCGTCGGCGGCGGCACGCCCAGCCCCAGAAAGCTCAGCGCCGCGTCGAGCAGCAGCGTGTCGGAGGTTCTGAGCGCCGCCATCACGACGATTATCGGCATGACGTTGGGAATGATATGCAGGGCGATCAATCGGCGCGACGGCGCGCCCAATGCCGTAGCGCCGACCACGAAATCCCGCTTGGACATCGCCAGCGTTTCCGCCCGCACCACGCGTGCGATCGACGTCCATGAAACGAGCCCGATAACGATAAAGATCGTGCGCAGACTCGGTCCCAGCACCGCCACCAGCGCCATCGCGAGCAGCAGCGGCGGCAAGGACAGCATCAGGTCCGTGAAGCGCATCAGAATAAAATCCACTGCGCCACCGAAGAATCCCGAGCACAGGCCGATCGCGATTCCGATGGTCATCGTGACCGCCATCGCGGCGACGCCCACGGTGAGCGATATTCGGGCGCCGAAGATGATCCGCGAGAGCACGTCGCGGCCGAGTTCGTCGGTGCCCATCGGGAATGCGAGGGTGGGCGCGCCGGGATCGCCAAAGGTCGGCGCGACGACGATCGTCGGATCGTGCGGCGCCAGCATGGGCGCAAAGATCGCGACGATCACCAGCACGGTGACCATCGCGGCGCCAACGGTTTCCAGCGTGACGAGGCGGCGGATATTCATCCGGTCTCCGCCAGCCTGATGCGCGGATCGAGCCACGCGTAAAGCAGGTCCACCAGCAGGTTGACGACCACGATCAGCAACGCGGAGAAGAGCACCGTGCCCATGATCACCGGGATGTCCAGATTGAAGATCGCCTCGGCCGCCAGCCGCCCGATTCCCGGCCAGTTGAAGACCGTCTCGGTCAGAACGACGCCCGAAAGCAGTCCCGCCAGATCCAGCCCGGCCAGCGTGACCAGCGGCAGCAGCGCGTTTGCCATCGCGTGCTTGAGCATCACCCGAACGCGCGAAAGACCCTTGCCGCGCGCGGTGCGCACGTAATCCTGATCGAATGCATCGCACAAGCTGGTGTGAAGAACGCGCGAATAGTAGCCCGCCGAGCCGAGCGCCAGCGTCAGCGTCGGCAGGACGAAGCTCGTCGCGCCGCTGTAACCGCCCAGCGGAAATGAACGAATGGTGGCGGCCACCGCGATCAGCAGCATCGTGCCCAGCCAGAACACCGGGATCGATACCAACGCCAGCGATATGACCAGCAGGAGGTTGTCGGCCGCGCGGCCGCGATACGCGGCCGCGATCGCGCCCATCGCAATTCCCAGCATCAACGACAACGCCATCGCGGCGCCCGCCAGCACCGCGGTTGCGGGAAACCGATCGGCTATCAGCCGCGTCACGTTCTCGCGCCGGATATACGAACGGCCAAGATCGCCGTGAATCGCCCGATCGAAATAGCGCGCGTACTGGATGTAGAGCGGCTGGTCCAGCCCCATCTCGCTACGGATCGAGGCGAGAGTTTGCGGGTCAGCCTTCGCCCCGGCCATCGCAACCGCGGGATCGGCGGGAACGACGAACGCGATCGCGAACGTGATGACCGACGTTCCGATAAGGACCGCCGCGCCAAATACGATTCGCCGTACGAGGTAGGCGAGCATCGTTCAGCCCGCGACGATCCCGCGTGCGGCAAGCTCGCGGCGGAGCTGGAGCTCGGCGCGCTCGCGATGGCGTTTCGCGCCGGCGCTGTCCTCGACGGTATCGAGAGCGGCACGAGCCTCGGGCGAAAGCGTCGCGATCGCCGCCGACATTCCGGCGAATAGCTGCTCGTCGTCGTCGCCGCGGGACGGCTCCGATTTGAGCGCGTGATAGTGCGCCAGAAATGCGGTCAGCGATGAGTACGCGGGAACTATCATGGCGGCCAACGTCAGCCTGCGGTCGCACCCAGCGGCGAGATCGCGAGTCCGATCAGATAGCCGGCCGCCGCCGCGCTCATCGCGATTGCAAGAAAGCGGATGCCCGATCGCCAGCGATCGTCGCGATGCGCCAGCCATCCCTCGAAGTATCCAACCCCGAACAAGGTGAGTGCGGTTGCGGCGAGCGCGCTGCCAAGGTCGTAGCGAGGACCCGCAATCAGCATGTACGGCAGCAACGGCACCACCGCGCCGACCAGGAATGCTATTCCCATCACGATTCCATCCAACGCCGGCCTGCCGAGCGTCGCGCTGCTGAGCCCGAACATCTTCGCCTCGGCGGTCGATGCGAGAGCCTTGGGAGAGGTGCTGAGCAACCGGACGATGCGATAGGCGCCCTCGCGGCTGAGGCCCTCCTTGCACAGCTCGTCGAGCAATCCTTCCTGGACGGTGTACGGCTTGGCGGCCGCCTCGACGCGCACCAGCTCGAGCTCGGCGCTCAGCACCTCGGTTTCCGCGCGCGTGCCCAGGTAGGCTCCTGCAGCCATCGAGAGCGCACCGGCCGCGGTGGAAGCCAGCGCGGCGAGCGCGACCTGAGAATGCTGTGAGACGGCGCCACTGAGCCCGCACAGCACGCCCGCGGTCGTCAGCACGCCGTCCTGCACGCCGAACACAATTTCGCGGACGCTCGAGAGCCGCTCGAAGAGCCGCCTCTTTTCCGCGGGATCGATTGCGGCCAAGCTCGTCCTAGAACTCGCGGCCGGCCGGACCGAGCTCGCCGCCCGGGGTCCAGTCGGCTGGGCAGAGTTGGCCGGTTCGTAGCGCGCGCACGATTCGAAGCGTCTCGATCACGCTGCGTCCAACGTTCAGTGGGCATGATGCGGCGTACACAACCTTGCGTTTCCGATCGAGGATGAACGTCGCACGCAACGCGACCTTTTGCTCGTCGTCGAGAACGCCGTAGGCGCGCGCGAGATTGCCATCCGGATCGGCGAGCAGCGGGTAGCCGATTCCGCCGAGCTCGCGGGCCCATCGCAGATGGCTGTCCACGTCGTCGATACTGACACCCACGATCGTCGTCTCCTCGGCGGTAAATTCCTTCAGCGCCTTGTTGAAGCCCGTGACTTCGGTGGGACAGATGAAAGAAAAGTCGCGCGGATAGAAAAAGATCAGAACCAAATCGGCGGAAATTTTCGCGAGATTCGATCGTCCGCCACGCCCATTTAGGGCGCAGTCAAGATCGAACGACGGCGCGGGATCGCCAGGCTTCAGCATAGTGGCCTCAAGTGCACGCTTGGTCGATAGCGCAAAAGCAAAACCTACTCAATCTCGAAGGTGAGAGAAACTGTCGCCGACACGGTGACCTCGCCGGGTTCGACCGGTGTGGCCACGTTCGCCGACATCGCCATTGCCCTTCCCATCGCTATCGGAATCGGCCGCGCTTGCGAGACGGTCGTCGCCTTCAGCACCTTTCCGAGCTTCACGCCCAGCGCAGATGCGAGCGCTTGGGCCTGTGCGCGAGCGTCGCGAGTTGCGATCGCGATCGCTTCGGTACGCGCCTTGGTGTCGTCCTTGACGCTGAAGTTAAGCGAGTTGACGCGATTTGCGCCGGCCGCAATCGCGGAATCGATGAGCGGGCCAACGAGGTCGAGCGCGCCGGTATTTACCGTAACTGTATTTTGAGCGGTGTAGCCGATAATCCTGGGCTTCTCGCTCGCACGCTGGTCGTACTCGGGATTCAGCGAATAGCCGCCGGTCGTAATCTTGCCCTTGTTGCCGAGTTTCGACTTGAGCGCGTCGATCACCTTCGCGGCCATCGCGGCGTTGCGGTTCGCCGCTTCCCCGGCCGTCTTCGCTTGAGTCTCGATCGCGAGATCCAAATCCGCGGTGTCGGGAGATGTGCGCGTCTCGCCGCTGCCGTCAACTTCAATCGTCCGCACGGCGGGGGTATTCGCACCGCTGTCCGCCGACACCGCGGGAGCGAACACCGGGATTACAATCGCAAGCGCAAGGCCGATGGCGGCTGCTCGGGGTCTCTGTTTCATGACTTTCACTTCGGACGCACTCCGGAATAAGTTGATTCGGGCTGATTTTATCCGGAAACTGTACCAATTGACGATAATCACAATCGTCACGCAAGACGAATGGCGGAAAAACAAGCAAAGCCGAATGACAAGAAGGTAACCCCTCGCAGCGAGGACTTCGCCGCGTGGTACAACGACATCTGCCTCCGCGCGGAGTTGGCGGACTACTCGCCGGTGCGCGGATGCATCGTGTTTCGTCCCGACGGTTTTGCCATCTGGGAGGCGATCCGCGACGAGCTCGACAAGCGCATCAAGCAGACCGGCGCCCGCAACGCGTACTTCCCGCTGTTCATTCCGCAGAGCTTCCTCCAAAAGGAAGCGCAACACGTCGAGGGGTTCGCGCCCGAGCTTGCGGTGGTTACGCACGGCGGCGGCAAGGAACTCGAAGAGCCGCTAATCGTGCGCCCCACCTCCGAGACGATCATCAACCATATGTTCGCGCAGTGGATCAGATCGCATCGCGACTTGCCGATGATGCTCAATCAATGGTGCAACGTCGTGCGCTGGGAGATGCGGACCCGCATGTTCCTGCGCACCACCGAGTTCCTCTGGCAGGAGGGGCACACGGCGCACGCCACGCGCGAGGAAGCCGAACGCGAGACGCTCACGATGCTCGAGGTGTACCGGCAGTTCGTCGAGGAGTTCCTGGCGATTCCGCTGATAGTAGGACGCAAAAGCGCGGCTGAGCGATTCCCGGGCGCCGTCGAGACCTACGCGATCGAGGGCTTGATGGGCGACGGGCGCGCGCTGCAATGCGGCACTTCGCATTTTCTCGGCCAGAACTTCGCGATGCCGTTCGAGATCCGCTACCTCGACGATCAAAATCAGATGCAGTTCGTGTGGCAGACGAGCTGGGGTGTATCGACGCGGCTGCTGGGCGCGATCGTGATGGCGCACGGCGACGACCAGGGACTGCGGCTGCCGCCGACGGTCGCGGCGACGCAAGCGGTCGTCGTGCCCATATTTCGCAAACCCGAGGAGGGCGAAAAAGTGCTCGCCGCGGCCCGTGCCGCGCTGGAATCGCTGACGCAGGCGGGAATCCGCGCGCGCATCGACGATCGCGAGAGCCTGACGCCGGGTTTCAAGTTCAACGATTGGGAGATGCGCGGCGTGCCGGTGAGAATCGAGATCGGGCTACGCGATGTCGCCTCGGGCGAAGCAGTATTCGCGCGGCGCGACAAATCGGGACCGGAATCAAAGAGCAAGGCATCGCTCGCAACGATCGCGGATGCGGTTGGCGCGCTGCTGGGCGAGATTCAGAAAAATCTCTACGCGCAGGCAAAGGCCGCGATGATCGCGAATACGCGAAAGTTCGACGACTACGCGGCGTTTCGCCGGCACATGGAGGGCGAGGGCGGCGGTGGATTCGCCGACGTCTACTGGTGCGGGAATCCGGCGTGCGAGACGCGGATTCGCGAAGAGACCAAAGCGACTTGCCGCGTAATTTCACTCACGAATGACGGGGCCGTGGGCAAGTGCATGGTATGCGGCGAGTCTGCGGCCGAACGCGCGTATTTCGCGAAGGCGTATTGAGCACAAGAGACCGCATGGTTGCCACTGAGGCGTGGGCTGTCAGCACCTCTTTTGGGGGCAGGGCTGAGCCGAGGCAGAAGAGATAGGGGGAGATGATAAATTTTCGACGCCTGTTTGGCGGCTTCCTGATAGGAGTGTTGCTCGCGGGATGCAACGTCCAAGCGACCAACGGTTCGAAGACCGTATCGTTTAAGAGTGGCGGGTTGGTCCTCCACGGCCTGCTGTATAGGCCGGCCGGCGCGGGCCCGTTTCCGGTGGTTCTATACAATCACGGTAGCGCGCCCGGCATGCTCAACAATGCTGCATTCGAAGAACTCGGACCGGTGTTTGTCGCCCACGGTTGGGCTTTCTTTGCGCCCTATCGGCGAGGACAAGGTCTAAGCAGCGAAGCGGGTCCCTACATCGAAGACGAAATCGCGGCCGCTCGCGCCCGTGGCGGCGAGGCTCAGGCCGCCGACACGATGGTCAGGCTGCTCAACACCGATCATCTTCAAGATCAGATGGCGGCGCTTGCCTGGCTGAAAAGTCAGTCCTTCGTTCGCCCGACCAAAATCGCGGTAATGGGAAACTCGTTCGGCGGTATCGAGACCGTCCTGGGGGCAGAGCAGGGTGGATATTGCGCAGCGGTAGATGCCTCCGGCGGCGCGGAGAGTTGGGATCATGCCCCGGCACTGAGAGACCTAATGTTGAAAGCGGTCAAGCATTCAAAGGCGCCGATCTTGTTCTTTCAGGCCGAGAATGACTACAGCATCGTGCCGAGCGAGACACTTTATGCGGCCATGAGGCACGCCCACAAACGAGCTGAAATCCGCATTTATCCACCGTATGGAAGTTCCATGGAGGATGGACATAGCTTTCCCTATCGCGGCGCTGAAGTATGGAAAGGCGCGGTCTTTCGATTCCTGGACGCGAACTGTAAAGGCTAGCGCTGGAATTGTCATAAGGCGCAGCGAGTCCAACGGCGGTGTTGTCGTAGCCGATCATATTGTTATGGAGTGCTCGCGATCCCGCGGCGATGGCCGCGCGTGACAACGGAGCGCGGCCTTAAATTTGGGTGCAGGGGTCACCCCTGCAATTTGTAGCTGATCTTCATTGCGGTGCGCACTTCGGCCATCGTTTCCTGCGCGACGGCGCGTCCCATCCGCGTACCCTCGACGATTATCTCGCGGACGTGGCCGGGGTTCGACGCGAAATGCGCGCGGCGCTCGCGAATCGGTGCCAGAAAAACGTTCAGCGCCTTGAACAGCTTCTCCTTGACCTCGACGTCGCCGACCGTGCCCTTGCGGTAGCGCTCCTTGAGGTCCTCGATTTCCGCCTTATCCGGATTGAACACGTCGTGATACGTGAAAACGGGATTGCCTTCGACGTGGCCGGGATCGGTCGGATGCAGCCGCGTGGGATCGGTGTACATCGACATCACGCGCTTGCGCACGACGTCGGGTGAATCGCCAAGGTAGATGCAATTGCCGAGCGACTTCGACATCTTCGCGCCGCCGTCCGTCCCCGGCAGCCGCGCCACCTGGCCGACCAGCGCCTTCGGCTCGATGAGGACTTTGTCGTACATGCGATTGAAGCGCCGTACGATCTCGCGCGCCTGCTCGATCATCGGGAGCTGGTCTTCGCCGACCGGGACGAGATGCGCCTTGAAGATCGTGATATCCGAAGCCTGCGAAATCGGATACGTGTAAAAGCCGACCGGCAGGCCCTTGGTGAAATTCCTTTGTTTGATTTCGTCCTTGAGAGTCGGATTGCGCTCAAGCGTCGCGGTGGTGACAAGGTTCATGAAATAAATCGTCAGCTCGGTCAGCTCCGGGACCATCGATTGAACGACGATCTTCACCTTGTCCGGATCGAGGCCGACCGCCAGGTAGTCGAGCGCGACCTCGAAGATATTCGCTTCGAGCTTCTCGGGATGCTCGAAATTGTCGGTCAGCGCCTGAACGTCGGCGATTAGTAAGTAGGTATCGTATTCTTCCTGAAGGCGTACGCGGTTTTGCAGCGATCCTACATAATGACCGAGATGCAATGGCCCGGTGGGACGGTCTCCAGTGAGTATTCGTTTAATCATCAGTCAATAGTCAGTTCTTAAGGAGACTGCGCAAGGTCGCCAGGTTCTCGATATCTTCCTTCATGTCGGGACCCTTGGGCGTCTCCAGGCACATCGGCAGGCCGAAAAAGCGCCGATCGTTGAGGATGCGGCGAAACGCGTCGAGTCCGATAAATCCCTTCCCGATATGCTGATGGCGATCGACGCGCGAATGGAAGTCCTTGATCGAGTCGTTGAGATGAAACGCGGCAAGTTTTTTGATTCCGACAAGCTTGTCGAGTTCGCTGAAGGTATTTTCATATCCTTCCGGAGTGCGCAGGTCGTAGCCGGCGGCGAACGCATGCTCGGTGTCGAAGCATAGCCGCAGCCGCTCGGTTTCAACCACGGCGTCGAAGATTTGCGCCATCTGCTGGAAAGTGTGGCCGAGCGTGCTGCCCTGGCCGGCCGTGATTTCGAGCGCGATCCTCACGTTGAAGCCTTTGCATGCGGCGTGCGCCTCGTCGATCGACTTTGCAATCGTCTTGATTCCATTCTCAACCCCCGAGCCGACATGAGCGCCCGGATGCGCGACCAGCGTGGGCACGCCGAGCGCCTCGCACCGATTCAGCTCGTCGATAAATCCCTTGACCGATTTGACCCGCAGAGCTTCATCGGGCGCGCCAAGATTCACCAGGTAGGAGTCGTGCGCGATCACGATCCCGATGCCGGTTTCGATTTGATTGCGTTTGAAATTCTCGATTTCCTCTTTGCTGTACGGCTTCGACGCCCACTGTCGCGACGACTTGGTAAAAATCTGAATGCATTCGCAGCCGACCTGCTTGCCCCGGGTCAGCGCCTCGCCGACTCCCCCGGCGATCGACATATGCGCGCCAAGAATTGGACGGCTGGATTTGCCGGTATTTGCCATCGTGACATGCCGCCTTTACGCGCCATGCTTTGCGGACGCAAGCGCATCGCGATTTTATACGAATGAACGCCCAAAGCGAGCAGCAACAACCCGCGCAAACGCTCTTGCCCGCGACGCCCATCGGTGGATACTTCATTACTCGTGCGAACCGCGATCATCATAGGACTGACGATAGCCGCCGCGGGATGCGCTCACGTCATTTCGCTGCCGCCGCAGGTGACGCTTACGGAAGTGGAGCCGTCGGGCCGCGCCGCCAAGCCGCCCGATTGCAACATGCCGGTTTTGCGCCATGAGCCGCTGGGAGATTTTCGCAAGGTCGCAATCGTGGAGGGATTGGGAAACGTTTATGCGAGCGAGGCCGACGTGCTGCCCGCCGTGCAACGCAAGGCCTGTGAAACGGGCGCGGATGCGATCGTCATACTCACGAGCAAAGCGCAGACCAGCGAAGCCAGCACGGGCTACTACATCAATTCGGTCGCGATCGAGTACGGCAAAGAAAATCCGGCCGCGGCCGGCACCGCGTATAAAATACTTCGGTGAGAGAACGAATGGGCATCTATTGTTTTCGCGTTGCCGCCGATTTCAGCGCATGATAAGTGCCTGATTGCGGTGGCGAAGCGATCCATAAAGACGGTCGGGCTGGTCGTCAAGCACGAGCGGCCCGACGCGATCACCATCGCGCGAACCCTCACCCGCCTTCTCCGCACCAGGCACAAGACCCCGCTCGCGGACACTGAAACGGCGAAAAAGATCGGCGCCGAGGCCGTCGAACGTCATCAGCTTGCCGATCGTGCCGATCTGATCGTCGTGCTCGGCGGCGACGGCACGCTGCTCGGCGTCGCGCGCCTGGTCGCATCGAGGGGGATTCCGATCCTGGGCGTAAATCTTGGCGGACTTGGCTTCCTGACCGAAGTGACTATCAAGGAAGCGCGAGCTGCTCTGCGACGCATACTCGACGGCGACTACGAAGTCGATCGACGCATCATGCTCGAGGCAATCATCGAACGCGCATCCGAGGTGTCAACCCAACCGTTTCTGGCGCTCAACGACGTGGTCGTCGGCAAAGGCCCGCTCGGCGGGATGCTTCGGCTCGACGTGTTCGCCAATCACAAAGCCTTCTGCTCGTATCGCGCCGACGGATTGATCATCGCAACTCCCACCGGCTCGACCGCATACGCGCTCTCCGCCGGCGGGCCGATCGTTTTTCCCACCCTCAACGCGATCGTGGTCGCGCCAATCTGCCCGCATACGCTGAGCAACCGTCCGGTGGTGCTGCCGGATTCGCACGAAATCGAGATTCACGTGATGGCGCCGGATCACGACGCGACTTTTACCGTCGACGGCCAGGAGTCGGCGCAACTGGGGCCCACCGACGTAATCAGAATCCATCGCGCACGCCACGTCGTTTCGCTAATCCGCTCCGCTCATCCGAATTTCGAAATCTGGCGCGACAAACTCCACTGGGGATAGGCGCGCGCGACCAGATGCTGCTCGAACTGCACATCCGCAATTTCGCGATAATCGAGGAAGCTCATCTCGAGTTCGGCGCAGGCCTCAACGTGCTTTCCGGCGAAACCGGCGCCGGCAAAACGATCATCTTGAGCGCGCTCGGATTGCTGCTCGGCTCACGCGCGTCGCCCGATATGATTCGCACCGGCGAGAAGGAGGCGGTCGTCGAGGGACGGTTCGAGCTCGAGGGCGAGGCCGCGATTCCTGAACCAGCCGGGCGCAGGCACGACGGCGACCGCCGCGAGTTGATCGTGCGCAGAGTGATCGCCGAGGGTGGTGGGCGCTCGCGCGTGACGATCGACGGCGACCTCGCCACCGTGCAAAGTCTGGCCAAAACAGGCGCGTCGTTGGTTCAGGTTTATGGACAGCACGAGCAGCATTCGTTGCTCCGTGCCGAGAGCCATCGCGAGACTCTCGATCGTTACGCGAACCTCGATGACGAACTCGCGTCCTATCGCGAACGCTACGCGCGCGCACAAGACATCCAGTCCCGCCTTCACGAGCTAACCCGCCGCGAACATGAACGCGCGGATTTGCTGGAACTCGCAAGGTTCCGCGCAACCGAACTCGAGCGCGCCGGCCTTGTCGCCGGCGAAGATGAAGTGCTATCGCGCGAGCGAACCGTGCTCTCCAACGCAAGCAAGCTCGCCACCGCCGCGCTCGAGGCCGAGCAGGCGCTCTACGGCGCCGACGGCGCGGCGACAGATACGGTTGCGCGGGCCGAGGCGCGCTTGGTCGATGCGGCTGCGCTCGATCCGAAGCTTGGGGATGCGCTCGAGATGATCAAGTCGGCGCGCGCGAATCTCGAGGAAGCGGCGCGCACGCTCGGCGCGTACGCGTCCAGGATCGAGGCGGACCCGGCGCGTCTGGAGGAAATCGACAACCGGCTTCAGGAACTGACGCGGCTCAAGCGCAAATACGGCGGGTCAATCGATAGCGCCATCGAGACGTTGGAGCGATCGCGCGCCGAGATTGGCGAGCTCGAAGGAATCGGCGAGTCGAAAGCTCAAGTCGAAGCCGCGATGGCGGCGGCGCTCGACGAACTCACCGGGCATGCAAATCGACTGTCCTCGATTCGCCATCGCGCTGCCGCCGAGCTCGGCCGTAAGATGGAAGCCGAATTGAGGACGCTTGGGATGCGCTCGCCGGGTTTCGAGGCGCGGCTCGGCGCGCTCGGCCCGGACGAAGCCGGCTTCGTGCATGGCGGCGTTGCGCTCGGTCCGTTCGGCATCGACACGATCGAGTTTCATCTGTCGCCCAATGTCGGCCAGCCCGCGATGCCGCTGCTCAGAATCGCCTCGGGCGGCGAGCTTTCGCGCGTGATGCTCGCGCTCAAGCGCCTCGAGGCGCAGCGCCGCGGTGTTGCCACGATGATTTTCGACGAAGTGGACGCGGGAATCGGCGGCGCGGTTGCCCAGGTGGTCGGCCGCAAACTGAAACAACTCTCGCGCTTTCATCAGATTTTGTGTGTCACGCACCTCGCGCAGATCGCGGCGTTCGCGGACCGTCATCTCACAGTCGAAAAAGAAGAGCGGCGCGGTTCGACTCGCAGCCGTGTGGCAGTTCTGGAACCCGGCGATCGCACCGAGGAGATCGCTCGCATGCTCGGCGGCGAAGTATCCGACAAATTCCGCCGCGCTGCCGGCGAACTGCTCGATCGCGCCCGGGAATGATCAGGGCTTCACGCCGATTCGCCGCCGTTATGAAACCGACCTCCAATGACAAGCGCGGAACCGGTCGGTTGACTCCACGGACGGTATCCGGTTAGCTGAAAAATCTCGCCTGCGGTGGGGCTGTAGCTCAGTTTGGGAGAGCGCCTGAATGGCATTCAGGAGGTCGCGCGTTCGATCCGCGTCAGCTCCACCAATAAAATCAAGTGCTTACCGGATCGCGACCTAGGGGGAACCTGCGTTTTAGGTAGCGGATAGGTTGCAGGCAGTCCGCGCCCGGCCGTGACACTATGGCTCCGCAACGAGTCGGAAGCCGATCGGCAGCGATGGCCGCGCGGCCCCTGTAAAGCCCGAAGCGATTGCAAGAACCCTCGATTCTATTTGAGTTTCCGGAGCCACCCGCCGGATTCGAACCGGCGACCTGCTGATTACGAATCGAATGCATCTCCCGACTCCAGCCCAAGCGAGCCCAAACAACCCAGCAGTTTCGGAGTGTTTTTAACGGTGACCGCTGGTCCTCTGGTACCGCGTAGGCTGCTGTTCCCGCACAAAACCCGCACAATCACGTCGAAGGCTTTCATCCGTTGTGGACGGCATCGCCCGCACGTTGCACAAAGGCACCGGCACGAGTTCTCGGGACGGACAGCAAGTCAGATCGGGAGTCGTGCTCTGGTGTCCGGCCCGATCTCGTCGAGACACACTTCGCGGTGCTCGCAGGCCGAGACGTGGGCGGCAATGGCGAAGCCGAGCGTTGCCGCTGCATCGTCGGCATCCTGTGGGGGTTGGCGGCCTTCAATCAACGCGTCGATGAAATCGTGCACGCCGAGGCGAAAACTTTCCGACCAGTCGTTTGGAATGTCGTGCCAGGCGCGCGTCTGGCCGTCCCGATACAGGACCAGCGCAGGCTCGTCGAGAAGAGAACCGGTACAGCGGTTGATCCAGATGATGCCCTCGGTCCCGTGGATTTCGATGCGGTCGTCACTGGCGTAGTACTTCGAGCGTACGCGCATGCCCACCGACGCGATGACTTCCCAGCTGCCGAACTTGGGTACGCCGGCGTACTTCCAACTGATCAAAGCGGGCCCGTCGTAGAAAGCGTCCGACCCAAACCGGTTGACGTGAATCCACGCGTGCACGCGTTCGACCGGCTCGGCGACGAAGAAGCGCGCCATGTTGTAGCAATGGTAGCCGTGGTCGAAGCAGGTTGGGCCGCCACCGCAGGTTTCCGGATTCATGCGCCACGCTAGTGACGTGGCCGGCACCCGCCAGCCGTCATCGAAACGTCCGGCCGCCGTCTTGATTCGCACCGAGATGGGCTCACCGATTGCGCCTTCCCGGACCAGCGCGCGCGCCTTGACGTGCGGCGGATAGTACATGAAGTTCTCGAAGACACGCAGCCGGCGTCCCGCAGCTTTCGCCGCTTCATTCACGTCGTCGAGTTCGCGCAGCGTCAACGCCGGCGGCTTCTGCAACGACACATGCTTGCCTGCTTGCAACGCGGCGATGGCGACCTCCCGATGCAAGTGGTGTGGTATCAGGATCTCCACGGCGTTCACGTCGGAGTCGGCGAGCAGCTGGTGATAGTCACGATACGTCTTCTTTGGTTGCCACTCCTGCTGTCGCTGACCTAGTAGCGCTTCGTCGTTGTCACAGATTGCTGTCAGCTCCGCGCGCGGGTGATCGCGATAGCCCAGGACCTGCAGGCTGGCGATGCGCCCGCAACCAATCAGACCAACGTGTACGCGTTCGAGCGGCGTCATACTGCGCTTATTTCAAATCGTGTGTCACCTGTCTAGGACAGATCGGACCTTTCAGCAACCTCAATTGACGGTGTAGCTGCGCCCCTGCAGACAGGCCGACATCGCTCGCATGTATGCGTCTCTCCCAGGACTAGATGCCGCCGCTGCGTCAGCTCTTCTGTCAGCTTCTCGCATTCTTTCGTCCCGACGGCGGAAACCGCCAACCATGCCCCCCATTGCGGCCCCGGCAGCTGCTCCCTTGCCGGCGTTACCCGTAATCGCCACCGCCAACCGCTCCGAGCGCGGCTCCGCGAGCGGCTCCTTGTAGCACGGGAGGAGGCGACGACGACGGACCCTGGCTGGCGGACTGGGAGTTTGCGCTCTGCGGCCTACTTGGGTCGAATCCGGTTTGTTGTACTGCCCAGGAATGGCATTCATACCGGTCCTTATCCTGCTGGGCTTGGTTCTGTCCTTTCGCGGGATAGATAAACATGTCAGTTTGCGCCCTCGCTATTGGGGGCCGAAGAGATAGAAAAATTGAGAGGCCAGACGCCACACCGACCAGAAACCTGAACTTCGGCGAAATTGTCATTTCTTTTCCTCTCCTATCGCGATGAATGATGGGGACGACCCCTTCAATTTGGGGGCTGTGCCTTGCGCGCTCGCTGGAGACAGCACCTTAGCTTTTCGTCGATGCACGGCGGCAGGTCAGTGGCTGCCCCCCGCCGCCTGCGTAACTAGAAATCGCGACGGTCCTCCACCTCGAATTTGCTCGAAGTTGTAACTGATTTTGGGCTGCGGCGAGCACAGATTCAACCAGCCGGCCTAGTCCACCACCTCGAAATCCTTTTCCTCTTTGGCCTTATCCGAGTCCGGCGCGGTCAGGGTGATGGTCACTTTGTCGATCTGGCCGGTAAACGGAAAGTGATCTTTCTTTTTGTAGTTCTTAGATACGGGTGTTCCGTTGTCCACACCTACATCGAAGGTCTCGCTGAGCGAGAAGCTGCCCGGGACAGTTTTATCGAGAGCTCCTTCCGCCACTTTGTTGCCGTTCACGTATAACTCTCCAGTGCCCTTCAGCATTCCGGTCTTGATGAAATTGAATTTCAGATCGACTTTGCCCGTGGGCAACGGCGGAGAGACGATCGCGTACCGTGCCACGTTGAAGTAATTGTACTCGTAGTGCAGCTTGTGGTCGGCGATGAACAGGGTGTATCCGCCATTCACGCCGCCGCAAGCCACGATCACGCCTTCTTCGTTCCCTTTCAGGTTGAGCGTCGTTTCGATTGTGTGCGAGGTGTTCTTGACCGGCGCGGAGGCGGCTTCGGGAATCCGTTGAGCTCCCGGCCAGTAGTAGACGAACTGCTTCCGGTCGCCAAAGGCGCGGCTGAACTGCGTGGCTAATCTGGAGGCCAAGTCATCGTAGAGCGGATAGACGTTGTTCTTCCACGCGGCCTCATCCCAGGCCTCCTTCAGCTCTTCGAGTTTCTGCGGATTGCTGGCCGCGAGATCGTTCGTCTCCGAGAAGTCTTCCTTGAGGTTGTAGAGCTCCCACACGTCCTTGTCGAAGGGAAAGGTGCCTGCAACTATCCACGGCATGCGGTTCCCATGGATCGTCACCGCCTTCCATCCATCTTTGTACATCGCGCGATTTCCCAGTTGCTCGTAGTACTGCTCGGTGCGCGCCGACGGCGCGGAGGCGTTGTCGAATGAATAGACGAGGCTCTTGCCGTCTATCGGGATTTGTTTGACGCCGTCGATCTCGTCCAGGAATTGCGTGCCGGTGGCCTCGAGCGCTGTGGCCATCAGGTCGCTGATGAAACCATACTGATTTCTGACCTCGCCCTTGGCCTTGATGCCCTTGGGCCACGTGATGATCAGAGGATCAGAGACTCCCCCGTTGTGCACGATCTGCTTGCAGTATTTGAACGGGGTGTTGCCGGCCATCGCCCAGCCGGCGTGATAGTGCGGATACGTGTCAGGCCCGCCCCATTCATCGTAGTGCTTCATATTTTCTTCGAGGCTGGTTTGCTGGGCATTGAGCACCAGCGACTCGTTGAAGGTCCCGTTCAAACCGCCCTCACCGCTGGCGCCATTGTCAGAGGTGACCACGATGATGGTGTTGTCGTACTGACCGGTGCGCTTGAGGGCGGCAATCATGCGGCCGATCTGCTCGTCGGTCTGCGTAAGCATGCCGGCGAAGACCTCCATCTGATGCGAATACAGCTTCTTCTGTTCCGCACTCAGGCTGTTCCACTTGGGAATCTCGGGGATGCCGTTGGATAGCTTGGTGCCTAAAGGCAGGAGCTGCATTTGCATCTGCTTCGCGAAAATCAATTCCCGCGCCTTGTCCCAGCCCATGTCGAACTTGCCCTTGTACATGCCGATGTATTTCTGCGGGACCTGATGCGGCGAGTGCATCGCACTTGGCGCCCAGAACATGAAAAAAGGACGGTCCGGATAAATCGAGACGTGCGAGGTGACGCTGTTGATCGCCCGGTCGGCCAGATCAGTGGTCAGGTGGTAGCCCGGTTTGCCAATCCAGTTTTCCGTGGGATGGTGATCGTCCCAAAGCAAGGTTCGATAGTCGTCGGCATCGGCTGCCATGAATCCATAGAAATGGTCGAACCCCTCGCCGCTCGCCCAATGGAGGAACGGCCCGCTCTGCGAGGCTTCCGGCAGAGGCGTGTGGTCCCACTTGCCCAGCGCAACGGTCTCAAAGCCGGCGTGCTGGAAGTCCTTGGCGATTGATTTTGCGCTCTCGGGCGGGACGCCATTGTAGCCGGGAAAGCCCATCGCGGTGAGCGCATGGGAGCCCAAGCCGATACGATGCGGATTTCTCGCGGCCATCAGCGCGGCCCGCGAGGGCGAACACAGTGCCGTGGTGTGGAAGTTGTTGTAGCGCAAGCCGTCGGCGGCTAGCGCGTCGAGGTTGGGGGTTTTGATCAATCCGCCGTAGCTGCCCAACTGCGAAAAGCCGACATCATCCAACAGGATGATGAACACGTTGGGCGTGCCCGGTTTCGGCTTCGGGACTTCGGGGTACCATTCCTGAGATTCGGCGTATGTTCTGCCAATCTTACCCTTGAACTCCTGGCCGTACTTGGCGAACGAATCGTCCCCTTGGGGCGCAGCGTTTTGTGCGCGCGACGCGGTGAAGGACGCCAGCCCGAAGATCAGCGCGAGGATAGTGAATATTCTTTTCATCTGTTTCCTATTCATAGATTAGACGGTAGCCGCGAATTTCAGCCGGTCATCTTGGATCGATCCGCGCGGCCCCGAAAAAGCCCGAAACGATCGCAAAAACCCTCGATTCTATTTGAGGTTTCTGGAGCCACCCGCCGGATTCGAACCGGCGACCTGCTGATTACGAATCAGCTGCTCTACCAACTGAGCTAGGGTGGCTCTCCATCGCGGTGCTCCGCCGACAGGAATAGCAGATTAGCGAAGCCGGCGCTGGCGAGAAAGACTCTCGTCAAGCTCAATAGCAATCTGTGTTGTCCATCGCAAAACATCGCCGCGTTTGGGCCGTTGCCGCGCGTTAGCTCGACCGCACCGCGGCAATCACCTCTTCGGCAAAGCGTTGAACTTCGTCCGGGAAGAACGGCCGTGGGAGCGTGAAGATAAAGTGCGTCACCCCCACCTTGATGTAGCGGTCGATCGTCGCCAGACATTCCTCCCGCGAGCCGATCATTATCTGCCGGCGCGCTTGCTCGGGCGAAGTGCCCGTCATCGCAGTGACGCGGCTGAGCGCGGCAGTTTCGCGCTCCGCGGGCGCTCGATAGCAGAGCCCCATCATGATGGTCTTTTCGATCTGATCGGTGTCGCGACCGACGGTATCGCCGTGGCGTTCGATCACCTTAGTCAGTTCGGCATATCGCTCTGCGCTCGCGCCCGGAACGTTCCACATGTCAGCGTGCTTGGCGACGATTTTGAGCAGCACTCTCTGGCCCTGGCCACCGATCATGATCGGTGGATGCGGCTGTTGCACCGGCTTGGGATTGCAGACCGCGTCGGTCACGTTGTAGTGGCGCCCATGCAAGGTTGTTTTTTCGTGTTCGAACATTCCCTTGATAATCTGCAGCGATTCGTCGAGCGCCTGCAGCCGTCCGGGAATCGTTTTGAAGTCGATTCCGAAACTGCGATGCTCGAGCTCGAACCATCCGGCGCCGATACCAAGGTTGAGGCGGCCGTCGCTGACGTGGTCGAGCGTCGCCGCCATCTTCGCCGTGATGCATGGGTTGCGATAGGTGTTACCGTTTACCAGTGCGCCAATTCGCGCGCGTTTCGTCTGCTGACTGAGTGCGGTGAGCGTAGTCCATCCTTCCAGGCATGGTCCGGTCGGATCGGGAACGAAGATTGGATAGAAGTGATCGTAGGTCCAAAGCGAGTCGTAACCCCAACTGTCGGCGCTGCGCCACAGCTCTTTCAGGTCTTTCCATTCCACGAGTTGCTGACCGGTTTGAAGTCCGAATCGAATTGGATGTGGCGGCATTACGAGTCCTCCTGAATGTTATTGACGCCACGGCCCCCTGACTCGCGGCGAGACGATCGCGCGTCCATCGCGTCCGCACCTTCATCAGGCGCGGCTGTGTAGCATATCCGCGGTTAAGAATCAGTGCGAGCAACTTCGCGTTGGATCTCCGACGCGCTCCGTCCGCGAAGGGCTTACTCCCGAATTGCGGTGGTGTAGAATCCCCGAGATCGAGGTGGGATCAATTGAAGACCGGGATCATCGGCGCACGCGGCGCCGGGAAATCGACCGTATTTCATGCACTGACAGGACTCGCGCCGATTCCGGGCACGGCCGAGGGCCGCAATCGTGCCCGCCCGGGACAAATCAAGGTCGCGGATCCACGTCTCGATTTTCTTGAATCGGCGTACGGTTCTAAGAAAAAGATTCCGGTCGAACTAACCATCCTCGACTTCGCGCCAAATCCCAAGGAGCAGAAGGAGGGCGCTGCCCTCGATCCGAGTCTGCTGCCGCTGGTGCGCGACATGGATGCGCTCCTGATCGTCATTCCGCAATTCGCCGGCATGGAAAAAGATCTGGTCGCGACTCTCGAAAGTATCGAGGGTGAGCTGGTGTTCGCCGACTTCGATCAAGCCGAACACCGCCTCGAGCGGCTGAAGAAGGAGAAGGGCGGGGTCGACTTCGAACGCGCGGCGCTCGAGAAAGTGATTGCCTGGCTCGGCGACGGCAAAGCGCTCAGACTGCTCGAGCTGACGGCGCAGGAGGCCCAGGCATTTTCGAGCTTCGGGTTTCTTTCGCGAAAGCCCGCGCTGGTCACCGTCAACTGCGAGATGGAACGCGCCGCCGCCGACGTCACCGGCGCCGAGCGAGCCGCCGTCCGCGCGCACGGACTCGAGGTGTTCAGGCTCGCGGCCGCTTTCGAATCGGAATTGTGGGAACTCGACGAGGCCGGCCAAAGGGAAATGCTCAAAGACGCGGGACTCGGCGCGCCCGCGCGCGATCGGCTGATCGGTGCGCTCTACAATCATCTCGGGCTGATCACTTTTTACACCGCCGGCGAGCCCGAGGCCCATGCGTGGTCGCTGCGCCGCGGCGAGTCGGCGCTCGATGCCGCCGGCGTAATCCACACTGATATCGCGCGCGGATTCATCCGGGCCGAAGTTGTCAGCTACGAGGATTTTGCCGTCCACAAGTCCGACGCGAAGGTCAAAGAGGCCGGCAAGCTTAGACTCGAGGGCCGCGACTACGTAATGCGCGACGGCGACATGATTCATATCCGCTTCAAGGTCTGACTCGGCCACGCGGCGATCCGCTGGAAGAAGCGGACTGCGTTGCCGGCGAGGATCGCGCGCAATTCATCGGCCGGCAGGAGCGGATGCTCCTGCCGGCGTTGCGCAATCCGAATCGTAAGGCGACTGGCCTGGTGGGCGCTGGCTACATGTGGCCGGTTTCGGACATCTTCACCATCGCCTCGGTGGTGAAGAACGCCCGATCCACCGCACCCATGTTGATGTACCAGCATTCACGCTCGGGCGTCTCGATGCCCGGCAGGTAGCACATCGTTGCCTGGCCGCTCTGCACATCGGTGGAGCAGGCGCCGACGACGAATTCGCGCTTGAAAGGATAGATGGCGATTTTCGCGTCGGGCACCGGACGATCGCGATACGCGAGCCAGTAGATGTGATTGCGGAACAGCTCGCCGCGACGATCGTAGGTATCGATGTACGGCTCGAACCACATTTCGGAATCCATGTAGATGACCGTCTTGGAATCGATCGCCTCGGCGTTGTTAACGCTGCGCCGCGGCTCGGCGCTCACGATGTACATGTGGCGCATCTGCCAGCGCTCGGGGCATGCACTGCCGCCGCCGTCGGTGGCGCATCGGATTTCCGGTGAATGCTCTGCGTCAACCGTCCCGAGCATCTCCTTCTCGCCAAGGAACTTATAGTTGTACTCTTCGGTCTTGGGATTGAAGCCCGAATAGTGATCGGGGTCCCAGGTCTGCGCGCCAGTCGCGGTCGAATTGATCGACTCGTTCAGACGGCGCAGGCGCCGCGAACCGGTCTGCCAGGTCCAAGTGTCGTCGCCATGAGCCGGATCGGCGTATCGATAACGCAGCAGGCTGGTGCCACGAGAGTCCTGGGGCGCGAGTTGCGGACCGAGCAGGAACAACCACAGGCGGTTGGTATGCTTGAAGTCGGGATCGACCGGGATCGGCTCGACTTCGGTCCTGCCGACGAGGTCATAACCGGCGTAGTGCCCCAGCTGTCCGTATGCGATTTCGAAGAAGGGCTTATTGACGCCGGTGAAAACCGTGTCGCAATCGAAATATCGCAGGTCGTAGTCGTCATTGCTTATCGGACGCCACAAGGCGTTCCAGACGACCTTGGTCGCGGCGTAGGGATCGTTGGGGTCGATGAGCGGGAAGGGCTGGCCGGCGACATAGCCGACGACCGTGCGATGATCCTTCGAGAGCTGCACCTGCGACGAATATTTTTCGGTCGCGTCCTTGTACGGAGGCGGCCACTCGATGCGCTCGGTGGGAACTATTTTCATCGTCATCCCGCGCTGCACCTTGTAATACACGCCCGGCGAAACAAGGTCCTTCACCTGCGATGCGTTGTCCGGAGTGATGAAGTCGCCCGGCTTGACGCCTGCCTCCCCTGGCAAGCTCAAGGCCGCGAGGGCCAACAATGCAAGGCCCCCGGCGACGATTGTTTTGCGAAACCTTGGTATCCCCAATTGCATTGGAACCTCCGTAGGAGCCCCGAAAACTTTTTCCCCGATCGAGCAAAATTACCTTACCAGCGTGAATTTTTTGAGGACCTACCATTAGAAAAAAAAGATGCGGAAAGTCAAGCGTCCTAATCGCAAATCAAAGAAAATTTAGCTTTTCCGTTCCGAGAGGCACGAGCCTGTGCGAGGCGAAATAGCCTATGTGCCGACATGAGCAGAGCAGGCACTGTCAACCCGCGTCTGGGCGACGCAATCTACGCTGGTGCGGTGGGAAAGTTGCCGGCGCAGCGCGACTGCTTGGACCTGCGAGGCGCATCCGCGCCGGCTTCGGACACGGGACCTTTTTTGCCATCGCGCTTGGGGTGCCAATACCCAATCGCGCGATACGGCGAATATATTCGGGGACCCGGAATATGTAAACTATTCACATTCGCGCGGTGTGGAAAAAACCAAGGCGCGGAGCGCCACGGCGACTAACCGTTTCTGCTCCGCGCCTGTTTCAACAATCAATCACGCCTCTTAAAGCTCGGGCTTAAGGAGCTGAGGCCACCATCGCTTTCACCGAGCAGAAATCCTTGTCGATTGCCCCCATGTTGATGTACCAGCATTCGTGCTCAGGCGTGTGCTGGCCGGGCAGGTAACACATCGTTGCGAAGTTACCCTGCATGTCGATCGAACCCGAACCCACTACGAACTCCCGCTTGAACGGGTAGATCGCAACGCGGGCATCCGGCACCGGCCGGTCGCGATAGGCCAGCCAGTAGATGTGCGTGCGCCACAAATGACCATTCCGGTCATAGGTGTCGATGTACGGCTCGAACGATAATTCGGCGTCCACATAGACGTCGGTCAAACTGTCGAGCGCACCCGGATTGCTCATGTCGTGCCGGGGTGTCGACTCGACGACGTAAATGTGGCGCAACTCCCAAGCCTCGGGGCATGCAGTCGCGCCGCCATCGTAGGGGCAAGTCTGTTCGGGCGAATGCTCCGCATGCGTACTCGCGAGCATCTGCCTCTCACCCAGGAACTTGTAATTGTACTCCTCGACCTTGGAGTTGAAGCCCGCGAAGTGGTCGGGATCGAAGCTCTGCGCTCCCGTCGCGCTGCTGTTTATCGCCTCGTTCAGGCGCCGCACACGACGGGTGCCGGGCTGCCAATCCCAAGTGTCGTCGCCGCGGTTCGGATCCGCGTAGCGATAGCGGATCAGGCCTTGGCCGCGCTGAGCCTCCGGCGAAAGAAAGGGGTACAGAGCGAACAACCACAGCCGCCCCGACTGCTTGAAGTCCGGATCGACCGGCATTGGCTCGACTTCGGTCCGTCCGAAAAGGTTGTATCCGGCGTAATGACCGATCTCCAGGTCCAGGATCACGTTCTGGTCCTCGCCCGGACGGACGTACTCGCTCTGGCAATCGAAGAAGCGCAAGTCGTAGTCATCGCTGCTGATGGGCCGCCACACATTGTTCCAGATGACTTTCGCCCCCACATAGGGGTCGTTCGGATCGATCAACGGAAACGGCTGGCCGGCGACGTAGCCGACCAGGCTGCGATGATCGTTAGTGAGCCGCACCTGCGAGGAATACTTTTCCGTCGCCTCCCTGTAAGGCGGCGGCCACTCAACCCGGTCGGAAGGCACGATATCCATGTGCATTCCATGGGTTACTGCGTAAAATACCCCCGGCGAAACCAGGCCTTTCACCAATGCCGCGTTTTCGGGTGTTATGACATCACCTGGCTTCACTGCGGCGTTTGTTGGTGCCACGATGAGACATAAGAGCATTAACGTCCCCACGCCCGGCAATATCTTCCCCAAAGCATGCCTGGCCATTATTGTCACCTCCTGTCCGTCTTTAGAATTCTAATTCTTGGGCGCAATATTTCTTTTAGTCAAGTGTGTGACTCGTCATTTTATCGGATTGTTCCTTAGCTCTACAGACTGACGTTTCGACCGTAAAAAGCGCGGAGCGGCGCAGCATTTTCACTGCACCGCCCCGTTCGAGCTATTAGAGAGAGGCAAAGCCCCTAATTTATCTGGATAATTCGCTTACCGAGCCGCATTTACCATTGCGTCGGCGGCGAAGAAATCTTTGTCCACGGCACCCGTGTTGATGTACCAGCACGCGCGCCCGGGCCTGTTCTGCTTGGGCAGAGCAATGCGCGGAATCGTTATCGTTCCCAAACTATTCGTAGCGCAGAGCGTCGATCGGGTGTAGCAGGCTCGCTTTGCGCGCCGGGTAATAGCCGAAGAAAACTCCCACCGCCGCCGAAAAGATGAAACCGCCCGCCACCGCCGTCGGCGAAACCAGCGTCGGCCATTGCGCCAGCGCTGAAATCAGCTTCGACACCAGTATGCCCAGGATTATCCCCGCCAGCCCGCCCATCGCCGACAGCAGCATCGCCTCCACCAGGAACTGCAACATGATGTGGATGCGGCGCGCGCCGATCGCCATACGGATTCCTATCTCGCGCGTGCGCTCCGTCACCGACACCAGCATGATGTTCATGATTCCGATTCCGCCCACCAGCAGCGAAATCGACGCCACCGCCAGCAGCAGCATCGTCATCACCTGCGTGGCGCTCTCGGACGCCGCCGCTATTTCGCTGAGATTGCGCACCGTGAAGTCGTCATCCTGTTTCGGCTGGATGTGATGGCGCTCGTGCAGCAGTCGCGTGATTTGCGTGACCGCGCTGTCCACCTGCTCGGAGCTGCTCGCCTTGATGATCATCGTATTCACGACGCCGGTGATTTTTGGAGCGCTCCCGAATGCGCTGGTCGTTGCGGTGCTCGAGCTGTAAACCGAATTGGTCGTCGGTACCGAGGCGTAAGGATTGGTCGCGCTTGCCGTGGCTACCGCCGCGGCGACGGCCGCCACCACCGCCGCCGACGGGGCCGACACACCCAGCACTTTGCGCTCTGCGGTGTTGAACGGCACGATTACCACGTCGTCCTGATCCTGCCCGTAACTCGACTGTCCCTTGACCGACAGCACGCCGATTACTTTCATCGGAGAGTTCTTCACCCGAATCTTCGCGCCGACCGGATTCTGTCCCTCACCGAACAGGTTGTTCACCACCGTCTGTCCGAGCAGGCATACTGCCGCGCCCGCCTTTTCCTCCGAATCGGTGAAGATGCGTCCGATCGACGGCGGCCAGTCGCGGATCGCAAAATAACTCGAAGTCGTCCCCTGGATGTTGGTGCTCCAGTTGCGATTTCCCGCGACCACTTGCGCCACCTGCCGATCCATGTACGACACCAGCGCCACCGGCCCTCCGCCATGCGCAATCGCCTGCGCATCGCCGACCGTAAGCGTGGAATTGCTGCCCATCCCCGCGCGCGCGCCGTTGGCAGTCGTCGCGCCCGGCAGCACCACCACCAGGTTGGTGCCGAGGCTGTTGATTTGCGCCTCCACCGACGCTCGCGCCCCGTCGCCCACCGCCACCATCGTGATCACCGCCGCGACGCCGATGAAAATACCCAGCATCGTGAGCGCCGCGCGCAGCTTGTTGCGCTTGATCGCGCGACCCGCCGCTACCATCGCCATGCTGCCAAACGTCCACGCCTCGTCCACCAGCGATGCCGATCGATCCGCCATCTCCGGCGCCGCCGCATTGCCGTCCGCGCCGCTACGCACGCCGGCGCCGTCTTTTCGCGTATCCGAGATGATCACGCCGTCGCGAAACGTCACGACCCGGTCCGCGTAGGCCGCCACGTCGGGATCGTGCGTCACCACGATCACCGTGATTCCCTGTTCGCGATTGAGCTTGGTGAGCACCTCCATTATCTCGGCCGAGTTGGTCGAGTCGAGATTGCCGGTCGGCTCGTCGGCGAGCAGGATCGACGGGCGATTCACCAGCGCGCGCGCGATCGCCACCCGCTGCTGCTGCCCGCCTGAGAGTTGATTCGGATGGCTCTGCTCGCGGCCCGCCAGCCCGACCAGTTTCACCATCTCGGCCGCGCGGCTCTCTGCGTCCGAGGTCCACGCCGAATAGAACAGCGGCAGTTCGACGTTCTCCAGCGTCGAGGTTCGCGACAGCAGGTTGAAGTTCTGAAACACGAACCCGACTCGCCGGCTGCGGATCGTCGCCAGCTCCGACTCGTTCAGTTGCGCGACGTCCTCGCCCTCCAGGATGTAGCGGCCGCTGGTGGGCCGGTCCAGGCATCCCAGCATGTTCATCAGCGTCGATTTGCCCGAGCCCGACGCACCCATCACTGCAACGAACTCGCTCCGATCGATCGTAAGGTTCACCCCGCGCAGCGCGTTAACCTCAATGTCGCCAAGCGCGTAGGTCTTGGTCAAATCGACCAGTTCAATCACTCTTTTCATCGGATAGCCGCCTGCCTAGTGGGGCATGTGCACCATCCCGGATATTCCACCGCCGCCGCCGGCGTGCGGCGCAGACGATCCCGCCCCGCGAACTTCGTCCGTCACCACACGATCGCCCGCGTGCACGTCGCCTTCTGCGACTTCGACCCAAGTTCCGTCGCTGAGCCCGGTGGTGATCGTGACCGGTGTGACTTTGCGATTCTCGAGCACCCAGACTCGGGTCTGTTGGCCTGGCGCTCCGTCAAGCGCCGCGGAATCCGCCGGCGGTTCTCCGGCCGGCGCAAAGCGCAGCGCGTCGATCGGAACGCGCACTGCCTTGGCTTTTGACGCCGTCACGACGTTCACATTCGCCGTCATCCCCGGCTTCAGCAGCAGCTCGGGATTTTCCACGGCCACCACCACGTCGTAGGTCACCACGTTTTGAACCGTGATCGGCGCCTGCCGAACTTGGGCAACCACGCCCTCGAAATCGCGGTCGGGAAACGCGTCCACCCGAAACGTCGCCTTCTGCCCTTCCTTGACGTAGCCGATATCGGACTCGCTGGCGTTCGAGTCCACCTGCATCTTGGTCAAGTCCTGCGCGATCAAAAACAGCGTCGGCGTCTGAAAGCTCGCCGCCACCGTCTGGCCCACATCGACGTTGCGCGAGACCACCGTGCCGTCAACCGGCGACACGATATTGGTGTAGTTCAGGTTTAACTCGGCCGCTTTCACGTTGGCCGTTTGCTGCTGGATATTGGCGTGATCGAGCTTGACCTGCGCCACATCCATCTGCCATGCGCTGTACGACGAATCCAGCGTGTCCTTCGAGACCGAGTCTTCCTTGTACAGCGCCTGGTCGCGATCGTAGGTGACTTTCTTGTAGTTGAGGTCGGCGCTATCCTTGCCCAGTTGCGCTATCGAGTTCGCCAGCGTCGCATGAGCAATATCGACCGTCACCTGGTAGGGCCGCGGGTCAATTTTCGCGATTAGTTCCCCTTTTTTCACCGGCGCGTTGTAGTCTTTGTAAATTGCGGTGATCGGTCCCGACACGTAAGTGCCGAGCTGCACCGTGATGACCGGATTGACCGTTCCAGTCGCCGTGACCGACCGCACGATCGGCCCCTCTGTGACCTGGGCGGTAACGATCCGTGTCCCGGACGAACTCCGGCCAAGGAAATACCAGGCGCCTACGACTACGATGATCGCGGCGGCCGCGAGCATCCACACGCTATTTTTTCTGCTGGACAATTTCATGGGTGATGTTCAATCATTATAACGATCATTCATCGCTTTCCAACGAAAAACAAAAAACGAAAAACGAAAAGTGACAAAACACACTCGTGCGTCTGTTAGACGTAACTCCGCCGCGGAAGTTTCGCGTAACTTGACAGTCATGACCAAGCAACAGCAGCCGCCGCCCTTGGCGGGAATAAAAGTTGTCGATCTGACGAGGTATTTCGCCGGTCCGTTCTGCACGCAGATACTCGGCGATTATGGCGCCGAGATTTTCAAGATCGAGCCGGTCGAAAATCCGCGCGGCGAGCTGGGCGCAATCAAAGGTCCCGACAACTACTTCTTTCTCTCCGCCAATCGATCCAAGAAGAGTCTGCGCCTCGCCATCAAAAAACCCGAGGGGCGCGAAATCCTGATGCGCCTGATCGACGCCGCCGACGTGGTCGTCGATAACTTCCGGCCCGGCGTCATGCAAGCGCTCGAGCTTGACTACGAAACGCTCGCGATACGCAATCCGCGCATCATCACCTGCTCCATCTCGGGCTTCGGCTCGACCGGGCCGCTGCGCGATTTCCCCGGCTTCGATCAGATAGCGCAGGGGATGTCGGGCTTGATGAGCGTGACGGGAACCGCCGAGAGCGGGCCGACCCGCGTCGGCATCGCCATCTGCGATCTGCTCGGCGGAATTTTTTCCGCGCAAGGCATCCTGCTCGCACTCGAGGCCCGCCATCGCGACGGCCGCGGCCAGCGCGTCGAGACTTCGCTGCTCGAATCCATAGTCAGCATCCTGACCTGGTCGGCGGGAATTTATTTCGAAACCGGCAAGTCTCCCGCGCCCGCCGGCAATCATCATCCGCTGGTGTCGCCCTACGGCACGTTCGATGCGTCCGATCGGCCGTTCAACATCGCATGCGGGAACGAGCTGATGTGGCAAAACCTCGTCGCCGCAATTGGACGGCCGGAACTCGCCGCTGACGAACGATTCAAGACCAGCGCGCGGCGGTTGAAAAATCGCGCCGCGTTGACCCTGGAAATAAATCGCGCCCTCGCCCCGCATCCCGCGGAGCATTGGATCCAATTGTTCAATCGCGAGGGCATCCCGGCGGGCCCGATTCTCACCATCGAGGAAATGTTCAAGCATCCGCAGACCGCGGCCCGCCAGATGCTGCTCAGGATGCCGCATCCGGAACTCGGCGAGTACCTGACGACCGGGCTGGCCGCCAAGCTCGAGGCGACGCCGGGCAGGATCACGCGCCCTCCGCTGGTCGGCGAGCACACCGACGAAGTCCTGGCCGCGCACGGCTACACGCCCGCCGATCTGAAGCGCCTGCGCGCCTCCGGCACGATCGCATAATCCAACCACTGCGATGATACTTGACCTATGGACGCGAAGGGCTACTCGCCGCCATGGTCGCGTTTCGACAGCGTCGCGATCTCAGCGTCGATAGTCGTTGCGACTGCGCTGCGGTTCTGGCATCTCGGGAGCCCCTCCGAACCCGTTTACGACGAAACCAAGGTTCTGAGACAAGCACAGTCGTTCTTGCGCGGATGGCGGCCGCCTTATTCCAGCCATCCACCAGGCGCGAAGCTGATGGTCGCGCTCAGCGTTTTCCTCTTCGGCAATTGTCCGTGGGGTTGGCGCGCGGCAAACGCCGTGATGGGAACAGCGCTGGTGCCGATCACCTACCTCTTGGCGCGGCGGTTATTTCATTCAAAGCTCGCTGCCTCGATCGCCGCGGCATTGCTTCTTTGCGACGGAATGCTTTTGGTCGCGTCGAGATTGGCGATGATCAACATCGTGTACATCACGTTGGCCGCCTGGGCCTATCTGATGCTTTGGTGCTTCGTCCAGAACCCTGCCGCCCGGACGCAGCCGGTCCAGCTGGCGGCCATGAGCATACTGCTTGGACTCTTCGCAGCTACGAAGGCGGCTATCTCCGAAGTGGGAGTATCACTCGCGCTTCTAACTGTTACGCTGACCTTGATCGTCGACGGGCACACTCGGGTTCCTGTGCAACCCCCCAAGCTGATCGCCAGAAGGGTCATCGGTGCATGCGGACTTATCGTCGCCGTCGTGTTGCTGGTCTATCTCGCAGTTTTCGTAACCTACTATTGGTCCGTATGGCGCGGAATCGGCGATTTCGTGGCTTATCACCGGCGAGTGCTTAACCGCAACTTAAATTTGCCAACCAGCTTTCCCGACGCCTCGCCATTCTGGAGCTGGCCGCTTATGCTTCATCAATATGCCTATTGGAAGAAGGACCTGCTCAATGGCGCCGCCGAAGTAATAATGTGCGGGGGAAATCCGCTTCTCTGGTGGGCAGTCTTACCCGCGATTCTGATTGCATCGATTCGCGGATGCACGCAGAAAAGTATGTCGTGGATATTTCTGGCCGCCGGATACATGGCGTATCTCGCGATGTGGATCCCGCTACGTCGCTACCTTTTCATTTACAGCTACATGCCGGCCTTGTATTTCGGCCTTCTAGCCTTGGCGGGTGCACTCGATAAGTGCTGGAATGGAGGCGCACGACGATGGGAACACCTCGTACTGTTAGCGCCGCTTCTGCCATGCCTGATTCTCGGCTTGGGAGTCGTCTGGGGTGGATTCACGGCTTGTTCAATCTCGATCGTTTACCTGCTTCTGATGCGGCGCGCTGAAGGCTATGACGGAAGGTTTGTTTGTCTGATATTCATGTCCGCAGCCGTCTTGTTGTTCGCCTACTTCTTTCCGTTGTGGATAGGTATGCCGCTTTCGCAATCCGGCTACACGGCGCGCATGTGGCTGCATGGACAGGGATTGGCGAGTTGGATTGAATATGACACAGTGCGGTAGCCGCAACCCATTTGCGCATGCACTCATCGCTGCTGCCGTGGCGACGGCAGCGATTATCTGCGGACTTTCGTATCTTGCAGACCGCTCCTGCTGCGAGAAAGCCGCTTCATCCAGTGAAATCGATTTGCTGGCCGGGAACTTGACCGATCACTGGTCGGTGTACGGTGCGCTGTCCGCTACCCAAGTCAGCTTCAATCGGATCGACGATGGGTCTGTCGAGGTCAGGATTCGCGCCGATGATCCGTCTTGGTCAACTGCGAATTCAGGCGTGAGTTATACGGCTGGTCTCTTTGTTCCGGGCTGGTATGAGTTTACCGGAGAGTTTAAGGCCGATGTGAATGATAGCCAGGGAATTGGGGCGCAGCTCGAGGTGCATTCCAGTCGCTGGCGTTTGATTACTAAGGCCCACTCCCGCCGAAAAGGCCGCGGGGAGAAAATAAATTTCTATCTCCGGCCCTCCTATTCCGACCCTGTTGCAGAGATATCGTGCCGCTTCTGGGGTGGGACTGGTGACTCGGCTGGAAAGGCGGTCTTTCGTAACATGCGCATAGTCAGGATTGCCGGCTCGCCACCACCGAAGGCTCCTCACTTCGACTTGGCGGAGCAGGAAGAGGCGCGACTCGGGAAGTCATGGCATCCGCGCGAGGGCAACATCCTGCTCGGTCGCCGGACGCGTCCCGGCCGCTTTCGCGGCGCAGCGGTGACGGTTCTCCTCCTCGGGATGATCGTTGGCATATCTTGGCGGTTGCTTGCGTAAGCCTGCCGCCTCCGTTGCTTTTGCCAATCCGAAGAGACCAGCGGCGGTGGCGCGCTCAAAAGGAAGCCGCGTGGCGGCCGCGAGATGACGGAACTGAACAAAAGAGCCTCGCTGGGTCTCCTCGAGTTAATCGTCGTGATGGCCGCAGATCAAGAACCGTACGTGTGGATATTTTGAGTCTGGAGCAGCACCGGGCTATAGTGTTGCTACGTCGTGCGCCGTCCGCTTCCCGCGAGGTTTCCATGAAAGCCGCTGTCCTGAACGCGCTCGGAGCGCCGCTAGACTCGGGGAGAGTAAATAGCAAGCGCGGGAGAATCACCATGGCGGAAGCGAACCCGAAAGCGATCGAACCTAAGGCTAGCCGGCCGTACATGCCGGGATATGGAATCCTCGATTCGAACGAGGGTGGCGGACTGCTGCCGTGGGAATGGGCCGAGGAACGACTGCGTGCGTCAAAGAACTACTGGATCGCGACGACGTGGCCCGACGGGCGGCCACATTGCACCGCAGTGTGGGCGATTTGGATGGACGGCGCGGTGTATTTCAGCGCGGGATGGAAATCGCGGAAAGCAATCAACCTGTCCGCGAATCCGCGCATCGTGATTTGTCCCGAGAACGCTGACCACGCGGTCTCACTGGAGGGAGTCGCCAAAACGACCGACCACGCCGCGACGATCGAGCGGTTCTGCGCAGTGTACAATCGCAAGTACCACTGGAACCTCACGCCGAAGCTGGTTCACGAGCTCGGTCCGGTATTCTTCGTGCGGCCGCAGCGCGTACTGGGAATCGACGCGGACCCCGGAAAGTTCCAGGGCTCGGCGACCCGGTGGTTATTCGAGGAGTGAGTGACGCCGACTTCTTCGCCCTGGCACCGACGAGATGAAGAATGGCGAAGTACGCGATTCTGAAATCGAGTACGCTCAGAGCCGGCGACCCGGACGCTAGCCTTCAAGGTGATCTTCCTTCCGGACGCCGCTCGTATCTTGGCTTCGTGCTTCGCGCGGTTCTTGGCATCGCGATCGTAACCTTCCTCGTCTGGCGCTACGATGCCAGGTCGGTTCTTCGGCTGCTCGCGCGCGAACAGCCGAGATACTTCGAGGCCGCGGTAGGTGTCTATCTATCGACCCAGGTGATATCAGCATACCGCTGGCGGCTGCTCGCCGCGATTGTGCAGCTCGAAGCGTCCTTCACCGATTTTCTCGTCTTTCGCTTCATCGCAACCTTCACGAACACTCTAATCCCGGGCGTGGTCGGCGGCGACGCGCTTAGGGCCATTTATCTTGGGCGCCGCGCCAGCCGCCTGGGCGAAGCTTTCGCGTCCGTGGTCGCGGATCGCGTCGTAGGGTTAGTCGGTCTCTTCTGGCTGGCGGCATTTGCGGCGATTTTCCTGAATGACACTGGGTTTTCAGCCGTCGTGACTGCTCCTCCAATCGGAATTGGTCTAATCACCCTCACGGCCTTCGTCGCCAGTCCGCTGCTCATCCGCGTCATTCATATGATGCCACCGCGACTCAGCCGCAACGCGAGCTTCATCGTTACGTATCTGCAACATCCCGGCGCCCTGCTGGCCACTTTGCTGCTCTCGGTGATAGTGCAAAGTGCGCTCGCGGTCTGCCAATACCTGCTTGCCCGTGGAATTGGCGTCGATGCGTCTTTCACCTTGTTCCTCTTTTGCGTGCCAATCGCCGGCGTGTTCGCGAGTTTGCCGCTGACCGTGAACGGCCTGGGAGTTCGCGAGGTCGCATATCTGGTACTTTTCGCCGTGGCTGGTGTGGGCCGGACCGATGCCATTGCGCTGGGACTGCTATGGTTCGTCAGTACTACGCTTGGCGCGCTGCCCGGAGTGATTGCGTTCGTGGCGACCCCGCCAGATCGTTCCCTCATTCGCCGCCGCTTGATGTAACATCGCTGTGGCGCCGGCGCGGCGACTATCGAATCGGGACGGGATGCCGATGGAAGACAAAACAGTTCTCTACGAGAAGCACGACCGCATTGCCAAGGTCATCCTCAACCGCCCGCGCTACAAGAACGCGCAGTCGCGGCGATTGCTCGAGGAAATGGACGACGCCTTCGCCGCCGCCAACGCCGACGACGACGTCCGCGTCATCATTCTCTCCGGCGCCGGCGAGAATTTCTCCTCCGGCCACGACCTCGGCACGCCCGAAGAAAAAGAGGACGCGGAGCGCCGCCGGTTTCCCAAGGGCGTGCGCGGCGAGTACGCCCGCTCGCGCCAGTTGTTCCTCGACAACACGCTGCGATGGCGCGATCTGGACAAGCCCACCATCGCGCAGGTGCAGGGCCTGTGCATCTTCGGCGGATGGATGTTCGCGGCCGCGATGGATCTCATCGTTGCTGCTGATGACGCCAAGTTCCTGCCCGCGCTCCTGCAGTACTTCTCGATCCCGTGGGATATGCCCCCGCGCAAGGCCAAGGAAATCCTCTTCCAGAGCCGCTTCCTCGACGCCGACGAGGCCTGCCGCCTCGGCTTCGTCAATATGGTCGTGCCGCGCGCCGAGCTCGAGGCCGAAACGATGGCGCTTGCGAATCGAATCGCCGAGAGCGACCGCTTCACGCTGCGCATGGTCAAGTGGGCGGTCAATTCCGCGCAGGACGCGATGGGCTTCAGCACCGCGATTCGCAACGCTCATTCACATCACATGGTGCTCGGCACCGACGCTTTAATCGCCAGGATGGGGGGGAAGGAGCTTCCCAAACGGATGCCCGGAGTCGACCAGGCGCTCAAGAAAGCAAGGAAGTAAGCGGCCACATTTGGCCATTCGGAAAAGTCTATCGCCCTGATTGGCCCGCCCATGCGAAATTGTTACAGTCCATCGGCAATGGAGTGAGGAGTCAGGTCCTCGCTCGGGGGATTCGTGGAACTATCGCGGCGAGGATTTCTGAGAATTGGCGCGATTGCCGCTGCACAACTGGTTGTGCCTGCGGTCGCGATAGCGCGCGCCACCGTCCAGCTGCGGCGCCGCTCGCTCAAGTTCTACAATCTGCATACCGGCGAAAGTCTGAGCACCACTTACTGGCAGGACGGTCGCTACGTTCCCGGCGAGCTCGATCGCGTCAACTACATCCTGCGCGATTTCCGCGCCAACGAAGTAAAGCCGATCGATCCCGCGCTCCTCGATCTGCTGGTGCAAATCCAGCATCGACTGAGCACCGCCGAGCCTTTCCAGGTGATTTCCGGATACCGCTCGCCCGTGACCAATGCGATGCTCCATGCGAACAGCGAGGGGGTCGCCGTCCACAGCCTGCATCTCGAAGGCAAGGCGATCGATATCACCGTGCCGGGGCGGAGCCTCGCGCAGCTTCGCGGCGCCGCGCTGGCGCAGCCGGCCGGCGGAGTCGGCTACTACCCGCGCACCGGATTCGTTCACGTCGATACCGGCCGCGTCCGCTTCTGGTAGGCCTCGCACGCCGACCCGCCGCATTTAATACGCGGCGTCGAGAATCGCGATCAACTGCTCGAGCGTCACGTCAACGCCCACCGTGTTTGCCCGCTTTACCTCTTCGAGCACTGTTCCCGCGATTCGCGAAATTTCCTCGCGCGGCACACTCACGTCCCGGAGCCGCGTCGGCACCTCGAACTTGCCGATGAACTTCGCCGCACGGTCGGCGCATTCCATAGCCGCCGAGCGTGGACTGCGCGCGTCGAAGCGCACGCCGAATCCTTCCGCGATCGGTCCAAAGCGATCTGCGGCGACCTCGGCCATGAAGCGCATCACGTGCGGGAGCGTGATGCATGACGTGACGCCGTGCGGGACGTTCCACATCGGCCCGACCTGATGCCCCAACGCGTGCGAGATTCCGCTGCGAGTGTTCGACATGCCGAAAATCGAGAGCCACGCGGCAAGCTGGCATTGCACGCGATGCTCGAGTTCGTTTTCGTTGTCGCCATGCGTTTGCAGTGACGGCAACAGATGCTCGGTCAGCATCGCGATCGCCCGCGTCGCGAGTGTGTCGGTAACAATCTGATGGCGCGTCGAGTACGAACCTTCCACCGCGTGATCGAGCGCGCGCATCCCCGTCGATGCCCACAGCCATGCCGGCGTTTCGACCGTCAGCGCCGGATCGAGGATGACCACCCTGGCTTGCAGGCGCGGGTCGGCAACCCCGCCTTTCACCTTGGTCGATTCGTCGGTGACACCGCCCCCCGGCGTGAACTCGCCGGCCGACAAAGTGGTCGGCATCGCGATATGCAGAATCTCGCGAGCGCCCATCAACTGCCACGCCGCGTTCTTCACGGTGTCGATCGGGCTGCCGCCGCCGAAACTCACCATCGCATCGGCGCCGACGCGGCGCGCCTCCTCCACCAGTTCGGTGACCGTATGCGACGGTACATGCTGAGCGGCGCCGGTGAACACTCCCGCAATTGCGGGACCGGCCGCGTTCTTGACCTTGTCGAGCAGTTTCGAGCGGCCGAGCGTTTTGCCGGTCACGATGAGCGCACGTTTCGCTCCGCGCCGCGCGAGCTCGCGTCCGAGTGATTCGACCTTGCCGACGCCGAAGACAACCGTCTCGAGTCGCGTGAAATGGTATTCGCCAGCGGTCTTGTTCAATTTTTTTCTCCTGATTCGCCTGCTCCCGACAATCATATTCCGGTGCTTATCGCTACCGAAAACACGCCAGAACCACATTTTGGTGCTTGTCACTACCGAAAACGCGGGCCTCGCTACTTGCGGTGCCGATCGAACAGGGCAACACTGATGCGGCTACCTTCGATTGGTCACTCCCGCGTTCGATCGTTTTTGCAAGGACAGGTGAAACATTGAATCTACGACACACTGCCGTCGCTCTCGCGCTTATGGGCTGGTATTTGATGGCGCCGCCGCAAACCAGGACCTGGTGGATCGGCCCGCAACGCTCCGATGATGCGGCCCCGCTTAGCAGGTGGACGAATCAGCAGTCATTCGACAAGGCGGACGTATGCGAGGCGGCTCGGCTGGCTGCTCAGCAGAATGCTGGCGAAGGCGCGGTCGGCACGGGTCACGCAGTTTGCGTTGCCACCGACGACCCGCGCCTCAAAGGCAGTTAGCCCTGGTAACCGTTATCGAATAGGACGCGCTTGCGCGGCTCAGCGCGCGAACGCGGGCATCACTTCCTTCGCGAACATCTCGATAGTGTCGGGCATCATGAAGTTCAGGAAGAAGTACGTCATGCCAAACTTCTCGATTCGAATGGCGAGTTCGCGCTTGACGTCGTCGGGGGTGCCGATCAGGACCTGAAGCGACGTACGCACGCTCTCGTTATTCTCGATTCCAAGCGTCTGCGCAGTCGCGGCCGCCATCCCATCGGCAGTCGCGCGATCCTTGGCCATCAGTACAAATCCTCCACCCGAGAGCTCGAGCGCGTCTGCCGCGCGGCCCGCGGCTTTCAGGAAGCCGCGAATCATCTCGATGCGCTTGAGGACCTTGCTCCGATCGAATTTGAGCGCTTCAACGATATCGACGTAGCCCTTGGTTATCGGCGGGTTCAGATTCAGGATGTCGGCCTCACCCGCCGCGATTTCGAGTATGCGCTTGCCGCCGCCGCCAATCAGGATCGGCGGATGCGGCCGCTGCACGGGCTTGGGATCGGAATAAGCCTTGTCGATCTTGAAGTACGTCCCATGATAGGTCGGCTCGTCTTGCGTCCACATCGCCTTGAGCACCTTGATGCCGTCGCCCATCTGCTCGATTCGTTCGGCGTTAGACGGATACGGAAAGTTGTAGGCGTCGTATTCTTCCCTGAACCAGCCGGCGCCGAGCCCCGCGATAAAGCGGCCACCGCTCAGGTTGTCGAGCGATGCCATCATCTTCGCCAGCAGCGCGGGATTGCGATAGGACATCGAGGTGACCAGCGGCAACATCTTGATGCGCTTGGTGACCGCCGCGACCGCACTGAGCAGCGTGAAGCATTCATAGTGCGGCGCGCGCGGATCAGCCATCAGCCCGCGCATGAAGAAGTGATCGTCAACCGAAACCGAATAGTATCCCAGCTCCTCAGCCCGCCGCGCAGTGGCTAAAGTAGCAACCGGATCGCCATTAGGAAGCCCGACATTAAATTTGATTGGCCGCATGACTGATGCTCCTTGAATTCAAACATTCACGCCCGCCACTTTAGACACTCAGTTGCATTTCGGGCAACGCCCGTGTCCCGGGTCCGGCTGATACGATCGTCGGCGCGCGGTCAGGGCTTGATTATTACCAGCGTGCCGGTGGGGAGCAGCCGCTTCAGCTCTTCGACATCTTCGTCGTCCACCGAGATGCATCCCGTGGTCCAGTTGACATTGCCTCTGTTCAGCAGCGGTTCGTCGGAGCCATGGATTCCGATTCTGCCGCCCACCCCAACCGGATGGCCGTCTTCGCTCGGCACCGCGCCGCCGTCGCGCAGTTCTTCGTAGCGGCGCCGGTCAAGCAGGTTTGGATAGTTCAGCGTCAGGAACCAATCCCAGCGGCGACTCGGATGCTTCCCGACGATCGTGTAAACGCCTTCGGGCGTGCGCCGATCTCCTTCCCACAGTTTGGTGCCGGACTCGAAGCTGCGCCCGAACACGGCGCGGTAGTTCTTAAACATGCGGCCCTTGTAATAAACGATGAGCTGGTGGCGCTTTTTGAAGACATTCACCGACCAACTGAGCGGATCCATGAAAGTTATGTCGCGCGTCGCTTTGAAGAGAAGTTGACCCGGCGTCGGCACGCGATCGGTCCGGACCCCGTCGATTTTCACCTGCGCCGGAGGAGTTGGCGTCGCGGTCGGTGTCGGGGTGAGAGTGGCCCGCGGATCGGGCGTTGGCATCCCCGGATCGACGTATTTCACCACGGTCGGATCGTAGGGTGGAGGCGGCGGCATTGTGCCGGCTTTCTCCGCGTCGGCGGCGGTGATTGGGACGTCCTGCAACATGACCGCCGCCGAGGATTCGGCACGCCCAGGCTCGGCGGCGCACATCGTGACGATGGCCGCAACGACCAATCCGGCGGCGATCGATCCAACAATCCGGCCCATCAGCTCCAGCAAAGCTCCAGCATCGCGGTCACATTCTCTATTTTGGGAACGCTTGGTGTCCAGGTCAATTGTAAAGTAGCGTCAATCTGCGATTTGTCGGCGAGTAATCCCGGGAGCATTCATCGATGGACAACAACCTCGCGCGTGCGATGGCCGGCCTCACCACCGGAGTATACGTTTTGACCACGCAGGAGAATGGGCGATGCCACGGGATGTCGTCGTCGTGGGTCGCGCAGGTCTCGGGCGAGCCGGTGATGTTCACGGCGGCGGTCGATAACGCGCACTTCAGCCACGGCGTCATCGCGAGAACCGGTGCATTCGGACTGAACATCGTGGGCCGCCGCGGCCGGGAACTCGAAGATTACTTTTACTCGTCGCGCGCGCGCCGCGACAACAATCTCGATGCGATCGAGTTCGAACTGTCCCCGACGCTCGCGGTGCCGTGGCTGAAGCTCGCCATGATCGCTCTGGAAGCCCGCGTGGTGGATAGCCGCGTCGCCGGTGACCATACGATTTTCGTGGCATCGCCGGTCGGTGTGCGTCCGAATGCGAATGACCGGCCTTTGACGTCGCTCGATCTCGATTACGTTTACCTCGGCGGGATGCAAGTGGTCGCGCGCGATCGGTCGGGATGGGACTGACGGGGCCGTGCTTTGCGCTTTGACGGTCGCCAAAATCGTCTGCTAGCATCCGCGCGCGGAGAGATTTGGATGGCAATCGAAAAGAACGAACTGCGGCGCGTGATGGGTCATTTCGCGACCGGCGTTACCGTGGTCACGTCGCGTCGCAGCTCGGGTGAGCTGCACGGCCTGACTGCCAACGCGTTTACGTCGGTCTCGCTGGTTCCTCCGCTGGCCCTGGTTTGCGTGGACAAGAAGGCCGAGAGCTATCCATGCTTCGAGGAGAGCAAAATCTTCACCGTCAATGTACTGGCCTGCGACCAGGAAGCGTTGTCGCGCAAGTTCGCGGTCAGCGGTGGCAACAAATTTGAGGGCGTCAGTCACAAAATTGGGGTGAACGGCGCCCCGATCCTCGACGGCGCGCTCGCTTATCTCGAGTGCAAAGTAATCACCGCGATCGACGGCGGCGACCATACGATTTACATCGGCGAGGTCGAGCAGGCCGAAACGCCCCACGAGGGCAAGCCGCTGCTCTTTTTCCGCGGCGGATACCGTGAGCTCGGCGACTAGATCGCCCATGCCAACGTGAGCCCCCCGGTCCGAATCCCCGCAATCAGCGTCTTCCTGCCGTCGCATAACGAGGAAGGCAACGTCGAGCGCGTCGTGCGCTCATACCTGGCCGAATTGCCGCGTGTCGCGGACGACTTCGAGGTAATCGTGGTTGACGACGGCAGCCGCGATCGCACCGGCGAAATCGCCGAGCGCCTCGCCGCGGAGGATTCGCACGTAAAGGTCGTGCGTCATCCCACCAACAAGGGCTACGGCGGTGCGGTAATCTCCGGAATCCGGGCGGCGACCAAGCAGTACGTGCTGCTATGCGACGGCGATGGGCAGTTCGATCCCTCAGATCTCGAGCGTTTTACCCCATTTGTCCCCGAATACGACGTGGTTGCCGGGCATCGAGTGCGTCGTGCCGACCCTCTGATCCGCAGAATCAACGGCAAGGCGTGGACGATTCTGGTCCGTGTGCTACTCGGCATCACGATCAGCGATATCGATTGCGGCTTCAAATTGTTCAAGCGCGAGAAGCTCGAGGGGATGGATTTGCGGGCGCATGGCGCGATGATCTCGACTGAATTAATGGCGCGGTTGGCGGGCCGTAACGCAAAGGTAAAAGAGGTGGACGTGAAGCATCTGCCCCGGCTGACGGGCGAGCAGTCGGGCGCCAATCTCAAAGTGGTCGCGCGGGCGTTTAAGGAGCTAATTGCGCTATATCGAGACCTCAAGGCTGAGCGCCGGGGGCGAGGATATGAGGGTCCAGGGCGACCGTGAAGGGAGACAAACGTAGACGCAAAGCGGATAGACAATAGACCGATTGCGTCATCGGGAAGTGTCCGCCCGGTGAAATTACCTTGTCGTTCCTTGGGGATCTTGCCGCCACCCCCATGGCACGGGTATAGCAATAGCCCTAATAGTCACATTGCGGCCCATTAAGGACCGCCCAGATCAAGGAGATCCAAGAGTATGAAGCGCACCCTTTCAGTCCTTTCAGCAGCTTTCTTCGCCGCCGCGTTGGCGATGCCGGCTTTCGCCCAGGATGCCTCGCCTGCAGCGCCAGCGGCTGAGGCGAGCGCGGCAGCCCCGGCTGCGGCAGCATCGACGGCGACGGCCAAGCCGAAACATCGCCATCACAAAAAGGCCAAGAGCGCGGCTAGCGCGGAGGCATCTCCGGCGGCTGAGGCCTCCCCGGCCGCGGCGGCTCCTGCCAAACCGTAATAGCTTGTTCGATATTTCGATGGGGCGGCCGCGAGACGCGGCCGCCCTGGATCGAATCGCCTAAGGTACATCGATCCACCCAGGGTCGGGGGGCGGAGATGGCTTTGCCTCCGGCGTCCGGCCAGCCGCGCGAACGCGGATCTATCCGGTCCACGGCTGGCACGACGCCTTTTGTTCCTGCGCGTGGCGTCCAAAACACGCTGCGCGTTTTTTTTAATCGAAAATTCCTGCTAGCATCGGATTTCTTCCTGCGGGACGCGGGCCGCGGGAGATAATAAGTTGTTGAGCTGTCGCCGTTCGATCATTTGTATTTTTGTTCTGATCGCGCTGGTACTCCAGTCGCCGATCAGCGCGCGGGCTAGCGCCAAAAGCAGTTCTTACGACGAGCAAGTTTGCGATCCGCTGGCGGACTACTTTCTGGGGATGGAAGATTACCCCGAGGCAATCCGCCGTCATCGCATAGTTATCAACGACGATCCCACCAACGCGCTGGCACATTACCACTTGGGCTTCGCCTACGGCGTCGTCGGACAGCATCGCCAGGAACTCGCCGAGTATCAGAAGGCGATCGGTCTTGGCCTCGATGACTGGCAGTTGTTCCTGAACCTCGGCCTGCTCTACCTCGAAAGCGGGCAGACTCGCGACGCGACTCAAGTGCTGCGGCTGGCGGCGCTGCTCGGACCGGAACGGCCCGAGACGCATTTCAACCTCGCACTCGCATATGAGCGGCGCGGAGCGCTCGCACAAGCCGAGCAGGAAGCGCTACTGTCGCTGCAAATCGATCCGAGTCAACCCGAGGCGCGCAACACGCTCGGCGCAATCTACGCCGAGGAAGGCAAGTACGTCAGAGCGAGCCAGGAATGGAACGAACTGGTTGGCGAGATTCCCAATTACGCGCCGGCGCGGACCAACCTCGCGATTCTGCAACACGTCGAAAGCAGCGGCTCGAAGGGAGCGCCCGACTCAAGCGGTTTCATACGCATTCCTTAAGTACGGTGAATCGGATTACGGCAGAGGACAAACCAGTGGTGGAATTGGGTAGGTGGAGGTGGGCAATCGCTAATTTAAAATCCGCAGTCTTGTTTGGCTCGGCAGTGTTGTTGAGTGCGGCGGTCGTGTTCGCGGCGTCGCCCGCGGGCGCGACAGCGCAATCGCGCCGGCATAGGGCGGTCCGCTCGAAGCGGACGGCAAGCGCGACGCGAGCCGCACTCTACAAGGGCGCACTGCTCGAAGATGCCGACAGCGGCCGCGTCCTGATGGCGTACAACGCCGACATGGAGTGGCCGCCGGCCTCGATGGCCAAGATGATGCTCCTGCTGGTCGCGCAGGAGCAGATCAACGCCGGTCGTTTCAAGTCCGATGAGTTGGTCAGAATTTCCGAGCGCTCCGCGCATACCGGCGGCTCGCGCGTCGGCCTCAAGCAGGGCGACGTTTATCCGCTGCGCGAGTTGATGAAAGCGGCGCTGGTCAAATCGGCAAATGACGCCGCGGTCGCAGTCGCCGAAAAGATCGGCGGATCGGTCGAGGCAATGGTCCGCATGATGAACGAGCGGGCGCGCGAACTCGGAATGACGCATACGGAATATCAGACCGTCGATGGACTGCCGCCGCGTCCGACTCATGACGCCGATCGCACCGACGCCTACGACCTTGCCATGGTGGGTCGCGCGATCATCCGCGAGACCAGCCTGCTGTCGTGGTCGAGCCAGGAGAAGATGGATTTCGACAACGGCGTCTGCGTCCTTAACAATACCAATCATCTGATCGGGCATTTCGAAGGATGCGACGGGCTCAAGACCGGATTCACGTTTCAGGCAGGCTTCAACGTCACCGCCACAGCCAGGCGCGGCAACATGCGGCTGATCGCGGTGATTCTTGGCGCTCCGTCGAATGCGCAGCGCTTTGCGCAGGCGGCGAAAGTGCTGGATTGGGGCTTCGACCAATTCACCGCGGTGTCGCTGCTGAGGTCGAACCAGCCGCTTCCGGTACAGGTGCAGGTCAGTTCGGGTCCGCTGATTCAACCGGTTGCGGCGAGCGATCTCAAAGTCGTGGTGCCGAGGGCCGATGTCTCGGCGGTCAAGCTCGTGTACGATGTACCGCCGGTAATCGATGGGCCGGTCGCGACGGGAGAACCGCTCGGACGAGTGATCGTGCAGAACCAGGGGGAGGTGATGACGGAAGTGATGGCGATAAGTCCGATCACGTTCGCCGCCCCACAGACAGGACCGGGCGAGGCGTACAACGCATCCGCGCCGCCGTCGTATAATCCGAATCAGGAGAACCAATGAAGGTAGCCTCGAAGCAGCGAAATCGGCGCAATCGCAAGCTTGCGCGAAAGAAGAAGAGCGATCCGCATCAGGCGAAGTCACGGCTGCGCAAGATGCGGCGGACCCGTATTCGCGGCAAGTAGTTCGCGCGCGCCGCGATTTCTTTTCGATGGGCGGCCCTTACCGGGGTCGCCCGTTTGTTTGTGACGCCGGGCGGCCCGGCAGGATCGGCGAAGTGTTGGTAATCGAGCCGGTACTGGTTCAGTTTGTCGACCCGAAGACTGCGACGGGCCCGATTCTGACTGATCGAAAAAGAGCTGAGAACACCAATTCATACCATTAGTAGTGGTTTTTAGACGGCTGCGCTCTATGGGTAGCTTCGTTCCGTCAGAAATTATTTCTATCGCAAGCCGGTGGCGCCCGATTTCGGGCGAGCCCAGTGAGTACGGGATATCCTGGCGGTTGACCATAGAGTACGCATAGCACGTTACATCTGCCGCGGGCAGGCTGAACAGTTCATCCCCTTCATCGGAGCTGAAGTAGTGCCGGCCATTCGACAGCCCGCAGGTTTTGAAACCGGGCCGCCCGTTTATTTGTGATACCGGGAAGCCCGCCATAATCCGCGAAATGTGGGCAATCGGCGCGCGCGAAATTGACAAACGCCGCGGCGGTCAGTTACCAATGTACGTGCCCCTCGGATCGACAAACTCGAACAGCGGAGAAAGTTTCTGGCCGACGTCTCAGTGATCGCCGTCGTACCGGCGCGGTACGCGTCTTCCCGCCTGCCCGCAAAGGCGCTGGCGGAGATCGCGGGAGTGCCGATGGTCGTCCGGGTGTGGCGGCAGGCGTCGAAGGCAAAGTCGGTTGCGCGCGTGATCGTTGCGACCGACGATGAACGAATCGCGGCGCCCGTGCGCGCGGCGGGCGGGGAAGCAATCATGACCTCGCCGGCGCATCAGAGCGGCACCGATCGAATTGCCGAGGTCGCCTCGAAGCTCGACGCCGATATCTATCTCAGCGTGCAGGGCGATCAACCGTTCATTGCCCCGGCCGATCTGGATGCGCTGGCGGCGGCGATGCGCTCCGACGCGTCGATTCAAATGGCGACGCTGGCGACGCCGATCGAAGACCTGGCCGAATGGACCAATCCGAGCAAGGTGAAGGTCGTGTGCGGCGCGGACGGGAACGCGCTATACTTTTCGCGAAGCCCGATTCCACACGCGCGTGACGGCGGGATGCCCAAAGAGGCGCTGCGCCATATCGGTGTTTATGCTTACCGGCGCGAGTTCCTCATGAAATTCGCCGCTCTTCCGATGGGCGTGCTGGAGAGCCTGGAAAAGCTCGAGCAACTGCGTGCGCTCGAGCATGGCTACACGATCAGAGTGGTTAAGTCGGTGGCGCCATCGCTGGAAGTAGACACCGCGGACGACCTTGCGCGCGCCCGCGCGGCGGCGGCGGAATCAACTCGTTGAGGATGGGGAGGGATTCAACGTGGAGCGGGGAAAGACAAAATTTATTTTCGTAACCGGCGGCGTGGTCTCGTCGCTCGGCAAGGGCTTGGCCGCGGCGTCACTGGGCGCGCTGCTCGAGGCGCGCGGGCTCAAGGTCACGCTGCTGAAGATGGATCCCTATATCAACGTGGATCCCGGCACGATGAGCCCCACCCAGCACGGCGAAGTGTTCGTAACCGACGACGGCACCGAGAGCGATCTCGATCTCGGCCATTACGAGCGCTTCGTGCATACTCCGATGGGGCGGCGCAACAACTGCACCACCGGCCAGATCTACGACACGGTTATTCAGAACGAACGGCGCGGCGACTACCTGGGCGCGACCGTGCAGGTGATTCCGCATATCACCGACGAGATTAAGCGGCGCATCCTCGCCGCCGCCGAAGGCGCAGACCTGATCATCGTCGAGATCGGCGGGACGGTCGGCGACATCGAAAGCCTGCCGTTCCTGGAAGCCGTGCGCGAGTTCCGCTGGGACCTCGGCCGCGAAAATGTACTGTACGTGCACCTGACGCTGGTCCCGTTTATCCCCACCGCGGGCGAGCTCAAGACCAAGCCCACGCAGCACAGCGTCAAAGAGCTGACCGGGCTCGGGATTCAGCCTGACATTCTGCTGTGCCGATGCGATCGCCAACTCGAAAAAAAGCTCAAAGCGAAGATCGCCCACTTCTGCAACGTCGAGGAGAACTGCGTGATCTCGGCGCCGGACGTGCCGACGATCTACGAGGTGCCGCTGCGTTTTCACGACGAGGGTTTCGATCAGCGCGTGTGCGAGAAGCTCAACATCTGGACCGGCGCGCCGAACCTGTCCAAGTGGCGCCGAATCGTCAAGACCGCGCAAAATCCCAAAGTTACCGTCAACGTCGCCGTGGTCGGCAAGTACGTCAACCTGCAGGATTCGTACAAGAGCCTGCACGAAGCGATCGCGCACGGCGCGATCAGCAATGAGGCCAGGGTCAGTATCGACTACGTCGATTCCGAAGAGCTCGAAAAGCAAAACGTCGAAGAGCGGCTCGCCCAGGCCCACGCGATAATCGTTCCCGGCGGCTTCGGCGAGCGCGGCACCGAGGGCATGATTCGCGCGGTCCGCTACGCCCGCGAAAACGGCGTGCCGATTCTCGGCATCTGCTACGGCCTGCACATGATGGTGATCGAGGCGGCGCGCGATCTGCTCGGGCTCAAGCGCGCCAACACCTCCGAGAACGCGCCCGACTCGCCCGACCCCGTCATCGGCATCATGGAGTCGCAGAGGGACGTCTCGAAAAAAGGCGGCACGATGCGCCTGGGCGCGTACCCGTGCGTGCTGAAGTCGGGCTCGCTGGCGGCGTCGCTGTACCGCAAGGCGCGCATCTCGGAGCGCCATCGCCATCGCTTCGAAGTAAACAACTCATATCGCGAGAGGCTCGAAAAAGTGGGCCTGATCGCGACCGGCACTTCACCCGACAACAGCCTGGTCGAGATAATGGAGTTGACGGGGCATCCGTGGTTTCTCGGCTGCCAGTTCCATCCCGAGCTGAAGTCGCGGCCGCTCGAATGTCATCCGCTGTTTCGCGGCTTGATTCGCGCGGCCGTACAGCGCCGCTCGGAGCTTGGAGTGAAGCGCCCGAAGGTGCGGGAGCTGAGATCGGTTTCGTGAGCGTAACCCGGGTCAAAGCCGGCGACGCCGTTTTCGGCGGGCCGGAACTTGTGCTGATCGCGGGTCCGTGCGTTATCGAGAGCTACGAATCATGCATCCGCCACGCGACGCGGCTGGCTGACATCGCTCGTCGCGCCAAGCTGCCGTTGGTCTTCAAGTCTTCCTTCGACAAGGCCAATCGCACCAGTCACGACTCGTTTCGCGGCCCCGGCTTGACCGGCGGGCTCGAGATTCTGGCGCGGGTGAAACGGGAGGCGGGCGTGGCCGTGCTTACCGACATTCACGAACCGTCGCAAGCCGCGGCCGCGGCGCAGGTCGTCGACGTTATTCAAATTCCCGCGCTGCTCTCTCGCCAGACGGATCTGATCGAGGCTGCCGCGAAGACCGGATGCGCCGTTAACATCAAGAAGGGCCAGTTCCTTGCCCCGTGGGACATGAAGGCGGTGGTCGCCAAGGCCGAGAGCGCCGGTACGCGGCGGATCATTCTGACCGAGCGCGGTTTTTCGTTCGGCTACAATAATCTCGTCTCCGACATGCGATCGCTCGTGATCATGCGTGGCTTCGGCTACCCCGTCGTCTTCGATGCGACCCACTCGGCGCAGCTTCCGGGAGCGGGCGCCGGCGGCGAACGCTCGGGCGGTCAACGCGAGTTCGTGGCGCCGCTGGCGCGCGCGGCGGCTGCGGCCGGAATCGACGGAATTTTCATGGAAGTGCATGAGGACCCCGACCGCGCGCTCAGCGATGGTCCCAATTCATATCGGCTCGACGACCTGCCGGCGTTGCTCGATACGCTCAAGCGAATCCATCACCTGTCGCATGAGGCCGACTGATTTGCGCTACCGGGTTGTGTAAGGTTATGCGCGGTGGTTGCAATGCAGGTGAGTGCAAGTTCGCGGCGTTTCGCAAGTATGGTGCCGAAGCCCCACTCGGTTTACATGGAAAAAAGCGCTTGATAGCTTGAAAGATTGAAGAGATTGAAGGTGAGTCCCAAGCAAATTGCTAAGGCGCTGGCTGGCTTCGGCGCGGCCGCGCTCATTATTCTGCTGGTTGCGACCGTTTGGGTCGTGCGCCATCGCTCAGCCGCTCAAGTGTTGGAGACAGCGGCCGGGCTGGTCCCCGGAACTCTCCTTCGTGCGCATAATTTTCACTGGACGCAGATGAAAGCCGGCGAGCGGCAGTGGGTGCTGACCGCGGGCGAGGCAGACTACTCGGCTGACAAGACCACGCTGAAGCTGACCGACGCAGTGGTCACGATGGTCTCGTCGGACGGCAAGCCGGTGGTCGTCGACGCACCGCATGCGGATTTGACCTTGAACGGGAATCATGTGACCCGCGCGCATTTGACCGGAGGCACGGTCATCCACTTCGGCGATTACGTTCTCAGCACCGATTCCGCGACCTTCATGCCTGACGATGACAAGGTCGAAGCGCCTGGTCTCGTGACGATCATGGGCGATGGATTGAAGGTGACCGGGGTGGGCCTTAGCGGCCATCCCAAAACGCGCGTCTTCCACCTTAATACGCAGGTAGAGACCGTAGTCACGCCGAAGAAAGATAGTGAAAAATCCACGCAAAGTTAGTCGAGCGTCGCGTATCGTCGCGACTGCGATAGTCGCCATCGCGCTCGCATCACCGGTATGGGCTCAGGGTGGCGTCAACGCGTCGACGTCTTCGCCGGATTCGGCGCCCGCGGTTGGTTCGGGGACGGTTGGTGATTCGATTCGCAACGAACCTGCGAATTCGGCGCCGCCAGCCGCGTCCGCTCCCCAACCCGCCAACAGCGACGATTCAAGCGGCGATTCGATCAGCGTGACCGGCGGAGTGCCGGGCACGCCGCCGTCTGCGCCTGCATCGGACACCACCGGCAGCGGCTCGCAGGCTCAACCCGCCGTGGCGGCGGCTCCGGCAGAAGCGCCGCCTTCAGCACCGGCCGTCGCAATCGCACCTGCTCCGGCGCCGCCTTCGGCGCCGGCCGTCGCGATCGCACCGGCTCCGGCGTCGGCCTCGGCTCCTGACGTACCGATCACCGCAGCAGACGTTGCCCCTGCCGCGGCACCGTCAATTGCTACGACCACGACCGCTCCTGCAGCGGTTGCCCCGGAATCGACGCCAGTAACGACCGCCGCGACAGCTCCACCGGCTGGCGCGATCGCGCCGCCGATGACGCTCGCGCCGGTGCCGGCTGATGTGCCCGCAGCCGAACCGCCGGCTGCTGCGCAGAGCGCTCCCGCATCCACGACTCCCCCGGCGAGCACCACCGCGCCGGCAGAAGCTGTAGCGCCGCACAAGGCGTCCAAGGCGGCGGCCGCCGGCGACACCAAGCTCGCGTCAAATCCGCCGCAAGAAGGCGGTGCGTTTGGGGGGATGCAATTCGGCAACAACAAGGCCCCGATTGATATCAAGTCCGAGTCGATGTCGCTCGATTACCAGAGTCATTCGGTCCTGTGGGTCGGAAATGTGCACGCTACCCAGGCGGACGCGCAACTTACAAGCGACCAGCTGCGGGTAAACTATTTCGACAAAGACTTCAAACAGATGAAGGACATGGTCGCGGACGGTAACGTTCGCCTCAGCCAGGGCACGCGATGGGCCACCGGCAAGCACGGCGTTATGGACCAGACCAAGCGCACGGTAGTCTTGACCGGCAGTCCGGTCGCGCATGACGGCAACGATCAGATTACCGGCTGTAAGATCACCGTATATCTCAACACCAGCCAGAGCGTGGTCGATTGCGCTCATGCGGTACTGTTCCCGCATTCGGACGCATCTCCGGGTGCGAGCGCAACGGCGCCCGCTGCGACGGATTAGCGAAGAATTCTTCGATGGCGCTGGAAGTAAAACTCGGACAGGATCTGCGGCTTCGCCAGCACCTGGTGATGACGCCGCAACTCCAGCAGGCGATCAAAATTCTGCAGCTTTCGCTCCCTGAACTCGAAGCGATCGTGCAGTCGGAGCTCGAACAGAATCCGATGCTCGAGCCGCTCGATCAGAGTCCCGCCGAAGCCGCTTCCGAATCCGAGGTGTCCGATCCCGAGGCCGCCGCCCAAGCCGACGGTGAACCACTGCCGCCCGAGGCCGACGGCGCCGCCGGCGCAAATTCCGATGACGATTGGGAAACCGGTTCGCGCGAGGAAAAACCCGCGTCCAGCGTCGAGACCGAAGCGCGTGACGCCGCGCTCGAACTCAAGGAACTGAACAATCTCGAAAAGCTCGACTGGCGCGAATATCTCGAGACCTATTCGAACAACTGGCAGGAAAGCACGCCCGCTGATTCCGACGACGACCATCGGAGCGCACTCGAAAACACGCCCCTGCGCCGCAGCTCGCTCGAAGACCACATGATGTGGCAGCTGAGGCTTTCGAACCTGACCGAATCCGACCAGCAGATCGGCGCGACCATCATCTACAATCTCAACGAAGACGGATATCTGGAAACTCCCCTCGATGAGCTGGCGGCGCAGTTCGAAGTTGCGCCCGCCGAAGTCGAGCGCGTGCTCGCGCGCGTGCAGCGTTTCGATCCGCCCGGTGTCGCCGCGCGCGATCTTCGTGAATGTCTGGTCGCGCAGCTGCAGAACCTGGGGATGGAAGAATCGCTGGCGGCGCAAATCGTCAGCAATCACCTGGATTTGCTCGAGAAGCATCGCTACGCCGAAATCGCCAAGGTACTCGGCGTATCGGTCGAGTCAGTCGGGCAGTCGGCCAAAATAATCTCGCTGCTCGAGCCCAAACCGGGACGCGATTACGGCGGCGACGAGCCGACTTACGTGGTGCCCGACGTTTATATCCACAAGGTCGGCGAGGATTACGTCGTCACGCTGAATCGCGACGCGGTGCCGCGCCTGCGCCTGGCAGGTTACTACCAGCGCGTGCTCAATGACGTGGACGTTGCGGCCGAGACGCGGGAGTATCTGCAGGAACGGCTGCGCTCGGCCCGCTGGCTGGTCAAATCCATCTACCAGCGCCAGCAGACGATCTTCAAGGTCGCAACCTCGATCGTGAAATTCCAGCGTGCGTTCTTCGATCACGGCATCAGCCTGCTCAAACCGCTGGTGCTCAAGGATGTCGCCGAAGATATCGGGATGCACGAATCCACGATCAGCCGCGCGACCGCCAACAAGTACGCGCATACTCCGCAGGGAATCTACGAGCTGAAGTTTTTCTTCACTTCCGGGGTGAAGGGCGCCAGCGGCGAAGACGTGAGCGCCGAGACCGTCAAGGAACAGATCCGCGGGATGGTGACGACGGAGACTCCGCAAAATCCGCTGTCGGATCAGGCGATCTCGGAGATGCTGCGGGCCCGGCAGATCAATATCGCGCGGCGCACGGTGGCCAAGTATCGACAGGCGATGGGAATCCCTCCGTCGGCAAATCGCAAACAGATCGGATGACGGCTGCGGGCGCGGGCAGCGAAAAGACGAAAAAACGAAAAAAACGAGAAATCGAAAAGAGCAGGATGAGTAAAATCGACAGGAAGGGAAAGCGCACCCGGGCGACGATAAGAAAGGTGCGGCGCGCGGTCCGGATCGCAGGCGCCCCGGCGACTCAAGTGACGGTGACGTTTCGTCACGTCGAGCCATCCGACGCGATCCGGCTGTACGCGGAACGAAAATTCGCGCACGTCGGCAAGTTGATCAAACGGGCCTGTCAGGCTCACCTGATTCTCACGGTTGACAAATACCGGCAGCACGGCGAAGTTACTGTCAAATCAGGGCGCCTGTCGGTAAGCGCGCAGGAAGAAACCAAGGATCTTTACTCGGTGATCGATCTGCTCGCGGACAAGGTTGGACGCCAACTGAAGAAGAATCTGGAAAAATTCAAGGCGAAGAAAGTCAGATCGCCCTCGACCGGCGAGGTTCTTAGCGCCAGCGAGGAAACTTGATTCGCGGCAGTTCTCTGGCTGCGAGTTCGCCAATTCGCATCCGCATATTTCAGTTTTGATTTTTCACTTTTTCACTGGACTTGGACGACGAGATGAAAATTACCGATATTCTCAGCCCTGACATGGTCATCGCCGACTTGAAGGGCGCCACCAAGTCCGACGTCTTGAATGAACTGTCGAAAGCGCTGGCCGCAAAATACAAGGAGATCAAGCTCGCTGACCTGACCGCGGTGCTCGCGGAACGCGAGCGGCTGGGCTCGACGGCGATTGGCGACGGAATCGCAATCCCGCACGGCAAGTTGCGCGGCGTGACGAAGATAATCGGAGTGTTCGGCCGTCATCCCCTGGGAGTCGATTTCGATTCGCTTGACGGCGGCCCGTCGCAACTATTCTTCGTGCTGGTCGCGCCTGAGGATTCCGCCAGCCTGCATCTGAAAGCGCTGGCGCGCGTGTCGCGATTACTTAAGGACGGGTCTTTTCGAAGCCGCCTGCTCGCGGCCAAGGATAGCGCCGAGCTGTATTCCTTGATCAAGGAAGAAGACAACAAGTACTGAGACGACGAACCGCGTCCGCCTCATACCGCGGCGCAAACCCGGAGCCCGATGAGCTCGCCTCAGCCGCCTCGCCTGATAATAGTTACCGGTGTCTCAGGATCGGGACGCGCATCTGCGATGCGCGTGCTCGAGGACCTGGACTTCTACTGCGTCGATAATCTCCCGGTTGCGCTGGCGCCAAGCGTCGCGATGCTCGCCGCGCGACGCGATCCCGCTCTACAGGGCGTCGCGCTCGGGGTGGACCCGCGCGAACGGCTGTTCTTCCCGCAATGGCCGCGGATATTCGCGGAACTCGATGCCGCCGGAATTCATCCCGAAGTAATTTTTCTTGACGCGTCCGACGACGTCCTTGCGCGCCGCTACTCTGAGAGCCGCCGGCCGCATCCGATGGCTGCAAGCGGAGCGACTGTCGCCGAGAGCATTCGCCGCGAACGTCTTGCGCTGGCCGAGATGCGCGAGCGGGCCGACCGGGTGATCGATACGACCGCGCTCACGGTCCACGAACTGCGCGAGGTGGTCACCGCCGCCGTGCTGGGCGCGGGCGCGGGATCCAGGATGTCGATATCGATAGTTTCTTTTGGTTACAAGTACGGATTGCCGGTCGGGATGGACGTCGTACTCGACGTGCGGTTTATTCCGAATCCGTTTTTTGTCCCCGAGCTGCGGCCGCTCACCGGACTGGACCCGCGCGTGCGCGAGTACGTGATGGCGCAGCCGGAGTCGCAGCGCTTTATCGACGAGTTCGGTCGTCTCTTTGATTTTCTGATTCCGCTGTATCAGCGCGAAGGGAAGAGCTACCTGACGGTCGGTCTCGGATGCACCGGCGGACGGCATCGCTCTCCCGTGCTCGCGCGCGAGCTGATGAAGCGGCTCGAGAGCGGCGGCTTCGAGAGCAGCGTGCGCGATAATGACATCGCGCGTTAGCTGCCGGCGGCGCGCTCAGTTCATGATGCCGCCGCAATCGACGTTCATCGTCTGGCCGGTGACCCCCGCCGACAAATCGAGCGCGAGGAACAGCGCGACGCGCGCGACTTCCTCCTCCGTCGCCATTCTGTTCATCGCGGCCTGCGACACGAACTGACCGCGGATGCGCTCGTACGGTTGCTTGAGGGCCTCGGCCCGCGCGCGCATCACGCGTTCGATTCGTTCGCCCTCGATTGCGCCGGGGCAAATGCAGTTGCATCGGATTCCACGCTGACCCCATTCGCCGGCCACCGTCTGCGTCAGTCCGATCATTGCCCACTTCGCCGCCGCGTACGGCGAGCGCATCGGAAACCCGCGCCGTCCCGCGCCGGACGAGATGTTGATGATGTTGCCGGAGCCCTGCTTGTCCATTACCGGCAGCACGGCGCGGGTTGCGAGCCAGGTCCCGGTCAAGTCGATATCGAGCGTCTCCTGCCATTCGGCCAGCGACATATCGGTGATCCGCTTGGTCGGTCCCGAAATACCAGCGTTGTTGACGAGAATGTCAATGCGGCCGAATGCTTTCATCGACTCGCCGGCCATCTTTGCACAGTCGGCTTCTCTGGACACGTCGGTGCTCACGTAAATCGCACGGGTGCCGGTGCGCTCGAGTTCGGCGCAGGTCTGCTTCATCGGTTCGATCGAACGCGCCGCGATTACAATTTTCGCGCCGGCTGCCCCGTACTTCAGCGCGATTTGTTTGCCGATTCCGTAGCCGCCGCCGGTGATGATTGCGACTTTATCCGAGAGTTCATTCATGGAACTGGGTTCCTTGGCGATTTCGGAAGGCCGGTCACTGCGCCGACTTTAGTAGCATCGTGACGCGCCTACAACGCGCGGGCGAAACCTTGTCTTAATCCGTTGCCGCCCAATATCATTGAGGGCTCCATGGCCGCCGTCAATCCAATCGGGACTCAAGCAGGCAAGCCGAGCGCAAACGGCTCGAGGCTGATGAGCGTCGTGAAGGTTCTGGTAATCGCGATCCTGCTTGGCGGCTCGATCTGGCTTCTGATTGCGCATTCCGAGTGGTTCACCCAACCCGCATTGGTCAAAGCCCAGGTGATTCAGTGGGGCGCGTGGGGACCGGTCATTTATATGCTGCTGTACGCAGTGGGGCCGTCGTTCCTGGTGCCCGGCGCGGTGATGACTATCGCGGGCGGACTGGCGTTTGGCACCAAATTGGGCTCGGTCTATTCGCTCATCGGCGGAGATGTAGGCGCGCTGGTTGCGTTTGCGGCGGGAAGGTTTCTGGGCAGGTCGTTCGTCGAGCGGATCGTCGGCGAGCGATTTGAGTCGATGCTGCGCAGAATCGCCAAGCACGGTTTCCAGATAATCCTTTACCTGCGGATGGTCCCCGTGATTCCGTACAACGCGCTGAACCTGCTCGCGGGCGCGTCTCCGATCACATTTCACGATTACTTCTGGGCGACGATGATCGGCATGATTCCCGGCACGATCCTGTTCGCCTTTTTGGGCGACGCGCTATGGCATCCGCTCTCGCTGAGGTTCGTCCTTGCGCTGTTGCTGATTGGCGCGTCGGTCGGATGCGGTGAGATCTACCGCCGCTGGTCGCGCGTCAAAATCGACGAGTAGCGATTAAGCGGCGCTCAGCCTTTTGACGCGCCGAAGGCCCGGATTCTTTCGGGCGCGGTAAAGGTCATACTGCTGCTGCATGTTGAGCCAACTCTCGGGCGATGAATCGAAAGCGATAGCGAGTCGCAACGCCATCGAGGGACTGACTCCCGACTTGCCGTTGAGCAGTTCCGACAGAGCCTTGCGTGTCACGCCGAGACTCCTGGCCGCCGCAGTAACAGAAATGCCAAGGGGTTGGAGGCACAGTTCGCGGATCACTTCGCCGGGATGCGGCGGATTGTGCATAGTCATTGCGGGACTCCTTCGTCGCCGCAGCGTAGCATCCCGGCTAGGTGCCCGATTCCCAGCTTGCCAGGTATTTGCGCTGCTCGGCGTTCAGCGTATCGATCTTGAGGCTCATCGCGGCCAGCTTCACGCCGGCGATTTCCTCCTCGATCTCGACCGGCACCTCGTGAACCTTGACCGTGAGCTGCGCGCCCTTTGCCACCCACTCCGACGCCATCGCCTGCGTCGCGAAGCTCATGTCCATGACTTGGGCGGGATGGCCTTCGGCGCACGCGAGGTTAACCAGCCGGCCCTCGCCGAGGAGATAGACGATGCGCCCGTTGGACAGATGGTAGGCGTCGATGTTGCGGGTGACGTCGCGATCGACCTTTTTCGCGGCGTCGTTCAGGTAAGCGACGTCGATCTCGACATCGAAATGGCCCGAGTTGCTCAGGAACGCGCCATCCTTCATCAGGCTGAAATGCGCGGAAGTGAGAACGTGCTTGTCGCCGGTCGCGGTGATGAAAATATCGCCGACTTTCGCCGCCTCGACCATCTTCGTCACGCGGAATCCGTCCATCGCGGCTTCCAACGCGCGAATCGGATTAACTTCCGTGACGATTACGTCGGCGCCGAGCCCGCGCGCGCGTGACGCGATCCCGCGGCCGCAATAGCCGTAGCCCGCCACCACCACGACCGAACCCGCGATCAGAACCCCGGTAGCGCGGATGATGCCGTCGAGTGTGGACTGCCCCGTGCCATAACGATTGTCGAACAGATGCTTGGTCTGCGCGTCGTTGACCGCGACGACCGGAATCTTGAGCGCGCCATCCTTGGCCATCGCGCGCAGCCGGATTACTCCCGTGGTCGTTTCCTCCATGCTCGCCTTGACGCCGCCGGCATGGTTGGCGAACTCGGTGTGAAGCAGGCTGACGAGGTCGGCGCCGTCGTCCATCGTGATCGTCGGACGGCGTTCGAGCACGGCGCGCAGATGGGCGTAGTAGGTGTCGCGATCTTCGCCGTGGATCGCAAAGGTCGGAATGCCGTACTGATCGACCAGCGCCGCCGCGACGTCATCCTGCGTCGAGAGCGGATTGGACGCGCAGGCGAGCACTTCGGCGCCGCCCGCCTTCAGCGTGCGGAGCAGGTTGGCGGTCTCGCAGGTGATATGCAGGCAGGCGCCCAGCCGCTGGCCCTTGAGCGGCAGTTCTTTCGCGAATCGATCGCGCAGCCGGCTCAGCACGGGCATCTGCTTGTCGGCCCATTCGATCCGCTTGCGTCCGGCCTCGGCGAGTCCGAGGTCGTGCACGTCGAAGTCGCGGCCGTTTCCGTTGGCGCGGGATTTAGGAATTGCTTTGGCTTTTCTTGCCGTCGTGGGCATCGTGTTCAAACTCCGAAAGTTTCTGTCTGGTTTGATGGAGAGCGCGGGGCTATCAGCCGCGGCTGAGCCCGAAAGCGCCGCGCAGAGTCTCGGCCATATCGACCCGCTCCCACGGGAACAGCCCGTCATGCGGAGTGCGGCCGAAATGCCCGTAGGCCGCAGTCGGCTGATAGATCGGACGCTTCAAGTTCAGCGTCTTGATGATTCCGGCGGGCCGGAAGTCGAACAGCTCGCGCAGCGTGGCTGAGAGTTTGTCCTGGGGCACGACGCCGGTGTCGAAGGTATCGATCAGTATCGAGACCGGCTCGGCGACGCCGATCGCGTAGGCAACCTGGATTTCGCATTTCGTGGCGAGTCCCGCCGCGACCACATTCTTGGCCACGTGACGCGCCATGTAGCAGGCCGAGCGATCGACCTTGCTCGGGTCCTTCCCCGAGAACGCGCCGCCGCCGTGACGGCCGTAGCCGCCGTACGTATCGACGATGATTTTGCGCCCGGTGAGTCCGCAATCGCCCTGCGGTCCGCCGATGATGAAACTGCCGGTGGGATTGACGTGATAGACCGTGGCGCGGGTCAGGTACTGTTCGGGAACGGTCTTCTTGACCAATTCCTCGATGATCGACTCGCGGATTTTTTCGTACTTCACCTCCGGCGTATGCTGCGTCGAGATGACCACCGCCGTCACTTCCACCGGCCGGCTATCGGCGTAGCGCACCGTGACCTGGCTCTTCGAGTCGGGTCGCAGAAAATCGAGCTGGCGGGTTTTGCGCAGCTTGGTCAGATTTTCCATCAGCCGATGAGCCATCGCGATCGGCAGCGGCATCGCCTCCGGCGTCTCGTCGCACGCGAAACCGAACATCAGGCCCTGATCGCCGGCGCCCTGTTCCTTGTGCAACCCTTGTCCCTCGGTGACACCTTGCGAGATATCGGCCGACTGCGGCTCGATCGCGGTCAGCACCGCGCACCGGTTGCCGTCGAAACCGACCTCGCTGCTGTCGTACCCGATTTCGACCGCGGTCTGCCGCGCGATTTTCACATAGTCGGGGCGTGCGCGGCTGGTTATCTCGCCCGCCAGCACGATTAGCCCGGTCTTGGCCAGCGACTCGAGCGCGACGCGCGAGTCGGGGTCCTCGGCGACCAGCGCATCGAGCACCGCGTCTGAAATCTGATCGCACATTTTATCCGGATGGCCTTCGGAGACCGACTCGGAGGTGAACAGGAAATCCTTAAGCGGCATTCGCGATTGCTCCTTGGAAAGCGTGGTTTCGGGGCGCCCGTCGCAGACCGGAATTCAACTTACGCGGGCGGCGCGCGGGACTGAGGAGTTCAATTCAGTTTTGTTCCAGAGGGTCAGTGTAGGCGCCTGCCAGACCGTGAAAAGTGAAAAGTTAAAAGCGAAAAAACGGCAGCGCGCCTCAATATTTTCGGGTAGTGAAGGGTATAACTGACCAATCGGACAGAATCAAGATGGCGCGCGCCGGGAACTGTTCGGTTCGCCCCGACTGCTCGAATTTACCCGCTCACTCCTCGCCGAAGCGCTCGTCGAACAGGGTCTGCACGGCTTTGAGAGCCTCGCGCGCGTCGGCTCCTTCGGCGCGGACCTTGAGCTTGGAGCCTTGGGCTGCCCCCAGCATCATCAGGCTCGTCATGCTCTTGGCGTTGACCAGGTTCTTGCCGCGGCCAATCATCACCTGCGAGCCGAATTTTGCCGCCGTCTGCGCCAGCGCGGATGCGGCCCGCAGATGAAGTCCGAGCCGGTTCCTGACCTCCACGGTCGCCTCCGCCGCATTCACGAGCATAACGATAAAGGTATCGCCGGCTTCGGTAAACGACCGCGCGCGATCAATCCGCTCCCGGAATTGTCTGGGCCGTGCGCGCAAGCTCGACCCCGGCCCGGCGCCCGCTCACTTCATCGCCGGCATGATACTCCAGCGGGATGAAAAGCACTGACGACATTATCGCGAGAACTCCCATGACCACGAAGGCCGGGGTGAAATCATGCACCGACAGATGGGCCGAGTTGCGCGCGCCCATGCTGATATGCAGCAGCATTGCACCCAGCGCCACGCCCAGGCTCAAAAACAGTTGCTGCGCCATGCTCGACAGACTGCTCGCGCCGCTCATCAGCGAGTTGGGCACGTCGGCATAGGCCAGGCTGCCCAGCGCGGTGAATTGAAGCGAGCGGAAGAATCCTCCGGTCAGCAGCGCCAATATGATGACGAAGTGAGGCGTCGTCGAGCGGAACAGCGAATAGCTCACCATGATGAAAGCGCTGAGCACGCCGTTGCCTATAAGCACCGAGCGGAAGCCCAGCCGGCGGATGATTGGCGTCGCCGTGGCCTTCATGAACAAGGCGCCCGCGGCGCTGGCGAACGTCAATAGTCCCGAAGCGAACGCGCTCAGTCCGAACACCACCTGCAGCAGCATCGCCAATAAAAACGGCAACGCGCCGATGCCCATCCGAAAAAATCCGCCGCCCACCGTCGCCGCGGAGAAGGTCGGGATTTTCATCAATGCCAGGTCGATGATCGGATAGTCGATCCGATTGGCGTGAAGGATGTAGAGCGCCATGCACATGCCGCCGCCGGCCATCACGCACATGATCATACCGGCGGGGATGACGCCGCGGCCGATCGACTCGAAGCCGAAGACCAGCCCCGCCAGTCCCAGGCCCGTTAGCAGAAAGCCGCGCCAGTCCAGCGGGACGATCGCATCCTCGCGGATGTTGGGGATGTACCAAGTGACCAGCATGACGCCGATAAGCCCGATCGGCACGTTGATGAAGAAAATCCAGCGCCACGAATAATAGGTCACGATGAACCCGCCGACAGGCGGCCCGACCACGGGTCCCAACACCGCCGGCACGGTCAAATAGGACATCGCCGTTACCAGCTCGGACTTGGCCACGGTCTTCAGCACGATCAATCGGCCGACCGGGACCATCATCGCCCCGCCGAAGCCCTGCGCAATACGCGCCGCGACCAGCTGCGGCAGCGATTGCGACACTCCGCAGAGCACTGAACCGATCGTGAAGATCACGATCGCGGCGCGAAACACCGTGCGCGCGCCGAATCGATCCGCCATCCAGCCGCTGATCGGAATAAAAACCGCCAGGCTCAGCAGGTAGGAGGTGATCGCGAGGTTGAGCTTGATCGGGTCCTCGCCCAACGCCTTGGCCATCACCGGCAGCGCGGTCGAGATGACCGTCGAGTCGAGCATCTCCATGAACAGCGCGCAGCCGACGATCATCGGCGCCAGGAACTCGAGCGGGGAAATTCTGAACAGCCTCGGACTCATCGCAGCAGACCACACATCGGCGCCCATCACGATATGTAAATCGCCGCAGCCGGTAAACGCCCCGCCGCGCGCGGCGCGCGGCGCGCGTCAGTTGCCGTTGCGGCCGGACGCGCTCCGAGCCGCGCCAGCTTCGGCCTCGCCTTTGATCCACGCGCTGAACAACTCGCGCAGCCGCGTCTCGATTTGCGCGTCGTGGGTCGTCCCCTCGCGCCGCCGCCATGCGCGCAGTGGGATCACCGCTTTGGACATGTTGCGATGCCCGCCAGCGCTGCCGATATCGGCGAACAGATTCTTCACCGCCTCGCCCGCGTTGTCCCCGCTCATGCCGTGGTTGCGCACGCTTATCACCAGCTTGCCGCCCAGCTTGCCTGCCACCGCCACCCATCCCACGGTCTCGAACTGCAGGCAGAAGTCCGCCATCTGCACGATCAGGTCGTCGCGCGCGACTGGGCCGAGATTGAGCACCACCAGCCGATCCTTGACCACCATCCGTTTCATCGCGCGCGCCAGGATTTGCGCGAAACTGAGCGGCAGCTCGGGACGATCGATCTGCCGCAGCATGCTGTAGTTGGCCAGCGGAACCAGACGCGTGAACGCTTGCAAGTCGTCGTCGGTCACGCGGCGCGACAACGCCAAAGTGTCGCTGCGAATTCCGTAGAGCAACGCGGTCGCCAGCCGCTCGCTGATTTTTTCGTCGGCCGTCACCAGGTACTCGGTCATGATCGTCGCAGTGGCGCCGTATTTCGTGCGCACGTCCTCGAACGCAGCGGCGCCGCCGGGGTAGCCGGTATGATGATCGATCACGATATCGGCGCGCGGAATTTTCTCGCCGAAGTACGGCGGCTGAACATCGACCATCGCAATCTTGTCGAAGGCGCGCAGCTCCTCCGTATCGGCCGGCTGGATTTCGATCTCCAGCAGATGCTCCATCGTGAGATTTTCCGGCCGCGTGACCGGCTTGAACGCGAACAGCGGCGTGGTCTGCTTGTTGCGCCCGAGCAGCGTACGCAGCGCCATCGCGCTCGCCATCCCGTCGGGATCGGGATCGTCCTGCAGCACGATCGCTACCCGATCGCCTTCGCCGACCATCGCGCGCAATTCCTTGAGTTTCTGCCTGGTGAACGCCTGATCCATAAGATGAAATAGTCCCGCGCCGCCTTGAGCGACGGCGGGTGAAGTCGTTGGTTTAGCCGCGGACAGCTCGGCTGCGGGCGTTTGGGGCGCGATCGGCTCGAATAACGGGACCGGCGGTCCGAAAATGAAAGCGGTCGTCTCGGTCTTGGCGAACCGTGGAAGAATTCATCGGTTGTCCGGAAATACCACAGCGCAAACAGTTGAAGCAATGATATAGAATAACAGCCGCCTATGGATTCCACCGATTCCCATTCCAATAAGTTTCACTGTGCGATCTGCCGCCGCGCATTCACCGAGTGGTTGCTGCGCATTTCCGTCGAAGATACCGCCGGTTTTCGCCAGCAGGCCTTTATCTGCGGCAACTGCGCGGTTAAACTCCGCCTCGCCTCGGAAAAAAATCGCGACCTGCAGATCGATCCATGGATACACGAGGCGGTCGCTAGCGTGCTGCGCGGCAAGAATCCCGACAAGCCGGAAAACTAGGCGGGCGGGTCCAAGGAAGAAAACCAATCGATGGCGGACGTATCGAGATCCGGCCGTTCGGACAAGTCAGATTCGCAACCCGGCAACCCGGCCGGTGCGGACCTGTGGCCCCGTGAAGAAGCTCGGCGGCTCGCAGAGCGCGTCGCAACCTACGAGCCCGCTCGTCCGGTAATTTTCCAGAGCGGCTTCGGGCCGTCGGGATTGCCGCATCTGGGCACGATGGCGGAAGTCCTGCGTCCGTCGTTCGTGCGCAGGGCGTTTCATCTGATCGAGCCGTCGCGGCCGTCGCGGCTGATCGTTTTCGTCGACGATCTCGACGGACTCCGCAAGGTGCCGGAGAACGTGCCGAACCGGGAGGACGTCGATAAGTACCTGGGCGTTCCGGTCTCGAAGATTCCCGACCCGTTTGGATGCTGCGCCAGCTTTGCCGATCACATGATCGGGCTGCTCGGCGGATTTCTGGCGCCGGTCGAGGTCGAGTACGAAGTGATGCGCGCGGCCCATATGTATGAATCGGGGCGCTTCGACGCGGGGCTGAAGCTGATCCTCGACAAGCACGCGGAGATAACCGCAATCATCGCACCGACGCTGCGCGAGGAAAATCGCGCTGGCTGGTCGCCGTTCATGCCGATTTGTCCCAACTGCGGGCAGGTCGTCGAGCGAACGGTGTCGGCGTACCACCCCGAGCGCGGATCGATCGAGTTCATCTGCGAAAAGAGCGCGGGTGGCAGGTTGGGATGCGGTTTTCGCGGCGAGCAGTCGGTGCTCGCCGGCAAGGCGAAGGTGCAATGGAAGGTCGATTGGGCGCTGCGATGGTACGTGCTCAAGGTCGATTACGAATTGTACGGAAAGGATCTTACCGACTCGGCGCGGCTATCGGGACAAATTATTCGCCTGATGGGTGCGCAGCCGCCGCTGGGATTTCCGTTCGAGATGTTCCTCGACGAGCAAGGCCGCAAGGTCTCGAAGTCGGTCGGCCGCGGCGTGACGGTTGAACAGTGGACGCGCTACGCGCCGATCGAGGTGCTCAAATTTTTCCTGCTGCGCAATCCGCGCCGCGCGCGCAAGTTGTTCCTCGAGTCGATTCCGCAATACGTCGACGAATATCTCGACGCGTTGCGCGCCTACGCGGCGGCGTCGCAAGAGCAGCAGCGTGAATCGGCGCTCGAATTTGTCATCCAGAGCACGACGGCGAGGCGATTCAACTCCGAGCTCAGCTTCGCGATGATGACGAACGTCGTCGGCGCGCTGGGTACTTCGGATCGCGACCACATCTGGAATTATCTGGTCCGCTACGACGCCTCGATCGCGGGCGATGCGGAAACGCAGCAAATGGGACGGCTGCTGATGGAATGCGCGCTCAATTTCTACCGCGATTTCATCGTGCAGGAGCCCTACACGCCGTCGGATGCGGAACGCGCGCAGCTGAAAAGTCTCGCGGCGTATTTGATCGAAAATCCGGGTGCCAGCGCCGAAGAGATCGAGAAGAAGATTTACGATCTTGGCCGCGAAAACTACGACAAGCCCGGCAAGATTTTTCCGCTTCTGTATCGATCGATTCTCGGCCAGGAGCGCGGACCGCGCCTGGGCGCGTTCATCCGGCTTGCAACGCCGGCCCGCATCGTCGAACTGCTCGACGCAACGATCGGACGCTCAGTCTAGACGAATTCGGCGAACACGGAGTCGGCCATTTCCAGGCCGCGATCTGTCAGTTTGATTCGGCCGCAATCGAGCGTCAGCAATCCGTTGTTGAACAGCGGAGTGGCGACGATCCCGAAGATGCATTCGAAGTCGCGGCCGAAGCGCTCGTGAAAATCGGCCAGCGCGAAGCCTTCGCGCAGGCGTAGATTGAGGAACACAAATTCACTCTGCGCGGCGGCTTCATCGATCGTTTCGGCACCGGTCTCCGCGCTTTTGCGCTCTTCGATCGCGGAAATGTAACGCGTCGGGAGCTTTTCATTCCACCATCGCTTTCGTTGACCGCCGCGTCCATCACCTGCGTAGCTATGAGCGCCGGCGCCGATTCCGAGGTACGTCCGGGCGCGCCAATATGTCAAATTGTGGCGCGCTTCGTGGCCGGGCGCCGCATAGTTCGAAATTTCATACATCGCGTAGCCGCGCCGCGGGATTTCTTCGCGCACCGCTTGATACATCGCGGCCTGCTCGTCCGTCGCGAGCTGTTTGATTCGTCCGCGCTTCAAGTCCGTGAAAAAGGCGGTGCCTTCTTCGAAGGTCAGGTTGTAAGCCGAGATGTGATCCGGTTCGAGCGCGGCCGCTGATTCGATGTCAAAGAGAACATCGGCAACCGTCTGTCCCGGAACCGCGAAGATCAAATCCAGATTGAGTCGATCGAAGCCGGCGCGATGCGCCATCCTTGCAGCTGCGCGGGTTTCGTCGGCGCAGTGAATCCGGCCGAGAAACTTGAGCGTCGCGGCATTGAACGACTGCGCGCCGAAACTGATTCGATTCACGCCCGCCGCGCGCATCCCGCCGAGTTTCGCCAAGTCCACGGTGCCGGGATTCGCTTCGAGCGTTATCTCCGCGTCGTGTTCGATCCCGCAGACGCGACCCGCGGCGTCGATAATCTCACCGATGGATTTGGGATCGAACAGCGACGGCGTTCCACCCCCAAAAAAGATTGTCCGGATGCGCCGGCCTGAATACGACGGAGTGTTGGCCCTGTATTCAAGCTCCGAAATCAGCGCGCGGGTGTATTGCGCTTCCGGCCATGACGGTGCCGCGTGCGAATTGAAGTCGCAGTACGGACACTTCGATTGGCACCACGGAATATGGACGTAGAGCGAAAAGCTCACCGGACGATTGTAGCGCGCCTTGGACGCCCGCTACTACGCGCTCAAGGCGGTCGCTATACTCCCTGTGCCAGAGGGAACTTGTCCGAAATCGCACCCAATCATCAGGATCGCACCGAACCGCGCGTGGAGGCGAGCCCCGTCGCGAGCGCGAGCGGATCGGGCGCGAGCCGGGCCGGCACGATCGCCGCGGGCGTGTTGCTCAGCCGGATTGCCGGTCTCATCCGGGACAGCATCTTCGCGCATTTCCTCGGCGACTCGGCCACCGCGGACGCGTTCAAGGCGGGCTTTCGCATCCCGAACATTCTGCAGAACCTGTTCGGCGAGGGCGTACTGTCGGCGTCGTTCATACCGGTTTACGGAAAACTGCTTGGCGAGGGCGACGATGAAACCGCCGACATGGTCGCCTGGGGCGTCGGCGCGATTCTGACTCTCGGCGTATCGGTGCTGGTGGCGATCGGCGTGATGGTGACGCCGTATCTGATCGACGTGATCGCGCCGGGCTTCGAGGGCGACAAGCGCGACTTGACGATTCAGATCGTGCGCATCCTCTTTCCCGGCGCGGGATTGCTCGTGATGTCGGCGTGGTTTCTCGGCGTCCTGAACAGTCATCACAAATTTTTTGTTTCGTACACTGCGCCGGTGGCGTGGAACGTCGCGATGATCGCGGCGCTGCTCTATTACGGGCCCCGCCGCTCGCAGGACGGGCTTGCGATCGCGATCTCGTGGGCCTCTGTCGTCGGCTCGGCTTTGCAAATCGCGGTACAGGTTCCGCAAACGCTCGCGCTGCTGAGAAAGAATCGCATCGACTTCGCGCGCGTGGCCGCGCCTCTTCGATCCGTGTTCCACAATCTGACGCCCGTGGTCGTCAGCCGCGGCGTCGTCAACCTGAGCACTTACGTGGACAACATGCTGGCGAGCCTCTTGCCCAGCGGCGCCGTCGCAGCGCTCAACTACGGCCAGTTGCTCTACATGGTGCCGATCAGCCTGTTCGGATATTCGGTTGCCGCGTCGGAGCTGCCCGCGATGTCGCGCGCTGCGGGTGCGATGCCCGAGCAAATGAGCGCGATTCTGCGCGCGCGATTGAACCGCGGACTGCGCCAGATCGCGTTCCTGGTGGTTCCGTCGTCCGCGGCCTTTTTGATTCTCGGCGACGTGATCGTCGCGATGATTTATCAATCCGGCGCTTTCACCCGCGCCGACGCCGTTTACGTGTGGGCCGTGCTCGCGGGCTCGGGGGTCGGGCTGCTCGCAGCAACGATGGGCCGGTTGTACAATTCGGCGTTCTACGCGCTGTTCGACACCCGCACTCCGCTTCGATTCGCGGTAATCCGCGTCGTGCTGACGCTGGTACTCGGCTATCTTTGCGCAATCCCGCTGCCGCCCATGCTCGGAATCGCGCAAAAGTGGGGCGTCGCCGGACTAACGGTGACGGCGGGCGTGGCGGGATGGGTCGAGTTTGCGCTGCTGCGATGGGCGCTGAACGGGCGCATCGGATGGACCGGGCTCGAGCGTTCGTATCTGGCGAAGTTGTGGACGCTGGCTCTTGGAGCGGCCGCGCTCGGGTTCATCTTGAAACTTCGGATGGCGGGATTCGGTCCGCGCATCCAGGGGTTGGCGGTTCTTTCGACTTATGGCGGTCTTTATTTATTCGGTGCCTGGATGCTTGCGATGCCGGAGCTCAGACAATTCACCGACCAGATCGCACGCCGTCTTTTCCCGCGCGCGGCTTCGAATTCATCCGATCGATAGTCGCGCTGGTAGAGCGCCCGCCCAAAAGCGGCGCCAGCGCTACTCTTCCTCCGCGTGACTCGACGAACACTTGACCGTCAACCCGCTTGCCGCGCCAATCCTCGCCCTTGATCAAAACGTCGGGCTTGACCGCGCGAATAATCTTCTCGGCCCGCGTTTCGTCGAACACAACCACGTAATCTACCGCTTCCAGCGCGGCGAGGATTCTCGCCCGCTCCGCCGCGGGATAGATGGGCCGCGCGTCGCCCTTGAGCCGCCGCACGCTGCGATCGCTGTTGAGCCCGACCACGAGGAGATCGGCCTGCGCGCGCGCAAACGCGAGCATCTGGATATGCCCGGCGTGCAGCAGATCGAAGCATCCGTTGGTGAAGGCGATCCGCCGGCCGGCGCGCCGCTCGCGCTCCAGCGCCGCCTTGAGTTCGTTGATCGAATGGATTTTGCGCTCGTAGCTCAAGTGAGCGGGACTCAGTGCGCGCGCGAGATCTTCGCGCGTGATCACTTCCGTGCCGATCCGGGTCACCTCGATACTCGCGGCCAGGTTCGCGATCGTCGCCGCCGACGAGAAGCCCAGTCCCGCGATCGAAAACATCCCGAACACGCTCAGCACCACGTCGCCCGCGCCGGTCACGTCGTAAACCTCGCGCGGCATCGTCGATACGTAAGTGTCTTTGCCGCCGCGTTCCGCCAGATACATCCCGTCGCGATCGAGCGTTATCAGGCACGCCTCCAGCCCGAGCTTGCGCACGAGAGTCTCGGCCGCTTTGCGCCACGCGCCGCGGTCGGTGAGATGCATCCCGGTGGCGACTTCGGTTTCGTGACGATTGGGCGTGAGCGCGGTGGCGCCGCGATAAATCGAAAAGTCTGCCGTCCTGCGCGGATCGATTATCACCGGGATACCGCGCGCCCGCGCTCCATCGATCAGCGCCCGCAACACGGCCCGGGTCAGCATCCCCTTGTCGATATCCGATATCAGCACACCGTCGCAGTTGCGAAGCTCGGACTTGACGCGAGCAATCAGCTCGCGTTCGCGCGCGGGCTTGAGCGGGCTGGGGTCTTCCTCATCGACGCGCAGCAGTTGCTGGGTCGCGCGATGGGCCGCCTGCACGGAGCCGAGCATTCGATCCTTGACGATCGTGGGGCGGTCGGGATCGATCAGAATCGAGCGGGTATCGATTCCCAGATCGGCGAAAATCTCGCGCAGCAGACCGCCGTTGCGATCCGCGCCCACCACGCTGAGCGCGCTCACGTCCGCGCCGAGCGCGCGCAAGTTCGCCATCACGAAGCCCGCGTTGCCGGGCTTTTCCTCGCGGCGTTGCACGCGCAGGATCGGAATCGGCGCTTCGGGCGAGATTCGCGCGACGTCGCCCCACAGGTAGCGATCGAGAATTACCTCGCCGGCTACCAACACGCGCAATGGTTTGAGCGCAGGCAGGCCGTGCTCGTGACGCGCGGATTGAGGGCGAGCGGAAGAGGGCGTTTTGCCTCGAGTCATGATGCGGCATCTTACGCCGCGGCGCCGCCCGCGTTAAACACGTGCGTCAAGCGCCGCGAGGCTGGGCTTGCCCCAGGCGCCGGTCGAGTTCCTCAACGCTCGCCAGAAACCACACATCCTTGCCGCGGTTCGACTCATTCACGAAGGCCCGCAAGGCGGAGCTTTCATCCAAACGCCGGGAAATGTCGCCCACGATCGCCAGGCGCAGCCTGGAGTTCACGAATTTCTGAATGATCTCGCCGGCGATGCGCGTTCTCAACCGGAAGAAGTCGTCGTCAAGCCGCTCGACGGGAAGCACAATCAGGTCGGCGCGGTGCTCGAATGCCATGCCGATGAGATCGACCGCGTCACGATCGCGCCGCAGCCGCGTTCCCTCCGGCGCGCATTCGAGGACCCGCACGCCGTGAAGTTCGTAGGATCTCGTCGCTGGTATTGCTTCATGCGGTCTTCGGACCGCAGCCTCCTCTCACCTGATCGCGTAGCCGCCGTCCACGCACACGATCGATCCGGTTACGAAGTCCGACGCGCGCGAGGCCAGAAACACCGCCGCACCCGCCATCTCTTCGGGCTTGCCGAAGCGGCCGGCGGGGGTGCGCATGATTATTTCCTGGAACATCGGTCCGCTCTGCGCGGCCGCCGTCATGTCGGTTTCGATCCATCCCGGCAGGATCGCGTTGACCTGGATGTTGTGCGGCGCCAACTCGATCGCCATCGTCCTGGTGGTCTGCACCAGCGCGCCTTTCGCGGCGGCGTAGGGTATTCCGGTCTGCGAGCCGAACAAGGAATATTCGCTCACGATATTGATTATCTTGCCTTGCTTGCGAGCGGCCATCGATTGCGCCGCGATCTGCGAAAGGAAAAAGCATGAGCTCAGGTTTGTTTCGATCACTCGATCCCAGTCCTCGGCCCCGAAATCCAACGCGCTGCCCATGATCACGATTCCGGCGTTGTTGACGAGAATCGAGACGGGTCCCAGCTTGCGCTCGACTTCCTCGATCGCCGGGCGGAGCTCGTCGCGCCGCGTCACGTCGAGCTGGATCGCTATCGCCGGTACGCCCGCCTTCGCCAGCTCGCCCACCACGGCGCGATTCTTCGCTTCGTCGCGCGCAAGGATCGCGACCGCCGCGCCGGCTTCGGCCAGGCCGAGCGCGATCCCGCGCCCGATTCCGCCGTTGCCGCCCGTGACCACCGCGACCTTGCCGCTCAAATCGAACATCTTTGGACTCGCCATAACGCTTCTCCCACGCGACCAGTTGGACAGCGAATGCTCAGCGCTTCTATATTGGCGTTTCGCATCCGCCGCAATCGATACGCCATAAGCGCTGCGTGATACGATTGGCACAATCTCCGAGGGAGAAAAAATCACGACGATGGGACTACGGACGGCTGAACAGTATAAGAGCTCGCTGCGCGACGGCCGCGCGGTGTTTTTCAGGGGCGAACGGGTGGCGGACGTGACCGCGCATCCGGTTATCGGAATAGCAGTCGAGCACGCGGCGCTCGACTACCGGATGGCTCACGATCCGAAGTATCGCGAACTCGCCGTTGTGAAAGAGGGCAACGACGAGTACAGCCGCTACTACCATGTTCCGCAAAATGGCGACGACCTGCTAAAACGCAGCGCGCTGATCGCGGCCGCGACGCGCGAGGGTGCGACGCTGGTGGTGTTGATCAAGGAAATCGGCACCGACGCGCTGCTCGCGCTGCATATTATCGGCGAACGCCTCGCGGCTGCCGGCAAGCCCGAGTACCGCGAGCGCATCCACCAGTACTACCGCAATTGCCGCGACAACGATCTCGCCGTCGCCGTCGCGCAAACCGATGCCAAGGGCGATCGCGCGCTCGGGCCCACGCAGCAGGATCATCCGGATTACTACGTGCGAATCGTCGAAGAGCGCCCCGACGGCATCGTCGTGCGCGGTGCGAAGGTCCACACCAGCGTCTCGACCAATACGAATGAGGTAATCGTCCTGCCCACCCGTGCGATGCGCGCCGAGGACAAGGCCTACGCCGTCGCGTTCGCATTGCCGATCAACACGCCGGGACTGAAGCTGCTCGCGTCGCCCCACGGAAGCTCGCACAAAAATGATTTCGAGCATCCGATTAGCGCGCGGCACAAGATGATGGAGACGTTGACGGTCTTTGACGACGTGTTCGTGCCCCGAGAGCGCGTCTTCCTGCAAGGCGAGATCGATTTTGCCGGGTTGCTCGCGCTGACCTTCGTGCGGTTCCATCGCTTCACCGCCGTGTCGTACAAACTGCCGCTGCTCGAACTGATGGCGGGCGCCGGCCATGCGATCGCCGAGGCCAACGGAATCTCGCGCGCGGGTCACGTCCGCGACAAGCTCACCCATCTCGCGGCGTATCACACCACCGTGCGCGGACTAATCGAGCATGCCGCGCGCACCTGCACGTTCGAGGACGGTGTCGCGGTGCCGAATACTCTCCTCACCAACGTCGCCAAGTATCACTTCGCTCACAACTACCATCAGGCGGTGCAAATCGTGCAGGACCTCGCGGGCGGCCTGCTGGTGACGGCGCCTGCCGCTGAAGATCTCACCAGCGAGGCGACCAGCGCCTACGTGCTCAAATACATGGGCGGCGCGAAAGGTTTCGATGCCGAGAAACGTCTCAGGCTGCTGAACCTGATTGGCGATCTGACGTCGTCGGATTTCGGCGGCTACCAGGAAGTGCTCGCGGTGCACGCGGAAGGCGGATTCGAAGCCGAGAAGTTGCAGGCTTACCGCGAGTACGACTTCAAGACGGTGGCCGCATACGCGCGCAAGCTCGCGGGAATCTGAGAGCAACCAGCGGGCTTACTTTTCGGTCCTCAACTCGACCGTGTTACCGTCGGGATCGAGGATCCACAGTTGACGGCCCGCGCCCATATTCGATGGCGCCTCCAGAAATTCGATTCCCATTTCCTTGAGCGTGCGTTTGGTCTCGTCGAAGTCTTCGACGTCGAAAGCGACGTGCGCGCCGAGCGGATCGGGCTTTTGACCACGGTTCTCGCTCGAGATGATATGCAACGCGTTGTTGCCGATCCCGTACCACGCGCCGCCGAACGGGAAATTGGGCCGCTGCAGCCGTTTCAGACCAATCACGGTTTCGTAGAAATTGGCCGCCTTCGCGACGTCGCTGACGCGGAACGCCGCGTGATTGAGCGCCTTTATTTTGATCATCGTGAGCTCTACCCCGGGGCGCGAAGCTTCTAATGCAATTCGCCGCCGCCTGCGACGTTGATAGTTTCGCCGGTAATGTTTTCCGCTCGGCACAAATAGACCACTGCCTCGCCGATATCGGCCGGCGTCTGCTCGCGCTTGAGGAACGTGTTGCGCGCGATAAATTCGTCGAACGCCGCCTCGCGATTCATCCCGTACTGAACGCCGACGATCGGACCGAGCACGTCGGTCCACATCGCGGTGCGCAGATACCCGGGGCATACCGCGTTCACCCGAATGTTGGCCGGGCCAAGCTCTTCGGCGAGCGATTGGGTGAAGCCGACAATGGCAAACTTGCTCGCGCAGTATGCGGAGATGCCGCCGTGACCGGTCTTGCCCGCCACCGACGCGATATTCACGATCGCGCCCTCGTTCTGCTTCATCATGTGCGGGATGCACGCCTTGGCGCACAGGAACGGGCCCTTCGCATTCACCGCCATCACGCGGTCCCACGCTTCCTCGGCAAAACCGCTCACCGGCCCGAACGCGATGATCCCCGCGTTGTTCACGAGGATATCGATCGCGCCGAGTTTCGCGACCACCTCCGACGCCATCCGCTCCAGGTCGGCAAACCGCGTCACGTCGGCGAGGATCGGGATAGCCTTCACGCCGAATCCCTTGACTTCCTCGACCGTGCGATTCAGTTCAGTTTGTCGGCTTAGATTGTAGGTAAGCGCGCGGTCCGCCGGACTCCCGAGATCGACGAGCGCGACGTTTGCGCCCGCCGCCGCCAGCTTGAGTGCGATCCCGCGGCCGATTCCCCGCGCCGCGCCGGTGACGATTGCATTCTTGGACTTGAGTTCCATCCGACTTTCTCCTCCGTTTCTACCTGCTATCTAGCACGACGGCTGCGGATGGCGGCAAGCACGCAGCCGGCGTTTACTCAAACGCGTTCTCGCCCGTGATGTCGCGGCCGAGGATCAACGTATGCACGTCGAAGGTGCCCTCGTAGGTGTTCACCGTCTCCAGGTTCAGCATGTGACGGATCACCGGGTACTCGTTGACGATTCCGTTGGCGCCGAGCATGTCGCGCGCGTCGCGTGCGATCTTCAGCGCCTCGTTGACGTTATTTCGCTTTGCGAACGATACGTGCTCCGGGCGCATCTTGCCCTGGTCCTTCAGATGAGCCAGCCGCAGGCAAACCATCTGCGCCTTGGTGATCTCGGTCAGCATCCTGACCAGCTTTGCCTGCACCAGTTGATAGCCGGCCAGCGGACGCGAGAATTGCTTGCGCGATTTCGTGTAATCCAGCGCGCAATGGAAACACGACCGCGCCGCACCGATCGCGCCCCACGCGATTCCGTAGCGCGCCTGCGTCAGACATCCGAGCGGACCCTTCAGCCCGCGCGCTTTTTCCAGATGCGCGGTGCGGGGAATTCGCACGTCCTCTAAAATCAGTTCCGAAGTGATCGACGCGCGCATCGAAAATTTTCCGTGGATATCGCGCGTCGAAAATCCCGGCGTCCCCTTCTCGACGAGGAAGCCGGTTATGCCCTCGTCGACCTTCGCCCACACGATCGCGAGGTCCGCGATCGAGCCGTTCGTGATCCATCGCTTGGTTCCGTTGAGGATCCATCCGTCGCCATCGCGCCGCGCCCGCGTTTCCATCCCGCCCGGGTCCGACCCGTGGTCGGGCTCGGTCAGACCGAAGCATCCGATCAATTTTCCCTTGGCCATTTCCGGCAAGTAGCGCTGCTTCTGTTCCTCGCTGCCGTTTGCATAAATCGCGTACATCGAAAGCGCGCTTTGCACGGAGGCGAACGAGCGCAGCCCCGAGTCGCCCGCTTCGAGCTCTTGCATGATCAGGCCGTACGCGACGTTATTCATCCCGGCGCATCCATAACCCTTGAGATTGGCCCCAAACATTCCAAGCTCGGCCATTTGCGGTACGAGGTGCGTTGGAAAGGTTTCATTCGCGAAATGTCGCTCGATCTGCGGGATGATTTCGCGATCGACGAAACGCTTGGCCGTGTCGCGGGCCATCCGTTCTTCATCGGTCAGAAGGTCGTCGAGATGAAAAAAATCGAGGTCTCTTAATAAATCCAACATCTTGCGCTCCATGCGAAATTCGAAAGACGTTTTAATCTGAGATTGCGGACGCGGTCTGCCGCCACGGTCCGGGCGCGTCGAGCAATCTTCTGGATTACCGAAATCATGCCGCTGGGCATATGTCCTCTTGAGCCACGCGCGTTCGATCCGCAGGTTGATTCAGGGCCGATAATTTTCTAATCACAGCTACTACTTGCGTTAGATTCGGGTATCACGTAGGCTTATACGCCAAGACGGCAATATGCACATCGAAACGCTAAAGGTCTTCTGCGACATAATCGAGAGCGGAAGCTTTTCTTATGCCGCATCACAAAACTTCGTCACTCAGTCGGCGGTCAGCCAGCAGGTCCGAAGCCTGGAAGAGAAGTACGACTGCCGATTGATAGAACGCGGACGAGCCGGAGTCAAACCCACGCCGGCCGGACAGATTCTGTACACCTCGAGCAAGGAAATCGTACGCCGGTTCCTGGAATTGGAGAATCGGTTGCGTGAGATCGGGTCGGTGGTCGCGGGTACGATTCGGGTCGGCACCGTTTACAGCGTTGGCTTGCACGAATTGCCGCCGTATCTGACCGAATTTCTCCGCAACTATCCGGCCGTCAATGTGCATCTGGAATATCTGCGCTCGAACAAAATTTACGAAGACCTGATCGAAGGCAAGGTCGATCTCGGCGTCGTCGCCTATCCTTCCAAGCGCAGCCAAATTGTCTGTGTGCCGTTTCGCCATGACGAACTCGTGCTCGCCGTGCCACCCGACAATCCGCTGGCCAAGCAGTCGAAGGTAAGTGTCGGACAGTTGCAGGGTCAGAAGTTTGTCGGATACGAGCGCGATATCCCGACCCGAAAAGCCTCCGATCGAATTTTGCGCCAGTACGGCGTCAAGCCAGTCTACGCGCTCGAATTCGACAACATCGAGACCATCAAGCGCGCCGTCGAGATCGGGCTTGGATGCGCAATCGTGCCGCGGATGACGGTCGAGAACGAGGTCACGCGCGGGACTCTGCGGATGCTCGAGTTCCAGGAAGGGAGCTTTCTGCGTCCGCTGGCGATCATCTACAAGCGCGGCCGCGAGCTCTCGCCCGCGGTGCGCAAGTTTATCGAGGTGCTGACGACCAGCAACGTCGTGCCCCGCGCTCGCGGCGACAAGACCGGTGACAAGGCCGGCGACAAGACCGAGCGCGCGCCGCGCGGCGAGCGCACGGAGCGCAACCACGACGCGAACAACTCGGATCGCGCCGAGAAAGCCGAGAAACCAGAGAAGACCGAGAAGACGGCGTAGGCCGTGGCGACGGCAGCGCAGTGTTAAGACCGCGCTCCGTTGTCGCGCGCGTGAAAATTAAATGTGAAACCCACCGTGGGTTTCACACTTCCTTGGGCAGGGGCTGCGGCCCCTGCACCCGCATCGAGAAGACGCGAAAATCTGCGCAGCGCATCTTTTCGCGTCTACGCTATGGATGAGCCCGCGGGCGCGCGGTTTCCTAATACTGGCCAGCCGTGCCAACGGCCTTGGTGACAGCAGAAGAACTCGGTACGGTTGAATCGAGGTCGCGACGATGAACGCGCAAAGAATCGATATCGAGCAGGCCCGGAGTACCAGCGGATTGCGGATCGTCACGCTCGCGGTGGTTCCCAGCCCATGGGGAGTAGCGCTGAAGGGCATTTTGCATATCAAGAAACTGCCACACGCGCGGGTCTCTCATATGTTTGGCTCGTCGACTGAGAGGTTGAAGGAATGGACCGGGCAGGACAGCTTTCCTGTCTTGGCATGGAATGACGAACGGCCGCGGACCACCTGGATCGAACAGCTCTATCTGGCAGAGCGGCTGGCGGCTACGCCGCAGCTTATTGCGGAGAATCTCGAAGACCGAGTTTTGATGTTTGGTTACAGTCACGAAGTTTGCGGCGAGCAAGGTCTTGGATGGTCCGAACGGCTGCGGTCGGTGCATCAGGCACTCGCGAAGCCCGGCGGCGATCCGGCGGGAGTCTCGGCGTACCTGGGAAAGAAGTACGGCTATACGCCAGAAATCGGCGAACGCGCGACGGGACGAGTGGTGACAATTCTGACCGCGCTTGCAAAGCGGTTGGAGGAGCAGCGGAGTCGCGGGAGCCGGTTCTTCATCGGCGACACTCTCTCGGCGCTTGACGTCTATTGGGCCGCCTTCTCGAATGCGATGAAACCGCTTGCGCCAGAGTTATGCCCGATGCCGCGGATCATTCGTGAGCTGTTCACCACTACTGAACCGGCGATAGTCGCTGCGATGTATCCAATCCTGTTCGAGCATCGCGATTTCATCTTCCAGAACTACTTCGAGTTGCCGGTAGATCTATCGTAACGGCAGGGGTCACCCCTGGCCGTGGCGACGGCAGCGCAGTATTAAGCCATTGGCAGGGGCCGCGCCCGCCAACGGCGGGCGGCCTTAACATTGAGTGCAGGGGTCACCCCTGCAAACCCCCTGCGGTTTCACATTTAATTTTCACGCGCGCGACAACGGAGCGCACGCTGTGGAAGAGGCGTTACTTCAGAGCGGAGCGGAGGCGGTCGCGATCGAAACCCGCGATCATTTGTTTGCCCACGACGACGATCGGCCGCTTGATTAGATTGGGCTCCCGCACCATCAGCGCAAACGCCTGCTCGACCGTGAGCGATTTACGCGCCAGGCCCATCGCCTTGAAGGCCGGACTGCGCGGATTGAGAAAATCCCGCGGGTCACGGCCTGCAAACAGGTCCTTCAGCTCATCCGCAGTGAGGGGAACTCGGGCGTAGTTGCGCTCGTCGAGCTCGGCGCCGAGATCCTTGAGCAGGAAATTTCGCGCGTCGCGGCAAGTCGTGCAAGTGGATTTCCAGACAAAACGGATTTTCTTCATGCGCGATTCGCTAATGTCCCGGCGCCTTGCGCTGCTACTCGATGTTCGCGTTCGGCATCGCTCCGCCCGCGGGGCCGGCGCCGTGATCCAGCGGCTGCCCGCCGGCCGACGACGAGCCCGCCTGCGGAAGCGGCGCGAGAGGCGCGACGCCACCCGACGATGAACTTGTCGCGGGAACTTCAGGCGGGGTTTCGGTCGGCCCGCTGAAATTGATCGGCTGCTTGCCAGCCAGCATTTCCGGCGTCACGACGTAGTCGCCACCGAACGCGCTCCGCCACACGGTGTTGGCAGCCTGCTTGTTGCCGGCGGTCACCAGGTAAGTGCCGCCGCCAACGATGCCGCCGAGCAGCGCATAAACCAGCTTGGCGGGAATGTAGATAACGTTGCAGAATAACGAGCCGACGCCGTAACCCACGCCCGGCCAGTTGACGGCGTTTGCGTCCGGCTGCGGGACCTGGGTTGACGGCGCGGCGGCGGCAGGCTGCGCCTGCGCCGCGGCGTACTCTGCGAGCGGACCGGCCGGCATCGCGAGTATCAGCGACAATCCCAGCGCGACCACGGCGAATCTGAAAGTTTTTTTCCTCATGATTTCCTCCACCGCCGCCTCGGGCGTAAATTACTACTCGGTTTTGGCCACCGCCTCGGCCGGCAGCAACCCCATCAGATGATGAAACGCGCGCTCGAGATAGTCGGGGTTTTTCGACTCGAGGGTTAACTTGACACGGTAGCCGGGATCTCCGATCCGCGGATACGAGCCCAGCATCAAGTCCGGAAAATTGCGCATGCATTCGTTCAGTTGATCGGCGATCGTGCCCTCGCCGGCGGTCAGGTAAATCGCGCGCATGAAATAAGGGTCGGTCGCAAAACGGCTGCTGAGCGCGCGCAGCTTGGCCTCGAACAGTTGCGGAATTCCAGGCAGCACGTAGACATTTTCGATTTGCACGGTCGGGAAACGGACGTCGCCAGCCTCGTTGAGGATCGCGCCCTCAGGCACTTCGGCCATCTTGAGGCCGGCGTCGACCGAGCGCTCGTGGTAATACTCGCGGATGAGGCGCTCGAGGTCGGGATGGATCACGAGACGGCGGTTGAACGCGCGCGCGACGCCTTCCATCGTGAGGTCGTCGTGGGTCGGGCCGACGCCGCCCGAAGTGATCACGAAATCGAAGTTGCGCGAGCAGTGCGAGACTTCGGCAGCGATCGGCGCAAGCTGGTCCGGGATGGTTGCGATGCGCGCCAGCGCGACGCCGATCTTGTGCAGCTCACGAGCCGCGAAATAGGCGTTCGAATCCTGAACCTTGCCGGAAAGGATTTCGTTACCCACCACAACCAGCGCGCAACTGCGTTCTCGCATTCGACTGCCGGCTCCCCGCGCGATCCGCCTCGGAGGGCATTATCGCAAGCGGCGGCCATCACCGGCAATGGGCTGAAGCAGCGAAACCGCGAGGCCTACGACGGGCCGGCGTCCTCTACGTCGGGCGCCAACGCCTCGATAAACTCCTTGAGCCGGCGCTTGAGCCGCGTTTCGATTTGGCGCACGCGCTCACGGCTGATGCCGAAGCGGGCGCCGATCTCCTGGAGCGTGTCGGGATCCTCGGACAGCAGGCGCGCCTTGAAAATCTCCAGCTCCTTGCCGGCCAGCGTCGCGGCGAACTGCTCGACCTTGTCGTGAGCGAACTCGCGCCACTCGCGGTCGGCCGTTTCGGTTTCCGGGTTGTGGGCGGCGTCGGGAATTACGTCTTCGAGCCGGGTATCGTCGCTGGCGCCGGCCGGTTGATCGAGCGACAGCTCGCTGTGGCCCATCCGCTCCTGCATCTCGCGCACGTCGCTTTCCCGCACCCCCATCCGATGCGCGAGCAAAAGAGGCTGCGGCTTGAAGCCCTCGCGCTCCAGCCGTTCGGTCTCTTTGCGGAGATTGAAGAACAGTTTGCGCTGCGCCTGGGTGGTGCCGATCTTGACCAGCCGCCAGTTGTTGATCAGGTAACGGTAGATGTACGCGCGCACCCACCAGACCGCGTAAGACGGAAAGCGGATTCCATGCTCGGGGTCGAAATTCTTGACCGCTTCCATCAGGCCGACGTTGCCCTCCTGTATAAGGTCGAGGACGTTTCTGGTCGCGCGGGCGAACTCGTAGGCAAGTTTCACGACCAGGCGCAGATTGCCCGTGACGAGCAGGTAAGCGTCCTGCGGATCCTTGTCCTTGATGTAGCGCCGCGCGATGACGGCCTCCTGCTCGCGGGTGAGCAGCGGGAAGCGGCGAATCTCGGCCAGGTAGCGGCCCAGCGGATCGGTGGCTACGAGCGCGCCACGGTCCTTGGTGGCGGCGGCTTCAACCTCGGCGGGCTCGACGGGTTCGGCGGCGGCGGCTTCGTCGTCGGCGCGTGCGACCGGGTGAAACTCGGAGACTTCGATCGGCGCGGTTTCGTCGGCAGCGTCGGCGACGGCGCCGGCGTCGAGGTCGAGATCCAATTCGGGCTCTTCAGGTGCGATCGGCTCGGCAATCGCGGGAGCGCGACGAGCTTCGCCGGCGGCGTTGGTATCGCGTTTCGCTTTGGTTGTGCGCTTGCGACGAATTGGTTTGCCGGGTTTGCGCGCCACAGGCTGGCTCCAGCTTCACCACACGCTGGCACGAGATGGGGACACCAATGCTCGAGCGGTCGGCGGCGAGGAACGGTGTCGGTTGTTGTCGAATCGATCGCGCCCGCTCAGGCGTCGGGTTCTTCGATCGTGACCTTGCCGGCGGCGATTTCGCGCAACGCCGTCACTACTTCTTTGTTGTCCGATTCCACCAGTGGCCGCGCGCCCTTGAGCAACTGTTTGGCGCGCCGCGCCGCGCCGAGCACGAGCTCGAAGCGGTTGGGGATGTTTTCCAGGCAATCTTCAACGGTAATTCGTGCCATTGCAAGTAATTGTCCGGCGCATCGCGCCACTTGTCAACGCGCCCAAGATCGGGCCGTGGCGACGGCAGCGCAGTATTAAGCCGTTGGCAGGGGCTGCGCCCGCCAACGGCGGGCGGCTTTAATTCTGGGTGCAGGGGTCACCCCTGCTCAATGTGCCTGGGCTTCGGTTGGCGGCTTGACGAACTTGAGCGTCATCCGGTCGCTCTCTCCGATGGCCAGATACTTGGCGCGATCCTTATCACCCTGGCGCAAGGTTGGCGGCAGATACCATACCGGATGGTCTCGCAGGTCCTTGGGATTCGCATTGATCTCCGAGGCGCCCGCCAGTTTGAAGCCGGCCTGCTCCGCGAGTTGGATCATATAGTCCTGGCGGACATATCCGTTCTTCGCGATGGGATCCTGCGGCTGCGACGGATCGGCGCGATGGTCGGTTACTCCCAGGATTCCGCCGGGTTTCAGCGCGCGGTAAAACGCCTTGAAGTAGTCTTCCGTGTTGCCGTGCGCGAGCCAGTCGTGAACGTTGCGAAAGGTCAAGACCATATCGGCCGTGCCTGCGGGCGCGATGTCGGTTTCGGCCGGCGGTTTGAGCGTGGTCACGATGATCCGGCCGTAGATGGCGGGATCGGCCTTGAGCTTGTCCTCGAAGGTCTTGGCGTTCGGTCCGCCTCCCACCGCTTCGTAGAGCTTGCCGCGGTCCTCGAGAAAGGGCGCCAGGATCTCGGTAAACCAACCGGCGCCGGGCGAAATCTCGACCACGGTCATCGCGGGCTCGATGCCGAAGAAAGTGAGCGTCTCCAGCGGATGGCGATATTTGTCGCGGGCCCTATTTGCGTCGGTACGCTGCGGTCCCGCGATCGCAGCCTGAAGCGCGGCAGTCGCGCCGGTGTCATCGTGGGCCGCTCTCGCGGACCTCATCGGTGAGATCGCAACGATCGATAGAGCAAGGAGGGCATACATCGGGAATCGGATTCGGTGCTTCACTTGCATGGGGGCCTTTTTCACTCTTTTAATTGTGAGACGCGTGGCGCCTGAGTTTCCAGGAACAACGATTTTATGCCGCATTCACGAGCACTGGTTCAGTTTGCGGATGAGCTCGGTCTGACTCGCCCCATCTCAGCGAGCGCTAGCTTCAGTAGCTTGACTGCGGCTTTGTCGCCGAACATACCTCGACACATTTGTCTAGCAGCCTCAATCGCGTAGATCGTAGCTTTGGGGGTCTCAAAGTCTGCGCATCCGACCTCAAAGGTCCGCCTTTCTTCCTCCATCCACCAACGCTTTGCGAAGTCGTTCGCCTCCGCTTTGGCAGGTGCGGCAGCGCCCAATTCCGTAGCTATGGCGTGAAAGGCCTCCTCGATCTGTTGGCTGATATTGTCTGGCAAGTTCATCTCAATATACCTCGCTATGGTGAAGAATTGAAAAACGGGCCGGTGTGGAGTCCAAATTCGCCAGCCCGCAGCCAAAGGACGGCGGGGACGTGATCCCCCGCCGTCCATTGCTGGGTTCGATTCCTTATGCTCGCTTCAAGAGCCGATCCTGAATTTCTACCTCACGCTCAACACGATCCTGGAGGCGCAGCCAGACTTCCTTATCCCTGCCGAGCTGCTGCGCCATACCATGCGCCCCGTCGCGGAAGCACATCATCACCCGCGTCGCGAGCTCCGTCTTCATCTCGTCGAACAGCTTGCTCGGATCGCTGCGGAAGTGAAGGCCCTTCTTTGGGTCGTCCACTAGCAGCGTCCTGAAGGCTGAGTAAATAGGCCAGACGAATGCGCTGAACACTTTCGACGAGCATGGGCGCGCGAGGAATGGCGTGAATGCCGCCGGTGCTTTGCGCTTGCGCTCCCGGTCCGGCTTTCCGTCCGCCCACGGGAAGGCCGGGTCGACCTCAGGCAGGCTCGCGTAGATGTGATCGTAGAGCTTTATCAATTGGGGAAGCAGCCGGGTTATAGCCCGGTAGTGTTCTTCTTCCTCACCCTCCGCCTCACCGAACTGGCGTATCGCGACGCCGGACCGCACGTAGACCTCGTTGCAGACCTTGCTGGCTGGCGGATAGACACAATTGTTCATCATCGCCTGGATGTGGATCAGAAGCTTCACGGAAATTTCGCGCGAATCTTCGGGTACCTCCTGGTTTGTCTTCCAAACCACTCGATCCACGAAGGGCTGGCCAAAGGGCGCGGGCGCCGCCGCGAGCACTTCCTTCATCAGGTCGAACTTCCCGGCCAGATTCTGCAGCGCCGTCGCCTCGACCCCCTGCGAGAGGTTCCTCGCACGCGCGATCCTCGTCAGCAGGTCCGCTTCTGCCACGGGCGAGACGAACTCGATCTGGATCTGGGCGCGCTCCCGCGCGCGGGCGATCCTCTCGGCGAGTCTGTCCTCGTTCGCGACGAGATCGAGGAGGTCATCATCCGAGCCCCGCCTGACGTCGTGCGCAAGAATCGACTTCAACTCCTCGCCCCCCGAGTACGTCGTGTCTCCGTGAAGCGCGTTGATCAGCGTCGCGTACGTGTGGCCTCCGTTCACGACGCCCTGCTGCGCGTCGTCATTGAACTCCACCTCGACGATATGCTCGTTGCCCTCCTGACTGACTTCGACACTGTTTGCGGTGCAGATTATCCCACCGTTGAAGATCGGGAAGAGCTCCGGGTTCTTGAGCAGCGTCTGCCGCATTTCCCTGCATGTATCGTTCTTCAGGATGTTCGGCACCCTAGCGTTGGCGTCGAGCGGCATGTTGATCGGCAAGTCGCGCGCGGCCATCATGACGATCCACTTCTTGCGCTGCCCGTCGTCGATCGCCTTGAACGGCCGGATGGCGCGCAGCCGTAACCGAGAAATTGATGCGGAATCAGAGTTCATAGTATCCTCCGTGCGGCGTTGCCGCGGGGAAGTTTCGGCGGGAAGTCGGCGATGCCCACCATGGGCGGCGCCGGTTCCCGACGGTTTTACGCGAATGAGTAAGCGAGCCATCAGCTGCGTTGTCGTGTCCCGACCAGACGTTGTCGGAACCGCGTCGTCAGCTCTTCGTTCTGGCGGCGCCCGTCGAAGGCGCCGTTATCCACTCGGCGAATTTTTCCAACGTGACCGAGTAGAACCTCGGCGCGTTGGCAGGCTTCCAGAGTACCGAAACCGGCTTCACTCGAATTGTGCCGATTTTCTGGCCGGAACTCGCCTGAATGTCGTGCTCTTGGTAAACCGGATTAGCAAACTGCTTCGTGTAGGTAGGCATCGTCGCCCTCCATGCGGCACCGCCGCGGGGAAAGTTTCGTGGGGAATTTGGTGAGGCCCACCATGGGCGGCACCGGTTCCCGACGTTCAATTTCGGAGTGTAGCTGAGCCGATTTCGCCGGTCAAGTAGGCGGTGCCAAGCGGCACTCATTCCGAACCAGTGCCCACTCACACACACGGGGCGAGCCGCCGGGACGCGTGCATCAATGCTCTTGCTCGGACTGCGATGATTTGGCGGCTGTCGGCCACCATCGCCGGACTTGCTCGCAGTAACGCTGGTAGGGGGCGCCAAAAGTGGCCCGCAGCGTGGGTTCCTCGTACGCCACGACGAAGAGGTGCGTCACGAACACGAAAGCCGCACAGTACCCAAGGAGCGCCCAGGACTCATAGAACAGGGCCGCCCCGGCCAAGGCGAGGCCCGCACCAAGGTACATCGGGTTGCGAACCAGCAGATACGGGCCGGCGACGACCAGGTGCCGCGGCGGGTCGAATGGCGCCGGCGTTCCGCGGCCGATCACCAAGAAGGTGACGATGCACCACAGCGCCAGGACGGCACCGCCCGCCACAACAACCGCGCCGGCGATTTGCGCAGCGCCGATACTGACGGGCCCGACGATCCCCGACCACGAGAGGACGCGGGCCGGCAAGAACACCAGGATGAAGCCGATAAAGAGGGCGGCGTAGGTGATCGCGCGAATCAGAAGGAACGTGGCAGCCTCCTGAATACTTAAGCCTTCGCCTTTTGAAGCCGGGCTTGCGCTTCTGCAAAGACGCTGCGGCGTATTACAGGTGGACGTTCAGGAGCGCTTTTTGCGGGTCTTTTTGCGCGACTCCCGGGTCTTGGCCTGCAGTCTCGATTTTTTCCGTTTGCGCCGCCGCTTGATTTCTTTTTGCCGTTCGCTTGCCATCTAACCTCTCTTCTTTTCTTACTTAGTCCAGCGGGACCGTCCGTTCCACTTTTGCGCCAGAATTGAGATGGATTCCAGCCGAGGTGATGTAGGGTTTGCCTTTGCCGGACCGATTTTCCACAAAGATGTCGTAGTCGCCGGGGTCAAGTTTGAAGCGATGCTCGCTTCCCGGATCGCTCTCGGCGACTTTGGTCTGCGTACCCGCGCGCAGAATTACCACGCGAGTCGAGTTGTCGAACGGAATCTTCGACATCACGGTTTGCACGACCAAGTCCGCCTTCACGACTTCGTCGAGCGTGAGCAGCGCGCGACGGCCGGGCGCGAGTTGCAACGCGTGCCAGTCGTAGCCTTGCGGGGGCGCGTCGACGTGGACGTCCACCTCGCTGGGCGCGAACAGATACTTGTCGCCCGAAATAAAGCCGGCGACCTTCGCGTGCGGCGAGTCGGTGGTGGTCACGGTCACGCCGAAGCCGGGATCGGCGCCGGTCTTATCTTTCACGCTGACCTGCAGCACGGCAACATTTGCTATGAGGACGGTGTGAGTGCGGCCGGCCTCGATCTGGACGCCGTCCTTGACGATTTGGCCGCCGACTATAGGCATCACCAGTTTGTATTCGCCCGGCGGGATCGCGACCGACGAGCCGGGCGTGACCTGGCCGGCCTCTTTGCCGTTGGCGGCGATTAGATGCGCCGGATTTTTCGCGCCGGCGCCATCTTCGCCGAGTACATCGAGCTTCAGGTTCCCGGTTTGCGCCGCGACCGCAATCGTCGCGACAATCGAGGTGGCTGCGAGCAAAGCGATTGCGGTGCCACGCAGGCGAATCGGTCTCATAGGCGGAGTGCTATTTTATGGCGGCCGTGCGTCGTGCGCCAGCACGGTTTCGCCTCGCACTTGATCCCGCCGGGATTGCGGCGCCGCGGCAACCGTTCTCGCGCCACGGTCATCGTTTCTCTTTCCACTTAAAATTCTCTGGAGCGAAAGCTCCGTGCGGGTTCGAGTCCCGTCCCCGGCATCCCGCTTTTTCCAACCCCGAGCTGCGCCACCACTTAATTCTATTTTTCATATTGCCCTTTCTTGGGGTTCGGGTCGCCGACCGTCGGTCAGGCCGAGTTGCTTGTGGAAAACGTAAACCAGCGTCGGATGAAATACCCGGGTCAGCAACGCGATCGATATTGCACCTCCGATGACGACGATTGCCAGGGGCCGCTGAGCCTGCGCTCCGATTCGCGTCGAGAGGGCGGCCGGCAGGAGACCCAGACCGTCCACGAGGGCCGTCATCATAAGCGCACGGAATCGCTGGTCGGCGCCCATGACGATTGAATCGAGCACGGTGTAACCTTGCTCCCAGAGCTGGTGGATGTAGAAGTTCAGCAATATGCCGTCCATGATGGCGATCGCAAAAATGGAAATGAAGCCCACCGCCGCGGAAACACTGAACGGCGTGCCGGTTATGACCAGCGCCAATACGCCTCCCAAACAGGCCAGCGGAACTTGCGCCATCAAGATCGCCGTATTGACGAAGGACGTGGTTGCCGCGTACAGGATGCCCATGATCAAAAGCAGGGCCAACGGTATGACGATTGCGAGGCGCTGGTTGGCTTTTTGAAGCTCATTATACTCGCCCTGCCAATCCAGGCGAACGCCTTCAGGCAACTTGAGCTGTTTGGCTACCGCGCGCTTGGCGTCTTCGACGGTGGTCTCCATGTCACGGCCGCGGACACTGAAGCGGATCGGAACGTAACGCTCGAGCGCCTCGCGATAGATAAACGAGGCACCTTCCACGGTCTTGATGTCAGCTACTTGCTCAAGTTGGACGTAGCCGCCCGAGGGTTGCGCGATTCGGATCTGGCGAATCGCATTCAGGCTTTCGCGGTATTTCGGCTGCCAGCGGACCATGAGGTTGAAGGCCCGCTCACCCTGAAGCACCTGGGTGACCGCCTGTCCACCGATCGCCGCCTGGACCACGCCGTTGACGTCGCCGACGTTCAATCCGTATCGAGAGCAGGCAGCCCGGTCGGGTGTGATTATCAGATTGGGCTGCCCCATCGAGCGATATACTGCCAAATCGGCCATCCCCGGCACCCCGCTGACCACCTCTTTGACCTCGTTTGCAACTTTTTCATCAGCGCTTAGGTCGGGGCCATAGACCTTAATCGCGTTAACTCCTTTAACGCCCGAGAGAGCTTCCTCTATGTTGTCCTCGATGTTTTGGGAGAAACCAAAGTTCACGCCCGGATAGCGCGCGTTCAACCGATCGGCGATCTGCGTGACGAGTCCATCTTTTGTCAGGCCGTGCGGCCATTGGTCCTGGGGTTTGAGATCGACGAAAAACTCAACGTTGAAAAATCCGGTCGTGTCCGAACCATCGTCGGGCCGGCCGGCTTGAGAGACTACTGTGGTTACTTCTGGAAAGGACTGGAATACCCGGCGCACGCCTCCAGCAACCTCATCGGCATTGGATAACGAACTCGTCAGCGGCAGCGTCGCACGGGCCCAGATGTTTCCCTCTTCGAGCTTGGGCAGGAACTCGCCGCCCAGGTATGGGAAAAAGGAGAGTCCAGCGGCCATAATCAGCCCGATCGCCACAAGTGTCAGACGGGGGAATCGCAGGATCCTGACAAACAGGTTGTGATAGAAGCGGTGAAAGGATTCCCACACGATATTGTGAGTCTCCTTCATTCCTTTTCTCAGAAGGTAGGAACTCAGCACCGGCGTAAGAGTCACCGCGAGAATAATCGAAGTGATCAGTGCGAACGCATAGGTGTGTGACATCGGTGAGAAGATTACGCCCTCGACACCTTTCATCGTGAACAGCGGCAGGAAGGCAACGATGAAAATCAACGTCGAGTAGAGCATCGGACCGCCGACCTCGACGGAAGCACGGCGAATGCAATGCATTTCGTCCTCGGTTGCCGCGGTGTCCGTGGTCATGTGGCGATAGATGTTTTCGATAACTATAACCGTCGAGTCGATGATGATGCCGAAGTCCACCGCACCGAGAGAAAGGAGATTTGCAGGCGTCCCGGTGAGATATAGCAGGATGAAGGCACCAAACATCGCCAGTGGAATGTTGACGGCCGCGATGATGGCGGTGCGCAGATTGCCGAGGAAGAAGATGAGCACCAGAAAGACGAGCAACATTCCCAATGAGAGATTTTCGAATACGGTGCGAAGCGTGGTGTAAACCAGGCCCCTACGATCATAGTACGGGACGAGCTTGAACCCCTTAGGAAGCATGCCAGACGTGTTGAGCTGCTCGGCCTTGGCTTCGACACCGTCGAGGGTTTTGAGGGTATCGCCATACTTGCGCATCAGCACGATCCCCTCGACCACTTCGTCCCGGTCGCCCATGCCCACAATTCCAAGACGTGGGGCATAGCCTATCGACACATTTGCCAACTCGCGGACCCGAACCGGCGTCGCATTGCTGGTATTGAGCGTGATGTTTCCGATATCGTCCAGACTGTGGATGAATCCGATACCGCGCACATCCAGAGCTTGCTCGCCCACGTCAAGGTAGTTGCCGCCGACGTTGATGTTGGCGTTCGCGATCGCGCCGGTCAGAGTAGGTAGCGACATCTGGTAGTGAGTGAGCTTGTCGGCATCGACGTCGACGTGGTACTCCTTCGTCAAACCGCCGAAACCTTCCACGTCCTCGATCCCCGAAACAGTCTTGAATTGTTTTTCGAGTATCCAGTCCTCGATCTCTTTTTCCTCCATCACATTGTGATCGGGACTTTGGACAGTGTAGCGGTAGATCTCACTAATCGGGTTGTCGGGATTGAGGCTAGGAGTAACACCCAGCGGCAAGGGAAGGGTTATAAGTGCGATCCGGTTAAGGGTCTCGACCCGATCCCAGTAGTAGTCGCTGTCCCAGCTGAAGTACAATTTAACGTCCGATAAACCGAAGAGGGAAATGGTTCGTATCGCCTCGAGGTTGCGCATTCCCGCCAGACCCCACTCAAGCGGGATGGTGGCCAGCTTTTCGACCTCTTCGGCGCTATACCCAAAGGGCTGAGTAGTAAGCTCTATCCTTGGTTGTACCGGATCGGGGTAAGCCTCAATATCCAGTTCATGAAATGAATAGAGCCCGGCGACAATAAGGAGCAGCGCAAGCCCCACAACGATCGCGCGCTCGCCCAGCGCCCAGTCCATTAAAATCCTGATCATTGTCCTGCTCTCCTAAGAGCTCTCCCCGTGCACCTCATGCCAGAGGGCGTTTAGCTGAAGTGACTTATGGGCTATAACGCGCTCGCCGGATTTGAGCCCTGACACTACGCGGGCGTAGCCATGCTCGTTCCAGGAGCCGATTTCGACTTTGCGCCGCTCGACTGTGTTCGCGCCTGTTTGCACGAAGGCGTAGTAAGCGTTGCCGTCGAAAACCAGTGCTGCCTGGGGCACAACTAGAGCAGCACCAGGGCGGGTCACAATCCGCACCCGCGCCAACATTTGCGGCTTGAGTTTTTCGCCTGGGTTTTGAACCTGACAGCGAAGCTGAAGTGTGTGGGTGTTGGGATCGAGGGCTGGGCTGGTTCGGTCGACCACGCCCTTGAAGGTCTCATCTGGGTAAGCGGCCGTGACTGCTTCCAAACTCTGGCCGGCATGAACCCGTGATAGGTCGTCTTCATAAATGTCGGCGTTAATCCATACCCGCTCCAGCGTAGCCAGTGAGAAGAGCTGGTCCCCCGCGCTAACCTGTGCGCCACGCAACGCAAGTTTGGTCACCACAATTCCGCTGATCGGCGCCCTCATCCAGCGCGACGGCGTGGCTTCCTTGATTGCCCAAATATCGGCGGGCGAGAGGCCAAGCAATTCGAGTTTTTTAACCGCTGCGGCTTTCAGGTTGGCCGTCATGCTGAAGCTGCCCGCCGGCATGCCAAAGGCGTCGGCCTGCGTCCGGGGGCTGCCACTTTGGCTCGCGCTGGAAGCCGCCTCTAGGTACTCCGCCTCGGCCGTCATGAAATCAGGGCTGTAGATCGAGAGAATATTTTCGCCGGCACGCACCGTGTCCCATTGCGAGACTCGGATGTCCTCGAGCCGTCCGCTGACCCGCGAGATCATCGTTGAGACCAGACGATCATCGAAAGTCACCTGGCCAACCGCCTCGAGTATTCCCGGCAGGGAAACCTCCTGGACACTACTAATGGACAGGCCGGCAATCTGGGAGAGATCGATCACCATCCACTCTTGGCCGCCCGGTTGGTGAACCAATTGCGCCACGGCGGATGATGAAGTTTCTGTGCCGGCTCGGCTCACCGGACTGTCACATCCAAAGAGCAGGCTCAAGAGGAGCGCTGGCGGTAACAGACTAAATGTTCTCGGCAACGTTTTCATTTTCCCTCCTGCATTTACTCGCGGTGACGAGAACATACTGGAGTCGCTGCTCCGCCGCCGGAAGCACAAACGCGCCACGCCGCTGCCGTTGATGGCAGGGTCGAGGTGCCGCGCTATCGTTTGTTCGAGCGAGTTAGTCCGAAGGAGGAGAACGACCGTTGGGAATGTCTATCGCGTGTGAATCAAGGAAGCCAAAGCTTGTGAGGTTGTGAATCCGGCCATTGCTTTCGGCGATCGGTCCAAAAACTGCAGATGGTAAAGGTCCCAGGACTAGGCGGGCTGGGGCAAGAAATGAGGGCAGATCAAGGTGACTGCTCGGCGGCGACTGCAGGCTCGTACCCAGCGGCACCAACTGCGTGGCGAGTGGTATCAGGATCGGCGCGCGCTCTGGCTTGGTGCCGGCCAACGGAAACGCGAGCAAGGCCAGCGTCAGGACCAAACAGCCAAGTTGAGAGCAGGAGGAACGCAGGGTATAAAGGGGCATGCGGAAGGCCGCAATTTTCTTGGCAGTGTTGGCTTTCGGCTTCATCTCCTGCAGGCGGGACCCCGACGGCACAGTCACGCACCGTGGTCGCGACGGGCGCCCTGACCAGTGGGTATACCGGATCGACAAGGACAGTTACAAGATTGCCATCGACACAAACGGAGACGGCCGACCGGACGTCGTCAAGACCTATAAAGACAATGAGCTCGTCCGGATTGAAAGCGATCGGAATTTTGACGGCAAGGCCGATCTAGTGGAGGAGTACTCTCACGGGGTTCTTTTGCGCGAAATTCATGATGACGATTTCGACGGCAAGACCGAGATGATCAAGACGTTTCGCCCAAATGGCACGTTAGCACTGGTCGAGCGCGATCCGCAGGAGCGCGGCTACGTTGCCATCGTCGAGTATTACGACGATTCCGGCAAGCTAATTCGCCGCGAAGTGCGAAAGAAATAGCGAGTCCCCGATGTTCTTTACGCGGATGCCCCTCAAGACTTACACATGAACTCGCACATTTTCACATTTGTGAAGAAAAAAGCTCAATGATTTCCGCTAGTTATAGATAAACTTAAGGAACTTGCTATCCGCTCGCGTTACGCTGGCGCAACGCCAATGAAACTCTCGACGCGATTGCTCGGCACGTCCTACCGCTTCCGCTCGGTCAAGGAATTGCTCGCGCGCGCCAACGAAGCGCGCTCGGGCGACGAACTCGCGGGAATCGCCGCGCGCTCCGAGCAGGAACGAATAGCAGCCAAGACTGTGCTCGCCGATCTCACGCTGAACGACCTGCGCGAGAACCCGGTCGTTGCCTACGATCGCGACGAAGTCACGCGCGTCATCGACGACGCGCTGGATCGCGACGCATTCGCCGCCGTGCGCAACAAGACCGTCGGCGAATTTCGCGAATGGCTCCTCGACGACGCGACCACCGGCGATGCGATTGCGGCGACCGGCCGCGCAATCACCGCGGAGATTGCCGCCGCGGTCGCCAAGCTATGCACCAATCTCGATCTGATCGCGATTGCGTCGAAAATTCGCGTCATCACCATCGCGCGCACCACGCTTGGCCTGGCGGGCCGGCTCTCGACGCGCCTCCAGCCCAACCATCCGCGCGACGACCTCACCGGAATCGCCGCCGCCATCTACGAAGGCCTCGCCTACGCGACCGGCGACGCGCTCATCGGAATCAACCCGTGTATCGACGAGCCCGACAACATCCGCCGACTGCTCGAACTCACCGCCGACATCATCGAGCGCACCGGAGTGCCGACGCAAAACTGCGTGCTCGGCCATATCAGCACGCAGATGCGCGCGCTGGAGGCCGGCGCTCCGATGGACATCATGTTCCAGAGCCTGGCGGGGACGGAAAAGGGCAACGCCGGTTTCGGCATCACGGTTAAGATGCTCGACGAAGGCTACGCGATGATTCGCGAGACCGGCAGGATCCGCTCGGCGAACCTGATGTACTTCGAAACGGGGCAGGGCTCGGAGTTGTCCGCCGATGCGCACGAGGGCGCGGACCAGGTCACGCTCGAGGCGCGATGCTACGGCCTGGCGCGCCGCTACGCGCCGCTTTTGGTCAACACCGTGGTCGGCTTCATCGGTCCCGAATATCTCTACGATGCGAAACAGATCACGCGCGCCGGCCTGGAAGATCATCTGATGGGCAAGCTGCTCGGAGTCCCGCACGGAGCCGACGCATGCTACACCAATCACGCTCGCGCCGATCAGAACGACTGCGAGAATATGGCGCTGCTGCTCGCATCGGCAGGCTGCAACTACTTCATGGCGGTGCCGATGGGCGACGACGTGATGCTCTCTTATCAATCCACCAGCTATCAGGACGCGGCGGCGCTGAGGGCGGTGCTCAAGCTGCGCACCGCGCCCGAGTTCGAGGAGTGGTGCGAGCGCCGGGGAATCATCCGCGACGGCCGTCTCACGGCGCGCGCCGGCGACGCAAGGCTGGTGATGAATTCGCCGAGCACGACAGACGGTGAGGCGGATTTCGACGCGATGCGCCGCGCGACGCCCGCGCGGCTTGGGGTTGGACGCGCGGGTCCGCGCTACACGACGGCCGCGATGCTCTCTTTGCGGGCAGATCACGCGCGCGCCGTCGATGCGGTCATGACGCTGGTCGCGCGCGAATGGCCGCGGCGCAACGGCCTGCTTGAAGTTCATTCGCAGGCGCTCACCCGCGAAGATTATTTGCGCTTTCCCGAGCGCGGCCGGCGGCTTGACGCCGCCGATGCTGCGCGCGTCGCGCGTCTTGCGCCGCGCGGGCGGGGCAAATCGGCGACGCCCAGCGTGCTGCTATGCGTCGGCGACGGACTTTCATCGGCCGCGGTGGAAAAGAACGCGGCGCCGCTGCTGCGTGCGCTCACCCGGCGGCTCGCGTCGCGCTACCGGCTGCTGAAGCCGATGTTCATCCGAAATGCGCGGGTCAGAATCGAGGACCATCTCGGCGAAATATTGCGCCCCGACGTGGTCTGCATGATCGTTGGCGAGCGTCCCGGGCTGGGCAGCGCCGAGAGCCTGAGCGCGTACGTAATTTACCGGCCCACGCTCAAATCGATCGAGCCCGATCGCACGGTGATATCGAACATCCATAGCGGCGGGATTCCGATCGCGGAGGCCGGGCGCAAAATCGCGGCGCTGATCGACGACGCGATCCGACTGCGGGCGTCGGGCGCCGCGCTGGCGGAAAAAACTTCGCCCGCGCCATGAAGCTTGCGCGACTGGCGTGTGCTCATGCGAAAAACTACGCTGGAAGACACAGAGCTATGTCCGATCGTGAGTCCGTGCTGGCCGCCAACCGCGCCTTTTACGACGCGTTCGAAAGTCTCGACGCCGAAAAGATGGAAGCGGTTTGGCTGCGCGACCCGCGAATTATTTGTATCCATCCCGGATAGCGCAAACTTTCGGGATGGGGTCCGATCATGGCGAGCTGGGAGCGTATCCTCGACAACGTATTCGAGATGAAGTTCGAATTCGGCGAGATTGAAGTGACGATCAGCGGCGACCTGGCGATCGTCGTCGTCGAGGAAAACCTGACCCAGCGCGGCTACGACGGTACCGAACGCTCGAACGTGCTCACCACCAACGTGTTCGAGCGGGTGGGCAACGGCTGGTTCATGGTGATGCATCATGGGTCGCCGGTACTCGCGCCGCCCGACGACGAGCCGCCGCTCCAGTAATTCGCAACCTGCCGCGACTGTGCGAGGAGAAAATACGACGATGCTCAAACGCGTTGACAGAATTCAAATTGCGGTCGCCGACAGAAGTGCGGCCGAGCGGGTGGTCGCAGAAGTCTTCGGCGCCGAGCTGGTCAATCGTGACAAGGCGGCGCCGCTTTGCGCGCGGCGAGCCACGATGCAAGCGGGGACGAGCCTGGTCGAAATTCTCGAACCCGACGGGGCAGGAGCGGTCCAGGATTTCGTCTCCAAGTGGGAGAGCGGACTGTTCGGCGCGGGATTTTCGGTGGATGACCCCGCCGCCGCCGCGCATCATCTCGCGCAGTGCGGCGTCGGCTTCGAGCAATCCGCGGGACAACTGTATCTCGACGCCGCCGCGACGTTCGGGATGCGCACTGTCATCTCGCAGCATCGCGACCGCGCGCCCGTCGGCGCGATAAAATGGGCCTACGAAGTCACCAATGTGGTTGGCGATTGGCAGGCGGCGTCCGCCCGCTACGCGCGCATCTTCGGCCTCGACGCGACCAAGTTCAGTCCGATCGAGAGCAAGGATTTCGGCTACACGGGCACGCTGACGCTGTTCGATCCTCCCGCGCGTCTGGACCGAATCGAGATCGCGCAGATCACCGACGCCAACCTTGCGATGGGCCGCTTTCACAAACGCCGCGGCGACTCGCTGTACATGTTTTTCGTCGAGACCGACGACGTCGGTGCGCTCGAAAAGCGCCTGCAAGGGCGCGGCTCGCGCTTCGCGGCGCATCGCCGCGACGCGGCAGGGCTGGTGGAATTGTTCATCCATCCTTCGGCATTTCTCGGCGTGCTGGTCGGGGTGAGCCGCACCGAGCATGCATGGCTGTGGTCCGGCGATCCTGAGCGTGCGCGGCGCGCCGGCATGGCGGGCGCGAGCAAGAGGATCACTTAATTGTATGCGAAACCCACCGTGGGTTTCGCGCTTCCTTGGGCAGGGGTGACCCCTGCACCCAATATTAAAACAAAGATGCGGGCTTCGCCCTGTTAGAACAGGTTAGGGGGAAAGTGGGTAGCTTTTTTAATTATCGTGCCCGCGGCGAAGGATTTTGCCTAGTCCAACAAAAAAGCCGGCAGTCGGAAGACCGCCGGCTTGAATTCGTCAACCGCACTTCGCGATCGCGGACTTACTTTGCCTCGCGCATCGCACGCACCAAAATTGCGGCCAACTCGGGCCGCGTGAATTCGGGCGGCGGCGCATCGCCCGCCCGCAGCATCTCGCGAACTTTCGTTCCCGACAGTATCAAGCGGTCTTCGTCGGTATGCGGGCAGGTCTTGAACGACGCCATCGAATTGCATCGCTTGCAGTAAAACGTGTTCTCGAACATCAGCGGCGTTATTCCCATTTCGGACGGCTCGAAGCGCTCGAAGATTTTCTGCGCGTCGTAGCTGCCGTAGTAATTGCCGACGCCCGCGTGATCGCGCCCCACGATGAAATGCGTGCATCCGTAGTTGCGCCGCGCGATCGCGTGCAGGATCGCCTCGCGCGGGCCGCCGTAGCGCATGTGCGCCGGGAACACGCCGATCATCGCGCGATTGCCTGGATAGTACAGGTCGAGCAGAACCTTGTAAGTCTCCATCCTGACCACGGCGGGAACGTCGTCGCCTTTGGTTTCTCCCATCAGCGGATGAATCATCAGTCCGTCGCAGATTTCGAGCGCGGTTTTCTGGATATACTCGTGCGCGCGATGAGTCGGGTTGCGGGTCTGGAAGGCGACGATTTTTTTCCATCCGCGCTGGCGAAACGCCGCGCGCGTCTGCCGCGGCTCGCGCGGAAATTCCAGGAACGTGCGCCCCGGTATTTCCTCGATCAGCGTGAGCTTGCCCGCCAGGCAGTACGGCGGCATCGAGGTGACGTTCTTCGCGCCCGGATGCGCGTCCTCGGCGGTGCCGAACACGTTTTGCGCTTCGCGTTTGCGATCGACCTGGTAAATTTCCGCAAGCTTCAGAATCGCCAGCCGCCGGCCGTCTTCGGTCGCGAGCGCGATATCCTGTCCGGCTTTCAGCGATTTCGCTTTCGTGGTCGTTTCATCGACGCCGAGCGTGATTGGAATCGACCACGGCACTCCCGACGCAAGCCGCATCTCGTCGCGCGAGCGAATGTAATCCGCCTCGCCCATGAAACCCGTGAGCGGCGAGAACGCGCCCGACGCGAGCATCTCGAGATCGGCCAGGTCGCGCGCGTTGAGCGTAACGGCCGCGAGTTTCGCGGCGTGCGCCGCGAGGGCAGCGCGCTCGGAAACCGGCGCTTTCAGATCGACCAGCTCGCCGCCGCCATGAGCCGCGATTGCGTCGTCGCGCACGCTCATCGCCGTGCTCCCTTGCCGACGTAGTTCAGTTCCTCGAGCCGCCCGAGCAACTTGGCCAGGCTCTGCGCGACGGTTTCCGTGCTGCTATCGACAATCAGTTCGGGCTTCAGCGGCTCTTCGTAGGGGTCCGAAACGCCGGTGAAGGATTTGATCTCGCCGGCCAGCGCCTTCTTGTAGAGTCCTTTCACGTCGCGCTCGACGAGTTTGTCGATCGTGCAGCGGACATAGACTTCGAAGAAGCGCTCGTGATTGCGGCGCACCTCGTCGCGAATATCGCGGTAGGGCGAAATCGCCGCTGAGATCGCGATCACCCCGTTGCGCGCCAGCAGATGGCACACGTAGCCGATGCGCCGGATGTTGATGTCGCGATCCTCCTTGGAAAAGCCAAGTCCCTTGGAAAGATTGGTGCGGACTTCGTCGCCGTCGAGGACCTCTACGCGATGCGCGCGCCTGCGCAATTCTTCGGCAGCGAGATTCGCAAGCGTGGATTTCCCCGCCCCGGACAGGCCTGTAAACCACAAGGTAAAACCTTGATCCATCGCCAAATACTGATGCTCCCTTAAGAATTTGATTACTTGGTGAACCCTAAAAATTACTTAATCTTATCGAAGGAAACAAGGCTGCTGGTTGTGCCGGAGTTGGGCGCCGATCGACCTGTTCACGCGCGCGCAGCCGGCAAATTCAGGTGAATCGCGAGCGCCGCCGGCGAGCCGAAGATTTCTGTGGCGCCTGCCGCGAGCAAGCGATCGCGCGCGACATCGGCGGCCGCGATTCCATAAAATCGCACGCCACAACTATGCGCGGCCAGCAGGTCGGCTTCGCTGTCGCCAACAAACGCGGCCTGCGATCTATCGACGGAAAACAATTCGAGCGCGCGAATCAGCATGTCGGGCGCCGGCTTGAGTCCGAGCATCGTGTCGCGTCCGACTATTGCGTCGACGGATGCGCAGCGGTTCCTGTCGAACCATCGTTTGACTGTTCTCGACGAGTTGGAGGTCACGATCGCGACAGCGGCGCCGGTTCCTTTCAGAGCCTGGAGCGTTTCGATAGCTCCTTCGAGCGGTTGCGCGCGATCGACTCCAGCCAGCTCGAATTTCTCGATAATCTCGGAAGCGCGGCACAGTCCTTCCGTGACCCCGGGCCGGTTGATCTCCGCGAGCATGAGCGTGCGGTAGGCGTCATAGAGCGGGAGATTGCCGCGCGGGATTTGTGCGAACAGTTGGACAGGCGCGCCGATGGAGCGTAGGTAGGGCTCGAGGATGAGCCGGCCCCCGGCCCAATCGACCTCGGGCTCGAGCCGCGCGATCGTGTTGTCGAAATCGAACATCCAGAGCTGGTACATCACGGATGAACGCGAACCCTGGTTTGATAGCCGTCGAACTCAATGATCGCGCGCGACGGATTTTCCGCGTATCCAGCAATCAGCTTGAACGCCTCCGCCGTCGCGAGCATCGCGATGAAATCCGCAGCTTCGGAGCGCGTCCCCACCGGCGTCAGCATCGACGCATCGACGGTTGGCGGGCTTTGGCTGTCGGGGATGACGGCGATTTTTCCCGGCGCGTCCAGGCGCGCGACTACCCACGCTCGCACGTCGCGACAGCTCACGATTTCATCCGCAACTTTTCGCGCCGCTTCACTTCCAACGATCAAGAGCGCCAAATCGACGCGGCCTTGTGGCTCATCGGCGACAGTGACAGCTACGTCGGCGTTCAGTTCGCGCGCGGCGGCGATTTTCCCGGCGAATCCATCCTGGCCGCCGGCCACGCGAACGCCGATCGCGCCGACGCCTGCGCCAACCAGGTAGGCGAGCGGCGCTTCGATATCGCGCGCATCGCCCGCCAGCAACATCCGCGCGCCAAGCAGGCGTTCCTGGCCGCGGCCGCCGACGCGCGGGACGATTATCTGGCGGCTGTAGCGTTCGATTTGCGCGTCAGTCAGGGTCATCGCGATTCCGTTAGTTGCCCGGCGATTGCGGCTCGCGCCGGCTGCGCGCATCGCGACTCTCCGGCTTCCACGCGCGGCAGCCGCAGCCGGGGCGCGGACTAACCGCCGCAATACGCACCCGGGCCGGCCCGGATGCGTCGTATGTGAGAATTTTTCCGGAGAGCAAGGGCATTTGCGCGCGCCCGGCGCGCATCGCCTCCGCCGCCTGCATCTCGCCTATTGCTCCCGCGACGGGACCGACAATCCCCGCCTCGCGACAACTCCGGCTTTCGTCGTCATCGGGCGGAGTCTCGAACACGCATCGGATGCAGGCCGCCTGGCCCGGAATTACCGTCATCGCCTGCCCGGTCATCCCGACCACACCGCCATAAACGAACGGCGTCTGCGCGGCGATACACGTGTCGTTGATCAAAAATTTCGCGGCCGGACTGTCAGTCGCGTCGATTACAAAGTCGTGTGCGGCGACTAGACGCGCCGCGTTGGACGCGTCGAGCGCAATCGGATGCGGTTCAACGTTGATATCGGGGAATCGCTCGACGAGCCACCGCGCCGCGGCTTCAACCTTCGGCGTGCCGGTATCCCGGCTTCGATAGATCACCTGGCGAGCGAGATTCGATAGTTCGACCGGGTCGGGATCGACAATCGTCAGCCGTTTCGCACCTGCGCCGGCGCGCGCCAGCGCCCACAATGCGGGAACGCCGAGTCCGCCCAAGCCAACGATCAGTATTCGTCCTGTTGCCATTTCGGTCGTGCTTCTCCCGCCCGTCGAGAGCCGCAACGCCATCAGTGCCCGCTTGCGGCCGGGCTGGTGACTTTCATGGCGGAGTAACTAGCGGCCGCCGATGAGCAATTCGGCGATCTGAACGCCGTTGAGCGCCGCGCCCTTGCGCAACTGGTCGCCCACCACCCAGAAGTTCAGCGCGTTCGGGCAGCTCAGGTCTTCGCGGATTCGTCCGACGAAGCAGTCGTCCTGTCCCTCGACGATGATCGGCATCGGGTAGCGATTGTGCGCGGGATCGTCGAACAGCCGAATTCCCGGAAAATGCTCGAATGCCTCGCGCGCATCGGCCGCCGCAACTTTCGTCTCGGTCTCCGCGTTGACGGAAATCGAATGCGCGGTGAAGACCGGCACCCGCACCGTGGTCGGCGAAATCAGCAATTCCGGCTGCTCGAGGATCTTCCTGATCTCCTTGACCAGCTTGATTTCCTCGTCCGTGTATCCGCCCTCGACAAAGTTGCCGGCCGGAATCAGGTTGAACGCAATCTGATGCGGGAAAAATTTCGACTTGATCGCCTCGCCCCTCGACCACGCCATCGTCTGCTCGCGCAGTTCCGCGACACCATTGACGCCCGCGCCGGATACCGCCTGGAAACTCGTCGCCACGACGCGCCTTAGACGCCCGAGATCATGGATCGGCTTCAGCGGCATCACGGTGACGATCGTCGTGCAATTCGGACACGCGACGATTCCCTTGTGATTGCGCGCCGCGCCGGCGTTGATCTCGGGCACCACCAGCGGAACGTCGGGGTCCATTCGAAACGCGCTCGACTTGTCCACGACGATCGCGCCCGCCTTGACCGCGATCGGTGCGAACTCGCGCGACTGTGCCGAGCCCGCCGAGAACAGCGCGATATCGATGCCCTTGAACGAGTCGGCGTCGAGCCGCCGCACCGGAATCGACTCGCCCGCGAACGTCACGGTCTTGCCCGCCGATCGCTCCGAAGCGTACGCGCGCAGGTCGCGAATCGGGAACTTGCGCTGTTCGAGAATTTTGAGCGTGGTCTGGCCGACTGCGCCCGTTGCACCCACCACCGCGATTCGTTGTCCGCTGGCCATTGATTGATTCTCTCAGGTCGATTCGTCCGATTCTATATGGGAATTGTTATTCGAGTGAACAGCCGCTTCAGTTTTCAGGTCTTTTGCAATAGCCAGTCGCTGACCAGCTCGAATACTTCGCCGTGGGATAATCCGTGTCCGACGCCGGGTAAAATCTTGAGCGTCTTGGGCTCGCGGGCGCGATCGTAAAGCGCCTGCGAACTTTCGTGCGAAAGAATCGTGTCCGCCTCGCCATGAATCAGCAGGAGCGGCTTGGGCGCCAGCTCGCCCATCACGTGCGCGCCCGCGAGCTGACTCGACAGCGCGACGACGGTGGTGACGATCGGGCTGAGCGTTGCGGCGTTGATCGCGACCGCGCCGCCGAACGAATGCCCGATCAGCGCGACGCGCGGGTGGCCAATCCCGCCCAGGAACGCCAGCGCCGCCATCGCATCGATCAGGCATTCGCCGAAGTCGTTGGGCGCACGATAATCCAGCCGCGCAATCGTGAACCCACACTTGGGCATCTCCAGCCCCAGCCGCGGATACAGCATGGAGGGACCGTCGAATCCGCCGATCGCGCCACTGACGCATAGCACCGCGCGCCCCTTCTCCGGCGCTGAATGAAGCACCAGCGCGATCGAGCCGCGCGTGGTCGCGATCGTCACCTTGCGCGCGCCCGCGACCTCGTCGCCCCCCTCGACGCCGGTGATTCTCAGAGTCAGTCCTTCTTCCATCGGTTGGGATCTCGCGCCGGCCGCTGCCTATCGCGACCGAATCGAGGCGGGCCCATCCAGTCCAGCGTCGGTCGTCTCGCCGAGCATTCGCATTCCGTAGCGAATCATCGCCGCCAGCCGTTCGACGCGCGTCAACAGTTCGCCCTGCTCGGCACGCGGCGCGTCGGCCAGCTCGGCGGCTACGGCGGCCAGGTTCTCGCGCATCAGTTGCACCGCGCGCTCCAGGTTTTCGCGCTCGGGCGCTGGCACGCGGGCTTTGCGCCGCGCCTTCTGGATCTCCGCAAAATCGATTATCTCGGCCATTTATGATTTACGCTTCGCGCGAGCCATCGCGATTATCGCCGATCGCGGCGGCGGGTGGAAAGCACGAAAGCGTCACCTTAATTTCTTGCCCGCGCACCGCTTCTCGGCGAGCGTCCGATGCCCACCCTCGGCGACCCATCGCATCTGCCGCGCCATCCCGTTGAGAATCTCGACCTCGCGCGCCGTCAATCCGCTGCGTCCGAAAATCTCGCGGATCGCGAACATGATATGGTCCGGATTGTCGTCGGGAATAAAACCGATCGAAACCAGCGCCTCCTCCATCCGCGCCAGCATCGGGTCGCTTACCGCCGCGGCCACGAAATGCGGCGCGCGGGCGGCTTCGATTGCCGCCGCCGATACTTGCGCCGCCATCATCAGTTCGTACGCGACGACCACCACCGCCTGCGCCAGGTTGAGCGACGGATATTCGGCTGCGGTGGGGATCGTGATCAACCGATTACAGAGCTTGAGCTCGCGATTAGTCAGCCCGCGATCTTCGCGGCCGAAGACGATCGCGATTTTGTTCGAGCCGGCGATAGCGTCGAGTTCCGCCGCCGCCGCGCGCAGCGGATACGCCCGGCTGCGATAGCCGCCGCGGCGGCTGGTCGTGCCGACCGCGACCGAGCAATCCGCGAGCGCAGCCGCCAGATCGGGATAGACGGTCGCGCGCGCCAGGACGTCATCGGCATGCACCGCCATCGCGGCCGCCTCGCGATTGTTCAAGCTCCCGGGCGCGACCAGGCGAAGATCGTCGAAGCCCATGTTCTTGAGCGCTCGCGCCGCCGCGCCGATATTGCCGGCCGATTGCGGCCTGAACAGGACGAAGGCGAATCTCTCCCGCGATGCCATCTTCTCCTTATCCGGTTCCCCCCGTCCCAAGGGAAGAGCTTGCCGCGCACCTCCTTTGCTTCAGACGCGTCCCCCAGCCACTACAATCAGCCGCAGAAGATCGCTAACTTGACAGTTCGGACGCACTAATCCTGCGATGAAGATAATTTCCTTCGGCGACGTTCACATGGCGACCCGCAATCTCGACCGGATGGGCGAGGTGATGCGCGATTGCGACTTGATAATCGTGTCCGGCGATCTCACCAACTTCGGCGGCATCGGCGACGCGGGCAAGGTCCTGGCCGACGTCCGCCGCGCATGTCCCGCCGTGCTCGCGCTATCGGGCAATCTCGACCGGCGCGAGGTGATCCCATTCCTCGAAGAGGACGGAGTAGCGCTGCATGGCAAGGGTCTGGTCAAGGAGGGAGTGGGAATTTTCGGATGCGGCGGCTCGAATATCACGCCATTTGGCACGCCGACCGAGTTCAGCGAAGACGAAATCTATGCGACGCTGCGCGCCGGTTATGCGATGGTGCGCGACGCGCGGCCGCTCCTGATGATCTGCCACACACCTCCGTTCGACACCAAATGCGACCGAATCCTGAGCGGCAAGCCGGTCGGCAGCACTGCGGCGCGCCAATTCATCGAAGAAGTGAAGCCCGAAGTTTGCATCTCGGGGCACATTCACGAATCTGTCGGCGTCGATCAAATCGGTCCGACGAAGGTTTTCAACGCAGGCCCGTTCAAGGGCGGCGGCTACGTCGTCGTGCGCACCGGCGATGGGCGGATAGACGCGAGGCTCGAATTTCTTTGACGTGCCCGCGTTGTCGCGCGTCGATCAATCGCTTCGCATCTACGCCGGAAAACTCGCCAACGGATGGCCGCTGGTGCTGCGCAACTCGTTCCGGCTACTGTGGCGTTTCCGGCCCGGCCGCGCCTTGAAATAGGGCCGGAGATTGTTTCGGGGCGGAACAAAACAACGGAACAGCTCCGCACCTCGAGGCCGTTTACGCATTTTTGTCGAAGGGAGAATTGCTTGAGCATGGATGCGACCGACAATGTTCGTATGAGGTTCGATCACGTTTCGATCGCGGTGAAGTCCATCGACCGCGCCTACGAATTCTTCGCGAAATATTTTCCAATCAAGTTGCGCAACGCCAAAACGATCGACGAGCAGGTCAGCGGATCGTTCTACTGGCAGGATTTCCATCTCGGCGGATTCGTCGTCGAGCTGATCGAGGACCCGCCCGGCAAGCCCGGCTTCGTCACGAAGTTCATCGACAAGCACGGCGAGGGGATGCATCATTTGTCGATCGAGACGGACAATCTGGACGCGATGGCGGCCAGGCTCAAGGCCGGCGGCGTGCGGGTCGTCGACGAGCAAAAATACGATTCAGGCGCCGCGACCGCGTTCATCTCGCCGCGCTCCGCCTTCGGCGCGCTGATCCAGCTCTGGCACACCCCGAATTGGGAACAGGCCCATCCCAAGCCGGCGCCCGACGGCCTGGCCCACTTCGATCACGTCTCGATTGCGGTCAAGGACATCAACGCAGCCTACAATTTCTTTGCGCGCTACTTTCCCGGCACGAAAATTACCCACGAGCCTCACCTGAGCAATTCCCAGGGCAACTTCGTGCTCGGCCATCTCCAGGTTGCCGGCTTCAAGCTCGAATTCGTCCAGAGCCCGCCGCACAAGACCGCCAACGACTTCGTCGGCAAGTTCATCGCGCGCTACGGCGAGGGGATGCATCATATTTCGATCGACCTCAAGGATTTCGACGCGACCTGCGAGCGGCTCAAACGCGACGGCGTCCGCGTGGTGGACGAAAGACGAAACTGGCGCGGCGAGCGCCAATACTTCATCTCGCCGCAGTCGGCCTTCGGCGTGCTGATCCAAATCTGGGAAGGCCTGCAATAGAAGGGGCCGGCACGAAAATGAGCGATTGGTTCAACGACGACGCGTTCTGGGAAACGTTCGAGAGCTACATGTTCACGCCCGAGCGCATCGAGTTCGCTCGGGTCGAAGTGGATCGGATGACCGGGCTGCTCGGGATCCAGAGCGGAGCGAAACTGCTGGACCTCTGCTGCGGGGCCGGACGGCATTCGCTTGAATTCGCGCGACGCGGATTCGACGTCACTGGCGTCGATCGCACGCGTGCCTACCTGGACAAGGCCCGCGCTATCGCCGCGACCGAGGGACTTGGCATCGCGTTCGTCGAAGCGGACATGCGCGAGTTTGTGCGGCCGGACACCTTTGACGCCGCGATCAACGTCTTCACTGCGTTTGGGTACTTCGACGATCCCGCCGATGATCTTAAAGTTGCGCGCGGCCTTCGTACATCGCTCAAACCCGGCGGCCGCTTGCTGCTCGACGTGAACGGCAAGGAAACCCTCGCGGCAAAATTTCGCGCGCGCGATTGGAGCCGGCGCGGCGAGGCGATCATGCTCGAGGAGCGGCGACTGCTGGACGGCTGGAAACGAATCGAAAGCAAATGGACCTTGATTCGCGGCGACGAGCGGCGTGAATCGACGCTGACCTTGCGCCTCTACTCGGGCGCGGAGTTGGAAAGCGTGCTGCTCGCAGCGGGATTCGCGAAGGTCGAACTGTACGGAGGGTTGAAAGGGACACCCTACGACGAAACCGCCGAGCGGCTGATCGCCATCGCCACGCGCTGAGCGTTTGATTACAACAATGATCCTCGCCGCATTCTTCGACGCTGCCGGCACGCTGTTCGAACCGCGCGAGCCCGTCGGACGCAGCTACGCCCGCCTGGCGCGCCAATTCGGCCTCGACGCTCCCGAGGATGCCATCGCGGCCAGTTTTCGTCAGGCTTTCGGTGCGGCGCCCGCGCTGGCCTTCGGACCCGGGCATGGACCCGACGAGCTTCGACGCCTGGAGCGGGAATGGTGGCGGCGGCGCGTGGGCGAAACGTTCGCGCCGATGGGGACATTCCCCGACTTTGACGCCTACTTCGACGCTCTATTTACCCACTTCGCCGATCCCGACCATTGGATTGCGGATCTTGAAGCGGCGCCGATGCTGCAACGTCTAAAGAATGATGGACTCAAACTGGGCGTGATCTCGAACTTCGACTACCGCTTGTATCGAATTCTCGACGGCCTCGACCTGACCCGTTACTTCGATTCGATCACGATTTCCTCCGAAGCCGGCTATGCCAAGCCCCGGCGCGAGGTGTACGAGGCCGCCTTCTCGCGCTCCGGCGTCAGCGCGCATGACGCGATGCATATCGGCGACTCGGAGCATCTCGATTTCGCGCCCGCGGCGGCTATCGGGATGGCTGCGGTCCTGATCGATCGGGGGAAAAAGCGAGCCGCGCCCTCGATCGCGGCCCGCACCGCCCGAATTCGTTCGCTTGCCAGCGTGCCTGAGGTTGCGCAAGTATTCTGACTCGCTTGACGTTAACGCGCCGTTATTCTTATCTAAGGCCACAATTTTCCGGGAACAGTATTTTGGGGATTAGCAAAATGAACCGTGTGCTTTTTTCGCATCGCCTGATGGTGATGATAACCGCGTTTTTCACGCTCGCCCTCAGCGCCGGCATCGCCGCCGCGCAGAGCGTCGGAGAGCTGGAGAGTGAGCTTTCGAGCCTCTCCGGGCAAATGTCGTCCGCCGAGTCCAACGATTCGACCGCCGACCAGGTGATCACCCGCCTCGACAACGCCGAGGGAACCTTCGCCAAGCTCACTTCGAGCGGCAAGGTGGACAAGGGTGCGCTCATCCCGCTCTACCATCAGCTCGAATCGATGCTCGATCGGATGGACACGGCCTTTGCGAAGAAGAAAGACGATTGCATCGCGCAGATCGACAACGGCGGGCAATGCGACTACGACAAGCCCGAGCAGTTGTCATTGCGCGCCGCATATCCGCTTGCCTGGCTGCGGTTCACGGCTGCGACCACTCTGTTCGACGATAACGCCGAGCAGTCGAAGAAACTGCTGAACGAGGCGATCGACGGCTTCACCGCCAGCACGCTGGCGATGCCCGATCCCAACCTGATACGCGAAAATACGCTCGGCCGCGCGTACTGCGAACGCGAGTTGGGCAAGTTCGATCACGCCGAATACGACCACGCGATCGCCGACTTCAAGAAAATAATGGATGACGGCACCGGCACGCAGCAATACTCCGCGGCGCGCGAGGGACTCTCCACGACTTACGCCAAGATGGGCAAGGCTGAGGAGGCCACGAAGTTCCTCGGTCCGACAGGAGGCGGCGGGAAAGGCGGATCCGGGCAGCTCATGCTTCAGTTGCAGACCCTGTTCAGCGCCGAACGGGCCACCACCGACCCGGCCAAGAAGGCGGCCTATCACAAGCAGATCATCGACGCGATGAAGACCAAGGAAAACGACAAGGAAGGATGGGCGATCGATGTAGCGGCAGCGTCGAAGTTTCCAAACAACGTGGTCGAGGAATTCGGCAACTCGAATGATCCGTTCGAGAAATGGTTGCTCGCCGCCGTCCTGCTCTCGCGCAAGGATGAGACCAACGCGGCCAAATACTATGCCGAGGCGGGCGCCAGCGGAAAATATCCCAAGGCCTACAAGTTTGCCATCGACATCTATCTGCGGGAGAAGCGCTACGACCAGGTCGAGGCGATGCTGAGCAAGATCGCAGCCGGCGGCGGCGGCGACGCGCAATGGGCTGCGTACGTGAGATACAGCCTCGTGCATCACCGATGGGAGCAGGGCGGTTCGAAGGATACTGCGCTGGAAGATCAGTGGGTGAAGGACGGGCAGGACTACCTGCAGAAATATCCCGAAGGTGAGCACGCCGCCGAGATGCGCGTGGCGCTCGCCGATCGCCTGCAGCGACAGAATAAATATGTCGAGGCCGCCCAGTTGTATTCCCAGGTCAAGGGCGACCCCGAATTCACGTTCACCGCCAAGTTCAAGGCCGCGGAGTGCTACTACGCGGAGCTGCAGGGCGCCAGCGCCAAGGATAACAAGGGGCCCAAGATCGATACCGAGTCGCTCCGAAAGCTGACGCTCGAAAACGTGAGCCAGGCAATCAAGATGGGCCCCGAAGCGGAGCGCACCGCCTCCGGACCTGGCAAGAAATCAGTTCATGATATTCGCGGCGAAGCGGCCTACATGCTTGCTTCAATCCTCGAAGAAGACCCGGAAAAGGTCGACTACGCGCAGGTCGCGACGCTCCTGGCCGGCTACGAATCTGAATTCCCGAGCCTGGGCACGAAGTTCCAGGATGTGGCCGAATGGCGCATCACGGCGCTCGATCATCTCGGCAGGTACGACGAGGTTAACACCGATGTCGCCGCGATCGTCGAACGCAGCAGGGGCAACACCGCCAAGGGCGATTTCATCAAGGAACTTGGAATCGATTTCTGGAAGGCCGCGCAGGAAGCCAAGGCCAACGCCGATCGGGAAAAGCCCGGGTCGCAAGCGGCAGAGGCGCAACAGAAGGCATATCTGGCCAACGCGAAGTTGACCGCGACCGCATACAACTTCTTCGCCGACATGGTGTCATCGGGCAAAATCCCGGTTAAGAATCTGACCGGCACGCTGTCAATCCTGGGGCAGGCACTGCAGGCTATGGGCCAGGAAGACAAAGCTGAGACAATCTACAAGGAGGTCGTGAAGGCCGACCCGGCATCGCCCGATGCGAACGCAGGCCTTGCCCGTATCGCGCAGTCCAAGAAGGACTGGAAGACCGCGGTGACGCTATGGACTACCGTCGAGGGCACGGCGGCCGAGTCCGACCCCCTGTGGTATGAGGCGAAGTACAACATCGCGGTGGTCTACAACGAGCAAGGCAACACCCAGGGCGCATGCAGCAAGCTGGCGCAGACGCGCGCCGAGCATCCTACCCTGGGCTCGCCTGTGATGAAGACTTCGTGGGACGCGCTGCAGCGCAAGCTATGTCTCGATAACAAGGGCTAGCGCGGCGATGCTCAAGAAGATTCATCATGTCGGCGTCGTCGTGCCGAGTCTCGACGCGGGCTTGAGATTCTGGCGCGACACGCTCGGCCTGCATTTCACCAAGAGCGCCACGATCGAAGAGCAGGGTGTCCGCGCCGCGTTGCTCAAGGCCGGCGAGAGCGAGATCGAACTGCTCGAGCCGCTCGATCCCGACAATGCGGTGGGCAAGTTCCTCGCGCGGTGCGGCGGCGGCTTGCATCACGTATGCTTCGAGACCGACGACGTCGCACGCGAGCTCGAAGCGGCGCGCGGCAAAGGAATCCAGCTAATCGATCAGAAGCCGCGCCGCGGCCTGGCGGGAATGATCTGCTTCCTGCATCCCAAGGCCACTCGCGGCGTGCTGGTTGAATACGCCCAGCCACCCGGCGAATAGAGAAAGGCATGCCGATATACGAATACCTATGCACGAACTGTGACCGCTCGTTCGAGGCGTTCGTGCGCCCCGGCGACGGCGGCGCGCAGTGCCCGCTCTGTAACGGCTCGAAGCTGAAGCGCGAGCTGTCGACGTTTGCGGCGCGCGCCGGCAATGGCGACGGCGCCGCGGCGGCCGCCGCTGCGATGGCTAATTCCGGCGCGGCAAACGGCGGCGGATGCGGCGGGGGTAGGTGCGGCGGGGGTGGATGCGGCTGCCACTAACGCCGTGTCCGTTGTTCGCCCGGTTCAGCTCTCCTTGCGCGCTTCGAATTCTTTTTTTGCCGACGCCAGAAATTCAGGCTGTGCGAGCAAATCGTACGCGGTCATCGCCATCGCCTTCGCCACCCGAATCATCGCATCATAGCCGCGCTTTGAGTCGGCGTGCGCGACGAACGCGTCTTCGTGGCAATTGCCCTCGCTGTGGCGCGAAATCGCGAACGACGGATGAATCGCCGGTATCACGTGACTGACGTCGCCCATGTCGGTGCTGCCGGTGGGCGTGTTGGCCGGGGCTTCGACAGATTTTGCGCCGAGCGCCTCGCTATGCGCGGCGTAACGACGCGCCATGCTGAGATTGTTGATCAGATTCATGTAACCGCCTTCGACCACGTGCTCGACGCGCGTTCCCGTCGCCATCGCGGCGCCCTCGGCGCATCTGATCACCCGCGCGCCGATTTCATTCGCGTAGCGGCTGGTCCGGGCGCGCGCTAAAAACAGGCACTCGGTGCGGTCCGGGATGATATTAACTGCCTGGCCGCCGTCGGTGATGATGCCGTGGATGCGCGAGCCGTCGCGCAGGTGCAGCCGCATCGCATCGACGCTCTGGAAGGTCTGGATCACCGCGGCCAGCGCGCTCGAGCCGTCCCATGGCGCCATCGCCGCGTGCGCGCCGCGGCCATGAAAAGTCAGCTTGAGATGCTGCGTGGCGAGCGCCGGCATCGTGCAGGATTCCAGGTTGGTTGGATGCGCCATCATGGCCGCATCGACGCCGCGAAACGCGCCCTTGTCGATCAGGATTATCTTTCCGCCGCCGCCTTCCTCGGCCGGCGTGCCGAGAAAAACGACTCGCCCCGGTAGTTGGCTCGCGATGCTCTTCAAACCGGCGACGGCGCTGAGCGCGGCGCCGGCGATCAGGTTGTGGCCGCATGAATGACCGTTGGGCAACGCGTCGTATTCGGCGAGGATTGCGACCGCGGGACCCGCTGAGCCGAACTCGGCGCGAAATGCGGTCTTTAATCCGCCGACTTCGCGCTCGACCTCCAGACCCAGGTCGGTGGCGGCTTTGGTCAGCAGGGCGGCGGCGAAATTTTCCTGGAACTTGAGCTCGGGATGCTCGTGGATTTCGTGGCTGAGCGCGACCGCTTTGTCGCGGTAGTTATCGATCGCGCGACAGATTTCGGCGTGAGCGTCCATCGGTGTGCTCCTCTCGATGCTGAGTAGCACTGTGAGTAGCACCGAGCGCGCACATTATCCAAACTCCGCGGCCGCGCGCCGAATCAGGGGCGGACGCGGGTCAGCGGCTGCGTCAACATTTCAGGCACCGGCTCGCCCTTCTCGACTTTGTGCTGCGCGTAGTCCTGCATCGCGGTTACGATTCCCGCCACCGCCTTGCCGAACATCAGATCGCGATTCTCGCGCGCCCATTGGTTGGAGTATTTGACCTGATCCGCGACCGGACCCTGAAACTGCGGCGCCACGTAACGCGCGAACAGCTCGTACGAGTGCAGCGTCTTTTCGCGCGTGGTCCATTCGTGCGCGAGTCCGAGGATGCCGCCGAAGCCGCCGGTTGCCTGTTGCAGTTCCTTGATCTTCGCGATCGCGTCGTCGGGCGTTCCAACGATCATGCCGCCGCGCGCAATCATCCGATCGATCGTCATCTCCTCGACCGGCTGATTCGGATATTCCTCGAACTGGAGGCGCGCGCCGAGCGTGTCGATAAAGTAGTCGCGAATCCACGAGTTGGCGCCGTCGCGAATATCGTCCATCGCCTCCTGGCGCGTCTCGGCGAGATGAATGGGGAAGACCATCCGCCAATTCTCGCGCTCAACGGTCTTGCCATTTTCAGCCGCCGACTCTTCCGCCATCGCCCAGCGCTTCATCAGATCGTCCAGACCGCGCGGCGCGTACGAGGCGACCGACAGCACGCCGCAGCCGAGCTGTCCCGCCGCCACCATCCCCGACGGCGAAATCGTGCTCGCGACGAAGATCGGCATGTGCGGCTGCTGAAACGGTTTCACCTGCAGGTGCGCATCGACGAGCTTGAAGTACGAGCCGTCGATCGAAATCTTGCCCTCTTCAGTGAACAGGCGAACGATTGCGTTGACGCCCTCGACCATCCGCTTGCGCTGGGTAGTCGAATCGATGCCGAGCATGTGCGCGTCGGCGGCCAGCGCGCCGGGACCGCATCCCAACATCACGCGGCCATGGGTCAGATGATCGAGCAGGGCGAAGCGGTTGGCGACGTTGAAGGGGTGATGATACGGGATGCTGACGACGCCGGAGCCCAGCCTGATCCGCCTGGTCCGCGTCGCGGCGACCGCCATGAAAATTTCGGGCGACGGGATTATTTCCCATCCCGACGAATGATGCTCGCCGATAAACGCCTCTTCGTAGCCGAGTTCGTCGAGCCACTCGATCAACTGCATGTCGCGCTCGAAGCAGAGCGTCGGGTTTTCGCCGACGCGGTGAAACGGGGCCATGAAAATTCCGAACTTCATCGTTTCTCCTTGGTCGGGCAGGGTCCAAGGCGGGCGCCTCAGGCCCACGGCAGATTTTTCAGGTTACGACGAAATCAGAACGCGAAACAAGAAACCCGCGGCGCCGCGTCAAGCGATCGTTCAGAAAGGAACTTAATCGCTGACTCAAATAGCCATGAATTCGCCCAGCCGCGGGCTTGGTACCGGCTGGATTGCGCCGCCCTGAAACTTTGCCTGTGCGAATTCGTCCAAGATGTGAGCGGGCATCGGGAATGCAAGAGCCCGGGAAAACTGACCTTCTTGCCCAACGCAGGAGCAAATAGGATCATTACATACGAATGCGCGCCGCTTCGGCGGAGCGCCTGCATCGCGATGACAACGACAACAAGTCCGGGTATGGCACGCAGCTTGATTTCCGCGCTCACGGCCGCGGTGATTGGACTGGCGATCGTGATTGGCGCAGGTGCGCCCGCCGCGGCGCAGCAGGGCTCGTCGATTCCCGCGCCGATCGTGATACCCGGCAGTCAGGGCAGGGAAACCTCGACGCTCGAGCTGCCGTCGATGCCGGCGAAACAGGGCGGCGACTCGCTCAACATCCCGCCGCAGGCTCCGCAAACCGGCCAGGAGCTGGTACTGCCGACGCGCGAGTTGCGCCAGCAGCCGGGTTACGAGCAGGTCACGGTGACGGTGACCGAACCGAGCGGCACCTACGTCACCGGGCTGCAAAAGGACGATTTCAAACTCTACATGGATGGGCAGCAGCGCCCGATACAATTCTTTCGCCAGGACCTGGACACTCCCGTCTCGGTCGGCATCCTGGTGGACACTTCGGGCAGCATGACGCCCAAAATTCCGCAGGCGCGCGCCGCGATCGCACAGTTCCTGCGCGATCTGAATGACAAGGACGACGTGTTTCTGTTCGCGTTTTCCAGCCATCCGTTCCTGCTCCAGCCGTTCACCATCAATCACGATCTCGTGATGCGCCGGCTCGCATTGCTGCACGCCTACGGACAGACCGCTTTGTTCGACGTGATCATGCAGGGGCTGCAGATGGTGCAACGAGGCCGCTACGACAAAAAAGCGCTGCTCGTCGTCACCGACGGAATGGACAACACCAGCGCCTCGACGGTGAATGACGTCGTTGCCCAGGCGCGGCGAATGGGCGTGCTCGTGTACTCGATCGGAATCGGCGATCCTAACGGGTCCAGTTCCGGACCTGCCGTCAGGATCGGACCATTCATGTTCGGCGGCGACGATAGCGAACACGTTGACGCCGAGACCCTGCACACTCTTTCGACCGAAACCGGCGCCAGGACCTACATCATCCGCCAGGCCGGGGACGGAGAGGCTCTGCGCCGCGCGTGCGAGAACATCAGTCTCGAGTTGCGTGAGCAATACACAATAGGGTTTCTCGCGCCCGATCCCACCGCGGGCGGATACCGCAGCCTGAGAGTGGACGTTCCCAGCAAATCAGGAGCGGACGTTCGCGTCCGCAAGGGAATCGAAGTCGGTGAGCACTCGGCGCCGACCGCCCTCGATCCGTCGGTCGCCGGCGGACCCTGATCCATCCAGGCCGCCGCTCAGGGCGACTCGCGCTTATTCGATACGAATGGCGCGACAAATGCGCGATTCGGATCCGGCAGCAGGTTCAGGAATTTCACTTCGGCGAAATCGCCGATCAGCTGGAAACCCGAAAAGGCCGCGTTGTCCACGCGGATCCGCCGGAAGTGCGCGAGTTCAAGCCGCATGAAATGGCACAAAACGGTGCGGATGATGTCGCCGTGCGAGACGAACAGGATCCGCCGGTCGCTGTTCGCTCCGACCGCACGGCGCACTGCCTCGACGCCTCGCGATTGCACCTGCCTGGTCGTCTCGCCCCCGGGAGTCGGCGTGTCGAGCGGATGCTCGCGATAGTTCAGGTAATCGGCATCCTCGACCAAATCGTCGTACACCATCCCTTCCCATCGCCCGTACAGGACTTCGGACAGTTGTGGGTCTTCGGTAACCGGGATGCCGCCGACGCCGGCAGCGATTATCTCCGCCGACTGCCGCGCACGCGCCAGCGGACTCGTGACGATCAACTCGGGCTTTAGCAGGCGAGCGAAGGGAATCGCAGCTTGCACCTGCGCGCGACCGTGCCCGTCGAGTTCGATTGGATTTCGGCCCATCACGCGGCCTTCGCGGTTCCATGCGGTCTCGCCGTGGCGCATCAAAAGCGCGATTCCTCTCATCCCGGGTGCAGCCTTCAGTTTATACGCCACGTAAAAGGGTCCCAGCGCCATCGAAATCGCCTCGGTGATGAAATGCAGACCCCAAAAAAAGGCGGCGGGACCTCGCCCATGAGCGCCCGCCGCAATCAAACCGGATTTTCGACCGTGCCTGCCAGCGCGTGAGTGTTATCGCGCCGACGCTGCCGCGCCCGTATGCGCTGTTTGTCCCGCGTGCGCGGCTCCGTTGGCAGGCGCGCCCAGACCGCAGAACGCTTCGTAATCGATAAGCGTGGTTTGGCTGGGATGCTCGCTGCAGACGGGGCACTTCGGATCCTTGCGGATCTTGAGAACTCGCACGTAGTCCTTGTCCGACAGCGTGTCGAAGTAAACCATCTTGCCGATGAGCGGAGACCCCGCGCCAATTATCAACTTGATCGCCTCGAGCGCTTCGATCGATCCGATCAATCCCGGAAGCGCGCCGAGCACACCGGCTTCCGCGCACGACGGCGCCATGTCCGGCGGCGCCGGCTGGGGATACAGGCATCGGTAGCACGGCCCGCCTTTGGCCGGATAGAAAACCGTTGCGTTGCCTTCGAAGCGGAAAATCGCGCCGTCCACCAGCGGCTTCTTTGCGAATACGCACGCGTCGTTGATCAAATATCGAGTCGGGAAATTGTCACCGCAGTTCACGACCACGTCGTACTCCTTGATGATGCCCATCGCGTTCTCGGACGTAAGCCGCACGTCGTGGCGAATCACCTTGACGCCCGGATTCAGCGCGTTGATTGCCTTTTGCGCCGACTCGGTCTTGCGCATTCCGGCGCGATCGGTCGTGTGGATGATCTGCCGCTGAAGATTGGACAGATCGACCACGTCGAAATCCACCAGGCCGATCGTGCCGACTCCCGCCGCCGCGAGGTATAGCGCCGACGGCGAGCCGAGCGCGCCCGCACCCAGCAGCAGCACCTTGGCGTCGAGCAGTTTTGCCTGCCCCTTCTCACCGACCTCGGGGATGACGAAATGGCGCGAATAGCGGGTCAACTCGTCGGCTGTAAACGCGCGATCCGCCACCCACGGCAAGCCGCGATCCTTCCACGCGCCGAAGCCGCCCGTCATGTTGTACACGTTTTCATAGCCGAGCTCGCGCAGCGTTCGCGCCGCCAGCAGCGACCGTGTGCCCGACGCGCACTGCACAATGACCGGCGTCTTGCGATCGGGGATTTTCTCCTCGATTCTGAGTTCCAGGAAACCGCGCGGAATCGCGACCGCTTGCGCAATATGTCCCTGCCGCCACTCGTCGCTCTCGCGAACGTCAACCAGCACGGTGCCGGGCTTGTCGAGCATCCGGCGCGCTTCGTCTATATCGATCTGCTTAATCGTCGAGCGTGCTTCGTCGAGGATATTCTTCGAAGTCTTCGCCATAAGTTCAGCCGGCGGCCTGCGACGGAGCCTCGGCCAGCGAGCGCCGCCGGGTGAATTTAATCGCCGCATTGTCGATATTGATCGAGCACAGCGAGCCGCACATCGTGCATACGTTGGAACCCGCCGCCTCGCTTTCTTCCTTGTAGCGGCGCGCCTTGTCGGGGTCCATCGCCATCGCGTACATCCCTTCCCAGTTGAGCGCCTTGCGGTATCGCGACATCTGATCGTTCCAGACTTTCGCCGCGCGCACTCCCTTGACCAGGTCGCCCGAGTGCGCCGCGATTCGCGTCGCGATCACTCCTTCGCGCACGTCGTCGATATCGGGCAGCCGCAAATGCTCGGCGGGTGTCACGTAGCACAGGAAATCGGTTCCCGCCGCCGACGCGATCGCCCCGCCAATCGCACCGGTGATGTGATCGTAGCCCGGCGCGACGTCGCAGGTGAGCGGCCCGAGCACATAAAACGGCGCGCCCCCGCAGACTCGCTTCTCGAGTTTCACGTTCGCTTCGATTTGATCGAGCGGCACATGGCCGGGACCCTCGATCATCACCTGCACGCCCATCGCCCGCGCGCGCTCGCACAATTCCCCCATCAGCAGCAGCTCCGCGATTTGCCCGCGATCGGTCGCGTCGCCCGTGGCGCCCGGCCGCAGCCCGTCGCCGATCGATATCGTCACGTCATGCTCGCGCAGGACCGCACAGACTTCGTCGAAGTGCTCGTACAGCGGATTCTCGTTGCCGGTCCGATCGATCCATGCCGCCAGCATCGCTCCGCCGCGCGACACGATACCTTCGATTCGCTGATGCCCGCGCAGCCGCTTCACGCTCTCGCGCGTGACCCCGCAATGCAGCGTCATGTAATCGACGCCCTGCCGCGCCTGCCGCTCGATTACGTCCAGAAAAAACTCGGCCTCCATCTCCATGATCGTGCGCTCGGAGCCGAGCTGGTAGATGGGCACGGTGCCCAGGATCACCGTGCATCGCGACAGAATCTCCGCGCGTATTTTGTCGAGGTCGGTGCCGGTCGAAAGATCCATCACCGAGTCGGCGCCGTAGCGGATCGCGGTGTAAAGTTTTTCGACTTCCTCTTCGATCAGCTGATGGAAGTTCGACGCGCCGATGTTGGCGTTGACCTTGGTGCGCAGGCCTTTGCCGATTCCGATTGCTCTGAAATCGTGATGGATATTGTGCGGGATTACGACCTCGCCGGTCGCGACCAGCGCGCGAATTTCTTCGCCGGCGAAACCTTCATCCTCGGCGACTTCGGTCATCTGCCGGGTGATTATTTGCTTGCGGGCGGCTTCAATCTGCGTCATCGCGTCACCTCCGCGGCCGGCAGGACGTTCCGGCCTTCGATATTTTTAGTATAGCTCAATCCTCGCCGTACTCGATGCCGTTCTTCTCGCATAGCGCGCGCAGTTCCCGGATCATTCGCTCCGCGCGCGCCAGGTGCGCCACCGCGATAAAGTTGGCCAGCACTATCAGCATCAGCGCCCCCGTTGCCCAGTACATATGGCTGGTCACGTCGCCGCCGTGAACTGCACCCACGCCGTTCGCGTAGGCGATGAACAGAACGATCAGACCCGCCAGCGTCAGGCCGATAGTCACTCGGGTCATCGGGCTACTTGGCGCTGCGCGCCTGATGCCGGTCGATCACCGTGAGATCGTCAATATGGTCCGGCGCTTCCGCGTAATGCTTTGTCGCCTCGCGATCGGTGAAGGTCTTCATCTCCGGACGCTGCGGATCGTAAACCGCGGCGTCCTGTTCGCGGTACCACGCCAGCATCTCGTCCATATTGCCGTCGCGGCCTTTCTCGGCCAGCACGCGCGACCGATGCATCAGCAGTTCCTTGGCCTCGACGAAATCCTTGCGGTCGAAACCCCAGATGCGCGGATGAACGTAGGTGTCCATCCGAATCGCGTCGCACGGGCATGCCTCGACGCACAGCCCGCAGTAGATGCATCGCAGCGTGTCGATCTCGTAGCGCACCGGAAATTTTTCAACCTGCGGATCGGGCGACTCGCCCGCTTCTATATAGATGCATTGCGCCGGACACGCGGTCGCGCACAAAAAACACGCCGTACATCGCACCGAGGAATCTTCGCGCAGCGTCAGGCGATGGCTGCCGCGAAAATTGTCGGAATATCGCTTGCGCTCCTCCGGATATTGAGTCGTCGAGGTCGCGTTGACGCCTTTCTTCATGCCGAACAGATGGGCGGTATGCAGCCCGAGGTTGCGAAAAAAGTGGTAGTTGGTGATCGCAAGACCTCGCAGGATTTCGGGGATATAAATCCGCTCCCAGAAGGTCATTTGTTCGCTTCTCTGCATCTCTACACCAGCGCCAAAGCCATTGTCTGAACGGGGGTTTCTGCGTTTGCCGGATGGCTCGCCGGACGCCGAGCTTAAACTATAGGGAGTGCCGGGAATTGTAGTCAAGTTGGATGGATGATCGAACCGGACCGCTCTCCTTTCGCCACCGCGTCAGTTCGATTAAACATTGCACGCCATGGTTTCTCCCGGCACCTCCGCCGAGCCCGTGCGCTCGATCACCGCCGCCGAGGCGGCGCACACCATCCTCGCGAGCTTTCTTGGCTGGGCGCTCGACGCCTTCGATTTCTTCATCCTGATTTTCGTGATGCCCGCCGTCGCCAAAGAGTTCCATCGCCCCATCTCGCACATCGCGTTTACGATCACCGCGACGCTCGCACTGCGTCCGCTCGGCGCGCTCGTGTTCGGCTGGATTGCCGACCGTTACGGGCGTCGTATTCCGTTGATGGTCGATGTCATCTTCTATTCCGTCGTCGAAGTGCTGAGCGGCCTTGCCCCGAGCTACGGATGGTTCCTGTTGATGCGCGCGCTGTACGGAATCGGGATGGGCGGCGAATGGGGTGTGGGCGCGTCGCTCGCGATGGAAGCGGTGTCGCCCAGATTGCGCGGACTTTTTTCCGGCCTGCTCCAGGAGGGTTACGCGGCCGGCTACCTGCTCGCGGCTGCCGCGTTCTTCTTCGTCTTCCCGCACTATGGATGGCGCGCGATGTTCTTCCTTGGCGGCGCGCCCGCCCTGCTGACGATCTACATCCGCGCCCGGGTGCCCGAGTCGGAGGCATGGCAACGCACGCGCCCCGACATGTCGCAGATTCGCCACGCAATTCGCGCCAACTGGAGGTTGTTCCTCTACCTATGCGTGCTGATGACGATGATGAATTTCGCATCGCACGGCACCCAGGACATGTATCCGACCTTCCTCGAGAAGCAGCGCGGCTTCGACACCCGCACGGTGGCGACGATCGCGCTCATCTATAATGTGGGCGCACTGCTCGGCGGCCTGACCTTTGGCTACTTGTCCGACCACATGGGGCGGCGGCGCGCGATGGCGACCGCGGTGATATGCGCCGGCCTGGTGATCCCGCTGTGGATCTATCCGGGCACGCTCGCGGTCCTGACGCTTGGCGCGTTTATCATGCAATTCATGGTGCAGGGAGCATGGGGCGTGATCCCGGCGCATCTGACTGAACTGTCGCCGCCGGAAGTTCGCGGTCTGTTCTCGGGCCTCGCGTATCAAATCGGAGTGTTATTCGCGTCGGGCGCCGCCGTCAGTCAAGCCTTGCTCGCCGAGCGATTCGGCTACGCCGCGACGCTGGCGGGCGTCGCCGCAATCGTGATGGTCTCGGCAACCGTGGTCATCTTGCTCGGCCGCGAGCGCATGGGCCGCAACCTCCATTCCGGCGCCGCATGAAGCCGCCGAGCGCGCCCGAAATTAGACTTCCTTATCCCGCAAGCCACTCCATCTGTTGCAGGCGCAAGCCCGCTCGTGGGACTTTACGATATTGCCGGGTTTGCGATAAACGAACGGTGTGCCGGAGGTGAAGCAATGAAATTTGGCCTCTTCTATGAAATCTCCGTACCGCGGCCATGGGGACGCGAAACTGAAAAAACCGTTTACGACAACTGCCTGGAGCAGGTCGCCCTCGCCGATCAACTCGGCTTCGATTCGGTGTGGGCCGTCGAGCATCACTTCCTCGAAGAATATTCGCATTGCCCGGCCCCCGAGCTGTTCCTGACCGCGTGCGCCATGAAGACCAAAAAAATGCGCGTCGGTCACGGCATCATCGTGTGCGTGCCCGAGTTCAATCATCCGATCAAAATCGCCGAGCGCACCGCCGTCCTCGATATTCTCTCCGGCGGCCGTCTCGACGTCGGCACCGGCCGTTCGGCAACCTGGACGGAACTGGCCGGCTTTCGCGCTAACCCTGACGAGACCAAGAAAACCTGGGACGAGTTCGTCCATTGTCTGCCCAAAATGTGGACCCAGGAACGCTTCTCGTACCAGGGACGATCGTGGTCGATGCCCCAGCGGACCATCGTTCCCAAGCCCTACCAGAAACCGCATCCGCCCCTGTGGGTTGCAGTCACCAGTCCCGGCACCGAGATCGACGCGGCCGAGCGCGGGATGGGCAGCCTCGGGCTCACCTTCGGCGGATTCGCCGATCAGGAGGAGAAGGTCAAACGCTATCGCAAGATAATCCGCAACTGCACTCCGGTCGGCGAGTTTGTCAACGAATCCGTCTCGACGGTGAATTTTCTCTACTGCCATGAAGACGAAGCCGAGGGCGTCAAGATCGGCCGGCGCCTTTCCGGCACCTTCAATTATCTCGCCGCCCAGTTGCTTTCTGTGCGCGAGGCGTTCCCAAGCAAGTCGTACCCGTCGCTGGGGCTGTTGCCTTCCCTTCGTCAGGAGGCGGCGGGTCCGGGCGATGCGTCCGGCGCGCCGGAGGGTATCGCGATCGGAAATCCCGCGCGCATTTTGCGCGAGATGAAAAAGTGGGAATCGGTCGGATGCGATCGCGTCAACTTCCTGCTCAATGCGCTCGAGACCGTGCCGCAGGAAAAGGTGCTCGACAGCTTGCGCCTGTTCGCCAGGGAAGTGATGCCTCATTTTCAGGGTGCGAACGACACCGCCTACGCCGCCGCGGGAGGTCATTGATGCCGCCGCGTTATGGAAAGCTCGATCTGGCTGCGTGGGCCAAGTCGGCGCCCGCGATCAACGGCTACAAAACCGAGCCGTGGATCCTCAAGGGCGCGCGAATCTTCACGATGAATATGGAGATCGATGACCTTGCCGCGGACAACTTGCTGCCGGCCACGATGCATCCGTCGATTCCGGCCTACGGAATTTTCTGCGTCACCAATTATCCCGACAGCCCCGTCGGCCCGTTCTCGATTGCCGAGGTTCGCGTCTCGGGCCGCACCGGCGTTCGTCCGCGCGGCTTCGTGTTGCGCAGTTTCTGCGACAATGAAAATGCCTGCCGCGAGTTGGCTGCACGATGGGGTTATCCAACGGTCGCGGGCGAGGTGAAGCTCCATGTCCGCCACGACCGGGTGGTTGCCAATGCCGCCGCCGGCGGCAAGCCGGTGCTCGAATGCGAGCTCCTCGATCGCGACGTGATCTCCGGCGCCGATATCCAGTACGTCGCGAGCATGCATCTGGCCCGCAACCGCGACGACGGCAAACTCATTCTCGTGCAAGTCGATCCCGAGTTCACTTTCTCCAAGGCGGAGCGCGGCAGGCCGCGGGTTATCCTGCTCGACAACGACGCGTTCGGCGCCGGGAACAATCTTTGCCTCGCCAATCCTGTTTCCGCCACCTTCACGACCGCCGACGTGACGCTCCCGAAGATTAGCTACATCTGCAATCCCGAGTTGCCCGCGATGCAGGGTACGACCAAACTGGTCGCGTAGTTCCGCGGGGGTGATAATCAGCACGCCGCCCGCCGCAGTGTCCGCGCCCGCCAACGGCGGGCGGCCTTAATACTGCGCTGCCGTCGCCACGGCCGGCGCGCCAAACCTGCCGCGGCCTTTGCTTTCTTTGAGGTCGCAAGCCGATGCCTGAACCCTGGCGCTTCGAAAAAATCACTCTCAAGAGTGGACTCGCGATGCGAATCGCGCGCGCCGGCGCAGGCCCGCCGATCATCATGATGCACGGGTTTCCGGAATGCTGGTACTCGTGGCGCTATCAGATGCGCGCGCTGTCCGACCGCTTCGATTGTGTCGCACCCGAGATGCGCGGTTACGGCGAATCCGACGCGCCCGTCGGCGTCGCGAACTACACGCTCGACAAGCTGGTCGGCGATGTCGCCGATCTGATCGAGGCGCTCGGCCATCGCCGCGCCACTGTAGTCGGCCACGATTGGGGGGGCGCCGTAGCCTGGGCGACCGCGATGATGCGTCCCGAGGTTGTCGAGCGTCTCATCGTCATGAACTGCCCTCATCTCGAGCGGATGAGTCACGCGCTGCGGCGCAATCCGCGCCAGATGCTGCGCAGTTGGTACATGCTTTTCTTTCAGATCCCCGGCCTTCCCGAGTGGATGCTGCGCCGGCGCAACTATGAAGCGCTGGTGAACGCGCTGCGCAACGGTACGATTCAGAAAAACGTCTTCACCGAAAGCGATCTCGACTACTTCCGCGCCGCGTTTCGCAATCCCTATTCGCTGACCGCCGCGATCAACTACTATCGCGCGAACTTCCGCACCGGCTTCATGGCCCGGCCCGGCGCCGGCTCCTGGATTGGCCGGAAGATCTCGGCGCCCACGCTTTTGATCTGGGGCGAGCAGGATTTCGCGCTCGGGAAGGAACTGACCTACGGGATGGAGGGGCTGTTCACCGGTCCATTTGAGATCAAGTACATCGCGGACTCCGGCCATTGGGTGCAGAATGAAAAACCCGAGCTGGTGAATCAGTACGTCCGCGATTTCCTCGATGGCGGCCGCTAGGCGAGGCTTCCGCCTCGCAGCTCGCTTTTCCCCGGCAGTCGCCGCGCGCGACAACGGAGCGCGGCCTTAACGGTGGGTGCAGGGGTCACCCCTGCCTTTACACCGCTTTGCCCTGTGCTTATCCTTATTTCAGGATTGAAACGCCTCGGACGCCGCCTTTCTCACGGATCCCGGTCAAAATTCCGGATGGTCGTCTGTATAGGAGCTTCCCGGCAAACTCAGAAGGAGGGCTTTTATGCCCACTAAATTGTATGTAGGCAACCTTGCCTACGCGGTTACGCAGGAAGACTTGGCGGAACTCTTTGCGCAGGCGGGAAAGGTCGAGAGCGCGGTCGTCGTGACCGACAAATTCTCCGGGCAGTCGCGCGGCTTCGGTTTCGTCGAGATGGCGGAGGCGGCCGACGCGACCAAGGCAATCCAGACACTCAATGACACTGACCTGAAGGGCCGAAAGATCAAGATTGACGAGGCTCGCGCCAGCACCGGCGGCCCGCGTGGCGGTGGCGGCGGTGGCGGAGATCGCCGGCGTGGCGGCAGAGAGGGCGGCGGCGGTGGTGGCGGCCGAGAGGGCGGCAGCGGCGGCGGAAATCGCAGCCGCTGGTAGAATTTCGCGTCGCGTATCGCGATTCGGCTTGTAGCCCGTGAAATAGTGAAATAGTGAAATAGTGAAAAGTTGAATAGTTGAATTGGCGGCGTGGTCGGAGCAAATAGCCCCTGCCGCGCCGCTCTGTTTTTTTCCTCTCACTCACGCATCGAGCTGGATGCGAGCCTCTTCCACACGATTGCTCATCTGCTATCGTTATGCGCCGACAACGGAAGCCCGCCGGCCCCCAAAACAAGAAACTCCGGATGAATCTGATCGAATGAGAAAAGCAATACTCTCAGTTGCGGCGGCCGCCATCGCGCTCGCGTTCACCCTCGCTGTTCCGCCGACCGCGTCATCCGCCGACACCGGCGACACCGTCCCTTCTGGAACGATGCGCAACGTCGCCGGCATCGTGACCCACCGCGACGGGCGCGTCGTGCAGGTCGGCACCGCATTTTTCGTCGCCGTGCCGAGCGCGGTGTTCCCCGGCCGCTCGTTCGTTTACCTGGTGACCGCACACCACAATCTGCTCGACGACGGGGGCAACCCGCGTGCCGGTCTCTTGCTCACGCTCGAGGACGCCAAGACCGGTGCGATGCGCGAGGAGCCGCTGCCGCTTGAAAACCGCTGGGTGCTCGATCCGCAGGAAGAAAAGGCCGACGTCGCCGCGGTTCCGTTCAGCCCCCAAAGCGCGAGCATCGCGCCCATCGCGCTTGGCTCTCTGCTCGGCAGCGACGATCCGTTCGCCCGCCCCGAAACCGGCGCGCAGGTGTACTACCTGACCGCCGCAACCGTGGGCGTCAACCGCCATCGCTTCGAGGCGCTCGCTCGTTTCGGCCACGTCTCGGTTGCGGCGCCCGCCGACACCGAAGTCATCGGCGCCGGCTTGCAGCAACTCAGCTATCTTGACGGCGGCGGTGCGCCCGGATTTTCCAGCGGCGCCCCGGTCTTCGTCAGCGCCGGGCTTCGCTTTGCGCTATGGGGAATTCTCGAGGCCAACACTTCGCTCAACACCGATCCGGTTTTTTCCGGTCTGGCCGGCGTTCTCCCGGCCCGCTACGTCGCCGATACTGTCAAGGCGATGGGCGCGGTGCAGGACAAGGCGCTGCGCGGCACCAAGCTGCCCGAGTGATTTGGCTTGCGCGATGCGGATTTGATTTGATTCGTACGGCCCGTATCCAGCTATAATGTCGGGCGCTGTCAGTGGAATAGTTGAATGCTTGATTTCGCATCGATACGCGGATATCGAAAGTAGTCCCGACTCGGTGCAAGACAGAACCAGTAAAGTACTCCCCGGTAGCTCAGTCGGTAGAGCGGACGGCTGTTAACCGTCATGTCGCTGGTTCGAATCCGGCCCGGGGAGCCAACCCCTTTGCAGGTTCTCCACAGCCATGTTTGATTGGTCTGCTAACTATCGGCTAGCCCATTGCAAACTCGTCGCCTCGGTGACAGCGTGCGCCGCGCTGATCGCAGCGGGGAGGAAGCATAATGTTATCGGTTCGAAGAAAATGGCGCTGGCGGACGCCGCTATTTCTGGTGTTTCTTCTCGCTACTGGCGGCTGTAGTTTCACCGAGGGGACTCTCACTGCGCTCGCGACCCACAATGTTAACGTTCCTGCTCAGCCGCTCGCGAGGGGCGTTGAAGGACGCGACTGTATCTACTTCCTCTTAGGCATTCCGGTCAGTGGCAGCCTCATTCCCAATCTTCAAGAAGCCGAAGACCGCGCAATTGCCCAATCACCCGAGGGTAATGCGATGCAGGATTTAGCGCTCTATATGGATCAGACGTGGTACGTTGTCGTGACCCAAACCTGTTATCGCGTGCGAGGCGATGTCGTCAGAATTGCTCAGCAGGCTCCGAGCGCTGTTCAATCCGGACCGGGGGGTACGCCAATGAAAAAGGCTGTCTTATTCCTTGCCATCGCGATGCTCTCCTCCGGCTGCACTACGCGCATTGGAGCATTCACCTTTGCCTCTACGAAGAATCTGGGAGTTGCCTATGCGCCTCTGCAGACGAGCGTTGAAGGCGAAGACTGCGTCAATATGATCCTGTTCATCCCGATAGGGACTCTAAATCCAAATTTAGCCGATGCCGTCGATCGCGCAGTTGAGAAGGTTCCGAACGGGGATATGATGACGAACGTTACGGTGAACGAAGACATCCTCATCACGCTGATCTACAATCGCATATGCGCCAGGGTAAACGGCGATGTTGTAAATTCGCGGGCCTCCGGGACTACTCAGCGGCAAGGAACATCACTCGTTCCGGGTAATGCCACTGTGGCTCCAAATCCAAATCTAGGCGATCAATGGAAATCCGGCAATCCGGAGTGACTTAGTTTCGTTAGCGATCGAGCAAGCGACTGCGGGACACTCCCTCCGATCGCGCGAACCCATCGAGTCGGAACAAAATCTCGAAGTACCCCACCGAACTACTTTCGGCACCTCGAACCCGGCCCGCGGAGCCAAGCCAAAAGTCCGCAAGCGGAACGCGCGCTGCGGCCATCTTTCTGCGACGCGCGGATGACTTGCGCCTCGGTTTCAACTATTTTCCCGACTGCATGGCTCGAGCGCTTCTTCGAGGGCAGAATAATCAGCCGGATTCATCGATGCGTCCTACTCGCGGTTCCGATATCTAATAGGGAATATCCTCGGCGAGCGACAGGAGAATCTACTGTAAGGCCAGATTTGCGGAGCGAAAGTAACGAGCCCTAAGCGCACGCGAGCGGTTCTGCCTGCCTGCGCTCGGCAAACTGTTGGCCAAGTTCGTTAAGCTGGCCTTCCCCCAGAATCTTCTCCGCCATCCAAAACATTCTCTCTTCCATGGCCAAATGCTGGCGTGCTATCTGGAGAATTCCCTTGACTGCAGCGCGGGCATGCTCAGGGTCCTGAACCTCTGTCTCGTCCTCACGCCAAACCAAGATCCCAAACAGGCCACCCTCAATTTCCTCGTGTTGGGCCTTCATCATAGCTAGCGGCCCCGTTCCCCCAAGCAAGCGCTCAAGCAAGGGAAACAGGATATCGTTCTCAATGCGGGCATGGGACAACAACCCTTTGGCCAGCAGGGATGCCTTCGGACGCAGCTGACCGAGGTCCGGGCGTCGGCTGACGAGTTGATCGAGCTCGTCAAATCTAACGTTAAAAACCCTGTGCTCTTCTCTTAGCGCGTCTGTAATTCTCATCGCTCACCTAGACCGTCACTCTAGGGTCTCATTTACTTTTAACCGGAGTTCCCATTTTCAATCCTGATTCAGACTCGCACCGACACCAGACGGTTTGCAAATTGGAAGTTTGCGCCCGACTTTGAGGCCAAAGGGCTTTCCAGCGCGCCGCAACGCGATTCAACAAGGAGCAAAGGATGATAGAAATCCGGGCTAAATCCAGACTAGGCGGCGAGTGAGAACTCGCGGACTTCCTCGAGGGCGCGCCGGAACTCCGGCAGTGGCGCGAGGCACATGGTTCTATACGTGTGCAGGAAGGGGAGCCATTCCAAAAGTTTGTAAGCGGAACTCGCTGCGGACATCTTTCTGCAATTCTCCGGATGACTCGCGCCTCGGTTTCAACTATTTTCCCGACTGCATGGCTCAAGCGCTGATGAGAACCGCATCGTGAATGTCCCAGCCCCGATTCTCCGATTCCTCGGTGCTGCCGGCACGGTCACGGGTAGCAAGTTTCTGCTGACGGTCGGAGGCCATCGCGTACTCGTCGATTGCGGCCTGTTCCAGGGACTCAAGCAGCTCCGCTTGATGAACTGGCAGCCGTTGCCCGTCGACGTGCACGAAATCGACGCCGTTCTGCTGACCCACGCGCACCTGGATCACAGCGGCTATGTGCCCGCGCTCGTGCGCGAGGGCTTCCGCGCAAAGGTGATTTCGACACCCGGCACGCACTCCTTGTGCCGCATCCTTCTTCCGGACAGCGGTCATCTTCAGGAAGAAGAGGCTGACTATGCGAACGCAAAAGGATATTCCAAGCACTCACCTGCGCTCCCGCTTTACACCGAAAGAGACGCATGGAATTCGCTTGATTGCTTTTCGCCGGCGGATTTCGACACCAAGGTCGAACTCGGTCCAATAACTGCGCAGTTTCTGCATGCCGGGCACATTGTCGGAGCGTCCCTGATAAGCATCGAGATAAACTCTCCCCGCCGTAAGAGAATCCTCTTCACCGGCGACCTGGGACGTCCGACGCACCCGATCCTGCGCCCTCCCGCGCCGCCGCCCGCCGCCGACGTGATCGTGATCGAGTCCACTTACGGCGATCGGATTCATGACGATGTGGCCTCGCTTCAGCGTTTCGAAGCTGCGGTTTCAAGGACGCTCGAGCGCGGCGGTGTCGTCATTATTCCCTCGTTTGCTGTCGATCGAACCGAGGTCATCCTGCATCATCTGGCGCGCCTGCGCGCCGCCGGCCGGATCCCGAGCGCCCCAACCTTCGTTGACAGCCCGATGGCGCTTGCCGCGCTGAGGATTTACCAAGAATCTATCGCTCGCGGCAGCCCTGAAATCCGCGCCGACATCGCGCATGCAAAAAGTTTCTTCAATGACCAGGAGCTGACCGAGATCAAAACCGTGGCGGCATCGATCGAGCTCAACTCGATGTCGGGGCCGATGATCATCATCTCCGCGTCGGGAATGGCGTCGGGCGGCCGCGTCCTCCATCACCTCAAAAGACGCCTTCCCGACCGCCGCAACACGGTAATTCTCGTCGGCTATCAGGCCGCGGGAACTCGCGGCAGGTCGCTGCTCGACGGCGCTGCGATGGTGAAGATGCTGGGAGACTACGTTCCGGTAGCCGCGGAAATTGTCGATGTCCCCGGCTTCTCTTCGCACGCCGATCAGCGCGAAATCCTCAACTGGCTGAAGCTCGCCAAGGTTCGGCCGCAGATCGTCTATATCGTTCACGGTGAACCGCCCGCATCCGAAGCTCTTCGCGCGCGCATCACCCAAGAGCTGGGATGGAACGCCGTGGTACCGCGCAATCTCGAGCAGGTGCGTATAGACTAACGGCCGGTGAACTTCAGGCTGAGACATCTGCCGCTCGACACGCTGCGCGAGCACGTGATCGTCATTCACGAGCGCGCGGTCCGAAATGGAAACCTGGGATTGCACCCGCTCGACCGTGCGCGCGTCTTCGGCATCGATCGACAAACCGGGATACAGCGCGAAATCACCGGCGTCCTGAACGTATGCAGCGATGACTTGCTCGAAGCCGACCAGATCGGACTCTCGGAGGAAGCATTTCACGATCTCGGCTTGCCCGATGGCGCCGAAGTCCGCGCAAGTCTCGCGGTCGCGCCGTCGAGCGTGGATTTGGTCCGGGCCAAGCTGCGGGGAAGACACCTTGGACGCAAGGATTTCGACGCGATCCTGACCGACGTCGCGGCACGGCGTTATTCGCGCGTCGAGCTTTCGATGTTCGTGCTCGGGTGTGTCTTTCAGAAGTTTGACCTGTCGGAGCTGACCGACTACACGCTTGCGATGATCGCCACGGGCGAGCAACTCACGTTCGCCGACTCGATCGTCGCCGACAAGCACTGCATCGGTGGCGTTCCCGGCAACCGAACCACCATGATCCTGGTTCCGATTCTCGCCGAACTCGGACTCAAAATTCCCAAGACTTCCTCGCGCGCTATCACCAGCCCGGCCGGCACCGGCGACACCATGGCGGTGCTCGCCGATGTCGCGCTCTCGCCCCAACGGCTGTATCGGGTGGTCGAGGAAGTCGGCGGATGCATCGCGTGGGGCGGCGCGCTCGAGCTGGCGCCCGCTGACGACATCCTGATCACCGTCGAGCGCCCGATGGAGATCGACACCGAGGCGCAGATGGTCGCCTCGATTCTCGCCAAAAAGAAGACCGCCGGCGCCACCCACGTCGTGATCGACATTCCAGTCGGACCTTCGACCAAGGTCAGAACTCCCGAACTTGCCGAGCATGTCGGAGCGTCGTTCAGGGCCGTGGCCGAGCGGATCGGTCTGCGGCTGGAGACCGTGACCACCCAGGCGCTCGGCCCGATCGGCTATGGCATCGGACCGCGATTGGAAGCGCTCGACGTCCTTTCGGTCCTCCGATGCGAACCCGGGGCGCCCGCCGATCTGCGCGAAAAGTCGCTGATGCTCGCCGGTCGCCTGCTGGAGATGACCGGAGTCGAGCCGGCCTCGCGCGGCTATGAGGCGGCGCGCCGGACACTCGATTCCGGCGCTGCGCTCAAAAGGTTCGACCGAATCGTGGACGCGCAGGGCCGCCGCGAGATTCCTCCCGAAGCGCCTTTGCGCCGAAATTTTGCCGCCGGACAAAGCGGCACGATTGCGCAGATCGATTGCTGGGAAATATCGCGAATAGCAAAACGCGCTGGCGCCCCTGCAAATGCTTCCGCAGGCGTGAAGCTGTACAAGAACGTCGGCGATACTGTGACCCGCGGCGAGCCGATTTTAGACATTCACGCCGAAAGCGATGCTCAGCTTCAGGCCGCGCTCGAATACGGCAATTCCGTGCCCCGCCTGGTCCGCTACGCCGAAGATCCTTAAAGCGACGCCAGGCGTTTGAGGCTGTCCGATTCGCCGATCACCACCAGCAAATCATCGGGTTCAATCTGCGTATCGGCGGCAGGAATCATGTCGAGGCGTTTGTCGTCGCGCTTCAATGCCACGATTCGAAGCCGCGGATTCTCCCGTTCCACCGCCGCGATCGTCATCCCGGCCGCCGGGCTTTTGCGCGAGATCCTGATCTCCTCCAGATCGACCTCGGACTCACGGCCGGGCACCGAGAGTTGCAGGAAATCCACCACCGACGGGCGGATGATGCTCGCCGCGATTCTCATTCCGGCCCATTGATAGGCCGCGACCACCTGGTCTGCTCCCGCCAGCCTGAGCCGCCGCAGCCCCGCATCCGAGTCGCCGCGGGCGTAGATGAGAATCTTCGGATTTTTCTCGCGCGCCGAAAGCGTGATGTACACATTGTCCGCATCCGATCCGGTTGCGACGATCATCGCGCGGGCCGAACCGATCCCGGCATCCTCGAGTACCGAGTCTTCCAGCGCCGATCCCAAAACGTGCAATGTGCCGGCAGTGTCCAGCTCTGCTTGCCGCGCGGGATCTGCCTCGATCACCACTATCGGTACCGCCGTGCGATTTAGCTCTTCGACCACCGCGCGGCCGAAACGCCCGAAGCCGCATACGATGACATGTCCCTGGAGACCGTGAATTTTGCGATTCATTGCGCTCTTCCCGAGAAACTCTTTAAGCCGCCCCTCAACGACAAGTTCCCCAATCACCGAAAACAGGTAAATCGCGCTGCCGACACCTGTGACTATCAGCCCGATGGTAAAAAGACGACCGGCCGGGCTCAGCGGCTTTACCTCGCCGAGCCCCACCGTCGAGATGGTAATGACGGACATGTAGAAGGAGTCGAGAATCGACATGTGCTCGATCAGCCGGTAGCCGACCGCGCCGATTACGGTCATCACCGCGACCAGCGAGACTGCGAGCGCGAATCTGCGAGTTGGGGTCATCCTGCTGCGGCGTGCGATCCTGTGAACGAGCGATTAGCCGGGAAATCCCGCCAAGGATTACATGTCACGCTCCAAATGGGAACGTTTCCGGGACTCCGCGCGCGCGCTGGTGCGTGTCTCAGCCGGTTCGCGCCAAAAAAGCCTCCTTCGATTCCCTCGTCGCGCGAATCGACAAGGCGCTCGCTGTCACAGACGTGAATGCAATTTGCGCAGCGCTATCGATGCGAGTAAAAATTTTGGCTCATTTCAGCCACCTGTGGACTATTTGCCGTTTAAGTCGTACTGCTGTTCTACTCGTCAAACGTAGGGGAGAAGCAAATGAACAGGTTCGCAGGAACAGCACGGATCGGCGTGATCGCGATCCTCGGCGCGGTCGCATTGGCGATTATCGGCCTGCATCGTTTTTCAGGCCGCGCCTATAGCGCGGACCCCACCCCGACGCTCTTCGTTACGGACTCTTGCTCCGAGGCCGTGACGGCTTATGCCGCCGCGAGCAACGGCGATGTCTCCCCGCTGGCCCCCGTCCCTACCGGCCTTTCCGACCCCTCGCTTATGGCCATTGACGCGAGCGGAAACATTTACGTCGCCAATTACTGCACCAACAGCGTCGCCATTTACGCCAAGGGGAGCAAAGGCAGCTCCCCTCCCACCGCCGTCATTGGCGGGCCCAGCACCGGCCTGTTCGCGCCACAAGGCGTCGCGCTGGATTCCAGCGGCAGCATCTATGTGACGGGCTACAACGCTAACAATGCCTACGCCGCCAGCGTGTTTGTCTATCCGCCGCTGGGAAGCAGCACGGGGCTGCTTAACGAGGCCCCCACCGCCACCATCAGCGGGAGCAACACCGGCCTGAGCAACCCAGCCGGCATCGCGCTGGATTCCGGCGCCAACATCTATGTGGCGGACTTCTCTGCCGCCAGCGTGTTTGTCTATCCGGCGCTGGGAAGCAGCACGGGGCTGCTCAACGAGCACCCCACCGCCACCATCGCCGGGATCGACACCGGCCTGCTCAACCCAATCGGCATCGCGCTGGATGCCACCGGCAACATCTATGTGACGGATGAACTCGCCGTCAGCGTGTTTGTCTATCCTCCGCTGGCCAGCCTCCCCAGCCAGCCCGGTTATCCCAACCTCACCCCCACCGCCACCATCGCCGGGAGCAACACCGGCCTGCTCAGCCCGTACGGCATCGCGCTGGATTCCAGCGCCAAAATCTATGTGGCCGACAGCAATGCCGCGACCGTGTTTGTCTATTCGGCGCTGGGAAGCAGCAGCGGGCCGCTCAACGAGTCCCCCATCGATACCATCAGCGGCAGCAACACCGATTTGTTCTCGCCAGTCGGCATCGCGCTGGATTCCAGCAGCACGATCTATGTGGCGGACAATCTCGTCAACAGCGTGTTTGTCTATCCGGCCGGGAGCAACGGCAATGTCGCTCCCAGCTCCGCCACCGTCAGCACTACCCTGACCACTGGCCTGACCTACCCAGAAGGCATCGCGCTCGATTCCAGCGGCAACATCTATGTGGTGGATGACGGAGTTTCCGGCTATGGGCCCCCCAGCGTGTTTGTCTATGCGGCCGGGAGCAACGCCAATGCCGGCCCCAGCGCGACCATCACCGGGAACAGCACCGGCCTGGTCTACCCAACCGGCATCGCGCTGGATTCCAGCGGCAAAATCTATGTGACGGACTACGGCGCCACCAGCGTGTATGTCTATCCGGCGGGGAGCAACGGCAATGTCAAACCCGGCTCCACCATCACCGGGAACAGCACCGGCCTGAGCTACCCGTTCGGCATCGCGTTGGATTCCAGCGGCAAAATCTATGTGGCGGACGACGGTAACGACGATTGCGATGACACCGAGAGCGTGTATGTCTATCCGGCGGGGAGCAACGGCAATGTCAAACCCAGCGCGACCATCAGCGGGAACAGCACCGGCCTGTGCTTCCCGTTCGGCATCGCGGTGGATTCCAGCGGCAACATCTATGTGACGGATAACAAGGAGGTGCTTGTCTATCCTTCCCTGGCAGTCAGCGGCAACGGGCTGCTCAACGAGGCCCCCACCGCCACCATCTTTGGCGGTAGCACCGGGCTGTCCGAACCAATGGGCGTGGCGCTGGATTCAAGCGGCAACATCTATGTGCCGGACTTTGGGGCCGAGAGCGTGTTTGTCTATCCTCCCCTGGGAAGCAGCACCGGGCTGATCAACGAGGCCCCCAGCACCACCATCAGCGGTCCATTGACACAACTGGGTGAGCCTCTGTTCATCGCCTTCCAGCCTGCCACCACCGTCTCGCCGACACCGACCGCGACGCCCACACCGACCACCACGCTGAGCGCGGCGCCGGCGAAGCTCAGCTTCGGCGGCGTCGATGCGACCGGGACCAGCAAGCCCAAGAAGGTGACGCTCACCAACAAGGGTACGATCGCGGCGGTGATCGGACAGGTGATCGGGAGCACGTTATTCGTGATCGCCGGCGAGGACACCTGCTCGGGTAAGACCATCGCGCCGAAGAAGAAATGCTCGTTCGACATCGAGTTCGCGCCAGCCACTCCCGGCATCGTGAGCGATCAAACGGTCGATGTGGCCTACAACGGCGCAAGTCCCGCGATGAGCCTCAGCGGCACCGGACTTGCCGTGACGCTGAAGGCGCCGTCCAAGGAGACCTTCTCGCCGGTGGCGGCAGGCGGGACAGGTAAGCCAAAGGCGATCAAGATCTCGAATCCCGCGACGGTGAGCGTAAGCCTGGGTACCACCACAATCGGCGGCACCGATCCAACCGCGTTCACCAAAA